>Ga0180438_10000015_pt1 | contig 437353 bp, 397 predicted proteins | sample SS_ome_12_FD_132455 | JGI IMG/M metagenome (GOLD analysis project Ga0180438, IMG submission 132455) | Hypersaline lake sediment archaeal communities from the Salton Sea, California, USA - SS_3_D_2 metaG | ecosystem: Environmental > Aquatic > Non-marine Saline and Alkaline > Hypersaline >...
GCCGTCGGCTTGCGCCGACCGGACAGACCGAGCATGTCTATCCGTACAGACAACGGCAGGGTGGCTCGAGGCGGGTGCCTGTGGACGAGACTTGTAGTCTCGTCCACAACAAGCGGCGGCCAGGCGCTTGTTTATATACCCTCGTTAAAAAGCCAAACCGCGGTGAGTAGCGGTTGGAAGACTATTCAAAAAGCTGTTTCAATTTAAGATTATAAGGGCCAAATTCCTTGACACCTACGGTAAACGAAAAATCGATACTAACGCCTTCGGTTATAGGGTTAACGAAAATGATATCCGTATCCGTTATCGCGATTAGCTCTTTGGACATACACCCTTCAATATGATAATCCGACATTCTCCCAGAAAAAAGATCTCTACGCCTAGCTCCGCCTAAGAACAGAACAAAAGAATCGCGATCGGTCGGCAACGTACTAGGGCTTTTTAATGCTAAAATCGTTATAGCGCCTGAACCGATAATGTGCCCATCTTTCCTTATAAGTATTCTCATATTAGTTAGTTGCGAGGACGTTACGTATTGGAAAATAGTTAGTTTAAGACAAATTATGTAAAAATAATGCGGAATTCCCCTTTCATCGCTCATAGCGGCATAGTAACATTCGTTGCCCTTTTCGCCTTTCTCATCTATTATCTTAACTCGCGTTTTCGGCCTTTGTCTTATATATACGACTAACGATAGTATTAATAATCCTATAGCCCCTATCGCCATTACGCAATTACCGACGGCGCTCGTTGCCGTAAAGATAGCTGTTATCCAAAGCGGGTCAAACATTAAGCATTCTCCTCCACCACGCGAATCTCCTCCTCGGTCAGGCCGTACAGTTCGCAGCCAAACGCGTCGATCTTGCGGCCGGTCGTTTTAGTAGTGGCGTTCACACACATATAATAATAAAAATGTCCCGAACCGTCAACAAGAAGCGCAGACGCATATATTTTTACCCACGCTTAAACGCCGTTTGCGGAAAATCCCCTTTCTAAAATTTACCCCCCCTCTGAACAGGCGACAATCCGCCCCCTCTGAACGGGCGACAATCGGCATCAAGCGACCTCTAGACTCTACGTTGCTAATAAAACAGCGGAATTCGGGTATAAAATAAACCTCTTGTAAAGCGTTGGGAGATATGTTATTATTAAATGGGGAGAGGTCTTTTTATCGAAGACCCGTAAATGATGTGCTTACTTAAGGAGGTGCGATGAACGACGTTAATAACAGTATCGACGATGCGGACGACGTCAACGCCGATATTAACGAAATGGAAGACGACAAGGTTCAAAAGCAACTCGACCATCTAACCGAACTGAGACACAGCGCTTTCATCAAGGACAATTCGAAACACTAGGAAGTCCTGTTGAATAAGGGCAAACCGTCCAGTCGGTTATAAATCGGTAAAATGTACGTCATCGTTGAATCCTACTTTTCGGAAAATACGTTTTTTACGGGGTTACCCGCGATTATAAACCTCACGTGTTACTATTACTTCCCGAGTACGATTCAATCCGTTTTCCGCCACCGTAATTTCCTCGTCCGTTAAACCGTAAAGCTCATAGACCAGTACGTCTAACTTGCGGTCGGCGACCTCAGCCGGGGCAACCTGCGCTACGTTTCACCCCCTTCATTTTTTACTTGACTACTCAACGGGAGTTGTGTATAATGGTCGTTGGAAGGTGGGTTTTATGGAAGAGTTGACCGAACGACAGGCCGAGGTGCTGGCGCACGTCCGGGAGTTCATAACCGAGCACGGGTATCCGCCCACCGTCCGGGAGCTGGGCGAGCGGCTCGGCGGGATGGGCCCGCGGGCCGTCCACGACCACCTGCGGGCGCTGGAACGCAAGGGCTACATCGCCCGGGAGGAGGGACGACCCCGCGCGATAAGCGTACCCGGCATGGCCCGGCCGGCCGACACGGTGACGCTGCCGATAGTCGGGAGCATCGCAGCCGGCCCGCCCATCCTGGCGGTGGAGGAGCGCGAGGGAGAGCTGGCCGTCGACCGGTCCATGGTCCGGGGCGAGGGCGACTTCCTGCTCCGGGTCGAGGGCGACAGCATGGTCGGCGACCACATCGTCGACGGGGACCTGGTACTTGTCCGGCCCCAGCCGGTGGCCGAGAACGGCGCGCTGGTGGCGGCGCTGTTGGGCGACGAGGCCACAGTCAAACGGCTGGTCCACCTGCCCGGCGGCCGGACAGTGCTTCGGGCCGCCAACCCGGCGTACCCGGACATCCCCCTAGACGAGAGCTCGACCGCGGCCATCGTCGGCCTCGTCGTGGGCGTCATCAGGCGCTTCGTCGCCTAGCGCCCGGGAATAAAAAACCGCTCGGGACCGCGGGCGGGAGGTTTTCACGTCGCCAAATTTTTTTTCGCCGGAACCACTCAACAGGTGTTGATATAATGTCGATAAATCACTGAACTATTGGCCGTAATTACCCGGTAATCAAGAACGTCAGTACAATAATATGGGAGAAACGAGATGACGGCGATGGAGATAGTCGAGCTGGGCGAGACGGTGCAGGCAGGGGTGGTATTCGCCGAGAGCGGGCGACTGCGGCCGGTCTGGTTCGCCTGGCGCGGGCGCCGGATGGCTGTCGAGAAGGTCAACTACGCCTGGCAGGAGCGCGACGGCGGCGTGAAGATATACCACTTCGCCGTGCAAGTGGGAGGCACCGTCTTCGAGATAGCCTTCGACTCGAGCCGCTTCACCTGGCGCATCCTGCGCAGCTACCTGGAGTAATGTCTATATACGGAACCCGGGCGGGGGCCCGCCGAAGGCACTCACGCGCATTACCCATGGGTCCCCCACCCCCGCCGAAAGCGCCTCCGCTCGGGCCGACCTATCAACGTAAACGTCGTTCTTTGAAATCTTAACTATAAAAGAGACAGTCCGCGCGCCTTCCGTCGCGACCGTCAGTCCACGTATCCCAATTTCCTCAACCTCTCCCGCGCCATTTTCCCGATGCGTACGGCGGAGCCCTCCGAAAACTCGGCCCTCTTCGCCTCGACGTACTCCAGGTGCTTTTCCATCTCACCTTTCAGGTCTGCGGCCACGTCGGGATAAAGATCCGTGACCGGCGCGGGCAGTTCCCCGAGGCCGTCGAAGTCGCGAACGTCGTACAGTTCTCCCGGTTCGTCCGGCCCGCCGTAGACGTAGTAATACGGAGCAGCGAATAAAGCCTTGTCGGTCTCTGGACGGTCTATGGTCCCCTCGACATAAATTATGCGCGGACCGTCACCCTTCGGTACGGTAAGCAGGCTTTCGCCCTCCATCGTCGCCGGAACCGGGACGCCCGCCGCGTCCAGTATAGTGGGGGCCAAGTCCAATAGGGTAACCGGGTCGGTACGGCGCTTCCCGTCCAGATATCCCGGGTAATATATCAACAGCGGTATACGGGTCAGCTCCGGATACATCGTGTGGCCGTGGTTGTATTTCCCGCGTTCGAAGAGCTCTTCGCCGTGGTCGGCGGTCACGATAAAGACGGTATCCTCCGTAAGGCCCGTTTCTTCGAGCTTTCGCCGGAGCCGGCCGACGGCCGCGTCCACGTATCGAACCTCGGCATCATACAGTATACGCGTCACGTCCGCCTTGTCGCTCGTGTATCTGGAAAGGTCTTCCGGCTCATTGGCGAGGAATTCGAGAGCCTCGTCCCTACACGGGTCGTCAGCCGGTATATATTCGGTCGGCGGAACCAAAGGCCCGTGAGGATCCAGGTAATGAACCCACAGAAAGAACGGACGGTTATTCTCCGCGCGCTCTTCGAGATAAGCCTTCGTACGCTCGGTACACCAGGTAGTTATATCGGGGCGATATCCCAAAAGGTCGTTAGTCTTGTTTCGAAGCAACCGAACGGCGAGGTATAAAGTGCTATAACGGAAAGCTTCCAACTCTCTTACACCGAAATACTCTTCATAATCACGGTACCCTCCAGCGAAACCCAGGTCCCGACGTAAAATTTGGTTGCCCGTGATAACCCGCGTATCGTACCCGTTCGCGGTCAACACTCCAGCCAGAGTCGGGACATCGGCCGGCGCCGCTTGAACCAAGCTAACACAATGTACGCGGGGGAACTGGGAGTTGTTCATAGAAGCCATAGACGGCACGGTCCACGTGGACGGCGCGAACGCCAGTTCGTACTTTACCCCCGCTTCCGCCAGCTTATCCAGATTGGGTGTTTCCGGAGCGGTTTGGGGATTGTAAGCCGAAACGTGGTCCCGTCGCAGGGCGTCCAACACGACTATAACGAAGTTGGGTTTCCCGGGCGGCGGTTCGGGTCTAACCAGCTTGGTAGCTTGGGGCAAAAAGACATAAACGGCGGCGAGTATTACCATCACAACGATTAAAACGCCGGTCCCGACGCGCCAGGAAAGCCGACGCTGCATGCGCAACGTCCGCCGTTCAGCCCAGAAAATAACCGCCGCAAATACGAAGAACGTAAGGAATATCCCGGTGTTCGCTATAAGCCCGCTAACCGAGAACGAACCCCGGATAAAGCCGGTATTAACCTGTACAAGTAAGAAAACGAAAATAAGCGCTCCGGCGGTTACGGCGCCGGCCGCCGCAGTAATATCAGTATCCCCCCAGAATTTAAACCCAGGCGTCACGCGCCGGGCCAACACCAACATGATCGCCGTCGAAACAAATAAGACCGCTACAAACGCCAAGTTTATCGTGAAAGATTGGCCTAACAACGCGAAATTATCACTGAGTTGCGGGTAGAAACCGCGAACGAAAACGTTCAACAGGAAATCTAGAACCGCAAGGAATCCGGCGATTACCATAAAGCGCCCGATTATACCTCGGAGTTTCCGGAACGGGGTAATACCCATATAACGTATATTCCTCTCGAGTTGTTCAACGCCGAACGCTAAGCAGTATTATTAGCATAAACGTGTCGTTTTCACAATAAGATACGGATTACCCGGGAGACACTTATGACATCCCCCGGTTCGTACACGGGACGCCCGCACTTGGGCGGAAAGAGGCCCGGGCCCTCGGCCCCGGGGGCCGGCGCGGTCGCGTACGGCGAACCTTGGGAACGCATAGTCCTCCACCTGGACATGAACGCCTTCTTCGCCGCCGTGGAGCAGCAGGCCAACCCCCACCTGAAGGGCAAACCCGTACTCATCACCGGCTCCCGCAAGTGGCGGTCCGTCGTCTCGACCGCCAGCTACGAGGCCCGGCGCTACGGCATCAGCGCGGGAATGCCCACCGGCGAGGCGGTTCGTCTCTGCCCGAACGCCGTAATGGTTCCTGCCGATGGGCACAAGTACGCCAGCGCACTGCGGGAGTTGACCGCCATCGCCGAGGGCTTCTCCCCCACCGTCGAGGTCTTCTCCATAGACGAGCTGTTCTTGGACATTACGGGAACCTTCGAGCGTTGGGGAACGCCCAGAAGACTCGGGCACGCCCTGAAGGACGCGATTAAATCCGAACTTGGTCTCAACTGCTCCGTCGGGATAGCCCCCAACAGGATGCTCGCGAAGCTCGCGTCCGGGATGGAGAAGCCCGACGGTTTGACGGTCTTGCGGCCGTCGGCGGTCGCCGACGTACTCGAAGACCTGCCGGTTACGGAACTCGCCGGTATCGGTTCCCGGATGGAAGTACACCTGCGACGGCTTGGCGCATGGACGTGCGGCCAACTCGCGCGGGTCCCCCGGCGCCGGCTCAAAGCCCGCTTCGGGATAATAGGCGAGATCTTGAGCGACATGGTCCGGGGCGTAGACCGGCGCCCGGTCGTACCGTATGACCGCATCGAAGACGCCCGGTCCGTAGGCCACTCCACCACCCTGGCCCACGATATCTACGACGAGGAAGAAATCAAACGCGTCTTCCTGATGCTCTGCGAACGGATAGGGCGCCGGATGCGCAAGGGGAGCTACTCAGGCCGCTGCATCTCGGCCTACTGCCGCTACCCGGATTTCTTCACCGCAGGGAAGTCCCATCGCCTGAGTCGGTTCGTAGACGAGGGCTTGGACATCTTCGAAGCCGGTTGGCCGCTCTTACCCGAAGATATGACCAAGCGGGGCGTCCGGCTCCTGGGCGTCTCGGTCTCGACGCTGATAAGGCACGCCCGGCCCCAGGGGCTCTTCGAAGAGCGCCGGGACCGCCTGGTCGAAACGATCGATGCCGTCAACGAAAAGTACGGCGCCGTCGGCCTGGTCCGCGCGTCCCTCCTCCCGGGCCGCGTCCACCCGATTACGACGCTGCCGACTATACATCCCAACCCGTCGCCGATAAGGGCCGTGTTCGGGATGGACATAGGGTAAGACACTAATGTGGGGAAGCACCACAGGACTGGCGACGCGACAGCCGATTCTCGGCGGCAAACGCCCGGGCGCGTCGGCGTTCCTCGGGTTGACCATTTCCGGCGAGCACTGGGAGCGGGTCGTACTGCACGTGGACATGGACCAGTTCTTCTGCGCAGTCGAACGGCGGGTCAATCCGGCACTGACAGGAAAACCGCTGGTCGTTACCGGCTCCCGAAAGAAAAGGTCCGTGGTAGCCGCCGCGTCGTACGAATCGCGGGAATACGGAATCAAGGCCGGGATGCCCACAGGTCAGGCCAAACGGCATTGTTCGAGTCTCATTACCGTCCCCGCCGACATCCACAGATACACCCACGCGCTACGCAGGGTGGTGGTTATCGCATCCCGGTTCACGCCGGTCGTCGAGATATCGTCGATAGACGAGCTGGCCCTGGACGCCACGCCGACGTGTGAGCGATACGGCTCCCCGGACGAGCTGGCGACACAATTAAAGGAAGCGGTTCGAGTCGAGCTCGGGCTGAGCTGTTCGATAGGCGTCGCCGAGAACAAGCTGCTCGCCAAGTACGCCGCCGGGACCGATAAACCCGACGGGCTGACTGTCCTGAGCCCGGAGGAAGCGCCTAGCCTGCTCGAAAACCTGCCGACGACCGATATGCCGGGAATCGGAGAAAAAGTCGGGAAATATCTCGCGGACCTGGGCGCCCGAACCTGCGGCGAGCTTGGGCGCATCCCTCTCAGGCGTTTGATAGCACGCTTCGGCGTCATCGGGGAATCACTTCGAATGCTCGGCCGCGGAATAGACAGGCGCCCGGTCGTTCCCTTCTGGAGCGACGAGAAAGTCAAATCGGTGGGAAACTCGTTGACCGTCCCCAGGGACGTCCGAGAACCCAGGGAGATAGGTCGGGTGCTCCTGTGGCTCTCGGAGAGAGTTGGGCGCCGCCTGCGGAGCGACGGTTACGTGGGTCGCCGTGTGGCCTGCGCGGTCCGCTACCCGAACTTCTTCACCGTCGCCCGGAGCCATGCACAGAAGCGCTTCGTGGACGACGGCGGCGACATCTACCGATGTGCCGCGCGTTTGCTTCCCGCCGACATTGCAGAAAAAGGAGCTCGGATGCTGGCCGTCTCGGTCTCGATGCTTGCGCGGGGCGCGCGTCCGACTCATCTATTCGAGCAAAAGCGCGACAAGCTGACCGAGGCGATAGACAGGCTGAACGAGCTTTACGGCCGGGACAGCGTCGTCCGGGCGACCCTCCTCCCCGACCTCCCAGGGGCGCCGCTCTACCGGGAGCATTTCGGGTAACAGAGTTAAACGAGCGTATATAATCCCCTTTACCCTCCCCTTATTTCTTCTTATAATACGGGTCGGGGGCGAGGCCGGTGGAATACTTAGCATATCCGTCAACGGCTATAGTCGCGTACTTCTTGGGCGCGGTCCCGTTCAGTTGGCTCCTCGGGCGGGTCTTCGTCGGCGCCGACATTCGGACCGTCGGCAGTGGAAACCCTGGCGCTACCAACCTCTTTCGGGTCAACAAACCCCTGGGCGTAGTAGGGCTACTACTCGATATCGGGAAGGGCTTCTTCCCCACCCTGCTCCTGCCCGTCTTATTCGATAACTACTACCTGACCTTCGTCGCGGCGGCGCTGGCGATAATCGGCCACATGTACACCGTCTTCCTCGGGTTCCGCGGCGGGAAAGGGGTCGCGACCGCCGTCGGGGCGATGCTGGCCGTCAACTGGGTCATCGCCGCGGCGGCCTTCGGCGTCTTCCTCGTCGTGCTGGCGGCCTTTCGCTACGTTTCCCTCGGCTCCATCTGCGCCGCCGGTTCTATATACGTGCTATCGGTATTGATACCCTATCTTCAATTCGGCGCGTTCAACGTCCCACTGATTATCTTCTGCTGGCTCTTCGCGGCGGCTATAATATACGCCCACAGGACTAACATCCGGCGCTTGTTCCGCGGCGAAGAGAAAAAGTTCGGCGTCAAGCGCAAGGCGGCGGGAGGAGACGAAGGCCGATGACGGCGCGTACGATAGCGGTCCTCGGTGCCGGCTCCTGGGGCGTTACGCTGGCGCAGCTCCTGGCCGAGAAGGGCAACAGGGTCCGGGTTTGGTGCTTCCTCGACGAGGAAGCCGAGATGCTCGAATCCGAACGGGAACGCTCCGACATCCTCCCCGGCGTGAGGCTGCCCGAAAGCGTCTCTATAAGTACCGACGCAGGGGCCACCGCCGACGGCGCCGGAATAGTCCTCTTCGTCGTGCCGTCGTTCGGCGTCCGCGGGACGGCCGAGCGCGTAAAAGAAACAATTCACCCGGACGCTCTAGTCGTCTCCGCCGCCAAGGGTATCGAAGAGGGAACTTACAAACGGATGACCGAGGTACTGGAGTCGGAGCTGGGCAAAACCCGCGGTGTCGCGGCCCTTTCCGGCCCGAGCCACGCCGAGGAGGTATCGCGGAAGATGCCGACGACGGTGACCGTCGCATCGACCGACGAGGCGGCGGCCGGGGAGCTGCAGGAACTTTTTATGACGCCGTATTTCCGCGTATATACGAACGACGACGTAATCGGCGTGGAGATGGGCGCGGCGCTAAAGAACGTCATCGCCATCGCCAGCGGCGTCGCCGACGGGCTGGGCTTCGGCGACAACAGCAAGGGCGCGCTCCTCACGCGGGGCCTTGCCGAGATAAAACGGCTCGGCGTCGATATGGACGCGAGGCCCGAGACATTCGCCGGGCTGTCGGGCCTGGGGGATTTGATAACCACGTGCATGAGCCGGCACAGCCGGAACCGGTACGTGGGCGAGAAGCTGGGCCGTGGCGAGAAGCTCGACGACATAATCGCTGGGATGAAGATGGTGGCCGAAGGCGTGAAGACGACGCGTACGGCCAGGGAGCTTGCCCGGGCCCTGGAGGTCGAGATGCCGATAACCGAGGAGATGTACAACGTAATGTTCGAGGGGAAAGACCCGCGTGAGGCCGTGAACGACCTCATGACCCGGGAGGCTAAGGCGGAGGACTAAAGGCAGACGCTGACAGCCCAGTTACATTCGTCCTTCCTTTTATTCCCGTTTTCCACTTATTTACCCCATAGAAACCCCCTTGACACTCCGGTCGCAATATGCTATACAGATATTAACCCGATGCTAAAATAGTGCCGTTTCCCATTAATCCTTCCGTCGGGTTCTAAAATCTAATAGAATGAAGCTGAACGAGAAGATAAAAAAGCTACGCAGGTCACGGCGCTTGACGCAGTCGGAGTTCGCGAAGGCCCTCGGCATCTCGACCGGGTACCTGAGCCAGATTGAGATGGGGATTCGGCTCCCGTCGCGGGCGCTTCTGAAGCGTATGGCAGACATGTATAGCGCTTCACTCGATTATTTACTATTGGACGCGACACCCTCGGCAGCGCCGGGCGTCCCGGAAGAGATAGCCGAGTTCTTCCGCAGCGAGTACCTGAGCGACCACGACCGAGACGAGCTGTTGTCCCTCTTCGAGTGGTGGCGCGAGCAACGGAACAAACGCGAAAGCGGTTAACCGACTTGACCGTGGCGTATACGGAGGTACTATGAAAAAGACAGCAGCACTAGTTTTAGCCCTTTCAATCGCCGCAGGCGCGGCCTTCGCCGGCGAGCTCACGTTATCTACCCCTCTCGTCGCGCAAGCCCTGGACAACCCGACGTGTTTGCATGTAGAGCCGGACGCCGAGTCCGAGTACGTGGTATGCGTCCAGGAAGGCGCCGACATAACGCTGGTCGCGCGTATGGCCGATAAGACCGAGGTAGACGGCGTCGAGAACTACTGGTGGAAGGTCGAGCTTCCCGATGGTTCGAACGCCTGGGTTTTCGGCTCGCAAATCGCGGTCGAAGTGAAAAAGGCCCAGGAAAAGTAACGGTTTGCGCGATGGCGTCAGGTGACAACATCGAGGAGCGGCGGGCTTACGAGGTAATCGCCGAAGTGGGTTGCGAAGGCCCGCCGCTCGACTTCGGGCCGATACTCGAACGCCATGGGATCGACCTGATGCCGAAGGCGTTCAATTACGTCAGCGGCGTGTTGATTAAGGACCCCATCTACACGCTTCTGGTGGTCAACGAGAACGACCCGGAACCGAGGCGCCGGTTTACTATCGCTCACGAACTGGGGCATTTCTTTCTGGAGCACGCAGGGCGGAGGTTTGCGGAACCGTCGAGCGACGACCCTCCCCAGGAACGGGCCGCCAACCGGTTCGCCGCCGCACTATTGATGCCAGAAGACTGGCTCCGAGCGGCTTGGGAGGATTACCGGGACAACCCGGACCACAGGCCCGATATAATCGCCGAGATGTTCGGGGTGTCGGCCGAAGCCCTGAAGGTTCGCCTAAAAGAGTTGGGCATCGCGGACCCCCCCGGAAAATCTGCCGTCCAACCCCCCTAGAAACGGGGAAACCCCCTAAAACTCGGGATTTAATCCCCTAAAATTGAAAAGTAAAAACGAAATAAACGTTATCGGCGGCGGGCTCGCCGGCGTCGAAGCCGCGCGAGCGATATCGAACGCCGGCCTACGCGTGCGCCTGTACGAGATCCGCCCGGCCGTTACTACACCGGCGCACACGACCGAGCTGCTGGGCGAGCTGGTCTGCTCCAACTCGCTGAAGTCGGACGTAGAAGGTACGGCGTCGGGACTGCTCAAGGCCGAGATGCGCCTGCTCGGGTCGGCGGTGTTGGACGCCGCAGAGAAGCACAGGGTCGCCGCCGGGAGCGCTCTAGCGGTGGACCGTGGGGCCTTCGCTGAAGAGTTGACGGCAGTCGTAGAATCGGACACCAATATTGAACTCGTCCGCGAAGAGGTCGTCGAGATAACCGACGGTATAACGGTGGTCGCAACGGGACCATTGACGTCGGGCAGGTTCGCCGAGGCCCTTCAAAATGCACTCGGTACCGAACGGCTCTATTTTTATGACGCGATCGCGCCTGTAGTCGAAGCCGATTCGGTGGACATGACCGCCGCGTTCCGGGCGGCCCGCTACGACAAAGGCGAAGGTGATTACGTCAACTGCCCGTTGAACGCCGAAGAATACCGGGCTTTAATCGGCACACTGGCGGAAGCGAAGACGACGAAGCTCAAAGACTTCGAGGAGGGGCTGTTCTTCGAAGGCTGCGTACCGATTGAGGAGTTGGCGCGCCGGGGCGAGGACACGTTACGGTTTGGACCCTTCAAGCCGGTTGGGTTGACCGACCCGCGAACGGGAGAGCGTCCGTACGCGGTCATTCAGCTTCGGGCCGAGGACGCCGCCGGGAACTACCTGGGAATGGTCGGCTGCCAGACGCGGATAACTTACGGCGAACAGGAACGGGTGTTCAAAATGGTCCCGGCGTTGGCGAACGCCAGGTTTACGCGCCACGGCTCGGCTCACCGTAACACGTACGTTAACAGCCCGACGTGTCTGGCACCGACTCTGGAAGCGCTCCGGCGTCCCGGTCTCTTCGTCGCCGGGCAGTTGACCGGCGTCGAGGGATACGTCGAGTCGGCGGCGACCGGAATAATCGCCGGGGTGAACTCGGCCCGGGTCGCGGCCGGACACCGACCGGTTTACCCGCCGCCGGACACGATGATAGGGTCTCTACTACACTACATCACGACCGGCCGCCACGACGGTTTCGTACCGGCGAACGCGTCGTACGGAATTATGCCGCCGGCACCGCCCGAGCACAAAGGCAGGGAAGCCAAGGCGAAGTATCGGCGGAAGACCGCGCTGGCGTTGTTAGAAATCTGGTTGACAGATACAAAATGAGAATGACTTACGCGGTTGGGTTCTTGAACCGGTATAAATCGTTTTAATCTACGTAAGTCAGGATACGGTCGAACAGGGTGAGTAGGACTTCTTTTACTTGCCCTTTGTCCAGTGCATTGCACGGTAAGACCGGGACGCCGTCATCGAGGGAAAGGATGTGCCTTATATCCTCGACGGAAAAAGCGTTCTCTACGTCCTGTTTGTTTGCGACCACGACGTACGGAACGTCGGAAATAGCCTCGAAGTAGTCTACAACCCGGCGCGTGGCAGGGCACGTCTGGGGCCGGGTCGAGTCCACCAAGACCACATAACCCAGTATCCCGGTTGAGAGTATCTCCCACATAAAATCGAAACGTATCTGCCCGGGTGTGCCGTACAGGTGAAGGACGAGATCGTCGTCTACAGTGATACGGCCGAAGTCCATCGCGACCGTAGTCTCCGGTTTCAATTCGGCGAACTCGTCGGTTATCGCCGCCTCGGTCGAAACCGGTTCGATTTCGCTGATGGTTCGGATGAACTCAGTCTTGCCGGCGCCTACGTCGCCGGTTATCAACATCTTGACGGTAATCAAACAGAACCTCCGGCCGCGTTATATTTTCCGGATACGGTCCATTATACGGCGTACGATACCCTGCTTAGGCTTCGGGCTATTAAAACGCTTCGTCTCCGCCGGTACTTTTTTAGATTCGCCTGCCAACTTCTTTATCAGTCCGAGTTGGACGAAGTTATATATTGATTTGCACACTTCGAATCTGCCGAGCCGGGCGATTTCGATCACGTCGTTAATCGAACGCTGACCGTCCAACAGACTGAGTATCTTCCATTCAACGAGGGTTAACTGAATGGAGCCGCGTTCGGAAGGGTCCGCATTTATAGCGTAGACGTCGTCGAAGTCGACCAGCTTATCTTTAATCAGCCCCCACGCGTCGATCAATCGCGTCCCTTCGAGTATCGTCTCCTCAACATCCAACTCTATAACAATATCCTGAGGAGACACATCGATATTCGGCACGAACTTAAAGAACCCCCTCTTCTCGGCCATTATCGTGTATATGGATTCCTTTATCTGGTCGCTTACATATTTCGACAACTGGTCTTTCGAAATTACGCCCATCGAAATCAAAATAGACCCGACCCGTACGCGTTCGCCCCGGCTGTTGTGTTCTCTTTGACGGCTCATAGCTTCGTCTATATCATCGCGAGTTACGACGCCGTGTTTCAAAAGGATGTTACCGATATGTTCGCGCTGGTAAACCGGATTGGCGTAAACGGCTTTCCCGCCTTTGAAGTAGATAGAGACCTGTTCGCGGGCGCCTTCTATCACAAGCGTACCGGTTTTCCGGCCCATAGCAATGACCTGGATTATTTCGGCCACCGAAAAGTCCTCGATATTCCCTTCGAGGGATAACATAAACTTGAACGTTTAGGTGCCAAACGGCCACTAATCTAAACGATTACGTTACGCCTTTTATGCCACATACGGGACCGACGCGGATGACCACAAAATGCCCGCTAAACGGAAACATGGCCGCATATGTAAGCTTGCACCTGCCTTTTAAGTTTACCGTATAGTCCTGCCAAAAGCCGTCAGGTGCGTATACACCTAATTCTGCCCGCAGGTCCGGATCGTTTTCGAGATACGATAATAGTCCCACACCGTTAACTGGTTTTCGCTTTTTTCGGTCGTAATTTTATACGGCTGTTCGTTCTATCGTCCCCCCCTCCTCCGCAGAACACGTGTCTTTTTCCCGTACAGCGAAACGGGTAGTAGCGGCGAAAAAATACCGGCCCTCCGGAACTAGACTAGGGTACCTCGGGGAATACGGTCTTTCTCAATTTTAATCCCGTTTTATTCCTGTACGGCATATACACAGACGGCGTCTTTGAGGATCGTTTTCGCGTCCCCTTCGCTTACGATATCGTTTTCAGCGCAGAAGATGCTGCCGTCTCCAGCTTTACACGTGACCTGTATTATGTTTGGGTCTTTACCCGACCTAATATTCTAGTGGACGCCGCAGAATGCGCCGACCCAGGCACCGCCGTGGGATTTGGCGAAGTCGGCCAACTCCTTTATCGATTTCGGTAAAGATTTACCGTATCCCTTGTATTTTTCGAAGGCGTCGGCGAAAGGATATTTATCCTGCTCAAAAACCCCTTCTCCTACTTCCTCGGCCGGTCACTGGAGTTCTTCAAGATCGGCTCTTGACTCGGCCAGCTTCTTCCCGACATCACGCAACACCGCAGTCGTTACCATGCCAGAAGTTCGTAAGTACTGCCTATCGTCTCGAAAAACGACGTACACGATAATGGGAATACCTCTATCATTTCGAGACATCCTGATATATACACGACGTTAACGCAGTCACTTTAAACATATTAATTTGAGTATTTCGGTAATCCTCAAACGCTTCCGCCGCTAATGTTATTATCATAACTAATCTAATCATATATAAGTATCCAATCCCTTTTTAATATTTTATCATCGTCCAAATTAATCTAACTAGAGGCAATAGACGAATAAAGAATCCACGCTTAAGCGGCGGTTTTTTAACTCTATATGAAGCCTGTTTAGGTTCGTACCCCTCGCAACTATCTTCGTCCTTCGGCGATACGAAACGCTTTGATTTCTAGCACCACGGATGCCCGAGCGCGTTAGATCCACCCGCGTATTTACAATCGCCTTTACTATACATAACACTAACTTCTTAAAGTCGATTATCGCGCGTTACAAACGATACGGTCCTTTATTACTCTTTCTCGTAATGCTCGCAGGTCGTTTTCTCCAAACCGTTAACGCTACGCCCCAGTTTCTCGCACCAGAAAAGCCCGGTCGGGTCGGGGTCGCCTTGGGCATATTTACAGTCCGATTGAGAGTTCGCCACGGTATTTCCCCTTTTTTCTCGAAAGCTTACAGATCGACGTTACCGCTTTTCGTAATACGCACAGGTCAGTCTCTCCAAACCGTTAACGCTACACCCCAGCTTCTCACATCGGAAGAGCAAGGTCGGGTCGGGGTCGCCCTGGGCATATTTACAGCCGGATTGAGAGTTCGCCGAAGTATTCCCCCTTGTTTTCTCGGAAGCTTACAGCTTGACGTCGCTCCTTTTTATAGTGTTCGCGGATCGGTTTTTCGGCACCGCTGATCGTACGCCTTAATTTATCGCGTCAAAAAAGGCCGGTCAGTTCAGGTTCACCCCTGATATATTTACAGTCCGACCGGGAGTCCGCCATGTTCCTCACCCCCACTTGTCTCGTAGCTCGATCGTGAAAACGCTCGAGTTACTTCCAGGCCTATACTCGCAGTCGATCGCGTCGCCGTTTCACGAGCTTCATATCGAGCATCCTCGATAAACCGTACGGTATCCGTGTATGAAATCGCTTAAGAGCGCGTTGTATCCTCGCACGTCCACAACACCATTTCGCCGTTTTACAAAGTTATATAACTTCCCCGATTTCGCTGGCCGTCCGTTCCATATCGAGGAATATCAGGCCGAGCTTAGCGTCCGCCCGAGCCAACGTCGTCAGTACTGCGTCAGCACCAGCGTGCATCAGGATTACGTAACCTTCGGCGCCCTTGATGAAGACCTGGTTCAGAGTACCTCGACCAAGCTCTCCCGCCGTACGTTCGCCGAGGGAAAGCATCGCCGCTGACATCGCGGCTACCCGGTCCTCCTCCACGTTGGCCGGAAGCGCGCTGGCCATAACCAAGCCGTCGGCGGAGACCACGGCAGTCGCTTCAATATCCGCCGACGCCGCTTGAAGGTCCTTCAACATCGCCTCGAGAGCTTCTGTTCTTTTCGCCATCTTCGTTTCACCTCACTTTTCATCGGCAATTCGCCTGTAGTCATCTTACTTGAGTATACCGCTATCAAAGGCAACGGAATCCAAACAGAGATTGAAAGACGCTTTAAAACGTTATTTCGGGTTTACCTCAAACTCGCCGAAGAACGAACCAGGAAAGAGCGCCTCTCCTCCTCCACAAACAAAACGTAAGAACCCCCTCCCACGGAAATTCTTTGACGTTACCTTTAACACAACCGTCCGTTTATTGCTTATCCGTGAAACGTATCTATGCTAAATACATAACCCTTGGTATAATCTATGACAGAAACGAGTAATCTCGCGCCGCTCATCTATCTTCAAAATACGTCGAATTAGCTCTCTTCAAAATTTCACAACACCTAACGCGCTTTTACCAAAATGTTGATTCAAATTAAGTCAACCAGGGAATCAGGACTTCGTATTACGGCTCCAGCCCCGGCAACCTCTAACTGACCGCCGCCGGTTTCCACCGAACACCGGAGGCAGGAAGACAAAACGCGGAGTACCGGCGGGATACCGCTCCGGAGTTAGAAAACCCAGTTGAAAGATACAAAATAAGAACGGCTTGCACGGTCTTGTTCTCAATCCGATATAAACTTGAACGCGTTTTAACCTACGTAAGCCAGGATACGGTCGAACAGGGTAAACAGCACTTCTTTAACCAGTTCTTTATTCAGCGCAATGCAAGGCAAAACGGGAACGCCGTCGGATAGGGAAAGGACGTAGCGTATATCCTCGGCGGAAAAAGCGTTCTCCGCGTCCTGCTTGTTCGCGACTACGACGTACGGGTTGTCGGAAACGGTTTCGAGAAAATCGACCGCCCTGCGTGTAGCCGGGCACGTGTGGAGCCTGGTCGAATCCACCAAGACTACGTAGCCCAATATCCCGGCCGAGAGCACTTCGCGAATAAAATCCAAACGTATTTGCCCAGGCGTGCCGTACAGATGAAGGACGAGGTCGTCGTCCACGGTAATACGGCCAAAGTCCATTGAGACCACAGTCTCCGGCTTTAATTCAGCTAACTCGTCGGTTATTGTCGCCTCGGTCGAAACCGGTTCGATTTCGCTGACGGCCCGGATGAACTCGGTCTTGCCGGCGCCTACGTCGCCGGTTACCAACATCTTGACGGTAATCAAACCGAACCTCCGGCCGCGCTATATCCTCCGGATACGGTCCATGAGACGGCGTACGATACCACGCTTAGGCCTCGGGTTATCAAAATGTCTCGTCTCTGCCGGTACTTTTTTAGATTCGTTCGACGATTTTCTTATCAGCCCGAGCTGGACGAAGTTATATATCGATTTACATACTTCGAATCTATCTAATCGAGCTACCTCGATTATATCGTCGATGGACCGCTGCCCGTTTACTAAACTAAGTATTTTCCATTCGTCGTTCGCAAGTTTTACCTCCCCATCGTCCGAAGGGTCGGCATTGAGCATGTAAATTTCGCCGAAATCAGGGAGTTTATCGATTATCATTTCCCATTCGTCGGCCCTGCGCATTCCCTCGCAGATGATATCTTGAATGTCCATCTCTACGAATATGTCATGCGAAGACAGATCGATATCCGATAGGAATTTAAAGTAGCCCTTTTTTTCCGCCATCGAAATGTAGATAGATTCAGTTATCTGAGATGCGATATAATTGGTTAACTGCTCACGATCCACGACACCCATCTCCAAAAGTATAGAGCCGATCCGAACCCGCTCTTTACGCTTACCGAGTTGTCGCTGACGATCAAGGGCTTCGTTAATAACTTCCCGGGTTATAACACCGTGCTTAACCAACATATTGCCGAGACGTTCCCTTTGATAGGTCGGGTTGGCGTAAACCGCCCTTCCCTCTTTAAAATAAACTGTAACTTGTTCATGAGCCCCTTCGATTACCAGCGTACCGGTCTTACGGCCCATCTCAATAACATGGATGATTTCCGTTATCGGGAATTCTTCTATTTGCCCTTCGAATAACAACATTAGCTTTATCCTCCGCCCCCATTAATGAGCGCATTTTCAAAGATACCTTGGCCCAATCCCCAACGGTCCTTCCGCCGAGAGAAACACCGCTGCCGACTCCGCAACCAGTCTTCCTCGACGTTCGCCGAGAGCGAGCCGGCTACAAACAACCCGTCCGACGTGACTACGACCGTCGCCTCGATATCGCCGGACGCCGCCTGGATGTCCTTTAATATCGAATCGAGTGTTTCCGTTCCTTTCACCATTTTCATCTTACCCCCCTCTCATTATTAATTCGTCTACTGTCACCGTATTTGAGCATACTATCGAAGGTAGAGAGAGACGGGATTGATAGACCCTCTAAAACGTCATTTCGGGTCTACCTCAAACTCACCAAAAAACGAACCGGGAAAAAGCGCCTAGACAGGTGCGCTGTTCGGTTTCGCGTTGATGCCCGCAAAATAGATCCAGCCCACCTCACTGTCACGGCGCACCGTAAGAATGTCTCTCAGCCCTCCCTCACAAACAAAACAAAGGAGCTCGTTCGACGGTAATTCTTCGGTGTTACCGCTCAAATAACCGTCCCTTTATCGCTCGTTCGTAAAAGTTATCCATACTGAAATACCCGACTCTCCTGTTGTAATCTATTAGCAGAAAAGGGCAGCCCGAAGCCGCTCATCTATCTTCAAGATACGTCGAATTAACTCTGTCTGTCGGAATTTGACAAAACCGACATATTTTAACCGAAAATATCGGTCCGAATCAACTCAAACGGGGAATCTGGTCTTCGTATCACGGCGCCAGCTCACCGCAGCCGTGAGACCGTCGTCGCGGCATCGCCAAAATGAGAAATTTCATCGGCTCCCTTAGCGCTGCTTCACCTCAATCACTTATGGAGAACTCTTCCCGACGGGTCGCTCCTCGTATCTTCTCGTAACCCTCGCGCCCCGTTATCTCCCTGAAGTTCATACCGGTGGGTCCCTCGGTCGCATAACCCAAACTCTCGGCAAACACTCGGTTTACGAAATATAAATTCTCCGCCGTTTAACCGCACTAACGCCCTCATTTACAATTCCCACGAGATCTCGGTATTTTTTATTCCGACTCCCGGATCGTCTTATCGCGCCGTACCCTTTTTACCGCGTTCTCCGCCCGGCACGCGAACACGGTCGACTTCTCCAAGTCTTCTTCGGAAAATAGACCACTGCTCCCGGTTACGATTATTACACCCAAGACGCATCAGCGGCACCCCGGTTCTCCTCGGCGTTCCACGAGAGGAGCCCGCCATAAATAACCGGTCCGTTGAGATTACGGCCGTCGCGACATCCCGGAAAGCCGCCCGGGTACATTCAACGATAACTCGAGCGCGTCCGTTCATTTCACCATCGTTTTTCTTTCCTTTTCGTTTCGTTTCGTTAAATTGATTTAAGCGAATTTGACGGTAATACCCGGCGATATATGTGTTATAATGATAGTCATATTAATACCTATAACTCATAGCAGAACGTACAATAATTACCTTTTACTATAATTCTGTTCCCGTCTATTTTTGCCAGTTTTAATACTTTATCGTTATAGGCGTTTAATAATGTTCGTATCATCGAAGGATATACGCAAAGGGTTGAACAATCCAGTAACGGTTCACCGTCGATATCCTTCAACGATTTGTGTAAAGCGCACGACCCGACTTCGACGGTTACTATTATTTTTTTCTGTGTGGAAGTAATTGCGAAATCGCCGAACGCACCTGTAATACTCGCAAATATAGCGATTAACTGCTTATTGTATACATTTACATTATCTTTCACCAGTAAATCGGCAATATGACATCCCGACGTAATGGAATTATTAAAACTAGTTATAGCAGTAGTACCAAGTAAATCCAGTTCATTTTCGTCGAATTCTTTTAAGGTCAATATCGATGCGGCAAGGAAACGCCAAAAACTATCCCGGAGCCCTATAAGATGGCTACCGGTTGTCGCATGCCCAGATAAAGAATACACCATTTCCGTTTCTTTGAAATTGGACATTCTTGAGGTAGGTGGGTATATTTTATACATTATATACTATCGCGTAAAATATGTCAAACTTATCTTCCCTCGACTCCCCTCAAAATACATCAAGATTTATTATAACCAAGGTGCTCCGATAGAATATTATGTAGAATAATCGTCGCAGGCAACGACTGGAAATTAAATGCAGAGTTACTTACCAAACTAACGAATATTGATATTAATCCCTCCCCCGAGGGAGGTCAACAAACGATAGGTAACCAACCTGTGTATATGGGCATAAGCGAGATATTAAACTCTCTAATAATCTGGACAAATGTCGACATTGTCGAGCTGGCAAATGCCACGGGGATATCCCGCGCGACTATCCACAACATTCTGGCCGGAAAAGTAAAAAGGGTCCGCAACCGTACGGCCGAACGATTAGCCGACTACTTCGGTGTAACGGTTGCTCAGCTAAAAGGTGAAGAGACACTACCCGAATCCAGCTTAACTCCCTATATCGCAAAAATAACCTTTGAAAGGGACCTTTTGGCTCAAGTGCCCCTTTTTATAGGCGAGGAAACCGCCCGTATACTCGACGAAAAGTATCCAGAGGAACCCAATATGCAGGCGCGAGACATCGGCGACCCGATCCGGCAAGAATCTTTGCGGATCAAATACTATCTCTGGCTACTTTCGTTGAAAGCGGCAGCGAAATAAGTATCGGGAGGATTAACGGAGGGATATTTTCAAACGTTGCTTTTGACAAAGAGGTTATCTTCAGAACCGTCGCATTATTAGCACAGCTACGAAATCGTTACACGGGAATGCGTGAAAACGTATAGTTCATTACCGCCTGGAAAATCACTACAGCTATTATCGCTCCAATTCCGGCAGCCGCGAGACCGTCGCCGCGGCGCCGGTGTAATTTCCGTCCTCCCCATAAATCGGCGCCGCCGAAACGAGGAAGTCCAATTGGGGACCGTCTTTATGCCTCAGCTCTAATACGTACCGGGAGCTTTCGCCTCTTCGCCGTTTTTCCGTCTCCCTCACTACCCTTTTGTAACCCTTGCGCGTGGTTAACTCCTTGAGGTTCATACCGGTAAGTTCCTCAACGGTATAACCCAAGCTCTCGGCAAACGCCCGGTTAACAAAAGTTAGACTCTCTGCGGGATCAACGGTACCGACGCCCTCGTTTATCGTTTCTATGAGACCTCGGTATTTTTCTTCCGATTCCCGGACGGCTCTATCGTCCCGCGCCCTTTTTATTGCGATCTCCGCCTGGCGCGCGAACACCGTCAATTTCTCGAGGTCGTCGTCGTCGAAAACGTCGTTTACTCTGCCGATGGTTATTACGCCCGATACGTCGCGGCCGTTGACTATCATCGGTACTGCCATCACCGACTCGTCAGCGTCTTCAGCTTCGTCGGTGCCCGGTATGTGGGCAGAGTAATCGTTCTCGGCCCCGGCGTTTATGTAGGCACCTTCACCCGTTTCGACGACGCGCCCGGAAAGACCAACACCCACAGGCATTTCGTACGCCATTATTTCTCTTTGGTTATTAAGGTCGTTGGAGTATATCGGCACCAGGATGTTCTCATCCAAGTCCGTCAAGTAAACGACGCAATCGCGCGCGTCAAAGAGTTCCTTCGCCCGGTCGGCGATTACCTCTATCACTTCGTCAAGTTCCTTCTCGTCGGCAAGGGCCAGCGTCGTATCGTACAAGCCGCGGTATACTCTTTCCGACTCGGCCAGCGCTTCCTCGGCCCGTTTGTGCTCGGTAACGTCGTTGGCGATTTCCACCATACACTCCACTTCGCCGTCGGGTCCGAACAGCGGAAACGCATAAATCTCGACGATCAAATCGTTCCCGTCACGGTCCTTATGAATATGTTCCACGCTACAAGGCTCGTGTTTATCGAAAACCGCCTCTAAAGGACATACATGCTCCGGGTCCTGACAGGGCTCCTGGTTTCTATGCGCTATTCCGTGACATGTGCTACCTATGGCCTCTTCGCGTGACATATTATATTTTTCAACGAAGCACGCGTTTACCTCTTGAATTTTATAATCACGGCCTATTACCGAGACCGCTTCGTACATCCCGTTCAAAATGCGGTCCTGGAAATCCCGCGACGCCCTCAGCGCTTCCTCCGTCCGTTTACGTTCGGTGATGTCCCGAGCGACATGTACGGACCCGATTAATTCGCCCGAAGCGTCCTTTATCGGCGACACCGAAATCTCGAAATACTCGTCCAAACGTTCGTCGAATATCTCTGCCGTATGTTCACGCCCGTTTTTCAATAACAGCGCGTGCGGGCACGACTCGTGCGGTTTGTCAAGGCCGTGGAACGCCTTGTAACAGGTGAGTCCTATTGCGTCCCGGGGGTGAACCCCGATTCGGTCGGCCATAGCTTTGTTCAACCGTAAAACCTGGTATTCGTTGCCAATTATGGCTATCGAATCGGGAACGGTATCGAAGGTCCTCCTCCATTCCTCGGCTGCGTTTATTAACGCCTCCTCGAATTTATTACGTTCCGTTACATCAATCGACATCTGGAAGACTTCTTCCACCTTATCGTCTACCAATACCGGGAACATCTGAGAATAAACCCAACGGCGTTCGCCTTTAAGATTAATGAACGAAACCTCCCTGGGTTCGTTCGGCTCGCCGGTCACAAAAACATGCTCTAATTCTTTGGCGAAACCGCCGCGTTCTTTCCCGGCAAGGAAGGACAGTCCGTCGACTTCGGCGCCAACCGCTTCGTCGGCCGTGTAGCCGAAAATACGTTCCGCGGCCCGATTCCAATGGTGAACCGTTCCGTCACGTCCGAAACCCTGAACCGCCACGTTCGGCACGTTCTCAAGCACCGATTCAAAACGGGAAAGGGCTTCCCGCGTAAACCTTTCGGCGTTCAACCTGTCGGTGATGTCCCTGGTGATACCGCAGACGCCGGCCGGCTTACCGTCGGTGCCGTAAACGATTGAATAAGACGCCGACGCATAGAACGTCGTACCGTCTTTCCTCCGCCTTTCCACCGGTTCTTCGGCGTACCAACCGCCCTTGGCTTCGACAATTCGGAGTAAATCCCGGAATTTCCTCGACCACCCAGGCGGGTCCGTAAGCCTGCCCACGCTTTTCTTCAGGGCCTCGTTTTCAGGGTAACCATATATCGCTTCGGCGCCCCGGTTCCAAACCTTCACCCGCCCGTCCATATCGGTGGTTATAATTGCGTCCATCGAACCGCGCAATACGTTCTCCAAATACGTGCGCGTCTCGGCGACCTCCATCTGGAGACGAACCCTCTCGGTCACATCGCGACTGACGCCCCTGATGCCGGATACGTTTCCGGAAACGTCAAATACCGGGTTGGCACTGGTCTCGATATAACGAATCGAGCCCTCCCTGTGAATATACCGGCATAATACATCATGCGCGATTTCTTTTCGTTGCGTCAACGCCTCAATTGCGGCCTGGGATTTGCCGGCGTCGTCGGGATGGACAAGGAACTCGTCGGCCCTGAAACCTCGGACATCCTCGGGCCCATACCCGAGTATATCGACCACTTGCGGGCTGGAGTAAACGTATTCGCCTTCGGCGTTCATCTCCCAGACCCACTCCGGTATAGCCTCTACCAGCTCCCGGTACTTCTCCTCGGCCGACTTCAACTGCACCTCAATATGTTCGAACTCGGCCACGTCTTTACCGATGCGGACTACCGCAAGCCTCTCCTGACTGTCGCCCTTTAAAAGCGTAGCGAGCACAGCCGAAATATCTTCCGTAACCTCGACCTTCTCCACACCCTCGGCCGCTACGGACGGACTGAGCTCGTCGGCCCGAAGCCCTTTGAGCCATTTGTCTATGTCTCCGGGGAAAGCGCGGACTTGCCCGCCGGAGCGGAAGACCGGCAGCCCGTCGCGCTCGCGCCGGGCGGCGGTCGCGACCGAACTCCCCAGATACGCCGCGATCTCTTTCCAGCCCACCAATACGTCAGCACGCCTAGACATCATTTCGACCCTCCTTTATCTCCTCTTTTTCCAAACGCCAAGCTACCTGCTAACGAAACGGGACGGTTTCGCCCGGAAAATAAATATCGAATACCCGTATAACGGGTATTCGATCCGTACTTACTAAACACCCCTCAGTGATTCCCTCTTCGTTCCGAGTTTATTCGAATAAACGTACCTAATCATACGAAAGCTTAAATTATTTCATCCAGAACCGCCCGGACGACGGCCGATGCCTGGAACGGGTTGGTCGCGACGCATGGGACTACCCGATCCTCGTCGGTCAGTCCCAGCGCCTCCTTCATCTCCTCGGGCGGCACGGCATTGGCCAAGTCCTGTTTATTCGCGACGATTAAATAAGGTACGTCCGAAATCTCTTTGAAGTACGAGATTATCTTATCCGTTTCGGATATCCCGTTAGGGTTCGTACTGTCCACCATCACGACGAACCCCAGCATATTCTTCGACAGGATATCCCACATAAAATCGAAACGCTCCTGCCCGGGCGTACCGAACAGGTACACGATCGTATCCATATCGACCGTAACGCGTCCGAAGTCCATCACGACGGTCGTCGTCGATTTCTCTCCGATTCGACCGTCGGTTCTCTTAGTTTCCGTCGTGACTATCGGGATTTCGCTAACTGTGCGTATCAACTCGGTCTTGCCGGAGTTGAAATGCCCAGTAACGACTATCTTCGGGTACTTCACCGTCGGCCCTCACCTGTTCCGGCGCCGGGTATCGGCACTAAACCGCGGTCAAACCGCCGGCCCATCCGCCGTTCAGGCCGAATTACCGACCCGGCGCCCGGCACTCGAAAAAACGATTCTTGTCGCTATCCCGGTTCAGCTAAATTATCTTCCCGATCTCTTCGGCGGTCCGCCCCATATCGAGGAAGATAAGCCCCAGCTTGGCGTCAGCCCGGGCCAATGCCGTAAGGACGGCATCGGTTCCGGCGCTCGTCAGGATTACGTAACCTTCGGCGCCCTTGATAAAAACTTGCTCAAGTTCGCCGCGGCCGAGCTCGCTGGCCGTCCTGTCACCCAGCGAAAGCATAGCCGCCGACATAGCCGCAACCCGGTCCTCTTCCACGTCGGCCGGGAGCGAACTGGCCATTATCAAACCGTCGGCGGATACGACGGCCGTTGCCTCAATATCGGCAGTAGAAGCTTGCAGGTCTTTCAAGATACTCATCATCGCTTCGGTTCTCGACACAGCCATCCTTAGTTACCTCCTTAAAAGGTACAAACCAATACTAAATTCCCCTTAACCTTGCGTACAAACGCCATCAGCCATCGCTTTTCGTTAATACGTTTGAGCGATTTTGACCATCCTGACGTTATCGCACCTATCTTTATAGCACGCCACCCCCCGCGCCGTTCATCCAATTTAAATCAAAATATATCAACTACGCGAGTAAAGGTCAACCAAAAAACGCCGTCTACGACCGCGCTCCATAAACCCCAACTATCAGTAAAAATCCTCCAGCGCGTCGTTAATATCCGCGACAGTGGCCGTAATCAAGCCTGCGTCGTACGCCTCCTCGGAACATACGACGACGAGCAAGTAACGACCCGTCGTCTCCCCTACGTACTTGAATTCCTTACAAACAATGTAACGCCGGCCCAGGCTCGTAAAGATTACTTCATCGGCGTCTTCGAACCCAAAGGACCTGCGGGCGCGCCTCAGCGCATCGCCGGCAAGGGCCGACAACGCAGCCGTCTCTTCCTCGCCATACGCGGCTCCGGCCGAAGCCATCGTGAAGCCCTCGGCGTTCACGAAAAACGCGGCCTCGATACCGTCCGAATTTTCGACGAGTTTCTTTAGATGGACCTCGAACAGGTCCTGACGGAAATGGCGCGGTTCGTCCATCGACCACAAATATACTCTTTCGGTGCGCCGAAAGCAACTGGATAATCGCATTGAAAAATATCGCGGACGGTTTTTCGCCTTGCCGAAGGCGCCGCCATTTATTATCGTAATGAACGTTGAACCTCCGGGAGATAACCGATTACCTGACTAGTTTAACGGCGGCGGACCAGCGGAACCGTGTCCGAAAGGGGCTATACCTCTACGGTCCGCCACTCGTAGGCGCCGTTGAGGTCGCCGACCCGATATTCGACTTGTTCGCCGAAACGGACGTAGTGGGTTCGGGCTTCCGACGCCCGAAGGAGTGGCTTCCGTCGGCACGTTCGGTGGTCTCATATTTCTTACCGTTCACGGCAGAGATGCACGCGCTGAACGCGCTCCCGGGCGTTCCGGCGCGTGAATGGCTGTTTGAACGCGGTCGTGGCGGTCTTCTTAATCGCGAACTCCGCGACGCCGTGGCCAATATGCTCCGTGCGACCGGATACGACGCGGTAGCACCGTCGTCGTCCCCGGAGTTCCGGGTGGAGAAATACCGGAGTAACTGGCCGGAGCGTCATTTAGGATACGCCGCCGGCCTCGGGACGTTCGGGCTCAATGGGTCCGTTTTGACCGAGAGGGGATGCGCCGGCCGCTGGGGCAGCGTCGTTACGTCAGTTATACTTGACCCGACGCCCCGTCTCTTCGACGGACCGTACGATTATTGCCTTCATTACCGTGATGGCTCCTGCAGCGCTTGCGTGGAAAGGTGCCCGGTGAACGCGTTGGACCCTCGCGGGCACAATCTTGCGTCTTGCGAAAAATACTGTAATTACGTCGCGCGGGAAATCTACGGTACGACGTACGAGCACTGCGGGAAGTGCCAATCGGCGGTCCCATGCGCCGCCGGGATACCCTCGGCGACCACGTGTTAACGGCCCGGTCGTGTAACGTTTTTCCGTCGATAAACCTTGCATCACCAGTCATATTCTGGTATCTATTTAGGGTAAACGACGATAAAGACCGATAAGCAGAAAGCTGGTGTAGGAGATGAAGGTAATATATATCGGTTTGACAGTGGTAATCGCCGCGGCCGCATCGGGGTCGGTTTACGAACCGCCAGGCGACTTGTCGCTATACCCGCCGTTCGAAAGCGCCCTGGCGCCGTTTTATAAAGGCGACGTAGACAGGGAGTTAATGCGCGAAGAAGGCCGTCCCCACGACTTCGACGTCAGGAAGTACATCATCGATATAGAAGTCGACGACGACAACGAGACCATCGAAGGTACTACTACTATAGAGACGATAATTACCGAAGACGGTACCGACGAGATGGTATTCGATCTAGAGTACGAGTTCGACGTCGGCGCCGTCCGGGTAAACGGGTCGGCGGCTACCTTCGACCATTCGGGCGGCCTTTTAACCGTTGAGCTTTCGCCGTCCCTCGATACCGGCGCGCCCGCCGACGTGGCGATAGACTACGCCGGCCACCCGACCGAAGGGATGTACTTCGAACCGGAAGCCATCTTTACCTCTGTCGAACCGAGCGATTCCGACCACTGGTACCCGTGTTACGACCATCCGAGCGACAAAGCCGAAGACGGCTGCGAACTCTTCATAACCGTCGATTCCGACTATACCGTCGCGTCAGTCGGATTACTCGACGATATAACGTCTCCGTTACCCGGCAAGAGGACCTATCACTGGGTAGGGATTTACCCGATAGCGACGTATCTCATAAGCGTCGCTATATCCGATTACGCCACTTTTTCCGACACTTGGGAACAGATGCCCATCGACTACTTCGTTTACCCGTCGCTCCTCTCCGACGCGATAGACGCCTACGCCAACACGCCGTTGATGCTCACGTGCTTCAAAGAGCTGTACGGCGAATACCCTTTCAAGGACGAGAAATACGGGATGGCGATGGCACCCATGGGCGGCGCGATGGAACACCAGACCTGCACGACCATTGATAGTCAATGGTCCGACCCTGCGCCAGGAAGCGATTGGATAATCGCTCACGAGTTGTCCCACATGTGGTGGGGAGATTGGGTGACCTGCGGGACGTGGGCCGATATATGGCTGAACGAAGGCTTTGCGACGTACTCGGACGCCCTGTATCACGAATACAGCCAGGGCTGGGACGCGTTTTACAACCGTATGCAGGCTTTTAAGGGATACTATTTCGAAGAGGACGAAGAATATCGTTTCTCAGTGTACGACCCCGAATATATGTGGAGCGCTACCGTTTACGAAAAAGGCGCCTGGGTCCTTCACATGCTCCGGCACCTGCTAGGCGACGACGACTTCTTCGGCGGGCTGCGCTACTACGGGAACGAACGCCCGTACGAAACCGCCGTAACGGCTGAGTTTATAGACGACTTGGAAACCTATACGGGCGAAGACCTCGGGTGGTTCTTCGACGAGTGGATCTACCTGGCGGGCTACCCTGAGTTCAAATACAGTTGGACCGCGAGTGTTGGGGACCGGAGTCAGGTATTCGTCGTTATTCGGCAAATACAGGAGACCGACGACCTCACGCCAGTTTTCGAAACTTACGTAGACTTGACCGCAGATACACCGTCTGGGGAAGAGACGATAACGGTCTGGGTCGGCGACGACAGGGAACAGTACAATCTCGATTTCTCGGATACGGTGAACCACTTGTACTTCGACAAGTACGGTTGGTTGTTATGTACGGTCGTCGACTCGACGCCGGTAACCCTCGATTATTTCGAGGCCGAGGGTACTCGCGGCGGTATAGAACTTTCGTGGGCGGTGCACGACGCGTACGACGTCGCCGGTTTCAACCTGTATCGAACGCAACCGGATACGAAAACGGAACTGATTAAAATTAACGCCGAATTGATAAACGGCGAGTCGCCGTACCTCTACGAGGATAAAGGACTAACCCCAGGCGTTACCTACTCGTACACCCTCGAAGCCGTCGACTTCGGTGGGGCTGTCGAAACTTACGGCCCGGCGACGGCCGACGCAGGGCCGGCCTTACCGACCGAGTTCGCCCTGACCCAGAACGCGCCCAATCCTGTCGAGGGTATTACGAACTTCCGTTTCGCACTGCCGGAAACGACCGAAGCCGAACTCGCCGTCTACGATATGGCCGGGCGGAAGGTCGCGACCGTGCTCGACGAACGGTTGGAGGCCGGGGAATATACAATTCCATACGAGGTGTCGCTGGCTCCAGGCGTCTACGTTTACAGATTGACCACCGAGAACGACACGGCGGCCAGGAAACTCGTGGTCATCAGATAAAAAAGGCCAAGAGGGGGAAACCGTCCCCGGAAACGAACTTAGGCAATAAAAATATAGAACGACGGCTTTTGTCAAAGATAAAGGCGGGCTAAAACCCGCCTTTTCCTCCAAACGAAACGAAAAGAATATATACCCTTGCTTTTTAAGGATTTCAGGTATATAATACACATTCGTGATTAACGTGCGGAGGGAGCTTAATGCCGAGAACCGCTCTGATCGCCGGAAACTGGAAGATGTTCAAGACGCGCGCCGAAGCCGTCGAACTAGTTGAAGAGTTAAAAAACGGGCTGGGGAACTTGGACGACAGGGAGGTTCTCGTTTGCCCGCCGTTTACCGCGTTGGGCGATGTACGGGAAGCGGTCGGGGACGCACCCATCAAAATCGGGGCGCAGAACTTATACTACGAACCGGAAGGGCCGTACACCGGCGAGATATCGGCGGCGATGTTGTCGGACGTCGGCGTTGAGTACGTGATTATAGGCCACAGCGAGCGGCGCAGCCACTTCGACGAAAGCAACGAACTGATAAACAAGAAAGTAAAAGCTGCCCTAGGCGCGGGTTTGAAACCGATACTTTGCGTCGGCGAAACGCTGAGCGAACGGGAGAACAGTTCGTCGGCCTACGAGTTCGAGACGTCGGTGGGGCCCAAAACCAAAGTGAAACTAAACTTCGAAATCGGGCAATCCTGGAACGATGTGCTCAAAAGGCAAATAGAGGCCGGGACCGACGGCCTGACGGAGGAAGACGCGAAGAACCTGGCGATGGCTTACGAGCCTGTATGGGCCATTGGGACCGGGCGTACTGCTACCCCCGAAATCGCGTCCGAAGCCCACAAGAGCATTAGGCTCAACCTGACAGATATATTCGGCGTAGACGTCGCGAAAAACCTACGCATACTCTACGGCGGAAGCGTAAAACCGGACAACGTGGGTGAATTGATGGCCGAACGCGAAATAGACGGCGTTTTAGTAGGAGGTGCAAGCCTAAAGGCGGAAACCTTTTTACCGATAATCCATTTCGACGGGTAATTAACCGTGAGGAGGGCGCGTGCGTGCTTTAATGCTTTTCGGCACCGTGGCAGCGGTTATATTGGTCGGGTCAATTGGTTGTGGCGGCGGGAGCGAGTTCATCGGCGCGGCGGCAGAAGGTGAAAAGCTCGTAGAGAAACACGGCTGTCGCGACTGCCACATCGTCAGGGGCGAAGGCGCCGATAAAGCCCCGGAACTGGATACGGTCATCGCCAGGGTCGGCGAAGTCCAGGTGCGCAAACAAATAAAGGACCCAAAAACCGCCAACCCGAACTCGGTAATGCCTGACTTCGGTTTAAGCGAAAAGGAACAAGACCAGATACTGGCGTACCTGCGGGAGATACAAAAGTAACGCCAATATCACGTTTCGGCGGTACTACAGACGCAAGGGGTCAGCGGCCGCAAAACCGCTTGACTTTCAATAGTTGAATATGGTATAGGTATCGCCCTGCCCGACCGGGAAACAACCGAGACAACGAAGGGTAAAAATCGATGATATATTGGATAGTGATAGGCTTTCATATATTAGTATCGGTAACCTTAATAGTCGTCGTCCTGCTTCAGACGGGCAAAGGCGCCGGGCTGTCGGGCGTCTTCGGCGGCGGCGGCGCCGCGAGCGAGTCCTTCTTCGGAGGCCGGGGCGCCGGCGACTTCCTGGCCAAAGCGACCACCGCCGCGGCGATAGTGTTCATGATAACCTGCTTAGCTCTCGCGAAAATCTCGGCCGTCGACCGGGGCGAGTCCGTGATGGAAAAGACGACGACCGAAGAGAAAGCAAAAAAACCGAAGAAAGGCCCGAAAAAGTCGATAAAAGAAGCTTTGCCGGAAACCGCGGCCGAATCGCCCGCGGAAGCCCCCACGGAAGCCCCGGCTGAAGCGCCTGCAGAAACGCCCGCCGGGACTGAATAAGACTGCTAAGAAAAGACCGCGGCCGCCTCTCTCGGGCGGCCTTGCCGCTTTTTCGGGCGGCCTTGCCGCTTTTTCGGGCGGCCTTTTTGATAAGGAACGTGTTTGCCGAATGCGAGAAGGTTTGCTGCTCGGGGTTCACTGCTCTATAGCCGGCCACATATGGGAGGCCATCGGCCGGGCCGTCGATTTGGGTTGCACGACCTTCCAAATCTTCCCGTCGAACCCCCGAAGTTGGGAAGCGAAAGAACTAACCGACGAAGATACAGCGCGTTTCCGCGAACTTCTGAAAGAACGCGGTTTCGCCAAGTTCTACGTACACCTATCTTACCTACCGAACATTTCTTCGCCCGACGATGAGCTGTGGGAGAAGTCGGTTGCGGCACTCGCCGAAGCGCTACGGCGCACGACGCTTCTGGGCGGCGCCGGATTGGTTACACACATGGGAAGCCACAAGGGCGCCGGTCTCGACTTCGGCATCGCCCGGGCCGCCGAGGCGATAACGCGCGCCCTGCGGGAAATCGAAAGCCCGCCAAAGATTCTAATGGAGGACTCGGCAGGGAAGTCCCACCAGGTGGGAACCCTCTTTGCGGAACTCAATCGCGTTTACGAGGCCGTCGGCGACGACGTGAAGGGGCGGGCTCGCATCTGTTACGATACCTGCCACAGCCACGCGATGGGGTACGACATCTCGGCGGACACGTCTGGTTTCGACCGCGCGCTTGCCGAACTCGACGAAGGTATCGGCCGAAACGCGGTCGAACTGGTCCACCTGAACGACTCGGCCAAACCCGCCGGCGAGAAGCTGGACCGACACGCCAACCTGGGCGAGGGAACCATCGGCGCCGATGGATTGAAGCGTTTCGTCAACCACCCGTTCGTCCGTGAGCGAAACGTCCCGATATGCCTTGAGACGCCCAACGGCGAGGCGATGTGGCCGAAAGAGTTGGCGATGGTCCGAGAATGGGCCGAATAATTTTCCCGTTACAGTTACCGAATTCCGGGATTGCCCCGTCCGACAAACTTGTGTATAATCGCTCTATGCCCTGGAAGAAACCTACCGCGTTAGCCGCCGTCGCTTCTCTAATATGTTTATCGGTTCTGCCGGCGGCCGGCGCCGACGTGCAAGTCCTAGCCGAAGATGACGGCATCGAGGTCTATACCGGAGTCAAGCTCCTCGGGACTACGCCCCTACTCATCGAAGACTGTCGGCCCGGCGAGATGACCCTGAGCCTGGCCGGCGGTCCCGACTTCGCCCTGGACGTCCCCGACGACGACCGGACCGTAACGGTCTTCTTAAACGTTGAACCTAAACAGGGTCTCGGTGCGCTCGGTACGACCGGCAGATGGATATTCGTCGGTGGGATAGTGGGGGGAATAGTCGCCATCGTCGTTTTGGGTAAATAACTGGAGAGGCGCTGGATGCTACTGGTTAAAAAAGGGGGATACGATAAACCGACGGCGCTCGTTCTTGCGTCCGTTGTTCTATTGACCGCTGCGACGTACGCCTACGCCGACGAAGAAATCGACGGCGATAAAACGGTCGTCTCGGTTTACGCCGACCTGAAGGCGAAAGCGGCCGTAGACGACGAAGCAATGGGGTTCACGCCGGTTAAAGGGCTGGAACTCGCGGTAGGCCCCCACGAGTTCGAGTTTACTTACCGGGATTACGCACCCCAGAAATACGAAATAGAAATAGGGGCCGGCGTCAATGATTTATATTTCCAACTCGAACCGAGGTTGGAGGAACAGAGGAACAAATTTAATACCGTCGATTTGGTTATTTTAATCGGCGTGGCGGCGGCGGGCGTTACCGGTTTCGTTCTCTGGGGTAAGCGGTAATGGCGTTCCTTAAAGGTTTAACGACTTAGCTATCATCCAAACCGGCAGTCCCAAAAGCTCCCAAGATTAATAAACCACCTATACCCCAAACGAGCGCGAAGCCGATCAGCCCATCCCGTTCACTGAACCAACCTTCCCCGTTTACTTCCGACGAATAAAAACGTACGTCGGTCGTGGTCCCGACTTCCAGGGTTACGTCCTTCTCGACCCGCTCCGAACCACCGAACAACGCGCCGACTCTGTACTCGCCCGGCGGGAAGGCCAACCGGGACATCGGGGTAGAACCAACTATTTCGTTACCCACCACTATCTCTACGCCGTCGGGGACTGTCTCGACGTTCAGGTACGCGTTTTTTTTCGTCTCGTCGACTTCTGCCGCTACGGCCAACGTCGGCGTGAGGGCGATTATCACCGCAAATAATATCCGATACATAGATACTCTCCAAGTATTTAACCAAACGAACCGATGAAGAACCCTCCGAATATCATCACGAAAGACCCGATACCGAGAGCAGCCCCTATCCCCATCGACGGCCAGCTAAACCCTCTGGTCTTCTCACCTATCATTACGATTACGACGTCCTCATCCTCCTCCGTCGGCGGGTCTACGATCTCGGTAGTTTCCTTATAGCCCTCACCTTTAACCGTAACCTCGACGTAATCGTCGAACGGGCCGAAGAGAACGGCTTCGCCCACCCCCACGCGATCACCGTCGACCCATATCTCGAGTTCGGGCGGCTCGGTATAAACGGTTATCGTGGGGACGGTCTCGGCGGCCGCAGTTAACACGGTACCCATAAGGGACGTAAAAATGACTATAGTAGTCGCCAACCTCAAACTAATAACCCTCGTTTACGCTTGTTAAGAAACACGCGTATATCCGTTTAACACGAATCCACCGCAAAGTATAACACCAGGAAAAACAACCCGGCGCCGCTACCTAACCCGAGACCGAAGGAACCCCAACTAAACCCTTTATCCACGGGCGGCGAAATGACCGTTACAACGTGCTCGCCGTCGGCGGTAGGCGGGTCTATAAACCTCTTCGTCGTTTCGTATCCTTTGCCCTCGATTACGACTTCCACGTAATCGTCGAAAGGGCCGAAGAAAACGGCTTCGCCGGTGCCGACGTGTTCGCCGCCGACGGAAATGGATAGGCTCTCAGGTACGGTACGTACGGTTATAGTAGGTACACTCCCGTGGACGGTTGCTGCAAACATGAAACATAAAGCCGTAACCACTATAAGTTTCATAGATCGTCCCTCGGCCGAAGACCCTACGTCCAATCGGCTGTACTTAACCCAATAGCAATCGTAAGAGCTATCGCGCCGCTTATTAAGACGACGCCCTCCAAGAAGTTGGCCACGCTAAACCACCGGCTGTCACCCAAACGCGAAAGGACGAGCTCCATTTCGGTCTTTTCGCCGCTTTTCAGCACGACCATACTCTCCGACGGAACGTAGCCGTCCAGATAAACGCCGACGGAGTATTCACCGGCCGGTAAAATTAGGCTGTACGCGGGCGAGGTGCCGACGCACTTCGAATCCACAGCGACGACGGCGCCCCGCGGGTCGGTCTTTACGCTTAACTCGGCCTGTTTCTCCGACGGAACCGGCGGCGCTTCGGTTTCCGTCTCGGCCGCGAGTACCGTTAACGGAGTTAGAATAACGAGTGCCGACAGGGCTAGTACGAACGACGGGCTCACGGTTTACCTCCGTTTAGTCCCAGAGCCCGGTCCGCCGTTCCTCGACGGCGAACTCGCCGCATTTGGGGCATCTGTAAATCCACTTATCGTCTTCGTACCGAACCCACTCCTCGTCGTCGCAGGCTTCAAGGGATTCACCGCAGGCACGGCACACAGCCTCGTCATCTTCGATTTCCGACGCCAGCGCCGCACAGAACTCGTCGCACTCGGGGCAGTACGCCAGGACGTAATACACGCCGGGCGTCTTACCGCCACCGATGAACAGGTCCTCGGCGACATACCCGCACTCGGCACACTCGTATTCGGCTATCATACCGCCGAAGGCCGAAAAAGCGCACGTTAACGAAACAGCGATTACCGATACTGTTTTCGCTTCGGATTACCTCCTGTCCGTTTTAGCATACCACACCGTCATTTCAGATACCCGAGGCCTTTTAATTTCTCCCGGCGTTCGGCGTCGATTTTGATTTCGGCGGGGCTACCCAGTGCCTCCGCTTCGACGGTTATCCGGTCAACCCAGTCGTCTAACGCCTTCCGGTAACTCTCAAACAGCTTTTCGTCGGGATCGGCGACGATATCGTCCGGTCCTTTATGTATCCTGTTGTCCCTAAAATCATACTCGCCGACTCCGGACCTTATCAAAGTATAGGGGTATAGGCGGCAAGATTTAACGTCATGGTTCAACGCCGTACGGTCTATAAATATAAACTTTTCGTCGAAGGGGCCGTCGGGGTTCCTTATAACCGGCATCAGACTTTCACCCGACATCCCGGGAGGCGCGTCAGCGCCGACGTAGTCCAGTATTGTAGGCATTATATCTATTAAAGCCGCCGGGTAATCGGTTACGCCCGGGTTCCCGTCGGGAACGTATATCATTAACGGGATTGAAACCACCTCGTCGAAATGGGTTTTAGCGTGGCCGTATCGTCCGTGTTCGAAGAACTCCTCCGCGTGGTCCGCGGTAATAATAATTATAGAGTTTTCGTATAACCCCGTTTCCTCTATGACGTCGAAGACCCTTTTCAACCGGTCGTCCACGTACCTTACTTCGGCTTCATACAATGCAACTAATGCCTCGCGGTCCTTCTTTTCCAACTTATCGTCTTTAGCCGTTTCGGAAAAACCGAATCGCAGCCTTTCTTCAACGATATCTTCAGGCCCTTCCATATACTCCCTTGGGGGCGTTAAAGGCGTGTGTGGGTCCAAGTAATGGGCCCATAAAAAAAACGGCTTCGTCCGTTTCCTGCTTAACGTTGAGACTAACTTATCAGTTATCCACTCCGTCCTACGCTCCAATGGTACAATCTTTAAATAAGGTAAAACCGTATCGCGCATGCGCTTGAAAAAGCGATATACAGTCGTATGTTTAAAAGAGATAAACGGCGTTATATCCCCGTATTCCACATACTTATCGAACCCACATCCGAAGCCGATTCCGCTAAAAAGCAGGTTATTCGCGACGTACGCTTCCGTCTCGTATCCGTGGCTTTTAAGGACCTCGGCAAGCATAACGATTTCATCCCTGCCTTTGAGGTACATTTCCGCCCCGTGAACGGTCGGGTAACGCGAACAGTTCATCGTATACATTGACGGAAGGGTCCATGGACTATTCGTGCAAATCCGGTTAAATCGGACGGACCGTTCGGCGAAGGCGTCCAGGTTCGGCGTCCCGACGTAACCGGCGCCGTACGCGTCAACCCTGTCCTGCCTTAGCGCGTCTATCGTAATTATTATTACGTTCGGGCCGTCAATAGTACGGGACCTCGGGAGGTAAGCACCAGGCGCGTTTAAAGCGAGCCCGGCGATAATAAACGCGATGCTCAGTACCGAGAAAAGCAACGCAATCCAAGCAACGCTTTTGCGAGCGACCCACTTTACTACGTATCGTCCGAAAATAACCCCCGGTATTAAAACCACTAAAGCAGTTAGTAACATTAAACCATTGGCTATTAAACTAGTCAGTTCGAAAAAATTCGGTAAAGCGATAAAGTTCACGGGTATTACGACAAGTAATAAGGCTAAGAAAACGGCAGCGGGGCAAAAAATCAACGCCCAACGCGCCTCGTACGCAGGTAAACGGCCGGGCCGTAATAAACCACATAAAAGGAGCCCTAAACCCATAACCGCGGCTACGGCTATACCGAAGAACAGATTAGCTAAAGTATCGTGGGCGTAAAAATCTATCGCCCCCAGGAATCCCCCAGTTAAATAATAGCCGGCCCAGACGTTGTACAAAGTATCAACCAGACCCGCTAACGAAGCTATTACGAAAACCACGACGAGGGAAATTAAAACACTATATATTGTGGACTTCATCGCATTACTCCTCTGCTCTTCGTGATACGCGAAACCGTAAATCCGTTGTGCGAACGGTTAACGTATTCCATATACTTCTGACTATGTCCGAAAAAAATACCCAGAAAACCGTTCTGCGTCGTTAATAAAACACCCGCTCTTATCAACGCAGACGGCGTATTACCGTTTTGTACAACGCGAGAACGAAAGCGAAACTTATAGAGGATATTAACACGGGAGGTTTTTTTAGATACCCCGAATCCTTTAACTTTTCCCTCGTCCCCGCGTTTAACTTGCCGGGCGCCGCCGTACTTACCTCATCGGCCGTCCCGCCTATCTTTGCTTTATCGGTTTCCGGGCGGTCCGCCAACATACACGACGGTAACCGGGATGTCAATCAAAGACGCGGGCGTATCGACAACCCGTCCGTTTTCGCGTATCGAACAGTCATTTTAGATACCCGAGGCCTTTAAGTTTCTCCCGGCGTTCGGCGTCGATTCCGATCTCGGTCGTACCGCCCAGCGATTCCGCTTCGGCGTCCGCAGCCGCCGCCGAGTCGTCGACGGCCGTACGGTAATAATCGAATACCTGTTCGTCCGCATCCACGACAATATCGTCCGGGTCTCTATGGATCCGGTTGTCTCTAAAGTCATAATCGTATTTATCGGAACCGGTACGTATAAGGGTATAGGGGTAATCTCTAGCCGATTTTTTCGTCCTGTCCGCCGCGGTTTCATCAATGAATATAAACTTCCCTTCACCCAAATCGTCCGAGCCTTCTAAAACGGGCGCGAACGTTTCTCCGCCCATATTACCGGGGGTTCCGGCACCGACTAAATCTAATATAGTCGGCATTAAATCAATTAAAGATACTGGGTATTCGGACACGCCGGGTTTTATACCGGGTACGTAAACGAACATCGGTATAGAAACCACTTCGTCGTAATGTGTTCTTGCGTGACCGTACTTCCCGTGCTCGAAGAACTCCTCGCCGTGGTCGGCCGTAACGATAATAACGGAATTATCGTATAAGCCGTTCTCTTCGATCGCCTTAAAGACCTCCTCAAGCACGTCATCGACGTACCTGACTTCCGCTTCGTACAATGCGACCAATTTCTCGCGGTCTTTCTCTTCCAATTTATCGTCATCCGTAGTTTCGAAAAAACCGAAACGTAACGCTTCATCGACGAAATCTTCGGGCCCTTCCATATACTCCCTGGGGGGCGTCAACGGCGTATGCGGGTCCAGGTAATGGGCCCATAAAAAAAGCGGTTTACGGCGATCCTTGTTAAGCGAAGACACGATTTCGGCCGTAAGCCAACTCGTCGAATCTACTTCTCGGATACCTAAATACGGCATAAGCTTATCGCTTATCCGTTTATAAAAACGATACGTACTGGCCTTCTTAAACCCGGAAAGGGCATAGATATCCCCGTACTCTAAATAAGTATCGAACCCGCGGTTAAAACCGAGTTCGCCGTAAAGGATTTGATTCGCTACGTAAGCCTCCGTATCATACCCGTGGTTATTCAATACTTCCGCTAACATCACCAGGTTGACGTTCCCTTTATGGAACTTATCGGCGCCGTGGACGGAAGGATAGCTCGAGCTGTTCATCGCGAACATCGACGGAATAGTCCATGGGCTATTGGTACAAGCTTCTTCGAACCGTATAGAACGCGACGCGAAAGCGTCCAGGTTGGGCGTTTCTACGTACCAATCTCCGTACGCCGATACGCGGTCCTGGCGAAGGGCGTCGATCGTTATGATTATTACGTTGGGTCCGTCAATCAGTTCGGCGTTCGGTAGATTTCTGCCGGGTTTATAGATAAGCAAACCCAAAGCGGCCGATACCGCGCTAACGAGTATAAAAACCAGCGAAACAGCGAAGACTCCCCTGCGGTCGAACAGCTTCACGAGCCTGGAACCGTACGTCATCAGAATAGCGATCAACGGTAAAGTAACCACCAATAATATCCCATTTACTATAAGACTCGGCGTCGTCATAGCGTACGGAAGGGCATACATATTAACGGGGACCGCAACCGTTATTAATAAGAGGAACGCGAAGGCCGGGCCGAATATAGCGGCCCACCGTTTTTCGGGAGATAAATTACTTTTCGGACGGATTAACGCGTAAACGCCGACCGTAAGGGCGAAGAACGCTCCAGTTAACACCATAAGCGCCGAATCGGCGACGGCGTTCTGGGCGTAAAAATTAACGGCGGGCCAGAAACCTCCCATCAAATAGCTGCCCGCCGCGACATTGTATATCGAGTCGCCTAACGCTACGAGCGAGCCTATCCCGAAGGCCGCCGCGAAAAATGTCAGTACGCTTAATAGGTTTTTCTTCATACCGGTTCGATTCTCCTATTCGCTGGTTCTTTTTACCACGTTGCGGAATCCATTGCCAGGATTATACATGAGCAGGTAATGTAAGTAAATCGAAATCCCCGCCGGTTGAAAAAAACCCCCGTTGGGTGTATAATATCCACCGGAGCCGGCCGGGCGGCCGCGCGGGCGAAAGCCCGTGAGGAAAGTCCGGGCTGCACAGGGCAGGAGGCCGGGTAACGCCCGGGCGGGGCGACCCGACGGAAAGTGCCACAGAAAACAGACCGCCGATGGCCTTCGGGCACAGGCAAGGGTGAAAAGGCGGGGTAAGAGCCCACCGCGGTGCCGGGCAACCGGCGCCGGCACGGCAAACCCCCTCCGCAGAGAGGCCGAATAGGACAGGGAGACGCGGCCCGCGTCGGGCCCTTCGGGGTAAACTGTCGGGTAGGCCGTATGAGACCTGCGGCAACGTAGGTCCCAGATGAATGGCCGCCGCCGCAACGTCTCCCAGGGCAAGCGGCACAGAACCCGGCTTATAGGCCGGCTCCTTTTTACATCGATTTTATGAAACGAAACCGCCCGATAACGCAAGGAAAAAATCCGGCGGAGTTTCCCTAGCGGGGCGTTAACCGCCGGTTTCAACCGGCGGTACATAATAAAGTAATCCGGCGGGTTGAAACCCGCCGTCTACGCTACGCGGTTGAACCTCCGGCGCTCGGAAGCGCCGGTTTCGTACACACCCCCGCTCCCGCCGCTAACCCTTTGGCCGAATCCCTGAGCGGAATCGCCGTCTCCAATAACGTTAATCGTAGCACGACGCCTTCGTTAATCCCGAATACACCATATCGAAAATATCAAAAAACCCTGACAACATCTGTCGGTACCGTGGATATAATACTATTAGTACTCGGTTATATAATAGGTCAATACCGGAAAAGGAGGAACGCGTATGAAGAGGGTTGTGATAGCAGTCTCGGTTATCGCGCTGAGCATATTTATGCTGGGCGCGGCGTGCGAAATACCCAGTTGTAAGGCGAAATGGGAGCAGGGCGAGGACTTCTGGGAGCTGGGCGGAACGACATCCCAGTATATTATGCTCCCTGACGGAACGGCCTACAAAACGGAAAACGCCGACGACTTCGAGTGTAGGACAGGCAAACCCATCAACTACGTTACCTGGTACGGCGTCCACTGCCTCGACAAAGAGATAATAGAGCCCGAGTACCTGTATCAAGATTACGCCTACCCCGCGTACTACGAATACTGCGGCTGTCCGTTTATCATCCGATTCTACGACGATAACGGCAAAGAACCGCCCGACAGCCTCCCCATGGGCGAAATGCTTGCGGAATACGAGGTCGTCCCCAGCGAGTTAGAGGTTGACGCCGGCGCCAAAACCGGCTACTTCTACGTGGCCAAACTCGACCCGCCCTTCCCCCAGGAAGAAGGTAAAACGTACTGGATATCGATCATACTCAACTGCGGAGACAACAAACTCGGCCCACCGCCTGACCATCCCCAGTGGTTCTGGCAGTTCTCGGAGATACAGTGGCACGACTACCCGGCCCAGATGTCGGAGTACTGGTATAACGATATCGACTGGCATTCCCTCTACCACGAGAAAAACGTCCGGAACGACATGGCGTTCTGGCTCTGGTACGAAGAACCCAAAACCCCCAAAGGGAAGTAGGACTTGAAGGGTATCAGCCTTCCGGGGGGGACGAAAAGCGGCGCGGTGAATTCCGCGCCGCTTCGTTAATAACGGGAATTATCGTTAACCCTTTACGCTTCCTCCTCCGTCACCGGTTCACCGAACGCGACCACTCTACAGCTTCGCCGCTTCGATTACCATGACGTCGTCGCCCTCCTCGTACGGTTTCCCGTCGAAGCCGCCGAACTCTCGTCGTATCTTAAAGCCGGTCTCGTCGAGCAGGCCGTGAACTTCGGCCCGGGTCGAGCAACTCCCCCACCCCTTCTGCTCCACCCTCTCCACGAGTTCCCCGGCCTCGTAGACCTCGCAGACCGCGTCGAACTCCATCGTCTTCCCGTCAACGATTTTACACGAATCGTACATCCGGTACTCCCGGTCGCCGCGCACGACCGTGTCGGACAACCTGAGCGGCCACTCCTCATATCCCAGCCACACGTCGAAGACGAAGACGCCGCCGGGTTCCACGTGCCGGGCTATGTTCGCGACCGACTCGCGCCGTTCCTCGTCGTCCAGGAAACCGTCAAATCCCCGCGCCATGAACGCAACCGGGACCTTCCGTCCCAGGTCGAAGGACGCCGCGAAATCGTCTATTAGCGTAATCTTGGCGGCGACGTCCGGGTTCCGAGATAGCTTATCCCGGAAGACCGCCAGCATCGCCGGCGACGGCTCTACGCACACGACGCGCGCGCCCCGCTCGGCCAGCGGTATCGCGACGCGACCGGTCCCGGCTCCGATATCGAGCATCTCGCGGACTCCCTTCGCGTAACCGCAATAGAACTCGATGTCGTTCGTGCTGGCGAATAGGTCAAAGAAACGGGCCGTCTTCTCGTATCCCCGGTCCAACGGCATATACCTAATCCTCCCGTATTATAAATATAGCGGAGGTTAATTGACCTCCGCCGCACAAAAAACGGACGAGAACGTGTTTAAACCTCTGCCCCCGTCGCCAACTCGTGGGGTGCGACCTTGGGCGAGTGGGCGCCGCAGCTCTCGGCGTCGGGTTCTTTTACCGACGCGATTTCTCGCTCCGTCAAGCCGAAAAACGCGTAGACCTGCTCGTTAATGTCGTCTTCGACGGTGGCTATTATCGCGGTATTAGTTGGCGAGCTTTTTCGGTACGCCAACTTCCTTTCTAGTAAACGGCGTATCCTCTTCTCGAAATCCTCGTTTTCGTAAACCCCTATAGCTTCGTCCGGTTGCGTGGCGGCCGACCACGCGAAACCATCCATTCCATGGTTCAAAGGGTTACGGACGGTATAATAGAAATAACGGGCGAAGTCCTTATTTCCTCTTATCAGTTGGTCCCGGAATGACTGTTGCCACCGGAAGATATCTATATCCGGTCTTTTATTGATTTCCCGTGATACGTGCTTTTTCAACGAGTGCATTATTTTGCTGGTGTTGGACTTCCCTATCTTAAGGACTAAATGGACGTGGTCGGGCATTAACGCCAGTGCTAAAACGTGGAAGTCTTTTAAAACGGCCGCTTGGACTAATGATTTCAAGAATATATATCGTAACTTCCAATCGCTGAAAAACGCGGGCCTACCCTGAACGGCCGTAGTGATAAAATAAATCCCGCCGGGGACGTAAATACTCCTGCGGGGGTGACTGTGCTCAGGGATTTCAGGTGGTTCCATTGTGTTACTTCCCTATACGAAACGCGTTATTACGGCTTTATGCAGCCAAGATTTGCCTATGGAACTTTGGTTCGTTAAACGGCTTATGCAGCCGAGATTAGTCGTCCTGTTTTTGCAGCCGAGATTTTAAAATCTCGGCTGCAAAACTCACACCTCCGCCCCCGTCGCCAACTCGTGGGGCGCGACCTTCGGCGAGTGGGCGCCGCAGCTCTCGGCGTCCGGTTCTTCCTCTCCCCTATCAGGCGATGGGTAGAACCCGAACTCCCGGAGGAGCTTCAGCTTCGGGAGAATATTGTTCTCCAGATCGATGTGGAAGAAGCCCGGGAAGATGTCCGGGTTCTCGGTTATGAAGCCGAAGTACCCGTCGTAACGTTTCGGCACATTCACCTCGCCCGAGTCGAAAACCTCGTGGCCGGTGAAGACGAACTCGGGCAGGAGGTACGGGCAGAACTCGAGCTCGACTTTATCGGCGTACTCCGCGTATATCTCGGTCTGGGGCAACAGCGACAGCAGGCTCGGCAAAATCCGCGCTCCCATCGACCGGAACGAGACCATCTGAAAGAGCGACTGGTAGAAATCCTCGACGGTCTCGAACGGGAACCCCCAGACGTAGAACGTATCGCACCGCGGAAATATCTCGACCGCCTTGGGGACCAGGTCCAGCGTTTCGGCGGCGGTGAAGCCCTTCTTTATCCGCTCGAGTATCGGGTCCGACCCGGACTCAATACCGAACCGGAGTTCCAGGCACCCCGAGTCGGCCATCGCCCGCATCATCTCCTCGTCCGTCAGGTTGACGCGGCCGAAGGCCTTCCACTTCACGTCCAAACCCGAACGGTCGAGCTCCCGGCAGAACTCTATTACGTGTCTCTTGCCCGAGACGAAGAACTCATCCTGAAAGAGGAAGAGATCCACGCCGGCCTCGTCGTTGAGGACGGCCATCTCTTCGACGATGTTCTTCGGGCTGCGAGCGTAGCTCTCCAGGTTCCATACCGGCGCCACCGAACAGAAGGTGCACGGGTACGGGCACCCGCGGCTCGTCATCATCCCGTAACCGGCGTATTGCGAGAGGTCTATTTTATCCCAGGCCGGGAACGGGATAGAGTCGAGTTCGTCTATGCGTTCCCGGTCCGGGTTGTGGCGTATAGTACCGTTAGACTGGTACGAGACGCCTTTGACCTCCGAGAGGTCGCCGCCGTTACCGAGTGCCGCGAGGAGTTCCGGGCCTGTCCGCTCGCTCTCGCCGCGGGCGACTATGTCTATCCAGGGAAAGCGAGTTAGTATCTTATCCTCGACGGATTTGGAGCCGACACCGCCGAGTACTAGAATACGGTCCGGGTACCTCTCACGGAGGGCTTTCATCGCGAGGATCGTAAACGGGAGCAAATTGGCCATACAGGACAGGCCGATTACCGGCGCCGGGTCATCGAGGAACGTGAGGAAGACGTCCATGTCGAAGGGGTCGTCGGACGGGCAGGTCTGGTAGTCCCGGAAGTCGACGTCGAAACCGGCGTCCTCGAGCGCCCGGGTCAGGTAGAGAGGGCCAAGAGGAACATGAAGCTCGCGTTCGATCTCCTCACCGTAGCGCATGAAGAGCATATTGAGGTTGACCAGAGTTATATCGGCCACTTTATCCACCCTCGACGTACGGTAGGTCCGGGCGGATGCCCGTTTCGGTATTAATGAGGTCGCCGCGTTCGCTAACGGCGGTTTGGCCTCCCGAGGCGTCGTCGGTCGTTTCTTTTTCGACGGGTTCGGACGTCGGAGGTTCGTCAGGCCTCGAACCGGTGGCAGCCGGTATACACCCGGCGACGGCCACGCCCAGGGCCGCCAGCATCGCCGCGGCGGCGTAGCCCCGGAAGACCGGACGCAGCTTCGGGCTTACCCTTGTGTTGGCGATGAACGCTTCTAATTGTCCGATGGAGACGTTGTCGAGTATCGCCGCTTCGGTACGGCTTAGCTTCAGGCCGATGACGTCCGCCGCACCGGAACGTCTTTCAGTCAACTCGGCCCTGAAATCGGGGTCCACCGCGGCTTTCTTAACCAGTACCTCGATACCCCTGGGGACTTCGGCTTTCACAGCTACTCCCCCTTCTCACGCGGATAGTCGGGGCTGATACCGCGCGTCAAATCGTACGGCCGTTCTTCTTCCTCTTCAGCAACGTCGCCTGTTTGGTCAACGCTCTGTTCGTTGGCGTTAACGTTGTCCGGGTCGTCGGGGTAATCCGGGCGCGAGCCGGTCGCGGCTTCGTACTCAGGGTACGCTTCCGCCGCGGCGACGGTAACGCCGAGCGCCGCCAACATCACGGCGGCGGCACGGCCCATGAACGCCCGTTTAATTTTCGGGCTGACGGTCGTGTTCGCGATAATACCCTCGAGCTGTACCGCCGGTACGCCGTCGAGCATGGCGGCTTCGGCTTCGTTCAACTCAAGGCCTATCGCTGCAGCCGCGGCCGAGCGTTCGGCAAGGAGTAAGTCCTTAAAATCGTCGTCCACTGCGGCCTTCTTGACTAGCACCTCGATACCGCGTGGTACGGCACCGACGCCCTTACCTGAGCCCGGCGGCCGCCCGCCTACAATGGTAGTACGGACCGCGGGTTGTTCGGCCGGGTAACCGTTACGTTCGTTATTATCCATAATGGGTCCTTTGCTTAAACGTAATTGCCCGGTATTTGTGATAACCTTCGCCTATTTAGATACGCCGATCCGGCGCGGGTTTAACATATTTAACCTAGCGCTATTTACGGTCTAGAACCGGTGATGACGTGCGTACTCGGTGGTTGAGATTTCAAAATAAAACTTACCGTTATAGCTTGGCCTGCGATAACAACCGCACCAACTACCGACTCCTTACTGTAACCTACCCGGCTCGCATATATATCGTACGACCCATCGACGAGGTCGCTTATTTCGTAATAACCATCCCTGTTCGTCGTAGCGTACACATTCTCAGTATAAATTACTACGAGTGCACCCATCACCGGGTCGCCGTTCTCGTCAGTCACCGTGCCGGCTATAACCCCTGTCTCGATTTCGGCACCCGGTTTGAACGTCGTTATATCACGAGTCCTCGCAACCTTGGTTTCGTCGCTTTCGACCTGTTCAGCGAAGGTTACGACCGCAGTTCCCAACGCCGCCAACATCACGGCGGCTACGCGGCCCGTAAACGCCGGTCGCATCTTCGGGCTGACCGTCGTATTGGCGATTATCGTTTCGAGTTGCGTTCCCGGCACGCCGTCGAGCATCGCGGCTTCGGCTTCGCTCAACTCAAGGCCGATTACGGCGGCCGCGCCCGAACGTTCGGCCAACAGTAGGGCTTTGAACTCCGGGTCCACGGCGGCCTTTTTGACTAGAACCTCGACGCCGCGGGGAATATCCTTTGTCATTCCTATTACCGCCCTTGTCCAACCTACGCAGGCTGACCGTTTATAGCAACCGGCAACCCTGCATTAAAACTCATTCAACGGGTAATTCAGTACCATCCGTTTCGCCGCTGTCGGGAGATTCAAGTTCCTCATAACCGGCTTTATCATATCGACCGTCCGGACGGTCGGGCCGAATACCCTCCGTCGGCGGAGCCGTAGGGTCGCTATTACACCCGACCAAGGCCGTTCCCAGCGCCGCCAACATAACCGCGGCGACCCGGCCCGCGAACGCCGGTCTCATCTTCGGGCTGACCGTGGTATTAGCAATTATCGCTTCGAGTTGGGTTCCGGGGACGCCATCGAGTATAGACTTTTCGGCATCGCTTAATCCAAGGCCTATCGTAGCGGCCGCGCCCGAACGCTCGGTAAGGAGTAAGTCCTTAAACTCGTCATCCACTGCAGCCTTCTTGACCAGCACCTCGATACCCCTGGGTACCGAGCCGACGCCCTTCCCCGGGCCCGGCGGCCGCCCGCCTACAATAGTGGTGCGGATGGCCGGTTGTTCATTTCTATTTTCGTATTCTTTATTATACAAAACCTCTCCCCTTTCACCCGGTTTATTCGCTAATAACAAACGAGAACGGGTAAACGACCGTAACCTCGCCTTCTTCGATAGCCGGGAAACGCCAACCGTATATACGGGATATTATACTAGACTCCAAGTCGGGCGAGTTTATAGTCGAGCTTAGTACATCTACGTCCTTTACCGAACCGTCGGCAGATATAACGAACTCAAACGTAATTTCGCCGGTCCCAACGTCCGGGTTTTTCTTTAATTCAGCGTTATATGCGTTCTGGATACCTGCGAGGTGCCTCCGGACGACGCCGTTAATCCGCTCGGCCGTCCTACCTTCGGAACTCGCACCCGGACCTTCGATACTCGTAGGTCCAGCCGCACCTACAATTGCCCTCCCCTTTTTAATGTACGAACCTTCGGGTGGCGAATCCGGGCGGATACCTGTACCGCCTGACCCCGAATTCCCCCAAACCTCATTACTATCCGTTACCGCAGGTTTATCTTGTCCATCGGCGTCATTGCTATCTTCGCCGCTCTCGACCTGTTCGGCGCAGTTTACGACCGTAGTCGCCAACGCGGCCAATATCACCACGGCGGCCTTCTTGACCAGCACCTTTATGCCCCGTGGCACCGAACCGACGCCTTTGCCCGGGCCCGGCGGCCGCTCACCCACAATGGTCGTGCGGACGGCGGGTTGTTCGGACAGGTAACCGGAACGTTTTTTATTATCCATAATCGGCCCTTTGCTTAAATTTAACCGCCGGGTATTTCAACCCCCTCTTCTCCTCGTTGGAAAATTCTATTAACGGTCTATCTATGCACCCCATACCTGTTTTCTCGGTAGGTTCGGTTTTTAAAACGAAATTCACTGTTATGGCTTCGCCCACGAGAACAACCGCGCCAGTAACGGTCATAGCATTGTAACCTACTCGACTAGCTCTTACCTCATATATCCCTTCGTAGACACTGTTTATATTAAAGTAACCGTCTCCGTTAGTCGTTACTAATCTATTCGCATCATTAGCTATAACTAAAGCGCCGCTTACGGGTTCGCCGTTCTCGTCCGTTACACTACCGTTAATAACCCCGGTCTTGCGCTCACCGCTTGTTTCTATAGTAGTACAATTATACTCTGTTTTAACCCAGACTTCGGTCCTTTCGACCTGTTCGGCAAAGGTTACGACCGTAATCCCAAAAGCCACCAACACCACGGCGGTTTTCTTGACTAGCACCTCGATGCCCCGTGGTACCGAGCCGATACCCTTCCCCGAACCGGGTGGCCGCCCGCCTACAATGGTTGTGCGGACGGCCGGTTGTTCGGTGGGGCACCCCGATCTTTGTTCCTCTTCACCTCTCATATCGTAACCTTCGTCTATTACCTTAACCGCTTTCTTTACCGGTTTCCTTAAAATCGATTAATGGTGGATCTGTAGATATCCGCTCTTTAAAATCCGGCGGTCTTTCTAATTCGAAATCGACACGCGTAAAATCGTCCTTATTTATCTCTATATCACGTTTAATTACGGGATAATAGCCAACGCGGGTCGCGCTTACTTCATATACCCCTACCGGGATACCTTCGATTTTATAAAAGCCTTCGTTACCGGTCGTGCGAAAGAATTTAAACTCTTTATATTCTATACTAATTAAAACGCCCGAAATCGGCCCACCCTCATTATCAATTACGTAACCGTGTATATTCCCCTTATCGGCCTTTTCTATTTCGGCCGTGATAGGGGGGAGTTCAGGGAAGTCGGGTAGGGTATACCCACAATACGTGAAGTACCCGGTTTGATAATCCGCGTCGGCACTTGGCGATACCCCAAGTAGGAAGAATATCGTTAATAAAAACAACGACACGTGAAACTTACGCTCGGTTATTCTAACTAACCCACCAGCCGTTATAATCGCTTACGTTATAGAAGTCAATCAGGCCGCTTCCACCGAATATATCCTATCGCATTATGGTTTAGCCTATTACCTTATTCGTAACGGTTCACGACCACACGTTACAGCCCCTACCGCCCACACGCCGTAAAAATCCCTTTATTTCCCTCAAAACTCCTTATTCCGTCGATTCTCCCCCGGATGACCTTGCATTCTAAAAACGATGTGCTATAGTAACGGCAATTTTCCGTTACACCGCTTTCAACCAAACCTCCAACCCGATATGTTCAACGAAGGCGACCTGGTCGCGGACAGATACGAACTCGTCGAAAACCTAGGCTCCGGCGGCATGGGCGATGTCTGGCGCGCGCTGGACCGTCACGACGGGCGAGGCGATATCGCCCTCAAGTTCATCCGGCCCGATTTCGCCCGTATGAAGTGGCCCATCGAGTTCTTCGAACGGGAAGTGATGAACTCGAAGAAGCTGACGGCGCCCACCGTCGTCCGCGTCTACGACCTCAACCGGGAAGGCGATGTCTGGTTCATCGTAATGGAGTACGTGGACGGCGAAGACCTGGACGAGCGCCTCGAGCGCTACAAGGCCGAAGAGGGCCGCGCTTTCACCATAGAAGAGATGCTGGCCGTCGCCCGCGACATCTGCGCCGCTGTGGAACACGCCCACGGCGAAAACATCCTTCACCTCGACCTGAAACCGGGCAACATAATGGCCGTCGACGGCGGCGGTTATAAGCTGATGGACTTCGGCCTCGCATCGTCTTACGGGACGAGGACAACCCGGGACCGCCAGGCACCCGGCTACTCAAACGGCTACTCGCCGCCGGAACAAGTACTGGGTCGCCAGATAGATAGACGTTCCGACGTATACAGCCTTGCCGCTACACTCTACGAGCTCCTCGCCGGTAAACCTCCCCACGCGCGAACCGACTACGCCGCCGCGTACGAGATACCGGAACCTATCGAAGGGATACCGAATCACATCAACGCGGCCCTCCTGACTGCCCTCTCGAAGTCACCGACGTTCCGGCCCGCCTCGGCGATGGGACTGTTGAGCGCGTTGGAGGGAAACGCCGGTTAACGCTCAGTGTACGATATTTATTCAATAGAAACCCCGCCTCGGCAGGCGGGGTTTATGCTTCGCGGGCCGGCGCTCCGAAACCGTTGACACTCCCCCGCTTTTCTGATAACTTACCACCCGGTGGACGACGCCGAACGGATAACGCCTTATACGGTGGGCACCGCCGGGCACGTTGACCACGGTAAAAGCACCCTGGTTAAAGCCCTGACCGGCTACGACCCTGACGTACTCCCGGAAGAACGGGAGCGGGGCTTGACCATAGACCTCGGGTTCACTTACCTGGACCTGGGCGACGGCGTGGGTGCCGGGCTCATCGACGTCCCCGGTCACGAGAAGTTCCTGAAAACCACGGTAGCGGGAATCGCGGGAATCAACGCGGTACTCTTCGTCGTGGCCGCCGATGAAGGCGTTATGCCCCAGACGAGGGAGCATCTGGCGGCCCTCGGTTATATGGGCTGCGAACGGGGCGTCGTCGCCATCACGAAAACCGACCTCGTGGACGACGAATGGCTCGAGCTGGTGACGGAGGATCTGCGCGAGTTTTTCGCCGGTACGTTTCTCGAAGACGCGCCGATTATCCCAACTTCAGCCGTCAGTGGACGCGGTTTGGACGAAATCAGAACCGCGCTAAAGGACGTTCTGGCCGAAGTCCCGGAACCTTCGTCCGACGGCCCCCTCAGGATGCCCATCGACCGCGTATTCACCATGCGGGGTTTCGGCACGATTATCGCCGGGACCGTATCGTCGGGCGAAGTACGCGTCAAAGATACCCTCGTCCTCATGCCGTCGGCGAAACCGGTCCGCGTCCGGGGTATCCAGACCCAGCATACGGACGTGGAAGAAGCGTCGGCGGGGATGCGGACGGCCCTGAACATAACCGGCGCCGACGAAGACGAAATAACCCGCGGCGACGAGATAGCCGCGTCCAACTACCTTGTACCGACCGACCGGCTCGACCTGCGTTTAATCGTAGAACCGGGATACGAAATCAAACACCGCGGCGTCGTTCTCTTCCACCACGGCGCCGCCAAAGTACGCGGGCTGCTGCTGCTGTTGGAGACGGACGTCGCCAAAGGCCCCGGGTCGTATCTCGCGCAAATAGAATTGGACGAACCCCTCGTAACGACCCGGTACGAGCGCTTTATCATACGCCAAACGTCGGACCGGCGCCTTGCCGGAGGCGGGAAAATCCTCGACCTATATCCTACACGGCACCGACGAAAGGATTGGGTAATCGAACAGGTAAAGGCCATCGAAGCGGCCGAAGGCGACGACGTAGCGCTCCTCGTTGCGCTGTTCGAGCATAAGCGCGGCCCGAGGGTAACCTACTCGGAAGAAGAGCTGGCAAAAGAGCTCTGCCTGCCGCGGGAAATGGCCCGAAGAGTAATCGCCGACGCGATTTCGGCCGGCGTCATGGTGAAGTTGGGTCAGGAATACCTGGCGGCCGAACGGCTTACCGATTTGCTCAACGATTGTTTGGAGGCGGTTAAGGGTATATTGGCTAGAGACTTGATGAAAGAATCGGTGGGGCGCAGCGAGGTCCTGGGCGCGTTAAAACTGAAGATTTCCCCCGAGGCCGTCGGCTCGGCGCTGGACATGTTAGTCGAGCGGGGAGAATTGGAGAAGACCGCCGGCGGTTACGTACCGCCAGGCCATACGGCCGAACTATCGCAAGCCCAGATAGATACCCTGGAAAGCATCGAAAGAGAAGTAAAAAACGTTTTGGTAATGGACATCCACGAGCTCGAGAAGCGTTTTGGCGGCAATCCCGACTTCGAGACGATGCTCAAGTACGCGATTTCGTCGGGCCGTGTAATAGACCCGGCAGAGGGCGTACTAATACATCCCGACACTGCGAACAGCCTGGCGAAGGACTTGGAAGAGTACCTGAAGGACCACGACGAGATACGGGTCGCCGAGTATAGAGACCTCGTAGGGTTGTCCCGAAAGCACGCGACGGCGGTCCTCGACCACTTCTACCTTAAGGGCGTTACCGTCAGGGCCAAGGGAAGCCACAGGCTTCCGAAGAGGGAAACATAAAGACGTTCGTAAAGACGGTCTTAACCGTTACGTTTAAGTAGCGTTCTCAAGCGAAAAACGAGGTAAATAGTATGTCCAAAGTACAAACCGCCGAACAGAAGGCCAAGATGAAACCGGCCGAATATATCGCGCTGGAGGAACAGTACAACGCGCGGAATTATAAGCCGCTGGACGTTGTACTAGAACGGGGCGAGGGCGTCTGGGTCTGGGACGTCGAGGGCAACAAGTACATGGACTTCCTGGCCGCCTACTCGGCGCTCAATCAGGGACACTGCCATCCTCGGCTGGTACGCGCCCTGACCGAGCAGGCCGAGAAGCTAGCCCTCACGTCCCGGGCCTTTCGAAACGATCAGCTCCCCCTCTTTGCAAAAGAGCTATGCGAGCTGCTCGGCTACGAGATGATGCTGCCGATGAACACCGGCGCTGAAGCCGTCGAGACGGCGGTCAAGGCCGCCCGTAAGTGGGGATATACAGTCAAGGGCGTCCCCGACGACCGGGCCGAGATAATCGTTTGTGAAGGTAACTTCCATGGACGTACGACGACTATTGTCAGTTTTTCGTCGGACGAGCAGTACAAGAACGGATTCGGCCCACTGACGCCCGGCTTTCCGATAATTCCGTACGGCGACGCGAGCACACTCGAGGCCGCGATAACGCCAGACACCGTCGCGTTCCTGGTCGAACCCGTCCAGGGCGAGGCGGGCGTCGTCGTCCCGCCGGACGGGTATCTGTCCCGCGCAAGGGAGCTGTGCGACGAACACAACGTATTGCTAATCACCGACGAGATACAGAGCGGGTTGGGGCGTACAGGCTACATGCTCGCCGCCGAATATGACGGCGTGAAGGCCGACGTTATAACCCTGGGCAAAGCCCTGGCCGGCGGGATGTACCCGGTCTCGGCGGTCGCCGCGTCGCGGGAAGTGTTGGGCGTCTTCGAGCCGGGCGACCACGGCTCGACCTTCGGCGGAAACCCGGTCGCGTGTGCCGTCGCCCGGGAAGCTCTCAAGGTTATCGTCGAAGAGGGTTTGTGTGAGCGGGCGGCAACGTTGGGCGGCCGAGTTATGGAAAGACTCCAGGCACTCGATAGCCCGTACGTGGACTTCGTCCGGGGGCGGGGACTCTGGTTCGGCATCGTGTTGAACGACGCCGCAGGCGGCGCCCGCTCCTTCTGCGAAAAACTGATGGCCGAAGGCGTATTGGCGAAGGAAACCCACGAAAACGTCATCAGGCTCGCGCCGCCTCTGATAATCACGGACGACGAACTGGACTGGGCACTCGAGAAGATGGAGAAAGTACTAACGGCTTAACCGGTCTTCCGTACGCTCTATCATCGGGAATCGAGACGCTGAAAAAGACCAAAAAGCTCATATTTAACCTTGACGCGTTGGCTACTATATGATATAAAACGTTAGGAATGTCAAAGGAGGTGAACGCGAACAGTGAAATACAAAAGCTTTATGATAGTTTTTCTGGCCATCATTCTCGCTGGCGCCGCGTCCGCAATGGACATTCAGGACGCGTACGACGCGTGCGGTGCCGCCGGCGGATACGACAAGTATCTGGAACTTAATCCGACCACGACGTATACCGGCGAACTTACTGTTGACCAGGGTAAAGACTCATGCATCAAGGGGAACGGCGCCAAGATATACATCGACAGCTACGGCAAGATAGAGGCAGAAGGTTCGTACACCAAACTCGACATGGACCACGTCGTAATATACGGTCACGGTTCCGGCGAAGGCGTTCACTACAGGGACGCCGCGAAGGGTACGATAAACTTCTGTACCATCAACAACTTCAGGTACGGCGCTTATGTCTGGGGAACTTCCAACCTAACGATTAAAAACTCCATCATTACAAATAACAGTACGTACGGCGTCGCCAAACAAGATATCTCAGCCGTCTACATATCCTACGTCGACGCCTGGGGTAATCTCCACGGCAACTACTACGAGTACTGCGCCGGTTGAGGCAGCGGGTGGGAGATATTCTCCCCCAGTCCCGGTGACGGTTGCATCTCAAAGAACCCGAAATACGTCGACCCGAATGACGCCGACTTCCGTCTCCAGAACGATTCGCCGTGCCGCGGCACGGCCGAGGACGGCGAAGACATGGGCGCCATCGAGACGTACGAAGTGGTCGAAACCGTTTCGTTCGGCCATATTAAGGCTTTATTCTAAGCGAAACGGAAACCGAGCAATAAAAGAAAGGCCGACCCGGAGGGTCGGCTTTTTATATAGGGGTCAGCATACTTTATGCGGTAAAATGCGTCCCTGTCCTACCTCGCAGCGCTTCCAGGACGCCCGCCGGCGTAGTTACGACGGCGCGGCGCCCTCCGTCTTCCAGAAACGATATAATACTCTCGACCTTCGGGCCCATACTCCCGGCCGCGAAATGACCTTCGGCGTAATACAGGCGGGCATCTTCGAGCGTTACCAAATCGAGCGGACGCTGCTCGGGTTTATTGAAGTCGAGATACACTTTATCGACCGACGTGGCCAGCACGAAAAGCGGCGCGCCTAAACCCCGGGCCAGTACCGCCGACGCTCGGTCCTTGTCGACGACGGCGTCTATCCCCTCGAGCCGCCCGTCTTCCTCGTAGTAGACCGGTATACCTCCCCCTCCGGCCGTAACGATTATAACGCCCGCGTCGACCAAGCCCTTAATCGTATCCATCTCCACTATCGCCGTCGGTTCCGGCGACGGGACAACCCGCCGCCATCCCCGGCCCGAGTCCTCGACCATCCGCAATTCCGATTGGGCCATCCTAAGTTTCGCAACCGATTCGTCCATAAACGGGCCGACCGGCTTAGTATATTCGGTAAGTTTCGGGTCGTCCTTATCCACAAGCACCTGGGTCACGACCGTTACGACGTTTCGTTCTATCCCCTCCAACGCGAGCCGGTTCCGCAACGTCTGTTGTATCATATAGCCCATCTGCCCCTGGGTGTCGGCCACGAGCACGCCCAGCGGGATTTCCGGGACGCGTTCACGGGCCGACTCGGCCATTATGAGCAGGTCGCCCACCTGGGGGCCGTTCCCGTGAGTAATGACGAGCGCCGCGCCGTCACGTATCAGCGGGACCAACGGCTCCACCGACTCGCGGGTCGCGGCGAATTGCTCGTAAATGTCGCCCCTCTGCCCCGGCCTAACCACGGCGTTACCGCCCAGGGCCAGCACTACCGGCCCGGCGAACGCAAGGTCGTAAGCTTCCGACAAAAAATCCGCCATAAAACGTATAAAACCAACGACGGGAGCCCGCACCGCGAGCCCCCGCTATTCTACCGTTTAGCGCCCGCTACTTCAACTCCGGGAACTTCCCGACCAATACGTCCTCCAGGTCGGGTTTCCCCCTGGCTTCCAACTCGTACCGAACGCGGACTACGGGCTTATTAACGTCAACCAACTTCGTAAGGTCTATCGGCGTGCCCGATACGACGACGTCGCAAGGCGTGTTGTTAATCGTCGCTTCCAGATCATCGACCTGCTCGTCGCCGTACCCCATCGCCGGAAGCAAAGTACCGATTTCGGGGTATTCCTTAAAAGTCTCCACCAATGAACCGACCAAGTATGGCCGCGGGTCTATTACTTCCGCCGCTCCGAAACGCTCGGCGGCCACGTACGCGGCGCCGTACTTCATCCCGCCGTGGGTCAGCGTCGGGCCGTCTTCGACGACCAATACCTTCTTGCCTTTTATAGCGTCGGGCTCGGAGACGGTAATCGGTGAGTTGGCTTCGACGACCGTCGCCGTCGGATTAAACTTATCGATGTTCGCCTTAACTTCGGATATCCCGGATTCCTCGGCCGTACCCATCTTGTTAATCACAAGCACGTCCGCCATCAGCAGGTTGGCTTCGCCGGGGTAATACTCAAGTTCGTCCCCGGGCCTGTGCGGGTCTACTACGGTTATATGAAGGTCCGGGACGTAGAAGGGAAGGTCGTTGTTTCCGCCGTCCCAAACGACGAAATCGGCTTCGGTCTCGGCCCGGCGGAGTATCTTTTCGTAGTCCACACCGGCGTAGACAACAATGCCCCGGCGGATATGGGGCTCGTACTCCTCCCGTTCCTCGATGGTGCAATCGTGTTTATCCATGTCCTCGTATTCGGCGAAGCGCTGCACCTCCTGTACCGCCAAGTCGCCGTACGGCATCGGGTGGCGTACGACGACGACCCGTTTGCCGGCTTCGGTCAATATCTCGGCCACCCGCCTGGTCGTTTGGCTCTTGCCGGAGCCGGTCCGCACGGCGCACACGGCGACGACCGGCTTCTCGGACTTAAGCATCGTCTCTTCCGGGCCCAATAGCCAGAAGTCGGCGCCCGCGGCATTGACCAGAGCCGAGCGGTGCATCACGTACTGATACGAGACGTCGCTGTAGCTGAAGACGACGACGTCTATATGTTCCCCCTCGATAATATCGGCGAGGTCGTCCTCGGCATATATGGGGACGCCGGCGGGGTAAAGAGCCCCGGCCAGGACGCCCGGGTAGCGACGGTCCTCTATGTCCGGAATCTGCGCCGCGGTAAACGCTATCACGCAATAGTCCTCATTGTCGCGAAAAACCGTATTGAAGTTATGGAAATCCCGCCCTGCGGCGCCCATTATAACGACTCGCTTCACCATAAATTGACGACCTCCGTAAACCGTCTAAGGGAAAAATTTATAGCATCTTAGGGGAACGGTAGCAAGGGAATTCGGCGACTGCCTTTCCGCGCGAACCGCTTCGTTCGCCCGTCGCAAAACCAGGCGGCCGGAAACACTTTACAATTTTCGGCGTATTTGGTATACTACCGCCCCTTTCAACCATGTACGTTTGGAGCGGCCCATGGCCAAACGAAAAGAAGACCCGTTCGTCGGTCTCTGGACGATCAAAGACCTTGACCGGTTGTTCGAAAGATTATACTCCCACCGACCTCTAACGGCCAACATGTTCAGGCGGGCGTGGGTCCCATCGATGGACGTCTACGAGACGGCCAAGGATATCGTCGTACGGATGGACGTCGCCGGCGTCGACAGGAAGAGCCTCCGGATAACCGTAGACGAAAACGTACTCGCCATCTCCGGCCGGCGGGTCGAAACGATAGATAAAGACAACGAGTACTATCATCAGGTCGAAATAGAGTACGGCGAGTTTCGCCGAGTCTTGGACCTACCGCGGCCGGTGGACGCGGATCGGGCCGCCGCACGTTACGACGACGGCTTATTGTACGTAGTACTGCCGAAAACCGAAGTGGAAGTAACTATCCACACGATAATAGAGATACTCTAGAACCTAAACCGAACTGCCCAAACTGCCTAGGGCAGATTCAAGGAGTGATAGATTTGGCAGACGAGAACGAGATCGAAGAAATCGAAGTTCCGGACGAGCTACCGATACTACCGTTGCGGGGAACCGTAATCTTCCCGTATATGATAATCCCGTTGATGGTCGGTCGGAAACCGAGTATCAAGCTGATTGACGACGCGATTCGGGGCAACAGGGTAATCGGGCTTTTTTCTCAGAAGGACGCCGAAATCGAGGACCCGAAGCCGGAAGATATCTACAAAATCGGGACCGCCGGGATGATACTCAAAATGCTCAAGATGCCCGACGGTTCAGCCCGCATAATGGTTCAGGGCATTGCCCGGATGGAGATAACCGAGTTCACCGAGTCCAAACCCTATTTCAGTGCGAAGGTCGAACGCCGCGAGGTCGACGAAAAGCCCGACTCCAAGCTCGAAGCCCTTCAACGCAACGTACTGAACCTGTTCCAGAAAGTTGTGGAACTCGCGCCTCATCTGCCGGAGGACGCGTACATCGCGGCGATGAACATAGACGAGGCGGGCAAGCTGGCGGACTTTATCGCGTCGAACATCAGCATAGAGATCGAAGAGCGCCAGGCGGTCCTGGAAGCTATCGACCCACTCGAACGCCTTGAACGACTGAACGTGATACTGAACCGGGAAGTTGAGGTACTGGAGCTCGGTTCCAAGATACAATCGGAAGCCAAGAGCGAGATGGACAAGGCCCAGCGGGACTTCTTCCTTCGCCAGCAGCTCAAGGCGATTAAGAAGGAGCTTGGTGAAGAGGACCAGTACGCCGTCGAGCTGGACGAGTTGGAGGAGCAGCTCCTGACGAAACCGCTGCCCGAGGAAGTAAAAGAAGAGGCTCTCCGGGAGCTCAACCGGTTGAGGACGATTCCGCCGCAGGCCGCCGAGTACGTCGTAAGCCGCACGTATCTCGACTGGATAATCGCACTGCCGTGGCTCGAGGGCAGCAAGGATAAGATCGACATCGCCAAGGCGCGCAAGGTCCTCGACGAGGACCACTACGACCTGGACGACGTTAAAGAACGGATCCTCGAGTACCTGGCCGTCCGGAAAATGAAGGACGAGATGAAAGGCCCGATACTCTGCTTCGTCGGGCCGCCGGGCGTGGGCAAGACGTCCGTCGGGCGGTCCATCGCCCGCGCGATGAACCGGGAATTCATCCGAATGTCGCTGGGCGGCGTTCGGGACGAAGCCGAGATTCGCGGGCACCGGCGTACTTATGTCGGCGCCCTCCCCGGCCGTATCATCCAGGGCATCCGCAAGGCCGGCACCAACAACCCGGTCTTTATGCTCGACGAGGTGGACAAGCTCGGGATGGACTTCCGGGGCGACCCGTCGTCGGCCCTGCTAGAGGTGCTGGACCCGGAACAGAACTTCAGCTTCCAGGACCACTATCTGGACCTGCCGTTTGACCTGAGCAAGGTGATGTTCATTACCACGGCCAACATCCTGGACCCGATTCCGCCCGCCCTCCGGGACCGTATGGAGATAATCCGATTGCCCGGATACACGGCCGAGGACAAGCTCCATATCGCGAAACAACATCTCATCCCGAAGCAGCTCGACGAGCATGGGATAACTAAAAAGCAGGTCAGTATCAACAAGACGGCGCTCCGCGAAATCATAGACAAGTACACAGCCGAGGCCGGCGTCCGAAACCTGGAACGGAATATTGCGAAAATTTACCGCAAAGCGGCCCGAATGATAGTCGAGGACGACTTGAAAAAAGTCCCGGTCAACTCCAAGAACCTGGGCGATTTCCTTGGCCCACGGAAGTACTACAAAGAGGTCGCCGGGCGTAAGGACGAGGTTGGCGTCGCGACGGGAATGGCCTGGACATCGGTCGGCGGCGTTATCCTGTTCGTCGAAGCGATCAAGATGCCCGGGACCGGCCAGCTAATCCTAACCGGCCAGCTCGGCGACGTGATGCAGGAATCGGCCAAGGCCTCATACTCTTACGTCAAATCGAGAGCGCAAAAAATGGGGATCGACCCGGAAGAGTTCAAGAAAAGCGACATACATATTCACGTACCGGCGGGCGCAACCCCCAAAGACGGCCCGTCCGCCGGAGTCGCTATGGCGACGGCTATCGCCTCCGTCTTCACCGGCAAACCCGTCTACCATACCCTCGCAATGACCGGCGAAGTCACGCTCCGCGGCAAAGTGATGCAAATAGGCGGCGTCAAAGAAAAGCTGCTGGCCGCCGTCCGCGCCGGGATAGACACGGTCATCTTCCCCGAGAAGAACGAGGTGGACGTGGACGAGGTCGACGAGGAGATACGCAACCAGGTAAAAGTAGAGTACGTCTCCGTAATCGACGACGTCCTCGACATCGCGCTGAAAAAGAAGAAGGAAAAACGGAAAAAGAAACGGGCCGGCGCCGGCGCCCGAGCGCAGGCCGGCGCGTAGTATACGTTAGATGGTATGAGCGGGGCGGTGCCCCGCTTTATTCGTGTAAGCGCTTTGGGGATTTCGGACCGCGCAAAAGAGGTGTTGTTTTACGTCTCCGTCGGCGCACTGGCCGCCGCAGCATTTGTTTTAGTCATCGTAACCCGCCATCAAAACGACGAACCGGCCTACGAACACCCAGACGAGCAAGTAACCCAGCCGATTTACGTAATACCGATAGGCGACGCTGGCGAAAGCGACGTCGCCTTCGCCCGAGACGTCGTCGAAGCGTCGTTCGGCCGGGATACGGTCGTCTGGCGCGCGCTGCCTATGCAGGACGAGTATTACTACGCCGAGCGGGACCAGTACGGCGCGTCCAGTCTGCTCCGATACTTGGAGGCCAACGCTCCGGGCGACGCGTACCGGGCCGTTGGCCTCACGGACGTAGATATCTTTATGGAGGGACGTAACTACGTTATCGGCGTGGCCCGGTGCCCTGGGCGCTGCGCCATCGTCTCGACCCACCGGATGGGCACCGGCGGCGTAAGCGAGAAGCGGCGCCTGGCCCGGATTGGGAAACTCCTATTGCACGAGACCGGCCACACGTTCGGCGCGCATCACTGCCGGCAGCCGATGTGCGCGATGGACTACGCCGAGAGCGTCGAGGCCCTCGACGGCCAGCGCCTCGCGTACTGCGAGCGGTGCGAGAAACTCATCTGCGCGGCAGGCGGCATAGTAGCTTCGGAGCGCCTGGAAAAGTTGGCCGCCGTGGCCGAGAAATACGGACTGACAGAGGAGCTGGGCGCCGACGGCCTGGTCCCCCCGCCGGCCCCCGAGAACCTGGAGTGGTATGAGTTGGATTATTGAGGAGTTGACCCGGAAATACCGGAGATGCTATGTATAATATAAAGGCGAAATATCGCATCTTAAAAAACGTACTGGTCATATCATCATTGGCAGTAATAATGGTTTCGTTCGGGTGTTCTAATGAAAACGGCGGCGGCGGGAAACCGGAACCGCAGTCCATCCTCGTAGTACCGCTCGGCGACGTACCCCAAAGCGATATAACGTTCGCCGTCGACGTAATCGAAGCTTTCTACGGGGCCATAGTAACCTCAACCGACCCACTATCGCCTCCTAACGAATATTATTCGCCAGACCGGGACCAGTACGATGCATCAAAGCTACTCGTTTACCTGGCGGAGAAAAAAGCGGACGCGAAAACAGACCGAGTTATCTGCATCACAACGGTCGACTTATTCGCCGAAGACCTAAACTACGTATTCGGAATAGCCAATTTATCCGGGAAGTACTCGATATTATCAACGTACCGATTTCACATATCGGCCGAAACGGAAGGACACCGGCTCGCGCGCTTCGCTAAAATCATAACCCACGAACTAGGTCATTCGTATGGGCTTAACCATTGCGAAAATCCGCTTTGCAATATGTCGTTCGCGAACAGCCTTGGCGAACTCGACGCCAAATCCTTCGTGTTCTGCGAAAAGTGCGAAAAAAGAATCTGCGAGGCGACAGGATACGATATCGAAACGCGCCGAGAGAGAATAGCTAACCTTGTAGAAACCTATGGGTTAACGGAAGACGTCATAGGACCCGGGGGGCTCGAACCGCCGTTACCGTATTAAAAACCTTCGTCCGGGGGCTTTCTCTTCAAAGCGGATATACGTTTCACTCCCGGACCGTCACCACCTCGTACATCACCAACGACCCGCTCCTCGGGCCCTATATCTTCGCGCCAACTTCGGCTTTCGGGTAAGTCGGCTCAGGTGGGATTATCTACCCGTTTCGTTTACTACGAGATCCCCAAACGTTTTTTAGCCGCCGACATTAACTTTTTAAATTCCGGCAGGTCCCGTATGTTGTTGAAATCGCGGTCAGTTTCCGCCCCGTGGACAAGGCGACTGGACATTAAACCCTTTTTCAAATACTCAAGGGCCGATTCGATATTCCCCAATCTAGCATACGCGCAACTGGCGTTATAAGCCGCCACGAAATACCCTTCGTCGATAGAATAAGCCGCGAGAAAATAATCTAGGGCCCTTTCGTATTCCCCTTCGACGCCGAAGTATAATCCCATCGAATTCCAATTCCGTGCAGATTTCACTTCGAGTTTTATCGCGATCTCTATATGTTTGGAGGCTTCCTTTCGCCGGTTAGCCTTCGCGTATAAATAACTGAGAAAACTATGCGCTTCCGCCAAATCCGGGCCCAATTCTACGGCCTTCAACAGCATTTCCTCGGCTTTGCGGATACTCTCGCCTTCGTCCTGGCCCCGGGTACGGGCGTGGTATAAGACAGCCCCGAGAGCGTAAGTAACCCTCGGGTGATCGGGTACGACTTCAAGGATACCGTTAAGAACGGCTTCGGCTTCTTCGTACTCTTCCGCTTCGATTAATCCCCGCGCTCTTTCGTAATCCTCAGCGAAGCCTCCGGGGATAGGGTATTTTTCTTCGACCTCTCCCACGTACTTATACCTTCGACAATTTTACACGAATTGCTTACGTTTTATCGCGCTTATTATATTATACACCGTTATCGTATTCAACAAAAAACTCTTTACCCGTGGCTGGTAGTATTTTAGAATCCGAGGCGCTCGCGGCATGCGGAAAACCCCATCCCGGAAACCCCATCGGTTTAAACAGTTACAACGTTACTACTTAGCCCCGTTCACCTCGCCGCGAGCCGTCGCCGAGAGGATTATCTACCCGTTTCGTTTACTACGCGGTCCCCAAACGTTTTTTGGCCGCCGACATTATCTTTTTAAATTCCGGCAGGTCCCGTATACCATCGAAATCGGGGTCGTAATCCACGCCGTTAATAAGGCGTTTGGACCGTAAACCGGTTTTTAAGTACTCAATCGCCGATTCGGTATCCCCGAACCTCGCATACGCACAACCGGCGTTATAAGCCGCCACGTAATATTCGGGATTAATAGTATAAGCGACTAGGAAATAATCAAGGGCCTCCGTATAATTCCCATCGAGCGCGAAATATAACCCTATCGAGTTCCAAATCTCCGCCGATTTCACTTTGAGCCTTATCGCTTTATCTATCAATTCGGATGCTTCTCTGCGGCGGCCCGTCCTCATATATACGACGCCGAGAAAACTGTAAGCTTCGGCTAAATCCGGGCCCAGCTCTATTGCCCTCATCAACAATTCCTCGGCTCTACGAAAACCCTCAAGTTCGTCGGGCTTGCGGGCACGCGCATGGAAACTAACAACCCCGAGAGCGAACGTAACCCTCGGGTGGTCAGGCACGGCCTCGAGGATACCTTTCAGAAGGGCTTCGACTTCTCCGTACTCCTCTTCCTCAATAAGCTCCCAGGCTCTTCCGTAATCCTCGGCGAGGCCTCCGGGGATAGGATATTTTTCGTTGGCTTCTCCCACGTAACTATGCTTTCAACAATTTGCAAGGACTCCTTAACTTTTATTGCGCTCATTATATTATACGCCATCATCGTATTCAATAAAAAAACGTTTTGCACCCGGCGGGCGGCATTTAAGTATCCGCGGCGTCAGCGGTATGCGAAAAACCCCTCCCGGTAGCCGACGGTCCAGCATACCCGCCGCGTCCTTCACCGTGCCGAGGGTGTTCCACGTCAGTTCAACCGGAGTACCGAATATCGCCATCAACTCGTCGCCCAGGAAATTACCCAGAGTACTCTGGTGCTTGAGGGTTAAACGCGTTTGCGGGGAGTTCCCAAACGGCCGTAGCCTACAGCCGTTAAGCCGTCGCCGTACCGAGTAACGACTTTTTTGTTCCTTTTAAACCCTTTTTACCTTATAATATCGAAAGGCCATAACACACCCATAACTACTTAGGAGGTAAACGGATGAGGTACGTTATTCTAATAGCGGCGGTTCTAGCGATAGCGACGTCCGTCTTCGCCGAACCCTATGAAGAAACGGTAAAGTTCGACGAAGAGGAAAAGTGGATCCCGCTAAAAGTCGAATTCGACGACGTTAACGCGTCGGCTTACCTGAGCGAGATATACACGGGAACGGTAAAAAAGGGCGTAGTGCGGTTCGCGAACGACGAAAATTTCTCGACAAAATACGACACGTTCGAAGTTACGACTATCGAGGGCGACTCGAAAGAGATGACGTCCGCCGAACATATACTAGGTATGTTCCAGTTTACCAAAATATATCCCGCGACCGATACCTGCGAGTTTGAACTGAGCTTCGAAGTATCGAAGGAAGTAAAGGAGCGCATCGCATACGGCTTCGTAAAACCTAAGGATTTCGTCCCCGTCGGTGGCGAAGTTAAAAACATGGGCAGCCTCGTCTCGACGAAGGATGCCAGCGACCCGGGCTCCATCAATTATATGGACCAGACCGATATCGGCTGGTCGGTAACTTACGACAAAGATACCGGTATAGTTACCGTCAAGGGTACGTCCGAAGCTTACATAGACTTCGACTCGGGCTGTTTCGACGCCGGCGCGGTCATAGTTAAATAACCCGAATCGCGCCAAGCCGCGTATATACCGGCCCACGCGGGCCGGTTTTCTTTTGACAGAACACGATATTTAACATATAGTACGTACGAGGTAGATAACATGCCGACCGTAAAATGCCCCAACTGTAAAGGCGACGCCGAGGAACTGGCAAGCGGCTTTTTCCATTGTCCGTCGTGCGGCGCTATCTTCGGCGAAGCCGTGGACGCCGAAAAAGACGCCGAACCCGGCGATACAGCACCGAAAGCCGGCTTCGACTTCCAGAACATCATACGTAAATTCGCGCGGAACCCCAAACCGGGGTTAATAATGCTTGCTATCGCGGTGGGCGCCGCCGTCATAGGCTTAGTGTCTTTTCTCGGGTCGATAGGTTCCGACGAAACGGAAACCGAGGTAACGCCGGAACCGCGGGTAGCCGAGGAGCGAACCGAAGTAAACGAGCCCTATACGGTAGTGGCACCCGACGGCGTAGAGCTCTACTCCGAACCGGACCACTGGTCCAGCCGCGTGGGACTAATACCCGAGGGCGAAATAATAACCGTCGTGGAAAAACGGCCGTATTGGTGGCGGGTCGTCAGAGGGGACGCTTCCACGGGCTGGGCGTTGTACCGATTCGAGGACTTCGAAACGCTCGGCTCCGCAGGCAAAGAGGAATAACCGATGGACACCCGTTTCGGCGATATCCTCCGGGATAAACCCGAGATTGTCTCGCCGATACCGGAGTGGATGCTTCCCGCCGATACCGTCGACGCCCTCCAGACCTCCGATCGCCCAGCGATAGTGGAAGTTGCCGGACGAGACAGCATCGCCGCTGCGGTCCGCGCGGTCGATGAATTGCCACTAGACACTGTTCTACCGACAATCGCCTACACCGGAACCGAGTTCGGCGATTGGAGAATCCCCTTCGAGAAAGCGGAATTCTTAAAAAAGCTCCTGGCCGAAAAAAGGCCGGGAGTCACCGTTTATGGCCCGGTCGTTCTGGGTGCGCCCGGGCTGTGGCGCGCGTTGAATGGCCGGTACGTCTCGACCCTGTCCGAACGTTACGGTTTCTATTCCCCGTGCTTCGGTTGCCACGTTTACTTCCACGCTCTACGCATCCCGCTCGCGAAGACGACCCGGTGTAATATCGTAGTAGCCGGCGAGCGTGAAAGCCACGACGGTCGCGTCAAACTCAACCAGATAAGCGCCGCCCTGGACGCGTACGTAGACCTCCTCGCCCGCTTCGGCGTCGAACTCATGCTGCCGCTACGTCACGTAGCCTCCGGCGCTGAAATCGAAGAACTCGTCGGCGGCGACTGGGAAGAAGAAACCGGGCAACTCGGCTGCGTCCTCAGCGGCAACTACAGGGATACGTCCGGCGGCGTTTCGTACGTCGAAGACGCCGTCAGGCGTTTCCTCGACGAATTCGCGGTCCCTGTCGCCGAGCGATTTTTAACGGCTTACCTTGCCGGCGAAACCCCAGATTATTCGAAGCTGGCCGAAGGTATCTTATGAATCGGGAAACGGAAACGTCCTGGGACGGTCGCCCTCTCGATTGGCGGAACAAGCCAACGGACCGTTTCGTCCTCCGCTGGATTAAACGATACCTCAGCGCGCCCGTCGCCCTCTCACTTAAACACGTGCCGTTCATCCGCCCGTGGGCCGTAACCTGCACGTCGGCGTGACTCGGCGTGACCGCGGGGTTCCTGCTGGCTTTCGGATACCCTTGGCAAGCCGGGATAATCGCGGCCGTTTCCCAAGTGTTCGACGGCGCCGACGGCCAACTGGCCCGGTTAACCGGGCGCTCAAGCCGGCCCGGCGCGTTCCTCGATTCGGTCCTCGATCGGTACGCCGACCTGGCGATGGTAGCCGGGACATTCTTCTACTTACTGAACGTGCCGCTTCCCTACCCGTTAACGCCAGCAGCTATATTCGTTGTTGGGTTCTTCGCCCTGGTCGGTTCGGCGGCGGTGAGCTACACGTCGGCTCGGGCCGCCGAACTGGATTTGGACCTGGGGCGCCCGACTCTCGCGAGTAAGGGAACTCGAATGACCGCTATGGTTCTCTGCGCCGTCGCGGCGGCCGCGTGGGAACCGGCGCCGTTAATCGCGTTGGTTTACCTAGCGGTGCATCCAAACGCAGCGGTGGTTTGGCGGGTGGTTAAAGCGGCAAAGCGGGCCTGTTAAATAAAAAAAGGTAACTTCCTACCCCTCGCAAGGCAGCCACACGATATACGTCCCGGTCTCGTCGCTCAGCTCGGGCCGCAGGTCCGGGTGCCCACCGAAGGTTACGCCGTACTGCGTATCTACGAAAGCCTTCATTTCTGCGTCGTAGAACCCCCACCACTCGCGAGCGCCCAGGTCCGGTATCTGGATTCTTATCTCCACCGGCAGCGGCGACTCCTCGCACATCGCCGGCGTTATCCCCGTATCGAGCATCTCAACAGGTCCGGCCACTATCTCGGCGTGGCTCAGCTCTATACCGACGAACAGATTACCGCCCTTAGTTGGGAAAACGCCGACGTTCATCACTTCGGGCCGGGCCTCCAGATCTTCGGCGAGTTCGTTCCAAATCTCCATTGGGTCTTCGTCGGCCCCGTCGCTCGACCTCGCGCAACCGATAAATACTAACGGTAGTATGAAAATTAATATCGACTTGTCCACGACACCCTCCTAATTCCCCCGTCCTGGCCGAAACGCGTCCCCGCCTTATATTTTAACCAAAAAACCGTTGCCTTAACTTTATCCCGTTGCTATAATCGAAATATACCATAAGGTACCTGTCTATCAAGGGTTTAAACCGCCGGAGCTCTTCGATGAAAGGGACAAAACCCGCCGAAAAAGACAAGAAAAAACTCAAAGCTGCCGCCGCTATCGTTACCGAACACAACCTTACCTTAACCCCGGAAGAAATGGCCGGGATAATCGAACTCCTGGACCGGGAACCGAGCAAGACTGAAGCCTTCATCTTCGACGTGGCGTGGAGCGAACACTGTTCGTACAAATCCAGCCGCTGGGCCCTCAAGCGTTACTTGCCGACGACCGCGTCCAACGTCGTCCTCGGGCCGGGCGAAGACGCCGGCGTCGTCCGGGTCTTCCGGGAGAACGGCGTCGGCAAGTGCATCGCCGTAGCCCACGAGAGCCACAACCACCCGTCGCAAGTACTCCCCGTCGAAGGAGCCGCGACAGGCATAGGCGGCATCGTCCGGGACGTTTATTGCATGGGCGGCGACGTGGTCGGCTGCCTCGACCCCCTGCGCTTCGGCGACCCTGAAGGCGACGGCGGCCACCGGACCCGTTCAATCGCCCGAGGCGTCGTCGACGGTATATGGCGCTACGCCAACCCCATCGGCGTCCCCAACCTCGGCGGCGACGTTTATTTCGACTCCTGTTACGACGACAACTGCCTGGTGAACGTAATAGCCCTCGGCGTCGTGGACGAAGACAAAATCATCCGCAGCGCCGTACCCCGCATCGCTCACGACGTTCACTACTTCATAATGGTCGTCGGCAAACCGACCGACGACACGGGCGTAGGCGGGGCTTCTTTCGCCTCGGCCGTCCTCGACGACGAAGCCGAAGAGTCCAAGAGCGCCGTACAGGTTCACGACCCTTTCCTCAAGCGGGTCCTGACCGTAGCCAATAAAGAGATGCTCCACCGGGCCCGCGAGCGCGGGATAGAAATCGGCTGGAAGGACACCGGCGCAGGAGGACTGGCAGGCGCGACCAGCGAACTCGCCTCCGCAGGCGACCTGGGCGCGAAAATCTACCTGGACCGGGTGCCGCTCGCCATTGACGGTCTGCCACCGGAAATTATCGCCGTCGCCGAAACCCAGGAGCGATACGTGGCCGCGATACCCGCCTTCTTTGCCGACGAGTTTATGGAGATATACAACGAGATATACGACCTGCCCCGCGTGTTCCCGGGCGCCTGCGCCGCCGTAATCGGCGAAATTACGCGCGAGCCTACATACGAAATGGTCCACGGCGAAGAAGTGGTGGCGTCTATCCCGCTGGACGCTCTTACTACCGGCGTATCGCACCGACGTATTACGGTCCCGGCGTCTCCGCCCGCCGAACCCGAAGGTCTTAAACCGGTTAAGGGGGAACCGGGCGAAACCCTGCTTAAACTTCTCGGAACGCCTAACCTGTGCTCCCGCCGCCCGGTTTTCGACCACTACGATAAAAACGTCCAGGGCAATACGGTAATCGAAGCCGGCGAATCCGACGCCGGCGTAATCGCGCCGTGGCACGGGAGCCGCCGGGCCGTCGCCGCCGCGGCCGACGGGAACCCGTTCATAACGCGACTGGACCCATACGCCGGGGGCGCCCACGCAGTCCTGGAAGCGGTTCGCAACGTCGCGGCCGTGGGCGCAACGCCAATATGTGCCACCGACTGTTTGAACTTCGGCAGCCCGGAAGAGCCGGAGGTAATGTGGAGTTTCGTCGAAGCGGTCAGGGGGATAGGCGACGCGTGTAGGGCTATCGGCCTTCGGGGTTCCGACGGCGAACCCCTCCCGATAGTAAGCGGCAACGTGTCATTCTACAACCAATCGGAAACCGGCGCGGCCGTTTACCCGTCGCCTATCGTCTGTGTTTTCGGATACCTGGACGATATCGATAGGGCAACGGCCGGGTACTTACAATTCCCCAATAACGCCCTCTATCTAATCGGGCGCCGCTGGGGCGAGATGGGCGCGTCGGCCGCGTACCGTCTCGACGGACGTTGGGGGACGCCGGCCCCGCGCCCGCGCTTCGAGGACGAAAGGCTTATGCTTGAGGTCGTACTCGAGGTCAACGAAACGTTGCTGAACGCATCCTGCCACGACATCGGCGACGGCGGACTGGCCGTCTGCCTGGCGGAGATGGTTCTGGGACCGTCGGGCGCCGGCCGGCTCGGCGCCGAAATAGACCTGACGGACGTAACAGACAACACGGAACCCGAAGAAATCTACAAGACCCTCTTCTGCGAAAGCGGCGGATACCTCGTAGAGATGCACCAGGGCTGCGAGTACGCCGCGGAACTCATATTCGAGGCCGCCGGCGTCGACTGGTGGCGAGTAGGAACCGTCATCGACGACCCGCGCCTCTTGGTCTACGTGGACGGCAAACCCGTAATTTCGGAAACGGTAGAATCGCTGGCCGAAACGTGGGCCGATGGTTTGAGGACGTACTTTAAGTAATCGAAATCGGTTCCTTTGGGGTGGACGTTTAGTGATCAGGAGACCTAACGCCTTTTAAAGGAGGGCGGGCGAGTAACGGGGTAAAATTACACGATTATGCCTAAAATAGCGATAATCCAATTCCCAGGTGTCAACTGCGAGTACGAGACGGCCCGGGCCGTCGAGTCGGTCGGCGGGACCGCAGAGATAGTCCGATTCAACGTCAACTCGCGGCCCCTCACGGCGTACGACGGGTTCATATTACCCGGCGGTTTCGCGTACGAGGACCGGGTACGCGCAGGTGCCATAGCCGCCAAGGACGAAATCGTCGCCGCCCTGGCCGAAGAGATTGACAGCGGCAAACCGGCCCTGGGTATCTGCAACGGCGCCCAGGTCCTGGTCGAAGCCGGGCTGGTCCCCGGCCGCAAACCCGGCGAGGTCGAGATGTCCCTGGCGCTTAACGGAAACCCGGACCACGTCGGTTTCTATTGCCGATGGGTCTATCTCCGCCACGAAGCTTCGGGCGCGGTACTACCGATGCCGGCGGCCCACGCCGAGGGCCGCTTCGCAACCGACGACGCCGGGCTTATCTCCGAAATCAAAGACAAGGAGCTTATCTATTGCCAGTACGTTAGCGCCGACGGTTCTGGCGAACGGAACTACAACCCCAACGGCTCTATCGCCGACATCGCGGGGTTGACGGCTTTCACGCGGCCGGTGGTGGCGCTCATGCCTCACCCGGAGCGCGCCAACTGGCTCTTTCAACTCCCCCAATACTTGGCCGGTGAATGGGGCGAACGCCGCCGCCGCGCCCGCCGGGAAGAACTGATGGGTCCCGGGCCGGGCCGGGTCGTCTTCGAGGAATTCATCAAGGCGACCGCCAAAGGGCCGGGCGGGAGGTATGTGTGATTAATAATCAACAGGAGATATCAGGATGAAACCGCTAACGGTAAAAGATAACGTTTATTCGGTGGGTGCGATAGACTGGGACCGCAGGCTTTTTGACGCGTTAATCCCCTTACCGGACGGAACCAGTTACAACGCGTACTTCGTCGACGGCGGCGATAAAACGGCCCTCATAGATACCGTCGACCCAACTATGACCGGCGTTCTGATAAAACAGTTAAAGGACCTGCCTCCCGTTGATTATATAATATGCCATCACGTCGAACAGGACCACTCGGGGGCCATACCCGACATCCTATCTATTTACCCGAAGGCCGAAGTACTATGCAGTAAAACGGCCAAGGGACTAATCATCGAACACCTCCACGTAGATGAAAGCGATATCCGCGTAGTCGAAGACGGAGAAAAATTAAAGCTCGACCGGTACACGCTTGAGTTCATTTATGCCCCCTGGGTACACTGGCCCGAGACTATGGTAACGTACGTGCCGGAGAACAAAACTCTGTTCAGTTGCGATTTCTTCGGCTCACACATAGCGACCGGCGAATTATACGTGACCGATTGGGAACGCTGCTACGAACCGGCCAAACGTTACTACGCCGAAATTATGATGCCCTTTGCTAAAATAATCGGGAATAACCTGGAAAAACTGGAGCCATATGAAATCGATACGATATGCCCGAGCCACGGCCCGGCCTACCCCGAACCGGGTATGATAATGGACGCTTATCGCGACTGGGCGTTGAGCGAACCGAAAAACGTCGTCGTCATCCCGTACATATCGATGCACGGTAGCACCGACGCGATGGTCAAGCATCTTACGTCCGCTCTGGTGGAAAGGGGCGTCGGTGTCGAAGTGTTCGACATATCGGTAACCGACTTAGGTAAAATAGCGATAGCCCTCGTCGACGCGGCAACTGTAGTAATAGGCACGCCCACGGTACTCGGCGGACCGCATCCCCTGGCGGTTTACGCAGCGTTTATTGCGGCGGCTCTGAGGCCGAAAGCGCGGTTCGCATCTATAATAGGTTCGTACGGATGGGGCGGTAAAACGGTCGAAGTTTTATCCGGTATAATCGGTAAATTAAAAGCCGAATTGATAACACCGGTCCTCATCAAAGGAAAGCCGCGGCCCGAAGACTTCAAAGCCTTAGATGAACTCGCCGACTCTATTTTAAAAAAACATAAAGATAACGGCTACTTATAGACCCGATAACCTACCGCTTAAGCCGTGGACCCGGCCGGCATAAAGCAAGCCGTTTCAATTAATTATCCCCTTGCCGCCGTACTCCCCGTGCTATATACTCGCGGCGTGGGAATCCCGCGAAATAACCCGAACGAGATGACCTTCCTGGAGCACCTGGAGGAACTCCGCCAGCGGATAATCCGAGTGGTCATCGCCCTGGCCGTCGGGACCGGGGCGTGCTTCTACTTCGCGAACCACATACTTGGGTTTCTCCTCGCGCCCGCCGGTACATACTTCCAGTACTTCAAACCGGCCGAAGCCTTCGTCGTACACCTGAAGGTGGCGTTCTTTACCGCGATAATCGCTACGTCGCCTTACACCTTCTGGCAGGTCTGGCGGTTCATCTCTCCGGGGCTAATGCCGAAGGAAAAGCGGTTCGCTGTCCCTTTCGTATTCTTCACGGTGCTATGTTTCGCCGCAGGCGTGGCGGTCGGCTACAACCTGCTCATCCCGGCGATGAGGTTCTTCCGTTCCTTCGAGACCGACCGGATTATCGCCCTGTGGTCGCTTGACGCATATGTATCGTTAGTCACCCGACTGATGCTCGCAACCGGGCTGGTCTTCGAGACGCCGGTCCTCGTATTCTTTCTCGCTAAACTGGGTATAGTATCGCCGGGGATGATGCTCCGGGGCTGGCGTTACGTGGTGGTCTCCGCGTTCATCCTCGCCGCAATACTCACGCCCACGGCCGACCCCATAACCTGCTCCGCCCTGGCGGTACCCCTTCTGGTCCTCTATCTCGTGTCGATTGCAGTTGCGTGGATATTCTACCCGAGGCGGAAAGAGAAACCGGGCGAGGAAAGCGGTACCGACCAAGTCAACGAATTCTACGAGGCCTTCGAGGAGGGACTCGCCGGCGAAGACGACGTCGACAAGGACGACTTGGCCGGATAACTTAAAAAAAGGGAGCCGCAAAGCGACTCCCTACAACAAAGGAGGGGGGTTGATAGCTATATCTTAACAAAACCTTTACCGGTTTTCAAGCACCGAGTGCATATGCGGATAGTTTCAACGCGCCCGCTGCGGCGCACCCGAATCTTCTGTAAATTGGGCAGAAAACGCCGCTTCGTTACGTTGTGGGCGTGGCTGACGTTGGAGCCGGTAATCGGTCCTTTGCCGCATATATCGCAGATGCGCACCATAATTAGCGGGTAACATAGCACATTGGATAGACGAATGCAAGTGAAATCTCGAAAAAAAATTTCGGCGGCTATTATAGCCCACGACGAGGAAAAAAACCTGCCCAGGCTACTCGAAACCCTGGGGTTCGCAGACGAGGTGGTTGTCCTGGACGCCGGGTCGTCGGACGCGACGGCGGAGGTAGCCCGGGACGCGGGCGCACGGGTACTGGAAGGCGAGAACCTCCGCAACCTGAACGTGAACAAGACTCGGGCCATTAAGGCGACGACCGGCGACTGGATTATCTACCTGGACGCCGACGAACGGGTACCGCTGGAGTTGGCCGTTGAGATACGGGCCGCGGTAAGCGAAGGTGGCCGAGGGCGCGTCGCTTTCACGATGCCCCGGCTCAATCAGTACTTCGGGAATTACCTACGACATGGCGGCGCATACCCGGATACACAATTGCGGCTCTTCAAACGCGGCAAAGCCCGGTTCGCCTGCCTGAGCGTACACGAGAAGCTGGAAATCGACGGACGAATCGGCCACTTAAGGACACCGCTACTACACGAAAGTTACCCGACCGTCGCCGAGTATATGCGTAAGCTCCCTTTCTACATCGAGGCCGGCGCCGACCACCTCGAGCGAAAGGGCGTCCGGCCCGGCCCGGCGAACGCCCTCAAGTACTTCTTCGTAAAACCTACGTTCCGGTTCGTACGGCGCTACGTTTTACGGCTAGGATTCCTCGACGGCTGGCAGGGCCTCGTCGCGGCAGCGATGGACGCGTATCAGTACGTAATGACCTACGCGGCTTATCTGGACAGGGTGCGTTCCAATACATAACTATACCGCCCGATTCATCGGGCGTTGCTTAATGTGCCGAAGGCTTCGAACCCCGGCTTTAGCCGGGGTAGTTTACTACAAGGGGTTTATAAATCGTAACAGACGTGCCGTATCATTTTATATCTAACCATTATATAGCAATATGCTAACCTAAAATAGCCAACTAAGAAGACCAGCATAATCGGGCCCCGTATACGAGAAACCCTTTAATACTATCCAGATACTCGCACGCGGCGGGGATAAACCCCTCCGTCGCTTTCTAAGTAAAGGCGGTTAATACCCTTGCGGACACAACCCCGATAATATACAATACCGGCGACTTCTATTCATGGAGGTAAGATGTCGGAAGATAAGGACAAGAAGAAAAAACCGCCGGGCGTCGTCGAGAAAGAGATACCCGACGAGGTCGCGGAGGGAACGTATTCTAACGTGGCGTCGGTCATGTTCTCGCCAGCCGAGTTCGTATTCGACTTCGGGCGCATAGTCCCGAACCGTGCCGGCGTGAAGATACACACGCGGATCGTCATGACTCCGCTGCACGCCAAGCAACTCGCGCTGGCGCTTAACGAAAACGTACGCCGTTTCGAGGACCAGCTCGGCGAGATAAAAATCCCCAAAGGCCGGCCGGACCTTGGGCCGACCGGTTTCGAGCAATAATGTCGGACCGGCGCCGAAACCTATTCACGCCCGACAAGATGGCGTACGTCAAGCGACAGGAAAACCGGCCCGACGGCGTATGCATCCTCTGCGCCATCGCCGCCGGAGAATCGGATATTCCCCACTTGGACCTGGCCAGGACCGAGCGTTTCGTCGTTACCCTCAACCTCTACCCTTACAACCCGGGCCACATAATGGTATTCCCGGCCCGCCACATCGAGGACGTCCGGGAGTATGACGACGCCGAGTGGAAAGAACTGAAGTTCGTCGAGAACGCCGCCCTAGACGTTTTAACCGACGAATACGAACCGGCCGGTTTCAACGTCGGCTACAACCTCGGGCCGGCCGGCGGCGCGTCTATCCCCCACTTGCACCTCCACGTCGTCCCGCGCTACCCCAACGAAGTGGGCGTCATGGACATCCTCAGCGGCTCTAGAATAATCGTCGAGGACCCCAACATAACTCGCGAACGGCTGAGCGACGCGTTCACCCGGAGGCTCGGGTGAAGGCCGCAGCCTGGCTCGGCTCGTCGGACCCCGCTGAACTCCCCGACGACCGCCTACCTCTCTTGGGCGTCCACGGCGAAGCGCCCTACCGTTTCGCCCTTACCAATATGGGCGAACTGGAACCCGGCCCCGGCGAAGTCATCGTCGAAGTCCGGGCCTGCGGCGTCTGCGGGTCGGACCTTTATAAAATTATAAAAAACACCGTCGCGCCCGGCACGGTATTGGGGCACGAGGTTACGGGCGTCGTCGCGGCCGTCGGCGCCGGCTTTGGCGGCTTCGCACCAGGCGACCGGGTAGTAGCGTGGCACCACGCACCCTGCGGCGACTGTCACTACTGCCGCCGGGGCAGCTTCTCGATGTGCCCGGCTTTCAAGGCGACGAACTTCGAGCCGGGCGGCTTCGCCGAAAAGATACTACTCTCGGCCGAACTGGCCACCGGTTCTCTTTTCAAACTCCCCGACACCGTATCGTTTGAACTCGGTACGTTCGTAGAACCGTATGCGTGCGTATTACGAGCGCTAGACAGAACAGCGTTGTTACCCGACGACGTGGCCGTCGTCGTAGGCGCCGGGTTCATAGGTCAACTGGCCATTACGGCGTTGGGCGGACTACTGAACAACATAGTCGCCGTGGAACCGCTGCCTGACAGGCGTAGGCTCGCGATTGCACGGGGAACCACGGCGTCACTGGAACCCGGACGCACGGTAAACGAGGTCGTCTCCGACCTATCCGACGGGCGCGGCGCCGATTACGTCTTCATAACCCACGCGGCCGAAAGCACGGCGGCCGACGCCTTCGAGTGGGTCCGACCCGGCGGTACGATATGCCTTTTCGCCGGGCCGATGCTCTCAAGCGACGTGGGGCTTTCGGCGGACGCGATATACCACAGGGACCTGACGGTATACGGGAGCTATTCTCCGTCGCGTGTGGCCTTCGCCGAAGCGTTAGCCAAGGTGGCAGAGAACACGGACGCTTTCGAGGACATCCCGTATGCGTGCTACGGGCTGGAGGACGTCGGTGCCGCGACGAAAGACCAGGCAGAAACGCGGGTCATGAAGGGCATTGTTTGTCCTTAAGGCGTAACTGGAAGGCCGCCCGGCCCAATTTATAACCCTTACGTGCCGAGTTATTAATCGTTTGAAATCCCGGCCTCTTTTGTTAATATGGTCGGCGTTTTCATTTCGGCTGACGCAATTCTGAACCACACCAGATGAAGGCCGCCCTACTATACGGCGCGCGGGACCTCCGTGTCGAGGAACTGCCGGACCCGAAGCCCGGTCTTGGCGAGGTACTGGCCCGGGTAGACGTCGCCCTTACCTGCGGCAGCGACCTGAAATCGTATGTACGTGGATCCCATCCGGTTCTTGCCACCGAGCTCCCGGCGCCTTTCGGCCATGAGTTCTGCGGAACCGTCATCGAGTTGGGCCAGGGTGTCGTCGAGGACTTCCAGGAGGGCGACGTCATAATGAGCGCCAACTCGGCGCCATGCGGCGAATGCTACTACTGCCGCCGCGGCCAGTACAGCCTTTGCGACGACTTACAGTTCTTACAGGGGACATATGCCGAATACGTAACAATCCCGTCGCGCATAGTGGAGAGGAACCTTTATATAAAGCCGCCCGATATGCCGCCAGTGGTGGCGGCCTTGCTTGAACCGTTGAGCTGCGTCGTCCACGGCTTTGAGGAGTCCAACGCCGAAGCGGACGACACGGCGGCAGTCTTCGGCTGCGGACCTATCGGGCTGATGTTCGTCCGCTTGTTTAAACAAAAAGGAGTGCACGTAATAGCGATAGACCCGGCGTCGGAACGCCGCGCCTGGGCCGCCGACTTCGGCGCCGATATAGTGCTCGACTCGAACGACGACATCGCAGAAAAGGTAGCCTCCGCGTCGCCGTCGGGCGATGGCGCCGACGTGGTCGTAGAGGCCGTAGGCAACGTCGAAGTATGGCGTCGCGCTATATCCGTAACCCGCAAAGGAGGACGGGTCGTGATGTTCGGCGGGTGCCCGGCCGGTACTAAAATAGAACTGGACACCACCAGGACACATTACGACGAGCTTTCGATTATCGGCGTCTTCCACCACACACCCTTCTCGGTACGCCGGGCGCTAACGCTGCTACACGAGGATATGGACATCTTATCGAGGCTGGCCACTCGCGAACTGCCCCTTGACGAAATAAACGACGCGTTCAAGATGATGGAAAACCGGCAAGCCGTGAAGGTAGCCTTGAAACCGCAGTGATACTAAAGCCCATTTCTTTGAGTTCGTCCCCTATAACGAACGTCCACACCAATAAAACCGCCGCGCCCGGTTGGGTTCGTATATGCTCGCGGGCGGCGTTGGTCGTCGCGACAAGTCTGCCGGCCGCCGCACCGGCGCAGCTCGACCCGCCGCGCGCCGAGTTTACCCAGGCGATGTGGGCGACGACCGAAGCCCTGTACACGCCCGCCGACGTCGAGCGGCTCATCTCCGTCGCGTACGCGTGTAACTTTAATTCTATTTACCTTCAAGTGAGGCGGGCCGGCGACGCCTACTATGCATCGGAAACCGAACCCCGGTCCCGCAAGTTGGAGGGTCAACCTGACGACTACGACCCGTTGGCGTACGCCGTCGAGCTGGCGGACCTGTTCGACATCGAGATACACGCGTGGCTCAACGTGAACTACGCGTGGCCGGGGCCGGAGGCACCGCCGGCTCCCGAACATATCGCGAATCGGCATCCCGAATGGGTCCTCGTCGGCCGAGACGGTCGCCGGATGACCTCTTACTCCCGGGCGCAGATGTCCAGGCTTGACGCGGAAGGTTGGTACCTCGACCCTGCGGCACCCGGTTTCGCGGATTACTTCGCCGGCGTAGCCGTCGAAGTCGCAACCGCGTACGACGTCGACGGAGTGCACCTCGACTTCATCCGCTACCCCAACTTCCGCTTCGGGTATTCGCGGGAAAACGGTACCGCGTTTTCCGCCGAGCGCGGCGACCCGGACCCGTTGCTCTACGCCTACCAGTACGTCGAGGAAGATATATTCCGCCCTGCATACGGCGCAGGGGGATTGGCGAACCGTTGGCTCGACTTACACTCACTCGAGTGGTGGGACTGGCGCGCCGACAGCGTCACGGCGGTCGTAAAAACCGTACGAGACGCCGTCAAGGCAGAACGGCCCGACTGCGTCATCTCGGCGGCTGTCTGGCAGCAACCGGAGCACGCGTACCGCTACGTCGGCCAGGAGTGGTTACTGTGGACGGAACAGGGATACGTCGATACAATCATTCCGATGGCGTACTGGGGCGCCTCGCCCTCTCTGGTCGCGTTGGACGACCGGGTCGCCGGTCGCTGCACGGGCGAGACAGAACGGTTGATGGGCATCGGCGTCTTTAACCACGACGCCGCTTACGCGGCCGACGTTTGCGAAGCCCTTTATGAATCGGGCTCGCCGGGCGTCGTCCTGTTCGACTATCTTTCCTGCGTACGCGAACCGGAGATACTATCGGCCGTGACGGAAGAAGCCCTCGCCGAAGACCTGGCGCCCGCAGGCCGTCGAGACGACAGGTGGTACAGGAAATGGTACGCCGCGCGGCGTTGATAATATTATTACTCGCCCCGGCCGCCGCAGAGACGGCGACCTACGCCGCCACAGAAACGGCGACCTACGCCGTCGTCGAAGGACACGAGATAACCGACGACGACGTTATCGCCGCGGTCGGCTACGTGCCGTCGAACTCGGCCGAACTGGCAAAAGTAGTAGAGGGCCTGGTCGAACGGAAGATAATCCTGGGATTGGCCGAGAGAAATGGGACAACCTGTACCGATACCGAACTGAACCGAACCCTTGGATTAATCGCGAAAACGCGCGGCGCGAACGACGTCCTACCGGCCGATGATTATAGGCGATACATACGCGAAGAAATCGTAATCGGGAAGTACATAGATGAATACATCTATCCGACTGTGGACGTCTCCGACGAGCAGTTGGAGAGGTTGTTCCTGCTCATACCTGGCGAGTTCGTAAAACCCATACCGGCCACGAGGACCCGCCTGGAAGAAATCTTCCCGGAGCACCGCAATGAGGTTTATAATAGATACGTCAAAATCGAGGCCGCACGTCTTCTGCGCGAAGAAATCGAAGCCGTTGAGGACTTCATCGAGATAAAATATTATATCAAAATCGATAAAAAGTAGTCTACAGGCTTGACTTTCAACGTCCCCCTTTGTATAATCGTCGTGTCAGGTCAGGTGGGGTAGGCATGGGGTCGGCACCCCGCATGGGGTCGGTACTCCGGCCGACCCGGTTCCGTGGTTTAACCATTGGGAGCGGTCAATGGCTGAAAAGGATAAACCTGCTCAGAAAACCGACCAGGAACTTGTAGAGCGGATTTTCTACGAACACATATCCTACTTATATCCCACACTCATCATTTGCGCCCTTCTTTTCCTGATTATCATCGCGGCCGCGATTGTCACCAACATCTGGTACATACTATTGGCCGTTTTCCTCTTAATCTTACCGGTTTATTTGAAAACCCGCCGGCGCAATCGGTTTTTGATAACCGACCGCCGATTTATCCGGGTCCTCGCAAACCCGAAGAGCGGCACCATAGACGTCCCGTTGGACGAAATCGTAAACGTAAAAAGCCTCAGCCGCTCCACCGACGCCAAGGGGAGCGTCCACGTTTATACTACCCCCGCGTACGGCGACCAGATCCTCGTCGATAACGAAAACGAAATGGGCGTAATTACGTGCCATAAAATGGCCGGCCATGCAAATTTCGTCGAAGTACTGAACGACGCAATCCATAGATTCAAGTACGGAGAATCCTAAAATTAATGGGTATCTTTGCCTATTCCGCCCGCGCCGGGCGGTTTTTTCGTAGGGCGGTTTTTACAGGGACATATTACCTTGCCCGCATCAACTACGCTGTGCTAAAATCGCCGCGTGGGCCTGTTCGGTAAGCGATCGGTTTCGTTATACTCGGCGTCCGCGCTCCTGGGCGCCGCCGCCGAAGTCGCCTTCCACATCGAAGCCAATTTAGACGTCTTAAGGGAACCGCGTTGGCTCGTCTTACTGGCCCTCGGTGCGGTAGCTTTCGTCATATATTTATTGATAAACCTGATACTCGCCGCCGTATTTTCCGTAATACCGTTCCTGAAAACGCTTGAAGCGCGGGCAATAACCATCGCCGCATCGGCGCTGGCCGTTCCCCATTTCGTCTATCTGGTAACCGTTTACGCGCCAGCAACGCCAGCGGAACGCGGCGCGCTGTACGTCTTCGTCGTCGTTCTGACACCTTTGGCGATGGCCGCGCTGGTACACGTATTGAGACACCCGCCGGTAAAACGCGCGGCGGCGGTTTTTTTAGCTTGCCTTTTTATCGTCGCCCTCAGCTTTTTCCTTGTGCCCCGCCTTTCAAACTACGGCAAATCGGACCGTCCGAACGTAGTCCTAATCACCCTGGACACGGTCCGTCCCGACCACCTGGCCGCCTACGGATATAAAACGTCGGAACAACCCAACATCTCGGCGCTGGGTGCTGAAGGCATCGTCGTCGGAGGCGTAACCTGCGAAATACCGGCGTCGGGACCGTCACACGCGACGATAATGACGTCCCTTAGCGTAAGCGACCATAAAGTAATCTTCAACCGGACACCCCTAAACGGGGACGTACCTACGTTGTCCGAAGCATTAAAGTCGGAAGGTTACGCGACGGCCGCGTTCGTCGGAGGTTCGCCCCTATGGGCCATCGACTCGGGCCTCGACCGCGGCTTCGAGCGTTACGACGACGCCACGCGTCCGGCGTACGCCTATACGCGTACGCCGCTAATCGGTCGCCACCTGGCACCCCGACTGGGAATCCTCAAGCCCGATGACAACCCGCTCGAGCGGCCGGCCGACGAAGTAACCGACGCGGCAATAAATTGGCTGGACTCGCGCCGCGACGGGCCGTTTTTCCTCTGGGTCAACTACTTCGACGCCCACGACGACTATCTGCCGCCGCAAACGTTTGCGCCCGAAGGCTTCAAAGACCACGAAACGCAGATGCAAATTAACCGGAAATGGGCGGCGGAAAAAACTCCTTCGCCTGAACTCAAAGACCAGATAATCGATTTATACGACGGTGAAATCGCGTTCACAGACTCGGAACTGGGGCGTTTGATTACGCGACTGGAAGAACGGGGCATCCTGGAGAACACGATAATCTGCGTCGCCGGCGCTTACGGCGAAGCGTTCGGCGAACACGGCAACAAATACCACGGTTTCAACGTCTACCGAGAAGACGTCCACGTCCCTCTCATCTTCTACGACGGCGGAGCCGACCTTCCGCCGACACGTATATCGAATACCTTCCCGATATCGACTCTGGACGTAGCCCCTTCGCTATTGGACCTGGCGGGTATCCCCATCAGCAATACGATGCAGGGCCGGTCCCTCTTCGCCGAAGGCGCCGACCGGAAGTACGGCTTCTCGGCGGCCATACCGGACCCGACCCGGGCTCATAGCGTTCCATACAACGGCGTTTACGCGGTGTACTCGACTGAAGCTAAATTAATCCGTTTCGTTCCAGACGAAACCGAACTATACAACCTTACCGAAGACCCCGGCGAAGTACATAACCTAGCCGACGAAACTACCGGGCTAGTCGACGAAATGGACACGGCCCTCGGTAAATACATAAAATCGTTCCCCAACTTCGACGCATCCCTTGAACACTAGTCAGATAAAAACCCTGGCTTCACGAATTATGCCGCCGGTCTTTCTGGCGGTTATAGTAATCGCCTTTTTCCCGACCGTCGCCTCGATGACCCATATCCCCGCCGTCAAAGACACGATAACCTTTTCGTATCCGTATCAGGCCGAACTGTCGCGGAGCCTCCGGGCGGGAGAGTTCCCCTTATGGTCGAAGTCTGCCAACTTCCCGGCCTTCGCCGAGAGCCAGGGCGCGTACGCTCACCCGCTCCATCTACTCCTCATCGCAATCTTCCCGCCGTACGTCGCCTCCAACCTGTTCCTGCTTATTCACGTTTACCTTGCGCTCCTCTTCACCTACTTATTCTGCCGGGAAACGGGTTTCGGCCGCGCCGCGGCGACGCTGGCGGCACTCACCTTCGGGCTGAGCGGTTTTTTCCTCGCCCGGCTAGGCATCTACACGATAATAACCAACGGCGCGTGGTTGCCGGGGTTATTGTGGTTCGCGGCCCGTTACGCCCGGACCGGGCGCCCCCGGGAGATGCTGCTGTTCACCGGCGGCGCGGCCCTGGCGGTGCTGGCGGGGCAGTTCCAGCTCGCCGTTTACTCCGTCCTGACGGCATCGGCGTATCTTTTATACGTAAACCGAAAGAAATGGCGTTCGACCCTCCTCGTCCTAGCCGGCGTTGCCGTCGTTCTCGTAGGGCTGACGGCGGTGCAAACGCTCCCGACCCTCGAACTCCTACTCAACAGCCACAGGGCTTCCGCCGAACGGGCCGGCGACTACTCCCTGTGGCCGCCCCAACTACTCCAGCTCCTGGTCCCGGACCTATTCGGCCGGGCGCCCCATCCGCCGTACGCGCCGACAGAAAACGTGCCGCTCGATACCTATTGGGGCCGCGGGAGCTTCGTCGAGTCGGCCTTCTACGTGGGCGTCGCGCCGCTGGTCCTTGCGGTCGTAGCAGTAATAAAACGTCGGGAACCGTTCTGGATAATCGTCGCCGTCGTATCCGTCGTCGTAGCCTTAGGCGCGTACACGCCGCTTTTCAAGCTGTACGAAGCAGTTCCACCGTTCAACCTCTTCCGGGGACCGTCGCGGTTCCTCTTTATGGTTACGATGGCCCTGGCGGTCTTGGCCGGCCGTGGCCTCGACGAATTCCGACGCAAACCGACACGGCTGTACCTCTGGACCGGGTTAATCGTCCTCCTCGCGGCCGTCGGGACCGTAAGCGCGTTGCGGCTGTCGCTGCCTTTGGTCGAAAAGTTCGCGTACGGGAAGGCCGAGACAAAAGCCGCCGAAGCAGCGGCCGAAGGTTACGACGAAAGCGAATCTTTAACCGCTTATCGAGAAAAAGCCGGAGAGATGACCGCCCGGGCGGCCGCGGCGGCGGACCCGTTACAAGGACCATATTTAGTCCAACTGACGTTCCTCGCCGGGACCGTCGTACTCCTCTGGACCGGTTACAAGAAGAAACCGTCGGCCGAAGTCGTGGTACCGGCCCTTTTGGTCCTCTTGACGGTCGCCGACCTTCACTACTACAACCGGGACCTGAATCCATCGACCCCGATACGTAACGTACGCGAACCACCGGCCACAGCCGAGTTCGTCGTCGATGGCGATATGGGGCGCACGTTCTCGACCGGGTTTGAGATAATGGACGATACGCGCCTAGGTCTAGGATTAATACACGAGAACACACATCTCATCTGGGGCCTGGACTGCACGGTCCCCCGTACGTCGCTTCGGGAAAAAAACCAACTGGCGTACTTCTTAGCCATGGAAGAAGCTTATACGTACGATACCGGCCTTTTAACGCCGCGCGCCGTCCGCGAAGAACCGACGACCCTCGCGCCGTTCTCTGCCCTCAACGTCCGCTACTTCGTCCGGTGCGCGCCTCTGGACGCCGCCGGTGTTCGGCTGCTGGGCGAGACGGGACCCTATAAAGTTTACGTAAACGACGGAGCCACACCCAGGGCGTACTTACTCGGTACCGCCTACGTCGAAGAAGATACCGATAAGGCCATCGAGTATATCTTCTCCGGCGAGTTCGAACCGGACTTCGACGTAGTCCTCGAACGACCCGTCGATTTCGACCGGGGGTCGATTAGCTACCCGGTCGAGGCCGAAATCGTCGAGTATTCGAACAACGAAGCGATTATCGAGTACGAAAGCCCCGCGCCCGCCGTCCTATACTTTTCCGATTTATACTACCCGGGCTGGCGCGCCGAACTCGACGGCGAACCGGTGGAAATACTGCGCGCCAACGTAGTCGGTCGGGCTATCGAAGCGCCGGAGGGCCACCACGTAGTCAGGTTCTGTTACCTGCCGCCCTCTTTTACGGTGGGCTTCGTCGTAACGTGCGCGTTTTTAATAGCTTATGTCGGCCTATTCACGGCCGAGGGTTTATTGTATGAGCGGAAGAAAAAAGCTATTTAGTGTTTTAGGGGTTGCCGTCGTACTGTTAGCCGCCGCGGTTTTGCGTTCGTGGCTGGGACCGGCGCAATTACCGCACCACTACGTAGCCGACGAGTTCCAGGTGGTTGAGCGGGCCCTACGTGTGGGCACCGGCAACCCCAATCCCGGGCTTTATACGTGGCCGGGGAGCATCGTAATCTACCTGGATTTTCTCCTCTACGCCGTTTATTTCGGTATCGCTTTAATATTGGGAAGCGTATCTTCGGCGTCCGAGTTAGCCCGGCTGTACTGGACGGACCCGACCATATTCTATTTGCTCGCGCGGTTCCTTTCAACGGCCCTCGGGCTTCTCGCCGTCTGGGCGGTCTATTACATAACCGTACGTTTATATAATAAGGACTCACCAAGCGATACCGGCTACTCGACGGTGGCCGGTTTAATATCCGCCGGTGCCTTCGCCCTGATGCCGCAGGCGATAATCTCATCGGCTCAGGCTCTACCCGATATGACGGCGACGGCCCTGGCCCTAGTCGCACTTGCCGTGTCCGCCGGAGGGACCGCCGAACGCGGCTGGAAACGGGCGGCTCTCGCCGGGCTATTGCTCGGCTTCGCCGTGGCGTCGAAGTACCACGCCGCACTGTACCTGATCCCGCTCGCCGGTCTATGGTTTTTCATAAAAGGTACGCGTCCTGGCGGTTTGAAGAGCATCGCATTCGTATGCGTCGGTTCGGTCATCGGTTTCGTAATGGCTTGCCCCTTCGCCGTATTGGACTTCCCGACGTTCGCGGCCGATTGGTCGGCGATGTTAGCTAGGCCGGGAATGGCCGCGTTTAAACCGGACCCCGGATATCTTCTCACAACCACGCTGCCCCTCGGTATGTCGTGGCCGCTCTTCATATTCGGTGGCATAGGGCTGGTCTGGTGCGTCGTACGGAAGTTTAAAGGAGTAGGGCTAATCGTCGGTCTACTCGCGCTGACGTTCACACTTATGGCGATACCGCGGCCCCTTCCGCCCCGGCACTTGCTCCCCCTCTTCCCCGCGTTCGCGATCGCCGCCGGCGTTTTTGCGGTGGACCTATACCGATTGGCGAAACACAGAGCAAGTCCGGTCTTCGGTTACGTCTCCGCGATATTTATTACGGTCATACTCCTCATAGTAGTTTTCGGCGACGTAAAACTAGTCGCCTGGGAAAACCGCGAAGACAGCCGTACCTCATCGCTAAAATACGTCGAGGACACAATACCGACGGGCACGTCAATACTGACCGAAGCCGTGGCGCCGGACGTCACGTCGCCCTCCGTCTGGCCGAACCGTGAATCGCTCGAGCGGATAGGAAAATACCGACGCGCCGAAGGGCTCGGCGGCGGCGAACGTATAGTCCGGCTACTGGCCGACCCCGCGTATCCCTTCGGGGAACCGACCTACGACGTCTATCTTGTCGAAATGCATGACGACCTGGATACGTTAGACGTCGAATACGCGATAAGGTGCATTCCCGACGACTCTAGGTTCTTCGCCGAACAGGCCAAGTCGCCCGGAACGTCGCTCAACGCGTGGGACGAGCGATACGCGCGGTTCTTGCGCGAACGGGGCGAGGTACTTGCGACCTTCAGCGGTACCGGACGCCCCGGGCCGACGGTCGAGATATACGAAATCGAACCGTAGCCGATGCGGATACTCTACATATCCAACGAAGACGTACCCGCCGACCACGCCGGCGCCGTCCACACGTGGGAAGTGGCTCGCGGCTTGGTGCGACGAGGACACTCGGTCACGCTGATTTCGGCCGCCGTGCCCGGCAAAGCGGCCCGGGAAAGGCTCGACGATGTGGATATATTCAGGTCCCCTATGCGCATCGGCCCTGGTGCAGGCGTCAAGTGCGACCTGTGGGCCGCGTGGCTTCTACCGCATATACTCGGGCGCCGCTACGACGTAATCATGGAGCGCTTTCTGACGCTCAACGGTCTCGGGACCCTCGCGGCTAAGACGACGGGCGCACCGCTTTTATTGGAAGTCAACAGTCCACATCTTGAGGAAGTTTACCTCCGTTGGAACGTGGAGGGGAAACTCGTCGGTCGGGCGCTGGAGTTCTGGGTGGACGCCCAGTTCAAACGGGCCGACATCGCTTTCGCGCCCAACCCGAACATCGTGCGCCCGATATGCCGGGACCGAGCCCGGAAAATACTCTGGGGCGTGGACGAGGACGCCTTCGGGGGTTTCCTACGCGAGTGTGAAGAAACGCAAGTCATACGCGAACTATTAAACCTTGATGGCTCCTTCACCGTCTTTTTTGTGGGGTCGTTTCACCCATGGCAGGGGGTCGCCGATCTACCCGCGATAATGGCCGAGACGACGAAGCGGATACCCAACGTCAGATTCATACTAGCAGGCGACGGGCCGCTCCATTCCGAAATCGTCGAACGGGTCGCCAGCTCCGGGCTTCGCGACGCGGCGGTATACTTGGGCCAACAACCCCATAAGCGGTTGCCTTATTTGATGGCCGCAGCCGACGCCGCCCTCGCCCCGTTCAACGACGCGTACTATCCGCCGCTGGCGAAGTTCGGCTTCTTCTGGGCACCGACGAAAGTACTCGAGTACGCGGCCAGCGGACTCCCGGTGGTCACAACCGACTATCCGGTCCTCGACGAGATAGTACCGCCGGGCCGCGGTGGGATTCTCGTACCCCCCGGTGAACCGGCGGCTTACGCCGAAGCCCTGGCGGAACTGGCCGCCGATTCCGGGAAACGGGAAGCGATGGGCGCCTTCGCCGAAACCCACGTCAAAGAGAACTACGGTTGGCACCGCCACGCGGAAATACTCGAAGGCTTCATGGAAGAGGCGATAGACATTAGAAAAAAACGTTGAAAAACCCGGAATAATCGGCTATTATGTAACGTAATGGCGGTCCGGTTTACGAATAATAACCGGAAACCGTACAAGACGATTCGGAGGTCTTATGAGTAAAAAAACCGCGATTATCGTAATCATTATCCTGGTGCTTACGGTGGTGGGGCTTGTAGCGGCTTCCACCGTCCAGGAAACATCGATGGGCTCGATAAAAGCCGAGTTCGCCGAAGTGAACTAATAAACGCTGCGGAGAATAAAAAACTGCCGTCACGACGGTCGGTCGCTGTACGGCGGTTTTTTACACCGTTTCGCCGCTAAATCGCCCCGAAGATTATGTTCATAAAGGCCGTTAAATTATCGCTAGCCCTCGCGTTGTTCTTGACGGTCCCTTCGTCGGCGGCCGGCTACTCACCGCGCGAAGAGCTGATAAACGACGGCTCGCTTCTCGACGAAGCCCTTACACCGGAAGAGTTGACCGCCCAGGGCTGGTATCTCCTTATGGACGCAGGAGACATCCGGGCGGCACGGAAAACGTTCGAGACTGCCCTGTCCGGCGCGCCCCAACCACCGCCTGAAGCGGCGTTGGAAGGTTACGGGCGCGCCTGCGAGATTCTGGGCGATTACGACGAGGCCGTAACCGCGTACATCGAGCTGTTCTCCAACTATCCCGACGACCCGGTTGCGGAAGTTTACCTACATCGCTCGTCTATTCTACTCGAGAGCACCAACCGGTACGACGAATTCGTCGCGGCCCTTGAAACCCTATCGTCCGACGAACGAGCTCCCTACCTGGCCGGGCGCGCGAACATATACTTACATCATCTGTACACGAAACGGGGCGAAACCGAGAAGGCCGAATCGGCCCTGGCGCGTTTCAACCCCGTCGACGACTGGATAGTAATCGGGCCCTTCGACAACGAAGGCAAGTCCGGTTTAGACGAATTCTATCCGCCGGAAACGGAGCTGGGTTTATCGGCGACGTACGACGGCAAAGAACGCGCCGTAAGCTGGCGTCGCATCCCCTATCCCCCACCGGATGGTTTCCTCGACCTGCGCCGAATGATGCGGCCGGAGGACTTCGGCTGCGCGTATCTCGTTACGTCGGTTCGCTCGCCGGTCGAACGAACAGTTTACGTCTCCATCGGTACGGCCGGGGCGTATAAAGCGTGGCTCAACGGCGAACTCGTCGCCGAGAACGACGCGTACCGCGACGGGTACTACGACCAGGACATCGCTCCGGTTAACCTTAGACCCGGCGATAACCTCTTGACGATAAAACTCTGCTGCGACGACATCGGGTGGAACGTAGGATGCCGCTTCTTGGACTCCGACGGCGGGCCGGTGAACGATTTAACGTACTCGGCAGAACCGACCGCCTTAACCGCCGCTAAACGTACGTCCCCGGCGACGGGAGACGAAACGAGCGGCCTCGAAAACGCCAGAACGTACTGGGACGACCTGATTATCGCGGGGGACGAAGACCCGTTCGTCTATCACTACGCCGCGATGCTCCATCAACTTTACGGAGACGCCGACAGAACCGACGAGCTACCGAAGGCGCTGGCGCTGACGGCGGTTCAACTCCGGCCGGGTTACGCCGACTTCCATTACTTCGCCGGCTTGTTCGAACCGGACGAGAACAAGTCCCGGGCCGAATTCGAGAAGGCGGCCGCGGCGCCGGATCACGCGGAGGCGCAGCTCGAAATAGGTAAGTACTACGTGGACCTGGACCGGCCGGAGAGCGCCCGGGATTGGTTGGACGCGGCGCTCTCGGTCAACCCTTCGTACGTCGCACCGAAGCAGTATTTGGCCAAACTCGACTGGGAGGACGGCTGGGGCTACAAAGCCAGAGCGACGGCCGAAGAAATCCTCGCAGAATATCCGGACTACGTCTACGCCAGGATAATCTTGGCGTTATATTATAAAGACTACGAATCGCTCGATGAAGCACTAGCAGAGTTCCGGCGCGCGTACGAACTGGACCGAACCGAAACCTTCATTCATGACCAGATATACTTCCTCCTGCTCGATACGGGCCGCTACGACGACGCGGCGGCCTTCGGCGCCGAAGTAATCACCCTCGACCCGTACGATATTGAATCGCGGCGTACCCTCGGTTACGCAGCCGACGTCCACAATCGATACGACGAAGCCCTGGCGTGGTACGACGAGGGACTCGCCGTATGCCCGGAGGATTACTTCACCCTAGCTTACAAGGGACTAACCCTCGAGAAGATGGGGCGGACTGCCGACGCGAAGCGCGCATACGACCTAGCGATTGAGTACAAGCACAACTACCCGTGGCTCGCCGATTACCTCGACTACCTGGAGCCTGCGGACGAAGCGACGGAAGAGTACCGCTTGGACGCTTACCGCCTGTTGGCCGAGTACGCCGGGGATTCGTACTACCCGAAGGATTCGGCGGTCCACTTGCTGGACCAGACGACCGTTGAAGTCTATCCCAACGGCACGAAATCCCGGACCGTCCACCAGGTCATCAGAATTCTCACCCGCGACGGCGCCGAGAAGTTCCGTCGGCTGTACATAACCTACACGCCCGACTCGGAAAAGGTGGAGCTGCTCCGCACCGCCGTCATCAAAGCCGACGGCGACGAGATTACGGCCACCGACGTTTACGAATCGGACGTCTATGACGTCTGGAGTAGGCTCTATTACAGCGTAAAAAACAAGGTCATCGCGATGCCCAACCTGGCGCCCGGAGACACTATCGACTTCGAGTACCGGGTCAGCGACACTGGAAAAAACATCTTCGCCGACTACTTCGGCGACACCTTCATCTTCGGGAACGAGAACAGTACCCTACGGTCCGAATACACGCTAATCGTCCCCAACAATCGCAAGTTCTATTTCCACAGGGTCCGCGGCGCGCCAGCGCCGACGGTGAAGCGCGACGGAGACCGGACGACTTACCGGTACGCCGCCGTCGATATACCCCGAGTAAACCCGGAACCGTACGCACCTGTATTGGTCGAAATCCTTCCGTTGGTCCAGGTCAGCACGTTCGCGAGCTGGGCCGAGATGGAACGGTGGTACAGCGGTTTAATAAAGGATGTCTTCAAATCAACGGTCGAAACCGAGACCATCGCCGACCACTTCACGTCCGGAAACGACCTGGACGACTTAAAGACCCTATATAACTTCGTCAGCCGCAAGGTCCGCTACGTCGGTCTCGAGTTCGGCATCGGCGGATACAGACCCCACAAACCCAAGGAAGTGCTCGACACGGCCTACGGCGATTGCAAAGACCAGTCCACGCTCGTCAATACAATCGCGAAAGATATGGGCTTCGACGCGTATCCGGTGCTAATCCGGACCCGCGACAGGGGGTCGATGGACTACGGGCTGCCGATGCTCGGGCTTTTCAACCACATGATCGCGTACGTAAAACTGCCCGACGGAGCCGGTTACTTCCTGGACCCTACGGCCGAGTATAATGCTTACTACGAACTTCCCGACGTGGACCAGGGCGTAGAAGTGTTCGTAGTGGACGGCGCCGGCGGTTATTTCGTCGAGACGCCGGTGAACACCCTCGAAGAAAACACTGTTCGGGCCGAGACGTCGTTCGAATTAAAGGCCACGGGCTCCGCGTCGGTCCACCGGCGGATCGAATATGGGAACTACTACGCCCCGGGCCAGCGCTACAAGCTCCTTAGCGCCGACGACCCCCGGGAAATCGTCGAAGAGTTCTGGAACGGGTTATATGCGGGGACGGAAGTATCCAACGACGAATACGTTGGTATCGAGGAACCGTTCGCCGACGTCGCGATCGAATACGACGCGAACGTCCCGGCCGTATTCTCGCCCGATGACGAGCAGGTAATATTACCGATTAAACTCGCGCCCAGTTTCCTCGTCGCCAGATACGGGACTCAGGTAACGCGCGAGTATCCGCTCCAGATAAAAGACAACTACCGCGCCGAGACGACGATGTCCTACGTTTACCCCGACAAGCTTCAACCGTCGGTTATACCGCTGACGAAAGAGTTCAGAAGCGACTTCGGATACGTCAGGGTGGAAGTAATAAACGACCCCGGACGCTTTACCGTAAAAACCGTTCTGGAAATCCCCGCGCAGACCGTACCGCCCGAAGAGTATTCCAAGTTCCGCCAATTCTGCCTGGACGTGGACGACTGGGAAGCGGAGCCGTTTATCCTAATACGGCGATAACCCCCTTATGACCGACAGAGCTAAAAGACTCGTGGACCGGCTGAAAAGCCTGGTGCGGCGTCCGCCGCTCACGTCCAGCCTAATCTTCGAGTGCACCCAGGACTGCAACCTTACGTGCGCTTATTGTTACAACGTCTGGAACCGCGACAAAGACTACCCCCGCGGCATACTCTCCACCGACGAGACGAAGCTGCTAATAGCCAAGGCGCTACGCCAGTCCAGGACCCGCCATATAACTTTCAGCGGCGGTGAACCGTACCTCCGCGACGACCTGATGGATGTGATGGCGTACTGCAAGTTCGTGGGCGCCCGGATAAACATGATAACCAACGGTACGCTACTAGACCGGCGCACAATAGAGGACACTATCGCCCGCGGCGTCCAAATGTTCGAGATACAGCTTCCGTCGGCGGACGGGGAGACGACCACCCGGCTGATGGGCGCCAACGCCAACGACGACATCGTACGGGCCCTGACGCACGTGAAAGCGGCGAAAGGTCGTGTCGTCGCCGTAATAGTCTGCACCAAGGAGAACGTCGGGACCTTAGCCGAGACCTACCGGCTGCTATTCGCCCTGGGCGTGGACGGCGTAATGCTCAACCGTATGAACCCTGGAGGCCGCGGCGCTTTAAATATAGACAGGCTGATGCCGGGGCCGACCGAGTTCGAAAGCGCACTGGACATAACCGTAGAAGCTATGGAGAAGTACAAACTGGCCGTCTCCGTCTCAATTCCGGTGATGCCATGCCTTATAGATATGAAGGAGAAGTACCCGTCAATAGGGACCGGGTTCTGCGCCGCCGGGACCGAGCGCGCGTATTTCACGATGGACCCGCTTGGGAACCTGCGGGTTTGCAACCACACGTCGAGGATACTAGGAAATCTGCTTGACTCGAGCTTCGGCGAACTGGCCGCCCGGGGCCGAGCCTTCTACGAGGCCAAACCGACGTACTGTGAAGCCTGCGTCCGGGTAGACGAGTGTTTGGGCGGTTGCAAGGCCGCGGCCGAAGAGTGCTACGGCGAAATTACGGGGATGGACCCGTTCTTGAAGGCCGGAATTAGCGAGGGACGGGCGGTAAATCCCCAGGACGTTCCGACCGGTGGGAATGGTTAAATTCATAAGGTAATTCGGTATTACTGATTAAACTACCCCGTAAGAACACTTGACAGGGAATTTACGTAGGCGTATTATACGTTGACACGTAAAAGGAGGACGATATTATGGCGAAGCACATAATATTGTTGGTGGTAATTCTCTACGGCGTATCGACGTCCGCCGCAACCGTAAAGGCGCTCAAACCGGCGTATACACCGCCGACCAACGCCTACTGGCAGATTATCGACGACGGCGGCGATAACGTTCTTGCGTGCGTTCTTGAGGGGCAAGACCAATACGGCGAAGGTGACGACTGCCGGGTCCGGAACGACGAAGCTTTCGACTTTACCGGCTTGACCGAGATAACCGTCGATTTCGACATCAAACTCGCGAACGAATCGTCCGACGACCGCTGTCTATTTCAAATCAGGGACATTGACGACGCGTCCTGGACGACTATAGAGGACTTCGACTCGGACACGTCCGGCTACGAACACAGGTCGTACGACCTTATAAACGGCGATTGGGGCGACTGGTCGACCGAAGACGAGGTTTTCGTCCGTTTCAGGTGGGTTTCGGACGAATCCGGGACTGACGAAGGCGCGCGGGTCAACGACTTCGCCGTCGGAGGTTCGGTACTTTATAACACCAACATCTTGACCTGGAACGAAGACCACGACGCGTTCGGCCCGGGCGAAGTAGTTACCATCGACTGTTCCAGTTACCTCGACGTGGACGATACGTTCTACTTCGAATTCCACTTCTATTACGACGTTACCTGGCCGTGGTGGATTCTCGTCGACGACGTATGGGTCTACGACTCCGGTGGCGACTTGTTGCCGACCGAGACCTTCGACGATTGGATGCCCGAAGGTTGGTGGCAAGACCAACACGAGCAACCGGGCGAGTGGGAACAGCTCGTTTTTCCATACGTACCGGACTCTCCCTGCGCCGCTTGTGAAGGCGAAGGTCCTTACGACGCGAGCATGTTCTGCCCGGAAATGGTCTGCGACGATACAGACGTTACGCTCTACTTCGTCGCAAGCTATAACTGGACAGAGGGATCGGAGTATTTCGAGATCAACATTTTAACAGCCGGCGACCCCTTCGATTTCTCCGACGACTTCGAGGGCGACTTAAACCTTTGGGCCGTGGTCGATAACGGCTCAAGCAACCTAAATATTGAACCAGCGTCTTTCGGCAAGATTAAGGGTATGTACCGTCGATAACCGGTCGACGGCCCGGTTCTCCGACAGCGTTAACCGACCGCTGAGGAGTGCCGCGTCGACCTGTATAAACCGGCTCTTTCTTGAAGACCGACATCGCCTATGCGCATCCTACTCGTGTACCCAGACTACTCCCCCGCGTCCTTCGTCACGAAGGTCGAGAAACTCGGATACTATTCGGAAGGCATTGCCGCCCTCGCCGCCGCCCTTGCCGCCGACGGCCACGAAGTCCACGGTTTCCACCCCGTAAGCGCCGACGAAGTCGCTGACTTTCCGGAGGTACTGGGTAAAACCAAGCCGGACGTCGTAGCATTATCCGCCCGCACGACCGTTTTCCCCGACGTTACGAAGATGGCGCGGATAGCGAAAAACGCCGGCATTCCAACCATCGTGGGCGGCGTCCACCCCACGATCGTGCCCGACGAAGTCGCCGACTCCCTCGATTTCGATTACACGTGTTTGGGTGAAGGCGATATACCGTTAGTCGAGCTTTGCCGCGCCATAGAGGACGGCCGGGACGCCGGGGAAATTCCCGGTATATGGACGCGCCGGGGAGAAACGCTCGTCAAGAACCCGGCGCCGCCACCCGTCGAAAACCTAGACGAACTACCTTTCCCCGACTACAACGTCTTCGAACCGGGGCGTCTATACGGATTTTCGATGGGCGACGCCGCGGCGTCTCTAAGCCGGGGTTGCCCGTACTCGTGCACTTACTGCTGCAATCATAAAATAAAAGAAACCTATCCAAAAGGTTCAAAATATACCCGCTTCCGTTCGCCGGGGAACGCAATCGCGTACCTCAAAAATCTCATCGCGCACTTCCCGGAAACTCGCCGCATCGAGTTTTTCGACGACATTTTGCCGTTGAAAAAGACGTGGTTCGCCGAATTCATGGAATTATATCGCAAGGACATAAACCTCCCCTTCGCCTGCTCGGCGCGCGTCGACTTAATCGACCGGGACGTCGTAGAACTCCTGGCCGGCGCCGGTTGTTACTTAATACACTTCGGCGTCGAATCGGGTAACGAGGAGTTGCGCTCTACTGTCCTGAATCGGCGGATTACTAACGGCCAGACGAAAACAGCGTTCGCGATATGCCGGGAGGCGGGAATCGCGACGCTCAGCTACAATATGGTGGGATTACCGCGAGAGGACAAGGCGAAGTTCTTGGAAACCGTTAAACTCAACGCGGAGATACGTCCGTACAGGGCGGTTCTAGCCGTATTCTTCCCGTACCCGCATACGGCCGCTTATAATCTCGCGAAAAAAGAAGGTATCTTGCCCGATAAAATAACCCCCGGTTCCGGCGAATACCTCAACCAACCGGACTTCACACCGGCCCAGGTAAAATTCTGCTCAACCTACTTCCGAGCATTCATCAAATGGTACAGCTTTCTCGCACGGGCCGGCACACCCGGTGCAGTCGCCGCCCGACTCACCGATACGTTATTCGTAAACCCCTATCTACCCCACGGCGCCCTCGCGGCAATAGGACGGTTAATACGCCGCACCTTTCACCGGACACGGGGCTTTTTATTGGACACCGCACCCGGCCTTTACGAAACCCTCAGAACCAGGGCGCATAAGCGCCACCTCGGTAAGGCGCACATACGCCACCCCGGTAAGGCGCACACGCGCCACCCCGGTAAGGCGCACACGCGCCACCCCGGTAAGGCGCACACGCGCCATCTCAGTAAGGCGCACGTGCGCCACCCCGATAGAAAACGAACCGGCACTACTCCGGGTTCTACTGAACCTAACGACTGATAATTGCCGAATTTTCCATAAAAAAACCCCGGCAGTGACCGGGGTATTCGTTGTTTTCGATTGGTAAGAAGCCCTTAATCGACCATATAGTCAGGCAATATGTACCTCGCCGGGTCCACGTGGACATGGTTGACGAGGACTTCGTAGTGAAGATGGGGCCCTACGGACCAACCGGTGGAGCCGACCAAGGCAATAAGGTCGCCGCGCTTCAGGTTCTGACCTTCGTCAACCAGAACGGCCGAACAATGGGCGTACCTCGTTTCGAAGCCGTAGCCGTGGTCGATAAATACGCAGTAACCGTAGCCGCCTTTAATCCCGGAGAACTTAACGACGCCGTCGGCGGGCGATACAATTGGCGAACCGGTGGGCGTCGCGATATCCAAACCTTTATGGAACTGAACGCCGCCGAAGATGGGGTTGCGGCGCCAACCGAAACCGGAGACCATCGCACCTATCGTCGGTTTTATCGACGGCGTATGGTCGAGGATATGCTTTTCCCGTTCGGCCGTCTTTAGTATCTCTTCGTAACTTTGCTTCTGGAGTTCGGCCTGGCGGATGGCGAGTTCCAGTCGGTCTATCTTCTCGTCGCGGCCTATCTTCATCAGGTGCGCGACGTTACCTAGTGGGCCACCTACGCCGGCCTCGCGAATGTCCTTATCGATAGTGTCTAGATCGTGGACAAGACGTATGTTGTCGTCGAAACGCGCTTGGGTAAGTACGTCGCTCTGAAGGGATTTCCGGCGGGCGTCCAACTGGACGAGATACTTATCTTGCCGCTCCGTATCGGCGATAAGGCGCTTCAAACGGGTCTCGTCGCTCGCTTTACCGGCGTACTCCATACTCAAGAAGCCGAGAACGAGAGCGGCGACCAAGAAAAACCCGGCCGCAATGTACAGCCGGAACAAAGAGAATCTTACTGTAACCGCACGTGCTGTACCCCTCGACACTACCAGAGATACATGCTTCTTGCGAAGGCGACGAACCGCAAAACCTAATTTAGCGCCTATCCCCAATCGATACCGCCCCCCACTAAATGAGTAACAGAATTATAACAGCCTTTAAGAACAGTGTCAAGAAAAAACAACCAGTAACCATCAAAATAACTCATACGCCCGAAACGACTTAAAACGGGACCGCCGTCTCTCGGCGGTCCCCCCTTTGGGCCCAGCAGGATTCGAACCTGCGACCGACCGGTTATGAGCCGGTGGCTCTGCCAGACTGAGCTATGGGCCCGCGCGCATAAAATATAACTAAAATGAGGGAAGTTGTCAAGCGGTTCGTACCGTTCGGAAGCGTCCGACGCATCTATTCGTCACGTCTATTTGCCGCGTTTACAGCGTTCTTCCTCCAACACCGCGAGGATTTCGCCTATATCGCGGCCGTAGTTCTCGACGAGTTCGCCCAAAGTCCCCCAAAACGGTTCGCCGCAACGGATACACGGGAGCCCGAGCCGTATCAGGACGCCGTTGGTCCACGGATAACGTTCGAGGAGTTCTTCTACGCTCGTGTCGGCGGCGATTGCCATATACACCTACCGGGGTTTAATTTAATTCAAAACGATACTTACCTTATACGTATTGCCGTCTTTACCGATTGTCAATCCGCCGTTTTCGTACGAAACGTCCACCGCTCCAGACGTCAACCCGAGAACCTCGATTATCAAATTTCCGTAGCTATTTAAGAGCGCACGGCGTAAGACCGCCGGGCCGTACGAAGTCGTAACTTCGGCCGAAACGACTTCCCCACCGTTCCTCGGGAATACAACCTCATAAAAAACGTCCGAACCGTCGACGGTCCGGACGCCGCCCGGCAACACCTTCGCACTCGAAGGCGTCCCGTTATAACTCGTGACTAAAACCAAAGCCCCGGCGTCTTTGTAATAAACGATTACCCTTCGTAACCGAACGCCCGGAAGCTGCCGGAGCGACAGGGGCCGGTACGCGTCTTGCGCTAGACGGCGGTATAACTTAAATGCCGCCTTATATAATTTCGACCGTTCGCCCCAACGCACCCTGTCGACGCGATACAACCGGGCATGTCCGTCGATTACGGTACCGCCGTCCGATTCAAAGACGGAGACCTCGTCGTAAACCCAGGGCGCGTACGGCACCCCGCCGACTTCGACCGCCGGGACGAAACCACACACACCGGGGGCTGGCGATGAACCGGCAGAGCCGGATAATGAACCGCCAGGGCCGGGCGGCGGCGGAACGATCACTTCGCCCCTATAACGCATAAACAAGGGTTGACACCCGGCGTATCGGCAACCGTAGAACAGATCCGCTTGCCCCGACACGAACGCGCCGCGGGTTGAGAAGACGGCGTACGCGTCGTCGGTCTCCACCGCGATTAAACCCGCGTCCGACGCGCAAGTAAAGTCGGGTTCGACGATGGGTTCACCCGGACCGGCCACCGGTTCGACCGGGTCAACCACCGGTTTAACCGGCGGCGACGCCAGGAAGATGGCGGCGGCCGCGGCGTTATAAACGGTCTTATGCATGTAACCATCCCAGGCGGGTCGGCCGGTCTGGACCGGGTGGCGGTTCAAGTCGAAACTCCCATCGTCTTTCTTAAAGCCCCGCAGCCCCGTCAACAAACGCCCCAGTAACCTTCTTAACTCAGTTCCGGGTTCGCCTTCAACACCGCCTCTATCCAAAACGGTAGTTAAGGGACGCAGAGCATAGCAGTATGAAATCAAGCAAGCATTCGTACGCCCGTAGACGAACCCGTCGCCCGCGGACGACACGAAGGGACACAATGCTAAAAGAGCCGCCGTTAACGGCTTCACCATCCAATCGTCGCTCGTGGCCTCTAGATAAAGGGCCAACCCTAAACAGGTTGCCGCGTGGTACGTCAACGGCACGGCGTAACCGGCTTCGAGCCGTCGGTACGAATAGTCAACGAAAAAGCCGTCGCTAAGCCGGAACTTATCGACTACGAAACCGGCGAACCTGCGCGCGAGTTTCAACTCATGACGGTCGCCGGTCCGCCGCCAGTTCAACCCGTGGCAAGCCGCCCGAAGCGCGAGCCAGTTAACGGACACGTTACACCCCGGCCCCGATTGCCACCGCATACTTGACAGGTACCGCTCTACGCTGTTTCGCAGCTCCGGCGGTAACGCCCCGTAAACGGGCGACAGGGATATCTCCAGCAGAGCTTGGTTGTTAAACTCGAAGTGTCCGAGTTTCTCCACCGGTAAGCTCAAATAGCGTTCCAGCGCGAGTAAAGCCCTCGGGTTTACGTCCGCCCCCGACGCTCCCGCCAGCTTCGCGGCGGCCAGAGCGAAGTGGGTAACGGCGTAATGGTCGCCGGAGGTCGGCGCGCCGTCGATAGGATCGTATAAAACGCCGTCGTCGTCTACCAACGACGCCAGCCAATCGACGAGTTCACCGCCCCACTCACGGTAGGTATATTCTGTAAAACGTTCCACGCGAAATAAGGACGCGCCGTCCTCTCTTCTCCCTTACCTAATTAAAACCGTCGGCCCCGCCCCGTCAAGGGCGTCGTCAATTTCCAGGTGATAATAATATATGCTATTGGGCATTTCGCCGGGCGATTACTCGACCCCGTATAAACCGACCGAGAAACCGATAATAGTCCTTCCTTATAACTGTTTTAGACGACTCCCCGCGTAAAACGCTTAACTGCCCCCTCTTAGCCGACAAGGCTATTGGACACCCGAAAAATACTAGCATAACACGTCCCTGTAACAAAACGAAACCCCCCGTCGCCGGAGTGTAGAAGGAATACCGAAGCCCCGGCACGAAAAGCCGGACTACACGAAAGCGATAGCGCTGCGGCGGAGACTTAGATTCCGAACTGGCGCTGAGGACGGTTAGAGGAGAAAAGATTAAAGTAATTTCCGTGGAACGTAAACGTGTTTGAAACGCAAAGGTTTTCCAGGACAGACGAGTTCTACTACATTATTCCGCCGCCGAACCACCGCGCGGTGATCCAACCAAATGCTCGGCCGCCTCGTTTATAATCGCTTCGAATTCAGGAAGACCCCGGAGCGGGTCTAAAACGGGGTCCTTTAACGCGTCGTGGTACAAACGAACGTCGTGAAGTGATTTCTCGAGGTAATCCAACGCCTCCTCGGTACTTCCCAATTCGGTAAAGGCGCAAGCCGCGTTGAAAGCGGCGATATAATAACCGTTGTCGTACGTGTAAGACGCCAGGAAATACCCTAGGCCGATTTCTACGTCGCCTTTCCGTACATAAAATAAACCCAGCGTATTCCACGGAACGGGCGATTTAGGATTTGTTTTTATAGCCCGGCGGGCATACTTGGCCGCCCTTTCATAAAACCCTAACGAGCTGTAAAGCGCGCTTAAATTGTTCAAGGCCGGCGTAAAATCAGGGGCTAATTCGAGCGCTTTATGGTAGTATCCAATAGCTTGTTCTCGGTCTTCCTGCACGCGCGCGAAAGTATTCGCCAGCGAATTGAGTAAACGCGGCTCTTCCGGGTACGTCTCCAAGAGCTTCATAAGTTCCGCCCGAGCCAGCTCATACTTGCCCTTCTTATTGAGGTCTACGGCCGCTCGGTAAGCGATTTCAATATCGTCGGGAACGAGATATTCGCCGTCAATACCAACCATAATTTACGTTACATCGTGATAAACACGCGCCCCCGGTTCGATGTACACAAGCCGATATAGCGAACGGGTAGTTAAGGCGATATATCCACTCGCCCCTAATTTCCCGCATTCTTACTATTTCCGAAACGTCCCGTCGCTTCGGCGATAAGACGCTCGAACTCCGGGTGCCCGCGAAGGGGGTCTAGGGTCTCGTCTTTTAGCGCGTAACCCAAGAAAAACTCGTGCTCTAGAGACTTCTCGAGAAAACGGAGGGCGTCTTCGGTCTCGCCGAGTTGGCATAGCGCGCACGCGGCGTTGAAAGCAGCCTCCAATTCGTCGGCGTCGCAATAATACGCAGCTATGAAATAATCCACGGCGATTTCCAATTCGCCTTTATCGACGTAAAACAAACCCAGCGTGTTCCACGACCTCGGCGACTTCGGTTCGAGCCTAATCGCCCGGCGCGCATATTCCGCCGACTTCTGCGTCTCGCCGAGGTTCCGGTACGTTCGACTCAAATTATTATAAACTTTCGGATTATGGGGCGCGAAGTAAAGCGTTTTTTGAAATAACTCTTCTGCTCTTTCGTAATCTCCTTCCGAAAAACATATACTACCCAGGCAGTTCCATAACTTAGGATGCTCCGGGTATCGCTCGAGAAGGCTTTCGACGATCGCTCTGGCGTCGTCGTAAGCGCCCTTCAACCGTAGTCCTTCGGCTTTCGCGTAGTCGTCCGCTATCTCGTCTGGTAACGGATACTGGTCTTCTCCCATAGTTCCCCCTTAAATTCGCCTCGTTAAATACGATGCATTTTAGTAATAAATCTAAGCAACCTCAAAGCTTTATCGACATTATCACTATCCGTTCCCCTTTATACTCGGTCCGCTCTAGGACTGCCCAACCGAGCCTGGCGTATAAACGTTCCTGGTCCCAGGTGAACAGGTATAGAGTTTCGATACCTAAGGTTCGGGCTTCCTCCACGACCCTTTCCACGAGGGCGCTCCCGATGCCCCGGCGCCTGTACTCGGGTATCACGTAGACGCTGGCCAGCCAGGGCGTCAGGTCTTCCCGACCCTCCATGTCGTAATCCACCAGCGACGCGGACCCGACCGATCTCCCGTCCGCCAGCGCCACGAAAGTCGTCGGAACCTGCTTTTTACCCAGGTGCGCTTTCATACGTTCGGCGCGCTTCTCGGCGGTGTCGCCCGGGTGAAGACGACCCCACTCGCCGTGGTGCCACCCGGCGAGTACGGGCAAGAACTCGGGGCGGTCGGCTAAATATTCGATAACGTAATCCATCGACGTTTAACGTAACGAGCTCTCATCAGCAAAAGGCGGCACTAACGGCCGCCTTGACCCATAATATACCTTTTTCGCACTTACTGCCCCGGCATCCCGTAGCGGGCGACGCCGGCCTGAAGTGTCCCGAACCAGACGTAATCGTACACCGGCCCGGCGCTGTAGTCGCCGGCAGCGCACATTACGTAGTTGTCCTGGGGCCCGTCCGGCGCCCGGAAGGTCTCGAAGTCGGACCCGGTGAACCGACTCACGCCGTTTACGGTCGCAACCCACAATTCGCCCCAGGCAGAATACGTTATATCGTTAACCGCGTTGGCCGCCAGGCCCGAATCGGCCGCGTAAAAAGCGGTCAGCGCCGACGATTTATACCGGAACAATCCGTTCTCCGTACCGAACCACGCGGCGCCGTCCTTGAAAGCCACGGCGTTTACAGTGTCGTTACCCAGGCCGACGGTCGCCGAGTTATAGACGGTGAAGTCGCCCGTCTCGTATCGGGCGCCGCCGCCGGTCGTACCGACCCAGATGTCGCCGGCGTCAACGGGATAAATGTCGCGCACCTCGTCGGCGGGTAGACCGTCGGCCGTCGTGAATACGGTAAACCCGGGGTCGTCGAAGCGAGCCAGGCCGGCGTTCGTCCCCAACCAGATGTGAAGCCCGTCCCACGCGACGCAGTTCACGCTCGCGGCAGGCAAACCGTCGCCGATATCATAAACGGTTACCGCCCCGCCGCGGGTTATCCGAGCCGCACCGGCCGGCGTCCCCACCCACGTATATTTCAGGTTTTCGTCCGTCACCGCGTAGCAAGCATCGGCAGGCAATCCGGACGACGCGCCGTAAGTCGTCCACGTCCCGTCGCCCGCGTTTACCGATAAACCCTTTTCCGTCGCGTAATAAACCGCGTTCGGACCGACCCATATCCCATAAACTTTGTTGGACGCCAGGCCGTCGGCGGTCGTGATATAGAACCACTCGCCCTCGGGTGACGGCGTTGTCCCCCCGTTGCAGCCGATAATAACCGATACTATTAACGATAAAGCGGTTATTACTAAACCTACGCGCATAAACTTTACCTTTCGCCTACGTAAGCTACCATGTCTATCTCGACCAGCGCGCCCGCTGGCAAGGCCGCGACCTGGAACGTAGAGCGGGCCGGCGGCTCGTCCTTGAAGTACGCCGCGTAAATCTCGTTTACCTCGGCGAAATCTCCCAGGTCCGCCAGGTAGATAGTCGTCTTAACGACATCGTCGAAGTCGGCGCCCACAGCGGCCAAAACCTCGCAGAGGTTCTGCATCGCTTGCTCGGCCTGGTAAGCGACGCCTTCCGCCATCTCGCCGGTCGCCGGGTCAATCCCTATCTGCCCGGCGGTGAAAATGAACTCCCCGGCGACGACGGCCTGGCTGTACGGACCTAACGCCTTGGGCGCGCTGTCGGTTCGTATGATTTCTTTCATAACGCATATACCTAACCGGTCTATTCTTTTTCTTCGGGTTTTTTCTCTTCGGTTTTTACTGGGCCTGCCGTTACCTCGCCCTCTAACAGCGCCTGCTCCACGTCGTCGTCGAAAAACTCTAGTATGTTCTCGCCGTCCTTCTTCTTCCGCAGTATCGTGTATATGACTGTCTGCCCCGTCGACACGAGTGAAAGGCTGTAAGAAACGATGACGCCCAACACGAAGAGTATCGACACGGCGAGTATCGTCGCAACCAGCGCGTCAAACCCGCCTATCGGCCCGGTAGTCGATATGTAACCCGGTACGAACCAGCCCAGCACGTCGCAGGACCCCGTATATATACCGGCGACGAGAGCCCGGAACGGCGCCGGCATCGTCTCCCACGCCGCCGCGAAATAAAGCAGGAACTTCCCTCCCATCGGTATTAGAAACAGCGTAAACGCGAGCCTAAGCGCGAGAAGGCTGACGACGCCGAACAAGATCGTCGCGAAAGCACGTATAAAACAGTACAACAACTCATAGATTAACAAGCGCCACGGTTGGGCCGAAAGGGTGCTGAAAAGCTCGAACGACGTCTCGAAAGTATCCGACCCGGTCGCGCCGACGATTGCCGGCGTAAGGGGCAGGCTGATGACAAACACCACCACCGTAAAAACGAACGCCAAACCACCCAGGTACATCGGTACGACCATAAACGCCGCCGCGAGTTCCCCGACGTACGGGATTTTGCCAATTAGACCTACCAACAACCCCAGCCCTACGAGCACGCCCAATATCACGATATAGGCAACCGGCGTAAAGACGACAGCCCGCCACCGGCGCCTTGTGTACGCGCTCGCCTCCCTCGTCGAGTAGAAGTCGTTGCCGCGCAGCTGTTCGACCGTAACCTTCGACACCGTTGCCAGCGCCAGATAGTTCGGAAGAACGAAAAGAACGATGCCGATTACGTGAAGGAGCATACCCCACGGGTTCAGTACGAACGACGTCCACGACCCGCAGTCGCACACGGATATGGGCGGGAACAGATAGTACGTCCGGAACGCTTCAAGCAAGTTGTACCCGGACGCGACGGCGCCCGCGTACGTAAAGACGTTATACAAGACGAGACCGAAGACGAGGGCGCGGAAATGTATCCATATCTTTTTCGCCCGGAACGCCAGCCTGGGTATACGGAAGAGGTCGATAAAGTTAAACCGCATCTCGTACATCATATCCGCTCCTTCGGCCTTTTATTTCGGGATCTTCTCGTAATCGGCGAGGAATTTCTCCACCCCTATGTCGGTAAGCGGGTGCTGAACCAGCTTATCTATCACCGCCGGCGGGATAGTAACGATGTGGGCGCCCAGACGCGCGGCGTCGAGAACGTGAAGGGGATGCCGGATGCTCGCGACGATAACCTCGGTGTTGAAGTCGTAGTTGGCATATACCCATACGATATCCTCGATGAGCTTCATACCGTCTTGCCCGATGTCGTCGAGACGGCCGATAAACGGGCTTACGTAGTCGGCGCCCGCTTTCGCCACCAGTATCGCCTGGTTCGCGGAGAAGCAAAGGGTGCAGTTGGTCTTAACGCCCTCGGCGCTAAGTTTATTGACGGCTTTCAACCCTTCGAGTGTCGTCGGTATCTTAACGACGAACTTGGGGCTCATCGACGCGAAGCGGCGGGCTTCTTCGATAATGCCGTCGGCGTCGGTACTGACCGCCTCGACGTTAACCGGCCCGTCGCAAATCTCCGCGATTTTCAGATACAGCTCGTCCAACGGCATACCCTCGCGCGCCGCGAGGGTAGGGTTGGTGGTAACGCCGTCGAGTAAGCCCATGTCGGCGACTTTCTGTATCGCCTCAAGGTTAGCCGTATCGATAAAGAGTTTCATGAAACCTCCACCGTACTTGTGGTACTCCTTCACCGCCTCTGCCCGGGCGATTCGTAGTTTACATAATTTAATGGGTCTTAGTAATCGATTCTGCCGCTCTTCGGGTCCCAGAAGGCGTCGTCGGTCATCTCGCCGGTGTCCCTCGGGTCTATGCCGGTCCGGTCTTCGTCGAATTCGTAGAACTGGTCGAGCTTACGGCCGTACCCCGGTTCCGTACTGGCGAAGATGGTATAGTCTCCGTCGCCGGCCACGTCGGTGAAGACGAATAGTGCGTTCTCGCCGGCTATCGCGCTCTTTCCGTAGTACTTCCAAGCGACGTACGCCTCCGACTGCCACGAAGTCGAATCGTAATCGCGTACGGACTCAGTACCTAACGATTTATCCTCTATTTCGTCGGGCGCGCCGTATCTGACGTAAACAACTCCCCGGTCCGATTCGTACCCTTTCTTGTGCGGCGTTGAAAAGTACGATTTTACGTAATTGATACGTTTCTCGAATTCGTCCCGGTACTCGTTCTCAGGCGTATCCGGGTAAGGGTCCCGCCGCGCCCAGAACTTATCCAGAAACAGGCTCCTGCCCCTGGGCGAAAGGACGTCGAAAAGCGCCAACTCCTCCGCCGACGCGATTACCCTTATCGTCTCACGCAGCTCGGCGTACTCCTCGTCGGACAGCTCCAACGCCGTATCAGGGAACAACACACCGAACTTTTCGGCCCCCGACATATCCGCTATAAGCGCCTCGGTCATCTCGCGAAGGTCGTAGTCCTCGTCTATGAAGCGCGCCTGTACTTCGCCCGCGTTTATATCGATATATTCGGCGGCAACCTTATATACCTCCCCGTCGTAGCTCACCGAGCCGGTCACCAGGTAATCGTCTTTGAGGGCTTTCCCGAGGCTTATCAGGTGCGGTAGAGTCCTCAAATCGTATCCGGCTTCCTCCGCCGCGGTAACGGCCGCCTTGAGTCGCCTGTAGTCTTCGACTTCGTAAGCCCCGGTTCCGTGAAACATAAGCCGTACGTTATCGGCCACGTCGGCGCCCATCGCCGCCGTTGCTTCGTCGACCGGCTCGAAGTCGAGCACGGATACCCTCGTCAGATTATCCGAAGCCGCCCAACCGGCCACAGTGAACAACGTAATCGAAATGGTTATTAACTTCTTCATCGTCTATACCCCCGTTTACTTTAAAGGTTTTTAACCCGCGCTGCCGCGAGCCTTATTCTCTCTATTGGTAGGGATTATACTAAAGTAGTTACGGCAAATCAAACTTTTTTGATAAGGGGCGTCGCCCGACAAATCCGTTTGAACCAACCGCCCGCTAATCCTATAATCGCTCATCGGAGAGCGTCCTTCAATAGTGGAAATCGAAGCCTACGAGTTCGGGTACATACGTATCGATGGCGTCGAATACGACCGCGACGTTATAATTTTCCCGAATAGGGTTTCGCCCGAATGGTGGCGCGAAGAAGGGCACAGTCTATCTTTGAGCGACCTCACTGAAGTTCTCAGATATGGTCCCGATATACTGGTAATCGGTACCGGCGCCCATGGCGCTATGAAAGTCCCGGAAACCGTTATCGACGAGTTACAAACCCGAGGAATCGAGGTCCATATCGCCAAAACCGGCGAAGCCGTCGAAGCGTTTAACGAGTTTATCGCCGCCGGACGCCGGGTGGTCGCCGCACTGCATCTGACGTGTTAGATTTATAGTTGCTGTTTAACACTACGGTAAGGGCCGAGGTCCAGCTCGGCCCAGTGAGGACGAGGTTGGATGCAGACGAGGTTACAAAACCTCGTCTGCAAACTATAATTGATATCGAAGAGGCGCGCCCTCCTCGTACCGCTTCCGTTTACTTATTCGGCCCGTACTTCCCCCTTGCGACGTACTTTTAAATGTGCTAGACTACGTCCTGCCCTGTGAATAAAATCACGAATTGCCGTCGCGCCAGGTTCGAAATCGGCGGCAAAGGAGATATCCGATGAAAGCAGTCCTTTCGGGGAACGAGGCCGTCGCCCGCGGCGCGTACGAGTTCGGCGTCGCCGTCGCGGCGGCCTACCCGGGAACACCCAGCACCGAGATACTGGAAAACGTCGCACGTTATAAAGAAATCTACTGCGAGTGGTCGTCCAACGAGAAGGTCGCGATGGAGGCGGTAATCGGCGCGTCCTTCGCAGGCGTGCGGGCGCTGACGGCGATGAAGCACGTCGGCCTGAACGTGGCCGCCGACCCGTTCATGACCCTTACGTATCTGGGCGTCGACGGCGGACTGGTCGTCGTAACCTGCGACGACCCGGAGCTTCATTCCAGCCAGAACGAACAGGATAACCGCCACTACGGCGTCTTCGCAAAGGTCCCGGTCCTCGAGCCGACCAACTCCCAGGAGTGCAAGGAGCTGGTCGGTACGGCCCTCGAAATTTCCGAGAAGTTCGACACGCCGGCAATACTCCGCCTGACGACCCGTATCAGCCACTCCAAATCGGTCGTCTTCCTGGGCGAACGCGAGGACGGAGCCGAACCCCACTACGAACGGGACATCCAGAAGCGGTTGTGCCTGCCGGCCCACGCCCGGCCCCGGCACTACTTCGTAGAGGAGCGGCTCGAGCGTATCCGCGAATGGGCCGAGGAATTCCACGGCAACGAAATCGAGTGGGGAGAAACCGACATCGGTTTCGTTACCTGCGGCGTAGCATACAATTACGTCAAAGAGGTATTCCCCGACAAATCAGTCCTCAAGCTGGCGACCACGTGGCCAATACCCCTGAAGAAGGTCCGGGAGTTCGCAGAGGGCGTGGACGAGGTTATCGTAGTCGAGGAGCTAGACCCGATAATCGAAAACGAACTCAAGGCCAACCACATAGAATGCCGCGGCAAAGACCCTATCCCTATCTGCGGCGAGCTAAACCCGGCCGTCGTCCGCGCCGGCGTAACCGGGAAGAAGGCGAAGGTGAAACCGGCCGAGGGACTCCCACCGCGTCCTCCCGTCCTCTGCCCCGGATGTCCTCACCGGGGAGTCTACTACGCGCTCAACCGGTTGAAAGCAACGGTCTTCGGCGACATCGGTTGCTACACGCTCGGTGCGCTCCCGCCGTTGAGCGCGATGGACACCTGCGTCTGCATGGGCGCATCCATCACCGACGCCCACGGTTTCTTAAAAGCGATGGGCGACGCCGCGCCCGAGCACGTCTGCGCCACCATCGGCGAGTCGACGTTCGTCCACAGCGGGATGACCGGGCTCGCCAACGTCGTATATAACGACAGCCCGCTCACCACCGTAATCCTCGACAACTCAATCACGGCTATGACCGGACATCAGCACAACCCGGCGACAGGTTTCGACATCCGGGGCAACCCGGCGCCCCGGATGGACCTGGAGAACCTGTGCCGTTCAATGGGCGTAGAAGACGTCCGGGTCGTGGACCCGCTGGACTACAAGGAAACTCGCCAGGCGCTCAAGGAAACGATGGAGGGCGGGCGCCCGGCGGTGGTCATAGCGAAGTCGCCCTGCGTACTTTTAGAACGCGTTAAGTACGACAAGAACGTAGTCGTGGACGAGGAGACGTGTTCCGGTTGCGAATTGTGTATCAAACTCGGTTGCCCGGCCATATCCTTCGCCGACGGCAAGGCGTACGTGGACAACGTCCTTTGTACCAGGTGCGACCTGTGCGTCCAGATTTGCCCTGTGGACGCGATAGTATACGAGGAGGCCCAAACGTAATGGCCGTAACTAACGTACTCATCGTCGGCGTCGGCGGCCAGGGCGTGCTGCTTGCCAGCACGCTGCTTAGTAAGATTGCACTGGACGCGGGGCTGGACGTGAAGCAATCCGAAGTCCACGGGATGAGCCAGCGCGGCGGCTCCGTATCCAGCCACGTTCGCTTCGGCGAGCGCGTCTACAGCTCCCTTATCGAGGACGGAACCGTGGACGTATTGCTGGCCTTCGAGAAACTCGAGGCCCTCCGCTACGGCCATGCGATACGCAAGGGAAAAGGCGTCGCTCTGGTAAACGACCAGCGTATCGACCCGTCGCCGGTCGCAATCGGCCTGGCCGAGTACCCCGAGGGCCGGATATTCCCGGAGCTGGAAGCGCAAGCAGCCGAGGTAATCAAAGTCGACGGGCTCGGTCTGGCGGAGGAAGCGGGCTTCCCCGGCGCGGTGAACGTGGTACTGCTGGGCGCCGCGTCCCGGTTTCTGCCCTTCACCGACGAGCAGTGGGCCGAGACCATCCGCTCGACGGTCAAGGAGAAGTACGTGGACATAAACCTGAAAGCGTTCGGGCTGGGGAAGGGAGCGGTCGGTTAAGGTACGGTAACACCGGTGCGACACGATATAACGGCGGCCCTTCGGCCGCTGGCTTCGTTTGCTTTCGGCGTTGCGGTATAGCGCGATACCTGCTATCATATAACCGTGGTTATCAAGAAGCTGGAAGTCTACGTCGAGACGTCGGTTTGGAACTTCCTTCGGGCGGAAGACGTACCGGAAAGACGTGTGATTACCGAAAAGTTTTTCGCGAAGTACGACGAGTACGACCTGTTCATATCACCTTAATACTAAGGGAATTTAACCGGGCGCCAAACGAAATACGGACCGGGTTAATAGCCCTTATTGATACGTATAAACCGGAAATATTCAACGATGAACCGACGGTGTACTTATTAGCCGACGAATATGTCGCTCGCGGTATTTTCCCGCCGAAATACCGGGAAGACGCATTACACGTTGCGTTCGCCAGTTTTTTCGGGGTAAACGTCCTGTTAAGTTGGAATTTTAAACATATCGTAAAGTATAAGGTACGAACCGAAGCGAAAGCTACTAACATAATCTTGGGGTATAGCACGCCGGAGATTATATCGCCTGAGGAGATAATCGAATATGACTAAGCACGATGAAATAATCGAAGAGATACACCGGATAAGGGCCAAGATACATAAAGAGGACGAGGGCCTTACGCCCGATGAACGGGCCGAGAAGATGAACCGGGAAGCCGCCGAGATATTGAAAAAGCACGGGATAACGCTACCGGTTGCACGAAAGCGGTCGAAGCGATAGAATAAACGCTTTAGGACGCGATTAGGACATATTATATAATGGCGACAATCGAGAAAGGCACCGTCGGCTAAATCCCCCATAGCGTTACGCAAACGCGAAAGCCCGCCCGGGGGGCGGGTTTTCGATATAACGAAGAAGCCCAAACTCCCTGATGTCTATGAAGGCTTTTCACCCGACGATTTCAGTAAATCCGAGAACGCTGAAAACGAGCCCCGTTACGGTAAACACTCCCAGAAGCACATATAGATAATTCAACCGGAAGGCAAGCCGTCGGGCGCGCTTATTGAGGACGAAGATTATATCGTCGCGGTCTTCCTCGCTTACCATGTACGAAATTAACGGCTTCGGTACAGGTATTTTTCTCACTCGCAGACGATTCATGTAAACAGATATTCTTTTGATCGCCCTGTTAATCAACGCGGCGAACAAGCATATGGAGAAAGCGGCGACGAAAGCGCACAGGGCAATGCAAAGAAATATTATCGCAGCGGCCGTTAGAGTATAAGTTTTTTGGATTAACGCGGTCAACGCGAGTATTGTACCGACAGCGTTCAACGTCGAGCAAACGACCTTGTAGGCAAGTTTCATTGGTAGTTAGTATACCGAGTATCGAAACCGCGTCAAGTAAAAAAATACCTTTAATCGGTGCAACATCGATGTATTCGCGAACCGGGAGCTAATACTTATACCGTCGGTCGCCATATAAAAACCACCTACACCGAGGAGGAGGCGAATCGATAAATCAGTACATATGGGCTTATAAGCGAAAGCAGGCTAAGGTAGGGACACAGGGATTATGGGTTCCTACGGACAAGATACGAGACTAAAAGTTTTTCTAATATTAGCTAAACGTTTCGAATGACAGAAATCAACGCCGGGACGTTTTCTATAACGTAATCGGGCTTCTCGACGGCCAGGCGCGGCTCGTGGGGTTTCTCGTTCGCCCGACCCTGTAGAACCCGGACAGAGACCATCCCGGCGACGTTCGCGCCCACGACGTCCTTGGTCCGGTCGCCCACGTATGCGATGTTCTCGGGTTCGAACCCGACGGCCCGGACGGCGTCGCCGAATAGCAACTGGGACGGTTTCATCGTGAACGGCGGATAATCACCCGAAACGATTACCGGGTCGAGGGCGCCGTTGAGACCGGCGGCCGCGAGTTTCGCGAGCTGGTGGTCGGTCCGCCCGTCGGTCAAGACGCCGCGCCCAATCCCCTCCTTCCCCAGCTCGGCCAGCGTCTCCGGTACACCGGGAAACGGTCGTATTGTCGCCAGCAGTTCTTCCCGGAATACGCCGGCGGCCTCGGTTAACAGTTCCTCGTTCTCCAAAGGTTCGGCGCCGAACTCGACGAGAAGCGCCGCCAGGATTTCCCGGGTGAAAAGGGACCGGAACGACTCGAGCAAGCCGGGTATAAAGCCGTAGGCCTCTCCCCCGTCGCCGCCGGGAATCGCGCCGGCTTCTTCCAACCGCGCCACCGCCGCCCGGAAGCCGGCCGCTACGGCGGTCGTCGTATCGACCAGCGTATCGTCCAGGTCGAAATAGACGAATTTTATCCGGCTTTCCTTCGCCATGCTATTTATCCGTACCGTCGGGTTCTTTTTCGGTCGCCGACGCGCTATCCGTATCCGCGTTCTTACCGAACCTGTCCCGGGCCCAGCTTATCGCCGCTGGGAACATTAATGCTACCGTAACCAAAGCTATCGCCCAAATCGGTATGCGGAAGAACTCGCCGACGTACGCCAGTATTAAGTAGCGGGCGAAACGACCTACGAAGGTCGAGACTATATACTTCCACCGGGCATAACCCGCCGCAATCGCGATGAGCCGGACCAGGTCGAAGGAGAAATAGCCGAAGTTGACCAGCGTGAGCAGCGGAAAACCGACCTTGTTGAACGCGTTTACGCTGGCTTGATAGTGCCTGGAGTCCCGGAGTTTTTTCAAAAACCGGCTCCGCACCACCGTCCCGAGGACCTCGTAATCGATCATGTTGGCAACGCTGGTCCCGACGGCGCCCAGGAACGCGACCAGGAGCGGATTGTACTCCCGGCCCATCCAGAGTACCGCTGGCGTACTCGGCAGCGGTATGACGTTGGAACAAATCGAGACGTACGTGAAGTAACGGAGGTAGTCTTTAAGCGCACCGCCGACCAGGAAGCTCAGGCCGAACAGAGCGCCCAGAATTACCGCGACGGTTATCAGATACTTGTTCTTGATTATCGCCAGCACGGTCTTCATGGACAATCGGCGCGGATGGTATCACACGCGAGGTTCTTAATACAGCGAAAAACCGACAATCGCCGGGCGCGCCGCGTTCTAGCTTGTATCTACGCTTCCCTCAGCGGTTCGAGGACCTCACCCGGCTCGACGAAGACCACTTCCTCGCGCATAACCCGGACGAGCCCAGGCGCGCCCTTCGCTCTCTGGACGTAGCGGCGTTCGGTAACGATGACCGGGACTAACGACGCGTTCCGTGACTTGGAATGATACGCCGCCAACGCCGCCGCTTCCTCTATCGTCCTCTTCGGGAAAGGCTTGCCCTTCTCCTTACGCCGGACGATGACGTGGCTCCCCTGTGCCTCGCGGACGTGAAGCCAGAGGTCGCCCGGTCGCCCGACGCCGAAGGTCACGGTGTAATTCTCCCTGGCGCCGCGCCCGACGACTATCTCGAATCCGTCGCTGGAGACGTATCGGCGCCCGACGGGCCGTTTTTCCGGCTCGCGCTCTTTCCCAATTGTCTCGCTCGCCGCTGGACCTAGTTCTTCCAACGTCGCGGATTCGGCCGCTTCAATCCCGGTTTCAAGCTCCCCTATCTCCGTTTTAACGGCGGCGATCCTATCGGTAACTTTCTCGCGACCGCGTAAAGCTTTCCGGTATTTTTTATAGTAAACCGCCACGTTCTTCTGAGGCGAAAGGTCCCGCTCGAGTTCAACGGTTACGGACCCGCCGCGGTACAGGTCTTCGACTTCGACGGACTCCATACCTTTCTCCAACTTCGACAGATTCGCCTTCAGGATGTCGCCCAACTCGCGATAACGCGCCGGGTCCTCGAACGCGGCGAGTTCCCCCTCCAAAGCCTTCAACTGCCGTTTCAACCGCTTTATGTCCCGCCTCAATTCGCGGATTCGGGTGGAACGCCTCCTATCCAATAAACCCGTCTCGATCGTCTTACGGACGGCGGTGGCCACGGCGTCCGATATGTCGTTGTAGTACTCCTTATCGCCGTCGTATACGCCGCCGAAGACGTCGACCGGGAACGCCTTCCACTCGTCGCCCGACCGGACGACCACCGGGTCCGGTTCTTCGATCGCTTTCGCGAGCTTTTTCAATAACTCGACCGCGGCCTCCGGCGTTTCCGCATCCGCTAGCTTCCTGGCGACGACCGGCGAAAGGTAAGATAACCGTTCCCTGAGAGCCTCCGCCCTATCGTCTTCGCCCCAAACCGATTCGACGAGTTCAACCGTTACTTCGGAAAGGGCCGCCTTCTTCACTAACCCAGGAAATGGATACTTCCGTTCCTTCAAACGCCTACCGTATAACGTTGAAACAATAACATCGTTCTCGTCCGCCAGATATAAAGAGCCGGTCCGGCGGTACAGCTCGATGACGATTCGCCTACGCTCGCCCGAAACCAGGGTCACGTCCAACAAAGCGATACGGTCGTCGCCCCACTGTCGCAACTCATTCAATACGGCGCCGTCAAACGCCTTCGCGTCAGCCAGCGGCGGGAGTTCCCGCGATGGCGGCGCCCCCTCGCCGCTGAGATATATTGCTGGCGGCCACGCCATCGAGAACACCAAGTCCGGCACGCCGCCCTCGGCGAAACGCAACGCCAGTACGTCCGGCGCCAGCGTTATTAAACCCCGGGCCGTCTTCCCGGCCAGAATCCGGTTCGCCGCCGCCACAACCGATGCCAACGTTATCGTATCCAAAGCGTTATACCTTGACTTCCCAGGGCGTTTAATGAATAATGCAAATAGGGTTTATGTTTCAGGTTTTCGACGTAATATTCGCCGTCGTCGCCGTCGCGGGCGCTGTTCTGTGTATCCTTTGGGTATACAACAGTACGAACAAGGAGCGTACCCAATTCATCCGGCGTATTAAGGCGTTCCGCAACCGTGCCCTGATGGAGGAACTCGAACGCGGCGCTCGCTACCAACGTATCGCGTTCGCGTCGGCCTTCGTCGGTACGGGCATTGTTATCCTCGTATTCGAGTACTTCTACTGGCGAAAGTACGGCGTCCCCATAGCCGCCGGTTACAACTACGCGGCGGCCGCGCTCATCGTCCTGGGCGCAGCCGCGCTCGCCGTCGCACTCATCAGGAAAAACAGGTGATGCAATGCAATATATTAACACGAAAATAGCAATCGTATTAACGGTAATTTTAGCTTTCTCTGTCGGATGCGCAAAAGAAAGCTTCTCGGGCAAATGGCTTAAGACGATGGAGGAAGGCAAAGACGCGGCGACAGAACAGGACAGGCCCCTTCTCGTTTACTACTCGGCCGATTGGAACGAATTGTCCGAGGAGTTCGAGGACACGGTCCTGGCGGACCCGGACGTGCGGACCGAACTCGATGGATTTGTAATCGTCCACATCGACTCGGACGTAGACGCGGACACGCCGGCGTCCTACGGCGTGAGCGCTTATCCCACGTGCATCTTCTACCGGTCCGACGGCGAGGAGATAAAGCGCGTAACCGGCCTGGTCGCAGCAGACGAGTTCGCCGAGACGCTAAAGCTGGTCAAGTCCGGAGACCTGGAGACCTTCCGGGAGTTACTGTCGCGGGAGGAAGACGCGCCCGGCGACATGGACCTGGCGATGGAAATCGGAAACGCTTACCTCGAACGGACGAACATACCGGAAGCGCGAAAGCGATACGATAAAATCCTACGCAACGACCCCGACAACGAAACGGGACTAGTCCAGTCAGCGCTCTTGCAACTCGGAATCTGCGACCTGTTGAGCAACGACCCGAACGGCGCTATGGACCGGTTCGAGCAAATCCGCGCCGACCACCCGGACACCGACGAAGCCCGGAAAGCGCTCCTCTATATCGGCGATTGCTACCGGGTAATGGACGACCTCGACGGCGCGCTGGAAACCTACGAACAGGTCGTGGCAGAATACCCCGGCACCGAAGAAGCAGAAATGGCCGAAGATAACATCGGGCAGATGACGGCCTTTGAGGATACGGTCGACTCGCTCTTCGGGCGTTCGGGCGAATAAAACCAACGGCGAGTTAAACTAAAAAAGCCGGCCAGACGGTCGGCTTCGCGTTATGAACCGGGTTTATACGGTTAACTCCCCTTCTCCAGTTCGACCGGCGGTTCCGGCTCGTGGAGGATAAAGAACCGGGGGTTAATCGGTTTCCCCTCGTAAACGACCTCATAGTGGACGTGGGTGGTCGCCGAGTGGCCGGTGCTGCCCATCTTCGCGATTACATCGCCCCGGCGGACGGGCGTACCGACCTGTACCAGGTTCCGCATATTGTGGGCGTACCTGGATACGTAACCGTTACCGTGGTCTATTTCCACGACCAAACCGTATTGTTCCTGTAACCCGGCGAAGACGACCACGCCGTCCGCCGTCGCGACCACGTTGCTCCCGCGCCTGTTGGTAATGTCGATGCCCTGGTGCATCTCGACGCGGCCGGTGAAGGGCGAAACCGTGCTGCCGTAGTCGCGTTCGACCCATCCCCTGGCCGGTGGAATCGATGGGATGTAATTGAGGGCGTCCGGGTCGTTGCCGAACTTTTTATCGACGACCTTCAGGTTCTTTTCAACGGACGAGAGACGTTTATGCAACAGCTTAAGCTCGTCGAAGGTAACGTCCGGCGAAATTGCGTCGTAATCGGTCTCGAGCAAGCCGTTCTCCGGGCGGACTTCGTTCAGGCGGTGGATTGCGACGATACGTTCGCGCATCTCCTCGATGTCCTCGAGCTCGTCCTCCAGCGCGGTAATTCCCTCCTCCATCGCCTCGACTTTGTCGCCCTGCTCTTTGTTCTTCGCCTCGTAAACGGCGAGTTGGGAAATGTCTATGATGTTCTTGGAGTAACCGTAAACGATGTAAACGGACCCGACGACTACCCCGACCGCCGCCAGCAGCAGCGCGCCAACGACGAAGACGTGGACGTTGAAGTACCGGGTCTTCTCGTTCCCGTGAGGGACGATCATGACGTCCACGCCGCGGCCGAGCCGCCCCGGCTTCTTTTCCTTATCTTTTTTCTTCTTACCGAACATAAAAACCGCCGTCGGGCCGGTATTATATCGGCGGGAGCGGGTCTCGTCAAGTTAATTCGAAAAAAACGGCCCCAAGGAGGGGCCGTAGTCGTCCTTATGATTAACGTAACTACTTGATAACCACCATCTTCCTGGAAGCTACGAAATCACCGGCCTCCAGTCGGTAAACGTACACGCCAGCTTCCAGGTCGGATACCGAACACGCATACGCCCCGGCGGCCATATCGGTATCGAATACCGTTTTTACCCGACGCCCCGTCAGGTCGTACACGGTCATCTTCGCGCGGCAGGACTCGGGCAGGTCGTAGCGAATGGAGCAGCTACCGTCGTTGGGGTTCGGTACGCTCTGGTAGAGGGCGTACACCGTCGGGATAGTGCCGCTGGTGAACATTGTCGCAGCGCCGTCGTCCTCAGCGTTTATAGCCGTAGCCACGGCGGCGCACGGACCGGTTACCTCCGAATCGTACACCGCGTCCTTGCAATAGACCGAGAACGAGTAGTCGGCGAGCGCGCCGGCGGGTATGTTGGGAACCGTGAACTTATCGGTCCCAGGGCCGCCGGCCAGGTACTCCTCGGTCCGGCCCTCTGTACCGCCGGGGTAGTAGTGTACGATTACCCAGTACTCCTCTACGTCTAGCTCGTCGGGACGAACGATACTACCGGACGCGTCAGGCGAATCGACGGAGGTCGGGCCAGTGGAAACGATGCTGTCCTTCAGCTTATCGCCCTCGGCCGCCGAGATCGGCGCGGCGCTCCCCTCTATAGTTACGCCAGAGCCCGATACCTCCGACGGCGTCGAAATCCCCGACGCGGTCGTACCAGGCGCCGATAACGGCGTCGGCTCTACGGTGAACCTATCCCAGTACTCGGGGTCGTTAATCGAGAGGGTCCAGGTGAGGTCGACGTACCCGGTTTTGCCCCGGGTATCCGAGCCGGTAGTCAGGTCCGTAGGCGGCGCGGGCGGTGAACCAAAGCTTAAGCCGGAGTCCCAGTTGTTTTCGTAATAGACCTCGTAGTCGTATCTATTATTATTCCACGGGTCGCCATTTAAAAAACAGTCCCTTTTCGTATAAAGCGTATGAAGGTGTCCGTCGTAGTCAACAACAAGGGTAGGCGCCATGAAAAACGCGCATTGCTTAACCGTAGGGTCCACCTGAGCGTCCATTGTCTCGACTATCTCCGTAGCGCCCCAAAGCCCATTATACGGTTTATACTTATATACTATATAACGATGATCTACGTCTCCCTGATGTCCGGCACATAGTGCGTGCAAACCGAACGACGGGTCGGTTTCTAAATAATAAGCCGAACCTTCGAAATCGTTGTTTGCGAACTCGCATTGATCCAATACTGTCCCATATTCTGTACTATATAAGTAATATCTACAAAGCCCGCTATACTCGTGATATAAGACAACCGCAATCGGACGGTTAATATCGTTGCCTTTAAATACCGTAAAAGCCCACGCGCTAATACCCACTAGATCCTCGTTAGGATTACTATACTCGCCATACCAATCTTCAATGCCGAATTTTTCGCTCAAATCGACAATGCTCGACCAATGATAGCTAAATCCCGACTTAGTCCGAACCCTTAAATACAATTTATGCTGCCAATACAATTGCGCGTTGTCTTCCCATTCGGCCTCTACCGCCTTATGGTTATCCATCCATACGACGTAAACGTTATCGTACCCATCCACCTTAACGACCGGGTTTCCGAATCTTTCTATCCTACACTTAACTGAATGATCGTTCCTTCTTCCGATAAAACCGCGGTCATGCTCGGTTACAACCGTCATATCCATGACCATACCGACCGGGTTTACCATGCAATACCACACGTCCTCCAACCCGCGCCAGTACCCGACATCGTCGGCGTTGTCTTCCCAGACTATATGGGCGTTGCCTATAGAATCGCAAGCGATACAGGGTGTTCCGGAATACCCCGTTTGGTTCGTAATCCGAGTTTCCGTTCCCCAGGTCCACGTAGGTTCGCCGCCGGGCGTACTAAACGTCGCTTTGTTGTAATATATCTCGTAATTGTCCCAGTGGTAATCGTTGTTCTCCATGTGGCTTGAGTGGCGGCTGTCCTCCCAGACAACGTGGAGGTTGTTGGAGTCGTCCACGGCGATAGACGGAAATTTCCTGAAATGACCCAAATCATCGTCGGTCAAACAACCCTCAATAGGTGGCGGCCCGCCTTCTATCTCGTTCTGGCCCGTAACCTTGGCGTATGAATGGTATATTCTGAAATGTTGTTCCGAATCATCAGGCGGAGCGAAAAATACCGCGTGTACGTATATGTCGTCGCCCACCTTACATGCGACTATATTAGGCGGCCCCTGTTCGGTCGTAAAAACGTAATCTCTTACTTTGGGTTCGTTACCACGTGTCTTATGCTCGCTGGGGTTGTAAAACAGGATACTCCCTCCGTCGTCCCAATCGGCGTAAGCACTTACCGCCGTTAAAACCGGTATCAAAGCCGCTATAAAGATTATCCGCGTATTCATCACCGAACCTCCTCATACGTCAAGGTAAACTCGCGACAATAGACGTCGCTTTCTATGACTATATGGTCACCATCCTCGTTCACCCGATAATTCTGGCTCGTCCAAAGGACGTGGATATCGAAGGTGTTGTCGCTCTCGTTTTTACTTGTCGCTATATTGCAGTAAATCTGTTTATGTCGGTCTTCTTCGTACAGGTCTTCGTTAAAATCTAAGTATATATCATCCTCGCCGAATATTTCCTGGTAATCGGCGCCGCCGTTCCATTTAAATATGCGTAAACGGGCGGGCCATTTTAATTTCGGTTGGGCCGGTTCAGCCTTAGAATAACATACTACTATAAATTCTTCGGCACCTCCCAAACTCTCCCATAAAGCCATTTGCGGATGGTCGCTATCAACTCCGAATTCCCCCGGCGCGTAAAGCGTACTCAACTCACCCGCAGGACTCATGTTAAATAGACCGGCCGACGACTCTCCCGGGTAATTGTAAAACCGGCCGAAGTGGATGTAACCATTCGAATCCGGGTAGAACGTAATCGCGGAATAAAAATAAGTATTGGCATAATCCATATCATCCTCGATCCTAAAATCGTATACTCCGTTTCCATACCAGGTACCGAAACCGCCGAACTCCCCTATATCGCAATCCTGTTGCGAATAATGTAAACCTATACCGTTATTGAAAGGGTAAAACGGCGGGTAAGTGTACATGTAGCCGGGATACGTCCAAACGTAAAAAGTCCCATCGTCTTGGACAGCACCGTAAGCGTGATGGTCCATCGAACGGTCCCTGCTCTCGAAAGTACTCAATATAACCGGGTCGCCCCAACCGGGCACGCCGGCGTCTGGCTTTCTGGCGGCCCAACTCGAAAAGTCGAAAACGTCGGGGTAAAACGAAGACTGCCCGATAACGACCAAATGTTGACCGTTCCTCGAAACGACCAGGTTCGCTCCGCCTGCGTCGCTCCAATAATTCCCGTAAGCAGCAGGTAAAGCCACTTCAGGTTCGCCGAAAGAAGCATCTCCTAATACTTCGAACACTTCGTAATCTCCGATGTTTTCGAAATTGACTCCTGTAAAATCAGATGCCGCTATATAAACGTGACCTTCGAAATCGGCCGCAATCGACCCTATTTTACATCTACCGCTGAAATAATCGGATAGGCTAACGGGCGTTGACCAATTAGCACCGCCTGAATCGCGGTAAACATAATAATTATTACCATAATGTTTGTAATAAGTGTTATATAAAACATGAATACGATAAACGCCCGAGTGCGGGTCAGGCACACCGGTAACTATATGAGACCTATGGCTGAACCCACTGTTCATATAGTTGGCTCCTCCTACAGGTTCCGGTATTAGCACCCCGTGCTCAGTCGGCGACGTCAGGGTATAAGTTACATCGCCTATCGTCTCCTCCGCTATAAGATAGTCCCCCCACGCGCCGACGACAAAAAAAGCACCCGTCAGAACCACGGCCGCCGTAATCCACTTTCCGTATCCCATCGCATCCTCCCCTGAAAACGGTTTATGAATTTATTAACTTAATAGCACATCACTCCCTATAAGTCAAGTCTCCGGCAAATTTTTTCCACAATTCGCTATAATATAAAGACTTAAACCCGTTACGCTTATCTATTCCAACAACTCCCTATACATCCCGACCGTCTCCTCGACCATCCTATCGACACCGAACTTCTCTATCGCGATGCGGCGCCCTGCCGAGCCCATATCGGCGCGCAGTTCCTCATCCTCCAATAATACCGACAACTTCTCACTTATTGCGGTTGCGCCGCCGGGCGGGACGACATATCCGTTTACACCGTTCTCCACCGCCTCGGCGTTCCCCCCGACGTCCGTCACGACGCACGGCAGGCCCGACGCCATCGCCTCCAAAACCGCGTTCGAGAACCCCTCGGCCAGGGACGTCAGGGCGAAGACGTCCATCGCCGAATAGTACCTTTCCACGTCGGCGACCGACCCGGCGAACCGGACGTGCGGAAGAAGTCCCAGCACCTTCGCTTTATCCCTTATCTCGCCCTCCCCCGGCCCGGAGCCCACCAGTAGTAAATAAGGTCCCTCTCCGATAACGTCTTTATGTATATCGGCTACCGCCGTTAAAAGAGTCGCGTGGTCTTTTATGCGGTGGAAGTTCGCGACGTTCCCGATTACCACCGCGCCCTCGGGTACATCCAACTCCCTGCGCACCGCCGCCCCGTATTCGTCCTTGCGTTCCGGGGTAAAAAGATCCGTATCCACGCCGTTGTATATCAAAACGACCTCATCTTCCGGTATGCCCAATCTTCTGAGTGCGACTTCTCGCACCCCGGTCGAGTTGACCATAACCCGGTGGGCAAACTTCGCGGCCAATCTCTCGGCGGCTTTGATCGAAAAGGATTTCAGCGGGTCTGTGGAGAGAAGCGACATAATCCGGCACGGTACGCGTTCAGCCACGCCTGCGAAGGTGCCAAAAAGATTGGCCACTGAAAGCTGGTTATGGAGAACATCGGGCTCGAATTCCCGAAGGAAGCACCGGAGATACCGCCATCGTCCGTACCTTGGCCGGTCCGGAAGATGAGTTACATGACCTGACAACTCGGGAGGTATTCCGTCGGCGGGGCCTTCACCTGTTACGATACGTACATCATGGCCGCGGTCGAGTAACCCGCGCGCCAACAGCGCGACCTGTCCCTCCGCCCCACCGCGACCAAGCTGACCAATATATATCGCTATGCGAAACGTTTTTCCATCTGCCGCCAAAACCACCCCGTCACCGGGCTACCAACCCGCGAGCCCACAACTTCAACACGCCCGTAAACGCCGAAAAGACCTCCCCCAGATTCAAATTGGATTCGCCCCGGCTCCTGTTCACGAAGACCGTCGGAACCTCGCCGACGGACAGACCGGCGCGATGAAGCTGCCACGCGATTTCGCTCAGGACGATATAACCTTTGCTGTCGATTGCCTCGAAGTCAAGTCTCTCCAGCGCGTCGGCGCGGTAGCACCTGTAACCGTTCGTGTAGTCGGTTATCGGGATACGCAGGAAGAACCGGGCGTACCTGTTGGCCCATCGGCTGAAGAAGGTGCGCGAGGCCGGCCAATCGACTATTCTCGACTCGGGCAAGTAGCGGGAACCGATAACGAAGTAATATTTCTTTATCGCGTCCAGAAACGCCGGCACCTCGGCCGGGTCGTGTGAGAAGTCGGCGTCCATCTCGAAGAGTATCTCGTACCCGTCGGCCAAGCCGCGCGCGAGCCCGGACAACACGGCCCCGCCGCGGCCGTCTTTGGCTTCTCGGTGGATAACCGAAACCCGACCAGGGAGTTCGGCCGCCAGGCCGTCGGCTACCTCGCCGGTCCCATCGGGCGACGCGTCGTCTACGACCAGAACGTCAGGCGCCGCGTTCAGCTCAAGCAACGTACGTACTAACCGCTCGACATTATCGGCCTCGTTGTACGTGGGGATAACTATCAGTATTTTCAATTAGTTGACCTACGCCGTTAGAAAATAAACCCTAATATTTACCCAGGAACTCGGCGAAGTTCTCGACGACGAAGTCCAGGTCGTCCCGGGTAATGTTCTGGTGGCAGCCGATATAGAACCCTCGCGAGCCTACGTACTCGGCCGCCGGGAAGTCGCCCGGCGCGTACCCCATCCAGAAGTACGACGGCTGTTGGGTGGGAATCGACCCGAACATCGGCCGGGTCTCGATCCCCAGCTGCTCCAAGTACTTCGTCAGCTCGAACCGCTCATAGGGAGCATCCTCGGTCAAAACGACCGGATAACAGAGGGGGCTTATCTTTTCGTAATCTTCTTCCTCGAACAACTCCAGGAATTCCCTGTAAGGCGAAAGGGCTTCGTTAAGGTAAAACAGGTTTTCGCGGCGACTCTCGACTATTTCATCCATGTGCTCGACTTGCTCGATTCCCAGAGCCGCCTCCATTTCGTTCATCTTGCTGGAGAAGCCGACCCGTTCGAAGTGGAACCGGATGTCGGTGTCATCGCCGTACTTGTACCTGAGCGGGCAGTAGGCCGATTCGGTGTTGAGGACGCAGACCCGGCAGTCGCAGGCCCGGCCGTGGGCCCGCAGGCTACGCAGCAGCCCGGTGAGTTCGTCGTCGTCGGTGATAATCATTCCGCCTTCGCCGGTGGTCAGGATATGGGCGACATAGAAACTGTACGTACCCATCGCGCCCATGGTACCGACGAGCCGGTCTTTGTATCGAGCGCCGTGAGCCTCGGCGGCGTCTTCTATCAACATCAGGTCGTGGGACGACGCGATTTCAGCCAACTCATCCATAGCCGCAGGGCGCCCGAAGTTGTGGACCGCGAGTATCGCCCTGGTCCGGGGCGTAAGCGCTTTCTCAACCGAGGCCGGGTCCAGGTTCCACGTCCGCCGGTCTATATCGGCGAAGACCGGGACGAACCCGGCGTGGAGTACCGCGTTCGCGACGGAGATGAACGTCAGCGCCGGGACGACGATTTCGTCTCCCCTCTGGGCGCCGCGGTCGTGCAAGGTAGCAACGGCGACCGCGTCAGCGTCGGTACCGCTCGAGACGGCGACGCCGTACTTTAAGCCGTGGTATGCGGCGAACGCTCGTTCGAACTCGTCGACGAACTTGCCGCCGGAGATACGCCCCCGCTCGAGAGCGGCCAACACTAACTCCTTGCCCTGCTCGCCTATCGAAACCGTACCTACAGTTATTTTCCTGACAGGTTTTTCCATTCCGTCCCTCTCAACGATTCTTATACCACATAAACCCTTTAATATCAAGGGAAACAGATTATCCACCGGTGATAATAAAGAGCGATTTAGGTTGACTGTACGACCGTTCCTATGGTATTTTCTATGACCGTTATGGAAGATAAAGTTATAGCCTATATCGCACTGGGAAGCAACCTGCGCGAACGGTCCGAGAATCTCAAAAAGGCTTTGGACCTGCTTTCGTCCAGCGCCGGCGTTTACGTAGCATATAAATCGCCGGTATACGAGTCACCTGCCGCAGAAGTCGCGGATCAACCCGATTTTTTGAATATGGTCGTCGAAGTAGAAACATGGCTCGGTCCTCGCGAACTTCTCGCGCGCTGCCAGGATATCGAAAATAAGATGAAGCGGAAGAAAACCCGCGATAAAGGCCCCAGGGTTATCGACGTTGATATACTGCTTTTTGAAGACGCCGTCGTCAACGACGAAGACCTGGTCATCCCGCACCCGGCGCTGACCGAACGTGCGTTCTTTCTGGTACCGCTTATGGACCTGGCGGGAAATATATTTATACCAGGTACAGGCCTCAGGATATCCGACGCGTTAGCGAAACTCGCGCCCTATAAACTGGAGAAAGTCGACGAACGTGGCTGGTAAGGAAAAAACCAAGCTCACGGTAAACGACTTACTAGCCAAGAAAGCCACCGGCGAGCCGATAGTCTGCCTCACCGCGTACGACTTCCCAAGCGCGTCCATCGTTGACGACGCCGGCGTGGACCTGATACTCGTGGGCGACTCGCTCGGGATGGTCGTCCAGGGGCACGAAAACACCCTCAAGGTAACCCTCGACCATATCATTTATCACACCGAAATAGTGACGCGGGCGGCCAAGAGGGCGTTCGTCGTCGCCGACATGCCGTTCATGTCTTTTCAGGTATCGCGCAAAAAAACGGTCGAAAACGTCGGCCGGGTCATAAAAGAATCGGGAGCCCAGGCCGTCAAACTCGAAGGCGCCACCGCCGAAACCCTGGACGCGATTCGCACTTTGACCGAGGCCGGGATACCCGTAATGGGTCACGTCGGTTACACGCCCCAGTCGACTCACGTCTTTGGCAGAAAAATCGTCCAGGGAAAAACGGCGGACCAGGCTCGCGTATTGATGGAAGAAGCCCGCAACCTTCAGAAAGCCGGTTGCTTCTCTATCGTACTGGAGATGGTCCCCCAGGAGCTGGCGGCCGCTATAACCGAATCGTCGGAGGTTCCGACGATCGGTATTGGTTCGGGGCCCGATTGCGACGGCCAGATTCTCGTCTTCCACGACCTGATCGGATACTACACGGGTTACATACCGAAGTTCGTCCGGCGACTCGTCGACATAAAGGAAGTAATCGGCGGCGCAACGGCCGAATATGCACAGCTCGTCCGCGGCCGGCGGTACCCGTCGGAGGACGAATCCGTATCGCTACCCGACGGCGTACTGGAAGAAATACGGGCGTCAAAACGCGGCGATTGATTTGGCGCGCGTCGTTAATGACATAGCCGAGGTCAGAGAGGCGCTAGCGGAAGCGCGGGGGTTGGGGAAATCAATCGGCCTCGTCCCGACGATGGGGGCGCTCCATGAGGGGCATTTGTCGCTTGTGCGAGCTTCGGCGGCCGAATGCGGCTTCACCGTCGTCAGCGTCTTCGTAAACCCGACCCAGTTCGGCCCGGGCGAGGATCTCGAGCGATACCCTCGGGACCTGGAGAACGACGCAAAGCTGGCGGCCGACGCGGGCGCCGATTTTGTATTCGCGCCGACCGCCGGAGCGATGTATCCGGCCGGATACGCCACGTATGTAGAAGTCGAACGCTTGACCGACGGCCTATGCGGCGCCCGACGGCCGGGTCACTTTCGGGGCGTAACGACGGTCGTAACGAAGCTCTTCAACATATGTAGCCCGGACGTTGCATACTTCGGCCAGAAAGACGCCCAGCAAGCCGTAGTAATTAAACGGATGACCCGGGATTTGGATATGGACGTCGAAGTTCGGGTGCTGCCGACAGTTCGGGAACCAGACGGCCTGGCGATGTCGTCTAGGAACGAATACCTAAGCGGTGACGAACGTTTGCAAGCGACGTGTTTATATAGAGCATTACAAAAGGCCGAAGAGCTTTACGCCAAGGGCGTCCGCTCGGCCGAAAGGATAATAGCCGAAATGACGGCTATAATCGAGACCGAACGGGACACAAAAATCGATTATATATCGGCGGTGGACGCCGGGGAGCTTCTACCCGTCGAGGAAATAACCGAGCCCACGCTGGTCGCCCTGGCGGTGTTTGTCGGCGACACGCGGTTAATCGATAACGTAGTATTGGGATAAGCGATGGCGAAGATACTAAGACGTTTCCTCTTGTCAAAGATACACCGGGCCGCCGTTACTGACGTTAACCTGGACTACGAGGGTAGCCTAACGGTGGACGAGGATATAATCGACGCCGCGGGGATGGCCATCGGCGAGATGGTCTACGTTTTCAACGTCAATAACGGCGAACGTTTCGAGACGTACTTAATCGCGGGCGCGCGCGGCGGGAGAGAAATCATTCTAAACGGCGCAGCCGCCCACAAAGGGTCGCCCGGCGACAGAATCATTGTATTGACCTACGCGCTGACCGACGGCCCGCCGCCGGACGCGAGGGTCGTCGTACTCGACGAGAATAACGACATCGTATCTCTACGTTAATCCGGCCGTGCTTCTTACGGAACGCCAATAATGAACAGGGCTAAACGAAATAACGGGGGGTGCGGCTTCCAGGCGGCCGCGCTCTGCGCGGCTTTAATCTTATCGGCGGCCCAAAACGCCAGCGGCGGAGAGGAACAGGATTACGCCGTAGCCCTCGGGATGTATGAGCGGGAGCTCTTCAAAGTATCCTACCAATACTTCCAGGATTTCATCGCGAAATACCCGGAGGGCCGCTATACCGACGGTGCCCAATTCTACCTAGGCGAATCTTTACGGGCCCTCGAAAGCTACCCCGAGGCTATCCACGAATACCGGCAGTTAACCGCCGACTACCCGGAATCGCCCTGCGTCGGTAAAGCGCTACTCAGAACCGGCGATTGCTTCCTCGCACTTGATAATTTCGAGCAGGCGAAAAAATACTATCGTAAAACCGTCTCACGGGCCTCGGATCGCGGCGACGCGGCCGAAGCTTACCTGCGCCTGGGCGAAGCTTACTTCGCCGAAGGCGACTTCGCCGGGGCGGCAGACGTCTACGATAATACGTTGGCCGAGTTCCCGGAGCACCCCGAAAAGCAGCTTATCCAATACAGGCTGGGCCTGATTTACTCCCTTAACGGGGCGCCGGAAACAGCTCTCGAGTACCTGGATGGATTAAAAAACGACCCGTCGGCGGGGCGCGCGGCGACTTACGCCGCGGCCGTAATCCTTCTCGGCGACGATCGCTACAACGAAGCGGTGGAAGAACTACAACGGCTCAACGTGGGAACGGAAGAACCGACTCTTTACAACGAAACGGTCGAATACCATACGGCGCTGGCTTTAACCGGCGCGGGCGACCATAGTGAAGCCGCCGAACTCGTACGAGGTATCATCGCGGAATCGCACGAAGGGGTATCGCCGGAACGGTTGTATTATGTTTTGGGCTACAACCTGTTCGCAGCCGGTTCCCTGGAAGACGCGCGAACCGCATTCAAAGAAACGATAAAAAGTGCTCCGGACGGCGAACTGGCACCCGACGCGTCTTTTTTGATATCGCTCTCCTACCTCGAAGAAAAGCGCCTCGACGACGCGAGGGAGGGGCTTTCGGCGCTCGCATCGTCGGGCCAGTCGCGGTCGGCGAAGGCCAAGTACTGGCTCGGCTGGATCGAATACGAAGAACGCGACTACGCCAGCGCCGCACGCTATTTCGGCGAAGCGGCCGACGACCCGAACGCCGGCACGACTGCGCCGGCCGCCATGTACTGGCAGGGTTACTGCGAGCGCGAGTACGGGAACGTAGCCGCAGCCGAGAAGACGTTCGTCACCCTGACGAAAGAATATCAGGACAGCGAACTCGCCGACGACGCGCTGCTCAAAGCCGCCGAAATCGCCTTCAACACCGAACGCAACGACGTCGGCCGGTCGCGGTTACTCGAACTAATCACCGGTTACCCCGAAAGCGAGTACGTCGAAAAAGCCACTTACTTGATAGCACACAGCTACGCCGCCCAGATAGACCCGGGGCCGGCCGTCGCGAAACTCGGCGAGTTCCTCAAATCTCACCCCGACAGCGAATACGCCCCGGACGCGACTTACGATATCGGAATGATACTCTTCGGCGACGGCGACTTCGTTGCGGCGTCCGGTTGGTTCGAGCGGGTTATTACCCTCTACCCCGACAGCGCTCTCGCCGACGATGCGATGTACCAACAGGGCCAGTGCCGCTTCAACGAAGGCGAATACGAACGCGCCCAAGAAATCTACGGATCGCTGGTCGAGCGCTACCCCGGCTCGCCGAGGATAGGCGAAGCCCGCTACCAGATAGAACTATGTAAATACAAACAGGGCGAGTACAAATCCCAGATAGAGGTCGCCGAGGCATACGTAACGAAATACCCTAATAGCCGTTTAAATAAAGAGTTGTACCTTCTTCTAGGCCAATCGTACTACAGGAAGGGCGCGTACGACCGTTCTCTCGACTACCTGGGCCGAATAGACGACACGGACGCCGCCGCTTTCGTAACGGCGCGAAATCTGATGCTCGAAATATACGGCAGGCGCGGTAAGGGTGAAAAAGCCGCCGGCGTTCTACGTAGTATCGTAGACTCACGGGCGCCGAAAGAAGATCGGGCCGATGCGCTCATAAAACTGGCGAATCTCTACGAATCGGCCGGGGACGCCGACCGGGCAATCGGCGCATACGGCGAGTTCGCCGAGGTATTCCCGGACGACGAACGGGTCCCCGAGGCGCTGTTGGCGGCCGGTTCGGCGATGCGGGATTCGAAGATGTACGCCGAATCGAACATCATCCTGTTAGAGCTTATAAACAAGTATCCGGTCGCTGAAGAAACCGGAATAGCCGAGCTCTACGCGGCCTTTAATTACCAGCGTTTGGGCGATTACGAAAACGCGATTAAATACCATAAACGGGTCATCGAACGTGGGCGGAGGTCCCTGGCGGTTCAATCGTACTACTGGCTTGGAATTTGCGAACTCGACCTCGGCAACAGGGAAACCGCCGCGGGTTATTTCAATAAAATCATCACCAACTACCGGGACTTCCCCGGATGGGTAAAGAAGGCCGAAGCGGAAATATCTAAAATGTAGACGGCCGAAGCTAAAATACCGATGCGGAAAACTTTCACAGCGACCTTTTTATTCACGGCGATAACGGCGACGGCGTTCACGCCGACGGGACTCCCGGCGGACGAAACCGACGTCTTCGCCTGCTGTGCGTCCGCGGCCGTACCTACCTTCGACGACTTTATGAACGCGACCGAGGGGGCGTTGTACGAAGAAATAGAGAGGATTTTCGAAGGCGGCGAAGGTGTCCTCTTACACCCGCCAGCGGACGCCGGCGAAGAAAGCGGAAACCACAACTACACTGAAATTTCCATCGGTGGCGGCGCCGACAGGTTGGAAGCGTACGCGTTCGAGGGTCTCCAGACCGGGCCGGCCGCCTTCGTGGGCGGGTACGAAGAAAATCGCTCGACGGCTAAAGGCGACATATACCGCACCGTCCGCCGCGACGGCGGCGGTTCCATGATGCTCTCCGACCCCGCGGGGACGATGCTGGGCATTAGTGCCGATTACATCGGAAAGGACGAAAAGGCCGGGGGCGAGACCGTCGCTACCGGGTTCGACAGCGGACGGATAACCGCCGCGTACAGAAGCCACTTCTGGGGCACTTCCAAGCTGTCGACGAAGTTTTCAGACACGTACTCCCGGCAAACGCTGCAAGGCCCGACGGTCACCGACAACCTAATCGAAGCGGACACCGACTTCACGCTTCTGTGGTTAGGCGACAACTCATTAAGGGGCTCGATAACCCTTCAACAGGAGAACGTGAACGTATTCGGCGGCGGCTCCACCGGAGTCCTTTATACCGGAATACTCTTGGGGAGCGACTTCCGCGTGAGCGAAAAGATACGCTTAGGCGCAGGTCTCGGCGGTTTCGTTCTGCGGCGCGATGGGACGATTACGAGGCTATACCCCGGCGGCAGCATCCACATCGGCCTGACCAGACATATCGGGGTTTTCGCGAATTACCGGCCATACGTACGCTTGCCGACGTTTCGCGAACTCTACTACGAAACCGATTACACGCTGGCAGATAACTACGTACCGTTTACGGACGCATACAGCGCATTCGAGATAGGAGTAGTGAATAACATAAGCGACGCATTACACGCCGACGCGTCTTTCTACGAGAAGAGGTTCAGGCACGACTACGCCAAAGAAAACATCGCCGGTTGCCTTAAAACCAGCTATTATGACGTGGGTAAATATTACGTTCGGGGGTTGTCGTTCCGAGCGCAAGCGGACCTTCACCCTATTATATCCCTCTATGGCGAATACGGGTACGAAAATATTAAAGCGATAGATGTCGACGGCGGACATGTCCCCTACCGGCCGCGGGGCACGCTGACCGCCGGCTTACTCGTCGGCGAGGCGGTGGGTCACCATTTAATCGCCGAGATGACGCGCGTCGGCGAGCGGTACGGCGACTCGGCGGGGACGTTAATCCTCCGGCCGGCGGTAGTCGCCGACGCGGCGTTCGGAATCCGTATATACCGCGGTATAACCATCTACGTCAAAGGCGAGAACCTGGGCGACGCGACTTACGACGAGATAGCCCGCGTACCAGCCCCCGGTCGAACCGTAACGGCAGGGCTAAAAATGGTGTTATAAACCTATGAAACGAAACGATACGACGACTTACGAACTGACGCCCCGCGAAATCGTCGCGGAGCTGGATAAGTTTATCATCGGCCAGGACGCGGCCAAACGCTGCGTCGCGATCGCGCTTCGAAACCGATGGCGCCGGCGCCAGGTTCCGGAGGAGCTGGCCGAGGAAATCGCGCCCAAGAACATCATAATGATCGGCCCCACCGGCGTCGGCAAGACCGAAATCGCCCGACGACTGGCGCGTCTGGCCCGTGCACCCTTCGTCAAGGTCGAAGCATCCAAGTTCACCGAGGTAGGCTACGTCGGCCGTGACGTAGAATCGATAATCCGGGACCTGGCCGAAATCGCCCTAAACCAGGTGCGGCAGGAAATGACCGACGAGGTCCGAGAACGGGCCGCCGAAGCGGTCGAGGAAAGGCTGCTAGACATACTCCTTCCCCCACCGGGGGCGAAGGCGACACCCGGCCCGGAGCAGCAGGCGATACCGTTAGGGCCAACCGGCGGCCGCACGGCAGCGAAAAAAGAAGCCAAAGAAGCCGAAGAAAAGCCGAAACCTCCCGCCGACGAAAAATACGAACGCGCCCGCAAGATACTGGCCGAGAAGCTCGACGACGGGGAACTCGAGGAACGGGTAGTCGAGATAGAAGTCGAAGTCGCGATGACACCGACCATCGAGGTATTCTCCAGCGCCGGGATAGACGAGATGGACATGAACTTCGGCGACATGTTCCAGAACATCTTCCCCAAACAGACCAAGAAACGAAAGGTCTCGGTGGGCGAGGCCCGTGAGATGCTCTTCGAGGAGGAGTCGGCAAAATTAATCGACATGGACAAGGCAGTCAACGTGGCGATGGACCGGCTCGAGCAATCGGGTATCGTCTTCATAGACGAGCTCGACAAGATAGCCGGGCCCCGATCCGAGGTCGGACCGGACGTGAGCCGCGAAGGCGTCCAGCGGGACCTCCTGCCGATAATCGAGGGGTCCAACATCAACACGAAATACGGGCTCGTGCGGACCGACCACATCCTTTTCATCGCCGCCGGCGCCTTCCACGTCTCGAAGCCGTCGGACTTGATACCTGAACTGCAGGGCCGGTTCCCCATCAGGGTGGAACTTAAAAGCCTTAACGCCGAGGACTTCTACCTGATATTGACCGAACCGGAAAACGCGCTCGTAAAACAGTACGAGGAGTTGCTGGCGACCGAGGGCGTCAAGTTAAACTTCACCGACGGCGCGATTCGGGCAATCGCACGGATATCCGAGGACTTGAACTCCCGTCTCCAGAACATAGGGGCGCGGCGCCTACACACGGTGATGGAATCGTTGCTCGACGAGATATCCTTCGACGCGCCGGACACCGGCGAGAAGGAGTACGAAATCGACGAGGACTACGTGGTCGAGAAGCTGGCTGACATCGCCGGCGACGAGGACCTGGCGAGGTATATACTGTAAGCGCGTGTCTGCGATACCGCCGGATTAATCCGGCGGAGTATCGAAAATCGACTTCAATCGGCGAAAAATGAAACGTTATTTCATTTATGCCCGAACTTAACCACCCCGCCGAGTACTGGCACCCGTTGGATGACGGGCGCGTCGAGTGCGAGCTCTGCCCGCACCGGTGCCGCATCGCCGACGGCGACGCCGGGATATGCGCGGCGCGGACCAACGAAGGCGGCGAACTGTTCGCGACCGAGTACGGCCGTACTTGCTCTCTCGCAATTGACCCCATCGAGAAGAAGCCGCTTTACCACTACCGCCCGGGCGACGACATACTCTCCATCGGCGTCAACGGCTGCAATTTCAAATGCCTGGGCTGTCAGAATTTCCACATCTCCCAGGAGAAGTCGTCTACCGAATACGTTGGCCCCGAAGAGATGGTCGAGCTGGCGGTTTCGCGCGGTTCGCCCGGTATCGCATACACCTACACCGAGCCGCTGGTATGGTTCGAGTACGTCCGCGATTGTATGAAAACCGGCAACGAGCGGGGTATTTACGGCGTCATCGTCAGCAACGGCTACGTAGAAGAGAAACCGCTAGAGGAGCTTACGACAGTGCTCGGTGCCGCCAACATAGACGTCAAATCTATTCGGGATGATTTCTACAAGAAGTACTGCGGCGCGCGCTTGGAGCCGGTCCTACGGACGTGTAAAATACTAAAAGAGAACGGCGTACATCTAGAGGTAACCAACCTACTCGTTACCGACATGAACGACTCGGAGGAAGACGTGACCGAACTCGTCTCCTGGATACTCGAGAACCTGGGGCGGGAAACGCCGGTACACTTTTCCCGATATTTCCCTTACGGAGAGATGGACGCCCCTCCGACTCCCGTCCACCGGATGCTCCGGGCCAAGGAGATAGCAGAACGGGAACTTTACTACGTGTACCTCGGCAACGTCGGCGGCGTCGGCGGGGCAGACACCACCTGCCCCGAGTGCGCCAATCTACTAGTCGAAAGGGCCGGTTACAGCACGAACGTTATCGGGATAACCGACGACGGTAAATGCGACGACTGCGGACGGGCGGTCGATTTTGTCCTTTAACCCGAAAGTCATCGGGGCCATACTCGCCGGGACCGTCGTCGTCACCGTAATCATTATATTCCTCGCGGGGCCGGGGGAAGACGCGGCGGACGCCCAGGTCCGCATAACGGCCGAGGGCGCCGAATACGCGGTCGTCCCCCTGGGCGAGGACCGGACCATAAACGTCCCCGGACCGCTGGGAACTTCGGTCGTAGAGATAAAAGGCGGCCGCGTCCGGGTTCTGGACTCGCCCTGCCCAAATAAAATCTGCGTATCCCAGGGTTGGGTCGAGGGGCCGGGCGAAACTATCGTATGTTTACCGAACCGAGTATCGATAACGGTGAAATGAAAACGGGGTCGGCGACACTAATAAACTATACGATGTCGACGACGCCCGCTGACCGAGCCGAAGGGCTGCGGGCTGCGGCGGTGCTCGGACTGCTCGTGGCCGCCGCGACGGCGGTCCACGTAATAGAGGGACTGGTTATGCTGCCCCTGGGCCCGTTCCGGCTCGGGTTGGCTAACGCCGTAGTTATAACAGCCCTCTATCGTCTCGGCGCGAAGTACGGGATATTCGTATCGGTGAGCCGGGCCGTAGTGGGCGCCGCGGCCCTCGGGACTCTTTTTTCGCCGGTCTTCCCGATGAACTTCGGCGGGGCGCTGGCGTCAGCCGCCGCGATGGCCGCGTTCGTCTCGATATCCGGGCGACGGCTCGACCCTATTATTGTATCGCTGGTCGGCGCCGCGTTCCACAACGCCGTCCAATTGGCGTATGTGTCGCTCCTGGTCGGCACCGCCGACGTATTCTACCTGGCGCTTCCCGTCGGAGCGTGGACCATCGTCTCCGGGATAGTAGTCGGAACCGTAAGCCGCGTACTGGTCGTCCGTTTTCCGGCGGCCGCGGTAACAGTAAAAAGGAAGGCGTAAGAATGGAAAAAATATTACTTATCTCGGTTCTGGCCGTCTTGACGGCGGCAGCCGCCGGCTGCGGCGGCGGTTCGCAGGTTACGGCCAATGACCTCAACGACTTCGCGGTAAGGTGTTCCAAGCACGAGATGTGGGGCGAGGCCGAGTTCCGCCTGCGGAACGCGTTGGCGCTCCAGTCCGACGATGCCCGTCTTCATAACAATCTGGCCGTGGCGCTGGAGGCCCAGGCGAAGCTCGAGGACGCGTACGCAGAGTATAAACGGGCGGTAGCTCTCGACCCGGACAACGATAAGTTCCGGCGCAACCTGGACGAATTCGTCCATGACCATCGGTGGATGCTTGAAAACGGTGGCGAAGAATAAGGAATATAGCGACGGCCCGGAGTAATATCCCCGTCGATACTTGATGGTCAGCGTCGAATAATAATTTCTTTCATAGCATGATAAAACCCATACAGAGGTAAGGCCTTGATTTCTAAACTAAAAACGCTCGTATCCCGGGCAGCGTGCGATTTCGCCGAAGCACGCTACGAAGAAGGAATAGCGACCCACATCGAACTCAATAACACGGGTCTGAAGACGGCGAACGTGCATACGTACCGCGGCGGGAACCTCCGTGTGCTGGTCGACGGTAACTTCGGCATCGTCTCGTTCGAGGACCTGGACCGGGCCGGCGAATACCTGGAGAAGGCTTTAGACGTAGCTCGCCTGCGGAAGGGCGAACTCGACGGCTTCGGCACCGGCGAAGTTAACGTGGACACCGTCGTCGTCGAACTGGACGAAGTGCCTGCCGACGTCCCCCTTGAAGAGAAGGTCGAAATACTAAAAAGTTATAACGACCTCATGCTCTCAGTGCCAGGCATAGAGAACACCAGGATATCGTACTACGACAAGAAGGACCGTCGGGTAATAGTGAACTCGGACGGAACGGAAATCGACCTAACGTTACCGCGGGTGGGCGCGGCGTTCGTCCCCATCGCCGTCGACGGCGACCTCATACAACAAGCCAAAATCAACATCGGCGGCATTAAACCCTTCGGCATATACAGGGACAGGGAAGAAGATATTGCAGGTGCTGCAAATAAGGCCGCTTCCCTACTCAAAGCCGAACCGGTCAAAGGCGGCGTTTACACGGCTATAATCGACCCGGAGTTAACCGGCGTCTTCGTCCACGAGGCGTTCGGTCACACAGACGAAGGCGACTACGTATACAAAGACGAGCACATGCGGGAGATTATGCAGCTCGGGCGTCGGTTCGCATCGGAGATAGTCAACTTTGTCGACGACGGTACGCTTTTCGGCGAAGGCGGTTATATTCCCTACGACGATGAGGGTACGAAATCGAGGAAGAATCATTTAATCAAAGAAGGGGTTCTCGTAGGCCGGATGCACTCCCGGGAGACGGCGACGCTGATGGGTGAACCGTTGACGGGGAACGGGCGCGCGCTCAGCTACAAGTTCGCGCCGATACCACGGATGACCAACACCCTCGTCGAGCCCGGTGAAACCACCTTTGAGGAAATGCTCGAAGCCGTCGGCGACGGAATCTACGTATGCGGCGCCCGCGGCGGCACCGGCGGCGAGACGTTTACCTTCACCGCCGAGCACGGGTACTACATCCGAGGCGGGAAGCTGGCCGAGCACGTCCGGGACCTGAAACTCCAGGGGAACCTGTTCGAGACGCTGGAGAACATCGCCGCCGTCGGCGACGATTTATACATCCCGGACGAAGGCGTCGGCGGATGCGGCAAATGGTACCAGTCACCGCTTCCCGTCGGTACAGGTGGACCCCATATCCTAGTTAAGAACGTCCAGATCGGAGGCCGTTAATTCCCCATGATAGAACGAATACTCGAACGAGCGAAAAAAGCCGCCGACGCAGCCGAGGTCTACTACGCCGAGAACGAAACGACGGGCGTGTTCTTCGAAGCCGGGAAACTCAGCCGCGCCGATGTCAAGAACTCGGTACGCGTAATCCTGAGGTGCATCGTCGACGGGCGAATAGGGTACGCGAGCGCCACCGGCGCCGAAAACGCCGACGAACTCGTAGGAAACGCGTTGGCGACAGCCGCGTACGGAAAGACAGCCGGCTTTGAGTTGGCCGCCGGCGAACCCTGTGCCGACGTAAAGACCTTCGACGCCCGCGTCGCGACGCTGCCCGCCGAAACGATGGTAGAAACCGGTGAAACCGCCGTCAAGCGCCTGCTGGAAACCGACCCGACCCTTAATATTACGGCGGAGGTTAAAAAAACGGTCGGCCACCGGCGCATCGTGAACTCGGCGGGGATGGACCGTTCGGAAGAAGCGACCGGCTACGCGTTCGTATTGAGCTTCACCCGCGCCCGCGAAGGCGACATCTTCGAGCACTGGGACTACGATGCGTCGGCATCTCTGGACGTGGATGAAGAAGGCATTACCGAACGGTTGGTTGACGTCCTTTGCTGGGCCGACCGCACGGTACCCGCAAAGACCGGCAAGACCGATTTAATCGTCCATTTCGCCGAAGTACCGGCCCTTCTACAACCGTTGCTGACAGGATTGAACGGAGAAAACGTCGCCAGGGGGTCGTCGCCGCTCATCGGGAAAATCGGCGAAAAAACCCTCGACGAAAGGTTCAGTGTATACGACGACCCGTCGATAGACTACGCGAGTTCTACGTCTGCGTTCGACGGCGAGGGGACGGCGCGCGGAAAGTTAACCCTCGTCGAAGAGGGCAAACTCAGGTCGTATTTACTCGACCTATCGTCGGCGGCCGAGTTGGGTATGGAACCGACGGGTAACGCAACCAGGGCCGGTTCCGCCCCGGCGCCGTCACCTTCCAACGTGGTCGTACCGGGCGGCGACGGTAAAACGTACGACGAACTCGTAGGCGAAACAGATGACGGTATCATCGCGCTCATCCTCACAGGCGCCCGTATGGGTAACGTACTCGGCGGCGAAATTTCGGCCAGTATCTGGACCGGTTTGAAGGTCGAGAACGGCGAAGTTGCAGGCCGCGTAAAAAACACCATCTTCAGCGGCAACATTTACGAGATGCTCAAAGACCGGGTCAAGGCGGTCAGCTCCGACGTGCGGACGATAGACGGTTCGTACACGGTACCGGCGGTCATAATCGCCGACCAGTTAATAACCGGGACGGAATAACCCGGCTCGTTCTAGACGCAAGCCACCCGACGGGTGGCCGTTTCATATAAACGGACGATGTCCGAAAGAGAACCCAACGTCTATAGGAACGCAGCGCTCCTGCTCGCGACCAACGTCTACAGGGTCGCGTGTAATGCGGCCCTGTTTTTCATAATCGCCCGCGTCTTGGGGAGCGCCGAACTGGGGCGCTATCAGTTCGCCCTTTCCTTCGCCGCCCTTTTCGGAATAGCAGTACACCTCGGCCTTAACGACCTGATAATCCGCCAGGTAGCCGCGGCGAAAGAGAAAGCAAGCTATTACTTTACCCACGCTTTCTTCATCAAATCCGCCGTCGGCGTCGTCGTGACCGCGACGACCGTCGGCGTTATTGTCCTCAGTGGCAAACCGCCCTCGACCTGGGAACTCGTCGCCCTGGCGTCGGTTACCCTGAGCATGGTTGCCGGCCTGGATACGATAATAGTCGCGTTCTTCTACGCGTTCGAACGGATGGAGTACGTACTGGCGCTCGGCGTCGTACGAAGTACTTTGCTAGTAGGGTTAGGTTCCGCCGCCGTTTTCGCCGGTACCGGCGCCCGGGGGGTGCTGTGGGTACTCCTGGCCGCCGAAGTCGTCTACTTCGTGACGGCGTTCATCCTGATGAGAAAGCGGCTGGGCGTCAGGTTCGAACGCCTAAAGCCGTCAGACGTACCCAAGTTCGTTAAAGAGGGCGTTCCCTTCGCCCTCAACGGGATATTCGTCATCGTATACGGCCAACTCCACTACACCCTACTCGGGTTCTGGGCCGGAGATACGGCCACCGGAGAGTATACGGCCGCGGCCAAACCGGTGAACTTCCTCTCGTTTATACCATCCGCCGTAACCCAAGCCCTCTTCCCCTTCCTTTCGAGGAGACACGCGACCTCCCCCGGCGACGTAGCGCGGCCGTTAGGCAAGACAATACGTTACCTCCTGGCGCTTTCTGTCCCCGCGGCGCTCTTCGCTTTCTTACGCGCCGACGAACTCGTGTACGCTCTGTTCGGTTCACAGTACGCAGAGTCGATAATAATTCTCCAGATACTGGCGTTCGCCGTGCCTATCGTATTCTGCGGTTACCCCCTCTGGGCCGCGATGAACGCGATCCGTCGGGAAAAACAGAACACGGCCGTAACGGGCTCCGCCGTAGTCGTAAACGTCGCCGCCAACGTCGTACTGATACCTTTATTCGGGCCGATAGGGGCGGCGATCTCCTACGTCGCTACGGAAGTAACTCAGAACGTTATACGAACGGTCCTCCTCTATAAATACGTAGGCGGGTTCGGGCTGATAAGAAACGCGGCCGCCGTGTTCCCGGCGACCGTTGTCTTGAGCGTTTTACTCTTACTGCCGACCAATATTAACGTCTTCCTAGAAATCCCCGCGTGCAGCGTAATATACGCCGCGGTCATCCTCCTGACCCGCGGCGTCTCGTACAAAGAACTACTGGCGATTATCCGACCTAATAATCCCTAAACTAATCGCCGGTTTCCGAAAGTATATCTTTATAGTACCTCCGGCCCAGTACGACGAGCGGCGTCGGGAGGGAGGCCAACATCTCGCCGGACCGACCGTGGGGTTTGTGGCCGTCGCGAGTCGCCGATTCGACCTTGAGCAGAATCCACGCCACCACCGCCGCGTCCGGGTCGACGGTCGCCAGTTCGCGGAGTTTCTCGGCGCCGGGGAACTCGCGCGTCGGTTCGACACAATCCGCCGCCATAACGACGAAGTCCATAGACGCAGGGTCCGGGCGCCCGGTGATGTGGTACCGGACGGCGCCGAGTATCTCCGGGTCATCCACGCCGAACACTTCGGCGGCCAGAGTCGCGCTGGCCGGCCCATGTATCAACGCCTTGCTCGCCAGCTCCTCGGCGTCCGGTTCGAAGCCCGGCGGGAACGGCAACGCCTTCGCGTCCTCGTAGGCTAAGTCTTTGCCGCAATCATGAAGCAACCCGGCGGTATACGCCTTCTCCTCATCTACTTCGTAGTAAGGCGCCAACCTGGCCGCTTCGGTCGCCGCAGAGACGGAATGAGCGTAGCGCTTTTCCGTCAACAGAGCCGCTAGCTTCTCCTCTCGCGACCCCTCGGCCGGCAGCATTTCGGTTATTTTCGCCACAACGTCGTTAACCACTTTCGACATACAGACCTTCCTCCTGGATGAAATGCTCGATAACCTCGGAAACCAGGTACTTGATGGAGCGGCCCGCGGCCACTCTTTCGCGTATCATCGTAGACGAAACGCCTATCGGCGTAACCTCCAAATATTCGACAGTCCCGAAGTCGGGGAACTCTACCGACCGGAAGTCGAACCCGGGGCGGGAAACGGCGACGATTCGAGCTTCGTCGAACAACGCCCGATGCTCCTTCCACGTACTTATCTCGGCAAGGCTGTCGGCGCCCACTATCACGTAAACCGTCTCATAACCGTCGCCCCTCAAATCACGTACCGTATCTATGGTGAACGACGGACCGCCGCGTACCATCTCTATATCGCTCACGGTTAATCGGTCGTCGTCGGCCGTAGCCAGCTCTACCATACGCATGCGCAGCTCGGGCGCGGTATCGACTTCCCCCGGTTTATGGGGCGGTTGTGCCGCCGGGACGAACAGGATACGTTCCAGGCCGAGCAGGTCGCACACGTCCGACGCGACGATTAAATGCCCAACGTGCGGCGGGTCGAACGTGCCGCCGAAAATCGCTATTACTTCGCCCTCCATAAAAGAAAAGCCCTCGACGAGGGCTCGGGAGTCTAATCCCCCATTTCCAGCAGGCGTTCCGAGGCTTTTTCTCCGTATGTTGTTTCGGGATAATCGTCGACCAGCTTCTCGTATATGAACCGGGCGTTATTGGAATCGCCCTGCTTCTTGTAACATTCGGCCTCGACGTATAAGACCTCGGCTATTATGTCCAGGTCCGAATAGTCTTCCTGGATCGCCTCCAGATAGACTATCGCCGCTTCGTATTTCCCCGTCTTCTTGTAAAACTTCGCGACGTACAGGTCTTTTTCAGCGAGGAGCCTGCGGCATTCGTATATCATCCTGGACGCGTCGTCTACGAGATCGCTGCCCTCGTATTCCTCGATAAGAGTATAAAACTCGTCGGCCGCCTCCTCTATGTACGTAGGGTCTTTATCGACGCCCAGATCCGCATCGAGACGACACATCCCCATCATAAATTGAGCGTCGTCGCACCAGGGGCTGGCCGGGTAACGGTTTATCAGGCGGGCGAACTCGGCATACGCGTCGTCGTATAGCTTCTGCCGATAATAAGTCTCGCCGACGCGATACAGAGCTTCGTCCGCGAGCTCGTCAGACCTGGCTTGGATATGCTTGAATATTTCTCTGGCCTCGTCTTCGTCGCCCGACTCCATCTTGGCCATGGCGGTCTCGTACAGGTCGGCGACCGGAACGCCCATCAAATCCTGTTTACCGCAAGACCCGGCAAATAGGGCGATTAAAACCAAACCCAGAGCAATCGGTAAAACGGTATACCGTTTCATATCGTAGCCTTACTGCGCCGAAACGGCGAACAGGTATATTAAAGCGCCCGTAATCCCCGTAACCAGCAACGGTTCGATAAACGGGTTTTTCCCTTTTTCGGGCGCTTGGGGACCTATCTGAGTAATCCGCTCGTCGGCCAGCTTCGACACTACTCCCTTCGGCACTTCGTTTTCGAACGTACCGACGACCTCGCCGGCCCACACCATCTCGTCGCTGTGGAATATCCGTATGTGAGCTATCGTCCGGCCGACCCTCTTAACCTTTCCCCTGGACGACTTTTCGTTGAGAACCCTGCACTCCAACAGACGGTATTTAACCGAATCGCTGCCGTCCTCCTCGTCGCCGACCGCGACGCCCACTTCCGCCTCCCCCATGGCGTCCGACAACGCGTCCTCGAAACGGTTATATAGTATCGAGTATTCTTCGTCCGCTTCGTCCAAGTTCATAAGGGCGTACGGCCCGCCCATCGTCAAAGACGGCGTCCCGACGAGTTTGGACGCGGCGTCGTCCATAGATTCGGAAAGAAGCTCGCCGTCCGAAAGATATTCCTCCGGGAGCGCGTAATCTACGCCGCACCCGGCCACGATTATCGACACCGCGACGATAGATAATAACGGGATGTACTTATTCCTCAGCTTATCCATACGGAAGTTCCTCCTGTATCAGTTCGACGAACTGCCCGGCGAAATGTACCTACCGTAGCCCGGTTCGTTGGATGAATCGAGGTAGTATTCGCCGTCGCCGTCGTAATCTATAAACAAAAACCATGTTAATTTTCCGTCGATATAATACTCCCAAACCTCAAAAGGCTCGCCCTGCCACGTCGACGTCTCGTAATCTATTTCGGAGGGCAACCCACCCGCCTCGCGCGTAATATCCTCATACGGCCCGAACTTTATATATATATAACCCATGTCCGAATCGGCACCCGCCAGAAAAGGGGTGGAGAAATGGGTTTCAGCGTATTCGAAACGTTCGTAGAACGTGTCTCTGAACTCGTTCTCGTCCGTTTGAGGCGTCGGGTCCCGACGTTTCCAAAATAACTCGATAAAAATCGGCCTATCCTCGTCGCTCATCGCGTCGAAAGCCTCAAGCTCGCTTTTCGTCGCGACGTACGATATCTCCCGTCTTATACGTTCCGCTTCGGCTTTCGTAAACGGAAGGTATCGACTCTTAAACTCGGCGATTTCTTCCGGGGTCGTTTCGTGATAATACACGAATTCCTTCCGGACCTCGGCCAGCACCGCCGCGTCGTTTTCACCCATCAATTTTATAACCAGCTCGTACGGCCCCGCCGGGAAACCCGCGAGGTCGAAGTCGCTTATCTTCGACACGGCGTCGGACGTAGCCTCCAAAACCTCTTTGTTCCTTAAAAAAACTTTTCCGTTCACGAGCTGTATCGCGTAATTGAGGTCGTACACGGCAGGTCCGCTTTCCGTCCCCCCCAACCCGTACAACTCGTAGTAAACGAGCAACTCCGCCTGACGGTCGCTTATCAGTTTAGTGGGGTTCGGTATCACCTGGTAACCGCTTTTTATAAACTCGCTTTCCATCCCCCCGTCCGCGACGGCGATCGAAGAAGCCACTTCAAGGTCACTGAAAATAGGTCCGTCCGTGTCGAACTCGGTTACAACGATGTCCTTTTCGTTTAACCTGGACGTTTCAGCGTTAAGGTCGCCGACGCCGCACGTAAGGACGTATTCGCCCGGCGGCGCCGTCAGCGAAACCTGCGCTACGGACAAAGACGCATTGCCAGCATCGGATTCCGATAGAACCGCCGTCTTCGAAATCACGTCCCGGTCGACCAACTCGCCGTCGCCGGTTTCCAACTGAGCGCCTATCGTAAACGAATACACGGAGTTTTCGCCGACTTCCACCGGCTCCAGACCGGTCAACGGTACGCCGACGTATATTTCGAGTTCGGTCTCCGCGCCGGTATAGAACTGGGAAACGTCTACGTAGAAACCGCCATCGCCGGTCTCCGTCTCACCTTCGCCCTCTGCGAACGAGGACGAAACGCCCGGCGCCAACCCGTAAACCGTCGCCAATAGAAAAATCGCTATCGTTACCCTAACCCGCATTTTCGCGTATAATATAATAAAAGGACACCTTTTTCAACATATAAGTAAAACGGACCCGCCGGGGAATACGCACCCCGATAGGCCTACTCACGGAATAAAACACATCCCCAAAAAGACAATAGTTATAGAAACCACTCGACGGCCCTTGAAACGGTTCGCCGTCACGGACTCACCAAATATCGCCGACCAGAACTGCAAACTTCCCTATTTTGGTCTCGTCGCTGTCGGGCACTTCGACGTGATACACATATATGCCGGACGCGACCTGAATCCCCGACTCGCCGGTGAGGTCCCAGGGCTCGGCGCCGAACTCTACGTCGTTTCTGCGTATAGTTCTCACGAGGTCGCCTGCGATCGTATATATCCTTATCGTACATTCGGCCGGGAGGTTGGTGAAGTAGACACGGCCCAACCTGATACCCGTCGGCGTCCATTCGTCCCAGTCGGCGGCGCCGCGGTACGGGTTGGGAACAACCTTAACGTTCGCCAGGTTATCGGCTGCCGGCATCGCCGGGACGATTTCAAACGCGTTTGCGTTGCGACCTCCGATAGACGGTTCGGTCTTTATGTACCCGAAGACCGGGTCCTCGTCTCCGAAATCGTACGCGACCACCGCGTAATAGTACCGCATACCGTTGGCGACGTCCTCGTCGGCGTACTCGTAAAACCCGCCGACGGCTCTCCGCACGGGGGTTGAACTCCCGGTGATACTCTCATAGGTAATCATACGCTCCGACGGGACGGCCGTTAAATCGGGTTCCGTAGTCGGGTGGCCGTCCGGGTCGTTCGGGTCGTAACCGTCGGGAACGCGTTCTGATTTAGTTTCGTCATCGCCGGTAACGCGCCAGCCCCAGGGATAGTACGGTCTGCCGTGTGTCGATTTTTTATCTACCCACAGTATAGGTTCCCAACCGACGTCGCAACCTATATCGCTCCGCCAAACGACGTAGCCGTCGAAGTCCGCTACGCCGCTCCGGCCGTCCTCTTCGTCTTCAAGGTTTTTGCCTACCTCGTATACCGGGTTCCACCGTAGCGTTATTTGGCCGTCGCCTTTGATACCCACCAGCCTAGGCGAGTGGGGCGGACCCGGGACGTACCAGTCGTCTTCGGTTCCTGCTTCCCCGTCGGGCCCCAGGAAGTCGGTATACACCTGGTCGGCGTTCATCCTCATATCGTTGAGGTCCTCGCCCATTACGACAGCGCACCACCAAAGTTGGGTACCGTCCTTCTCGAGGGACAGCGGTCCCATCGCCGGGCAAACGCGCCAGTCGTACGGCGTCGTCCTCTCCTCGTACGTACCGACGTCGGACATATACGCGAACTTCTCCTCGTCGGTCTCCGGGTCGTTCATAATGTCCCAGGAGTGTTGTGACGTTACCCGGTAGTCGTACGTACTCTCGTCGTCCGGGTCGAACTCGACGAACATAATCCGCAATCCCACGTATCCCGGGAAGTCGCGCTCCTCGCCGCCGGAGTCGTACATAACGGGCATCATTCGCGGGCAGCCGAACGCACTCGCGCCGTCGGCGTCGAAGTTCACCGCGTCGTTTTCATCCGGTATCCCGTCGGGGACATTAACGGTCCACGGCTGACCCGGCTCGGTCGGGTTGGTCCACTCGTCGGTGTAGTCGTTGCCCTCGAAGAGGACCAGGTCGTCGATGTAGTCGAGGCCGCCGCCGCAGTCGTTGTCGTACGGGTTGGCGAGGAAGTAATCGTATATAGGTTGGCCGGTTTTATTCCAAAGTTTATACTCGAGAATCACCCAGTCGTCGTGACCCGGAACGCTCCACTGGAACCCGCGCATGTACGTCCCCAGACCCAATGGACCCGCTTCACCGGCGTCCGAGTCGTCGCACCAGGTGAAGCAGTCGAGGTCCGACACCGGGTCCGCCGGGATACCGGCGTCCTCGTACGGCAGCAAAGCCCAATCCGGGTCGTCGCTCATAAGCACCCCGTGGACGTCGCAGGGGGGCAACGGGTACCAATCAAGCTCAGTACCCTGCCAAGATACGATAACGTAACCGTCCACGCCGAACCAGTAGTTACCCGAGCAAACGTACCCGTCGCCGGAACCGCCGGGCCATTCGCCGTCGGTGGTCCACATAAAAGGGTGTACTTGCAACCACAAACGCCCGGCGTCCATGTAACCGTCGGCCCGGCCGGTCGTAGTAGTACCGGGCCGTCCGTACTTTACCGCCGACACAGACAGGCCGACGCCCGCGGTTATCATAAAAGCGAGAACAACGAACCGAATCGTTTGCGTGGTCCTATTACGTTCCCTCACGGGAATCACCCCCAATAACCGTTATCGATAGGCTAACTACGGCCCCCGATTTACGTCCATATCGAGTATAACCTATAAGTAACAAAAGCCCGGTGGCAGTTACACCGGGCGAAGGAACGGACGACACCACACACGCAAAAAACGGCCCCTTCAAGGGGCCGTTTATGTAACGGTAGTAGGGGAATCGTTTAGAAATCAGCGCCTACGGTTACGCGTAAAGCGTACTCCAAATCGCCCATATCCGTATACGCCGCGTCGACCGAAAGTGGCGAGAATTTCACGCCCACGCCGCCCGTATACCTGGCGGCGTCGTAGTTGTATTTATAACCGCCGCGTAGCGCTATCATATCGGCGACCCAGTACTCGCCGCCGACGTCCAGACGTTCCGCACCGTCGTTCGGGTGAACGCCCTGAACCGACAGAATCAGGTTATCGAAGAAGGTATAGGAAAGCCCTAACCTCACGATTACCGGGAGGCTGAACTGCTCGAACTCTTCCTCCAGCCGGTCCTGGGTTTTGTCGCGAGGGAGCTCCAGGTAGGTCCCGCCGTACTTTAACTCGGGCCCAAGGTTCTGGAGCGCTATCGACATGTTGAGCGTACGGAACCCGGTCCTGTATTGGGTCCCCACGTCGAAACAGACGCCCATCGCGCTCACGTCGTCTACGTTAAGGCGAATAATCTTCGCCGCGCCTCCGACGGAGAAACGGTCGGTCAACGAACGGCCCATCCCGATGGAAATCGCCATATCGCTCGAGCTGAACATACGGCCCGTTCCGTCCGGGTTGTCGACCGTCGTCTCTTCCATTTCACCGTACATAAGGTAATGGACGCCGACGCCGAACGTACCGAAACCGAAACGCTTCGCGTACGCGCCCGATATTACCCTGGTATCCGCGATCCATTCATTGTCGGAAACGGTAATGGAATGATTCTGGACGCCGACCAGACCGGACGGGTTCCAGAAGATAGCTTCCGCGTTTGAAGCGACCGTATCGTAAGCGTCGCCCATCGCGGCGGCACGCGCCCCAACGCCTATCTTCAGAAATTGGGCGCCCGAAGTGCCTTCCTTACCGGCAAAGGCGGGGGAGGCGCATATCAATATCAATGCCAACGTCAGTAATTTCCGCATCTTTTATCGCCTCCTTGTTTAGTTCTGGCCCACCAGGACCGCGAACTTGCCTATCTTAGTCTCGTCGCTGTTGGGCATTTCGATGTGGTAAACGTAAATGCCCGACGCTACCTGAACTCCCGATTCGCCGGTCATGTCCCAGGGCTCGGCGCCGTATTCGGTGTCGTTCCTCTGTATCGTTTTAACCAGGTCGCCGGCGATGGTGTAAATCCTTATAGTACACTCGGCCGGGAGGTTCGTGAAGTAGAGACGGCCCAGCCGGATGCCCGAAGGCGACCACTCTTCCCAGTCGGCGGCGCCGCGATACGGATTGGGAACCACCTTCACGTTCGCCAGGTTGTCGGTGATGGGCATCGTCGGGATGATGTCGAACGCGTTGGAGTTCTTTCCGCCGATGGCCGGTTCGGCCTTTATTCCCGTAGCGGGGTTATCGTCGCCGAAGTCATAAGCGACGACCGCGTAATAGTACCGGGTACCGTTAACAACGTTGTTATCGACGTACTCGTAGAACTGCCCGGCTATCTTACGCACGGGCACAGAACTGCCCGTAATGCTGCCGTAATTTACGCGTCTATTGTCGGGGACTAGGGTTAAATCGGGTTCGGTGAAGGACTCCCCGGAACCGCCGGGACCGTCGGGGATCCGCTCGTAAGTGCCGTGCCAACCCCACGGTCGATAAGCGCGCTCATTTGCAGGATCAGCCGGATTAGTATCCCTGTCGACCCAAACGATCGGTTCCCAACCGATGTCGAAACCGACGTCGCTACGCCAGACCACGTAACCGTCGAAGTCGACCACGCCGGTACTGTTATCGGGTTCGGTTTCCAGGTTCTTGCCTATCTCGTAGGCGGGATTCCAGCGGAGTGTAACCTGGTCGTCGCCCTTGATACCGACCAGCCTGGGAGACCGCGGCGGGCTCGGTACGAACCAGTCGTCCTCGGTACCGGGTGTGCCGTCGGGCCCGAGGAAGTCGGAGTACATCTGGTCGGCGTTCGTCCTCATGTCGTTGAGGTCCTCGCCCATAACGACCGCGCACCACCATACCTGGGTTGCGTCTTTTGCGATGGTCAAGGGACCGGTCGTCGGGCAAACGCGCCAGTCGTAAGGCGTGGTTATTTCCTCGTACGTACCCACGTCCGCCATGTAACCGTACTTATGAGCGTCGGTCTCCGGGTCGTTCATAATGTCCCAGGAGTGCTGAGACTTTACCCGGTAGTTATCGGTAGACGAGTCGTCGGGATTGAACTCGACGAACATCATCCTGATGCCGACGTAACCCAGGAAGTCGCGCTCGTCACCGCCGGAGTCGTACGTCACGGGCATCAACCTGGGGTAACCGAAGTCATCAACGGCGTCAGCGGGGAAGTTCACCGCATCGTTCTCGTCGGGAATTCCATCAGGTACCTGAGATGTCCACGGTTGACCGGCCACAGTAGGGTTGGTCCATTCGTCGGTGGAGTCGTTGCCCTCGAAGAGCACCAGGTCGTCGATGTAGTCGAGACCGCCGCCGCAGTCGTTGTCGTACGGGTTGGAGAGGAAGTAATCGTATATAGGTTGGCCGGTATTGTTCCAAACCTTGTATTCGAAGACAATCCAATCGTCGTGGCCGGGAACGCCCCACGAGTACCCGCGCATATACGTTTTCAGGCCTAATGGGCCGGCTTCACCGGCGTCCGAGTCGTCGCACCAGGTAAAGCAGTCGAGGTCGGATACCGGGTCCGCTGGGATTCCGGCTTCCACGTACGGCAACTCAGACCAGTTGGCGTTGTTGCTCATCAGAATCTGGTTCTCGCAAGGCGGCAACGGATGCCACTCGAGTTCGGTTAACTGGTACTCCTGGATTACGTAAATCGTTTCGCCTATGGCCACGCCGAACCAGTAGTTACCCGTGTATACGTATGAGGCACCTGAACCTCCGGGCCATTCGCCGGCGTGGTCACCGGAATCGTCGCCACACCCCATAATGTTCCAGACCTTCATCCAGAGCTGCCCGACGGTCATATAATCGGACGCCGTGGCGCGCCCGAAGGTCCCAGGGTGTTTATATTTTACGGCCGATACCGATAACGCGACTGCGCCCAGAATAATCAGGCCCACCGCTAACAGACGCAACGGCCGGAAAAGCTTATATCGCCTAATCAAAGTCGTTCACTCCTTTCGGGTCCGCTTCAACAGGCTTATGTCGTGGGCGGCCGGAAACGCCGGCCGCCCCTTTGTATACCGTTAGAAGCCTACGCTCAATCCGACGCGTAGCCGCATCGGGTCGCCCCATACCTCGAGGTCGTCGTACGGCCCGTCGGCGTCGCCGTAGAAGTAGTAGAACGGAATCCAGTCCTCGCCAGCACCGTCGCCTTCGTCGGCGCCGAAGTTGTATACGTTGCGGCGGTTCAGGATGTTCAGCACTTCGCAATAAGCGCTGTAGTTCAGGCCCAGGAACTCCACGTCGTAGTTGACTTTAATATTCCAGTCCATCGTCCACGGCATCCGCTCCGTATTAACCTCGGGCTGCCCGGACCCTTCTTTCGGCTTCGAGTAAGGCATGCCGGAACCGTAAACCACCGTCGTGTTTACGCCGAAGTTATGGTTCTCGCGGTTCGTGCGGTAGTCGAACATCACGTCAAGAGTATGCGTCTGGTCCCAGTCGAGCAGGTTCTCGCGTATAGGCGCCGTCCAGGTACGGTACGCGTAGTTATAACCCTGATAAATATCCGAAGCGAGACCCTTGGCTACCGAGAACGTATACCCTACCGAACCCGAGAAGTTCTTCGTCACCCGCTGGTCTATCTTAATCTCAAGACCGCGGACGCTCCCGAAGTCGGCGTTCACGTACCGGGTATAGTTCTGCCCCGTTTCGTAATTAATACGCTCGGTATCGAGCAGGTCTTTGATATCCTTGAAGTACGCCGATACGTCGGCCTTCAGGGTATCGGTGAACAGGTGCTCGACACCTATCTCGTACTGAATGGTCTTCTGCGGGTTAAGGTCAGGATTACCCATCAAAGGATACCCGCTCGTGTTTAGCTCAAGCTGCGTCGATTCGTAAAGGTACCCGAAAGGCGGCGTCTGGAAGAAGTGACCGTACGAGAAGTGCAACTTATCCCGGTCGGTAATCGGGTAACTTACGCCGACACGCGGGCTTACCTGATACGACTTATCCGCTCTCTTTCTCGGCGTATCTTTATACGTCTCGTACGGCGAATCCAGGTTTATCGGAGTGCCGTCGAGGGCGTACCGGAAGTCCCACGGGTCGATCGGGTAATCGGCGTTCGGGTCGAACATGTCGAACCGGACACCTACGTTGATAATCATCCCCGAGTATTCAAGCTTATCCTGAACGTAAGCTGCATACGAACGGGGTTCCACGTAGAAAATGTCCGTGTAGATATTGCCCGACGGCGCGTACACTTCGTAGAAGTCCAGGTCGTAGAGTTTTACGTCGCCCCCGGTTTTTATCTGGTTCTCGGCCAATTTACTGGCGCCTCCGCTCTCGGACACGCGCGCCATATTGTACGTAAATTCGCCCTTGAAGTTGTAGTACTGCTGGTACCTATCCTGGTAGAACGGCCAATCGCCGTCGGTGATGAACCATCCGGTCGGGTCGGACTGCGGGTTCGGCGGGTCGCGGTAGTAATCGGTCCAGAACTTACCGTCGGTATTACGTTTACGATGCTCCTTGAACATACCGCCTGTTACCGAATAGAACGCACTGTCGGTAACGTTATGGGTCCACTTACCGCTCAACCTTACCGCGCTTACCATCCGGTGTTCGTAATGTTCGTCGAGGACGTACTGGTATTGGTTATCGAAATAATCGTGGTCCTCACGGTATTTCCCGGCACTCAGGCTCATGCGGTAACGGCTCGACGGTTTAATCGTCAACTTGGCGTTGGCGTTCCACTCGATGTCCGGGTCGGGGAGCGGGTAAACGGTCCAGTCCCGCGCATAATCGCCGCTCACGAAGTAGCTTAGGTACGGGTTGACAATCGGGCCGCCGAAACTACCGGCCACCTTGGAGTACTTCGTTTGACGGGTCTGCGTCTCCCACGTTACGAGAGGTACGTCTCCGTCTTCCAAACCCGTAGATTCAAGGTACTTGTGGGAACTCTTGTCGTGTTTACCGGTATATACCTCGTAAACCACGTCTACGTTACCCATGTACGTGTCGCGGCCCTCTTTTGTACTGATGTTAATTATCCCCGATTGAGCTTCTCCGTACTCGGCGTCCCAACCGGCCTTGATGACATTGATCTCAGCGATGGCGTCGGTCGGTACTTGCATACCGGCGCCGCCGGCTACCGGGTTAGTGATGTTGACGCCGTCGACGATGTAAGCAATTTCGGAGCCACGTCCGCCGCGAATGTGTAGGTTCAGAGTGCTCACGTCGCTGTCCTCGTAAACGATACCAGGCGTACGCGCGAGCATATCGGCGAATTCGTCAACCACCTGTTTGTCTATCGCATCTGAGTCGATGGTGTCGGTCGTCGCTGTTTCCTTGAACTCGATCAACGGTCTTACGGCCTCAATGTGGTGCTCGCCGGTAATCTTGGACTGGAGTTGGAAGCTTACGTTCGTTCGAAGGTCGGCAACTACCTTAACGCCCGTCACGTTCATCTCGCTGTATCCGACGCGAGACGCTTTGACGTCGAAATAACCGACTGGGACGCCGTTGACGACGTAGTACCCGTCGGCGTTCGTCGTCGCGAACATATTCGCGCCTTTTACGACCACCAGGGCTCCGCTTACACCTTTACCGTTTTCGTCGGTAACCAAACCGGAGATAATCCCCGTATTACCGGCGAAAGCCACGCTCGCGTATAACATCATAAGCGCCGCGGTAAAGATTATCCGGGCCGAATTTCCTCGTGCTCTCAAAGCGTTTGCCCCCTTTCTACTTCGGCAACTCGATCTTAAGAAAATCCCTTAAACTCTCTATTTAATGGTTTCACTAAACCCTCTTTTGAATTCGATTCCCCCTGCTACCTGTCACCTCCTTCAAAAACCTCGATCATCAAAGGGTTAAATACGATTTAAGAAGCTAGTCGTGTATTATCAAATCAATACGCCTTTCCCTTTCCTAGCGTCCAAGCCCTAGGAAATCGCTACCTAATCCCTCCACCTTTTGGAAATCTACCATACGCCAAAATACGTGTCAAGCGAAAAAACCCCTTTGATGTAACGCATTAATCTACATACGTATTTCGCCCTAGACCTCTGAGAACTCCGTGGTTAAACTGAGCGGTTTTTGAATCCGCCAACCGTTATTATCGGTAACCGGTTTACGCCGTTAGTTACTTACGTTACATCGGTTATATAGACAACGTAATAGTAATCAAAACCCTCGCATGCCCCGATTCAAAATCACCCCACCCCCGGCAAACTCCCCGGTTGGAGCGCCAGTTGCGCTAAACCATTGGACGAAAGCCAGGTCCCGACGCCTCGTCCCTCGGACGCCCGGGCCTGTATCATCGTCCCCGCAAGAAACGTATAAGACCGAAGCGGCAACTGGCAAATAGCTAAACCACATCGACCTGCGCATACTCGAAACCCCTCTCTGAAGCTTACCGAATTTTTGTGCGTAATAAAAATGACACTACTCGACTCGGACCTCTTTTCAACAAAGCCCGTTCAGTTCCTTTTAAATAGACGGTCCAATACCCGGTCCGGCAAATCGACCATCGTAGGACGCCCGTGGGGACAAATCGTCGAGTCGTCCGTAGCCAGCAAGTCGGCGACCAGCGCCGCCATCTCCTCTGGCTCCAGAGGGTCGCCGGCCATCACCGCCGCCCGGCAGGCTACGCTCTTAAGCAACCTATCCCTGGCTTCGGGCACGCCGGGCTTCCCGCCGCGTTCGACGAAGTCGTCCAGCACACCCCGTACGAACTCGCCAACGTCCGCAGGGGTCAGGTCCACCGGGTGAGACTTTACGGCGTAGGTATCGCCGCCGAAGGCTTCCAACTCGAAACCGAGTTCGGTAAAGTCGCCGGCCAACGCGTCCAACAGCTCTACTTCACCCCGGTCCAGCGTGAAGGTTGCCGGAACCAACAGCTTCTGTCCGGCGGCGGAACCGGCCCCGGTCGCCTTTCTCAGCCGTTCGTATATCACCCGCTCGTGGGCCGCGTGCTGGTCTATAACGACCAAACCCGCGCCCGTCTCGGCGATAATGTATTTGTCGTACAACTGCCCTAGTACTTTAGCTGGCTTTCCCACCCGCGCGGCGGGCTTTGCGACGCTTAAACCGGCGCTTTCACCTTCCAAGTCAAACGACCCGTCGCCGGCCGGTCCGCCAACTGGCAATTGGACCAAACCGTGGCGTCTGACGTATCCCTCGACCACATCCCGGACCTCAGGCGATACCTGAAGAGAGTACCCCGCCCCCTCCACCTCCGGCGTATCTCCGCCAACGAACGCGCCGACGGGAACGACCGGTTTGTACGTACCTACCGCTTCGGCGACGGCGGCCATAACCGCCCGATATATCGTGTCTTCGTCGTCGAACCGGACCTCTTCCTTCCGAGGATGTACGTTCACGTCCAAGCGCCCGGCCTCTACGTCGAGATACACGACGGCCGTCGGGTACCTTCCCTTCTCGAGACGCCCGGCGTACGCGGCCATCAACCCGTTAAAAACCGGACGGCTCCTCGCCGAGCGGCGGTTAACTATCGTATAGACCCGCCCGGCCCGGCCCCAAGACGTCCCTGGACGCGAAACGTATCCGTACGCACGTACACCTTCCGCCTCGTACTCGAAGGACAGCAAGTACTCGAGGCTTTCCCAGCCGAGCACTTCGCCGACGCGTTCCCGGACGCCTGCGTTCCCGGCGCACGTGTATTGAAGACGGCCGCCGGACGTCAGCTTAAGCTCGGGCGCGGTCTGGGCCAACGCGATGCGGCGGAATTGTTCGGTCGCTTTCCGGCCTTCGGCGGCTTTCCCGCCGGCGAACTTCCCCCGGGCCGGGACGTTCTTGAAGAGGTCGGTGACGGTAACGGTCGTACCGTCTGGCGCGCCCTCCGCCGTCGGCTCCCCCAACTTCCCGCCGCTGACGACGAGCTTGGTGCCCAGCAGTTCGCCCGGCGGTTTCGTAACCAACGTTACCGTCGACACGGCTGCTATGGCCGCCAGCGCCTCTCCTCGAAACCCGAGGGTGGTAATCCGGTCGAGGTCGTCGGCGTTTTTTACCTTGCTCGTCGTATGTCTTTCGAAGGCCAGAGTCGCTTCGGCCTCGTTCATACCGCAGCCGTCGTCGCGGACCGTAATCTCGTCCAAGCCACCGCCCTTGAGCGACACCTCGACCCGGGAAGCTCCGGCGTCGAGGCTATTCTCCATAAGCTCCTTGACCACGGACCACGGCCCCTCGACCACCTCGCCGGCGGCGATGAGACGGATTACGTCCTCTGTCAACTTACGCATCATCTTGGGACATTACCCACCGGATTTATCATTGTTTATATCCGTTTCAGGCTCGGTCAATCTCTTGTTATGAACTGCGGCACCGGCGATCATATCGAGTACTGCGAATAATTCGTCAGACGCCGACACGTAATCGACCCGTTCCCGGACTTCTGCGGCAGCGTTCGCCGGTGCGGAAGAAACGCCGCACTTTTCTAAAAAAGGCAAGTCGCCCCAACTGTCGCCGATACCCAACACGTTTTCGGGACGGATGTTTAAACCGTAATCTTCACGTAGTACATCGATTAACCAGTCGAAACCGGAACCCTTATTGATACCGGCGGGCGTAATGTCGACCACCGAAATCGAACGAGTTACGTAGAATCCGTCCAGCAACTCGGTCGGGGCTTTTTCCACATCCGCCATCAGTTCCTCGACGGTCCCACCGGGGCAGGGCGTAAGGCTTATGGCGTATCTTTTACCCATAATCCTGCCGCACCCCTTCAACTTTATCAGATGTTCCTCCAAGTATTCGTTGAAACGGCCGACCGCCACCTCGATTTCAGAGTCCGCGACCAAGGCCGGATGGAACGCGTACTCGTGCCCCAACCCGCCGTCGGATTTGTACATCCCGCAGCCGTTCTCAAAAATGCACGGGTACGGGGCGCCTATAATCCTCGCGAAAGCTTCCACGTACCCCATCGGGCGCCCGCTTATCAGGACGAGGGGCGGGACGTTGGAATCGTCCAACGACCGGTCGTTCCAAAGGCGCAGCTCGGCCAGGCCGACGGCGTCCACCGGCCCTTCCTCGTAGCCGGTCAGGCAGCCGTCCAGGTCTGTCACGATGAGCTTTATAGGATGGCGGTAACCTTCAAGGAATTCCTGCATGATTTATTGCCTTTTAAACAGATGCTTCGCGAACACCTTGAAACTTAGAAATGTCCTTAATCCCTCCGACGGGTGCAAAACGCCCTGAAAAGCCTTCCTTAAAATATAGCCGGGGCGGAGGTAGAACCGGCGCCGCGCGGAATCGCAGAACTCGACCAGTTCCTCCGCGGTCAGCGTATCAGTCAAGACCACGCAGTTATGTAAACCCTCGGCCGTTACCCATTCGCGGAAATCGGACGTGGTCAGGTAACCGTTCTCCTCTGCCCAGATGTACGCGCGGGTTCCAGGGTAAACCATTAATGGAAAGAACTGGGCGGTATCGGGCGCGAGCTTAAGGGCGAACTCGAGAGTCCGCTCCAGGGACTCGCGGGTCTCGCCCGGTGTTCCGGCCATGAAGCACCCGTGGACGAGCAGCCCGGCCCGGCGCGCCGCCCGCGCGAACTCGAGCTGTTGTTCCAGGGTCGTACCTTTATTCATCATATCGAGGACCCGCTGGTCGCCCGACTCGTAACCGACTATGATGAGCCGGCAGCCCGCCCGGCGCATCGCGACCATCGTCTCGTAATCGAGGTTCGCCCGGACGTTGGCCGACCACCGGATTTTTACGCGGCGCTCGATTAATAACTCGCAAATCTCCTTTACGCGCCTCTTGTTGGCCGAGAAGGTATCGTCTTCGATAACGACCTCGCGGACGTGCGGTAGTTCGTTTGCGATATATTCGAACTCGTCGGCCACGTCCTCGGGCGAGCGGAGCCGATACTTGTTCCCGTGGAAGACCTGGGGGTAAAGACAGAAGACACATTTATGTGGACACCCTCGCCCCGTTATCATCATTACCATCGGGTACCTGGCGGCCGCGAAGAAGTAGTCTTCCACGCGTAAATACCTCTTCACTATCTCCGCGAGATACGGGCGCCCGTCCAGCTCCTCTATTAAAGGTTGCCGTTCGTTCTCTGCCACCGCTTCGCGTAGGCGATAGGCCAACCCCTTGACCCCTTTCCAATCGTCGCCGGCGGATAACGCGGCGGCAAGCTCGACCAGGGTTCGGTCGTACTCGCCTACGCACACGGCATCGGCGGCCGGTTCGGCCAGCCCGTCGCCCGGCCGTGCCGTAACGTGTGTCCCGACGAGCACTGTAAAAGACCCGTCCGTCGCCTTCTTTAAATACGCCGCGAACGCTTTATCGTTCTCGATTGACGGGGTGGACGTATTTACTGCTACGAGGTCCGGCTCGAAAGCGGCCGCCCTGCGGAGAACGTCATCGGCGTTCAGGCGGGAGGCAGGCGCGTCGACGACGTCGATTTCGTATCCGGCACGTTCGATGGCCGCCGCGCCGTAAAGCAACCAGAACGGGTAATATATCGTACCGCTCTTGGTTATCGCGGGACTACGCGACTCCCTCGAGTAACGCCCGTACTCGGGCAGGAAAGGCGGGTTAATCAATAATACTCTCATTTAATAACGGTAAAGCCTGTACCCGAACGACTCGTACGCCGGACCTTCCGATTTACGTACCACAATAGGGTCATCCGATTCCAAAACGTCCCTCGGTAACTTCACGGATATAATTCGAATGTCTTCTCCGGCGTCGACGTCAAAAGAACCCAGCGATCGCCCGGCGGAAGTTATTTCGACCGTTGACCCTTCGACGGACCGGAAATACCCGGCCAGATACCAGGGTCCGGATTCGTCGTCGATGTCGACCGGAAGCTCAAGCCGCTCCTCGAAAATGTTATAAACCCCGCCGTTGAATCCAGCGGCCAGAACGCTGCTATCCGGCATGTAACCTACGGATGTCCCCTCGTTCCGTAGTACTTCGCGGACGTCGCCGAAGTACGGGTTCTCGTATCCTGGTGAACGGCCCTTCCCGATTAACGTATAGACGAAACCCTTATCGTTACGCTCGTAAAAAGCGACCTCGTAACTTTTTTCGGTAAACGATTCGTTCCCGTTCTTCGACGTAATCACACGGTATAAAGAAACCGGTCCGCCCCCCGCCAGCTCGACGAATACTCCGGGGTATCTCTCGGCGACCACCGGCGGGCAAACGGCGACTACGTCGCCGTACTCGGCGGCCTCGGCCAGGACTGCTGGCACACCCCAACGCCCGGCCCTCGCGAACGGGCCCCCCGGCACGGCGATGTCGAGAACCGGTACGGGAAGAATTCGGGCAAGTTCGTAATTCCCGAAGGTCAAAGCGCCGGAAGCGCCGCCGGCCATCTCTGCCGCTTCGGGCGCCCACCGATGAAGCTCAGCCTCACGTTCGGCGTCGAGGGCCCTACGATAGAACAGGTTCCAATGGGTCATCAGCCCGAGGACGACCATCATTATAAAGATAGCCGGCGCGAGTATCTTTCCCAACCACCTAATCGCCAGTACCTGGCGATATCCCAGGAGCACCAACCCCACGGTTACTGCGACGATGAACAGCGGGTACGCCGCGGCGACGGGCGTTACGATTCCGGCCCCGGTCCCGCCGGCCGCCCCGACAGCCAGAGAACCAAAGATAACGGTCAGGGCAAACGACGCCACGAACCGGTCGACCGGACGCCCTCGGTACAACCACGCGACGCCGAAGATAAATAACGGCAGTACCATTAAAAGCGTCGTCGCCAGAAACACGCCGGCGTAGTAACCCTGAAGCAGGTTGAGCGAGTTATTGAAGAATGCGTACCAGACACCGATTACCCTCTCGCCGGTCGTCAACAGCGGGTCGGTCACGACCGGGTTCACCGTCGCCAATACACCGTCGACGCCGCCGAAGGCGAACCGAAGTACCCCGTAGACGACACCGACCGCAACGGCAATCGCCAACCTGGCCGTTTTCGCCGCGCCAGTCGTTTTGACCCAGAAAGCCGCCGCCGGGACGACGACGTATATCGGACCGAAAAGAGTCGCCGCCCCCGTAACGACTACCGACGCCCAGGAAACCGAACCGCGTTCGACGTCCCGCGCCAGGAGGACAGCACCCCATACGGCTAACACCCCGGCCGCCAGCGCCGGCGACAGCGCCAACGCGTCGCCGGTGACTTTGCCGTTGGCGACGCACAGGAGTGAAACTGCCAGAGCCGCCTGCACCGACATCAATCGGGACGTCAGGGCGTAAACACCGGCCGCGGCGCCCAAGTAAATCGCCAAGCCCCAAAGGTATGCGGTGGCGACGGACAACCAATCGGGCAGACCGACGGCTTTTATTATAAAGATATCCAAGGCTCCCGGGAGCCCAACCGTCGCCGGAAGGGCAAGAAGCAACCGGACGTTCTCCGGGAACCCGACCTCCTCGGCCAGGTACAGAGGCGCGCTGACGGTCGGCTCCGGCGCCGCCGCGAACCCGGCGACCGCAACGAAACGGGCGGCGTACATTATATATACGGCCGCCGCGATGACCAGAATCCAGAAAAGAGCTTGCCAGCGGTACTTCACGTTAGGTAAAACTACTCCTCGCGGGCGATATCGAAAACGGCGCCGGCTTCCAGTCGGCCCTCTTTCATCATACGTAAGACCCGATTCGCTTCTTCGAGAGGGAAGGTCTCGACCGTGGTCTTTATCGGTATCTCGGCCGCCAACGCCAATAACTCTTCCCCGTCGCGCCTCGTGCTGTTGGCCACCGAACGCAGGGTCTTTTCGTAATACAGACGTTTCTCGTAGTCCAACTCAGGCACCGGCGTCATATATATTCCGGCCAATGCGACGGTCCCGCCCTTATCGATATGCTCCAACGCCACCGGTACCAGTTCGCCTGCGGGTGCGAACACGACCGACGCGTGGAGTTTCTTCGGTGGTGCGTCGTCGTACGGGTGCCCGGTCCAGACGGCGCCGAGTCCCTCTGCCAGCTTCCGGTGACGTTCGCCACGGGAGAAGGCGTAAACTTCGCAACCCCAATGGTTAGCCACCTGAATCGCGACGTGGGCCGAGTTCCCGAAACCGTACATCCCTAGGCGTTGGCCCGGTTGTATCCCGCTCAACCGGAGTGCCCGGTAACCGATAATACCGCCGCAGAGAAGGGGGGTCGCTTCGACGGCGGAGGCGCCCTCGGGCACCGGGTACGCGAAGTCGGCGGCGACGGTAGTATATTCGGCGTAACCGCCGTCTACCGAGTACCCGGTGAACTTCGCGTTCTCGCAAAGGTTCTCCAAACTGCGCTCGCAGTAGTCGCATTCGCCGCACGTCCACGCGAGCCACGCGGCGCCTGCTCGGTCACCGACCTTAAACCGGGTTACGCCGTCGCCGACCTTCTCCACGACGCCGACTACCTGGTGCCCGGGGACGACCGGGAGCTTGACCGGCGGAAGCTCGCCCTCGACCTGGTGAAGGTCCGTGTGGCAGGCGCCGCAGGCCAGGACCTTTACTAAAACCTCGCCCGAATCAGGCTCCGGGACCGGTACGTCGACGAGCTCGAGCGGCTCGGTCTCGACGGGAGCGGGGCGCGTTAGGTGGATGGATTTCATCGTTTCAATATGCCTTCAATAGTAGTTTTAAGCTCCGGGATATTTTTCCGGATTATAGATTCTATTAGCTCGAGGTTTACACCGCCGTAATCGTGGGCGATAAAATTACGCACGCTATACGCGCCCGCGACCGGTAGTTCGAACCTAATACTCTCGCTCCTTATCTGGTTAAGCTTTTCGCCGACCTGCAATAAGCACATCAGCAACGCGTGCCTACCCTCGACATCTTTAAGAGCAAGAGTAACGCCGTTATGTCTTTGAACGATCTCTTCGATATCGTTGATTATCGATACAATAAATTCCAGCTTAGCGGTATCGCTATTCGCCGACATAAACTACCTCTGGCAGTATATACTTCTCTCCGACCCGGTCGAGGCCGTACTCGTCTACGATGTCAATATCTTTGTCCAAAGCCAGTTCGATTTCTTCTCTAATCTCAGCTAATCGTTTAAACGCGTCGAAACCGTCGTACGTCGCGGTAAATTCTTTGGTTAAGTTATAAAGTATATCAATATCGCTGTCTTCGGTCTCGTCGCCGCGAGCATAAGAACCGAAGACACCGAGGATAATGAAACCCTCAGGTTCGTATTTCGCTTTTAATTTTTTAACTTCATCCAACAAATCCGTTCGCACAGGAAAACCTCCGACCTATCGAATAAATAGGACCGGCCCCTCGACGAGCTCGAGCGACTCGGTCTCGGCGGGGGCGGGGGATTTTAACACGGCTGCTTTCACGCCCTCGCGTTCCTCTCCCAGAATACGGCGTCCTCGAACCCCTGGATGGAAGTGTCAACCTCGGCCAATTCCAACCGTTTCTCGGCAAGGAGGCAGTAGTCCTCGTCTATTTCTACCCCGGCGTACCGGCGCCCGAGCTTCTTCGCGGTCACCGCCGTCGTGCCGGAGCCCAGGAACGGGTCGAAGACGACGTCGCCGGGCCGGGAACTCGCGAGGATTATCTTCGCGAGGAGCTTCTCGGGTTTTTGTGTCGGGTGGTCCGTGTTCTCGGGCATCGACCAGAACGGGACCGTGACGTCGGTCCAGAGGTTGGACGGCGCAGTCAGGCGGAAGTTGCCGCCTTCCGTCTCCTCCCAGTCCTTGGGTTCTCCGTCCTCCCGGTAGGGCGCAACGACGCGCCGCTTAAGTCGAACCGCGTCGGCGTCGAAGTAGTAGTCGTCCCCTACTGTCGCGAACCATATATCCTCGGCGCAGTTCTTCCAGTTGGCGCGGGCGCCACGCCCCTTCTCCCGCTCCCAGGTTATCCGGTTGCGGACCGTCAGGTACCGATCGAGGGTTCGGGCCACCGCCGGCGAGCTACCCCAGTCGGCGCAGACGTAAACCGAGGCCGTCGGCTTGAGGGTCGGCAAAAGTGGTACGAGCCACGATTCGACCCACTCTTCGTAGTCATCGGTAGGCATCCGGCGGAACCCGGCGGCGCCGAAGTCCTTCGAGAGGTTGTACGGCGGGTCCACGAAGAGGAGGTCCACGAACGCGCCGGGGAGGTACGGTAATACGTCGAAGACGTCCTGGTTAACGATACGGTTCTCGAGTTCGTTTACCTCGGCGGGCCCGTCGAGTTTGACGAGCCGAGGGGCGTACCGGTCCCGGTCGCCGTGCTCGAGAACGACGGTGCGGTTGCGGGGCGCCCGCGTTTTAACCTCGTCGGCCGACACAATAGGGCTATTATACTAAACGGCGCGGGATTTACAAGAATACTTTGGGCGGGAACCACGTTAAAAACCCGCCGGGGAGGCGGGGGCACGTATTCCATACGATTACCAGTGTCTCTTGCCTTTAACGAACTCCTCTTTGCCCTTCCTTTTTATCTTTCCGAGGTTTTTTACGTGGGCGTCGCCGTGGACGACTTCGAGGAACTTCAGGTTTTCGCAGACCTTGAAATCATCGCACTCCCAACACCCCTCGTAACCTTTTTTATCGCAGCACTTTCTTATTTTACAGAAAGGCGGGCCGCCGCCGTCGCGGCAACCCTTGCGGCACCTGAACTTGACCATCAGGCCGAGGACGTCGTAACAGACGTCGTAATCCTTAAACCCCTTTGCGAAGGAATGCCCCGAAATGGCCCGGGCGAACTTGTCGTATTTCGAGGACCTCAGTTCCTTACGGAGGTCGCGGGCCAGGTCGGGGATGACCCCTTTATACCCGTGGCAATCGCCGCAGTAGAGACCGCAGTAGGCGATCAACCGCAAGTCCGCTTTCAATTCGGCCATTATACCCCGCTAACGTTATATAGAAACTGGCGGAGGGGGTGGGATTCGAACCCACGAGGCCCAGAAGACCCACACGCTCTCCAGGCGTGCTCCTTAAGCCGCTCGGACACCCCTCCGCCGAAAAACGTCTTTAATTATTAATAATTTCGGAGAGGCAGGGATTCGAACCCTGGGTACCCGAAGGCACAACGGTTTTCGAGACCGCCCCGTTCGACCGCTCCGGCACCTCTCCTTATAGCTATTATACCATTATACTAAATGTCGAACGCCGACGCAAGACCGTCTTACCGCGAACGGCGGTTAGAAAACCGCCGCTACCCTAACTTGCGTTGTAAAGGATTAGACTAACCGGCGGCGCTAAGCGCCCCTACCGGGCAAACCGCTACGCAGACGTCGCACTCGATACAGCGGTCCGGATAGAACATCAATGTAAGCTCGTGAAGCAATAGCGCGGGGGGCGACGGCGGACAGACCGCCACGCACCCGCCGCAGGACCCGCAGAGGGCCCGGTCGATGTTTATATAACCAGTCGTCGCGACGTCTTCCATAACCACGCGGTTAAGTAACGCGGCCGGCGAGACGACCCGCCGGGCGTATTTCTAGCATAGGCACGGGGAAAATCAAGGGAAAGTAAATAACCGACCGTTTGCCGAACGCCTTCAAGAACGAACGAGTTAACCGCCCAGGCGGGCGACTTTGGTGAGGTCCACGGCGACGTTGCCCATAAAAGTAAAACGGACGGCCGACGGCGGCTTATCGCCGTTGCCGTCGTACGCCGGGGCGCCGTTGAAATCAAAATAGATACCGGACTGAAACCCGACGCCGAGAAACGACAATATCCAATACTCAAACGACGGATTAACGATTACCGACGCGGTGTCTATAAACGCCTCAGTACCGATCATCGGGCCGTCTTCGAAAATGGTTTTTAACATACGAGTATAACCGGCCTTCACGGAAATACGCGTTCTCTCCGACGGATTAAAATCGATTCCGGCGTAAAAACCCGGATAATAATGGTCGTCTAAACCCCCGTAGCCGAAAAGACCGTACCGGGGATTATCTATGTTGAATGAGGCCCGGGCGAAACAACCCCATGCCGGACGGTCGATAAACCTGAAGCCGCCGTATATCCAATGGTGGTCAACCACCGCGTCCGAAACGGTCGATTCCGGCGACATATCCCGTTCCGAAAAGAAACTGTACCCAACCTCGAAACGGGCGTAAGAGAAGTCAGCGGACGTAGCCCACATTATCGCCGCGCCTTTATCGCCCTCGATATTTGGCGTAGTTAAACCGCCGACGGCCGCGCGGTAAACCATAGTAGCCTCGTCCGGCGCCGCGTTACAAGTCGTAGCGACCACGTAAAATATACAAACCGCGAAAACCGATGTGGACACTGACTTATACATATAGGACACCACCCCCGAATCGGACTCAAAAGCCGTACGAACTACGTCAGTACGGATACCCCAAAGTAAAGTGGAACTCGGCGGGGCCTTCTACTTCGTGAAGGTCGGTGCGCCAGGCCCAATCGAACATCATGTCGAAGTAGCCGAACCACCACCGCAGCCCCAGGCCGAAGGACATCTTGGCGTGGACCAGGTGGAACCCGCCGTCGGTACTCCAAAGCTTGAAGCTTTTATACTTCGCATCCTCCTTGGTAACGTACCATTGGCGGTCCTCCGGGTACGCGCTGGCCTCGTCCCAGTCTGACCAGGCCGTACCGAAGTCGGTAAAGAATACGCCGCGGAAACCGCCGATGATAAGCCCCGGTATGGGCGTAACCAAAAAGTCAATCAGGGGAAAGCGGTACTCAAAGTTACCCAAGAACATCTTCGTACCGTAAAGCGCGTTGTATTTATAACCCCGGAGTGACAAGCCGCCGCCGAGGAAGTACGGCTGAGGGTCCCGGCCGTAGTTATATCCGGCGACGGCCCGGAACGCCAGACTGTTGCGGTCGCTTATGCGGATATAGCGCCTGAAGTCGGCGGTGTGTCGAGTATAACGCAGGGAACTCGCGCTGACGGCGATGGTCTGCTCCAACGAATATCGCATCCTTGACCCGGCCGTCGGGTGGTAATAGTTCCATTGGGACGTATCCCGGACGAGACCTACCTCAGCGCCCAATAAATTATTGTTACTATCCGGTACGTCCTTTCTATCGAAGTATTGGGAATACCGCCGTTGTTGATAGTAACCGAAAAGGGTCAACTCGGCGCGGGTCCGGTACGTGAACGGGTAATAAATCGACCCGAAAGCACCACTCTGTCTTTCGTAGTACGAGCGTTCACTCGTATATCCGTAATATCGCCAACTCGACCCGCCGAATACGAACGTCGGGCGCCTCGTCATGTAGTAATAGTACAGCGCCCCGTTCAGGTCCTCATAACTGGAGACTGAGACGAGGTCGAACATTATGTCCATCCTGTGGGCGCCCAGGATGTCGGAGATGCCTACCACCGAATAGTTGCGGAACTCGCCGCCGGTAGTGAACTCAAAGGTGGTGTAAACGTAATCGGCTCCCCAGTTGAGACCGTATTTACGGCTACGGTCCAGCACGTCTTCGGCCGCCAGCTCACGGACCGTCTCTGCGTACGACTCATCCCACTCGGGCTCGTCGGCAAGCTCGTCCTTCGCGGCCGGGCCGGTTCCGCCGTCGGATTCCTCGTCGCTTTCAGGGCTCGGTCCGAGTACCTCAACGCCTTCACTCGACAGCTCGTAAACGTATTCGTCGCCCTCGACGATAAACAACGGACCTTCCGACAGAACGTCGACCGCTTCTAGCGGTTCAGTAAAGAGGCCCCCGGTTCCGGCTTTGTAGACATAATCGCCCTCGGCAGGACGCTCTAACACGGGTGTATCCATAGGGCCAGCCGGCGTGTCCATCGTATAGACCGAGTAAGTCTGGTCCTCGTACGCGGTAAAGGCTATCCTGTCGCCGTCCGGCGACCACGACGCGTCCATCACCGAGCCGACCACATCGGTGTATCGCCCCACCTCCCGCGTCGCCAGGTCCATCGCGAACAGGTTGTAGATGCCATCGTACCGATTGGACGTAAACAGGAGCTTCGAACCGTCGGGCGATACGTCGGGCGCGATGTTGTCGTAGTCGCCGAAGGTAAGTTGCTCCATATCGGACCCGTCCGGACGGACGCGGAAGATGTTGTCGAAAGATTCGCGCTCACTGGTGTAATAGATGTACTCGCCGTCGGGCGACCAGGCCGGATACCCGTCGGAGTACGGGTCGTCGGTAACTCTGCGGACAGTGCCGGTCGCCGTTTCATAAAGATATATATCTTTACTGTCCAATTCCTGGGCGGCGAAAGCTATATACCTCCCGTCGGGCGAATAGGCCGGCCCGACCACATCCTCAAACTTCGGGTTGAAGCGGGTCGCGACCTCCCCGTTCAGAACGTTGAGTATATAGAGCTGGTCGAAGGTGTCTTTCTTCACGACGAAGGTTACGAAGTTTCCGTCCGGCGACCAGCTCAAGCCGTTCTCCAGGTACATCAGGTAGTCGTACTCGTTAAGGGTGTATCCCTTCGTTATGTTCTCGAACTTCTCCCCCGTCTCCGCGTCCATCAGGAAGATGTCTATGAATCGGTCTTTCACGGTCAGACACGCGAGCATATCCCCCGACGGCGACCACTTGGGTTTGAAATACGCTATCTTATCCGCCCTGTCGTCCCGAGGCGAAAGGAGTTCCGCGAACTCTTTGGTCTGTTGTTTCTCCTCTATCTGGGGCCAGAATTTGCGTTTTAAATATACGTGCCAGTCCTCGGTCAACTCGTCACCCGTCACGCCGAGGACTTCATCAAGGGCGTCGTCCGTCTTCCGCAGTTTCGAGTGGGCAAAAGTCTTAAGGAGGTCTGTCAGAGCTTCTTCCCCATAGATTTCGGCGATATAATCACATAACGATTGGCCGCACTTATAACCCAGGTAAATGGACGGAAGGTAATCGAAGGTGTCCATCTCCTCGACCGTCGGCAGGTAATCGTACATCACCGCGTCCCGCAGGACCATCTCGCCTTCGGGGGTCCAGTCGTCGGCCACGTGTTCGGGTAAACCTTCCATAAACCACGTGGGCGGCGCGAGGGTACCGAATAGAGACCCGGCCGTCGGGTAAAGCTCCTCGAAGGTCATCTGGTGGGTTATCTCGTGGGTGAGCGTTTCCTCGAATTGCCGCTGGGACCCGTTGAACGGCAGGACGACCCGTCGCCTGAGGGGCTCGGCGAAGCCGCCTACGCCTTCGCCGGATATCGGGTATATCGTGTTCTGCTCGAAGTGCCGGGCGGACATATACACGATAATCGGGATGCGGCGGCTCAGGTCCACTTCCAGGTCATCGGAGACCCGAGCGTACGCGAACTCGGCCTCTTCGGCGGCATAATCCGCCAGGAACGCTTCCTCTTCGTAAAAATAAATATCGAAGTGCTCGGTCTCGAGGATGCGCCACTTCATACGTTCGTTTCTAATTACTGACTTGCCGAAACCGTAGCCGGACGCGGCTACGGCGGTTATAACGAAGCATAATAAGCCTAACCTTAATGGTCTTAACATGCCGAACCTTCTCTCATCCACTTTCGTCAGGGTTTACAAATCGGCCATATACCGTTCTCTAAAAACGTCCCGGCTTTCTATCGTAGCGGCGTACTCGCCGGCCACGTCGTCGAGGAGCGCCTCGAAAATATCGCTTTGGATACGCATATCGAGTGGGAACTCGTCGGCGTCGTAGGTCTCCTTGGTACTCTTGTCCAGTTCCCGCCTACGTATCAGGCGTCCCGTTTTCACATCTATAACTTTCACGGTCAGCACGAGCTCGAAAATCATGTCCGCGTCCAGGTACTTGGTCGAAAAGTGAGGCCCGTAGTCGATGAACGGGGCGGTCCCGTGTTCGACCGTATATAGCTCGTTGCGCTGGTACCCTTCGGGCGAGTATGAAGACGAGTAGAACTCGACCTCGCCCGTCAGGACGGCGTCAACGCCGAGCGCTTTGCCGACTTCGATGCACGAAGAGCGGACCGCCGGGTCGAAGTCCATCCCGTCGATGGTTGACTGGACCGTCTCGTTGTCCTCGACCAGGAACACGTCCTTCTCTTCGATTTGTTTGCGTACGGCCTTCGCGGCCAGTTCACCGGCCGGCATCGCGTCCCAGTTGGTAGCGAATGGGACTACCGCAATTCGCTTGTAAAACGACGGGTCGATGTCCGGCGGCGTCTCCACCGGTATCTCGACGACGACCGCGCCGGCCGCCGTTGCCAGTACCAAACCTAACGAGAATAATACCTTCATATTACACCACCGGTATCAAATCAAAACCGGCTCTCGCCGGCGGTTACTGTTCAGGCTCTTCTTCTTATAAGTATGAGTAAGCTGCCAGACGTTACCCTTATTTTACCCCGTACTTCTTTTTGTTAGACGACGGGCGCGAGTCCGTCGGAGATGGCCGGCACGCGGCGCATTCGCCTAGGTGCGTTTTAATTCGCGCCCCTTCTTTTAATTCGCGCCCCTTCGTCGTCCGGCAGTTCGCCGCCCAGAGTCCTGCGGTTCGCCGTCCAGAGTCCTGCGGTTCGCCGTCCAGAGTCCGGCGATTCGCCGTCCAGATAGGCCGATATCTTCTTTTCGTCTATACAGCCGGTTACTTTCCCCTTCACCTATTTAGACCAGCTTATCGGACAAAACTTGCGGTCGTTTGTCGATGATAGAAGACTAAATCGACGACCGAATCAACTAAATGAGTACGAAAACGGGCTCAAACGTTACCTTTATTTCACCCCGTACTTCTTTTTGTTAGACGACAGACGCGAGTCCGCGCTGTCCTTCATATCGTCGGCCGCGGCGAGGACCTCCAATATCTCTTTACGCTTCTCCGGACTCGGGTCCTCGCTGTAGTCAACCGCCGTACTTATACAAATAAGCATTCTGTCTATATAAATAATATAGCTTTCGTTGAGCTCGGACGTTTCATCCGAACTTGTAATGAACGAAGAAAACCCCTCCCGCGCTTTGGTCAAACGGGCGATAAAATCCTTGGCCTTTTCGGCCGAGACGCCCTTTTCCAGCCCCGCGCGGCTCATCTCGGCGGCCAGCGCGTTCAACTCGCCTATGAGCGTCTTGGCCGAATAATAGTAATCGGTGAAGCTCTCTTTGCCGCCGGCCGACGCCGAAAAGGCGACCATAATCGAAAAAACTACCGTCGCGGAAAGGACTACGGACCGCATAGAACCCCCCGGGCAAAAACCGATCAGACCTACGTTAAAATATACTACCACCCGCCGGCGGGGGTGTCAAACGAAAAGGGGGACGCGCCGGAAGGCGTCCGCTTGCCTATATGGTTTTGACACGGAAATCAACGAAAAGGTAAAAATGTAGCAAATAGCTATATCAGAAGCGAAACGAAATTGTATACTGCTCAACTCACACAACAGCTTATGCCGATAGCTGATGCGGAGTAAATTACACCGGTATGGCGGGGCCTCGATCCAGAAGAAGTAGACGTACTCAGTGTAATCGACTAAAAAGCCGTATTGCCGGGCCATACGAGCTATGTTAAACTGAGCGTCCGAAGTAAGATTTTTGACGCTTATCTACTATGGAGGGCCGGTCATGAGATTCGCTATCGCGGCAACCGTCGCAATTGGTTTGGCCGTCCCGGTGGCGGCCGATGAGGTTATTGTCGGCGACCGGGAGTTGGTTATTAACAGCCCTTACTGCGGATCTTGAGGCGTTTCGTACCGGGTACAGGAACTTGTACTCGCGTCCGAAATAAACCTGGCCGGAACGATTATCGCGGTAGAGTACGACGTTACCAACGGACCGTATTCGAACTGTTTGTTTTACGACTTCGAGATGCGGTTGTGCCACACGCCGCTCGCCGAATTGACCGAGAACTTCAGCGACAACTACGGCGGGAACACGCCCGTTCTCGTAGCGTCCGCCGACCCGCTCGACATAACCGCGCCAGAGGAGGGCTGGTGGTCCGTCCCGGACTTCGAGCCGTTCAGATACGACGGCGTACAAAACCTGATAATCGAAATCCGCTGGCAGGACGATAACGAGGAATCGGTGGATATGTGGTGTTTCGACTCGGGAGCCGACCGTTTCCTTTTATCCAAACAATACGGCGGCGAAACCGGGAGCCTGGCGACCAAACTCAACCGTTTCCGCCTGACCCTCGAAACCGATACGTCCGTCGAACCGGCGAGTCTGGGTCGGGTAAAGTCGTCATTTATGTGAGAAACGGAACGTTCGGCTTCGTTTTTGCGCCAGAACCGGCGCGGGGTACTGGCGCGAGTGGAACCTCTTCAAACTGCCGGGCGGCATCGCGGTCTTCCTCGCCGTACACCTCATCGCGATACCGCCTATCCTATACGGGATGATATTGGTTCGCGACGGCCGATACTCCGGCTTGGTATTCTCGTTGATACTGTGCCTCGCCGGGGCTTTCGCGTTCACGATCCATACTTACTTTATCTCGAGAGGTCGCCAGGAGTTCCGAACTCCGGTCTCGTTGTTTATCCTCGCGGCAACCCTAGTCACATCCTTAGCCCAGGGAACTATTACTATATATTTGATAGGGATACGATAATCAAGCGGCCCCGGCGGCCGCTCTACACGTGCTGTTATACTTAGACTCAACCGGTTGGGTATGGTCTTCTAGTCCGGTTTGACCGGCGAGTTTGGGGAGGGTTAAGACGTTCTATCGGTAAAAAACCCGGCCACCGCCGAACTCAACTCGGCGTCGATCGAGAACATAACGCCGTATTCTGCTATAGGCTTGTTCCGTACCCGGGCCGGAAGCCCCATTTCCTCAAACATATAGTTTGCCTCAAGGCGCAAGCGCTCTTCTTCGGCGTCGACGCCTTTCGCGTTCGCCAACCTGCTACCTTCCTGAAGCATCATCGCGTACAGCGTGGGGAAATCCTCGGCCAGTCCCAACCCGGTCTCCAGTTGCCGCGCGGCTTCCGCGTATTCACCGGCGCGCCGGAAGAAACGGGCGGCGATTTCGTGGCAGTCAAGGCCGTACACTTCATACCCTTTCAAACCCTCCAAGCCACCCTCCACCAAAGGCCGGGCTTCGTCCAGATGCCCCTGTAAGCAAAAGGCGTCGGCGATATAAAAAGCCGCTGTCACGGTCCCCTTCTCGAATCCGGCTTCATCTGCGTAACGCAACGCTTCCCCGGCCGACGCCCGCGCTTCACCGAAGAACCCCAACTCGGTCAGGATTACCGCCATGCCGGTCCACGCGATCGCTAGGTTAAACGGCAGGTCCAACCCTTCGAACATTCGTATCGCTTCCACATGGGAGCCGAAGCTCTTCCCGAACATCGCGAAGTCCCGATAGACCATCGATATATTCGAAAGTACCTTCGCGTGTTCCCGCTTCGTATCGAAGTACTCTGGATGCACGAGGCACTCTTCGTATCTATCCATTGAGCGACTATGTCGCCCCAAAAGCGAATCGACCGTCGCGACGTTATAGATCGCGTTATGCATGATGCCTCGGTCGCCGAGCCGTTCGCCGATCTCCATGGCCCTCTCGGCATGGGCGGTCGCCTCGGCGTAATTACCCTGGCGCCACGCCGCAATAGACAATAAGTTATACAATCGCCCCAGTTCGCTGAGAGGTAAGTCCGGATACATCGTCGCTTTGATGAGCCTTTCTGCCAACTCCCAGTTATCCGACGGCGATAGTATCTGGAGTAAATCCCTCTCTCGAAGTAACTCCGCCGCGCCGCGCTGTTCCTCCCGGGTCGCGTAAACGACGGCCGTTTCCGGTATTATAATTTCCTCCAACGAGCATTCGAGATACTCGGCCAGCTTTTCGGCGTTGTAACGATTAATGCGTTTTACTTTGCCCGTAAGCCACCGGTTGACCGTCTTCCGGTCGACGCCGATGACCCTCGCGAGCCACCACTGCTTGAGCCCCAGTATCTCGACTCGCCTGACGACGAAGTGGGTGTTGAGCCGGACAGTATCGCTCCTACGCACGCGGTAAATATAAAAAATAGTACGGTATCCGTCAAGACGCGAAAAAAAGCACTCTCGTGTCCCCCAATGTCCCTTGACCCTGTGGGAACGTACTGGTAGATTGGCTCATCGGAATTACGAACTACGAAAGACGGCCCCCGTAACGGGAAGTGAGGTTATAAATATGAAACGCATAATCCCGATTATCGCGGCGCTAATATACGCTGTCCCGGTAATCGCCCAAGCGGAAGGAGCGAGTATGAACGCGAAAGAGGAATTCCCCGGGATACATTGGGACGAGATGAAGACCGCCATGGAGACCGGTGGAACCGACGCCGTGGTCGAGTTCATAAACGGATTCGGCGATGAGGAACGCCGGAAACTCTACTCCTTTGCCCAGCAGGCCTTCTACTGCCGCGAATGGGAGGGCAAGAGCTTCGACGGTTATATCGAGATCGTGAACGCCGGCATCGCCGAGGGACTGCGGCAGGCCGAGGCCATAGCGACCCCTAACGAAGCAGCCAAGCTGCCGGATGAGGCCGCCCGTTTGAAGGACTTCGCAAACATCCTATCGTACAACATGTCGGCGGACCTGGCCGAGTGTTGGCCCGGCGACGAAACGCCCCGCGAAAAGCGCCACATCGAGGCCGGGCTCAAAGCCGCCGAGGACTGTATCCGGTGGCGCGAGGAGCTGGGCAAAGGGCCGTTCCCCTTCTCGATCGCGTACTGGGCCAAGGGGATGCACGAATTTTCTCTGGGCGAAAAAGAAAACGCTCTGACGGATTTCAAGAAATCGTTCGATTACGCTGTCGAGTACGCGAAGGCCGAGGGCGTATCGCCCGAAGTCTCGGCGGAAGGTGACTTCGTGGTGATACTGGGCGCGGGATACGTCGGCCTGGCCGAGTGGGCCGCAGGCGACGAAGCGGGTAAAACCCGCTACGAGGAAGCCGTCGCCGCGTTCAAGGCTCAGGTAGACAACTACCCCGAAAAGAAGGACGACGCCCAGTTCGGCATAGACCAACTCGAGTGGGTTAAGGCCAAGTTTATAAAGTAGCAACAGATATTCGAACCCACCGGCCGGGCCGACGGTCCGATTAACAACCGAGCGCTTTTAGCACACGCCGAGCCTTGACTCGATCTCTCCGCCAGGGCCTCGTTCGCCGCTACGCAACGAGAACCGAAATACACAAAACCCCTTGACACCGGAGTTACCGTCCTATATATTAATCGCCCGCGATTACAGGGTATTTATCCGGACATTTAACTTATATTTATACTTCTAGAATCCTAAAAACGGGTGATTAAATGGTAACCGTACGGCCGTTCAAAGGAATCAGGCCCAAGAAGGAATACGCCGCGCAGGTAGCCTCGCCTCCCTACGACGTCATAAACTCGGAAGAAGCCGTAAAGCTGGCCGCCGGGAACGACCTGAGCTTCCTCCACGTCGTCAAGCCCGAGATAGACCTGGAACCCGGTATCGACCTCTACGACGAAAAGGTCTACGCGAAAGGCGTCGAAAACTTCAAACGGCTTATAGATGACGAGATACTCGTCCAAGATGACGCCGAAAAACTGTACTTCTACAGGTTAACGTTCGAGGGGCGGAGCCAACTCGGGCTCGTCTGCTGCTGCTCCGCCGACGACTATGACGCCGGGAAGATACTGAAACACGAGCTTACGCGGAAGGACAAGGAGATAGACCGGTCGCGACACGTCTCCGAACTCGACGCCAACGCAGGCCCGGTCTTCTTCCTATACCGCGCGCGGGAGCGGCTCGACGAGCTGGCGGCCGAGGCGACGGCCCGCCCGCCGGAATACGACTTCGTCTCTTACGACGGCGTCCGAAACGAGTTCTGGGTAGTCGAAGATAAAGAGTTAATCGACGCGGTCATCGCCGAGTTCGCTGACATGGCGTACGTTTACGTGGCCGACGGACATCATAGAACCGCGTCGGGCTCGGTGGTACGCGCCTGGCGCCGGGACGCCAATCCGGGCCACACCGGCGACGAGGAATATAATTTCTTCCTGGCTGTACTCTTCCCCCACGACCAGCTTCATATTATGGACTACAACCGGGTAATACGAGACCTGAACGGCCTCTCCAACGGCGAGTTCGTCGAAGCGATTGAAGGTAAATTCGAGGTATCGCCGTACGACGGCGAAGTACCGTACCGCCCGGAAGCGCTCCACCACTTCGGGATGTACCTCGACGGCAAATGGTATCGGCTTGTCGCCAAACCCGGCACGTTCGACGGAGACGACCCGGTCGAAAGCCTTGACTCGGCGATACTGCAGAATAACCTAATCGCGCCGATACTGGGAATAGAGGACCTCAGGACGGACAAGCGAATAGATTTCGTCGGCGGCATCCGGGGACTGGAGGAACTCGAAAGGCGCTGCGACGAGGAAGGATACGCCGTCGCGTTCGCCGTCCACCCGATGTCGGTCGAACAGTTGATGGCGGTGGCCGACGCTGGGGAAATCCTGCCGCCGAAGTCCACGTGGTTCGAGCCCAAGTTGAAAAGCGGCTTAATAATTCATAAGCTGTCGTAGGTAGATAAATAAACGGGGGTAACGTCTTAACGACGATACGAAGGAAGGGAACCTGAAATGTTGATACTGATATCGGACGCGTTTTCGCCGGACTTGCCCGACCGTCTCGCGCGTTTCGGCGAGGTTACCGACGACAAGTCGCGCCTACCCGAGGCCGAGGTCGCGCTGGTCCGCTCAAAGACGAAGTGTACGAAGGAGTGGATAGACGAAGCCGAAACGATGAAGGTCATCATCCGCGGCGGGGTCGGACTGGACAACATCGACCAGGAATACGCCAAAGAAAAGGGAATTCGCGTCCACAACACCGCGGCGGCTTCAAGCATCGCCGTGGCCGAAATCGCCTTCGCCCTGATGCTCGCGATGCCTAACCACCTAATCCGAGGTCACAACAGTATGGAGGCGGGCGAGTGGATTAAAAAAGAACTGAAGCGTACCGAACTCTACGGTAAGACCCTAGGGCTGTTGGGCGCCGGGCGAATAGGCGCCGAGGTCGGCAAGCGGGCCAAGGCCTTCGGGATGCGGGTGCTGGCGTACGATCCGTACCTGACCGAGTCCGAATTCGAGCTGGTGGACATGGATACGCTCCTGGCCGAGTCCGACTACGTCTCGCTCCACATGCCGTTGACCGACGAAACCAAAGGAATGGTCAACAAGGACCTCATCGCGAAGATGAAAGACGGAGCCCGAATCGTCAACTCCGGACGTGGCAAGTGCGTCGTCCAGGAGGACATAGTCGAGGCCCTCAAGAGCGGTAAGTTGGCCGGGTTCGCGACCGACGTCTGGTACAGCGACCCGCCGGAGACCAATCCGTTCATAGGCGTCGACAACGTCGTGATGTTGCCGCACCTGGGCGCAAGCACAAAGGAAAACATGGACAGAATCGGCGACATTATCGTCGAGTTGTTGGAGGGATATTACCCCGATAAGAAATAAGCAACCGGCGTAGCCGGACTAAGGAACCGGCCTTACCGGGCTACGTAGCCGGCCCCGCCGGCCTAAGCAACCGGCTATGCCGGCTAGGAAACCGGCTGTGCCGGGCTAAGAAACCGGCTGTGCCGGGTTAAATAACCGGCTGTGCCGGACGTGAAAGCGAGGTAAAAGAGATGGTTCACCGGATACACAACTTCAACCCCGGGCCCTGCGCTCTGCCGCTGCCCGTCCTCGAGAAGGCGGCGGCCGAGATGTTCGACTATAAGGGCACCGGGATGAGCGTAATGGAGATAAGCCACCGTTCGGCCGAGTTCGACAAGATAATAAAAGAGGCCGGCGTGCTGATGACGGGACTCCTGGGCGTACCCAAGAGCTACCACGTTCTGTTCCTCGGCGGCGGCGCCAGCACTCAGTTCTACTTCATACCGATGAACTTCCTCGGCGGTGGGACGGCGGATTACGTTAACACAGGCTCGTGGTCCAAAAAAGCGATTAAGGAAGCCGGGCTATACGGGACCGTCAACATCGCCGCTACTAGCGAGGAGGCCAACTTCAACTTCATACCGAAGCAGGAGGAGTTGAAGCTGTCGCCCGACGCGAAGTACGTACATTACACCTCGAACAACACCATATTCGGGACCGAGTTTCACTACGTACCAGAGACGGGGAACGTACCGTTAATTTGCGACATGTCGTCGGACATAATGAGCACGCCTGTCGATGTCTCGAAGTTCGGGTTGATATACGCCGGAGCCCAGAAGAACCTCGGCCCCTCGGGCGTAACGGCGGTTATCGTAAGCGACGAACTCATCGAAGCCGGCGCCGAAGACATCCCGACGATGACCCAATACAGGACTCACGCCGGGAAGAACAGCCTGTTCAACACGCCGCCATGCTGGAACATATACATCCTCAAGCTCTTCCTCGAGTGGGTCAAGGACCAGGGCGGCCTGGCCGAGATGGACGCCCGGGCGCAAAAGAAGGCCGATTTAATCTACGGCGCGATAGACGAGATGGACGACTTCTATAAGGGACACGCGAAAGCAGACAGCCGGTCCCGTATGAACGCGACCTTCAACTTGCCGACCGAGGAGCTTGAGAAAAAGTTCGTCGCCGAAGCGGCGAAGAATGACCTGGGCGGCGTCAAAGGCCATCGGTCGGTCGGCGGCATCCGGGTCAGTATGTACAACGCGACGGCAGTCGAATCGGTCCAGGCCGTCGTGGATTTAATGAAGGATTTTTACGGGAAGAATAAATAGCCGGAGGACCGGGTGACCGAGGAACCGATGGGAGACGTCTGCCCGCCGTCAGCGGTGCGGTGGCTAAACACCCGGCTCCGCAAACTGGTCCAGAACCCCGCAAGGGTTTTCGGCGATTACGTGAACTCCGGCGATACCGTAGCCGACCTCGGCTGCGGCGGCGGGTACTTCGCGGTCGCCTTAGCTGAAATGGTCGGCGAAAACGGACGGGTAATCGCCGTGGATGTCCAGGCCGAGATGCTGGATATAACGCGGGGGGGCGCGGCGAACAAAGGGGTTACGGACAGGATAACGTTCCACAAATGCGAACCCGACGATATCGGTTTGGTCGGCGAGAAGGTGGACTTCGCCCTCGCTTTTTACATGGTCCACGAAGTACCGAACCGTAAAGCGTTCTTCAACCAGGTCGCGGTATTACTCAAACCGGAAGCGCGTTTTTTGATAATCGAACCGACGTTTCACGTTTCGAGTTCGCAATTCGAACGAATCCTGGATGAAGCTGACTCGGCGGGATTGAAAAGCATAGAAGCCGTGAAAGTATTACTGAGTAGAGGTATGTTATTTACGGGTAATAAATGACGGAACGGGCGTCCCGCGGCCGCCTTTTCTTGATTAACGTAACCTTATAAAATATATAGATATTTCGGTTCAACGGTTAAACAGAGGTATGTCAAAAACGTCGAATTCGGGAACTTAAGGAGTGGATAGGATGAGAAACCTGATAACCTTCGTCGCCTTAGTAGTTCTGGCAATGGCGTTTATAGGGTGTGGTGGTGGCGAGAAAACGGCCGAGGAAACTCTTCCGGAAGAAGTTATCCCGCCGGAGCCGCCGGAGGACTTGAAAGACGCGGAAGCGGCTTACACCTACCTTATAACTAACTGGGCCGACGGCGACTTCGAGGACGTTTATTTAGCGTGCGACGCCGGGACGAAGGAAACCCTTGACCTGGCGTGGACCGAATATAAAAGCGCCCGCGATATGATTTACGAAAATATGGAAGCGGAAGCCCGCGAGAGCTATCTCGCCGACCGCGACTTCGGACCTCTGGTCCGCGCCGGCGGCGTCCAGGAGTTCTTCGCGGAGTTATGCAAAGAAAGCGATTACGCCGTGACCGTCGACGACGAGCTTAAAGCCGCCGGTTTCGAAATAACTGCGACCGAGGAGATTGACGAGAACACGACGGCGTTCGAGAACAACTGGATCGACGTCAAGATAACGATGGCCAAGGCCGGCGACTATTGGTTCACCGACTACTTCCGCCCCCTTGCCGACGACGCCCTGAGCCAGGCCAAACTCGACTGGAACGTAATTAACGAGGAGATGGGGCTTTTCTAACGAGTATCGTAAAACGACCATCCCGAAACGGGAAGGTCGCACCGTCGCTATAGGAATCCGGGCCGACTTCCAAGTCGGTCCTTATTTTTCGTATGCATAGCGGGTTCCTTTAATGACCCCGGTACCGCAGCCGACCGTAACCGTGAAACCAACGGGGTAATTTTCGTCGTGATAAGCGACCCGCCAGGTATCCCGGGCGAGTACCAGCGATGCGACCGGTTCGCCGCCGAAATACTCGGCCGGGTAACCGTCGGCGACGGGTGGTAAATCGAGGACGGCCTCGGGTAAATCGTCCCTGAATAGTTCGTCCGAATCGATGAAAGATAACGACGCACGGCCGCCGGCGTCGTCGTCGTCGAATAAACCGTAACCCAAGTACTCACCGGTCTCGACGTTAATAAAGGTCGGCATTTCCGTTTCGGCGGACCATACTGCGCCGTCCATATCCGTTTCGGCGCCTTTAACCGATACAGACATATAAGCGTCGTTGGCGTCGGCGGGAACTTCCGGGTTACGGTAAACGACCACCCATTCGGAATAACGCCCGCCGAAGTCCTCGAGGGGAGCAATTATCGCGACTACGTACGGTTCCGTAACCCATTCTCTTGCTTTGTCATCGGCGACCGCTACCGCTTCGGCGGCCGTCAACCGGGCTTCGAAAAAATCGGGAGAGAGCCACCGGGTACACTCGACGCCCTCGGTCTCCGTAAGTACCCAACCTTCCTCGCCGAACTGGCACTTGATACCGACCCATTCCCCGTTCGTATCGAGGACCTCGCCGAATTGACCGTAGTAAAGGAACGGGCGGGACGGCACTAAAGGCGCGTTCCCGTTCGGCTCCTGCCTGAAGTTAATCTTTTTAGGTAGTACGAATACGTAACCGACTTCGCCGTTTCCGTTTTCCGGCTCGTCGGGACCGCCGCAAGCAACGATGAAAAAAGACGTTATAATAAGCAATGCTGCGGGATATTTCGACATCGTTTAAGAAACCTTCTTAATGTCGCCCCAAAACAGTATCTGGATATCTTTGCAAGTGTCGCCCAACCGGTTTATTACCTCTTCGTACATCTCCCGGTCGCTTAGGATGACGTATCGTTCTTTCGCTTCGGGATATTTATGGAGGTAGAGAACCGCACCGAGGACGCTGTAAACGCTGCCGTATGCTTTCTTAGGACGTGTCGAAAGGCGAAGATGGTTAGTCTTGATTACACCGATTACCTTGCGGTCGGGTGAAACGATGTCGAACTCGTACTCGATCGGTGTGCCATCGGGCCGCTTGCCTAGTTTCAACCGGGCCTTTTCGAAAACCATACCTTTGAACGCGCCGAAATCGTCCCGGATTTTATCGTCTAACTTACGTCGGGCCATAAAACCCTCCAGTAGAGTTTAGCTATATAAAGGCGTTAACACCCCGTCTTCTTAAAAATATCCGAGTTTCCTTAGGCTTTCCAAACGAGCCGGCTCAATTTCGATTTCTATACCGGTATCTGTCGCTTCTTCTTCGATAGATTCAATCCATTCCTCTAAAATAGCCTTATATAGATCGAATTGTTCCGACGGGGGATTGTCAACAACGTCGCCGCCGTCGTTAATACGAGTATCAACAAATTTATATTTATAATCTCCATCGCCCACCCGTGTTAATATATACGGGGGCGAGTATACGGATTTTAAACCAGTTTCTGCCCCGCATAGTAACACCTGATCGAAAAAAACACAGCTACTCCTGAAATCCGCCGGTTCCGTCCCAACCAAGCTCAACACATCACGTCCGGACACCGGGTTAGGTATATCGGCCCCGACGTAACTTAGAACAGTCGGCATCACATCGACTAAGGAAACAGGGTAGTCCGACACTTCTGATTGAACTCCCGGTGCGTAGATTATCAGCGGAATGGCCATAACCTCGACATTATGGTTTATAGCGTGGCCGTACCTACCGTGGTCGAAAAGCTCTTCGCCGTGGTCGGCCGTTATTATAACCATAGTATCGCTTAATAAACCTTCTTCTTCAAGTGACTTGAAAACTTCGCCTACCGAACCGTCCACGTATTCGACCTCAGCTTTATACAAAGGGGCAATCATACTCCTACCCTCGCGAATACTACTCGTACCTTTAAGTTCCTGTCTCTCTATAAACGATAACGCTTTTTCCTTAAATGCCGGGTCTCCAGAGATAAATTCGACAGGCGCGCTTAACGGTCCGTGCGGGTCCAAATAGTGGGCGTAAATGAAAAACGAGCGACTGCGTTTTTCCTCCAATCTACTGCATAGGGTTTCGGTAAGCCACCTAGTCGTATCACCCTTACCTGTCCAGTAATTATACCCCTTAAAAAAGCTTATCGATAAATATAACGTACTCCGTTTAAATGCCATTAGAGGCGGAAAATCGCAATACGTAACGTATCGGTCAAAACCCCGAGCAAAACCCATTTCGGGTACCGGGACCGCGTTTGCCGAGTACGCTTCAGTTACATACCCGTAAGCGTTTAGAACTTCCGCCAGGGTAGGCGAACGCCCGTTACCGCAGTTTGCGACATCTGCTCCGAAAACGGACGGGTACCTGGACGTAAACATCGTAGTAACCGATGGAATCGTCCAGGGGGCGTTAGAGTATGCGTCCGTAAAAACTATTGAATCCGCAGCTATCCTATCCAGGTTCGGCGTATTCGCGAAATCGCCGCAGTAAAACGAAACGTGGTCACGGCGTAACGCGTCGATTACTATAATTAAAACGTTAGGCGCGTCGATTGTTGTACTTTCTTCAGTCGCTACTTCTGTAACTGGTTCCTCCGCTAACGCTAAACCATAAACGATCACAATCGCTATAAGCGAAGCTGTTACCCCCGTTACTACCTTGGAACTTTTCCGAGCGTAGAGTTTAATGACCCCTTTCCCGACGAACGTAAAAAGAAGGACGGAGAACGGGATGGAACTGATAAGCATTACCATGACCTTAATCGTTTTCGGTCCCAATAACCGAGATAACAGGCCCGCTTTCATTTGAACCGCCGCCAAAAACACAAGGACCAAGGCGGCCGATAACGCGAAAATGAACGGCCACGGTAAATTATTGAATGTACCAGGACGCTTCAATAATAAACGAATGCAAAAAACGAAAACTAAAGCTACTAACGATATTGCCGCGATTATTACGACGTTGACGACTCCGTCTTGAGCGAAAAACCGAACACCGTCGGCGAAACTGCTAATACGGAAAAAGCCGCGTCTTACGCCGATGTTTAAACCTGCGTCGAACAAGGTAACCGCGACCCCGGTAAAAAACGCGGCCATCAGGAAATTCAGAACGGTTTTTATCGTTTTCGCCATAAAACACACCACGGAGCAGGACACATATCCCGTTCCGCACAACCGTCGAGTAATCAATTGCCCGTCCTTAGGGAATAATAGCAAATTACAACCGGGCAAACAAGTTTATATAAAAACCCGCGCCGGTTTCCCGACGCGGGCTAAAATCTCATCCGAATTCGAGATGTGATCAGCCAGTGTAAACCGTATTAATCCGCCTGAGAGTTAGGCCGCGTAAATCGCCTTTCCGTCAGCAGGGCCCGTCTCCGTTCTCGGGCTCGGCCGTGGTTTCTAGCCCGATAATATTGTAGCCGCTTACTTTATCACATTTCGTAACGGCATAAGACAAAGTCCGATACCTACATACCCATATCGGAAATGACCAGCTTCCGGGCTTCGTAGTAATCACCGGCTTCTATCCCGTAAACGTACACGCCCGGCGCCAGGAACGATAAATCCGCCGTCGCCGTCGTCTCGCCCTTCTCGGCTAAGCCCTCGTAGAGAGTCGCGACACGACGCCCGGCGACATCGTAGACCGCCAGCGTTACCTCTTCGGTGCCGGGTATGGTAAAAGCGAAGGTAATGACACCCGTACTCGGGTTTGGGTGGGTGGCCGCCAAACCGTAAGCCCACTCGAGTGCCGGGACCGTAACCCAGGCAGGGCCAAAGGTCTCGGTAGCCCCCGAATAGTCGACCGCTTCGAGCCAGTATTCATATCTGATTCCGGCTTTTACATCGGGGTCTACGTAGAGGTAAGGAGATACTCCAGTTATAAGACCGCCGTTCAGTTTCATCCTCTCGCCGAATTCCGAACGATAAAGGTTATAACCGGCCAAACCAGTCTCTTCGACCGTCTCCCACGTTACGGCTACGTCACCGCCTGCCGGTTCGGCCTCGAACGACGTAAGGCGTACACCGATATCGCTTACGAAAAGTTTGGGGTGCCTGTCCTTGTCGAAAAGCCCGAAGTATGGTTCGTAGGAAGGCCAATCGTCGCCAGTCTTCCAGTCCTGGTCGAACGCCTCGAAGTAACTAAAAAAGAGGTCCGGTACGGCCACGAACCTGAAGTATTCCATCTGGTTTTCTTCGGTCGCCCACTCTTCTCCGTCGGTAGGCCAGCCAGTTTCCCGGACGAAGACGAGTTTACCGTCCGCGAGAGCGAGTATCTGGTCGTATCGATCTTCGGTCCAGGCGGCACCGGCCCAAGGTTCGTATATACCATTATTAACCGGATGTATTATGGGAAACAACCAATCGCCGTGAGTGAGCAGCCAGTCTGCTATTTCGTCGCCGGCCAGGTAGTCTTCTATCTGCTCGGCAGTCGTAACCGGCAGCCCCGTTTCGTCTGCGACGTAATCCATAACATATTCAAGTTGTTCCATCGTATACCGCTCACTCAGACCCTCGTTACCGACGCAGAACGCGTCTACGTATCCCCCGGCCGCAGCAGCGAGAGCGTTCGGTATCTCCTCCTCCCACAGAATCTCCTCGTTAAAGTAGAATATGCCCATTATAAAGACATCGAACCCACCGACTTCGTCTGCGATACGAGGAATATCTCCAAGGGAATACTCAGAACCGTACGTCGCAATGCCTGTGAACACGTAGTTGTTCAGCACCTCCAGGTCCGCTGTTATTTCCGACTCTAATGGGTACAGACCTTCATTAGGGTTGAAATGCGTAGGCGCGTAGCATATCCACGTATAATCGGGGAAATCTTCGACGGGAACTGCGTCTTTTCCCGCTTCGGGAAGTATGGGAGACGCTAACGATAATGAAAAGGTCACTACGTACAATAGCGTGTAAATAAGGTAACGCATTTTACGCACTCCTTTCGATATCCCGATACCGTCGGATATTAAAGCACGGTTTGCGAAGGTTTTATTTTCTACCTATAAACCGCCTTAACTCCACCCAGGCTCGCCGGCTCGACGGCCGTACACTGGTACTTGACGTAAAGCTTAGGCTTATCGGTACGGACATTATCGCTAGACCAAAATTTAGAACCATAGCCGTGGTTTTCGTCGACAAGTCGTATAACAAAACCGTAGTGCCCATACTCCCCGGAAAACCACCCGTCAACGAATTCTGTTACGCAGTCAATATCGACCCACCCGACTTCTTCGGGCGGAGGTCCCGGATATACACAGGGGTCGCCGGTACAACCAGGCTGGTTATTCCAGGTAATCGTATCCTCCTCCCAAGGCCCGGCGGCTCTATAAACACAAAGCCACGGAGCTGGCCCGGGATTACCTTCTACCCAGTAAAGGCTTAACGTTGCGTTTAGACATTCGTAACCGGACCCTACGTAAGGTTCCAGTTCCGCGAACTCTACATAACTCCACCTAAGTCTAAGCGTTGTAGCGAATATATATAAGGCATCGGAGTCCCCGAAGTTAGTGTCACAATAATCCGGCCACGAATCCACCAAGGCATCCTTCCCCACTTCCGGACCCGGTTGGAAAAGTAGTTCGTGAGGCGTCGCCGAAGAGGTAGCTACAACGATAAAAAGCGTAAGAAAGAATAAAGCACATACAGCGAACCGAGATCCTTTAATTGTCGTCTTCGTAAACATATCATAACCCCCTATAAAATTGCGGGCAACCGCGCCGCACCGTCCTTCCGATACAGCCCTTTATATTATATTACAGGTCTATCCTGCTTACCTATAAACCACCTTAACCACACCCAGGCTCGCCGGCTCGACACCCGTACACTGGTACTCGATATATAGCTTCGGCTTTTCGTCGTGGTAGTTATCGCTGGAGTAAAATAACTCGCTGATAACCTCTTCTTCATCGGCATATCGTATTACGAAACCATAATGTTCGTATTCGCCTGAGAGCCAGCCGTTTACGATTTCCGTAACACAGTCGATATCGACCCAACTAGGTTCGCTTGGAACGGGCCCAGGGTATACGCAGGGGTCTCCCGTATAACCCGGTTGGTTATTCCAGGCTAACGTATCTTCTTCCCAAGGTCCAGCAGCCCTATAAACATGTAACCACGGACTAGGAGCTTGAATACCTGTGTACCAAAAAAGACTCAAAGTAGCGGTCAGGCATTCGTGACCGGAACCTAGATAGGGCTCCAATTCGACGAACTCTATATACGTACGCATTTCTCTAATAGGTTCATCTTTAAATACTTGCAAGTAGTAATCATTATACGTAGCATCACCGAACCAGTCGTCGACGTGCGCATCTTCACCGACTTCCGGGCCTGGTTGGAAAAGGAGTTCGTGAGTTGTTGCCAATGGAGATACTGCCGTAGATAAGAGCAATATGGCCAAAAGTAACTCGACGTTAAACGGACCCTTCTTAATCCTTGATTTAACAAACACTTCAATACCTCCTCGATAAAACGCTTGTATAAAATTATATAGCCCTTAATTACGTCCCCGCTAGCAATTGATTCATAGGTATTATCGGTTGAGAAGTCAAGTAAATAATATTGCTATTATCGATATAGGCATTATATATTTCGTTGTTATATGTATAAATACGTTATATCCACCGCATTAACGGCCATTCGGCATATAAAAACCCGCGCCGGTTCCCCGACGCGGGTTAAAATTTCATCCGAATTCGAGACGTGCTCGGCCGAACAGACCGTATTAATTTACCTGGGAGTTGGGCCGTGGTAATTGCCTTTCCGTCGGCGGGGTCCATTTCCGCTTTCGGTTCCGGCGGCCCTTTCTCCCTTGCTTCCAGGTCTCCCTAGAAAGGAGGTGATCCAGCCGCACCTTCCGGTACGGCTACCTTGTTACGACTTCACCCCCCTTACCGAACACACCTTCGGCGCCTTCCTCCTAAAAGGTTGGATCGACGACTTCGGGTGCACCCGACTCGGGTGGTGTGACGGGCGGTGTGTACAAGGCCCGAGAACGTATTCACCGCGGCATGCTGATCCGCGATTACTAGCGATTCCACCTTCACGGAGTCGAGTTGCAGACTCCGATCCGAACTGGGACCGGTTTTGGGGATTAGCTCCACCTCGCGGTCTTGCAACCCTTTGTACCGGCCATTGTAGCACGTGTGTAGCCCCGGACGTAAGGGCCATGCTGACTTGACGTCATCCCCACCTTCCTCCGGCTTAGCGCCGGCAGTCCTGCTAGAGTTCCCGGCATTACCCGCTGGCAACTAGCTGCGAGGGTTGCGCTCGTTGCGGGACTTAACCCAACATCTCACGACACGAGCTGACGACAGCCATGCAGCACCTGTACGCCGGTCCCGAAGGAGGGCCTTGTTTCCAAGGCTTTCCGGCGCATGTCAAGCCCGGGTAAGGTTCTTCGCGTTGCATCGAATTGAACCACATGCTCCACCGCTTGTGCGGGCCCCCGTCAATTCCTTTGAGTTTCAACCTTGCGATCGTACTCCCCAGGCGGGGCACTTAATGCATTAGCTTCGGCACGGAAAGGGTAAATGCTTCCCACACCTAGTGCCCAACGTTTACAGCCAGGACTACCAGGGTATCTAATCCTGTTCGCTCCCCTGGCTTTCGTGCCTGAGCGTCAGTATCGGGCCAGAAAGCCGCCTTCGCCACCGGTGTTCCCCACGATATCTACGCATTTTACCGCTACACCGTGAGTTCCGCTTTCCTCTCCCGTACTCTAGACCGCCAGTATCGACGGCAGTTCCGCGGTTGAGCCGCGGGATTTCACCGCCGACTTAACGGCCCGCCTGCGCACCCTTTATGCCCAGTAATTCCGGACAACGCTTGCCTCCTACGTATTACCGCGGCTGCTGGCACGTAGTTAGCCGAGGCTTTCTTGTCAGGTACCGTCAGAGTGAGGGAGTACCTCACCCGTTCTTCCCTGACGACAGAGGTTTACAACCCGAGGGCCTTCATCCCTCACGCGGCGTCGCGTCCTCAGGCTTGCGCCCATTGGGAACAATTCCCGCCTGCGCCTCCCGTAGGGGACTGGGCCTTGTCTCAGTCCCAGTGTGGCCGGACACCCTCTCAGGCCGGCTAGCCATCGTAGCCTTGGTAGGCCGTTACCCCACCAACAAGCTAATAGCGCGCGGGCCCATCCTCCGGCGACCGAAACCTTTCTCCCGCAGTAGATGCCCACTGAAGGACTTATGCGGTATTAGCACCCCTTTCGAGGTGTTATTCCCCACCAGAGGGTAGGTTACCCACGTGTTACTCACCCGTTCGCCACTTTATACACTCCCCGAGGGGAGCTTTAACCGTTCGACTTGCATAAGCTTAAGCACGCCGCCAGCGTTTGTCCTGAGCCAGGATCAAACTCTTCGTGGAAATCCTCTAAACCGCTCGCGCGGTTTTCGATATCCGCTCGCGCGGTTTTCGACATAAAACTTCGGACCTTTCTACGGTCCGGTAAGGGCTTCGCACGTCTCTCTATTCGGATGTCAAAGAACTTGCTTTCCGTCAACGGACAAACCCGCCCGTATGGGCGAGCCCGCCCGTTTCAGGCGCCTCCATCCGAGGCAACGTATCTTATAGCATAACGCCCGCCCGAAGTCAATACTTTTTTTGCCCTAATCATACCCACTGGACTAACGTAAAACCGTAGCGGTCGAATCTCCCGCTTCGCCCAAAAAACGCTCGCACCTTCGGGCCATGTATGTTATTATATTTATAGGCGGACAATAAATAAGGCGTTTTTAATAGTTTTCGATTGAATAATGTAAGTAAAACGTCATATGGTAATCCCGGTTATAACACTTGTTTCGATTGCCTGCGCCGAAACCCCTACCTTAAAAACCTCTGGTGGGACCCGTTTATGATATTCGAGAAAGAGGTAACGTGGTAAGATACGGGTAATTCAGGAGGGAAAAATATGAAGCTGGTAAAATTAATTATACTGTCTGCGGTCCTTACTAGCTTTTTGGCCTGCGACGACGGTATTACGGGCCTGGTACCGCCTTACGGGGGATATTTGTGGTTCGCTTATCGGAACCAGCAAACGGTTTGGAAATTTAACCCGAGCCCCTGGGAAGTGGTAAGCAGTTACAGGACCCCCTTCCCCGAGGGTTACGTCTTTGACATGGCCGCCGGCGACGGCCGGGCTTGGGTAGCGGGCGCCGTTTGGAGTGACGAGTTCCAAACGTATACTCCTCGGATATGGGAGGTAGATACGCCGGCTTGGGAACATTTCGTATCTTGGGGCGGTTACGGGTTAGGGTTGACCTATGACGGCGGTTATCTTTGGGAAACATCTACCGATATTTACGGGCAATCCGAGTTTTACAGGATAGATCCTGATACTCACGACGGCGAATTGATGTTTACTTATATTTCCCCGGGTATGTACATTTACGGCCTTGCCTGGGACGGAGAATGTTTCTGGGCCGTTTTATCTAAACAAGAATTTACTGACTGGCCGCCTTCCTATCCGGCTTCCCAGGACGACGGCGGGCTTACGGCCGAGTTCGTGCGAATCGACCCGGCGACGGGCGAAAAGATAAGGTCCGTTCCTTTCAACGAAGGTCTGCCCAGCGGTCTTACGTGGGACGGCGAGGCCCTTTGGGTGAACGAACTGAAATCTAACCGCATATACAGGATATCGCCCGAAGACGGGACCATTCTGGGTTATCATCAGAAAGACCCGCCAGACAGGAACCCGAAACCTTACCCTTACGGTCTAGCGTGGGAATTCCCGTCGGAGTAGTACTCTATAAGTTTTAGGAAGGGGGTTCAGACAAGAGGGGCTTATGAAAGCGATAAAGAGATTTACGTTCCTGGCGGTCCTGGCGGCATTCACCGCGTGCACCGACGGACCGTTCGCGCCCTGGATGGATCTGACACCGCCCCGCGGGGGATGGCTATGGGTAGCGAAAAATAGTAACTCCAGCTGTATATACAAAGTAGACGTCTCGACCGGGAAGTGGATAGATACTTTACCCGCGCCTATCCCGGCGGATTGGCTTGGAAGTAATCAGGGTCTCGTATTCGGAGACGGGAAGTTATGGGCGGGTTGGGCGGATTATAGCGACGACGAATTAGACCCTACGGCTGAATACTATTATTGTTGGATCGATCCGGAAACTGGAGAATTCGGGTCTCCTGTAGATATAAGCGAATTCCATTTAGTACCAAACGGTTTGGCTTGGTGCGATTCTATGCTTTGCGTCGTCGGCGCCGGGTATTGTGCGTTTTTTGAACCGTATTCCGGTGAATTACTCCTCGGGTTCTGGCTCACGATAACCGGTATAACGGGTTCAGCTTGGGACGGTTCTGGTTTATGGGTAGTTAAACCTAAAGATTCGGTATCCGGTAGTAAAGGGATTTACAAATTGAATCCGGAGACGGGCGACGAGATGTATCGTATTCCAGTACCCTGCGAAGGCACTGCAGGTCTGACGTGGGACGGCGAAGCCCTTTGGGTGAACGACGCGAAAAACGCAGTCGTATACCGCGTGTCGCCGGAGACGGGTACCGTATTGGGTTATTTCGCATATGATTTCGCTCCTTCTCCGTGGGGTCTCGCGTGGGAATTCCCGTCGGAGTAGTACTTAGTACGCGTTCCCGACAAGGGGGGCTTATGAAAGCGATAAAGAGATTAACGTTCATGGCGGTCCTGGTGGCATTCACCGCGTGTACCGACGGACCGTTTGCGCCCTGGATGGACCTAACGCCGCCCCGCGGGGGGTGGTTATGGGTAGCGAAGAATAGTAACTCCAGCGCTATATACAAAGTCGACGTCTCGACCGGGAAGTGGATAGATATATTACCCGTACTTTTCAAAAAGGATCGGGATGGGAGTATCATGGGTCTCGCGTTCGGCGACGCTCCCGGACGACGAGGAGACCGGCGACAACTGGCAGTCGGTAAAAGTGGCCTTCACGGCACGTTCCGACAACTCCCGCCTGATGGTCGGGATGTGGGGTGCGTCGGGGACGCTCGCGATAGACGACGTACGCATCAACGCAATGGAGAAGCAGGAAGACGCGGTCCTCGACAACCCGGACCTGGAACCCTTCGGTTCGGTAGGCCCCGCGCCTTTTGACTGGACCGTCGATTTGAACGGCGGGACCGCGACGACCGTGGACGACGATATCAGGTCCGGTTCGGGGGCCCTGGAGCTCGCCCGGACGGGTTCCGGCACGACCAAGTGTACCCAGACGATAGATATTAACGGGTTAACCCGGTACTGGGGCTACATCTATATCTACACCGACGACGTGGGTGCAGGCGGGGCCGACTTCACGATAAAGCAGGGTAACACCGCCCTGTTCGAGTCCGATTCGTACACCGGAGATAATGGCTGGGACCGGATAGAGTTCGATTTTACTACCGAAGACGACGGCGCATCCCTTACCTTTGAGTTGGCGCTCAAGGACACTGGGACCGCGCGTTTCGACGAACTGCTGTTTCGGCGGATGCCGTTGATGGCCGCCGACTTCGAAGATACTGCCTGGCAGAGTTACTGGACGAAGGAGGGTAATGGTAACTGGAGTAGAGAATACGAGAGCGGTAACTACTATCTTAAGGTAAACCACGAAACTTCGTATTTAACCACGACCGTGTATCAAGAATTCCCAGCCATAGAAGGCCTACCGTATATGATAAGCGGGAAGATAAAGGCTGACGCTACGCCGAACGAAGAGGGCGACGGGGCGTATATACGCCTTTACGATAATGACCTGGAGGAGGTTGTAGCCCAGGTCGGGCCGTACACCGACGAGGACGAGTGGGTGGACTGGGCGTTTGATCTACAACCGGACCCTATAGCGTCGCCTTCCACAGAGCGTTACAAACTGCAGTTCGTATTGGAGGACGCAGCTGGTTGGGCGGGCCTGGATTCCATGAACTTGAAATGCGCCCCGGTGATGGAATTCATAACGGTACTACCGCAACCCTGCATAATAGATAAAGTAGGCGGATATATCGGCGATATAGGTGGTACTGATACGTGGAAAATAGTGGCAGAATACACGACCGAAAACGAAGATACCGACGCGGGTTACAGGAACTTAATGGACCTTTATAGGGACCTTACGTGGGGCGACGGTACTAACCAGGATTTCTACTTCGATATCGATGGGGCTAAGTTACAAACAATGAAATTGGCTGATTTCAACCCGCTTAACGAAAACCACTATCCCGCGATAGTCATCGGAAGTCCTTATAACCAAAAAATAATTGGTTTAGCAGAAAAGCGCGGTATCGATCCCGAAGACGTCGTGGTTTGCGGAGGAGACGGTTACGTTTTAGACACTTCGAATAACAAGGGGATTCGCTTAGCTCTGATTATGAGTACGGGAGGATCAGGGCGTTATTACGGGGTACAAACCTTTCTTCAGCTAATAATAAATCGGGGAGAGCCCCCATACGGCATTCCGGAGGTTACTATTTACGACTGGCCGGCAATGAAGATAAGGGGGGCCCATATAGTGTATCCCCTAGAATATAAATTAGATCCATCGAACGAAAATTGGAAACCTTACCAATATAAAGTAACCAATTTACTACCGAGAAATGACCAAGACGGTAACAAACCGACCGACGTACGGGCGCCTTTAGAAGTATACGTACGTTTTTTAAGCCGGTTAAAAATAAATTCGTTACTCATACAGTCGCCTATATTCTACTGCCTGAACGAAGATTCGGGGCATAACGTGGACGGTGAGCCGGGCAACGAGACGAACCTGGAAATAATTGAGCCGTTCTTTAAATATTGCCGCAAGTATTATATTGAACCTATCCCCGTAATGCAGAGTTTGGGGTACGCGAAATTTATACTCCAGTTTACGACGGAGATCCCGGGCGACTCTAATTTCCCGATGGCCCAAGGAGTAGAGGGTTGCTGGGTAGGTGGCACTAAGGAGTCGGGAGACCCTGTGCCGTTGCCGCAGGTTCCGGAGGCATTCGAGTTTAAAGAGGAGGAGGAAAATTCGAACGTACACATATTGGACAATCCGCTCGTAATACGTACCCCCGATAGACCGATTAAAGTACTACGCGATAATTCGCCGGGTGAACCGATCGAGCTTGCAGAAGGTACAGATTACACTCTCGAATATAAGGAACTCGAATTCGACATGGTGGATGGTTTCGATAGAACCGAAGAAGTAACGGACGGCGGTGCAAACAAGAACGCCAAGGTTACACTATCTGGTTCAGATTACGGATGGTACTATGTAACTTATAACTTCGTCAATGAACCGTCGAGCGGTTGGGATTCTAATTATTATTCCTACTGCCCAAGCGAGTCGATAGTCCAAGATTTCATGGAAGAGAAGATTGAGGAGGTAGTCGAGGGACTCGAAGCCGAACACATAAACTTCGGCCACGACGAACCCCAACAGATGCACACCTGTTCGTTATGTAACAAAGTGACCGCTACGTGGCCGTTAACGCATAACGGGAAGCTTTTCGGTGAGGACGTGAACCGATTACGGGGTTATTTCGTCGATGCTTGGGGAGGTGAATATAAAACGAGTTATCGCCCTATGCTGTACGCCGATCACGTTAGTTACACGCACGAACAAGAAAAAGGGTTTCCTATGGAAACGACTAATTACGGCGGTGAAGGCGGTAAGGTTTGTACGTGTAGCCTAATTATAAACGACGACGTTATCATGGGCGCCTGGTATTATAAAATGGAAAACGAACCTGAGTACGAAGACTGGTACAAGTATAAAATGATAAGCGATCTGACGGACGCCGGTTTCGACGTATACGGTGGAAGCGCGGGTTACGCTAAAAAAGTCGCTGGCGCGATGACGCTAACTCGGGAAGCTCATGTAGGTGGAAACCCGCACATATTCTTCGAACCGCACAAAGATAAAGGTAAAGAAGAATATAATGGTAAAGACTACTGGGCTTCTTTTATCGATCTAGAGGGTACGTACGAGGAAAACTTGTATCCTATGAACAAGACCTGCCACGTTGACGACAACGGCCTTGCGTGGTTCGCCCGGCGAGAATCGCTCGACGGCTACCATAAAACCGATTTAAAATACGATTACGATGACGCGGAATTTTGGTGTAGTTTTAGGGGCTTTTCGAGCGTGGGCACCCTTTGGTTAGACGACGTATCGTTAGATTGGGCCGCCTCGGAAACCGGGACTTACACGCCCTTAGTAACAAATGGGGATTTCGAAACCTTAGGTTCGGGCAATACTCTTTTCCAGAACTGGGATAATACTAGCAGGATGGGTCAAGGGACCGGTTGTGCCGCGGACGATGAAATACACCGCGATTACGGTGACGACGGTGATACATACAGCTTGCGGATAAGGCGTAAATCGCTAACTAGCGAGGTCTTTGACGCGGCGGTCATACAGGATTTGAACAAGACCGGTGGTTTTAACGTAGGCGAGTGGTACCGTATACGGGGGTATCTACGTACTAGGGAGTTGGACACGCTCCGGATGGTATGCCCGAAGCAATGGATCACCTGCGGGCAGGATTTTGCGCACGTGACTCCGGAGAAAGGGACTTACGTAGGCGGTATAAACTACGCCTGGGCGGGCGGGATATGCCTACCGCACGAAGATAATCTACGTATCAAGTGGAAGTACCAAGTAGGGACAATCGCCGCAGCCGAATGGAACTGGACCTGCAAGTTCCCGCCGAGACCGCTGTTGATGGACGTGTGGTTCAAACCGTTTATGATGCTGGAGAAAGAAGTTACGTGGTAAGAGAGGAGGGGTCGTTATGAGAGGGATAATCGTCATTTTAACGGCATTCTTTATAGCCTTGGTTATAGGTTGTGACGACGGCGGAACGGGACCCGGCGGGCAAGACCCCCCAAAACCGGGGTGCGTGTGGGAGGTATGGGAATTCTGGTACGCCGATAAAGATTGGGAACCTCCCTATGTTTGGATTTATAAATATAACTCGGTTGACGGTAACGTGTTGGATAACGTATGGGCACCGTTCTGTGGATACGGATACGACGCGGCTTACGGTGACGGGCGTTTATGGGTCGCGGCTGAGGTATTCTGGCAAAATGCTAACGGTAATCGTGAATACGGTCCGGTAATTTGGGAAGTCGGGAACGGTTACTTCGAATCGCCGTACATCGACGGACTTACCTGGGACGGCGAACAGTTATGGGGTTGTAGCTCTTACGGCGAATTCTACACTATAGACCCCGACACGCACGAATCGGAATTTATGTTTACTTACGGGGATAACGAATACTCGTTTACCGGCCTCGCCTGGGACGGTGAATACCTCTGGGCCATTACGCCTACGACTAACGAGATAATCCAAATAGACCCTGAAAAAGGTTCTAAATTCCATTCGGTTCCCTTCCCGGAACCAAAACGGTATCTCCCCATGTATAACTACGGGCTTACTTGGGACGGCGAGGCTCTTTTAATGAGCGACCCGACGATTGACGGCTCGATTTACCGCATATCGCCAGACGACGGGCGGGTGTTATGGATACTATATACAGGTGAAAAGTCGTACCGTTACCAGTCTGGCGGTCTAGCTTTCGAACCGGTGGAGTAATAACGGGCAGGTTCGTTTCGCGATAACTCCACGTCAGCGTTACGCCTAACGGCGGCCAACGCCTAGTGAGATAAAGAATTAGAGGAGTACGCTATGTTTATAAAAACGTTTACATTAATCGCAGTCGCCGTGTTTATGTTCACGGGTCATTTCGCCCAAGCGACGACCAATGAAGCCGCCCAGACCGACTGGTCCGGCGGGCCGGGCGTCGGCGGGCCGGTTACCGATTGGGGCGACGATTTCGACCATGAGATATACGCGAGCTGGTCCAGCAAGTCGGGCGAACTTATCCTGGAAGGGACACCGCTGACGACCCCGATAAAACACGTCGTTGACGATGCCTTCGACGCGGCATACGCGGTTCACGCCGGGGATGTTGACGGCGACGGGGATGTAGATATCGTAGGCTCCGGTACTATCCCCGCGTACGTTAATTGGTGGGAGAACGACGACGGGTCAGGAACCTCCTGGACCGAACATACTATCGAAATGGATTCCAGTCAGGTCGTCAGTATTTACGTCGTTGACCTGGACGACGACGACGACGCGGACGTATTGGGGGCCGATTATTATTACGATGATATAGTCTGGTGGGAAAACGACGACGGGTTGGGCGGTTCCTGGACCAAACACGTAATTGACGGGACCTTCGACCTCGCAGTCAAGGTTTACGCTGAGGATATAGACGACGACGGGGACCTGGACGTATTAGGTGCTGCTTATAACGACGACGAGATTACATGGTGGGAGAACGAGGACGGTTCCGGGACTTCCTGGAACGAGCATAAAATTGACGACGCGTTCGACGGTGCCCACGGCGTCTATGCCGCAGATATTGACGGAGACGAAGATATCGACGTCGTAGGCGGGGCGTTGGAGGATTATTTCATCTCTTGGTGGGAAAACGAGGACGGTTCGGGCACATCGTGGACCGAACATGTGGTTTATGACCTCGTCAAGAATCCAAGGGACGTTTACGCTGAAGACGTGGACGGCGACGGCGACATGGACATCCTCTACGCCGCCGAATTGCCCGATAGTGAAATCGCCTGGTGGGAGAACCTCGACGGGTCGGGTACGTCCTGGAACAAACACACGGTTGATGACGACTTCGAAAACGCCCACGACGTTTACGCCGAAGATATAGACGGCGACGGCGACATAGACGTATTGGGCGCGGCTATTACGGGTGACGAGGTCAAATGGTGGGAGAACGACGACGGTACCGGGACATCGTGGACAGGACACACGGTCGAAACCGATTTTACGTACACGCCGTCCGTACACGCTACGGACGTGGACGGCAACGGCGGGATTGATGTATTGGGAGCCGCATCATATGACAACGAGATATCCTGGTGGGAGGTCGTCGAGTTCAGGACATCCGGCGAATTGGTCTCCTCGATATATGACACTACCGGCTCGCCCGTTTGGGGCGATATCGACTGGACGTCGGATACTCCTGCGGATACGACGTTGAAGTTCCAGGTCCGTAGTTCCGATGATTATACAGAAATGGGCAGTTGGTCCGCGGACATCACTTCGCCCGGTTCTTTAGACCCTTACCTCGAAGACGGCGACCAGTACGTGCAGTACAAGGTCATCCTGGAGACGGACGATACGAAAGTAACGCCTGCCCTTTACGATATCACGCTAGATTGGGTATGTACCGATATAGCGTTGACGTCCTTCTCGGCGGAAAGCGCGCCCGAGGGTATTGATGTAAGCTGGGAGTGTACGGGCACCGTAACCGGTTTCAACCTTTATCGGTCTAAGGGTTCCGTATCGGAGAGAGCTATAACTTCGCGGGATAAACTCAACGCCGACCTTATAACAGGCGAATCTCCTTACAGCTATCTCGATATAAGCGTCAACGACGGCGCGACGTATGACTACTGGCTTGAAGTAATAGACGTAGCCGGTACGTCGGAAACGTTCGGGCCGGTGGAATGTAAGTGGAACAGCGCCCTACCGACCGCGTACGCTTTGTATCAGTCTCGCCCGAATCCCGCGACGGGAAGTGCGACAATAGCTTTTGACCTGCCGGGGGACGCGAAGGTTACGCTGACGGTGTACGATATCAGCGGCCGTAAGGTGACAACGGTGGTAGACCGCGCGCTTCTCGCCGGCGAACACGAAGCCGAGGTATCGGGGCTTACGCCGGGAGTCTATGTCTATAAACTCGACGCCGGGAGTTTCAGCGCGGTTAAGAAGATGGTGGTCGTCGGTTAAAACGACCTGGCGTAAAACGCCGAACGATATTAACCCCGGCCGTTCTTGTATTAAGCATTAAGTTAAACCGGCGGTAAACCCTACCCCCGGCAGACCCAATACCGTAACGCTACGCCATCCCGACCTACTAATCCCCCGCCTAAATCGTAACGGCAAATCGCCGTTGACATCCCCCGCGTATTATGGTACGTATTCGGGGGCGAGCATAAAATGGCCAAATACGTCACCATTATATCCGCTTTTTTATTCCTCCCGGCGGCCCTATCCGCCGATATCGGACTCCGAATCGAGGGCCCCGCTGAACCGGACGACGGCAACCCGCACGTCTACGTTACCGAAGAGTTGAGCTGGGACAGCGGGCAAAAAAGTTACAGCATTTGCTGGTACGAAAGTTCCAACCGCTGGCTCGCCGTCGATTTCGACGCGTCTGAAATCAGCGCCACCCCGATCATCACGAAAGTCCGGTTCTTCACACGGGACGACTGGCCGAACGAGGGTTACGACGGTTTCGGAGTAGCGATATTCTCCTGGTTCAACGACGAACCGGGCGATATTATTTGGCCCGAAACCGGCGACGCCCAAGATTTCGTACCGGGCGGCTTGCCCCACGGCGACGTGTGGGCTGATATGCAAGTGAACTGGCTTTGCAACAACCCCCGATTCGTCATCGCCGTAAACCAGTACTACGACGAACCGGATTGCGACCCCCTGGCTTTAGACGATAACGAGACACCGACGGAACACAGCTGGATGTACGTTACCAAAAAATGGGAGCCGTTCGACCCGTCGTCCCTCAATATCGACTACGCGAACCTTATGATACGGGCCGTCGTGCAGGACATGGGTACGGAACACGCTTTTGCAACGGCGAGTTTCGGCCAGATAAAAGCCCTATACCAATAAAAAACCGTCGTACGCCGACAATTCGAAAGCGCCTCCAGGGGCGCTTTTACGTTTAATCTATATTCCCCTTGCCTTCCCTTTCTCTTACCGTTAATATCGCCCGATGTCCGGCGCCGACGACAACTTGACACCCATGATGCGGCAGTTCCGGTCCGTGAAGGCCCGGTACCCGGACGCAATAACCTTCTTCCGCCTCGGCGATTTTTATGAAATGTTTTTCGAGGACGCCGAGACGGCCAGCGCACTTCTCGGTTTAACTCTCACCGGACGCAACAAGGGAGGCGGCGAACGCGCGCCCATGTGCGGCTTCCCTCATCACGCGGCGGCCGGTTACATCAAGCGACTCCTCGCAGCCGGACACAAGGTGGCGGTATGCGAGCAGGTCGAAGATGCGGCGGCGGCCAAAGGCCTCGTAAAACGCGATGTCGTCCGCCTGATAACCCCCGGGACCGTATTCGAAGAGGACTTGCTGACAGACTCGTCGGCCAACTACGTGGCCGCCGTCGCGGAAAAACGGGGGGCTGTCGGCGTCGCATTTCTCGATATCTCCACGGGCGCGTTCGAGGCGTGGCCCGTCGAACCCGCGTCGCTTTGCGAGGTGCTCCTTTCCAAAGGACCAAACGAAGTCATCGTACCAGACGACGGGTACGAACTACCCGGTCTGGATACGGCCGAAGTCACCATCACCAACTTCCCATCTTACCGCTTTGACCCTGGGACCGCCGCCGGGCTCCTCGAGGGACACTTCGGAGTCGCCAATCTTGACGGCTTCGGGCTGTCGGGACTGCCGGCTGCAGTCGCGGCGGCGGGCGCCCTCCTAGCGTACGCGGCCGAAGTACAACGCGGTTCCCTCAATCACATCGAAACTATTGAGGTACGGAGGACCGGCGACCGTATGTTCCTCGACCCGGAGACGGTAAGGCACCTTGAATTAGTCGAGAAAACCAGCGGTTCCGACGGCGGCACTCTCTTCAGCATCCTCGACCGCACAAAAAACCCTATGGGCTCTCGGCTCCTGCGCTCTTACCTGCTGGAGCCGTTACTCGATACGGACGAGATAAACGCCCGGCTTTCGGCCGTCGCGGAGCTGTACCGCACAGGCGAAGTCCGGGCCGGCGCCCAAGACGTCTTATCGAGCGTCCAGGACATGGAGCGACTCGTCGGCCGCGTCGCGCTGGGGACGGCCAATCCCAGGGACGTAGCGGCTCTGGGCCGGTCCGCGGGACACATAACGCCCCTTCGCGAGACCCTGGACGGGACGACGGCATCGCTGTTAAGTGTAGTCGCCGAAAACCTCATAGATGTGGGCGACATCGCCGGATGGATATCGAAAGCATTAGCCGACAATCCCCCGGTCGCGATTGCCGACGGCGGCCTCATACGCGACGGATATGACGACGGTCTCGACGAACTGAGGACGACGTCTAGGGAGGCCAAGGACTTCATCGCCGGACTCCAGGCGACCGAGCGGGAACGTACCGGAATAGGGTCGCTGAAGGTTGGATACAACAAGGTTTTCGGGTACTATATAGAAGTCAGCAAACCGAACTTGGGTAAAGTCCCGCCGGAGTATATCCGCAAACAGACGCTGGTCAACGCCGAACGGTTCGTCACGCCGGAGCTGAAGGAGTACGAATCTATCGTACTCTCTGCCGACGAGCGCCAGGCGGCCCTGGAAGAACGTCTCTTCCGTGAATTGCGGGAGCGAATCGCAGGCGAACTCCCCCGCCTGAAGCGGGCCGCCCGGGCGGCGGCTCTTCTGGACGTCCTCCAGGCGTTGGCGACGGCGGCCCTCGAGAACGATTTCGTACGCCCGGAGCTCTCCGATGAGAAGGAGCTTGACGTGAAGGACGGACGCCACCCCGTCGTCGAGAAGTACTATCTGGCAGAGCCCTTCGTACCCAACGACGTGTACCTGGGGCCGGACGAGACGTTTATCCTCCTTACCGGGCCGAACATGGCCGGGAAATCCACGTACCTGCGCCAGAACGCGCTCATCGTCCTGATGGCGCAGATAGGTTCGTTCGTCCCGGCGCGGGAAGCCCGGGTGGGCGTCGTCGACAGGATATTTACGCGTATCGGCGCCGCCGATGACCTGGCCAGGGGCCGGTCCACGTTCCTCGTGGAGATGAGCGAGACCGCCAACATACTGCGCAACGCGACCGAACGGAGCCTCATCCTCCTCGACGAAGTCGGCCGCGGGACATCCACTTACGACGGCGTGAGCCTTGCCTGGGCCGTATCGGAACACATAGCGAAGAACGTAGGCGCCCGGACCCTCTTCGCGACCCACTACCACGAGCTGGCGGCCCTGGCGGAAGCCGAGATAGGCATAGTTAATTACACCGTCCGGGCGACGGAGCACGACGGGACGGTAAAGTTCCTCCGCAAGGTAACCCGCGGCGTGAGCGACAGGTCGTACGGTATACAGGTGGCTCGGTTGGCCGGACTTCCGCCGGATGTGGTGGCCCAAGCCCGGCGCATCCTCGCCGACTTCGAGGGCGGAGTCATGCCGGCGCCCGAGCGTCAAGACGACCAGGTGGCCCTCTTCGCCGGGCGTACGCCCGTCTTGGAGGAGTTTCTGGCCCGGGTCAACCCGGACGAGGTAACGCCTCTGGAGGCGTTGGAGCTATTGTTCAAACTTAAGCGGCTGGCGGAGGGAGAGTAACAACTCCAGGTAACAAAAAAGGGGCCTCAGCGGCCCCTTCCGTATCCGTCAGTCTTCAACTAACGCCCTTCTTCTCCTCCGGTAAACTTGGCCTTGATGCTGCCGAACGACTCGGGGAGTATCGTCGTCTCGACGTAGAGTTCAGTCGTGAATTCCCAGCTCACGTCCACCGGACCGTTTCCGGCGTTATCGTAAGTCGTTACCTCGACCGTATAAGTCTCGTCGTATTCCAGTTCGCTTTCGGGCGTGTATTCGAATTCCATGTCGAGGAATTCCGAGTCGTCGATATCGACATCGCCCCAGGTCACCTCGCTACCGGCACCGGTCAATGTACATTCAGTCGCACCGGTGTCGCACCCGGAGTAGTCGTCGGTTACGTGGAAAACAACGGTCGTATCTACCGGTACGCCATACGGATATTCCTCGTCTTGCGGCTGCATCTCGGTAACCTCCGGGTCGGTTTCGTCAGGCGCCGGACCCGTATACTCCAAGTACTCGCCCATGAGACCGGCGAGTTCGGCGCGGAATTCGTTGTAGAACGCGCCGAAGATTACCGACGACGTAATCGTCTTGTACTCGCCCCGTCCAGCCGTACCCGTATTGCCGACGACGCGCCCTATACCTTGCTGGCATTTATACCATAACTCGCCGTTCCCGGTCGCGCCGAACTCATCGACGTATCTATCGGGGCTGTATTCCTCGCTGGAATCGGTTTCGTACGGATAGGCGAAATCGTAACCATTGGCCGGCGTTCCAGCTTGACCTGATAGGTAACTGACGTTGCCCACTGTGGCGCCGTCGCCCAGGTACGACGTCCCGAGGTAACCCCACAACGTACCGCCTTCGTTGTTGAAACCGAAGTCACAACCTTCGACGTAAAGAGACCTGCCGCTTTCGAGAAAATCGGCAAGCTTGTTCTGATCGGTAGCTCCGATCGTACAAGAGTCACCTCAACAGCGGTACCAACCGAGGCACGCGAATACGATGTCGTACCCCATAATCTCCGACGGTAAAGAAGCGCCGTTATGTATATCCGGGTCCTCGCCGTTGTCGATGAGAGCCTGGACCAGCTTTTCCTCGTCCTCGATCATCATACCGGTATCCGGGTCCTCGAAGTCGTCGTTAGAATCGTAGTTCCAGACGAGGACGTTATACCCGAACGCCGGTACAGCCGCGACCATACATACCGCCATCACCGTTAAAATAACCTTCCCCATCCCGATTACCTCCCTGAGTTATGTATTTAACGTTAAGATGACCGTTTAACTTTTATAACACGTTTTTATGGCGAAGTCAACTATTAGGATACCATTCATCGTACGAACATCGCGTCCCCGTAGCTGTAAAACCGATACCCCTTCTCCACCGCCCTTTCGTACCAGCCGAGCGTCTTGTTCGTACCGGCGAAGGCGCAGACCAGTGCCAATAGGCTCGATTTCGGTAGATGGAAGTTGGTCAAGAGCGCATCCACGACCTGGAATTTGTACCCCGGGTATATGAACAGATCCGTCTCGCCCCGGAACGGCCCGACGACGCCGTCGGCCTCAGCCGCCGTCTCCAGCGCCCGGACCACCGTCGTTCCGACGGCGACCACGCGCTTCCCCTCCAGCTTCGCGCCGCTTATCACCCGTGCGGCGGACCGGGAAATATTCACCTCCTCCGACTCTAGCTCGTGCTCCTCCAACGTCTCGGACATCACAGGCTTGAACGTCCCATAGCTTACGTGAAGGGTTATCTCGACTACTTCGACGCCGCTCTTTTTAATTTCGTCCAGAACCGGCTCGGTGAAGTGAAGCCCCGCCGTCGGCGCGGCCACGGACCCCCTACGCCGCGCGTAAACCGTCTGGTACCGTTCCCTGTCCAGTTCGTCCGGCGGCCCGTCGCGGTGGATATACGGAGGCAGCGGCACAGCCCCCATCGCGTCTATTTCTGTTTTTAAGTCGGTCACGCCGAACAACTCGACGATGCGTTCGCCGTATTCGAGGGCTCCCGTAATTTCGGCCTGCAACTCGGAACCTGGGAACGAAACCCGCGCGCCGACCCCGAGCTTCTTTCCGGGGCGGACCAACGCCCGAAATTTCCCGTCGCCCAGATCCCGCAGGAGCATCACTTCGGCGCGGCCACCGGTCTCCCTCTCCCCGAGAAGACGTGCCGGATAGACGAGGCTATCGTTTATCACCAATACGTCGCCCGGTTTGAGGAATCCCGGGAAGTCTGAAAAGACCCTGTCCTCGGCGGCGCCGGTTTCCCTGTCGCAGACCATCAACCGGGACGCGTCACGGGCCTCGGCCGGGCGCTGGGCTATCAAGTGCCGGGGCAACTCGTAATCGAAAAGTTCGGTTTTCATACTATGTCAACTTACGCGTGACCTGTTCCGATATAACGTCGAAATCTTCTATATCCTCGTCGAATACGGTCCGAACGTCCAGATAAAAACCATCGCCTTCGGCACGGCCCACGACCGGCGGGTCGCACTCTCTGAAAATCTTCGCCAGACGATTCGGGGCAACGCCGTCCACGGAAACTTCCACGAGATACGTCGGGAGCCTCAGGCCCGGGAGAGCCCCGCCGCCGGGTAGGGACTCCCCTGATTCTACGGTCACTTCCGCATCGGGTAGCCCTCTGCTCAACACGTCGGCCAGGCGCTCGGTCTTCGGTTTCAACTCGTCGGCGACCTCGTTGAGCATACGCCACGCCGGGATATCGGCCATGGCGTCCCCGCCTTTGGCGTATCGTTCGAGTACGGCAGTCAGAAACGCGTACGTCTCCTTCCCCACTCTAAAAGCCCTTAAAAACTGGTCTGCCTTCATCTTCGCAACCCATTCGGCGCGACCGCAGACGACGCCGGCCTGGGGGCCACCCAGCAGTTTATCACCGCTGAAGGTAACCACGTCCACGCCTGAGGCCAAAAGCGCCCGCGCCGACGGTTCCGCTTCCAAATCCAGGTTCGGGTAAAGGGCCGGGTCCAACAGGCCGCTGCCTAAATCGAAGATGACCGGGCGACCGTAACGCCGGGCGACCGCCGATACTTCGCTGACGTCCGGTTCGATGTACTCGCCCCGGAACGCGAAGTTGGATCGATGGGCCATCAGGACCATTGCGGCGCCGGCCTCCAGGGCCGGTTCATAGTCGGCGGCGGTACATCTATTAACGTGTCCGACAGGCATCAGTTCGACGCCTCCGGCGCGCATCACTTCGGGTAAGCGGAAAGAACCGCCTATCTCGATTAATTGCTGGCGGGAGACCGCCGCGGCACCGCCGGCTGCGAAGGTCCTGAGCGCCAGGACAACGGCAGCCGCGTTGTTGTTGCAAACCAGAGCGTCTTCGGCGCCGGTCAATCGCTTAAGCGGTTCGACGATGAGCTCGTCGCGCTTGCCCCGGGTTCCGTCGCCCAGCCGGAACTCCAGGTTGGAATAACCGGCGAGTAACACGTACAAGCGTTTCAACAGCACTTCGCCGTAAGGCGCGCGGCCCAGCCCGGTATGTAGCACGACGCCGGTCGCATTTATGACACGCTGGAGTGGATAGTAAGGCACGGCGCGAGTATAAGTAGGGCACCTCCCTTTGTCAACAAATACGAAGAGGATTTGCCAAGAGCATCGGTCGAGCGGACGATTTCCGTACAGCCGTTCTATATAGACTCCGCTCCCCCTGTAGTATATACTTAAAAATCGGGAATACCTCTCGCGCGGATTAACCCACTACGGGCTTTAAAACCTACGAAGTTAAGCGGAGGCTGCGATGCGCGTTATGCTCACCGGCGCTACAGGTTACATAGGCCGCCGCCTTAAAGCGAAATTACTCGACGCGGAAGACATCGAACTGCGGCTTTTCGTGCGCAATGCAGCCAAACTGCGCCCCGCCGTGAGGGGCCGCGTAGATGTCGTAGAGGGGGACACGTTCGACGCCCCGGCTTTGGCCAGGGCTCTCGACCGAGTCGACGTCGCTTACTACTTGATACATTCCATGGCCGCCGGGCGAGATTACGCCGCCCGCGACCGTCGTTCCGCCGAAAACTTCCGGGACGCAGCGATAACCGCCGGCGTCCGGCGGCTCGTCTATTTAGGAGGCCTGGGCGTTAAGGAGACCGCCAGCGAGCATCTACGCAGTCGTCTCGAAACCGGCGAAATCCTGAGCGCCCGTCCCGAGGCGATTCAAACCATCTGGTTTCGCGCGGGCGTCATCATCGGTTCGGGCAGCGCCTCCTTCGAGATAATCCGCAATCTCGTGCAGAAAGCGCCCATATTGATAACACCGCGTTGGGTACGCACCCACACCGAACCCATCGCCTTAACCGACGTTTTATCGTATTTGTCCTCCGCCCGCGAGGTCGACGTGGACGGTAACGTCATCGTCGACGTCGGAGCCGGAATCACTACCTTTGCGGCCATGCTGCAAGGGGCCGCCTCCGTAATGGGATTACGGCGTCCGCTCGTATCGCTACCGTTTTTCACGCCCCGTATGGGAGCCTACGGTCTGGCGATACTCACGCCGGTACCGTACAACATCGCCTCGGCGCTGGTGGAGGGGTTGCGGTCCGAAACGGTGAAGCGGAACGACCGCGCCTCGCGGTACTTCCCGGGAATCGAACCGCGGCCTTTCGAACGGGCTTTCCGCGAAGCCCTGGCCGAAATCGAGGCCAATCAGGTACTGAGCCGATGGTGCGATGCCTCTTTAAACCCGACGTGCGACGTTCGGCCCGTCGCGCGTGTCGAGGAAGCGGTTTACGTAGACCGCCGGGAGGTCCTGCTCAACGGTGCGGCGCCGGAAGAGGTCTTCGCCGCCGCTACGACGGTGGGAGGACGGACCGGGTGGTTCCGGGGGCAATTGTTGTGGCGGCTGCGCGGTTTACTGGACAAAATCCTGGGAGGTCCGGGATTGGGCCGGGGTCGCCGCGACGGCCGGGAAATCCGGGTGGGTGACGCCGTCGACTTCTGGCGCGTGGTCGACTTCCAACCCGGCAAGCGTTTCCTCCTCGCCTCGCAAATGAAACTGCCCGGGAAGGGCTGGCTCGAGTTCACAGTCGATGAGGAGAAGCTGGCCGTAACGGCCTATTTTTATCCGAGGGGCCTGGTCGGCCGGACATATTGGCTCCTGACGAAACCGATGCACGCGCTGGCGCTCGGCGGGTTAGCTCGCGACCTCGTTTCCTCGGCGCGGCAGGCCCGCTAGTAACCTGCTTGATTGAAACCGACGGTTAATGTTAATAAAGGTGCATTATGCGGGAATTCACGCGACCGGTCGTAGTTATAAGCAAATGTCTGGAATTCGAAGCCGTCCGTTACGACGGTTCGATCGTGCATGACGAGTTCGTTCGCGCTTTCAAGGCGCACGTCGATTTCATACCGGTATGTCCCGAGGTTGAAATCGGCCTCGGAGTTCCTCGCGCACCGGTCCGTATCGTTCAAGACGGCGGGAGACGCCGTTTAATCCAACCCGCCACCGGCGCCGACGTTACCGAAAAGATGGAGGCGTTCGCGAATTCGTTTCTCGACGACCTAGAAGCGGTGGACGGATTTATCCTCAAAAGCCGGTCACCGAGTTCCGGTATCAAAGGGGTAAAGATTTACGCCGGCGCCGAAGCGTCGGCCCCCGTAGGTAAAGGCCCCGGGTTCTTCGGCGGCGCCGTCCTGGCGCGCTTCGGTCACCTCGCCGTCGAAGATGAGGGCCGCTTGAAGAACCTTCGCCTCCGAGAACACTTCCTTACCAAGCTATTCGCGCTCGCCTCGTTCCGCGAGGTCAAGTTCTCGGGCCGACTCGGAGACCTCGTCAAGTTCCATACCCGTAACAAATTTCTATTCATGGCTTACAATCAAACGCGCCTCCGCGCTCTGGGAAAAACCGTAGCCAACCGTGAGCGTTTACCCGCCGTAGAAGTAATACGGGCGTACGAAGAGAATTTCTACGCCGCCCTCGCGCGACCCCCGCGTCGTACGGCCAACATAAACACACTGATGCACGGCCTTGGATATTTCTCGAAACAACTCGGCCGCGAAGAGAAGAGTTTCTTTTTAAACCTACTTGATGAGTATCGCGGGGAACGCGTACCGCTGAGCGTTCCGTTAACGGTCTTACGCGAGTACGTCGTCCGCTTCGGCGACGAGTACCTCGCTTCGCAGACGTTCTTTTCTCCGTTCCCGGCAGAACTCGTGGATCTAGCGGATTCGGGAAAAAGTAAAACGGAATAGCCATGCAGACCTTTCTCCCCTACCCCGATTTCGAAAAGTGCGCCCAGTGTCTGGATTCACGACGGTTGGGCAACCAACGTCTAGAGGCTTTAATAATACTGCGGACTCTAAGGCGGCAAGGACCGCAAGGGTGGCGACATCACCCGGCGGTAAAGATGTGGCAAGGGTACGAAAACGCCCTGGCCCATTATCTCAATTGCATGATCGACGAATGGGTACAACGGGGGTACCGTAACAATATTCGGCGGCGGCGTGTGCAACGACCCATTACAATGCCCTGGTGGCTCGGTGACGAGCGGTTTCATGCGAGCCATCGGAGCAACTTACTACGTAAAGACCCCGCCTGGTACGGTAGGTTTGGATGGAACGAACAACCGGGACTAGCATATTTCTGGCCGGTTTCCGGTTAACGGCTATGGTCATCTCGTCGGTAAAGAGGATTACCCCGTATGGACAACATACGAGAACAACTCGAAGGCGACCGAGTCGAAGGCAATAATGACCGGCGGAATATAAACCCGGATTAACCTGCGTCACCGGAAAATAACCGCAAGTTTTTAAGACCGTACCTGTCTATATTATTGTAGTATTCCGCGCGGAAGAATCGGACCCCTCAACGGAAGCCGGGAGGAAAGATGAAGGCAAACTTGGTAGCAGCGATATTGTTAATACCGCTCGTCGCGGGCGCGCAACCACCGGGGACGCCCGAGCGAGGATTCCCGGGTGAGGGTCACCCCGACGGAGAGGGTTTCGACCCGGAAGCCATGATGGACGAACTGATGGCCGAGTCTTACGACGCCCGGCAAAAAGTCGACTACGCGGCGGACCTTCTATACCCGGCGTCTGAGACCTTATTTGCCTTGGTTAACGAAGTCACGCCGTTACCTGCGTTGTCGGTCGGATGGGACGACGTATGCACCGCTTTGGCCGACGCGTTCAACGACGAAGAAATGGAAGCTACGGAAAAAATTACTCGACCTACTTCGAGGAGTCCGATAGTTGCCGGGAGACGTTTAACGTCGCGTGGAAAGATGAAGACGAGCGCGAAAAGATAATCAACCGATTGACCGAATCCCAGGACGTACTAGTTTCGGTACGGTACGATATTGAATCCGCCGTGGAGATAAGTAAAGACGCGCGTGATGACTTAACGGAATCGTCGAAAGAAATGGAGAAAGTACAATCCATGGCTTCTAAGATGCCCCCGTCCCCGCGCGGGGGTTCCCACGGACCGGACGAAGACGATATCGAATCTCTTTCGGCCGAAATAGACGCGATGGATGCGGCGAAAGAAAAAGCCGAAGCCCAAATCAAATTCGGCAAGGAGCTATTAAAAAAGCTCGATAAGATACCGTAAACGTTTCCCCAGCCGGGATAACGAAGCTAAAGACGGGTTTTAAAATAGTCCGCCTTTTAAAAAGACACTTTCCCCGCCCGTAATCGCTTACTAAAAAGCCGTTCAGGTGGTTCTTTCGGCCTAGAATAAACGAAGGATGCGATTGGCTAGAAAGGCGATAATGAAACTCGTAGTAATGCTATTGGTCGTGTTTTCCGCGGCGACCGCAGGCGAAGCGCCGATTACGCTGGGGCAAGCCCTCGAGACGGCCCTGGAAGAAAGCCTGACCGCGGAAGAAGCCCGAATCAAACTCGCCCAGGGAAAACAATCGTTGGGCGAAGGCGTGAGTTATCTTCTACCCGACCTTTCGGCGTCTTTATCGAAAAGCGCGGACTCCATAGGCGAACTCGGCGACGACCCCTGGTCATTCCGACTCACTCTATCCCAACCGGTCGTGGACGCGACGGTAATCTTCGGGCTGGTCGGCGGTATTCGCCAAAGCAACGTCTATAAAGCCGAGTACGAACAGATGACCGCGGAGCTAATCCTCGACGTCCAGAACGCATATTACGACCTGGCGGAAGCCCAGGCTCTGGTATCCAGCGCCGAACGGCAATACGAGCGCGCCACCGAGAACCTCAAGGTCGCGGAACGGCAATACGAGCTCGGAGACGCTACCAAGGCGGACAAGCTCAGGGCCGAGGCGAACCTTCTCTCCGCAGAAAAAGAGGTAATCTCGGCCCGTGCAGGTCTGGAAGTGAACCGATTAGCGTTCGCGGACATCGTCGGTTTGGACGGTTGGGATTCGATTACCGTAGAAGAATTGCCGCCGCCGGAGGAGCCGGACCTATTACCTACGACCGTCGTTTCTTCCGCCCTGCTCAAAGGCAATCCAGAATTGGAAGCGCTCGAAGCACAGGTAAAAATGTCCGAAACCGCTTATTGGGCCGCGTGGGGAAACTTGCTCCCCTCTCTCTCCTTCTACGCGAGCAAGAATTATAATGGGGGGGAGACATCGGCCACCGGCGGAATTTCCGGGACGTACGGGTTAACCGTAAGTCTCCCTATATTCGATATCCCGGAAAGGATTTTAGACATCAACGGCGCTCGGTTGGACCGTAAACAATCCCACTTGGAACTCGCCAGAAAAGAACTGGACACCCGCGAACGGTTGGTTACCCTGCTGGAAACCCAGTACTCGACGTACAAAGAATGGGAGTTCGCTTCCAAGAACGTGGAACTGTCGAGCGAGGTTTACCGCCTTACCTCTCGCAGCTACGAGTTGGGGGCAAACTCATACGCGGATTTGCTGGAAGTGGACGCGGAACTTACGCAAGCGGAGCGGGAACTCGTCCAGGCCAAATCAGAATACTGGTCCAACCGCGCCGAGCTCAATTACGTCCTCGGTACTTCGATGGAGTGGAAATGAACAAAAAACAACGCAAGAAATTAATAAGGACCATCGTTATCGCCGTCGGCGTTTTGCTGGCACTAATCGTAATCGTAAAAATATCGTGCAGATCCCCCGCCCCTCCCGAAGTCGAGGCGATGCGGCTCGCCCCCGGCAATATCGTATCGACGGTTTCGGCGGACGGCGAACTCAAAGCGTTTAACCAGGTAGATATATCTGCCGAGGTCGTGGCGAAGGTAGAGAAAGTGTACGTGGAAGAAGGCGACGAGGTCAAGAAGGGGCAACTGCTGTGCGTGCTCGACGACGACGAGTATCGTTCGCAACGCGACCTCAATCGCTCGCAGCTTGAGCAGGCAAAGGCTTCTTACGAACGGGGAAAAGCGCTGTTCGAGGACGACCTCATATCGGAAGCCGATTTCGAGGAGCGCCGCACGGCTTACGAAGTCGCCAGGGCCCAGCTTGACCAGAGCAACGACGATTTGGGCAAGACTCGAATCTACACGCCCATTTCCGGGCGCGTCGTCCGGGTGGAGGTGGAAGAAGGCGAAACCGTCGTCATGGGGACGATGAACAATGCCGGAACGGTGATGTTTACGGTGGGCGACCTTTCGGTGATGCAGGCCGAGATATACGTGGACGAGACCGACGTTGCGAACGTCTCCATTGGCCAGCCGGCCGTGGTGACCCTAGACGCCATGCCGGGCGTTGAATTCGTCGCGGAGGTAAGCGCCGTCGGTTACATGCCGGCCTCCGATACCGACACCGTATCGAGCGAGGCGACCGAATTCGAGGTCATTTTGGACTTAATAGACGTCGACGCGCGTCTGCGACCGGGGATGACGGCGTCGGCCGAGATAACCACCGCCGTCCGTGAAAACGTCGTAACGTGCCCCTTGCAAGCCTTGGGGAAGTACAATATAGACGGGAAGATGATAGACACGGTATTCGTCCTGGACGGCGACCGGGCCAAAGTTACACCCGTAAAGACCGGTATTTCCGACGGAATGAAAACCGAGATAACCGAAGGATTAGAATACGACCAGGTGATTATCGTCGGTCATTACGAAGTACTCCGAAACCTCGACGACGGCGACGTCGTTCAGGCGGTAATAAGCGAAGGGGAAGAAAAATGGTCGGAGGACGGGCCCCAAAGCCCGAACCCCAAGATGCGCGGGGTATTACGCACGATGAGACGCCGCAGGTAATAAAAACCGTCGGGGTTTCCAAAGTTTACGACGGCGCGCGTATAGCCGTGAACGCGTTGACGGGCATCGATATAGAGGTCTCGGAAACGGATTACGTCGCGATAATGGGGCCCTCCGGTTCCGGCAAGTCCACGCTCATGCACATACTGGCGTGTCTCGACACGCCGACGTCGGGTTCTTATTTTTTGAAAGGCCGGGAGGTCTCCCGGTTCGACAACAACCAACTGGCCCGGGTACGCAGCCGCGAGATAGGCATCGTGTTCCAGCGTTTCAACCTGCTTCCGCGGCTCACCGCGGCCCAAAACGTAGAGCTGCCTCTCTTGTACGACAAAATCCCCACCGACCGACGGAAAGAAATCGTGGCCGATATGCTCTCCAAAGTAGGACTGGCCGACAGGGAGCATCACAGACCCAACGAACTCTCCGGCGGCGAGGTACAGAGGGTGGCCGTCGCCAGGGCGCTGGCCAACGACCCGGCCATCATCCTGGCGGACGAGCCGACGGGCAATCTCGATTCCCAGAACGAAGAGGAATTGATGGAGCTCTTGGACGGGCTTAACGACGCGGGCAGAACCATAGTTATCGTTACCCACGAGGAAAGCGTCGCCGGCCACGCGAAAAGGATAATAGCGTTGAGGGACGGGAGGGTCGTATGAACTTTATTTCCCTACTCTGGCTTTCCTTCGGTTCACTACGCCACAACAAATCCCGCTCCACCCTTACGGCCCTGGGGATAATAATCGGCGTAACGACGGTCATCGCGATCCTGGCCCTTCTGGAAGGGTTGGACCGGACGATAGACGACGAGTTCTCCGCGCTGGGAACGAACACGATTTACGTCCAAAAGATGGAGTTCAATATAGGCGGTCGCCGGCCCGGAAACTTCGAAGAGATAGCCAAACGGGAAAACCTTACGTTGGAGGACGCAGAAGCCATCGCCCAGCTCCCCACGGTCAGGGCCGCGGTCCCCGTCATCGACACGGACGTGGGCACACTCACGAAAGGGGTTTACGAGGCCGACGACTGCATGCTTGTCGGTACCGCCGAGGGCGGGGACCTGACCGGTAATTGGGTCGTATCGGAAGGGCGCTTTATAACCCTCGACGACCGGCTGCGCCGTAACATGGTCTGCGTAATCGGTTCATACATCGCCAACAACCTATTCGGGGCGGAAGATAACCCGCTTAACCAAACCCTAGAGGTGGAAGGACGACGTTACCGGGTCGTCGGCGTTCTGGAGGAAAAAGGGGCGTCGTTCGGGAGACCCCAGGACAACAGAGTATTTATCCCCATCAATACGTTCCTCAAGTACTACGAAATACCCGAGGGTCGGATGTCGATATTCCACGGTCTGGAAATCGAGGTCTTGCCGAACGAAGGTGTACCCGTCGAAACCGCCGTCAAAGACGTCGAGGAATTACTCCGCGTCCGGCGCGGCCTCCGGTATTATGAGGACAACGACTTCGGCCTTAATACCCAGGAGTCGATGCTTTCGACGTTAAACACCATCACCTCGGTATTATGGCTGGTGATGGTGGGTGTCGCGTCCATCTCACTCATCGTCGGAGGTATCGGTATAATGAACATCATGCTCGTATCGGTCGCGGAACGGACCAGGGAAATAGGCATCCGTAAAGCCGTAGGCGCGCGCGACCGGGACGTGTTAATACAATTCCTTATGGAATCGGTCGCGCTCTCGACGTCCGGGGGGTTTATCGGTATCATCCTCGGTTTCTGCGTCGCCGGCCTCGTATCGGCGTTATCGTCGTTGGGCGCGGCGGTCGTTTGGTGGACTATAATCCTGGGCTTCGGTTTTTCGGCAACGGTGGGCGTCCTGTTCGGGATATACCCGGCTCAAAAAGCTTCCCGCCTTAATCCTATCGAGGCGATTCGTTACGAATAAATATATCCGCCGCAAAACTACGGTCATCAGTAATATCCAAAATAGACGTTAGACAATTCCGTCGTCGATTAAATCTTCCATCATCTATAAACGACCGCAAGTTTTCTTCGATAAGCCGGTCTAAATAGGTGAAAGGGAAAGTTATGGACTGCATAGACAAGAAGAAGATATCGGCCTATCTGGACGGGGAATTACCCGACGACGAACGGGCGCGAATTAAAACGCACCTCGAAGAGTGCCCCGCGTGCTGCGCTATCGCCGAAGAACTCGCGGCCGTAACCGACGCGCTGGACGTCCTCGAAGGACTGGAGCCGGACCCATATTCCGCGTCCCGAATTAAACGGTTGGCGGCGGAACGAAAACAACGCGGTTGGTTCGGCCGCGCCCTCGTACCGGCCGCGGCGACGGCCGTAGTATCGCTTTCGTTGGTAGTAGGCGGATTACTGGGACTGGCGTTATACGCCGGTTGGACGGGTGAGCCGCCGGAAGCCGAAACCGAATTCGCCGAATACATGGGGACGACGGCAATAGAGGATTTCCCCGGCGGTTCGTTGGGCGAGGTTCTGGACGAAATCCCCGTCGAAGGAGGTAACTCGTGAAATACAAAATCCTGTTTATAGCGCTCATCGTCTCGGTAGCGCTTAATCTGGGCGCCGTCGGTATGTTCTTTATTCGTGGATGCGCGGAAAGAGAGTTCGGCCCGGAGCCGCATATACTCGGCGAAAAGCTCGACCTTACGCCGGAACAAAGAGATTTAATGCGTAAAAACCGGGACGAAATGAAAGAACAAGCCGAACCGTTAAGGAGCGAACTGGACGAGAAGCGGTCAGAAGTTATCGAGCTGATGAAGGAGCCGGAGGTCGATACGGCCAGGCGGGATGAGCTCTTCGGCGAGATAGCCGGCCTGCAAGTCCAATTGGAGATACTCGTGTTCGACCACATGCACGAGACGGTTCAAGAACTGACGCCGGAACAACGCGAGATTTTCTTCGAACACCTGGAAGGTAAATTCGGACCGGGGCCTGGTCCGTTCGAGCGAAAACACCCTCACTTACGCGGTCACCGCGGCGGAGAACACGGTACGCCGCCCGGATACGAGGGCGGCCCCCCGCCCGGCTACGAGGGCGACCCCCCGACCAGCTACGAGGGCGACCCCCCGCCCCCCGACACGGAATAGAAACGGGTTCGACAACAACGCGAATCATGTACGGAAAGGAGTTACGGATTATGGCAATATTCAAAAAAGCGTTCTGTTTGGCCGTCGTATCGGTCGTCGCGGTAGCCATCAGTTCGTGGGCGTTCGGCGGCGGACCGGGCGGCGGGCCGCCGACCGACGGCCAGAAAGGACCAAACGGCCTCTTCGGAATACTGACCGAAGACCAGCAGGAGACCGTCAAGTCGATGTTGGAAGAGAACCGCGAAGAGATGGAAGGTCTCCGCGAGGAAATGAAAAACCTGCGCGAGGAGTTACGCGAACTGATTAAATCAGAGGCCAGCGAAACGGCCCTTAATGCTAAAATCGAGGAAATCGGTGCGCTTCATACCGAGATTATGAAGAAGCAGGTGAACCTGCGCGTGGAGATACGGGAACTATTGACGGACGAGCAGAAGGCCCAGCTCGACGAGATGGAAGCGGAAATGGGCCCCGGCGGGCACATGGGCGGGCCGGGCAAAGGACCGGAGCGCGGTAAAGGTGTTCGCGGACCGGGTAACGGTTGGCCCCCGCCGGAAGGCATTGACGAATAACGACGATACGACACGCGACGGGCGGCCCCTTAGCGGGGCTGCCCGCGTAAATATGGTATAACGAAACAGCGACGTGGCCAAGTCCATCGACAAAGCAGGGCCGGAACCGACTGACGCGGGCCTCATCACAGCCGCCGCGAACGGTGACGCGGACGCGTTCGAAGCACTCGTAAAAAAGTACGAACGGCGGGTGCTAAGCACGGCGTTTCGCTACCTCGGCGAAGCTACAGCGGCCGAGGACGCCGCCCAGGAAATTTTCTTGAAAGTGTGGCGCAACGCGAAGCGTTTCCGCGGGAAGTCGTCGTTCTCGACGTGGTTATACCGTATAGTCGTCAACCACTGCCTCAACGCGAAGGCCAAACGCCGGGAAATCTTACCGCTCAACGAAGCCGTCGCAGAAGAAGGTCCGAACGTAGAGGAACGGTACGAAAAAAAGAGAACGGCCCGGGTCGTCCGGGAAGCGGTAGACGGCTTACCCGGTAAACAGAGAATGGCGTTGGTACTGTCAAAGTTCGACGGGCGGTCCTATAAAGAAATCGCCGAGATAATGGGCGTGTCGCTGTCGTCGGTCGAGTCGCTGATATACCGGGCCAAACGAAACCTGAGAAAAAAGTTGGCACCGTTAACGGAAAGAAACGCCTTATGATGCGTTATTTATAAAAACCTCCCCTTCTACTCTGGTACACGGGCGCGGATAATCCGCGCCCGCTGTCTATCGAAAAACAAAATCAAAAAGGCCGAAACCGTCCGCTCCGCCTGTTAACGGAGAGCACCCCCAGGGCTTCCGACCTTCCGCGAAAAAACTGAACGCACGCCCGAGTCTGACTGGTCGAATCTAAGTATTTTAAGTCCGACCGTCGGTATTCGGGTTGCGTAAGCGCGGCCCTTATGGTACTTTTATCGTTCATTTACGGACAACGTTATGGCAATTCCTAGACCCGACAAGACGTACCGTTACATAAACCGGCTACGACAAATCGTCAACGTGTTTATACGTGAAGGTTTCGGTGCGTTGGTAACCCGGATGAACCTGGACAACGTCCTCCCGGTAGCTTGGCGGGTTAAGTTGTTGCGCTCTCCTTCGATAACCCGCATGACTTTACCGGAGCGGCTACGCCGGGTGGTGGAGGGCCTCGGTCCGACGGCGATTAAATTCGGTCAAATGCTCGCCACAAGGCCCGACATCATACCAGAAGATATCGCCGAAGAGATGTCGAAACTCCAGGACCGCGTGCCGCCCAAACCTTTCGAAGAGTTCAAAAATGAAATAGAAAGAGAACTCGGCCGATCTATTTCGGAAGTCTTTGACGACTTCGATACGGAGGCCATCGGTTCTGCGTCGTTGGCCCAGGTCTACAGGGCGGTTCTCGACGGGAAAAAGGTTATCGTTAAAATTAAACGTCCGGGGATAAAAGAAGTCCTTGACGCCGACATCGAGATACTTGGGGACCTGGCACGTCTCATGATCGAGCACGTACCGGAAGCCCGGGCGATATCGCCCTTGGATCTGGTTGACGAGTTCGACACCCAGGTTCACAGGGAGCTCGATTTTATCTTGGAAGCCGGAAATACTGAAAAACTGCGGAAAAACTTAAAAGATTACCCGGGAGTCAACGTCCCGGAAGTGGTGTGGGAATTGACCACCTATAATTTATTGGTAAGAGAGGACACCGGCGGGGTTCGAAGCGACGATATAGACGCGATAGAGACCACCGGTCTGGACCGAAAAGAAATAGCCCATCGGGTAGCCGATTGTTTCACCAAACAGGTATTCGACGACGGTTACTTCCATGCAGACCCACATCCGGCGAACATTCTAATCGACGAAAACGGCGACGTAAACCTTATAGATTTCGGGCGGACGGGGTATCTTTCAGAGGAACTGCTTGACTACTTGAGTCGGTTGTTTTCGAATTTCGGGACAGGTGATTACCACAAAGCCACCGAGGTCATCGTCCGGCTCGGAACCGTCGATATAGACGTAGATTTCAACCGCCTTGAGAACGAAGTGGCGGTCATTGTAAATCGATTCTACAGTATACCGTTGGAATACCTTAACATCGGAGCCGTTTTGAAGGAATTCACCACCCTCTCTCAGCGCTACAACCTGCGGATTCCGCGAGACTTCATAACGCTAACGCAGACCGTAATATTGATAGAGTCACTGTGCCGACACCTCGACCCCAAGCTCAAATACGCGGAAATCGCGAGACCTTACGCCGAGAAACTGGTCAAGAAACGCTACAGCCCTATAAACATCGGAACGAGCTTCGTGGAGAAATTAAATGACGCCTCATACTATTTCAAGGACTTCCCGAGAACATTAAGTCTACTATCTCAAAAATTACTTCGCGGCGAGATACGAATAGGATTCGAACACAGGCGGTTATTCAATATTTCGCGTGAACTAGACCGGACCGGCAATCGAATCAGCTTGGCACTCGTCACTACGGCGGTCATAATCGGTTCTTCGCTCATCTTCGCGTCCGGGGCCGGTCCGACCATATATGGTATCCCACTACTGGGTGGGGCTGGTTTCTTTTTATCCACGATCTTGAGTATATGGTTAGTCATAAGCATCTTGAGATCCGAACGTGTTTAAAATACACAATGGACGAGCGTAACCGAGCCTTTTTTATTATACTAGTCCCAACTGCGCTGGCTGCCGTCGGGTTTACCGCCTGCGGCGAAAAGGAGGCCGAAATGGTGGAGCCGGAAAAAACGGGCGTAGCCGAATACGAAACGGCGGACGAGGCGCTCCTTGACATCGCCAGGCGATCGATCACGGCCATGGTCCGCGACGGCGAGACGTACGAACCTCCGGTCCCTGATCAGTTTCCGGAACTACTCGAAGAATCGGGCGTTTTCGTTACCCTGGAGAAACACGGTAATCTGCGTGGCTGCATCGGTTACGTCTTCCCGGTCAAACCGTTATACCTAGGGGTTAGGGACAACGCTATAAGCGCGGCGGTCCGAGACCCCCGGTTTCCCCCCGTCTCCGAAGAGGAATTATCCGAACTCGACGTAGAGATAAGCATAATGACGCCGCTGGCGGAAACCGATTGGCGGGACATCGAAGTCGGGCGCGACGGGCTGTACATTGAAGGCCACGGCCACGCCGGGCTGCTGCTCCCCCAGGTCGCGACCGACCTAGGGTGGGACGAGGAAACCTTTCTGGTTAACGTCTGTTACAAGGCCGGTCTGCCCGCCGACGCTTACAAAGACCCGGAGGTTAAGCTCTTCACGTTCCAGGCGCGGGTCTTCGGCGGCCCGTTGATAGAGAAACCGACGTAAGGTCGCCCCTGAAAGTACAGCATGGGAACATTCTATAAAAAGCTTTAGGCCGCACCTAAAGGTACGGCCTGGGAACATTCTATAAAAAGCTTTAAGGTGGCCGCACCTAAAGGTACGGCCCTACACAAAGGAGCGCTTAACATGCCGAGGAGTATAACGTTATTAATTATAGTCGCGCTTGCGGCTTTCGCCGCGTTCGCCGGCGAGGGCGACTTCACGATACTCCACTTCAACGACTTGCACTCGCATCTAGACCCATTCAGCCCTCACGGCTCCGACGCGGAGGTAGGCGGCGCCGCCCGGCTCGCGTCGGCGATAAACGCCGTTCGCGACGAGAACGCGGCCGCCGGCATCCCAACGTATCTACTCATGGCCGGCGACGCGATTACCGGAACTACCTACTCGATAGCAACCCACGGCGAGGCGACCTTCGCCGTACTGAACGCTATGGGCGTATACGCGATGGTCCTGGGCAATCACGAGTTCGACTACGGCCAGGACAACATGGCCGAACTCATAGACACGGCCGAGTTTCCGGTCCTGTGCGCGAACGTCGTCAGCGAAGGGACCCACCCTATGCCGCCGGTAGTGCCGTTCATTACGTTCGGCGAGGACCCGCGGTTCCTGCTGATCGGTCTTACGACCGAAGAAACGAAGGTTACGACCCACCCGAAAAACGTAACCGGTTTGACCTTCGAGAACCCGGCCGAGACGGCCAAGAAAATAATCGCCGACGCTGGCGACGAAGCGGACGTGATAATAGGATTGACGCACCTGGGTTTCTACACCGACCGGAAGCTGGCCGAGGGCGTACCCGAGCTCGACCTCATCGTCGGCGGACACAGCCACACGAAGCTGGAGACACCCGAGTATATGGGCGATACGGCGATCGTACAGGCGTACCAGTACGGTGAGTACCTGGGCCGCGCCGACTGCCGCTTCGAGAACGGCGAGTTCGAGATAGTGAACTACGAGTTAATTACGATAACCGCGGAACTCCCCGACGACCCGGTTGTGGCCGAAGTAGTCGCCGAGTATCAGGGGCGGTTGGAAGCCGAGTTCAAGAAGGTAGTCGCCACTACGACAGTCGAGCTGAGCTACGAAGCCGGGCGCAGTCAAGAGACGAACTTCGGCGACCTCCTGGCGGACGTTATGAAAGAAGTCTCCGGCGCCGACGCGGCGGTAACCAACGGCGGCGGCATGCGCGCCAATATCCCCGCCGGGGAAGTGACGGTCGGCGACATCCTTACCGCCCTACCCTTCAGCAATACGGTAGTAACTTTGGAAATGTCCGGTGAGACACTACAAGCCGCGCTGGACCACTGCGCTCGGGACGAGTTCGGCGGCGGGGGGTTCCTCCAAGTATCCGGCCTGAGCTACACGGTCGTCCCGAGTACGGGCGCTGAGGACGTTTCCGTAAACGGTGCCCCCCTGGACCCCGGTAAGACTTATAAAATCGCGACGAACGACTTCGTGGCGGCAGGCGGCGACGGCTACGAGATGTTCGCCGAATTAAAACCGTACGACACAGGCGTCGTATTATACGAAGCCGTGGTGTCGGCCCTGGCCGACGGCCGGGAGCTGCCCGCAGAACCGGCCGGTCGGATAACGGTAAAAAAATGACGAGTAAGTTCGACGACGAGGAAAGGGAACACACACCGGGTGCTGTAATCAAAGACGCGTTGTCGCCGGACCAACGGCGCGAAGCCGACGCCGGGCGCCTCGAGGTCTACGACGAGTTCGGGCACCTGGTCGGACTCGAAGGCGCCCTCGAGGACGGCGGGAGTTACTACACTGTGGTCCCTGGAACGCACCCGCCGTCGGTGGACCGTTGCCTTGAGTACTTAGAAGAACCGTATCCGCGAGACCTGCTGAAGTTCGCCGTAAACGCCGTCCTGAACGACGCGCGGAAATCGAATAGATGCGTATCGCCACGGCTCGCGGCCGCCCGGGTCCGGCGCCTTATCGCCGACCGCGACGCCGATTTAATATTCGAGTACGTTACGGGCGGCAAACACGATTCGGCCGTTTACAAAGAGGGAACCGTAGAAGCAATACTTGGTTTACTACCGCCCGGGCCGATAGTCATCGCTGTCCGTGAAGTAATCGCTTTAAGCGACGATTCGTCAATATTGTCGGAGGCCGCGGGCCGGGAGGTCCGGGAAGTCGGTACAACCAATAAAGTTAAAACCTCCGATTACGCAGGCACCACCGACGGCGCCGCGGCGGTCCTGGTCTGCCGAAGCGCCGGGTTCTCGATAAAAGGGTTTACCGGCGAACCTGAACTGCCGGAAATAATACGCGTAACGACCGACGCAGGGATTACCTCCGCCGCGATACTCGACGGCTACGCGCTGACGTCAGATAACTTCCATGATATGGCGACCGCGGGTTTTGATTTACTTGCCGGTATAAACGCACCCGACGCCGGAGGTACTTCGTTCCTGTTCGCCCGAAAAGGGGCCGGTTTCGACATTAAAACCGACGCGATAAAGGCCGGCGCGGCCGCCGACGGGTTATGGGAATACCTAAAGGACGCTGGTAATTAAAAACGGGGGAACTATGGTCGTGTTTCGTGAAACGTTCAGCTTAAATTCGCAGGGCGACTGCGATATCCTCGACATCACCGGCCGTGTCGCCGAGGTAGTCGGTAAAAGCGGTATATCCGACGGAATAGGGATGGCTTTCGTGTCTCACTCGACGGCGGCGATAAGCTGCGTCGAATACGAGCCGGGGCTTGTATCGGACCTGAAGAACCTGTACGAGAAGCTGGCACCCAAGGGGGCGGGCTACGGCCACGACGCGCGCTGGGGCGACGGCAACGGCCACGCCCACGTCCGGGCGACCTTGCAAGGGCCTTCGTTCGCCTTCCCGGTGGCCGGCGGTCGGCCGGTCCTCGGTACCTGGCAGCAGATAATATTGATGGACTACGATAACCGACCACGAAGCCGGGAAGTCAGTATTACGGTCGTGGGGGAATAAACCGGTACGGGGGGGCGGTTAAGGCCAGGTAAAAAGGAAGGAACGAAGATGAAGAGGATACTAATACACGTGGTCTTAACCTTGGGCTTGATAACCGCGTTTGCTTCGGCTTACACGGCGGAAGAATGGGTCGATAAAGGAGTCGATTACTCTAAAGAGGGGAAATACGCGTCGGCCCTAAGTTGCCTCGACGAAGCGATAGAAGCGGACCCCGACTACGTACCGGCCTGGGGCAACAAAGGCATCGTCTTAAGGATGGTCGGCGATTTCGAGAGCGCAGTCGAACAGTACGACAAGGTACTGGAGTTGGATCCGGAAGACCCTTACGCGTGGAACAATAAAGGCGTAGCCTTGCGGAACCTGGGCAGGTACGAAGAAGCGGTCGAGTGCTACGACCGGGCACTGGAACTGAACCCCGAATACGTATACGCTTTGAACAACAAAGGTTTCGCCCTATACAACATGGGCAAATACTACGAAGCAATCCGGTGCTACGACCAGGCGCTGGAACTCAACCCGGATTACGCCAAAGGATGGTACAACAAGGGCAACGTTCTATTGGCTATGGGCGATTATGCCGAAGCCGCTGTAAGTTACCGCGAAGCATTGCGGTTGGAGCCGGAAAACCTTTACATCCACATATTCCTCTGCATATGCGAAACGGAGGCCGGAGTCGACGCGGAAGCGACGATAGTAAAAGCTCTGGCGACCGAGGATAAAGCATGGCCTTACGACGCAGTTCGGTTTTTCGCCGGGGAGATTAGTGCGGGCGCGCTCATAGCCGCCGCAGGTGTCGATGCCGGTAAGTTATGCGAAGCCCACTGCTACGTTGCTTTTTCGTATAAGTTTGCGGGCGATTCGATTAAAGCGAAAGAACATTTCCAGGCGTCGTTAGATACGGAAATGGTCGGTTACGTAGAGTACTTCGTCGCGGGCAAAGAGCTGGCACGGATGATGGTAACCTACGACGAAACCGGAGAGTAAATATTGCGCCCGTCGGCGGAGCAACCCTGGAGGCGTATGGCGGAATACGAAAAATACCTAAAGAACATGAATTGGAGGGACTTCGGGAAGATGGTCCCGGAAAAGACCGACACGGTTTTCCTGCCGGTCGGGACCATCGAGGCCCACGGGATAATCCCCCTGGGTACTGACATATTCATCCCAGAGTACCTTTGCGACGAGCTGGCACCGCGCTTCAACGGGGTAATCGCGCCGGCCGTCAACTACGGCGTGACCCGAACGCTCATAGCTTACCCCGGCTCTCACACGGTCACGTCGGCAACGTTCGAGGCGTACCTTACCGAAATACTCGTCGGTTTCGGGCGGTCCGGTTTCCGCAAGGCCGTCGTGCTAAACGGCCACGGCGGGCACATCGGCGAGTTGAAGACAGCGGCCCGCACGGCTTACGACGAAACCGGGCTCTTTTCCCTGGTACTACACTGGTGGTTTATGGCACCCGACGCGGCGAAAGAAGTTTACGGCGCCGAGGGCGGCCACGCCGCCGCCGAGGAGACGGCCGGGATACTGGCGGTGGACCCGGAACTTGTGCGGACTGAGTACCTGGAGGAGACGAGCGCGTACGCCCGGGGGGCGGGCGTTTCGCCCTACCCCGTACCGGCTTCGATACTGGTCGAAAGCGACGAGTCGGCGTTACCGGACCCTGACGTCGCGAAGGCGAAGGAGTACATGAACCGCATAACCGAGGCCTGCGCCGAAACGATAGAGAAGGTGCTTACCGGGTGGGAGAAGGAGCTGGGGAAATAGCGAAAGCAAACTGAAAAGTTTCAATCTTAACCGAGGAGTGATTTCCGTATGGCCGAGATAATCGAATGCGTACCGAACATAAGCGAAGGGGCGAAGACCGACGTCGTCGAGAAGGTCGCCGACCGGATTCGGGCGGTCGAGGGCGTGAAGCTTTTGAACGTGGCGCCGGATGCCGCCCAGAACAGGACCGTCTTCACGATGGTGGGCGACGCCAAAAGCCTGAAGGAAGCCATCGACGTGCTCTTCGACGAGACGCTCAAGCACATCGACCTGACCAAGCACAAGGGCGAGCACCCGCGGATGGGCGCCGTTGACGTGGTTCCGTTCGTCCCGATAGTAGGCGCCACCGTCGACGACTGCGTCGAACTCTCGAAAGAGGTCGGCGAGATGATCGCCGAGAAGTACAACGTCCCCGTGTTTCTGTACGAAAGCAGCTCGACCGCGTCTCACAGAAAAAACCTCGCCAAGATACGCAAGGGCGAGTTCGAAGGGTTCGCCGAAAAAATCAAAGAGGACGATTGGAAACCCGACTACGGACCTGGCGAAGTACACCCGACGGCCGGGTGCGTCGCCGTCGGCGCGAGGCCTTTCTTAATCGCGTTCAATGTAAACCTGGGGACCAACAACCTTGCCATCGCCGAGAAGATAGCCAACGAGGTACGGCACATAGGCGGCGGCCTGCGTTTCGTAAAAGCCAAGGGTTTCGAGACCGACGACCCGAACGTGATGCAGGTATCTATGAACCTGACCAACTTCGAGAAGACCCCCGTCTTCCGGGTCGTAGAGATGATACGCCGGGAGGCGTTCCGCTACGGCGTTAGCATCGTAGGGTGCGAGGTAATCGGCATGATCCCGCTCCAGGCGATAATCGACGTGGCCGACTGGTATCTCCAGTTAATCGATTTCAGCCGGGATCAGGTGCTGGAAACGATGATATTCGAGTAATAAGTTAAACCCCGGCGTAACACGCGAGACTGTCTGGTGACATCGAGAGGGGTATTTCCGGTTTGGGTTGCCCGAACTGCCGTACGACCAACCCCGAAGGCGCAAGATATTGCGTCCACTGCGGGACGCCGCTAACCGTCGAACTACGGCGCCGCGTCGGGACGAGGGAAGTAACCTGTCTTTCGGCCGACGTTAGGGGGCTTACTAAACTGGAGGGTCTAATCCCCCGCTTTAAGATATCCGAACTGCGGCAAATTTACCTCGAGACAGTAAACCGGAACGTTACGTACTTCGGTGGGAACGTAGTTAAACGTTACGGCACAGGGGTCGACGCCGTCTTCGGCGCGCCGATTACGTGGGAGCGGGACACGGAACTGGCGGTACTTGCCGCGATAGCCATCAAGGACGACACCGCCGACGTTTCGGATAAAATCTTCGACGAGTACGGCGTCACTCTAACCACCCGCTGCGGAATCGACGTCGGATTAATCAAATACGAAAACGCCCCCGGCGGAAGTACGGTCGCCGCCGCAGGGTCAACCTTTGAATACGCGGCCAGATTGAAAAACTCTACACGCCCCAACGGAATATTAGTCAGCCACGGCGCTTACGACTTCGTCAGGAATTATTTCGAATTCCGGCCCTACGTTTTTACGGGCTCCGACTCGGCGGAAGCACCTGTGACCGCCTACGACGTTCAACGGCGGAAACCGGCCGGAATCCCGACGCAAATGCTCGCCCGCGGACCCTTCATCTCCCGCGAAGATGAACTAAACCGGTTAACCTCGGTTGTCGAAAAAGGTATTTCAGGGCCAGCTTCGACGACGCTCGTGATAGGTGACCCGGGGGCGGGTAAAACGCGCGTCGTGGCCGAGGCCATCAAAAAAGCCGGGTTTCAAAACGTTTTTTGGACCCGTTACTTACCGAGGTCAAATGCCCTACCATACCTTCCCTATCGCCAATTCCTCGCGGATCTTTTTGACGCGAAACCGGGAAAAGAGCTTCTAGAAAGGATTAGTGTTTTTTTTGCGGAGAAAGATAGCGCGATAGTCCGATACTTACCTCTCTTAGGCTCGATTTTCGACCGCGACTTCGGCCGAATTCCTGACGAAGATTCAATCCCCGAAAACGATAAACGTCGGTTATTATACAGTCTAATATACAAAACCGCCGAAGCGACCGCGGAGGAACGGCCGTTCGTACTTGTCCTCGAAAACGTCCATTGGGCCGACGAGGCTTCTTTGGACCTAACCAGGTTTCTATTACAGGGGTTTAAGAACCGAAAGCTACCTATCGCGACGGTAATCACCAGCCGGGATAACGAAAACTCGAAAGGGATACAGTACGACGACGTAATATACCTGAAGCCGCTAAATGCCGACGAAATAGCAGCCGTAGCCCGTCGTATAATTCGAGAGGACCGGTGGGACGGACAAGTAAAACGTAAAATCATCAACCTGGCCCGCGGAAACCCCATGTACGCCGAAGAATTCGCCCGTGCGACAGTGGCCAAACCACCGGGCGGAATACCTCCCGCCGTCAGGATAAGCATCCAGGCGCGCCTGGACCGCCTATCTGACGAATCTTTGTCGTTGATTAAGCTGGCAGCTTGCGTCGGCGAATCCTTTCCGGTAAACCTTCTTAACGAACTCTCCGAACTGGCGTCGGGGAATTATTTCGAAGCGTTATACGAATTGGTACGAGAAAAACTGATTTACGTTCACGAAGATAGAATATGGATAAAATCGCCCATCATCAGCGAAATCGTAGAACAAGAACTCTTTGAGGGTTCCAAAGAACTGATGCACGGTGATATCGCCGAACGCCTTGTCGCCCGCGGCGGCGCCCCCATAACAATCGCACGGCACCTAATCTCCGCAGGACGTGAAACAGAAGCAGGCCAGCTTTTATTCGAATCCGGCGACGAGGCCTGTAAAAACGTACTATACGACGACGCACTTCGTTACTATATCGCGGCCGCCGACCTTTTGGACAGAGAACAAGCGACGGACGACGGACAAGAAGATATAATACGAAAAATTGTAGCTATTTACGTCGAGCTCGGTAGGACGGAAGAGGCCCTCGCGTTTTTAAAACGTGAATTCGAACACAATATAACGGTCGAGTCCAAAGCCGACTATTTATCCTTGCTCGGAAACGTTTACAAAGCGGCCGACGTCCCGGAAACCGCTTTAGAGTATTTGAACGACGCCGAGGCTTTATATGACCGTTTAGGCGAAGCGAAGCTATTATTAAAAACGCGTATAGACAAAGGGAGTTGTTATTTCAAACTAAATCGGTTAACCGAAGCGACAGCTTACGCGGAGGCGAATCTCGAAGCATGCGGCGAAACTGGGGACGACCGAAATAAAGTGCACGCATACAGCCTGTTAGCGTTAACTTCCTTCGAACGCGGCGAAACCGAAGACGCATTCGAATACGCTAATAAAGCGTTTGGGATATGGGAAAAGTCGGGAAGCGCTCAAAACGGAATGAACGCGTACAACCTAATCGGTTCGGCGTTGAAAGAACGCGGCAGGATTACCGACGCCATCGGTTTATTTGAGAAAAGCGTCGGGCTCGCGGACGCGGCGGAAAAACCGAGAGATTACGCGGCTATCATAAGCGATTACGCCCATTTACTAATCCACGCGGGTAAGATAACGAAAGCCATTAACCTGCTCACGGCAAAGGTACTACCGCTCGCTCGCGAGGTTAACAATAAAGGCGCGTTGGACACCGCGAACGGCGTTCTGAGTTTCGCGTATTTCGCGGCCGGGGAGTTCGAACGGGCCGAAGAAGCCGGACGCGAAGCCCTCGATTACGCCGAGGATATCGGCTCGCCGAAGCGTATCCTTAAAGCGTTACGGCGCGTTTATACGGCGAAATTAGGCGCCGGCGCAACCGACCTGACGCCCGAAATAGAACGGTTGGAGCATCTCGGGGCGACCTGGACACCCGGCTCCGACGCCGTCGCCCGGGCTCTCTGGGAAATACGGTCGGGGTTGGCGATTAATACCGGCGACGTTGCCCGAGCCCGGGAATTACTGGAAAACGCCGACGCTGTCCTTTCCGACGAACGGGACGTACTCGGCGTCCGCGAAAAACGATTGTTAGTTGGGGAATTGGAGGAACTTTCATCGAACGCCGACGGCGCCGTAGCTAATTATACATACGTATATAACAACGCCGGAAAAACCGGCGCTTTATACTACGCCGGCTCCGCCGCGTACAGGTTGGTAAAGCTATACGCTAAAAAAGGCGATAAATACCCCGCGCGGAAGTACTTAAAAACCCTGGAAATAACTTTCGGCGGCCAGAATTTAGAATATTGGGATGACGAAATAAAAAGGATTCGCGGAAAACTAACCGGGGTATGACGCGGACGTAATTCTGCGACATCAGGATGAAATGAGTTGAAATGAAACTGGACGATATCAAGATATCCCGAGCTATTATAGAAAAATTTACCGCTAAGTTACTTGAGGGATTAGACTGCGAGGTCGCTATAGTAGGTAGCGGCCCGGCGGGGCTAACCGCGGCTTACTATCTCGCGAAAGAGGGTACGCGAGTAATCGTCTTCGAGAGGAAACTCTCGGTCGGCGGCGGAATGTGGGGCGGCGGAATGATGTTCAACGAAATCGTCGTACAAGACGAAGGCAAAGCGATATTAGACGAACTTGGGATTAGAACCGTACCGTTCGAAGACGGTTACCATTGCGCCGATTCGGTCGAGGCGGTCTCGACCGTCTGCTCGACGGCGTCGAAAGCCGGCGCGACCATATTCAACTTAATAACCGCGGAGGACGTATTACTTACCGACAATCGTGTAAACGGACTGGTCATTAACTGGAGCGCCGTGGAGTTGGCGGGTCTTCACGTCGACCCCTTGACCGTACGGGCGAAATACGTAATCGACGCGACGGGGCATAGCGCCGAAATCGCGAATATTTTACAGAGAAAAGGGTACAAATTGAAAACGCCGACGGGGAAGATAGCCGGGCAAATGCCGATGAACGCGGAAGTAGCGGAACGCACGACTCTGGAAAATACGAAAGAGATATACCCCGGCGTTTACGCCGCCGGGATGTGCTGCAACGCAGTCTTCGGTGGGCCGAGGATGGGCCCTATATTCGGCGGGATGTTCTTAAGCGGCAGGAAAGTCGCCGAGTTAATCTCGGAGAAACTGTAAAACGAACCCGTAAAAACGTCCACTTCATATTAAAAACCCCCGCCCCGCGGGGGTTTCATGTTCTTTGGGCCTAACAGGAGTCGAACCTGTGACCTCACGCTTATCAGGCGTGCGCTCTAACCACAACTGAGCTATAGGCCCGCCTGCCTAATGATATAGCACAACGTCGTCGGGGAAGTCAAGCGTTTTCGCGTGTTTGGAGGGGGTAAAACGCGCCGTTTCTCGTATAACTAAAACGATTGACGTAAGTAACCGTAAAACGTATAGTACCTCAATCCGGAAATACCGGACTTCTAAGGATTTTGGAAAACGTACCTTACGCAGGCGAAACCTTCGCCCTCCTGTCGGCGGTGGTCTGGGCGCTGGCCGTAATACTCTTCAAGAAAAGCGGCGAGACGACCCATCCGCTGGCCCTCAATCTATTCAAAGACGTCTTATCCCTCGTCCTGTTCGTCCCCACGCTTTGGCTCTTCGGCGAGACCCTTTTTAGGGCGGCGCCGCCCGGCGATTACGCCCTATTGTTGGTAAGCGGCGTCCTCGGTATCGCCATCGGCGACACGCTCTTTCTGAAATGCCTAAACGTACTGGGCGCGGGGCTCACCGCAATCGTAACGTTCCTGTACACGCCGTTCACCATCGGTCTATCTATACTCTTCCTCCGCGACGTGCTTACGATATACCAGGTTATCGGCGCAGCCCTCATCGCCCTCGCGGTACTCGTAGCTTCGCTGAAACCGCGTAAAACCGGTCTCGGCAAAAAAGAGCTTCTTTACGGCCTCGGAATCGGCTTACTCGCGGTAGTTGCCTCGGCGGCCGGTTTGGTCATGATAAAAAACGTGTTAGACCGTTCGCCTTTGGTATGGGTGGTCGAAATCAGGCTCGTAGGCGGCGTTATCGCGTTGTTCGCGTTCCTTCCGTTTATGCGAAACCGCCGTGCGATTATCTCATCGATATTATCGAAACGCGGGTTCAAATACACGCTTCCCGGATCCCTTTTAGGCGCTTATATTGGTATGGTCTTTTGGCTCGCGGGGATGAAGTACGCTCTCGTGTCTACCGCGACGGCCCTCAGTCAGACGAGTAACTTGCTTATATTTATATTCGCCGCGTTGCTGTTGAAGGAACCGATTACGTCCAGGCGTCTCGCCGGTATCCTTATGGCGCTGGCCGGCGCGTTGTTGATTACGTTCTTGTGAAAAAACCGGCGGCTCTCGTCCCCGCCGGCGTTCGACGCTTTATAAAAGAAACGGGCGGCAAGGATTGCCGCCCCTACCGTAATGGGATGACCTATTATTTCGGTTTCGCCTTTCCCTTTCCGACCCCCGCCTTCTCGAATACCAACCGCTCGTCATCCGCGTCGGCTTTTACCGTATCCCCCGGCCCGAACTCGCCCGATAGAATCTTGTTCGCGACAGGGTTCGCCAGCATCCGAGTGATAACGCGCCTCAGCGGCCGCGCGCCGAAGGCCGGGTCGTAACCGGTCTCGGCCAGCAGTTCCCGGGCCCCGTCTGTCAGTTCGAGTTTGATGTCCTGGTCCGCGAGCCGCGCGTCTACCTTCGCGACCAGCAAATCCACTATCTTGAGTAAATCCTCCCGGGTCAGCGCGTGGAAGACGATTATCTCGTCTATTCTGTTTAGGAATTCCGGGCGGAACGAGTAGCGCAGTTCCTCCATCGCCGCGCCCCGCATCTTCTCGTAGAGTTCGTCCGGGCTGTCCAAGTCGGCCCTCTCGCTCAGCTTCATTATCCGGTCGGCGGCGATGTTCGACGTCATTATTATTATCGTGTTCCTGAAATCCACGGTCTTCCCGTGGCTGTCGGTCAGGCGCCCGTCGTCGAGCATCTGGAGAAGTATGTTGAAGACATCGGGATGGGCTTTCTCTATTTCGTCCAAGAGAACCACCGAGTACGGACGCCGCCGGACCGCCTCGGTGAGTTGGCCGCCCTCGTCGTAACCTACGTAACCCGGTGGCGCACCCACCAGTCGGCTTACCGTGTGCCGCTCTTGGTACTCGGACATGTCTATGCGGACGATGGCCTCCTCGTCGCCGTAGAGGAATTCGGCGAGTGCCTTCGCGAGTTCGGTCTTGCCCACGCCGGTCGGCCCCAAGAAGATGAACGAGCCTATCGGCTGGTTCGGGTCCTTTAGCCCGGCCCGGGCCGACCGGACGGCCTGGCTCACCGCGTCCACCGCGATGTCCTGCCCGACGATGCGTTTATGGAGCTCGTCCTCCATCCTCATCAGCTTCGCCTGCTCCTCCTCGGTCAGCTCCGAGACGGGAATGCCTGTCCACTTACTGACCACCTCGGCGATGTCCTCGGCGGTAACGACGGTGGAAATCTCCTGCTCTTTCTTTTCCGCCTCCCACTTTTCCTTGGCCTCATCCAGCTTAGCCTTGAGTTCGAGGCTTTCGACGTGGAGTTTGTTGGCCGTTTCGAAGTCGTTCTTGCCGATAGCTTCTTCCTTCTCACGTTCGAGCCGGGCGACCTCGGCCTGAGTCTCTTGCAAGTCCGGCGGAACGAGCAGGTTCGAGAGATGCACCCGGGCCGACGCCTCGTCGATTAAATCTATCGCCTTGTCGGGAAGAAACCGGTCGGCTATGTACCGGGCCGAGAGCTTAGTCGCCGCATTTATCGCCTCGTCGGAGATAGTAACCTTGTGATGGGCCTGGTAATTCTCGCGCAGCCCTTTCAGTATTTCTATCGTCTCCTCGACGGTCGGTTCGTCCACCATCACCGGCTGGAAACGCCGCTCAAGGGCCGCGTCTTTCTCCACGTACTTGCGGTACTCGTCCAGGGTGGTCGCGCCGACGGCCTGCAGGTCGCCACGGGCCAGGGCTGGTTTCAGGATGTTCGCCGCGTCCACGGAACCCTCGGCCGAACCGGCGCCCACCAGCGTGTGCATCTCGTCTATGAAGAGGATGTAGTCGCCCGATTCGATTATCTCGTCGATGACGTTCTTGAGCCGCTCTTCGAACTCGCCCCGGAACTTGGTCCCGGCCACGAGACCGCCCATGTCCAGCGCCACTACCTGCTTGTCGATGAGAAGCTCCGGGACGCCCCGGTCCACTATCTTCTGGGCCAACCCCTCGACTATGGCGGTCTTGCCGACGCCAGGGTCGCCGATGAGGACAGGGTTGTTCTTGGTCCGCCGCGAGAGTATCTGGATGACCCGTTCGATTTCGTCCTCCCGGCCGATGACCGGGTCGAGTTTGCCCTTTTCGGCCAGCTCGGTCAGGTTCCGGCTGAAGGTCTCGACGGCCGGGGCGGGGGCGTCGGCGGGCGCGCCGTACTTGCCGGTCTCTTTGCGGCCCAGCAACTCGAAGACCTTGGCGCGTATCACCTTCGGGTCGGCGCCCTGGCCGACGAGGGCCCGGTACGCGGTCCCCGACGTCTCGGTGAGGAGACCGAGGAGTAGATGCTCGGAGCCGACCTCCTCGGCGTTCATCTCCTGGGCAGCGTCCACGGCGTAGCGTATCGCGTTCTTCGCCTTGGGGCTGAACTCGATTACGGCACCGGCGGCGCCGGGTTTGGCGGCCGTCATCGTTTTTACGGCGGCGTAGAGTTTGTCGAAGGAGAGGGCCGATTTCTCCAGCGCCCGCGCGGCGATGGAACCCCGGTCCCGGGCCAGCCCGAGGAGGATGTGCTCTGTCCCGATATTCGCCGAGCCGAACTCCCGGGCGAACTCCTGTGCGCTCCTTATCGCTTCCTGCGCTCTGTTAGAGAAGTATTCTTCCATTTTAGAATCCTCGTCAAACGGATGGCAAAAAAACTATCGGTAATAAACGGTAAAATATATACCTTTTTAATAAGTTAAAGCCAAAAACGCCGTTAAAAAGACTAATATTAGGGTTAATATTACTACGAAAACGGTTAATGAAATTAAAACTCTATTCTGGTTTACGATTTTATCGAAAGTCGCTTTGTCCATTAACGCTTTGATAGCTTCTTGCAAACCGTTTTCGATCTCGTCGAATTTATATCTAGATTTACTCAGCTTAACGAATTCTAATACCTCGCCTGAAGCTATATTAGATATATCCGTCAAATATTTCTGGTAATTTAGCCGGCTTCTCAAACGGTAATAATCCTTAACTGTAGCTTTATCGTTTTTCGCTAATTCGTCTATCAATACCTCCCTTTCCATTAAACCTGTAAGTACGTACTCTATTATAGACAAAGTACTCGCGTCATGATTCAAAAATTCTATATTCTCTGATACCTTGGCGTTCATCCTCACGTAATCACGGAACCAGCTATTATATATTTTCAAATACATCCCAGGGTTAACGAATACTAAATAATCATCAAATAAACGCGGGCTATCCTCCAACGGCGGAACCCCGCTTATTTCGGGTTCGTAAACACAGTAAAATACACGCTTTATTACCTCTAGATTCCTCCAATAGTTGGTATTATTATCCGACCGTTGATTGATGAAATCCCTTAAGGATAAAAATTTTGTTAATTGCCAGTAACTAGACCTATAAAACTTTACGAAATCCTTAATACTAGCTAATCTAGTACCGAATAGTTTTTGCAAACATAAATACCTTAAATTCTCGGCAAAATTCTTCAAGAAAAAAGAATCTTCTATCCGAAAAGCGAAAGAAATTAACCGCAAACCCGGCGAATAAGCAGACATATCGGCGTAATCTTCATAATCCTCGATATCGTTAATTATCTCTTTATACGACTTGGATTTAAACTCAATATTATGATAAATAGCTGCTAAATGTTGGTTAATTATACATTGTTCTTTTGTCCACCCACCGCCGACAATGGGTAAAAGGTTCAAGTTCGTCAAATCTACAAACCGCTTAACGTTAACATCGTTTACTATTAACCGTAGTTCGATAAATATAATACCCGAATAGTTCATCCTAATAAACGGTTCAAAAACAACTTCGAAGTTCCCGTCAGGACTATAAAACTCCAAAGGCGTAGGGTTTAATACCGCTCGGTAAAAATCGGGTTCTCGGTTATAATCGCCCGTAAACGCTTGTGTAAACTGAGCCATTTTAAAAGTCACTAACTCGCTTATTTTCTCGCGGTGGAAATCCGATTTTCCGTTAGTACCCGCTTCGAAACTGATGGTATGCGGGAAATAACCTTCGCCCATAACCAAATCCGTCCCGATAACCGAGCCGTTTTCTTTAATCGCCATTATGTCGGAGTTAAAATCTATAATAGCGAGGGCGGAATCCATACTAAGGAAATCGCGCAAAACGCTTTTATTCCCCGTTAGTTCCCTACCAAGGTCATAAGTATATATGTACCAAATTTCTGCTTCTTTTATATCGGCCATACATCGATTCCTTACGCTACTACTATATATAACAGGCTTTTACAGCCTTTCTAATCGCCGGTAGCCAATGGTCGTAAATCAGCCGCTACCAGCCCCTAGCTCCCCCGCCAATCATATTAACGACCACGGGCGCGATATAAATTATAAAGAGGACGGCGGAAATCGCGATTAGTATGTAATGGAGGTACGGGGTTTTCCGCTTTCCGTCCGACTTAGACGGTTTGAAATAAAACGCCTGCCACAACGAACGCCACAGCCAGAAAATAGCGTAAGACGCGGTCAGCGCGGCGCCGAGACCGGCACCGCTACCGAGTTCACCGGCATAAGCCAACGATATTAGGCCGAAGATGACGAATAACAAAACGAGGGCGAGGTTTATAGTATAGTATATTTTGCTGTTGCGTACCGAGACCTTCGCGAAATCGGATTTCCAGTCGAATAACCGATAGAATAAGAGGTGGAATACGGCGAATAATAACGAAATTACGCCGCCCGCGGCGATTCCTAACTTTAGTATATTCATAATACCTATCGCCCTAACCGTCCTTTCCCGGACAAGTAAAGCCCACCAAGCGATTTATCGTAAGCCATCGACTCACCGGACGAACCGCAAAGGTCCGTAGGTACGGGTTTAATCGTAGGATATCGGCGACTTCCTGACCGACAGGGGTTAGAAAACCGCCTTTACCCGCGTTTATTATATTTATTTAAGGCGCCGCACCCTACGGATACGACACGCCGCACCCGCTCGGGTAAATCCCGGTGTTCGTCAGCGTCAGCGCCGTATTGCCGTTGGCGTCCAGTTTGTACGTCCTGCCGTTACCGCCCGTACCGGACATGGTAGAAACGACCCAGCACGTGCCGTCGGCCCTGTTGACCGATATGTCCATCAGGTTCTCGAAGCCGGCTTTCTTCCAAACCTGGGTTCCGTCGCTTTCGAACTTGGCCGCCGTCGTCATATCGCAGGCGTAGCACGAACCGTCGGCCGGGTTCACGTCGACGGCGTTCACGGCCACGAAACCGGGTATATTGGCCAGTTCTTGCCCGTCCGCCGATAGTTTCCGGACCGAAAACGCGCATCCGACCCAGCAGGACCCGTCGTTCGGGTCGACGGCCACCGAAAACGGCCCATCGCCCTGCAGGACGACGGTCCTGACTACGTTCCCCGACGAATCGAGTTTGACCACGCGGGAATTAAGGGAATCGGCCACCCAGCAGGACCCGTCGGCGGCGTAAACGCTGACGCCCATCGGGCCATTAAAACCGGTTACCGTCTTCAGAACCGAAGCGTCGGTCCCGAGCTTCTTCACCTCACCGGTATCGTAGTCGGCGGCCCAGCATTCGCCCGTATTCTGATTGACGCACACCGACATTACGTTGGTGAAACCGCCACGCGTCGCCAACACTTCGCCGGTATCGGACATCTTCACGACCCGACCGTTACCGTGGTCTGCGACCCACACGACCCTGTCGGTCTGCCTGACCGACACGTCCACGGGTCAGTTGAAGTGCGGGGCGTTAACCAATACGGTACCATCGCTCAAGTTAACCTTAACCGTGGTAACACCGCCCTGATCGGTTACCCAGCAGCCGGCGCCGGCGGTCCCGCCGTCACCTCCATCGCCCCCGTCGCCGGGGCCGGTCGACGAATCGCAACCTACAAACCCGAACGTTATGAACAAGGCCGCTACAGCCGAAAATACCAAAGCCTTTCTAACGGTCATATCCGCCGCCTCCTTTTAACATTTAGTTATAAAGCACTTTTGAAACAAGGGTCTCGAAAATCCTCTCACATTATAAGATATTGTCAATTCCGAAGCAACGTCTAACCTTAAAACGTATTTTTACGCCCACCCCATCGCTTTGGAGTACTCCTCGAAGAGCTTCTTCTGTTCCTTGTTCATCTTCTTGGGTATCTCGACCTCGATTTTGACGTAGTGGTCGCCGACGCGGCCGGTCCGTTCGTCGCGTATACCCTTCTTCTTAACGCGGATCTTTTTACCGGACGACGTTCCTGCCGGGATCTTTACCTTGACCTTCCCCTGGGTCGTCTCCACCACCTTACTCGCGCCGTTAAGGGCCTCGGACAGATTGAGTTTCAACGTCGAAGTCGTATCGAGCCCTTCCCGGTCGTACTCGTCGGAACCCTTGACGTGGACCGTTATTATCAGGTCGCCCCTGGCGCCGTACGGGCCGACGTTGCCCTCGCCACGGACGCGTATCTTCCCGCCGTCGGAGATACCGGCGGGGATACGGACGCGAATCTTCCGCTTACCCGGTTTCGTCCCGGTTCCGCCGCATTCGGGGCAGGGTTCCTCGACCACCTTACCCCGTCCGGCGCACGTCGGGCAAGCCCGCTTCACGCCGAAATTACCCAAACCAACGGTAACCGTACCTTCGCCTCCACACTGGGGACACGGCTTCGTGCTGGTTCCGGACTTGGCGCCCGAGCCGGCGCAAGCCAGACACGGCTCGCCCCGCTTCAAGTTGATTACCGCCGTACCGCCGCCCGCGGCGGTCTTGAACGGGACGTCAATGTCCATAAAGACGTTGCCGGAGCCGCGGGTGTCCTCTTCCCGCGGGCGGGCCGCGCCTCCGCCGAAAATCATATCGAAGAGGTCGCCGACACCTCCGACGCCGCCCAGGTCGCCCAGGTCGAAGTGAAAGGTCTGGGACTGGCCCGGTCGAGCGTATTGGGAGAAGTCGAAGCCGCCGAAACCTCCGGGGCCGCCCGCGCCGCCGGGCGCTCCGGCGAAAGCGCCGTACTTGCGGAGCATATCGTACTCGGACCGCTTCTTATCGTCGGAGAGCACCGAATAGGCTTCGTTAACCGCTTTGAATCGCTCGGCGGCGGTCGGGTCCGGGTTTCGGTCCGGGTGGAGCTCCATCGCGAGCTTCCGGTACGCTTTGGAGATTTCGTCCTTGGACGCATTCTCGCCGACGCCCAGTATCTCGTAAAAGTCTTTACTATCGGCCATTTATTTACGTTCGTTTTTTACTTGCCCGCTCTCCAGAGTACCGGGCGGGTAAAAGTTCGAGAACGGAAATTCCACCGAGGCGCTGGATAACACGACGGCCGTCGGCCGCCCGGGGTCCACCGAGTAAGGTACGTCGAGGGTTATCGTCCCGCCGGAACCCGGCGGCACCGGCTCGAACGCTACGGCGCCCTTATAAAAAATCGAGTCCCAGCAACCATCCGGGTATATCGGCCTGGGCATTTCGCGTCCGTAGGTCTCGTCGCCTACTCGCAAGTTAAACGCCGAATCGGTCATTATCAACGCGTGGGCGGTACTCATTTCGACGGGTTCGAAGTACACGACGGCGTACGGTTCCGACAAATAGACCGGTCGTTCGACACCCGGCACCGCTACACGGTACTCGCCGTCGCCGGCGTCCTCGAGAGGTAATGGCGTCGCTCGAATGCGCCCTACCTCGACCTCGCCGGTCAAACCGCCGTAGAAGACGAGTTCCCGCGACGCGTCGGACGTCCGCGCGGTGGCGGCTCCAGTTTCCGGAGCGTCCACGGGCCCCACCGACTCCTTGTACACTCCGTTGAACACCGAACCTACGGCGATACACACAGAAACGACAACTACCAATATCCAGGTCATCCGGACGGCCCGCCGGGCCCCTCCCTTTCGGTTTGCCCGGCGGGTTCCGCTTCCTCCTCAAGGCAAACTATAACCTTCGTCGGGACGAGCAAGCGCCCCTTAAAAGTATACCCGGGTTCCAGCACCTTCATAATCGTGTTCGGTTCAAAATCCGGGCTGCACTCGCCCATCACCGCGTCGTGGACCGTCGGGTCAAAAGGTAAGCCGGGCCCGGCCTCGATGGGCTCGAGACCCTCGGCTCGTAACACGTCGAAGACCTTCCGGTCGAGCATCCGTATCGCGTCCACGTGGTGCTGGGGTACCGCCGGGTCGGCGTCGGTCTCGTCAATTGCCCTGGTCAGGTCCGCTAGCGCCGGGAGTATCTGCTTGATTACCCTCTCGGCCGCCCGTTCCCGGATTTCGGCTTCCTCGCGGGCTATCCGCTTCCGCATATTGTCCAGGTCGGCGGCCTTCCGTAAGTATTCTTCCTTTGCCGCTTCAGCCTCGGCCTGGGCCGCCTCAGTTTCGGCCTGGGCCGCCGTGAGTTCTTTTTCGAACTCGGCTAACTTGGCCTCAAGCTCTTTCGCTTTTTTATCGCGGAAATCTACTCTTATCTTATCGGCCATAATCCCTCGTGTATCTTCCCGTTTATTATCTCATTTCGAGTTTGCCTGTCCGCCAATGTCGCCGCGCGAGTGCGTTCGACCGAAAACGGCCACACGCCCTATTGAGCTGGGCGTACCCATACGAACGAACGGGTTATTATAACGAAAGTTTTAGTGGAACGCAAACGTTTGAGCGAAGGAAGGCAATGCTTACAGAATAGAACAAACGGCGCGAAACGCTAACCGCTTTCAGATAAAACCTTATCTATCAACTCGCCGACCAGCTTGGGGTTCGCGCGGCCTTTGGTTTCCTTCATCACGAAACCGACGATTGCGCCTTTGGCCTTTTCCTTTCCGCCGCGTATATCCGCGATAGCCTTGGGGTTGGCTTCGACAGCCCGCCGTACTATCTCCTCGAGCTCGCCGGCGTCCGAGACCTGTTCGAGTCCCTTTTCGCGCATTATATCGGCGGGCGCGCCGGCCCCGTCGAGGACGTCCGCGAGTATACCCCGGGCGCCGGGCGTGTTCACCTTCCCGTCGTCCAGGAGCGTCAATATCTCGGCCAAAGTCCTCGGTTCCAACTCGCTATCGGGCAACTCCGCGCCCCGCTCTTTCAACTCCCGCGTAATATCCCCCAAGAGCCAGTTGACGACCTTCCGCCGGTCTCCGGCGTACCGTTCAACCGCGGCTTTCAAGAACGGATAATACCCTTCAGCGAAAGCCAGCGTCTCGGCCTCGGCCACGTTGACTTCATAGTTTTCGAGGAGGTCCTTCACGCGGTCAGCCGCGGAGGACGGCAAATCCCGGCCCGCTTCCTCTACGAACTCGGGCGTAACTTCAAGCGGCGGAAGGTCCGGCTCGGGGAAGTATCGGTAATCCGCCCTCTCTTCCTTCGTCCGGGCCACGTACGTCTCCTCGGCTCGTTCGTCCCAGTGGCGCGTCTCGCGGGCTACTTCGCCCCCGCTTTCCAGAACCGCGGACTGGCGTTCGAATTCGTACGCGAGAGCGCGTTCGACGCTCCGCAACGAGTTCAGGTTCTTTACCTCGACGGGCGTTCCTAATTCATCGGTCACTTCGGGACGAACGGATATGTTTGTATCTATTCTGAACGACCCCTTCTCCAGGTCGCAGTCGGAAACGCCGGTCTCGACGAGGGTCGCCCGGAGCGCCACGAGGTAACGCCGCGCCTCCGCCGGGCTCGCTATCGCCGGATACCCAACCACCTCCATCAGCGGAACGCCGCAGCGGTTAAAGTCGAGATAAGTCTTGCCCGGCGGGACGAAGGCTTCGTCGTGAATCGCTTTGGCCGTATCCTCTTCAAGATGTACCCGCTCCACCGGGATTTCCTTGAAACCGTCCTCCGACCAGATGGTGACGCGCCCGTCGTAACCGACGGCCGTAAAGTGCTGAGATATCTGAAACCCTTTGGGCAGGTCCGGGTAGAAGTAGTGCTTACGGTCTAATACGGACCGGCTTTCTATCCGGCAGCTCAGGGCCAACGCCGCGCGAAGAGCCAGGCGGTACGCCTCCCTGTTCAGGACCGGCAAAGACCCGGGGTGACCCAAGCAAACGGGGCAGGTTGCCGTGTTCGGCTCGGCGCCGAAGACGACCGGACACGAACAGAAACACTTGGTCCTCGTCCTTAACTGAACGTGAACCTCTAGCCCTATGGTCGGTACGTACGCAGCCATAACGGCGGATTAATAGGCCGGCGCCGGCGCGTCTTCGTAGCGCAGGGAACCCGACGCGTCTAGAAACCTGCCGGTAACCGGGTCAAACGTCCCGGTAATAACCGAATCCGGCGACTGGTAAAACTCGATAAGCCAGTAAATCTCAGATAGTATCATATATAGGGTCGCGTTACCCTTTTCGATGGCATCGCGGTTGCCTAAAACCGCCCACGACCCCACGAACGCGGCGACGTTCGGGGGCGTGCAAAGTTCCGTCGATGATACCGGTTCCGATGGTCCCGTGTAAAGGGGGAACCACGTATAGTACGGTACAAGGTCGGACCGTTCGCCGACGTAATCGAACGGTACATCTTTCTCTATGTCCAATTCCCTGGTCCCTTTCTCGTCCACGTACAACTTCTTCCCCGGTTTACTATCTGCGAAGAACAACGCGGTCCAGTCCACCGCCACGCCGTCGAGGTTGGCTATCTCGCCTAGCAACAGGCCGACGCGCGCGTCGGGGGCCCATTCGTATATCTCCCGGCGCCATCTGCCCAGGAATTCGTCGGACGACTTCATGTTCGGGTAGTACTCGCCCGACCGATACGCGTAAGTATCCTCCTCGTCCCGGCTCAATATCCAACCGACGTCGCCGGAGCGGTGGCGTACCTCCAGCCAATCGTCACCCTCGAAGTCGATTATATCCAGGTACGCGCCGTAGGAAACCGCCGGGCGACCATCCACAGTAGGCGCTTCCTCCGACGGTTCCGTGCGGAAGGGAATGCTTAGCTTTACGACCCGCGCGTTCTCTCGGGTTCTCCCTTTACCTTCGGCTCCACCGTCGACGCGCTCGGTGTGTGTATCTTCGAGCGGCGTCTCTTCTTTCTCGGCACTGCAGCCGCAGAGGAGGAAGACTACGGCAGAAACCACCGCAACGAGGGTTATCCTTCCATTCCTCATCTGATAATCATCCCAAGTATCGCTTTTGCTTTCGAACAATCGTCATTGTAAACCGTTCCTGTTTAAGCCCCGGAACCGTCCTCGTAAAGGAGCTCGCCGTACGCCGTCAGAAATTTACCAGTCAACGGGTCAAACTCGCCGACGATACCCGAATATGGCCCCTGGGTAAACATTATCTTCCATACTTCGCCTGCTAATAGGAGGTCGACGGACGCGTAACCGTCCTCGATTATACTCCTATCCCGTTGAACCGGTTCGGAACTCAAAAACGCATCGATATTTCCGGGCGAACAGAGTCCAACGGACGTTATAGGGTCCGGCGCGCCCTTGTAGGGGGTATAGTACGACAACCTGAGAGCGTCGACGACGAGGCTACTTACCTTCCCGAGATACTCGTCGCCATCCGCGTCGGCCAAGAGGTCGGGCGAAGGCGGCGGTACGTCGATCGGCCACTCGCTAACCGTTTCGGCGTCGACGTAAAGTTTCAGGCCCGGTTTGCTGTCGGCGACGAAGAACGCTGCCCACTCCCGGGCAAACCCCTCGAAGTTGGCCCCTATCCCCCAGAGTAGGTAGATACGTGCGTCGGGAGCCCAATCGTATATCGCGTCGGCGCGGCGCTCTAAAAACCGTTCGGACGATAACATTTCGTCGAGGGGTTCATCCAACGTTTTAACGTACTCTTTCCCCTCGTACCGGCTCCTTACCCAACCCTCGTCACCGGACGTATGACGGACATTCAACCATTCGCCCTCTGTCCCGAGAACCTCAAGTACCGCTCCGTAATAAAGAACCGGGCGTCGGGCAACCGGCTTTTCTTCCGGCGACGGCCCTACCCGGAAGTTGATTTTTAACACGGACACGACCGCTGACTTTCGGTCGGCGTCTCCACCGCCGGCGGTAGCGCCTCCGCCGATATCCGACGGGTTACCCACAGACGTATCGTCGTCAGCGTCATTACACCCCTGAAAAAAGGGAAACATCCATAAAATAACGACCGATAATATAACCGTCAACGTTCTCATCTATGGTCTTACCCTTCCGACATCCCGTTACGTCCCGGCTTCTACCGTAATTTTGAAGCGCTCGTACCTACGCGCCAGCTCGTCGTCCAACACGGCCACGACTACCAACTCGCCGCCGTCCGTTTCGACCGACACCACCCTGGCCCGTTCGTACAGTTCGGACAAAAGCGCGCCGTCGGACGCGGGCAAGCGTAGGGTCATCGCCGTACCGGCCTCGGCCAGTACACGGTCTAGCATCTCGGCCGCCTCGCCGAGCCCGTCACCGTAGAGCGCCGATATGCCCAACGGCCGGTCGAACCCAAGCTCGGCCCATCGGTCGGCACCGAACCCGTTTTCCAGCAGGTCTGTCTTGTTGAAAAGGTTTATCCTCGGCGTCTCCCGCGCCCCCAGCTCGGCCAGTATCTCCTCTACTACCTCGGCCCGGCCCTCGACGTTGGGCGCCACCGCGTCGTGGACGATAAGGAGCACCGACGCGAATTCGACCTCCTCAAGGGTGGCCCGGAAGGCTGCAACGAGGTCGTGGGGCAGCCGCGAAATGAAGCCGACCGTGTCCGCGTACAGCACCGCCCGGCCCGAAGGCAGCTTCCCCCGCTTCACGTGGGGGTCCACGGTCGCGAACGGGACGTCTGCGGCGTAGTCATCCGCCCCGGCCAACGAGTTCAGGAGCGTGGACTTCCCGGAATTGGTGTACCCGACGATCGCGACCGTCGGTACGTCGGACCGTCCGGCCCTCTTCAGTTCGCGACGGCTCCGAACTTTGCCGAGTTTACTTTTAAGCGTAGTAATCCGCCTACGTATCCGCCGCCGGTCGACCTCGAGCTTGGTCTCGCCGGGGCCCCGGGTCCCGATACCGCCGCCTGTCCGGGTCAGGGCCTCGCCCCAACCCCTCAACCGGGGCAGCAGGTATTCCAACTGGGCGAGCTCGACCTGCAGCCGGCCCTCGGCCGTGCGCGCACGCCGGGCGAAGATGTCGAGAATTACGGTCGGACGGTCCACGACCCGAACGTCCAGTTCTTCTTCGAGATTTCGCTGTTGGGCCGGCGTAAGCCCCTCGTCGAAGATAACCAGATTCGCGTCCAGTTCCCTCGCCTCAGTACGTACCTCGGCTGCCTTCCCGCTGCCTATAAGGAAGCGCGAGTCGGGCTTATCCCGGCGTTGAATTGCGCCACCTACGACGGCCGCGTCGGCGGCCTCGGCGAGAGCGGCCAACTCCTCCAACGATTCCTCGGCGCTCAAAGCCCCACCGCCGTAATCTACACCGACGAGGTAGGCCCTTTGCTCCTCGAAACGATCTCTGTCTTCATCACGAACGGGCATATATTTATGTAACTATTTCAACCCCTTATACTTCCCTATCTCCCTCAAATAATACTCCAGGCCCACCTGCCACGGAGGAAGGGTCTCGCCGACTAATAATTCCAACTTATCGGTATTCAAAACCGAATACGCCGGGCGGGGGGCCGGCGCGGCCAACTCCGCCGACGTTATCGTCTCGAGTTCAACCTCGTAACCGGCGGCGGCCAGTATCTCTTCGGCGAACCCGTACCACGACACCGCCCCGGTGTTCGCCGCGTGGACGGTCCCCCGATAGTCGGTTTCTAGAAGCTGCCTTATCGCCAAGGCGAGGTGGCGCGTGTAAGTGGGCGAACCGACCTGGTCTTCTACAACGCGTAGTTTTTCGCCAGCTTCGGCCCGGGCAAGTATCTTGTCCACGAAGTTGACCCCGTCCGGGCCGAAAAGCCACGCGGTCCTGACTATGACGTGGTCTTCCAGGTTCGCGGAGACGTTTTTCTCGCCCTCGAGCTTGGATGAACCGTAAACGGACCGGGGATTAGGTTCGTCCTCTTCCAGATAAGGTTCGTCCTTTTCGCCGTCGAAGACGAAGTCGGTGGAAACGTGGACCAAGCGCGCCCCGACCTCCCGACAGGCGACGGCCAGATTAGTCGGACCTTTGCCGTTGACGAGAAAGGCAATTTCGGTCTCTGTCTCGCACCCGTCAACGTCGGTGTACGCGGCGCAGTTGACCACCGCCGCCGGTTCGACGAAGGTAACAACTGACATAGCCCGTTCCAAATCGGTTATGTCAATTTCCTCCAGGTCAACGCCGGCGACCTCGTCGTAATCGGCGCTTTCCAACTCGTCCACGACGGCCCGGCCCAACATCCCCCTGTGTCCGACTACGAGTACGCGCAACGGTTTCTACCTTTCGCCGTACTGCTTTTCGTAGTACTCACGGAAGGCCCGGTCTTTAAGGGGACGCCACCAATCCTCGTTCTCAATGTACCAGCGTATAGTGTCCTTCAAACCGCCGGCGAAGTCGGTGGACGGCTCCCAGCCCAGCTCCCTTATCCGGTCTATCTCCAACGCATACCTTACGTCGTGGCCGGGCCGGTCCTCCACGAATTCGATAAGGCTCTCGGGTTTTCCCGTCTCGGCCAGTATCGTCCGGGTCAACTCGATGTTCTCGAGTTCGCAGTCGCCTCCGATGTTATACACGGCACCGTCTTCGCCTTCGCGCAGGACCATGTCGATGGCCTCGCAGTTGTCCAGGACGTGGAGCCAGTCCCGCACCTGGCGCCCGTCTCCGTAGACGGGCAGGGGCAGGTCGTCCATCGCGTTGGTAATAAAGAGCGGTATCAGCTTCTCGGGGTATTGATACGGGCCGTAGTTGTTGGACGAGCGGGTCACCAGAGCCGGCACGCCGAAAGTCCGGTAATAGGCCAGCACGAGCAAGTCTCCACCGGCCTTGGAAGCCGAGTAGGGGCTGGACGGGTCGAGGGGGCTTTTCTCGGTAAACTTACCGTCGAGAATATACCCGTAAACCTCGTCGGTGGATATTTGCAGATACCTGGGGACGTTTAAGTCACGCACCGCTTCAAGCAAAGTAAAAGTACCGACTATATCCGTCCGTATGAACTCCTCCGGGAACAGTATCGAACGGTCAACGTGGGTCTCGGCGGCGAAGTTGACGACCGCGTCGACGTCGCATATTACGTCCCGGACCAACCGCGCGTCGGCGATGTCCCCCAGGACGAACTCAAACCGCGGGTCGTCGGAGACGTCGGTCAAGTTGGCCCTATTACCGGCGTACGTAAGTTTATCAAGCACGACCACCGAGTCCTCGGGACGTTTATTCAATACGTACCGGACGTAGTTCGAGCCGATAAACCCGGCGCCGCCGCAGACGAGGAGTTTCATAGCTTACCTTCCTTTATTCGGCCCAGATGCCTTTCCCTTCTTCGCGCGCCACCTCTTCCGCCTCGGCGAACCTATCCCTGTATTTCCTGTTGGGCGGGATGTCGAGAGTAGTTGCCCAACCGGCTCGAACCATTTCCTCGTTAACGAAAATACGGCCCTTGTCGTCCTCTTCGACGAATACGTAGGCGAGAAGCCGCCCGTACTTATCCCTGGTCTCCACGTCGAACTCAAGTACGATGTCGCCCCGGGCCAGGAGTGCTTCGTTGTATTCGGTCGCCTCGCCGTAATAGGGCTCGCCGCGTTCGGCCGTGTCTATGCCGATATAACGTATCTTCCCGCGGTCTTTCATCCAGATAGTATCGCCGTCAATCACCTCGTAGTTCGCGCCCCACAGCCGGTTCAGGTCCAGGCGGCTGCCTATCAGACCGAGGGCCGCAAAAAAGAAAACGGCTACGAGAAGCCAACGCAAACGGTTGCGTTTAGAATAACCCGCCGCCATCGCCCGCGCCCGATAAGAACTCCTGCCCCAGCATCTCCATAAGCTGTTGAGCGTTCTCGACGGCCTTACCGAGAGGGTGGTTGTTCATAAAGACGTACGTCTCCCCGGTTTCGCCGGCCACTTTTTTAATCCGCGGTATCCATTCGGTTAATTCGTCAAGGGAGTAAAGGTAATCGTAGCGCTCCTCGGCTTTATCATGTTTCCACCACTTCTTCGCGTTACGCCCGTGGAACCGGAAGTACCCGGCCCGATCCGAAGTCGCGTAATCGCTGGGGCCCATCAACCCGTCAAGCTTCGGCTCGTCCACGTTTACGTATGCGATACCGGCCTCCCGTAGTACTTCCAGAACCTCCGGGTCGTCCCACTCCCGGTTACGGAACTCGACAGCCAACGCGTTTTCGCCAAGCGATTCGGCCAGCCACTGTAGATACGCCAGGGCGTCGTCGGTCCGCTTGAAACTCCACGGGAACTGGGCCAGGATGGCGCCCAGAACGTTCTCTTCGGCCATCGGCCGTAGCGCCTCGAGGTAATCACGAATCAGTTTCGGGTCTCGGTTATCGCCGTGAGTCAACTCCCCCACCAGCTTTACCGCGAAGAGGACCCGGCCGGCGGCCTTGGCCGCCATCGCCGCCATCGTCCGGGCGGTGGGCATCCGGTAGTACGTAAAGTTTATCTCAACGGCCCGGAAGTATCGGGAATAGTACGCCAGCATATCCCCTTTGCGCGTCCCGTCGGGATAGAAAGGACCGACCCAGTCGGTGTACGAATATCCGGACGTGCCGATATAGACGTTATCGTACTTTTCTTTATTGTCGTCGTCCGGCATAAACCCGCTACAACTTAAGCCGCCGTCCTATGTTCCGCCCGTCAAGCACTGCCGGATACCTCCGGCGGTATCGAACGCACCGTTAACACGAAGCCACGGAAGCGGGGCGGAACTACTCCCCCTTCTCCCCGGTCATCGGGTTGACACCGGCCTGTACCAGGATGTCCCGTAGCGTTATACCCGAGAGCGTCCCGACCACCACCGCCGACGCGGACCATCCTTCTTCGACCGACGCCTCCTTCAACGCGTCGGCCCATTCCTCCGGCAGGTCGGCGTACTCATCCCCGCCGGACGTGGCCGTTTCTCCCGTACCGGCCCGCTCGAGCCCCGCCAGACGGTCGCCGTAGGACATGTTCTCCGTTATTATCTCGAGGAGCTTCTCGTCGGGGATTACGCCCCCGAAGTCAACCCGCTTCTTGAGCATCGCCATAATCTTGCCGGGGAGCTCGGCTTTGGCGTGGAAGAGCGCTTCTTTACGCGCGTCCTCGGCGGCGGTCCGTTTGACCGTATAGACGAGCTCCTTCTCGTGGGCGAACTCGGCCGAAAGCTCTATCGGCGCGTTCAGTATCGCCTCGGTTTTGGCCGCGTAGTCCGGCGCCTTCGGGCACTTCCCGTCGCCGAGAATCCCCACGAAGCGAACCACCGCCAGGTAATCGAGCGGTTTCGCGGCGATGACCCTGTCCAGCTCGGCGGCGACGGGACCCTCGATAAGATGGTTCTCGACCACGTCGCCCTTGGGATGCTCGGCGATTATCCGTTCGAAATACTCGAACCCGGCCTCGTCGTCGCCCTCGGCGATGTAGGTACGGGCGACGCCCAGAAACGCGTCGTCCCGTTTGTCGCCCTCGTGGTACTTCAACACGACGTTGTACGCGTCCCGCGCGAACGCGTACTTCTTCTCGTCGAACAAACCGTCGGCGGCGGCCAGTACGTCGGCGGCCTTCCCCTCGTCCATCCGCCCGAACCAGACCCGGACCGTGTAGTCCTCGGTCACCCGGACCATCTTGACGTTGAGGATGAAGACCAGGGCTATAATAATTATTACAACGACGCCGGCCGTAATCGCGATCTTATGCCAAGTTTTCATAGTATCACCCGTTATTTACTTTTAACTCCGATATAATATACCACAGCCGCGAGGACCCTCGCGCTCTTTTTTCGCGCAAGGTATATATCGAGGAAGCGCCAGGGGAAGACCAGAACGCTCCCGATTACGTCTTTCGACAATAACTTGAGCGCCGGGGTATCGAAGAAAGAGCCCAAGAACTCCCGGAAGAAAAGCCCGGCGGCAGAAGCCGGCCCGGCGACTACCCCCGTCCCCACCTCGGCGAAACCGTGCCCGGCGAAGACCCGCGACGTCTCCCCCGCCGTCCAGCGCCTGTAATCGGCCGGGTACCCGTGGTAACCTTCGAGCCAGGGCATCTCGACGTAGACGAGTCCGCCGGGCCGCAATACCCTTGCGAACTCGCTTATTACCGCGTCCGGATCGGGAACGTGTTCTAAAAGCGCCTTCGCCAACACAAGGTCGACGCAACCGTCGGCCACGGGTATCACGCCCACATCGGCCTGCAGGTTGACAGCCGGGAGGGCAGCCGTATCCAGGTTTATCGTTCTCGCCCGGAACCTGTCCGAGAGCGCGCCCATTCCCGGGCCGGACGCGTCGCCGGAACCGGCGTTCAGTATGACCGGTTTCGGATTCTCGGCAAAGACCTCGCCTTCAAGCCGCCGCAGGTTCTTCGCAGAACGTGTGTTCCAGACCGGAAAAAGAACCCGCGCTCCAGTCCGGGCGACTCGGTACGCGAACGGCATCCGGGCCGCGAGCCGCTCCTTAAAACCGGGTTCGCTTTCGGTTCGTTCGCCTACGAAATCGGGAACGCCGGACACGACTGGATAGACGGCGCCGCAGGCTTCGCACCGAAGCCCGCCGGTAACGTCCGCCAGCGGGCCTTTACAACCGGGGCAAACCAGAAGCGGTCTCAACTCGTCGTAGCTTAGGTAACCGATGGACATCCCCCCCCTACGTCGTCAAATCTTCCCGGACGGCGCCGGTATCGGCCACCAGGTTGCTCGCCCGCAGGAGCGACTCGAACGTCCCGGCGTCGGTCCACCAGCCGTTCAGGACCCGGTACTCCATCTGCCCCAGCTCGATGTACGCGTTGTTGACGTCGGTTATTTCCAGCTCGCCCCGGCCGCTCGGCTCAAGCCCCCGGATGATGTCGAAGACCTTGTGGTCGTAGAGATAAATACCGATGACCGCGAGGTTGGTCTCGGGCTTTTCGGGCTTCTCGACAATCTTGACCACTTTATCGCCCTCGACGGTCGCCACGCCGAACCGTTTGGGGTCGTCCACTTCTTTGACGAAAATCATCGCGCCCTCGTCGCGCGCGCTGAAGTCGGCGACGGCTTGGTTGATGTTACCCTCGATTATCGTGTCGCCCAGGATGACGCAAATTTTATCGCCGTCGGCGAAGTGTTCGGCCAGGGCCAGGGCCGCGGCGATGCCGCCGGACCCCACCTGATAGGTGTAGTTCAGGTGCTTGAGTCCGAACTGCTCGCCGTTGCCGAGGATGCGGAGGAAGTCGCCTGCGTTGTTCCCGCCGGTGACTATCATGATGTCGTCGATACCGGCGGCCACCATCGTCTCGATGGGATAATAGACCATCGGCCGGTCGTAAACCGGCAGAAGGTGTTTGTTGGTCGCGTAGGTTATGGGCCTTAAGCGGGTTCCCTCGCCGCCTGCCGTGATGACGCCTTTCATTCGGTCTCCTAATTGCTATATTACACCGGACCTTCTAATAACTAATTATTAAACGAGTGATTTCATGCAAGGATAAAAGCAAATAATCAGCCTTATTAACCAAGCGCAAGTAATTATTATAGTCAATAATACCATCAACAAGCGCGTTCGAAATCGGAATATCGGACTGTATCCGGTATCGCTAATAAAGATATTAAAACCTAAAACGCTTTCGATTTCTCTAGCCCGTTTATAACTTACCGAAAGGTATCTACGCATACGCATTCCTAAAAACAACCATAACCATATAAGGATATTCGACGCCACTGCCACGAGTGATTTTATAAAATAGCCTTCAACTTCTTCGAATATTATAAAACAAACGAAAGAAATCGGTATAAATATGGTCCCAATATACCAAACTTGCCTTCCGTAATGGCGTATTAATTCTCCGGTTTCGTTATATTCGACGGTTAATAAATCCGCCTTTTCTTTCTCCGATAACTGGCTAATATCGACAGATAATTTACTGTCGTTTTTCTCAACCATAAATAACTCCTAAATACTAAATATACTATTGCTACCCCACCGCTCGGAGCGCCGAACCGAAAAAAGCCAACTTCCGTATATGGTGCCGTCGGCAGAACTCGGCTATTTTACCTTTATCTATTTCGATACGTAAGGGCATCTACTTTCCCTCACCGCCGGCCGTGATGCCACCTTTCTTCGATCAAAGATTCGAGGGTTGAGTTTATATCGACTACTCCAAAATAATCCGAAGCCCATATAAGCCAACCTAAAGTGATAATCGAAGCGAATACTAATCTTAGTAATTTTATTTTGATGAAAATTGTTTTCAGTTTAAGCTTCCCTAGACTATAGTTACCTAAACATAGGATTTCCTCGATGTCCCTAGCCCTATCGTATCTAACGTTATCCGATATATCCTTGAAAAATGATAATGCTACCCAAAACCATATCAAAAAAGTGGACGCTAAAGCTATAAGTAACTTATCGAGCGGGGAGTTTACCCGAGTAATTATATAAAAACAACTCAATGATACTGGCATAAATATCGTGCCGCAAACCCATCTCCAACTGCCGTTGAAACGAAGGAGCTCGCCTATCTCCTTGTATTCTTCGATTAGGTACTTACCTACTCCTCTTTTTTTACGTTTGTTATCCTTTTTTATATTTTCCCTCAATTTACCGTAGTTTCTTTCTTTGTAGTTAACCACCCCTACCCCTCCTCCAAATCCCAATCGTACGGTATATCGTTGTCGTGCGGGTCGACGCGGTGCTCGTCCGGGTCGTCGTATATGTAGAGTTCCGTCGGGACGTTCACCAAATGCGCCGGCGCGCCCCCTATCGCCTTGAAACCGTGCATTACGCCCGGCGGGATGATTATCAACAGCGGGTTGCGTTCGCCGGTGAATATCTCCATCACGGCGCCCTTCGTCGGCGAACCGTCGCGGCCGTCGTAGAGGGCCACCTTGGCCGTCCCCGCCACTACCGCGAAATGGTCCGTCTGCTTCTTGTGATAATGCCACGCCTTGACCACGCCCGGGTACGCGACGGTAACGTACACCTGCCCGAACTTTTGATAATCCTCGTCGTCGGAGCGCAGAATCTCCATCAGCCAGCCGCGCTCGTCGGGGATGAGACGAAGCGGTTTGGTTTTTACGCCGTCTATCGGCCCGCCTTTTACGCCCATTACCACCATTACGTCAAACCTTCCGTGGATTTATCTATCAGCTTACGAACGATTGCTTTCTCAAAAGGATTCTTTACGACGGCGTCCGCGAAGTCCAACCTGTCGAAATAAACCCGCAAACTCTTAACCTTATAATCCTCGTAAACCAAGACCTCGGCCTGTTTCGAAACGGCTTCTCCTCCACCCCGGAGCTTCGCGTGGACTACGAATTCCTCGAAGAACACGTCGCCGTCGACCATTATGACCACCGGTTCGAAACGGACCTCGTCGACGTACCCGAAAAGCCAACCGAGCCAACGGCGCACGCCGTCGTGCCCGTTCAGTTTGACGCCCAGCGCCTCAATCTCGCAGTCGGCGGCGAAAAACGATACGACCTTCTCGGTATCCCCTCGCTCCAAAGCTTCGTCCAGTTCGCGGGCCAGCCGTCGTATTTTCCCTTCCCGGTCGGTCATTTTATTTCGTTATTATCCCCGCCGGGTAACCGACCACGGCGCTCTTGTCGCCGGTAACGTCACCCGAGTTTTTGTAAAGCAGTATCTCGCAATTCGTGTATCCGAGGGCCTTGGCCGCGATCATCGCCGCGACGACGGCCGCCGGCGCGTCCACCTCGCTTCGGCCTTCTTCGTCGGTCTCCAGGACTACGGCGGGGTCGCCGGTTTCAAAGGCCTCGACGAACGCCGTGTCGAGGGCGACCGCCTCGTCGTAGGGGTGGTAATGGCTAAGGTCGCTGGTTACGACGATGAGAACGTTCCGGTCCGCTAAAACCTCGCCCAGGGCTTCGCCGAAGGCGTAGCCCACATCGGCGTCCGGCGTGCCGAAGAGGAACGGCGCTATCTCCACGTCGCCGAAGACCCGCTGGATGAACGGCATCTGGACCTCGAGACAGTGCTCCTCGTAGTAAAACGGTTCGTTCATATACTTGACGGTCCCGGTCTTCCCAAAAACGTCCGAGACCAGCTCCGTGTCCACGGGTAACGCGCCCAGGGGCGTCTCGAAGGCATCGTACGCGGGCGCGGCTACGCCCGGGAACGGGATATGGTGGCTCGGGCCGAACAGTACGACGGTCTCCGGCGCGTACCCCGCGACCGCGGCGAACGCCTCGGCGGTAACGCGGCCCGAATATACGTACCCGGCGTGGGGCACTAGAATCGCGCCCACGTCGGCCCGGGGCTGCGTCTCGGCGGCCGCTACCATATCGTCAACGGTCCGGGCCAGTTCCTCAGCATCGCCCGGGTAGAAAGCCCCGGCCACGTTCGGCGCTTTGACGTTATCGTATCCGGCGTTCATTCCACCGCCCGGCTCATCGCCCGTAGTTTCCTCTTCCGGCGGACCGCCGCAGGCGGTAAACGAAAGGCTCAACGCCGCCACGACAATTATATACAACCTCGCCATCTCGCCCCCAACCGGCCGGTTAGAACGAACTCGTCAGCGTAATACGGAAGCCTTTGAACGGTGCCTCCTGGCGGCAGACACCGCCGGAACAGACGAGCCCGCCGCGCTGGCCGCCGTAGCCGACTGTCAACGTGTGGGAGCCAAGGACGTTCAAGTAAGCTTCGTACCATATCCAACGGTCGACGTCGCGGAACTGGTCCAAGAGCGGGTCGCCCCAATACTCGCGCTCGAGCCGGCTCGAGTCCTCGTAACGGAGCGTAAACCCGGTCAACGAACGGTAGCTCACGCCCGAATCGATCCGACGGTACGTAGTATCTTCGTCGGCGCCTGTCCGGTACGTGGTTTTTATCTCGTACTCGAACTCGCCGAAGACCGAGAAGTCTTCGGCAAAATCATACGTCGCTTTGACGGTGGGCCACTTGCGAAGTTCGCCGGTCTCGGTTCCTCCCTGCCCGACGAGGCGGTTGTGTTCGTCCCAGTACGTATATCCGCCTTCCACTATCAGGTCGGGTTTCGGGAAGTCGTAACGAGCCAGGAAATAGTATTCGGTTATCGCCCGTTCGTCCCGGAAGTTGCCGATGGTGACGGGCCGCGACTCCAGGGCCGCGTATCCGCCTTCGGCCTTGAACGGACGGACGGGCCGCGTCGAGACGCTCACCATATAACCTTTTTCGTTTGCGCCCTCGTTGATGGAGCGCCCCGAGTGGGTAACCGTCGGCGGGCTCGAGTACGGGTAGAACAGGTGGTCGTAGTCCTTGTACTGGACGCCGACGGCCACGTTACGCCACGGAAGGTACACGTTGCCGTTTAGATAGTACCCGCGGCCGTCGCGGTTCCGGTTGGCCGTTACGTCCCATCCGGCGCGGTCCACGTACTCGGCGTAGAAGTCGGCGTAGTCCCAGTAGAAGCCGCCGCCGAAGCCGAGCAGGTCGGTACTGACCCGGTTCCCGGACGCATCCTCCATTTCGCAGTGGGCTACGCCACCCATGGCCGAAAAGTAGCGTATCGGTTGGAAGTCGGCGGCCAAGCCCCGAACCCGGTCGTCGTAGTCATAGCCTTCCCGGCGGTTCTCGCCGAAGAACCCTGTTATCTCGCCCAGGTCGAATACCTTCCCGTCCACTACGGCGCCCTCGACGATGTTGTCCTCGTCAAGTTCCTCGTTCTCATACGAGCGGAAGAGAAGGCCCCGGCCGATCGTCTTCTGGTAATCGCCGACGTACGCGTTGAAGACCTTGTCGCGGTAGCGGAAATACTTGCGGGTTATATCGTTGAAGTACTCGTCCGGGTCGCCGAACGAATCCCGCTTCGGCTGGTTGAACTCGGCTACGAAACCTATGCCGAAACGCTGCCCTATCCCCAGCTCGGCCCGAAGCTCGTCCCAGGTCCAATACTTATGCCCTTCGTCCTGCCGCAGGTAATAGGCTTCGTTGGACCCGGTCAAGTTGACGTCGCCGCCTACGTCGTAAGCGGCGGCCGCGCCGGCGGTCGCCAACGTCAAGATAACGGCGGTCTGAATTATCCTTCGCAAAATTATCTCCTTAATAGACTTACGCGTCAATCTACCTACTGCCGTTTATACCGATACCGTTTCTAAACTCTTTCATTCGCTTTCGCTCGGTTCTTCCGTTATCGGCTCCGAATACCGCGTCTCGCCCTCCTCGGTAACGGGTTCGCAATAGCCCTCGAACGTACTTTCTTCTGCCCCGACGCCCCCGCTTTCGATGTACTCAACGATGGCCTCCTCGAGCACCTTTTCGTCGCCCTTGCGGTACCCGAGTTTCTCGTGGATGACGTTACCTTCGCAGTCCACCAAGAACGTATACGGCTCGTACGGCACGCCCAGGGTCTGCTTGGCGTTGCCGTCTGTGTCGAGAAGGACCGTAAAAGTATAACCGTTGCCGCGGATGTACGGCTTTACGCCCGAAACTGTCTTGCTCGAGTCCACCGATACGGCGACGACGACCAGCCCGTCGTCCTCATACTCGTCCATCAGGTTCTGCAGCTCGACGTGTTCGTCCTTACACGGCTCGCAGGCCACGTACCAGAAGCTGAGCACGGTGGGACCGGGGCCGGATTCGAGAATGTCGTAGAAAGAGACACTTTCGCCGTTCAGGTCGTCCAGCTCGAAGTCCGGTATGACCTTTCCGGCGAACGACGGCGCCGCCAGCCCGATTAAGACGACGACAGCCACCGCTAGCTTTATGAAACTCCGCATTGTATTACCTCCGTCAACTAAATCCAACGCCGCCAGCGCCGGGCGCCGCGGCCCGGATTCTTACCGTACGACTACTCTTATACGCCGGTATTATAGGAAGTTTGGCGGCGGGACGCAAGGGGGAATTAAACGCAAACCCGCCCGATACAACCGGGCGGTGGACGTTCTACGGCTTCCTTAACCGAACCTTAACTCACTCGGCGTACGCAGCCTTCTCGGAATCCGTCCACGTTATAACGAAAGCCACACGTCTATATTCTTCGAACTGGAAGTTATCCGAAAATACCTTCCATACACGGTCTTGGCGTTCGCTTTCTGGCATTTCGGAAAATCCCTCCCAAGTAATCTCTACAATAACCTGCCGCCGCGGTCCCAATTCTTCGCCGTATTCGACGGCGGCACCGGGGAACTTGTTTTCCAAAATAACCTTTAATTCTTCGAAGAAAGTATCCACCGTTCTCGCCCCGCTTTAATAACTACGCCAACCGCGTTTAATAAAACCCGGCAGTTTTCTTTAACGATAAAACCTTTTACACCTCTATCCAAACCCTCTTTTCTCAACCAGCGTTCCATATTCTTCTCGTCTCTATACCTATGATTATTTCGCCAGCGCGAATTTATCCTGTTCAGAGTCTTCGCATATTCCGTATAAACGAGTGGGTCGTCTGGTAATAAAGGGCTCTTCCTACTCCAATATTCGATACTGTGATTCGAGTCGAATTCGCCCGTCGGATTTTCGCGACGGTCAAATGCCCGAAACATACACTCAGCCGCCAGACCTCCTAAGAAAACCGCCAGGACGTAGTATTGGGTATCCTCACCCAACGTTTGGCCATACTGGTATAAATAAGTAGCTTCTGCATACCGCCCTATCGCGGCACGGTAATAATCATCTGCGTTAAAATGGTCAGCCACCGTACGTATTATAACCGGATCGTCTACCAAGTCAAGAAATCATTAATACCCCCGCCGCCCGAATTCCCCCGGAGAGCCCCGTCAAAATAATCCTTGAAATCGCGCCCGAAAGATATTATTAATAGGGGTTGATTTCGTTTTCATCTTCAAAATTCCCAAGGAGGAAAGATGCGTTACCTAACGATTGGCGCGCTCGCCTTAGTACTGGCGCTGGGCGTCCTGGTCGGTTGCGGCCCGAAGGAAGAGGAAGTTGCCGAGCCGACGATGACCCTCGACGAGTGTAAGGCCGAACTAGCGACGTTTATGGACGGCGTGAACGAGAGTATGGGGGCCGTTGAGTCCGACGAAACGATCACCGGTCCCGAAGAGGGTTTTGCGAAATTGCTCGAGGTTGTCCAGGAGAAGAAGGGCGAACTCGAAACGCTGGCCGAAGAGTTCCAGGCCGTCGAAAACATCCCCGAGGAAGCACAGCCCGATTACGACGAGCTTAACGCCAAGGTGGGCGAGCTCATAGGCGCGATGGCGGCTCTCGAGGAAGCCTATTCGGCCGACTTCGAGGCGATGACCGAAGAAGACATGGCCGCCTGGGAAACCAACATGACGGCGGCGATGGAGACCGTCGAATCGGTGGCCGACTACTGCGGCGCCGAGATGGGCGCTGAAGAGGAAGTAGTCGAAGAAGGCGCGGGCGAGGAAGAAGGAACCGAGGAAGAGGCCCCCGCCGAGGAGATGCCGGCCGAAGAGGGCGGCGAATAACCTTACTCCGTACAAAGTTTTAAAAAGCGCCCCGGGAGGGGCGCTTTTTTACGTCGGGGATTTCGACTTACAAACGGCAATATATACCCGCTTCGACGTACGGGCGGACTTCATCTTTCAGGAATACCTTTTCGTAGTAGCCGTCGAACTCGGCGCCGCCCCGGAACGAAGTGCGCCACCGCTTGCTTAAGCGTAACCCGATTTCGCCCTCGAAAGCCCACAGAGCGGTGTTGCGGTCGTAGAATTTACTCCCGACGTTGATGAGCCAGCGGCCGCGGTTGTTGGCGCCGACGGAGAAACGGCCGAGGTTTATCGAGTAGCCGACGTCGCATCCGAGTCGGACGAAGTGAAGGTACATGTCCGCGCCGATGAAATAGGGTGCGACGTACTGGAACCGGGGAAAGCCGTACCCGAATATCGGCCGCACGTAAACAGACCCGGCGCCCAGCTCGTGTCTCTGGGTCGAGCCCAGCTCCAGCATGTTTTCGAATATGTTGTCGTCCATCGGGTAGCCGTAGGATTGGAGCCGGACGAAGAAACCGCGCCAGTCCTCCTTCTGGAAGGTTATCTCACCCCGGAAACCGGCTTCGTCGTAGAAGTTGGGATAGTAGTAGTCGGTGGCCGGGAAACGGAAGAAGCCGAAAGAAAGACCTATCTCGGCGGCCGGAGCCGTCGAAGGCAACAACGAGATTATTAAACAACAGACGATTAAGTTAGGCTTCTTGAACATTTCTCTTCCTTTGCTATGGGTGGTACATCAACGCGTCGCCACCCAAACCTCCTTCGTCCTCAGCTACGGCCCAATAACCGTCCGGGCCGACGGTAATGAACTCGAAATGGAAGTCCTCCCCCGTTACTTCTTCCAGAACCCAATCGGGCGAATTATAAACGACCGACGTCAAACGCCCGACGGTTATACCGTTAAAAACGTCCTTAAACGCGTGTCCTCTTATGTCCCAAAAAAACGGGGCGAGGGGGCTGAAGAAAAGTACGTCGTAATTCCCGGCCCCCGGCGGACCGGTACGCTTGACTACACCATCGAAGGTGGCGCCGCCGACCGTCACATCGGCGTTGAAAATGAGCGCACCCGGCACGGCGCTCAACTCGGTATACTCGTCGAGTTCTATCTCAAATTCTTTAGAATTCTCGTTAATGGACTCGTAAACCCAGGTTTCGCCTCCGTCGGCGGTCATCACTAGGTCACCCTTGTATGTCTCGTCGCCGCCGCGGGCTGCCCGAGCGCAGTAGAACACACCGTCTTCCGGGCCATATGCGATAGACGTAACCCCGTTCACGTCTTCGTAAACCGTCCAGTCACCGTTGTCGTATTTAACCGGGACAGATCCGTCAGAGTAATTAAACGAACCGCTTACCCACATTTTCCCGTCGTTGACTGCTTCTACCTCTTCCAAACCCCCGCAGTTCGCCAGGGGAAATTCTAGCTCCCGCCAACCGGACCCGTCGTTAAGTAATATATAGGGTCCGGGTACGCCGTCTGACGTAGCTTTAGAACCTATAGCGTACAGTACGTTTCGGCACGACGATATACCGTAAAAACTCCAATCGTAACGAACCCCGAAATCCTTGGTTAGCGTGCCTCTATGATACTTATATATGGCGCTGTCGACTTTCGAAAAACACGACCCAGTTGTTACAAAAACGGCCCCGTCGTCGCGGCAAGCAATTCCCGTGACACTTAAAAACCTACTGGGCAATATTACCGCCGTTACCCAATCGGTTTCTTCGGGACTCAAAGGCGTATCGGAACAGGAAATCAGGGCGAAGAGAAATATAAGCACGCACGCGTATAGTTTTTTATGGAAGGCCATTTTATCCGTACTCCTTTTCACGGCCGTTTTAACTTCGGGCAGTTACGCGATATCATCAACGCTTATTATAGCACATTGATTGCCATTTTTGTAGGGTAAAATGCTATTAGAACTCGCTCGTCGAAACTACTTAACCACCAAGCCCTTAACCCTTAATACCGAGAGTTAGTATAAGATTCAAACGTTTTTCGTATAAGCATCACCCTACTATCTTCAACCTCCCCTTCCACTTGGCCCAACGCTCGCCTGCCGAGAAAGGCGGCGAATAGCTCTACTCCGAACCGTGTACGAAGAAACGCCCCTGGAGGGGCGTTTTTTAGGTTAGGCTCATACTAAAATTACGGTATCGTAAAGGTTATCGGAGTATTAAAAGACCGTTCCGCACCAATTCCATCCAACCAGAGTTCGACCGCCTCCCGCACCCGGGCCATCAGCGTGTCAACGTCCCGGGCCTGCGTGTGGCAACCCGGCAGTTCGGCTACCTCGGCGACGTAGTACCCTTCCTCATCTTGCTCGATAATCACCGTATATTCTTCGGCCATCACGCTCCTCCTGCCCACGCCGTATTATACCAAATAAGCCGAAACCCGGCCAATATAAAAGCACCGGTTACCTTCGGCGCTTTTATTTTCCGTTATCCCTCTATCTTCAACTTACCCTTCCACTTGGCCCAGCGTTCGCCGGCCGAGAAGACGAGCATCCCCAGCGGGATAGAAACCGCGGCTATCAGCGCGATTATAGCTAAATCTCCGGCCACGTCGGCCAGACCCGCGCCTTCCATAATAGCCGCCCGCATCGAACGCAAGGTGTAGGTAGCGGGCGAGATGACCGAGATGGGCCGCAGCCAACCCGGCAGCGTATCGACCGGATAATAGACGCCCGAGACCAACAGCAGCCCTGCCTGGAAGATGTGGGACGCTTGAACTCCCTTCTCCCGGTTGAGTATCGGAAGGACCGCCGCGGGCAAGCCCAGCCCGATGAACGCCAGGCTCGAGACGACTAGGACCACCACCGCCGTCAAGAGGTTGGCACCGCCCAGGTTGATGCTGAAGAAGAGGGCCATCGCCGCCAAGATAAGCGCCGAGCGGATTAAACCGTAGATGACGGCGAAGAGGGTATTCCCCAAAAGCATCGTAATCCGCTTTATCGGCGCCATAAAGGTCAGCTCGAGGGTTCCTTCCCACATCTCCCACGCTACGGTCTCGCTTACGAACTCGAACAAGAGCGAGAGGAACCCCCAGACGATTGCGCCTACCACCAGGAACAGGACGAGGTCCTTATCGCCCGTCGTGACGCCGATGAGGGCGATGGTTATCCCGGCTACGGCCGAATAAATCAACCAGTAGACTTCCCACCCAAGGTATCGTTTTACGAGGGCGAAGTCGCGTTCGACGAAACCGATCGCGCCCCAGAACTCGTTTAACAATTTCCGCATCACGTTCATATTAACCGCCTATATCCTTGGCAAATACCCCCGGCTCTTCCGGGATTCGCGTTTAACCGTCCACCTTGAGTTTACCCCTCCACTTGGCCCAACGCTCGCCGACGGCGAACACGGCGAAACCGAGCGGAACCGACACGACGCAGAACGCTAGAAGTATCAAGACGTCGCCCTTTATCTCGCGTAACCCGGCGCCGTCGAGGAGCGCGGCACGCATCGACCGTAAGGCGTAGGTCGCCGGCGAAACGACCGAAAACGGTCTCAGCCAGGCCGGTAGAACAGATATCGGATAATAGACGCCGGACACCAGCAGAAGCAACGCAAGGAATATCCGTGCCGCGGAGAAACCGCGCTCCCTGCTCAGTAACGGCAACACGCCCGACGCTATTCCCATTCCCAGGAACGAGACGCTCCCGACCAGAAGAACGACCGACGCGGAAAGTAGGTTAGCCCCGCTCAAGTCTATCCTGAAGAAAACCAACATAGCCGCCATTATCACGAGCGACTTGAAAAGGCTGTAAAGTATCGAGAACGCCGACACGCCGAGTAACTGGGTAAACCGCTTCAGCGGCGCAGAAAAGGTTACCTCCAGAGTCCCTTCCCAGTGCTCCCAGGCCATCGATTCGCAAACTTCCTGAAAGAGTTGCGAAAGGAACGCCCAGAGGACGGAACCGATAATCAAGTACAGGACCAGCCTTTCGTCGCCTGCAGCCGTACCGATGAGTCCGATAATAATCGTGTTGACAGCCGCGTAAGCCGTAACGACCACTATCCAACCGCTGTAACGCTTGTAGAGCGCGAAGTTCCGCTCGACGAAACCGACGGCGCCCCAGAACTCGCCCAGAGGTCCACGATGAGTCGTCTTGTCCAAAGTATCCGCCGTTCCCGAGTTTTGCCTCATCGGACCGCCTTAACCCTCTATCTTTATCTTGCCTTTACGCTTGGCCCAGGCCTCGCCGGCCCAGAATACGAGAAATCCGACCGGGACCGAAACTATGCTGAAGACCGCGAGGATAAGGATATCGCCCTTGACCTCGCGGAAGCCGGCGCCGTCGAGCAAACAAGCCCGAATCGAACGCAGGGCGTACGTGGCCGGCGAGATGACCGAAAACGGCCGGAGCCAGACCGGCAGAACGTCTATCGGATAGTAGACGCCCGAGACCAAGAGTATCAACGCCTGGAAGATGTGGGTCGCCTGCGGTCCCCGCTCCCGGCTGAGGATAGGCAGAACCGCCGCGGCGATTCCCAAACCGAGGAACGAGACGCTGGAAACCAACAACACAACGCCGGCGGCCGGCAGGTTCGCGCCGGTCAGGTTAATATTGAAGAACACGAGCATCGCCAATAGAATAATCAGCGACCGCGCCAAGCCGTAGACGACCGCGTACGCCGACGTCCCGAGAAGCATCGTCAGGCGTTTTATCGGGGCCATAAAGGTCAGCTCGAGCGTTCCTTCCCAGTGTTCCCACGCAACCGATTCGCTCACCTCGTGAAAGAGGGACGAGAGGAAAACCCAGAGAATCGAGCCGATTATCAGATAGAGGACCAGTCGGGCGTCGCCTGTGGCTTTACCGATAAGCCCGATGATTATCGAGTTGACGGCGCCGTAGGCGACGAACACGGCTTCCCAGCCGGCGTACCGCTTCACCAGGGCGAAGTTCCGCTCGACGAAACCGACGCCGCCCCAGAACTCACGGACCCCGGCGACGGTGCCGCCAGGTTTGCCTTTAACGGCTGTGTCGGCCCTATTCATACTCGTCCCACTCCTCGCCGGTGAACTTAAAGAAGACCTTCTCGAGGGTCGGTTCGCCCCGCCCGTTGCGGGCTATCTCTATCAGCTCCGCGGCGGTACCCTCGGCGACTATGCGGCCGTCGTGTATTATCGCGATACGGTCGCATATCCGTTCGGCCTCTTCCATGTCGTGGGTGGTGATAACTATCGTCGTACCCTCTTCGTCCCGCATCTTGTGGAGGAACTGCTGCACGTCCCGTTTGGACCGCGGGTCCAGACCGGTGGTCGGCTCGTCCAGCAAGAGGAGCCTGGGCGTCGACATCAAAGCCCGGCTTACGGCGACCTTCTGTTTCATTCCACGGCTCAAGCTCTTCACCTGGTCCGAGACCCGGTTGTGGTCGAAGCCGATGCGAGTCAGTATTTCCTTGTAGCGTTCCCGTGCTTCGCGCGGCGACAGCCCATGGAGCCGGGCCGAGTAGCGTAGGTTCTCCTTAGCCGAAAGCGACCGGAAGAACGCCGCGTCCACCGAAACGCGGTTTATCATCCGGCGGACCGCGTCCGGGTTTTTCACTACGTCCACGCCGAAGACCTCGACCGTTCCTTCGTCGGGGAACAGGAGCGTGCTAATAACTCGGATGAACGTGGACTTACCCGAGCCGTTCATCCCGATTAAGCCGTATATCTCGCCTGCGCGGACCTCGATGCTGACGCAACTGAGTGCCTCGAAGGTCTCGCGCTTGCCGAAGGGCCAGAGACGGCGCAGCCCCTTCCGGCGGCGATTCCCGTCCTGGACCTCGAACCGTTTGACTACACCCGAAGCCCGCAGGGCCAGGTTCTCTTTGTTTTTCGTTTCCACGTCTCTCCGTTCGTCACGACCGTTTACGGTCGCGTTTACGTCGGGCGACTCCTCACTCGAAATCGCGCTTCCCGTTTCCAGTTCGTCCAGTTCGTATCCATCCCTTACAATCATAGTCGCCCCTCCTCTCCATTGTGTTACGGTACTTCGTAGTTATTGTTAACCCCTCTAATAAAAAACCCACCGGTTTTCCTGCCGGTGGGTTGGTGTCCGCAAAGCGCATCTTACGCGCGTAAAACGAACCTGGGTACACCTCCCCACCGTGCAATAGGCACAGTAACCCACCGGGTAAACGAGAGTATGCCGGCGAGGCGTCTCGGCGCCTTCCACTCATACGCCGACGCCTTCCCCTCATACCCTATACCGGTGGTTCGTTTCCTCATCTACAACAACTCCATTAATTAAGGATGCGCTATATATAGCATAATGTCGGCGTATGTCAAGCGTTTTTTCGGGTAAAACTAAATTTTTTTAGGTATTTTTTTCCGAGCAGGCGAAGCCCGAACTTAATCGCCTCTGTCGGGCGGTCGGTCGACAGGGCGAACGTCAAAACGGAACGGCTTCCGCGGTCGGTAAACGGTATAGCTCTACCCCAGGTTACTAAACTTCCCGTAACCGTCCTACGCCAGCCGCCAATCGGTTCGACGACGCCGAACAGGCGGGCCATCTGGGCGAAGACGACCGACGCAGCCATCGCCGCGTCCCACCGGCGCGCAAGCGGCGTAAACGCGTCTATGTCCGCCCGTTCGGCCAACAAAAGCGATTCGTAAACCTCCGCCAGCGACGAATCGAAGGAGTGGTTCTGGTGATGGAGAACCGAGACGAGTAAACGTTGTTCCCAGGTCAACCGGGCACCCGGCTCCCAACCGCTGAAGAGTCTCTTCGTCTCGAGCCGCCGCCTGCCTATTTCCGGGCCGGGGGAATAATGGAGGTCTAAATGACCCGAGAACTCGCCGGATAACCTGTACATGGTCGTCGCCGCCCAAACGCCAGGCAATCGGAAACGGTATTCTATATCCTTATAACCGAGTCCGGAGGCGACGGTGACCGCCCGGTCGAAGTCGTCGGGATGGATGAGAATATCTACGTCGGCCATCGGGCGCGCGCCGGGCGCCGAATATAAAGGCCCGACGAGGTCGCACCCCTTCATCGGCACGAACCGTACGCCTGCGCGGGCAAACGCGTCGGCCGTCTCATCGTAACGTTTAAGGGTTAATAAGTTAGCGGCGGCCGTCTCCGAACGTCGACGGTCAATACGGCCGAAAAGAATATCGCCTAAAACCGGTTTAAGCCCGGGGTATCCGGACGCTATTCCGTACAGGTTTTCTGTGATTAATGCCGCCGCGAAGCTTTCAGCGCCGCCGCACGCGCCGCAGGCGGCGCGCCAGAGGTGGGTTTCGTCCGGGGAACCGGCGACGGCACGCGCCAGAGCGCGCCGCCGGTTAATCGCCTTCATCTTCCAGGTATTCTCGATAGTATTGCCCGTAGTACTTATAACCGTATGAACCGTAGGACCGAACGAGGTCGGCCTGGTTCAACGCTACGCCCAGTACGTTGGCCTGGGTTTGTTCCAGGAGTCGCAAAGCCCGCCGCACGGCGTAACGGTCCGTCTTGCCTGCGGATATTACGAATAACGTCCCTCGCGTTATCGACGACAGGACTACGGCGTCGGTTACGGCCAATATGGGCGGCGTATCGAAGATAATTATCTCGTTCTTCTCCCCTAAATCTTTTATTAATTTTACGATTTTTTTAGAACCCAGGAGTTCGGACGGATTCGGCGGGTGCACACCGCTCGGTATAATCGAAAGGTTGTCTATACCCGTTTTCCTAACGCAATCTCTACGCGGAGCCTGGTCCAGCAGCAATTCGCTCAAACCCGGTTCTTTAGCTATGTCGAAGATACGGTGGATTTTAGAACGACGTAAGTCCGAATCGATTAACAGAGTAGGCGCCCCCGTTTGCGCGAACACGACCGCCAGGTTGATAGCTACCGCCGTTTTCCCCTCACTTAAGCCCGAACTCGTAACGACGAGTGACGTTATCGGTTCATCGATTCCCGACGCGACTACGGCAGTACGTAAAGACCTGAAGGATTCCGCAATGGGGGATTTCGACTGTTCCTCGGTAATATAATAAATCTTTTGGCTCTTCAAAGACCTCGACCCCGGTTCTATAGAACCGAGTTCTTCTCCTATCCGCGGTATTATACCGATTACAGGGAGTTTCGTAACCCTCTCGGCGCCTTCTATCGAGGTTATGGACGTGTCCGCGAATTCGAGCGCAAACACGGCACCTATCCCCAAAAGTAACCCAAGGATAAATCCTAAACTGATGTTCTTCACGTGATTGGGACTTATCGGCCTCCTCGGTACCTGGGCGTAGTCGACTATCCTGATGTCGGCCGTCTCCATGGCTTCGCGTATCTTGGCTTCTTGAAGCTCTTGAAGTAATAGCGAGTACATCTTTTCGTTCACCTGGTATCGGCGGGTCAAACGATTAAGCTCAAGTTCCTTCTGCGGAACCGTGGAAAGGTATTCTCTGTACTCCTCGATTACGCTTTCAAGGCTCGATTTCTTTCTGTCGAACACGGTTAATGACGATGCGATCGAACCTTTTTCAATCAACTCGTCGACGGCTTCTATGTATTGGCTGTTCAATTCTTCGATCTGTTCGTCCAATTTCACGACGTCCGGATGCGACTCGGTCTTTACCCTTAACATTTCAGCGCGTTCTTCTTGAAGCCCCATAATCCTTTTATCGATTACGTCGAGCTTTCCGCTGTCGTCGAAGTACGCGAGCTCGACCCTGCGAAGGGCGTGATATTCGGGCGGCAACTCCGCTATGTCTTCGTAACGGGCCTTCAACATGGCGAGTTCTATCGCCGACACCTGCCGTTTAATCGAATCTTCGACAAGTTCGACTTCCAGCCTCGCCAATAGATCTATCTGGTGGTTCGCTTCTCTAGGTAGGTCGACAAGGTTTTCGCGCCGTTTGAAATCTTTTAAGTCTTCTTCGGCATCGTTCAGGTTCGCCTCGGTTCTCAACAACTGGTCTTCTATAAACTTCACGGTAGAGGTGACCTTCAACCTTTTCTCGTACAAACTCACCTCGACGTACTCTTCCGCGATAGCGTCTGCGAGGGCGGCGATCTCTTCGGGGTTTCCGCCCCTGACGGTCAGATTGATCATATTGACCTGTTTGATGCGGTCTACCTTTATTTTCGAATTAATTTTAGAAACGACCCTGTCGAAATCCTCTATCGCTATTGTTATCCGCTGCCCTTTCTTTGCGAACGGCGCGTCAATAAGTACTTTACCCAATTCGCTTTCGAACTCGCGCCCTGATATGCCGAAACCGATAGATCGTTCGTCGAACGTAACTCTGTAATTACCCTCATTGTCGGTGAACTCAATAACCAGCGTACCCTTCTTCGTGTTCGGGGCGACTTCTACCGATTTAACGGCGCCTTCGAGCCCCTTACCGGTACTTTTTACTTCGTATGAAAAACCTAACTTGTTAACGACCTTACCGATCGTAGTCCGGCTTCTTATCATCTCCATTTCAGTGCTTAAGAAATAGGGGTCGTAACCGACGTAGAATTCCGAAAGGCCCACCGTCGGCGGTTGTTGAAACACCTTAATCGTACAATTCGCTTCGTAGACCTTCGGCATCCGCAAACTGACCAAAGTAGTCATCGCAAGCACGGCTACACAAATAACTATCGCGGTCCACTTCCGCCTGGCAATGACCCTGAGATACGCGAAGAAGTCAATCTCGGGTTCGAACGTCGTAAATTTAGGTTCGGTTGCCATACTAAGACGCCTATCAGTCGTTATGCCCCGCGGCAACGCCTACGTCGTCAATACAAATGACCGATATTGTACCGTCCGGGTTGATGGCCGCCGAATAATCCATATCGGTCGGGTCCTCGTCGGCCGGACAGTCCAAATACTCGGGGTCGATGTAAATTATACCCGTATCGTTGTTTATAAGGTCGCCTTCGGGCGACAAATCGAGCCCCGCGACCTCCTCGGCGGTCATATCCGGATGGTCGAACCCCCACATATCCGGTCCGAGCGCCGTCTCGATATGCCTCCGGTTTTCTTTACATCTTAATGCGCGTTCTTCTTCCGAAAGTTCGCCGTCGTCGGGCCCGAATTGGGCCGATATCATCAGGAATATTACGAACGACGCAGCTATGAAAAGGAACCCCACCGCGCCGGTGAAGACTGCGGCCAACGCGAATCCGCGGCCGGGCATCCCCTTGGGGGTCCGCAGCCGGGCGATTATCCCAAGCACGATGGCGACCACTTGCGCCAAAACGGTCGCGCCCAACGCAAATAACAATATCGTGCGGTTAAACTGCGGACTCGTCGGTTCCAACGAAAACTCGGCCGTCCGTCCGCCGGCGAAGACCAACAGCAACACGAAAACGGCGAAATACAGAATCGGCCAAAGCCCTACTAAACCTAAAATAAAAGCCACGAAGGGGCTCTTCTTTTTACCGGTCATTTTCTCTCCGCGGTGAAGTTATTGTCTCCTGTCGGCAAATCCTAACATAAAAGCGTAAAAGGGTCAAAAAATAAGTTATCGCGTCCTTTATCGTCGCTATACCGGTCGATTTGTTGTCGAACAACGAACCTCGCAATTACCGCTTGACGGTCGCAACCGTAGACATTAGCATACGCTCATGCCCGAATCCGAGAACGGCAACTACCGTTGGAACTTCACCTGCGCGTCGGTAAACGGTTTTTTGATGAACGTCTCTTTCGCCGTTTTCGGCGTCACCACAGTCCTCCCAGTTTTCGTAAACCATTTGACCGACAACAATATGTGGGTAGCCCTCATCTCCAACCTCGAAATAGCCGGTTGGCACCTCTCCCAGTTATTTTCGGCGGCGCTTATACTCCACCTGACCTATAAAATGCCGGTCTACAGAGTTCTTGCCGTCGTGAGGATCGCTACTATCGGCGCGATAATCGTATTAGTCGTCCTCGTCCCTCCCGGACCTGTCCTCTTACTCGCGTTCGTCGCCGCTTACGCCGTATATTCGCTCGCCGGCGGCCTGGCGGGCGTTCCGTTCATGGACGTCGTCGCCAGAATAGTACCGATGAAAAACCGGGGCGTCCTTTTCGCCGTACGCAGGTTCGGCGGCGGTACCCTGGCGCTCCTTACCGCGTATTTCATTATCGAACCGTTATTGGAAACGTTCGCTTTCCCTTACTCGTACGCCGCGATTTTCGCCGTCGGTCTAATCGTAGTCGGTATAGGGCTGGGCGCGATGTCGGCGACCCGGGAACCGCCGGGGCGACCGCTGACCGGTCGCTTTTCTTTCACCGAAACGTTACGCATGGGGGCCGCAGCTTTAGTCAACGACCGGAGTTTTCGCAACTTCTATCTGGTTCGCGCCTCGATTGCAGTAAATAGAATGGCGATGCCGTTTTACATCGGGTTGGCGCTCGCGGCACTTCAGCTACCGGATTCGGCGACCGGACTTTTCCTGAGCGCACAGACGGCCGGTTTTATATCGTCCAACGTCATCTGGGGGATATTGTCCAAGCGCTGGGGAAGTAAGACGTTGTTGGTCCTCGGCGCGACTGCGTCGTTTATACCGCCGGTCCTGGCCCTTTCGGCCGGTCTATTCGGTTACTCCGCACCGTGGGTTTATTATACCGTATTTTTCACGTTAGGATTATCGTTGACTGGGTTCGATTTGGGTAGTATAAGTTACCTGATAGATTTATCGCCCGAGGACCGTCGCCCGGTCTACGTCGGGACTATGAACACCATGTCGGGTTTGTTCCTAGTTATCGGTCTCGCGGGCGGGTACATTCTAAACCGGTTCAACTACGAAACGCTCTTCGTTTTGTCGGCAGCGGGTGCCGTGGCTGCCGCATTCATAGCCGTTAAGCTGCGCGACCCGTTCCGCGAACTGGCGAAGCGGCGCGCGGTGATATCGAGAGGGTAAAGAGGAGGCTACTTTGGCCGACCCGAGAGTTGAAAAGCTGGCGAAGGTACTCGTCCATTACAGCTTAGGATTGAAGAAGGGCGAACGGTTCATGATTTTCGGAAAACCGCTGGCGAAACCCCTGATTGAAGCGGTTTATTCGGAAGCCGTACGCGCCGGGGCTCACGTCGGACACAGGGTTTACATAGACGAGTTGGGAGATTACTTCTACCGTTACGCCGACGACGAACAGATGAAATTCGTTTGGGAGACCGAAAAGCAGCTCATCGAGGAAATGGACGCGGCGCTTTACATAGAGGGAACCTACAATACCCGGGCTGCCGCCGGTTACGACCCGGCGAAAATGGCGGCGACGGCGAAAGCGAGGGCGACGCTCTTTAACCGTCGACAGGAGAGAGCGGCCGCCGGAGAATTCAAGTGGACCATTACCTTATTTCCCACGCCAGCCAGCGCTCAGGAAGCCGACATGTCCACCCGCGACTTCGAAAATTTCGTTTACGCCGCGTACTTCTGCGACGTCGAAGACCCGGTCGCGGAATGGAGTAAAATGGACGCCGAACTCTCGACGCGGGCGTCGTGGTTATCCGAAAGGGACGAGTTCCGCCTCGTCGCCGAGGACACGGACCTGACCTTCCGGACGGACAAACGCCCATGGAAAACCGATACGGGGCGACATAACATTCCCGATGGCGAAATATGTACGGCGCCGGTGGAGGATTCCGCGGAAGGTTTTATCCGCTTTAAATACCCAATTTTATATAACGCCCGGGAAGTCGAGGACATATCGCTCCGTTTCGAAAACGGCGTCGTCGTCGAAGCCCGCGCGCGCCGAGGACAGAACACGTTGGACGAAGTATTGTCGGTCGACGAGGGAGCCCGTCGGCTCGGCGAAGCGGCCATCGGGTGTAACTATTCCATCGAAAAACATATTAAGAACATCCTCTTCGACGAAAAAATCGGCGGGACAGTTCACTTCGCTTTGGGGCTGTCGATATTCGAGGCCGGCGGCACGAACACGTCCGGTGTACACTGGGACATGATATGCGACCTACGGCCCGGCGGCGAATATTATGCCGACGGCGAGCTATTTTATAAGGACGGCGGATTTCTCGACGTATTATAACGCACTGCTGCAATCGGACACCGTTTTATGGGCAAAAAAACTCTAACGATGATTTTAGTCCTTTCCCTGGCCTTCGCCGGGGTCGTACCAGCCTACGCGGAAGTCGGTACCGGGTGGGCGTTTACCCTCGAGACGCTCGGCGGCTACGGCGGAGGTGCCGCGCTGGGCATAGCCGGTATTCCCGTCGGTAACCTTCTCATCACGAGAGAGGATTACGCCGGCGGCGGGTTAATCGGGTTCACCGTCTTCTATCCGATAGGTTGCGGTCTGGCCGTTTACGGCATCGGCGAAGCGGCGTCGGGCGACGCGCCGAACGACGCGGCCGCGTTGGGGGCGTCCCTGGGCGCCGCCGGAGGGGTAATGTTGACCGGTTATCTAACGGCGCGCTGGAAGGGCGTAATAATAGGTCTACTGGCGGCGCCCGTCGTCTCCACCCTCGCGTATAACATAGTAACCAGGGTTAATGAACCGGACGGGAATACCGAACCGGCCGACGGTTTCTACGTGTCGTATTCTTTTGGTTTCTAAAAGTGCGCGAAGCCGCGTAATAACGCGATTAAACCCTGAATGGGTAGTTACACTTTTATAGACCATACGGCCGACGTCGGCATGGAGGTCGAAGCCGCCGACCGAACCGAGCTCTTTTCCCTGGCGGCCCGCGGGATGTTCGCGATTATCTGCGACGTCGAAAAGGTAAGGTCGGTTCGCGAAAAAAAAGTCACATTGGCGTCAAACGACCTTAAAGGGTTGCTGCACGAATGGCTCGCAGAGCTTCTCTACATATACGACTCGGAGTTCGAAATATATACCGAATTCGAGTTCGACTTCGATGCCGACGGAAAGAGACTCACTGCCGTGGCACGCGGCGAGGACGCCGACGACGAACGACACGGGCTCCACGGCGAAATAAAAAACGTCACCTGGTGTGACTATACGGTCGAAGAAAAGCCCGACGGCGGTTTCTTCGCCAGGATAGTGTTTGACCTATAGCAAGTCGGTGTTCATAGCCTGACCCGTCGATACGCAAGCGCGGGTATTTCGTACGAAGCCGGGATGCGTTTAAAAATTACCGACAAACGGTTTATAAGCTGGCTACGCTCCGCCGGCTATATAACGATTATAATCTCGATAATCGTTTTTGCCGTGTGGGCATATATACGGCACCGAGGGGCGGAACCACCCGAACCGGAACCGCTCGCAAGAAAGGAACGTCCTCCGCTAATTGTCGCTTCGTGGGACGACCGTTTCACCTTCGCCGACGAACGCGAGTTTTTCACCCCACCGGCCTTCCCCTGGAGCATGAGTTCGATAGGCCAAGCTCCGATAGCCGAGATTACTTACGTTACCGTAACATCCGAACCTTCGCCGGAAGAACCGGCGGAGCTTACAGGTGAAGGCGCTTCAGAAAACGGCGAAACGTCCGAGGCCGAAGATGAGTCTATCCTGGATTCTGAACGCCCCGAACGTATGGCGTACGCGGGTATCATCGAGAACGCGATGCTTAAACGGGCGCCTTCGCTTGCGATGCCGTACGAAATAAAGGCCACGCCGCCGTACCTGGTCGTTCCCCTCGAGCTAACTATGGATTTTACTCTGGGCCCCGACGGCGCCGTAAAATCCGCAACGGTACAGGGCGATATGGAAGAAGAGCTCCGCGTCCAGATCGCCGAGAAGGCCGTGGACTTGCGTTTTCCGTCGGTTCTGGCGTGGTTTGGTTTCAAGTGCGGGATTCGGCTCACGCCGCGCCACTACGATAAAATCATAGGAACCCGCGGCGGCGCCCGGTTGTCCGAAGACGAATACGGGTTACTACTGCGCGGCCTTCAATACGGGACTTCCGGTCTGGCCGAATCTATAGTTGAAAACGCGCCGGAGTTATTAACCGCCGGGACCGACTACACTATCGAGTTTTTTATCGACGGTAACGGTTACCCCGTCAACGCCGTCATTAAACCGATTATAGTCGAACCGGAGGCCGAAACGGCCGTCCTTGAAGCTCTCGCCGCAGTCAACTTCCCGCCGGAACTCGCAGGTACGACCGTCGAAATAACGCTCGGTACCGAATAAAACCCACGACAAAACGTAACGGTTTTGAGTAATGACGTAAAAAAAAGTAAGGCCGTGGGCCTCTTCTCGGGCGGCCTGGACAGCTCGTTAGCCGTAAAGGTAATCGCCGAACTGGGCTTCGACGTAATCGCGTTTCACTTTTGCCACCCGTTCGAAACCGGAGGCGCCGAACGGACGTTCGAGCTGGCCGAAGCGGCGCAGCGCCTCGGCTCCCGTCTCCGTTCGGAACCCGCCGGCGACGAATACTTGGAACTCATCCGGTCTCCCAAGTACGGCTATGGTAAAGCGATGAACCCGTGCATCGACTGCCATGCGTATATGCTGAGGCGGGCGGCGGCCCTGGCGGAGCGGTGCGGCGCGGCCTTCGTCTTTACCGGCGAAGTACTCGGTTCCAGGCCGATGTCGCAACGCAGGGAAGCGTTAGACATAGTCGAGGCGGAATCCGGCCTTTCCGGCCGATTGCTAAGGCCGTTATCGGCGAAGTTGCTCCCGCCGACCGAGATGGAGGCAAGCGGCCTCGTCGACCGGGAACGTTTATACGGCATAAAAGGACGTTCGAGGAAGCGGCAAATCGAACTGGCGGCCGAGTTCGGCATAACCGATTATCCGACGCCGGCCGGCGGATGCCTTTTGACCGAGGTAGGGTACTCGGCGAAGTTAAAAGATGCGTTTGGACACGGCGAAACCGGTCCTTCGGACATCTCTCTTCTCAGGGTAGGGCGTCATTTCCGCCTGCCCGACGGCGGCAAAGCAATTATCGGACGTGACGAAACTGAGAATGGGCTTATCGAAGCACGCCTTTCGTCCGGCGACCTTAGGTTGGAGGTGAAAAACGTCGGGAGCCCCGTAACCCTGCTTCGTAACGCCGGGCCGGGCGACCTTGAACCGGCGGCCGCGTTGACCGTCCGCTACTCGGACGCGAGGAACGCGTCGGGGGGAGTAGGGGTTACAGTGCGCAAAGCTTGTAATGGGAGCGAAAGCGTAATTGTTGCCGTCTATGAACCGGGGCTGGAGGAACGGTACCGGGTTACGGCGTAATCGGTGAAGTTATTTGACTTACAGTATAATGATGCGCTATAATACACAAGTCAGGAGGTAGCTATGGGCGGAAGGTTAGTTATTATTTTTATAGTAGCGGTCGCCACGATAGCGTACGCGACCCCCGTCGTAATACAACCGGGACCGGACGGGAAAGATTCGTACATAAAGATTAACGATACGACGCCCAAAGGCGACGACGTCGAACTCCGGGTACAACGCGGTATCGGCGGCAGCGGTTTGCTGACTTGCCGCACTTTTGTCGAGTTCGACGTGTCGGCCTACTCCGGAATAGACGTAACGAAGGCCGAACTCCGCCTATGGTCCGTCTACCCCGACTCCCTCGTAAATCCCATCGTCGCGAAGCAGGTAGGCAATGCGTGGAACGAAGCCACGTTAATATGGGATAACCGTCCCGGTTTCAGTGGCGATTCATATTATCTAACTGAAGCGGGGGACTATTACTACATCGATATTACCAACTTCGCCTACCAGTGGATTACTCTGGGAATCCCCAACAACGGCGTGTGCATTAAATTCGAGGACGAATCGGTACCCAACGACGGTATGGTCTTCCACTCGAGCGACAACACCGAGTACCCCGATAAACGGCCCGCGCTGTTGATATGGTCACCGGATACAGCGGTTGAACCGGCGTCCTTCGGTTCGGTGAAAGCCTCTTTCAGGTAAGGCCCCTTTTAATAACGGAATTCGCCAAACTTAAACGGGAGCCAGCGGCTCCCGTTTCGGTTTTCGGCCGTAAAATGGACGGCTACGGTATCAGATACTCCCCCGCGGCGTCGCCCGCGTATTCGAAGTAATATTCTTCCTCATAAGTGGTTTTCCCCAGGATAATTTTCGCGAATATGGACCTGGGCGCGCTAGAGTAGACGCCGTAGCGTTTTATCGCGTACGGCGACGAGTCCATAGTGTTCTTACCGGCATTTACGGTGAGTAGACCTTTATATCCGGCCGCGACGGCCACGTTGACGCATTCCGAGTTATACGACCCGTACGGCCAACAGAAGTAATCGACGTCCACGCCGAGACCATTTTCCAGGATGGTCTTCGAACCGGATATCTCCTGCCATAACCAGGCTTTATAACCGCTGGAGGAAACGCGCCTTTTACTCGCGAGGTTGGGATGGCTTACCGAGTGGGCGGCGACCGTAACCAGCGGGTCCGACGCCAACTCGCGCAGTTCGCCCCACGTCATCGAGCGGCCGCCGACGTTTATGTAGTTAGTGTATATGCATATCGTGAACGGAAACGCGTGCTCTTGTAATATCGGCCACGCGACTCGCCCGGTACATTCGTAACCGTCGTCTATCGTTATGATTACCGAATGGTCCGGAATGAGGTCCGGGTTGTTCGCGTGGAGCGCCTCGACGAACCTGGGCAAAGAAATGACCTCGTACCCCGACGTCTCAATATAGTCCATCTGCCACTCGAAATCGTTGACGGAGACCTCGTACTTACTGGAGGGCATCGGGTCAAAACGGTGGTACATAAGGACTACTATCCGTTTATCGCCGTAGCCGTAACCGCCGGTGAAGGGCGAATACGGGCGGTACGATACTTTTTCGTCACCGGCGACGGCCAACGCGTCGAAGAAACCCAGCTCTTCGTCTGCGATCACGGCGTTACCGCGTAAGTCCTCCGCCGTCGCCAACGCGTCGAGGGCGGTCGCAGGGGTCGTAAACGCGACGTATTCGGTCGCCGTCGAGAACGCGTCCAGAGCGACCAGCTCTTCGAGTTCAACCGGCGGAGTCAACTCGTCGCGGGTGGAAAGGGTATCCAGCGTCTCCGCCGAAACCCCGGCCGCCGCCAGAACGAGGGTTATACATATAATCCGTTTAACCATAACGACCTTTTTTTATTCGCCGGACAAGGTCAGGGCAAACACCCGTTCCTCGGCGAGCGTAATGTACCCTTCGTCGTTGGACATTTCTTTGAACTCATTATAGTGCTTGACCGCGCGGCCGGTTTCGCCCTTCTGTTCATAGCAAAGCGCCAGATTCCAATGGGTTTCGGCGAATCCGGGGTTCACCTTCAGGCACCTCTGGTAAAACTTAATCGCTTCGTCGTAATGTCCCGTCTCAAAATAGACGTTGCCCAGGTTGTTATACGCCTTGTAGTAGTTCGGCAGAGCGTCCAAAGCGGCTTGCAGCTCTTCTACGGCCGAAATATACAGACCTTTACGTTTGTATATTACACCCAAGTTGTTATGGGCGAGAGCATTGTTCTCGTCCAAACGTAGTACGTCTCTATACTCCGTCATCGCCTCGTCGTAATCCCCGTTTTCGGCGTATTCGTTCCCCTTTTCGAGATGTTCGGCTATTTCGTCTTGCACGTCTTCCTCTCCTGCCGTAACCGAGTACGCGAGGCCGAAGACGAGGGCCGGGATGAGATACGACGCCATGATTATTTTGACCTTCATTTCAGCTCCTTAAAGTCGGGTTTAACCGGCGAGACGCCAAGGCTAATCGGCGCTAAGGTTGGCTTTCCCCCGCAGTCGGGTTTTTACGTTCGATTATCTTTATCGTACCGTCGGACAGCATATTTACGAAAGTATCGGCGAGCACCGGGTCGAATTGGGTCCCGGCGTTGGCCATTATCTCCCCGACGACCTCGTCTATTTCTTTCGCCCTGCGGTAACGTCTGTCGGACGTCATAGCGTCTAACGCGTCGCAGAGGGAAATGACCCGAGCGCTGAAAGGTATCTCCTCGGCGGCCAGCCCGTCGGGATAGCCGGTTCCGTCCCACCTCTCGTGATGGTGTTTTACTATATCGAGCGATTTCTCGAGGAACTTTATCTCCTTTAATATCTGGTGTCCTATGACTGGATGTATTTGGATTTCGGCCCGGAGTTCATCGGTCAACCCGTCGGGTTCGGTAATAGCGGCTTCGCTCACGCCTACGTATCCAACATCGTGTAGGACAGCGCCCAGCATCAGGGTTTGCATTTCGCCGGCGTTAAGACCCAATCCGCGGCCGAACGCGTTGGCGTACCGCGTAACTCTTTCGGTGTGGCCGCGAGTGTACTTATCGCGCGCTTCGATAGCGCTTACCATCGCCCGGACTACGTCGGTGTAGGTCTCGGTAACTTTACTGAATAGACGCGCGTTTTCGATACTTATCCCGGCCAGATTTAGTAAAGCCCCCAGCAGGCGTAATTCGTCGTCGGAGTAAAACGTATTGCTGACCTTATGCCCCAAACCCACTACCCCGATGAGCTCATCTTTGAAGATAACGGGGGCGACGATCGACATCCCTATTTGCGTCAACTCCTCGACGCTCTTTTTATCCTCGGAGTCGCCGAGCAGACTCAATACGTCTACTGATATCGGTGATTTTCTGTCGGCGAGTTCGGCGGCGATACCTTTATGCACCTGTAAAGTAAAACCTTCGATTTTACTCTCACTTATGCCCCTGACTCCCGCCACTTCGAACTGGCCGGAATCGTTTCTAATCAATAAAACGGCTTTATCCGTGCCCATCTGACCGACGAGTATGACGAGTAAGATGGGAAAAATCTTTTTGATATCGACGTTGGAAGCCAGCTCCCTCGATACCATGTATAAGGTCTCGGTCTCTATCAGTTTTTTATGAAGCCGTACCCGGTCGGAATACAGTCCTTCCGAATCCTCGACTTTGGCCGAATATTTCTTCAATCTTACGTTCTCGTAAAGTAGATTGATAGTGCTGTGGAGATACCGTAATATTCGCCTCTCGTCGGGCGATATCTCCGCACCGCTTTTTTTCGGGCCGACGGCAAGGGCCGCTATTACTTCATCATCATACGTAAGCGCGAAAATTAAACGGACGTTGGCCTCTCTCAACCACGACTTCGACTCCCAATTTAATCCGCGAACGTCGCCCGGGATTTCCGACGACTTCCCGCGCAGGGCTTCGGCCAACTGACGGCGTACGGTTTCCGTCGTGGACGGCGGGCCGGCGCCGATGCTTACTTCCGGCAGATTATAATCGTCGGTCAGGCTCACGACAGCCAGCTCCGAAAGCGAAAGGTAGCTTGCCGTGATGTCCAATACCTGCGAGAGTTTCTCGCTCAGCTTACCCTGGCCCCCGAGGATATCCGAGTACGCCGCAAGTAGAGAAAGCAAGTTGCGGAAGACGTTTTTTTGCCTGTCTGCCTCCGGAGATATCGCCGAAGGTTCTCTTTCGGGTTCTTCAACGACGGTTTCCAGCCCCGGGATTGCGCGAAGCTTGGCCTTTGCCGCGGAAATATCGGGAGCACCGGTAAAATAGTCGAGAACGTCGAGGGACTCGAAGACTCTGGCGATCTTATCGCTCATCTTCACGAATATTATATCGCCGCCGCGCGACCTGAGCTCACCTACTACCGAGAGGAAAGCGCCCATCCCGGCGCTCGAAATAAAACTAACGTCCTGGAGGTCTACGACGATTTTGAACACTTCCTCCTGGAGACAAGCCTGGAAAAGTCCGGCCACCCCCGTCGCGCCCTCCACGCCTAAACTGCCGGAGAACCTGAAAACGTTTATCCCGTCTTCGGTACGTTCAGCGAGGGCAAGTTGTAGTTCCTTCGGCATAAACGGTTATATCAATCCAAATGTCACAGCGTTCTCTACCGACCGCCGCTCAGTGGTACTTCACCATTTCCAATACGTTGGTGTTGTCCTCTCGCCTGTATCGTATCTCATCCATGCAGGCTTCGATTATATAAATCCCGAGACCCCCGTCCTGGCGAGTTTCTATAAACCTCGTAATATCTATATTCCTATCGACGCTGGGCGGAAAACACAGTCCGTTGTCAGTAATCGTTATTACAGCCTTCGACGAATCGCCTACGACTTCGATCCCGATTGCGCCGCCCGGGTCGTTGCGATAAGCGTGTTCGATGACGTTGGCGCAGGCTTCGTAAACCGATATCTCGATCTCGAACGCGCTGTGTTCGTCAAAGCCGAGAGCCGCGGCAGTTACGGATATAAAATTCCGCACGTCCTCGAGGCTTTTAATCGAGCTTTTAACGTCTAAGCTGTAAACCTTTTTATCCATCCAAAAACCGCGGATCAAGCCCGCCTTTTAATTTTCAGGGTCGTTCCTTTACGGTCGCCGCCAGTATCGTAATGTCGTCGCTTTGGGGGGCGCCACCGGCGAAAAGCCTAACGTCGTCCAACACGATGGATACCAATTCGCCAGCGGACGTCCAAGGCGTTTCTATTAAAAGTTCGACGAAGCGGTCCATCCCGTATTCTTCGTCGTTACTGTTCATCGCCTCGGTTATCCCGTCCGAATATATCACCAGCGCGTCGCCCGGCGACAAATCGGTTTTCATCTCTTCGATGCGGTCGTCGAAGAACGGACCCGCCGCAAGCCCTAATGGACGACCCAAGCCTTTGAATACCTCATATTTTTTTTCGCCGTCGGCGCGATTGACCAGTATCAAAGGGTTGTGTCCCGCGTTGGCGAAGGTGAACGTCTCGTAGATCGGGTCGACTATCCCGTAAAAAGCGGTTATAAACATCCCGGACCGGATGTCGGCCGATATCGCTTCGTTTGACCTTATTAGCACCTCTCGCGGCGATATAATCTCTCTCGCGTGGGATCGGATGACGCTCCGCCCCACGCCCATAACCAAAAGACCCGGAACCCCCTTACCGGAAACGTCGGCGACGATAAGGCCTATCCTGCCGCCGCCCAGGTCGATTACGTCGTAGTAATCGCCGCCGACTTCGTTCGCGCTTTCGCAGGCACCGGCAACCTGGATGTAATCGTTGTCCGGCAAGCGCTTCGGCCACAGAGATGCCTGTATCTCCCTGGCTATCTCGAGCTCTTTATCCATCCGTTCTTTGACCACGAGTTCGCCCTGGGCCTTCTTCAGGTTGGCGGCCATCCGGTTAACCTCCCCGGCGAGGCGGCCGATTTCGTTGCGGCCCTTGACACTTACTGCGACGTCGAAATCCCCGGCGCCTATGCTTTCGGCGCCGGCGGCCACTCTCAGGATGGGGCGAGTTATAAACCCCGACAGGATTATCGCCGCCGTTATCCCGAGAGCGCAAACAAGCCCGGTTATTATCAAAACCTGAACCGTCGCAACCGCTAGGTCATCCGATATTTTTCTCTTGGAAAACTCCACGTAAACGCGCCCCAGGTTTTGGATCTCACCCTCGTAAGGCCGCGTAATAGGAGCACCTACGACGATCACGTTATCGTACTCCTCGACCGACTCGCCCGGTTGGAGAAAATCCAACCCCACCAAAGGCGTCGTATCGATCGAATATTCGCGCGATTTATTTACTTTCGTTACATCCGGATGAGCCAACACCGTTTCGTCGGCGTCCACGATAACGATGGAAATAACGTCCTCGTCGCGGCTCATCATTTCCCGAACCAACGTCATCAAGTCAAGTTCCGGATCAGAAGTGAGCAACGTCCGTTCGGAGGAGGCGGCGATGTTCCGGGCCTGGGAGATAACCCTGAGTACGACTTCGTTAGTTAAGGCGGTCCTTTCATGTCGTATAACCGTATAGCCGATAAGTGCTGATATGGCTAAGATGAGGAGGACGGCGCCCAGGGCAACCTGGAACCTGAGGGACGACACGAATACGGAACCTCTGCCGTTCCCTCCATCTTGGTTTTTTTCGCCGGCCATTTTTAATTACCGCCGCGTATGGCTTTTATTTCCGCCTCAGTCTTTTCTATGTATCGTCCCGCCTTCGCGTTACCGGGATCGATGGCCAGGACTTTACGCCAATAAGCCACCGCCGATTCCAAATAACCTTTAGAGTACAGGTCCAACCCCTTGTACATATACGACTCTACGAGGCGGCTCGACGCTTCGATGTAATGAGGATATTCGGCTACGACAGGTTCGAGTAAGTTTATTGCGTCGGTTACGTCTCCGGACGCCAACAACGCGTCGGCCTTCTCGTATTGAGCCCGTATAGCGTTCGGGATTTCTTTCGGCGGCACCTCAGTGGGTACCGCCGCCGCTTCGGCTGCGGCCAAAAGCCGTCGAGCGTTCGCCAAAGCCAGTTTCAACTCTTCCCGGTCGGGTATTTCTTCCAGAGTATCGTTTAGTAAAGCGATGGACATCCTGTAAAGGCCCCGGCGGTTCAACCTTTCGACTTCGGCTAGAACGCCGGTAACTTTCACCTCTATCGCCGCCAAGCGTGCTGCTTCTTCTTCCATGAAGTCAGTCCTGGCCAAGTATTGCTTCGCCAAGAAGTCGCCCGGCATTACGTTCAACGCGGCGTTGAAAGCCCGACGGGCCCTTTCCCAGTTCCCGTCCTCCAAAAAAGTGCGCCCCTCGTGCAAATAACCCTCGTACTTGGCCTCGACCAGGTATCGGAGAGCCGTTTCGTTGCCTTCGTCCCATTCGAGTACGTTGCTAAAACGGCGGACTGCAAGCTCGTAATTGCGCGCTTCATAATAAGCGCGACCCTCGCTCAACCAGGTTTCAATCGTACGCCATTTCTCGGCCTCGGCACGGACGTCGCGCCCAGGAAACAACGAAAACGTAACGACGTGTTCGAGACCGGTTTCCCTTTTCGTCAACGCGTAATCGAAATCGAATAAGTTTTGACTTATGCCGATACCGAAGGTCGGTACCGCACCGTTATGGCCGGCTCGAAAATGTACGGTATAGGCGTACGAATACTCGAACCCGATTCTTAACGGCCCTTCGCCGGCGGTCGAATGCTCTCCGGCCACGTTTATTTCGTGGGTCCCGAAGACCCCCTTGGACCACGCAACCCCCAAGTTCAAAGCAGGGCTTAGTTTAACTGTATCGGAAGGATAATCAAACCCTTTAATACATAAATCGCTTACCGACGCCCCGAACGTAAAAAAACCGTATTTTTTCCATAACGGATAATCCAGAGGAACCGGGCTGACAACCATCCCGGCGTCTACAAAGGCAGCCGAATACGAATCGGGGTCATAACCGACCCGTCGGTATCGGAAGTCACCACCGATTGCCAGTATTTTAGCAAATTTTTGGGCATATCCACCGGCAAACGTACGGTCGTGGTAGGAGAAAGTACCGGTCGGGTTACCTACGGCATCATACCCTTCTATATCGCCGACCCAAAGGTCGCCAAAGCCAAATGCTAAATTCCCTCCCCGCCCGAGAGGTATGGTCGTCCCGGCGGTTATAAGGTGAGAGAACGGAGCCGGTAGTTTCCGTTCATTAAAAGAAAACCCGAAAGCCGGGCTCAGCGTAAGGGCGGCCGGGTTCGCGCCCAGCGAATATAACCCCGCATCGATTACAGTGTCCGACCCGCCGAGAGCTAGCATACGGGCGCTTATGAAACCGTCAGGTGAACGCTTACCGGCGTCTTCATCGTTGAGAGCGCTAACCGGGCAATATAACAAAGCCAACACTGCAAATATAAATATACGTAAACCGCTCTTCACTTAATTTCCATCATTCCAGTACGAACACAAACCTGTCGGTTCTTTCGCCGTTTGCGGAGTCACTGATTCGCAATACCGCGACGTACACGCCCGGGTCGACCTTCTCCCCGCCGTTGTTCCTGTAAGCCCATTCGACGAGTTTCTCGTCCGTCGGCGCCACCTGGGTATTGTTCAAAATTGTTTTTACTTTATGGCCATCAATAGTATATATCTCCAAAGTAACGTCGGAACCCGCGTCCACTTCAAAAGCAATCTTCAAGAATCTCCCACGAATTCGCGCAGGGTTAGGATAACAGTATAAACCCAGGTCATCGGCCCGCACGTCCGGGACGGAAAACAGGAACGATACGCAAACAAAGAAAACGACGGCCCAGGTCATACATGCATAAGAACCGTTCATAATCCCGGCACCCCCAACACTCCGTTAAACGAGTTTGTACCATATAACGATAGTATTATCAAGGGAAGCCTCACTAGATTACCAATACTTTAATCTTTACCTTATTGCGTAGAGAGACGAAAACCCGGCTCCAGCCGGGTTTTCGGTCATTTCGGGGCGAGAGGATTCGAACCTCCGACATCTTGCTCCCAAAGCAAGTGCGCTACCGGACTGCGCCACGCCCCGTATCCTATAACCGCCTACATTATAACAGAAATTCTATATTGATGCTAAGGGGCTTTCAACCGCTATCCTTCGGCGATTCGCTCGCCGTTTTGGAATAGGTAACGTTTTATTTTCCTGGGCCGAACGTGGCTAAAACGCCGCGAAGTCGCCGACCGTAAAATATTCGTCCTCCTCGCCCTCTACGCCGCGTGCCACCCAGCCCTCCCGGCCTTCGCAGATAACCTCGTAGAAGTACACCCTCTTCTCTCTCTCCTCACCGGCGTACGAACGAGACCAGCCTCCAAGTAGGAAAAAAGTGTCGCCGGCCTCCATGACCTCGGTAGCCGCATACGTGACGGACGGCGAGATACGGAAATTCAAACCCTCGTCGGCCGTAACGGTCGCGCGCCGGTAGTAATTCTTGTCAGCCGGGCCGATATCGAGCCGGGCCACCGACTCCTCATCGATTTTAACTACCAGCTCGAGATCACCCGTTGCCTCGGCCGGGTACGAGAACTCGATTATCTGCGCGTCGATGTCGCTTTTCCACCCGTAATATTGGGATTTCACGAAGCGAACGTTAACCGCCTCGTACTCGCGCCCCGCGCCGTCCACCAACAAGAGGTGCTTGTCTTCGTAAAACTCTCTGAGTTCGCGGTCCCTCGTGTCGTTTTCGGAGTAATCGTAAAGGCCCTCGCCTTCTGCCCGCGCATATATCTGCTCGACGTAAACGTTGTGCCCGCCTATGGCGCGCGACCGTCCCAATATACGGAAGCTATTGCCGCTCCCCGCGACGTCGAAACAATACGGGTCGCTCGTGGTCTCCAGCGTCAAGGCCGTCGCGGATACCGCCGCGAGAAAGAGTATTAGATACGTCGCGGCCCTCGGAGTACGGTATTTATTCCCCATCAGTACCATCCTCTCCGCCTCCGGCCGTTCCTACCCGGCCGCCGGGTATGCCGAAATCTCCGGCTTCGACGAACTTTACTACCTCGTCCGGTGGTTCTTTGCCATGTTTTTCCACGTACTCCATGCGTTTTTTATTGTCGTACGACGGGAGCCACCCCCGCGCGCCGCCGCAGATGACTTCTTCGAAAGTGACGCAATCGTACCAGGCGAGGTCGGGGTCGGGCCAGAAGTAAGAATTGCGGCCGGTTAAGTAAAACGTATCGCCGGGGCGGAGTTCGCAGAGAACGGGCGAGCCGTAGTCTGGAACCACGTGGACGGCGACGCCGTCCTGCGCAGTAACGGTCCCCTTCCGGTAGAAGTCACATTCCGCGGGTCCCAGGTCCAAGCGCGCGGTTTCACCATCCTCCAGCTTCACCACCAACCTGCACGAGCCGGCGAAGTCCCCTACGTACTTGTACTTCACGAAAGGCCGCGACATTTCGTAAAATCCCTGGTTCAACGGGATGTGTACGCTGGTCGGTTCGTGCGCCACTCCACTATCGTCTTCGAGGAGTATGAGGTTATCGCAGCAGAGGCTGTTCGTCTCCTCGGGGCATGCGCTGTGTACGGCGTAGAAGAGAAAACCTATGTAAACGTTTTGCCCCTCAGGCGTCACCTCCCGGCCGTATACGGTCACGATGTAATCCTCGTCCGAGTCGGCGACACAGAATTCATAATAGCCTGCGGGGGCGAGTTTTACGGCGGCGCCGGTTCCCGCCGTCAATAAGACCAGCGCCGCGATTACTAAAATATACTTCCCGTACGACATAAGGCCACCACCCACCGAGTTATATTTACTCAATTCAATCCCGTCCCTTTTCCCTTCGGCGGTCGGTCGCGTTTAAAATGCCGCGAAGTCGCCGATCGTAAAATATTTTTCCTCCTCGCCCGAAATCTCTCCACGGCACTCGCCGCCGGGTTCCTCTTAGCCGGTTATTTTTAAGGTTATAATTCCCGACACAATAAGCCCCGCCACTATGTACAAACCGATAAATAAGAGCTGGTAGTTTCTCACCGTGTCCATCTCTTCGTCCACGGAACGGCCGGTAAGGCCGTCGAACCGGTTACCGCATTTTTTGCATCTAACGGGTATAGCTTTAATATAGTATCGGAGTAACCTGGCTAGTATCGGGTGTAAGCCCCAAAAAATGACCATATTAAGTTCGTCTCCGCCGCAGGAAGGGCAGGGTACGAATTGCCAGTCCCGCTTCTTCCACCCCCACTGGTCGGGTTCTTCGTCGGCTTCGGCGCCGGTTTGCGGTACCTTTGCGTAAGCACCGCAGTGGCGGCACTGCGCCTCCTCCCCCGGCTTTAAGTATTTGACGACGATTTCGCCGCCGCATTTTTCGCATTTGAATTTTAATACCAAACCTCAACCTCGCGTAAATTAAGGACGCTGCGGTTAATACGTGGCCCGGCCTGTCCGATCCTCTATTCCTCGATGACCCGACCGTACGTGTCGAGTAATACGCCGTCGACGCGCATGGGCGAGAAGCAGGGGTCGTTTTTTATCCGCGATGCTACTCGGCGTACAATAACTCATATCGTTGGACCGACCACGAACCGCGCTCCGAATCGGCCGTAAAGTAGTAACGAAGGGCCCCCGTCCCTACCGAGGGTACGGCGCTTATACGGTACCCGGACGTTTCGTCGTAAATATCGTCGATGTATACCAACGCTCCGTAGCGGGCCGAATAGAGGAGTCGCCATTCATACCCATCCGGAATCCAATACCAACATGACGACGGCGCATCGATGTTGGCGTGGTCATACTCACCACCCGTTTCCTCGGAGGCCGCGTAAACGTGGAGGTGGCCTTTTTCCATATCCGGTGGGAACTCATCGTAGTAATAATAGAGGGGGCCATCGCGGGAATCATCGGGGGGATAAGAGGCGGCATAGGTATGCCATTGCCACTTGGGGCCGATACCTCCGTCGTCGGCGTGCGGAGCGCGCGGCGGTTCGAAAGGCAATCGGGATAAGGTTTTCGTTCCTTTATCTATATACCCGAAAACCTTCGACCCAAGGAAATCGTCCGGGTCGGCGCGGTAAGTAACGTATAGGCCGGTCGGCGAAGCGCCGACTACGGCGGCGAGGTAATCGCCGTCCGCGTAACGGTCGAGGGTTTTTTTCGCGGGGTCGTATCGATAAAGCGTCGTTCGGGAAGTGGGGCTTCGTCCATATTCGTCGCGCGCGTAAGCGACGTAAAAGACGCCTTCCCCGTCATCGTATACGACGCTGAAATCCCTATAGGTATCCGTCCCTTCCCGTATAGAAAACGCGCGTCCTCGTCCCTCCCCGGCGCGGTAGACAATTACCGAGCGGTCTTGGTCCGTTTCTCCCGCGTCTACACCGACGGCGACGAATGTATTCCACTCCGCGTTTGCCGCCGCCGCGTATAGGGAAACGTTCTCCTCGGAGGCAACCGGTTGAACTTCGCCCGAAGCCAAATCGACGACGTACAACTCACTTAGGTCACGACCCTCTCCCCCGACATTACGCTTACACGTTCGTTCGATAAGGCACTTTCCGACGTGTACCACCTCACCCTCTGCTGCGTTCTCGGTGGCCGCTTCCAAAGAAAGGCGGGGAGGCCGGGGGAGCCCCACATCAATCTCGCCGGGAGGCACGGCCGCTTCGCCCAAGTCGGATTTGCCGCCGCACCCGGCCATAAGCAGCCATGCCGCGGCGGCGAACGCTATCGCATAATGCCAGCTCTTCATGCCGACCTCCCTCTATTCCTCAATCACGCGCCCGTACGTGTCGAGTAACACACCGTCGACGCGCATAGAAGAGAAGGGAACGCTATAAGCGGAAATACCCTCCCCCGGACTGGCCTACGCCCCGTATCCTTTACCGCCTACATTATTACAGGAACTCGACACCGATGCCGAGGGACCCTCGACCGCTACCCTTCGGCGATTTGTTCTCCGTTTTTAAAGAGGTAACGCTTTATCTTCCTTGTAGTCGTCTTCGGGAACTCCTCTTTTCGCAGCTTGACGACCTTGATACGCTTGTAATCGGCCAGGTGCCTGCACGCCTCGTTTATCTCGTCCCGCACCTTCTCCTCGACGTATTCGTCGGTGAGCCGCGTGCCGTCGGCGGACGCGAATCGTTCGAAATACTCGAAATCGGGACAGACGACGGCGCCGACCTCCTCGCGGCCCGACTTTTCTCCGGTAACCGAACAGACCATCACCTCGCTGACGAAGGGGCTCGCCGCGATGTCGGCCTCGACCTCCTCGGGATGTATATTCTTGCCCGACGGCGTAACGATAACGTTCTTGACGCGTCCGGTTATATACAAATACCCGTCGCGGTCTATCCACCCCGCGTCGCCCGTGTGTAACCAGTTATCGCGGAGCGTCTCTGCGGTAGCCGTCGGGTCACGGTAATAACCTTCCATAACGTTATCGCCGCGGATGATAATCTCGCCCTCGCCGTCGGCACCCGGGTCTTTTACCCGCACCTCGACGCCGGGAATCGGCGGGCCGCTGGACGCGAACTTAATACGGTTGTGCGGGTTTACCGATACCACCGGCGAAGCTTCGGTCAAGCCGTAGCCCTGCAGGAGCCGCAACCCGAGGAAGTAAAACGTCTCGGAAATGTGGGGCTGTAACGGCGCCGCGCCCGAGACGAAGAAATTTAACGAGTCCAAACCCGCTTTCTTACGGAGTCCGCGGAACAGAGCGAAACCGATATTCCGCCCCGTCAGGAAGTAGACGGCTCGAACCAGCGACAACATCACGTAAAACATTACCTTGGTCAGGCCGCCTTTCTCGTTCACGGAGCGAAAGATTCCGGCAAGCATTTTCTCATACAGCAGCGGGACGCCGCACATCACCGAGACGCCGGTGTCGCGGATGTCTTCGAGTATCTCCTTCGATTTGAACGAACGGGCGTACGTAATCGAACAGCCGACGCTCATCGGCGTAAACATCCCGGTCATCGCCTCGAAAGTGTGGTGCAAAGGCAAAAGCGACAGGAATATGTCGACGCCGGTATAAGGAAGACATGTATAAACCTGGTTCGCGTTGGCGCCCAGATTCCTATGGCTCAACACGACGGCCTTGGACGCACCGGTCGTACCGGATGTAAAGATGAGGACGGCGGTATCGTCGAGTTTTACTTTCCGCCTTAGGTACTTCCGTCTGGCTTTTTCGTCGACGCCTTTTTCTAATACGTCAGGCCACGCTAAGGCTCCGTCTTCCGCCGCGCCCATAGATATGACGTGCCGCAAATTCGGAAGTTCCTCAGCCAGCTTTAAATAAGTAGGTACGAGTTTGGGTGAAACTATCGCGACCTCGGTTCCGGAACGTTCCAGTATTCCTTCTATCTCCTTCTCTTTCAAGTTGGGGTCGATAGGTACACATACAGCCCCGCCGACGAGTACGGCGAAATACGCGACCGCCCACTCAAAACGGTTCTCACCCGCGACGGCGACGCGACTCCCCGGTCCTACCCCCGTCGCCGCCAAGCCCGCGCCTAACGCCACAGCGTCCCCGTATAAATCACGGTAACAACTCTCCTCGTACGAACCGTCGGGGCGCCGGGTCCGCGCGAAGATTCTATCGCCGAACATCTCGTACGAACGCAAAAAGAAATCCTTTACGGTCAGAACGCCGAAGCCTTCGCGGGATTTATAAGGTGATTCGTAGTTCAGTTTCATGTCTCGCCGTACCTGTTTATCGTAAACCCCTTTTAAAAATACTAATCAAACGCCCCGAAACTGTCAAGGGAAAAGGGGTTCAAACGCGCGGCCGCCGTTTACTACGTGCAGTTGTAAAAGAGCCTGAAGACAAACGAGACCTATAAATCGGGGAATCCTGAACGACGAAAACGCTTGACCTAGACGTATCACTCGCATATAATAAAAACCCTTATAAAAGGATTAATTATGTATAAAAGAATAACGTCAATCGCCTCAGCCATTACAATAGCTATTTTAATATGTAATTGTCCTAATTGCAGCAACCTAAATTACAGCGACGCAATAGAAGGAACGTTAGTCCTCGAAAACACACACGAATACGGTCCGAAATGGTCGCCCGAAGGGAACTATATACTGTTCTGCGGCTCCAAGTTCCTCGAAACGCCGCAAGATGGAACCGCGAACGTATACGTAGACTACCCTTGGGCTATATTCGCAATAGACGTTAATAAAATGGAACCGATACAGGTTTATTCGTCCGATAAAGGCGATAAATACGCCAACTGGTATATAGATGAAAACTCTATCGTCTTTTCCTCATGGATGTCAGTACAGGCCAGGAACAGGTTGTACGCTTATCACCTTTACGAAGAAGAACCGTACCGGCTTACAAATAGCGAAGGTCGGTACGACGAAAACTACCCGGTTTATTCTCCCACTTCCGGTGAAATAGCCTTCAGTGCGAATTTCAACGGCGGTTTCGATATATGGAAAACAAAACCGGGCGACGAACCCGAATTACTGATATCTACGCCAGGTTACGACACGTACCCGGAGTGGTCTCCCGACGGGAAAGAAATACTCTTTACGTCCGATGACGGCGGGAGTTGGAACATTTGGAAAACAGACTTCTACGGGGTAAACAAGATTAATCTTACCGGTCCGACGAGTTCAAATAGCAACAACTCACACGGTAGTTGGAGTCAGACGCGAAACCTTATAGCTTTCTCGTCCGACCGGTCCGGCAGCTGGGACATCTGGGTCATGGAACCGGACGGTTCCAATCCGACGCGAATAACGAACGACCCGGCCAACGAGGTCGCGCCTACGTGGTCGCCGGACGGAATTAGACTCGCGTACCAAACGGACAAATACGGTACGTGGGACATCGGTATCGTGAGTTTTATTGAATAAGAAACTATCGGGTAATAATAATAAAACGCGGTAACGACTAGACGCCGAAAATTTACGAATCCTCAATGATACAGAAATCCGCAATAGGGATAATGGCGGCGGTCTTCTACTCCGCTTCCGTATGCTCAACCTCCGTCGCCCTAACCAGGTTAACCAACGACCCGGCGAGCGACACCGACCCCGAATACTCTCCCGACGGTTCAAAAATCGTCTTTTGCTCAAACAGACTCAACTTCGCAGCCAAAGACCTGTGGATGATGAACGCCGACGGTTCCGGGCAATACCCGTTATGGACCGACCCGGGAGACGAAAAAGAACCGGCGTGGTCACCCGACGGCGAATGGATCGCTTACTGTTCCGACCGAGACGGCAGTTGGGACATATGGAAGATACGTTCTTCGGGCGGCGCGCCCATAAAAATAACGACGCATCCCGAGGAAGACTCTTACCCGACTTGGTCACCGGACGGCGAGACGATCTATTTCTCGTCGTTAAGAACCGGCAATCGGGAACTCTTTTCCATCCCGGCGAACGGCGGACCGGTTACGCAACTAACAGACCACGCGCGCTGGGACGAATACCCCGACTGCTCGCCCGACGGAGAGTATCTCGTTTGGTGGTCAAACAGATACAGTAGGAGAGACATCCTAATTATGTCTCTACGCGACCTCACGCCAAAGATCCTGGTAGGCGAACCAGAAACGGAGGATTTCCCCAACTGGTCGTACGACGGTAAATACGTCGTCTACGTATCAATGGAATCGTATAGCGGCCAAAACGCCGACTTAATGGTCATCGACGTTCAAACTAAAAACATAACGAGGATAACCGACGACCCGGAAATGGATTGGTGGCCGTCTTTTCATCCATCCGGCGCGAAAATAATCTTCGGGTCCCACAGAAACGGGAACATGGACATTTATACAGTGGACATAGCACGTGTCCTGGAACAATCATCGCTGGGTAGAATCAAGGCGATATATAGGTAGGTTATCTTTACGAGAGCTAATATGCGGTTTAGGCCGCCGAAAATAACATCCGGTTCGATATGAAAATAAATACCGGTCTGTTCAGAACGACGTCCTACAACGCTTTTCTCTGAACCCGGTCGCCGTCACGTTCGAAAAACGACCCCGGCTTTTCTCCTCATAAACTACTTGACTACTCTCCCTGCACAGGTTCCTCAAGAACTCTCGAATAACGCCCGAGCAACTTAAAACCTATGGCGAAACAAGTAGTTATCAGTATCCCTATGTCCCGAAAAAACCCCCGGTGCTCGATATAGTCCAAATCCCATTTTAGCTTATCGCGGAGGACGCTCGTCGCGTAGTTTTCGTCGACGTTCACAGGCGACAGCATCTCTTCCTCGGCTATGTACCTCAACTGGGTAGGGCCGGTTATGCCGGGGCGTACCGACAGTACCCTTTTCTCGTCGTCGTCGAAGCCGGCAACGTGTTCCGGAAGTTCGGGCCGCGGACCGACTAGGCTCATGTCGCCAACGAGTACGTTCCATAAATTGGGCAGTTCGTCGACTTTCGTAAGGCGGAGCAACCGCCCCACACGGGTGACCCTGGGGTCGTCGGAATGAGTAACGCTCGGGCCGTTTTTATCCGCGCCGCGGACCATCGTACGGAACTTCAACATCATAAAACTCTTGCCGCCCAGCCCCACTCGCTCTTGCTTGTAAAATACGCCCCCGCGGCTGTCCAACTTTACCAATATCGCGACTATCAAAAACACCGGCCACAAAAAAAACAGCCCGCCGCCGGCGCCTATGATATCCAATACCCTTTTTATTCCATCGTAAAAACGTTCAGCCATATCAGAAAACCCGCCTACCCTTAGCCATAAAAGTAGTATAACTATATAAAAAGGCCGTGTCAAGAAACACCAATGCCCCGCTACCGAGAAAACCCGATATACCGGCAAAACGATTAAGCCTTGAATGGGCTTGACGTTGAACCGAACGTCTTTTACAATTCCACCGACGAGTCCTCTCGCGGTCATCGATATAAATATAACGTCGGATAGGCCAAGCTTAAAAACGGAAGGCACCGTTATGAAAAAAGTCGTATCCGTCTACGTAATACTGTTAATACTTATCGTCTCGAACGGGCGGGCCAACGACGCGGGCACATTACCCGTCGAGCCATGGTACGAAGGTAGAACTCCCGACACGCTGTACGCCGCGATGGAAAGACTAGCGGCCGCCAGCGTTATTGAATATCCGTTGATGTCCGCCCGGCCGTACACGCGAGGATACGTAGTCGAACTACTTGAAATAGGGAACCTCTCCGCCGGGGATTTATCTCCGGCCGACCGATGGTACGTACGCCGCCTGACCGATAAGTTCGGTGTGGAGCTCGGGACGGAAACGCCCGAAGAACTGGGCGAACGTCGACTCTTCTACGAGACGTACGAAGAAAGGGTAACCGCTTACATAGACGTTTACGGCACCGGCGGCGCTTACTACCGCCGCGGCACCGACTCGTACCTTAAAAACGGCATAGTCATAGACGACGGCTTAGAGTACGGCGATCGGTTCGCCATTCGGCAGCGGACTAAAATCTTCGGTTTCGTCGGCCGCGATTACGTACCGGAGTATATCGACCGGGCCCGCATCATCAAGAAAACCGGAACCTACGTCGACCCCTATATAATATACGCGTCGTTCGGATGGCCCAACATATCGTTCCAATTCGGCAGGGACCAAATGGAAATAGGGCCGGGGTACCACAACCAGTTATTGCTCTCTCGAAACGCGCCGGCGCTGGACATGTTCCGATTCACCCTGTCGTTCCCGAGGGCCGATTGGACCGCGATAACCGCCCGCCTTGAACCGGCCGATAACCGGTACTTATCCCTCCACGGCTTCGTAATCCGTTTGTTACCGTGGGTGGACATCGGCGTCAACGAAGCGGTCATATATCAGGACGACAGCTTCCCGTCGGTCTATTTGAACCCGTTTCTCCCATACTACATCGAACAGAACTTCCGGGGCGACAAAGACAACATGCTCTTAGCCGCCGAACTGGACTTTCACCTGCCTTTCGGCGTCAGGCTCTACGGCGAGTACCTGACCGACGGGGGGATGTTCGCGAATAAACGGGACCTGGAACCTTTCGATAAAAGAGGGATACTCGTCGGGACTTACGTACCGCTTACGATAGCCGACCGTCCTCTCGACCTCAGGAGCGAATATACGAACGTCCGCAACGGCGTTTACAGCCATAGAATCGAAGGCAACGCGTATTCGTTCATGGGAATACCCCTCGGCTCTTACACCGGCCCTGACGCGGACGAGTTCTGGCTATACGGCGGGTTCCGGTTCTGGCCTAACGTCGAAACGTCCGCCGAGTTAACCTTACGACGGAAAGGCGAAGGGGACCTCAGCCCTGAAAGTTATTGGTCGAAAGACAGTTTCCTCACGGGCGTCGTAGAAAGGGAAAAAGAACTAGCCTTCGGGTTCCTGTGGGAGGACGTCCTAAAATACTGCGCCGTGCGAACTAAAGTAGGCTACACGTGGACCGAGAACTACGGACACGAACGGGGACGAGAAAACGACTGCTTCTGGGCGGACGTTCAAGGCGCCGTCGGGTGGATGTAGGCGAAACTTTTTAACGTAGGCGTTTTCCGAAACGTTAATCACGTATTAAAGAGGTAACGATGCAGAAGACGTTAATAGTGATATCGATTACGTTAGCCGCGTCCGCGGCGGCCCTAAACCCCGGTATCGTCGAGACCGAAACCGGTACGCGGCTGGTAGAACGGGTAGCCGACGGCGTGTTGGAAAGGGCAGGCGGGCCGGCGACGACACCGTTTTTCGCCCCTTCCCGGCCCGGCCATCCCGACCCGTACGACCAGGGAGAAGTACTCTGGTCGATCGAGGAGTGGCACGGTTCCTACGGCGCGATGTGCGAAGACGTGGACGTTTCCGAAGACGGTAACTACGTCTTTTGTTCGTGGAACCTTAACTACGAGAAATGGGAACTTTACGAATCTTACGGCGCCGGAACGCCGGTCTGGACTTACGACCTCCTCGACGGCGGAAGCCTATATGTCGACGCTCAAGGCGCCGTATCAGGCGATATTTCAGCAGACGGGAACGTCATCGCCGGGTGCGTATCCGGCTGGACGACGTGGCCCGCCACCGATTATAAAGGGACGCTGTTCAAGTTTTCGAGCGCGTCGAGCACGCCCGATTGGTCCTACGATTTCCCGCACGTGGCCCCCGAAATGAACCTTTCGTCCAGACCCGTAGACGTCCGCGTCACGCCCGACGGTTCAACGATCGTATGTTTAGTCCGAAATATCCAGGACGACCCGACGAAGCCGCATCAACTATACGTATTCGACAGCGCAAGCGACGTCCCCACTCTCATAATAGACCTGCCCAACACCGGCGAATCGCCGTACGGGTTGGACATAACCGACGACGCTTCCCTTTTCGCGTATTCCACGTATCAACACGTCTACGTATACGACTCGGCCGGTACCCAGTTGAACTCTTTTACTATCGACCACGGCTGGCAGCGGAAGCCAGCGATATCCGCCGACGGCGAATGGTTGGTATACGGTAACTACCACGGCCAGCTTCGTTTGAACGGATGGAACGGTTCGGAGTTCGAACAGGCCTGGCAATATACGATACCGCCCGAATACTACTACCCCTTTGTTGGCAGTGTGGACGTGGCGGGGGACACGGTAATGATGGGGTCGTACCAGCCAAACGCTTCTTCCAACCGCGGTTTCGTTTACGTATTCGACACCTCGTCTTCCGCGCCCCTTTGGATCAGCGACGACTTCGGTGATTACGTCGAGGGCGTGTCCCTGAACGCCGATGACGCGACCGTCGGTATCGCCGCGTCGTGGGGTCCCATAAGCGGCTCCGGATGGCGGTCGGCCCTATTTATGACCGACTCTCCTACGCCCTACTTTTACATCGACGAGAGTTACCCCGGCTCCCACTTCGCCTGCGAAGTCTCCGGCGACGGTGCTATAGCCGCCACCGGTGGTAAACGGATTCACGCCCGCCAATCGGGCAGCGGCGGTTGGCTCTACTGTATCGAATCCTCCACCGGCGATACCGACATCGAACTCCTTTTCTTCACCGCCGACGGCGCCAAAGGTGCGGTTAGGTTGGAATGGGGCGTCGCCGGCACGGACGATATATCGGGTTTCAACCTGTATCGTACAGTGAAACCCTCGAACGAAACGGTACGCACGTCCGCGCCGGAAGTCAAACTCAACGGCGAACCGATAATAGGTGAAGGGCCTTACGTTTACGTCGACCACGAAGCGGCGGCCGGAAAGACCTACACCTATCGTCTGGAAGCGGTTTTAAATACGACGAACGAGACACTCGGGACGTGCGAGGGGACGCCCGGCGCGGGAAGATACGCTTTCGCCTTAGCGCAGAACTACCCGAATCCCGTAAAGGATAAAACGAGCTTCTCCTTCAGCCTACCCGAAACGGGAAGGGCCGTCGTCAGGATTTACGACATCACCGGGCGCCTGGTGGCCGAAGTAGGCGGCTCCGAATACGAAGCCGGTACCCATAGCGTAACCTTCGATGCCGTAGACCTGGCAAACGGCGTATACTCGTACGAACTGGAAGCCGAAGCCGGGCGTTTAGTGCGTAAAATGGTGATAAACAGGTAGCATGCCGATAATCGTAAATACGGGATAAAATATTCTAGCCCGATAAAACAGAAGGAGGGATAGACGATGCGCAGGCCTAGGGTCTTCACGCCGTATGACCGGGAAAGGCTAGTTTTAAAAGCGACGGCTTTGATAGCGAAAGAAGGTTTATCAAAGCCCCGAGAAATCGAAAAAATCCTTACCGGCGACGATACGACCCGAATCGAACTTTTTAATAAAGCTATGAATAACGCGGTGTTGAAGGCGTCTCAGGAAAGAACCGAGGGAACTAAAGCTACCGCAGAAAAGTTAAGCTCATATCAAGCCTCCGCCGTTTCGCAGGCCGGGACTTATACTTCCTTCCTAGAAAGATTGCTAGGGTACGTACCGGCGGACATTATAGCCGCTTTTTGGGCAATACTAGGAGTATCTTCTACCCTAAAACCCCATATAGGATTAATCGTCGTCCGGATTGCATTTCCGGTCTTTATCGGCATTACCTTTTTTTGGGTTTTCTTCGGCGCTCAGGAGGTTAAAACCGATAAAATCCCTTACGCTTTCTTCCAATCCTGGGTATCGGCGTTCGCGTTAGCCGTAGCGGGCTTGGTGCTGTCCGGGGACGTCATCATCGGATCGTTCTGGAACAACGCGTACGGTTCGATATTGTTGATATTCTCTGTCGTCTTAATCGCGGTCGCCGAAAGCGCCAGAGACTGGTGTCTAAAGGTCTACGACACCTATATGGCGAAAAAGGAAATCGGGAATAACGGCGACCAGCCGGTAGGATAAAGAAAACGTTAGGAGACAAGCACGTAAGCTAATAACGATTAAAATTTACACCTAGCATTAGGTGCTAAAATCCGGGGCCGCCGGGGTATTAATATATACTTGACTTTTATATAAATGTGTATAATAATATCCACAGTATTAACAATTGACGTCTGACAAAACGCTATTTAAAGCGATAAGAAAGGAGAGATTAAAATGGCGAATTCGACTAAATCCGAAGACGAACCTAAAGAAATTGAACAGGTCATACTACAAATCGCCGCTTCTATTAAAGAAGCGGAAGGGTTATTAAATAAGGCTGAAAAACACTTCCGTATAGCCGTATCTCAAATAGATCTAGAGCTTTTAACTGCATTTACAACAGGAGGAGAGACCGGGATTAATTTTGAAGTAATAAATATTTCCACGAAGTACGAAGAATCCCATATCCAAAAGTTGCATTTTACGTTAAACCCCGGAGATCCGCGACTCAATTCCGAAGAACTGGATGTTGCGTACAACCCGGGACTTGTTGAGGCGCTAAAAAATATATGTTGGGCAGTCGTTTACGCGAACGGAGCGCCCAATTATCAGGTAAAGGAAGCTGTAGCTACGATAAGGTTCAGTACAGAAAAGAAAACAAGCGGGGGGTTCGAATACATTCTTTACGGGGCCGTCCTCAAAGAAACACAAAAGTACCACGAGGTAAAAATAACGTTAGTAACAACAAAAAAGTAGAAAACTAAATACTACTCCAAATAAATACGTCACGGCGGCTTAAACGTAAGGTAATGACCTGAAATAAAACGACCGTGTTGCCGTGGTCGAACTGCTATACGAGGATATATCCGTCCGTAGTCGGTAAACCGCAGTCTAAGTTACGGCAATAATAATAACAAAGGCGGGCCTTAAGCCCGCCTGTTTTTTAGCCTTAAGCGAAGTTACCTAACGATAATCTCCCCCCGCCCCGGCCCCGTAGAGACGTAACGGACAGGCGTGCCGACCGCGTTACCGTTCCAGGTTTACCTTTACTTCCGCGACGTACAACGTCTTCCGGTCCCGGTTCTCCAGGAAGTTCGCGAGCATGTAACCTATGTCCGGTTCGACCCTGGCGTCGAAGACGGTTTCTCCGTCCACCGTTATCACCAGGTTCCTACCCAAATCTATCATATCGGGATGAACGTAAACCGTAAACGCGCCCAGTCGGGATCCTTTTACGTCTATACGATTGTCGGCGTACGTAACGACGGCCTTCGCCGACGGAACCTCCCTCTTGAACACGAAGTAGTTCTGCGGTTCCGGGATTTTACCTTCCAGCATTAAGGTCTCGCCTTCGCGTTCCACCGTCAGAGTCATATCATCGCCCCGGGATATCGTCTCCTTCCACGCGTTCAAGTCGTCCATATCGCCTATCTCGGCCCCGTCGGCGCCTACCAGAAAGTCGCCCTCGGCGAGTCCAATATCTTCCGCGGCCGTATCCTCCAATACCTTGGTTACCTTAACCCCCGCCCCTTCGAAGTCATAGTCCGGGATAAACCCGATAGTCTTCCGGTCGTCGACCATTATTGTATTGTAATCCGTGTGCCATTCGGCGGCTTTAACCGGCAGGATCCGGTCCACCGAAAACCAACGGCATCGCCCAAACTCCGGGACCGCCGCCTCCCAGACTATCCTTTCCGGGAACCGGTCCCGCGGATTACAGTCGAGGAACTCGTATATATGGGGGAGTTCGCTTTCGGCGTAATCCATAAAGTCGTGTTCGCCGGGTAGCTCCCGATAAGTTATATCCCCGCCGGCTTCGATCGCCATCTCGATACTCCCCCGCATCTTTGCCGACGGGTAGAGGGAGTCGTCGAACGTGGTTACTGCGTAAACCGGCGCGTTATAGAAGTTCGGCGCGTAGGTCGGTAAATCCCCGTCGACGCTGCCGACACCCATATGCCCGTTCAGCGCGACGAACGCCGCGTAGTCGGTCGGGTCCACCATCGCGTGGAGGAACGCGGCGGAGCCACCGTCGGAAAACCCCGCCATATAGACCCGGTCGTCGTCTACGTTATACCGGCGTTTGACCGTGCGGACCAGATTCCGGATGTTCGCCATACCCACTTCGTCCCACCAGGTGGCGCCGTCCTGGCCGAAGGGGTAGAGTCCCAGCCAGCCCCGGGCGTCGAGGTTCAACAGCTCGTTACTCTCCTCGACGGAGGCGATCGGGTCGTCCTCTATTTCTGCGCGGGATACGCCGCCGTGTAACCGAACGAGTAGCGGCGTGGGCGCCGCCGGGTCGTATGACGCCGGGACGTACAACACCCACGGACGCTCCACGCCGTCGATACAAACGGTCGTCCTTAAAACAGATCCGTACTCGTCGGCCGGCGGGAACTCAACGGCTTCTATCGCTTCGGCGACCTCCCGCCAACCGGGCGCCGCAGAAGTTACCGCAGCCGCCAATTCGTCCCCGGCTTCGCCGGGTTCGGCCGCTATCAAATCGGTTAAATCGGCCCGCCAATCGGCGGCGTTCGTTTGGACGAATGCGAAACAAAACGCTGTCAGAAACAAACGTCGATACGCGGTTACTATTATAACGAACCCCCACATCGTTAAAATACGCTCCGTTCAACGTCGGAAGACGGTCAGGGCTTTTTCGTTACTATTTCTCCTCGTCCCGGCCCGGTAGAGACGTAACGGACCGGCGCACCGACGGCGTCCTCTATGTACTCGATGTACGAACGGGCCGCCGCCGGGAGTTCATCGTAAGCGTTTATACCGCCCCAACCATCGTCGAAAGGTTCCATCTCTTTCCACACGGGCCTCGCGTCCCGTATCCTGCCGAAGGGTTGGCCGAAGGTCTCCACGGTCTCGCCAGCCAATTCGTAAGAGTCGCAAACGAACAACCCGTCCATACCGGCCAAGATGTCGAGCTTGGTCAATGCTATCGACGTTATCCCGGCGGTCTCGACCGCATAACGGAGTAGCGGCAGGTCAAGCCAGCCGACTCGCCTCGGGCGCCCTGTCGTGGCGCCGTACTCATCGCCCCTGTCTCGTATCGCGTCGGCGACCTTGCCTTCCAATTCCGTCGGCATCGGGCCTGCGCCCACTCGCGTCTGGTAGGCTTTTACGACGCCCAACACTTCATCGACCGCTGTACCCGGCAAACCGATGCCCGTCGCGGCCACAGCCGGATGGATGGTGGACGACGTAACGTACGGATACGTCCCGTGGTCCGGGTCGAGTAGAAGCCCCTGGGCTCCCTCTATAAAGACCCGTTTACCGTCGGTTATGTTAGACCGTACTTCCGCGCCCACGTCACCCGCGAACGGCCGCAATCTGTCCGCTACACCCGAAACCGCTTTTAAATCAGCGGCGTAATCCGCCGAGACGCCGGCCGCCTCGAGGACCGGGGCGTGGCGTACGTAACACATCTCCACCTTCGCCGCGAAGTCGTAATCGAAAAGCAGGTCTTCCAGACGAACGCCGAGCCTGTACTGCTTATCGGCGTAGCAGGGGCCTATCCCCCTCTTCGTCGTCCCGATGGCCGACTTACCCATTAACGTTTCCTGGACGGCGTCCAACGCTTTATGGACCGGGAGTATCAAATGACACGCGTAATCGACCAGCAAGGTCGAAACGTCGGCGCCCGCCGACTTTACGTAATCGACTTCTTCGAGCAACACGAACGGGTCAACTATGACGCCGCGGCCGACGCAACACCGTACACCCGGACGGAATATACCCGTCGGGACGAGATGCAGGACGTGCTGGACCCCATCGATGACGATAGTGTGCCCGGCGTTGTTGCCGCCGTTGCACCTGGCCATCAGGTCGCATTCGGCGCTCAGCACGTCGGCTATTTTACCCTTGCCCTCGTCGCCCCACTGGGCGCCCACCATTACCGTAACGCCCACATCGCCTCCTAACGGTATTGTTATTAACGGGCGCAAAAAAACCGGGCGAGTATAGCAACCGCCGGCTAGCCGGTCAACGTAATTTAAAATACCAAACCCACAAATCGAAACGGCGGGATTTATCCCCGCCGTACTCGAATACGCGGCGGACGTAAAGTCCGCCGCTTCATCCTTGGTGAAAAGGCCCCCTTTTTAATAATCTAATTTACGACATCTACGGTTTACGTCTAAGTCTGGCAGTAGGATTTAGCGGTTCGTTTGCCCTTTTACGACGCGGGCGTATCTGTTAAGATAAACCAAGTTCTACGAGGGCCGCGCGTTGAGGTGTACATGATAAAATCGAAGGTACTCGGGGCGCTCGCCGCCGATTACATGAAGAAACTCGACACGCGGCAAAAGGCGGCGCGCGTAATACTCGGGACGCTAGAATTGAACGACATCGTTCTGCTGCCCGTGGACCGGCGGCTGGAAAAAAAGCTGATAAAGTCGGGGAAACGGCCGAAGCGCCGGGGGTACACGACGTCCGTCAAAACGGCGGGGCGCCGCGTCTCGATAGTCAACTCGGGGCTCGGCGCGCCGGCGATGGAAGGGATAGTGGTCGCGTCCGCCGGCGCCGGGGCAAAATCGCTAATACGCCTCGATTCATGCGGCGGGCTCAAGCCGGCGATGAAAGTCGGCCAACTCTTCGTCGCCGAGAAAGCCCGCGCCTTCGACGGCGCAACGCAAGCCATCACTGAAGAGCGCGAATTCGACGCATCGCCCCTCCTTCTCGACGCCGTCGAAAAGAGCCTGGCAGAAGTCAAACGGGCGATACGCTATCATAAAGGCACGATCGGGACCGTCGACGTATTCTTCGGACAGACCAAGGAGATGCTCAACCATTGGGCCGAAAATTGCCCGGCGATAGACATGGAATCGAGTATCCTCTACCACCTGGCGGCTCGGTTCGGGCTTCACGCGGTCTCAGTCCTGGTAATAAGCGACGTCAAACCCGCCGGCGTGGACCCTTTCGGCCCGGGGGAACACCCGCTGGGCGATTACCTGGAAGGCCGGGATAAGCTGGTCCGATTGGCGGGCGAGATAGTGAAAAACATACCGTCGGATATCCCGCCTTTGGACACTCGACGATAACGCGGAATTGAAGGTTAATCCCAAGACAATAAAACATTTACGGCGCGTCGTCGGGCGCGGGAACGTACGGACCGGCGCCGAAGACTTGCACGTCCACTCGTACGATGCCACGGCGGTTTCTCATCCGCCGGACATTGTGGTCGTCCCGAACACCGCCGACGAACTGGCCGAAGTGTGCGAACTTCTATGGGCCGACGGCATCCCGTTAACGCCTCGCGGCGCGGGGACCGGATACTCGGGCGGCGCCCTACCCGTCCGGGGCGGCGCCGTCGTTGTTTGCGACCGGCTCAAGGCTTGGACCGGTCCCTCGAACGGGACTGTGACCTGCGAGGCGGGCGTTATCGTCGACGACCTGAACCGCGAGCTTAAAACCTTCGGCCTGTTCTACCCGGTGGACCCGGCCTCGAGCGAAGCCAGTACCGTCGGCGGGCACCTGGCCGAGAATGCCGGCGGTCCGTCGGCCTTCAAATACGGCGTAACCCGCGACAACGTACGTTCAATCGAAGTAATCAGCCCCGCCCGGCGCCGGGAGGTAGTCACCGAAAAGCCGGGCGGACTCGACTTGCTGAGCGTACTAATCGGCTCCGAGGGTACGCTGGCGGTAACCCTCCGGGCCGAGCTTCGGGTACACGCGCTACCTCCCGCCCGTGCCGTCGCGTTGGCGACCTTCGACGGAGCGGCTGAGGCCGGCAAGGCCGCGTACGCGGTCATCTCGTCGGGTCTCGGACCGGCCAAGCTCGAGTTCATAGGCGCCGACTGCGTCAAATGTATCCTCGAAGACGACCCCGACGCCCTTCCGTCCGATGCCGAGGCAGTCCTTTTGCTCGAGTTCGACGGCTTTCCCGGTGAAGCACTTGCGGTCGACGCGGAAGTCGAGGAAATACTCGCGAAGGCCGGCGCCCGAAAGGTATCGGCCACCGACGACGAACGCGAATCCGATCGGTTATGGCGCGTGCGTCGGGGCATCTCGGCGGCGCTTACGCGACTCGCGCCCCACAAGCTGAACGAGGACGTTTGCGTCCCGCCGTCGCGAATCCCAGCGCTGCTCGAGTTCATCGAGGAGTTGAGCCAACGCCTGGATTTACCTATACCCACTTTCGGGCACGTCGGCGACGGGAATCTGCACGTGAACTTCATGTACGATAAAACCAACACCCGGCAGGCCGCGGCGGTCGAGAAAGGCGTCGGAGAACTTATCGAGGAAGTTCTGTCGTTGGGCGGTACCATCTCCGGCGAACACGGGGTCGGTCTGTCCAAACTCCCATTCGTTGGTATGGAACTGAGTCGGGCCGAAATAGAAACGATGCGGCGAGTTAAAGCGATGTTCGACCCGAGCGAACTGCTCAACCCCGGTAAAATGCCGTAAGCCGACCGGATTAACGCGGAAAACGAATCAAACGGCGGTATTGATATTAAAAGGTATGCGTAGTAAAATAGTCTAAAAGGAAACCGGAAATAGGGAGAACCATGTTTAAGCGGCTTTTAGTTACCCAAACGGCTGTGGCGGTGCTTCTAGCGATCCCGGCGCTCGCCGGGAATATCTACGTAGTGGACTACGGGAGCCGGGCCGACCTTAACGTTTACGTCGTAGAATACGAATCGCGAGCCGACCTCAACGTTTACTACGTTGATTACGAATCCCGGGCCGCAGGCGAAGACGCCCTCTGGTACATGGTCGACTACGAATCCCGGGCAGACGTTAATATTTACTTCGTCGATTACGAATCCCGGGCCGACTTGAAGATATACGTGGTTGATTACGAGTCCCGGGCCGGTTGGAACAATAGCCACCCGTGGCAGGGCAGGTTACGCTAAACAACTACGTAAAGGCGGTCAATATGAAACGCGGCATTCCGTTGGCGTTGGCGACTCTTTTAGCGGTCGTTCCGGCCTCTGCCGGGAACGTATACGTCGTAGACCAAGAATGTAAGGCCGACTTAAAGGTCCTAGTCGTGGACGACTGGTACGATGCGGATTTACAGGTTTATTACGTCGATTACTGGTATCAAGCCTATGATACAGACGAATTCTGGTACTTCGTGGATAACTGGTATGAGGCCGATGTAGAAGTCTACTTCGTCGACCATTGGTATGAAGCGGACCTCAAGACGTACGTGACCGAGAACAAGTATGCGGCCGGTTGGAATAAGAGCCACCCTTGGCAGGGGAAGTTACACTAAACAACAACGTGAAGGTGGTCAATATGAAACGTGGCATTCCGTTGGCGTTAGCGACGCTTTTCGCGGCCGTTCCGGCCGCGGCCGGAAACATATACGTCGTGGACTACGAATATCAGGCTGATGTGAAGGTCTACGTGGTCGACTACGAGTACCAGGCGGACCTGAACGTTTATTACGTCGAATACGAATACCAGGCCGCCGATAAGGACGAACTCTGGTACATAGTGGACTACGAGTATCAGGCCGACGTAAACGTTTACTTCGTCGAGTACGAGTACCAGGCGGACCTTAAAACGTACGTGGTCGAGTACGAATACCAAGCCGGTTGGAACGAAAGCAACCCGTGGCAGGGACGCCTGCATTAAACGACAGCGCCGGAGTCCACTCGGGCAGCCGCCTTTCGGAAACTTCGGCGACACTTAAGAACGGTCTACGAGCGTAGCATCGGCGAAAAAAGCTTCGCGGCCCTCGCCCGAACGCGAAATACGTTACGATGAAATCAAAGAGGGGCAAAAACTATCAGAAAAGGGTTGACATTCGGCCGTTCATCGGCTAGAATGTCGCTAATATAGGATTAGCGGGTTAGCATACGCATAACGAAACGAGAAGGAGGAATCACGATGTTGAAGTATCTAGCAGTATTTTTAGGGTTGGCGTTGGTGGTCGGCGCTTTTGCGGCCCACGATAACGTCCTCCTCTACTCCGACTACTACAGCGGCATGGACCCGCCCGAGTCGGCCATAAACGGCCTCGGGTGGTCACACACGCACCACAGCAACGGCGACGTTTCCGGGTTCACATCGTCGTTGAACGGCGGGACCGACTGGGATATAGTTGTCGTCGACAACTGGATGTACGGTGTCTCAGGTATAGGTTCGGCCGTAGCGAGTTACCTGGCAGGCGACGACGAAGTCACCATGTGGTTCGACAGCTACAGCTCCGCCAATATGGGTGCCGTAGCTACGGGCTTCGAGGGTCAAATAGGTTCCTCGATAATATACACCTCGATGCCATCGGTTTATGTATGGGATGATACCCATCCGCTATTCGAGGGCATTACGCCGGACTGGTACACTTCGGTGGCTTACACAGTCGGTTACTACCTCAACTGGGCAACCCGGGCCGGCGACCCCATTCTCGGTTTCGTCGCGGACGAAACTGCCTGGCAAGCCGGCATAGTAGTGGGTAACGATGGTAGAACCCTCTTGGGCGGCTATAATCCGACCTACGACCCGGACGAAGCGGTCGACGCTTGGACGAACATCTGGGAATATCTCGACACGGGCGGTATTCCCTTTCCCCAACCGTTCAACCTGCTAACGCCGGCCGACGGCGAAGTAATCGACGTCTTCACCCGCGGCGAGGAACCCGGGTTCGTAGCGGAAGCTATGTCGATGAAGAACACCGGCGCCGTCACGCTCTACAACAGGACCTCGGATCCGGTCGACGTCGAAGTTGAATTCACCTGGGAGGAATCGGTAAACGCCGAAGAATACGAGATACTGGTTGACGACGACTACACGATGGCCTCACCTGAGGTGGACGAAACGGGCATAACCGACTTGGAATTCACTTACACCTTCTCCGTCGACGAGACCATCACCTACTACTGGCGCGTAATCGCGTCCAACGAGAACGGCGATATGCAGTGCAACGACGACTTCAGCTTCGAGTTCGACTACAACAACACCAGCATAGCGCCGGCGTCTCTCGGCGAAGTCAAGGCAACATTCCGGTAAACCGATTTTTACTAAGCCGTTTTAGGCGGGTCGGCGACGACCCGCCTTTTCTGTAGGCGACGACCCGCCTTTTCTGTAGGCGGCAACCCGCCTTTTCTGTAGGCGGCAACCCGCCTTTTCCGTAATACAGGAAAAGCGAGATTTAAGTAAAAAATAGGCGGCGAATAAACCGCCGCCCACTTGCTATATCACTGTGAAATAAGTATCTAGGCAGATTTCTTCCGTTAGTCGTGAACCTAAACAGGGTTAATTTTTACAACGCTATCGGGTACCGGCACGTAGCGAGTAACTTATAATTTCTCAACTTTATGCCCGTTTCGTTAGAAGCCGTAAACGTGACCGTGTCGGACTCGTCCCAAGGCCAGTAGTTGAGATATCCGTGCATAATACATTAGCCAGGCGAGCGCGCCAAAACCTCCTCATCCTTAGCCCGACTCGTAGTACCCATCAACCTCGACCTCGTCGCAATGGCACGTATCTGTAGTTCTCCCATACCATTACATTATGGTAAAAACCTTAGTACGGTAAAACGATAACGCCCTTAACGTTCGGATATTTCCACTCGAACGTATTCGATTCGCCCCAACCGTCAACTACGACCTTTAGTATTGTACCGTCTTCCGGTATTTCTTCGCCTTTATCCCAACACTCGAAATAACCGGCGCCGTGAACCGGGTGCGAGAAAGACACGGAGTCGCAGAAACAACTCCCGCCATCTCGGCGGTAAACGCGGCAATTAAGCCCGTTGCAGTAATTTTTGCCATCCGTACACCAACCGGAAACACCGTTAAATACGGCCCCGCTTTCTCTCGACGCCTCGTTAGAGGATACGGAGCGTTCCGAAAAATAATCGGATAACAATAACGTTAAGAGTAATTTAGTGCTTAACACAATTAAATGTCTTACTATTTCGTACTCAACCGCTGATTACTATCATTTTAGAAACTATTCTTGCAATATAACACATATTCAGAAACGCGTCAACACCATTATTTATAACCATACTATAATATACACAATATAACTATTATTAGCTTATAGGCTATATACGTTTCCTATATCCTAATATACAAATCTTATCAGTAATAACCTAATTATCAATCAAAATATCCTATAAACAGGCATATAATACTTTTTCGGCGGTTTACCGCGTCCAGTGAAAACGACGATTCGACCTACAACGACGACTCCGAGTTTGACCTTAACCACAACAACACCGGCGTAAACCCGGCGCCCTTGGGCCACCTAAAGGCTAACGTTCCGGAACCCCGATTCACTAAGCTGTTTTAAGCAGGGCGGTAGCCAGCCTTTTCTATTTTTCTATAGAAAACACCCCGCCTTTTAACATATTATACCCTCAAGCAACTTAACCGTCCGTCCCGGCACCGGAGGCCCATATGCCAAAAAATATCGTAAGGAAGGTCGTACCGCCGGTCGTGATATCGGTAATAGTAGTCGGGCTGGCCGCTATAAGTATCACCAACTTCTTCACCCGGAACCGCGGACCGGTTGACGCGTCCGGTTTCATCGAGGCCCGGGCGGTGGACATCGCCCCGCTGGTGGCCGGACGCGTCGCCGAGGTCTACGTGGAAACCGGCTCAACCGTGTCCGACGGCGACCCTATCGCGTTAATCGAGGCCGATACGTACGACGCGGCCGTCGCCGGCGCGATGGCACAGCACGACGCCGCGGCGGACCGGGTGCGGGCCGCCCGCGCCGCGTACGCCGAAGCCGAACGTAACCTAACGCGGGTCGAAACCGTGTACGAGGCCGGCGCCGTCTCCCGGGCCGAGCTGGACGGCGCACGGACCGCGCGCGACGTCGCGAAGGCGGAGCTCGCGGCTGCCGAGGCGGGGATGGAATCGGCTCTGGCAACCGTCGACGGCGCAATCGCGCAACACAAGGAGGTCCGAGTCTATTCGCCGGTAGCCGGGACCGTTATCGAACGCTACCTGGACCCGGGCGAGGTTTGCGGCGCCGGTACGCCCATCGCGACGGTCGCGGACTTACGCGAGATGGACATCAAGGTCTATATCAGCGAGAAATACCTGGCCCTGATAAGCGTGGGCGACGACGTAGAGATACGGATAGACAGTTATCCCAACAGGGTATTTCCGGGGCGCGTAAGGTCCATCGCCGACGAGGCCGAGTTCACGCCGAGAAACGTGGAAGCCAAAGAGGACCGCGTCACACTTGTCTTCGAGGTTACGGTCGCGGCGCCCAACCCGGAAGGGAAACTGAAACCGGGCGTCCCCGCCGACGTAACGTTCCCGAAGGCCAGGAAAGAGGATTTGCGGTAATCGTGGCCTCTAAGTAAGGGCCGAGCTTCAGCTCGACCCGTGCCGGGGTTAAGGTACAACCCGAATCTGAACAAGGTAGGCGATGGCGGACGGCGGTTTACTGCTGGTTCGCAACAATCATGAAGGTAAATCGTAAAAGCAGCCCGATATGAGATACGAATGGCCTGACGGAATACCCGATTCTCGGCGGAAGAGAAAACGCGCCGCGAGGTTAAACGGGTTCACGTATATAGGGAATTATTCCTATTTTATAACGATACGCGCCTACCAAATGGAAAATGTTTTCGTAGAAACCGGTTTCGTTGAGAAGTTGGCGGTCGAGCTTATCGAAACCGCGAACGGCTTAGGCTTTACTTCGCTATGTTATTGTTTTATGCCCAACCACCTACACTTCGTATGCACAGGCGGCGATGATAGTAACTTGATAAAGTTCGTACAAAAATACAAGAGTATGACCGCTTACCATTATAAAAAACAGTATGGCAAACGTCTATGGCATAGAGGGTACTACGATCGAATACTAAGGAAACCGGACGACCGATTCTTCGCCGTTGAATACGTTATGGATAATCCCTTAAGGGCAGGGCTCGTAAAAAACGCCGGAGACTATCCTTTTTCTAAATCTTTTATGGAATAATTAACATATCGGGCCGACCTAAAGGTCAGCCCTTACCAACGCGGAAAATGGTAATAGCGATAAAAGCCGAAGGTCTCACCAAGGTGTTTGGTAACCTGACCGCGGTCGACCGGGTCGATATGGAGGTCAGGGAGGGCGAGATATACGGTTTCCTTGGCCCGAACGGCGCAGGGAAGTCCACAACGATACGGATGCTGACGGGCCTCCTCCTGCCGACGGAAGGCCGGGCGGAGGTGCTGGGTTACGACGTGGCCGAGGAGCCAGAACGGGTCAAGGAAAACATCGGCTACATGTCCCAGCGCTTCAGCCTTTACGAAGACCTTTCGGTATACGAGAACATAGACTTCTACTCGAGCATATACGGCCTGCGGGGCGACGAAAAGAGGCGCAACATAACCGAGGTACTCGCGATGGCCAACCTGGAGGACCGGGTGGAACAGATAGCCGGGACCCTCTCCGGAGGCCAGAAGCAGCGCCTCGCGCTGGGCTGTTCCATAATTCACCGACCGCGTATGCTCTTCCTGGACGAGCCGACAGCCGGCGTCGACCCGTTGAGCCGTCGGGACTTCTGGGGCCTCCTCTACGACCTGAGCGCCCGGGGGACGACGATAATGGTTACGACCCATTATATGGACGAGGCCGAACACTGTCATCGGCTCGGGTTCATTAACCTTGGTAAGATAATCGCCGAGGGGACGCCCGAGGAACTCAAGGCCGGGTACGGGACCGGACGGATAATCTACATCAGGCCGAAGCCGTTGATGGACGGGTACGGGTTGCTCGCCAACCGCTACCCCGGCCAATCGGTAACGGTTTTCGGCGACGCCATTCACATGTTTAGCGATAACGTGGACCCCGACGACGTAAGGGAAATACTCGATGACGGCGGCGTCGCCTGCGAGGAGATACGAACGACGACGGCTACGTTGGAAGACCTGTTCGTGCTCTTCCTCCGGGAGGAGATGGAATGGAGAGCCTGAACCGCCTCTGGGCCGTCGTCAAGAAGGAGTACGTCCAGTTCATCCGGGATCGGGTTACGCTGGCGATTATGCTCACGCTGCCCGCGCTCCAGCTCTGCCTTTTCGGCTACGCGATTAACACCGAAGTAAAACACCTCCCGACGGTCGTGTTCGATATGTCGCGCTCGCCACTTAGCCGGGAAATCGCGCAGACCTACGTGAACAGCCAGTACTTCGACATAGTCGAGTACGTCGGGAGCATGGACGAAGTTACGTCGGCGATAGACGCGGGCCGGGCAAAGGTCGCGATAGTATTCCCGCCGGACCTTGAGCGGGACATAAAGACCCGGCGGCCCGCCACCGTCCAGCTCATCTTCGACGCGTCCGACCCGATGACCTCGGCGTCAGCCCTCAACGCGGGAAACGCCATCGGGCTTTACTATTCTGTCGAACTGGCGACGAGCGCCCGGGCAGGCGGCATCCCCGTCGAACGGCCGTTCGAAGTCCGGAGCCGGGCCTGGTACAACCCGTCTCTGATTACCGCCAACTTCATGGTCCCCGGGATTATCGGGACGCTTCTTCTGATGATAACGATGATGCTCACGGCGATGGCCATCGTTCGCGAGCGGGAACGGGGAACGCTGGAGCAATTACTCGTCTCGCCGGTCAAACGGACCGAACTGATAATAGGCAAACTCATCCCCTACATCGGCCTCGCGTACATCGACATGTCCATCGCCCTGGTTCTCGGGCGCTACCTCTTCGGCGTCCCTATAGCGGGGAGCCTGGCGCTGCTTTACGGGCTAACCTTCATCTTCTTCATGACGACCCTGGGGCTGGGGATGTTCATCTCGACGGTGGCCAAAACCCAACAGCAGGCGATGCAGATGAGTTTCTTCTTCTTCCTCCCGTCGATGATGCTCTCGGGCTTTATGTTCCCCATCGCCGCGATGCCGGGTTGGGTACAGCCGATAAGCTGGTTCATCCCCCTTACTTACTACCTAGAAATCGTTCGCGGGATAATCCTCAAGGGCGTCGGCCTCGAGTATTTATGGCCCCAGGCGCTGGCGCTCGTCGTCTTCGGCGTAGTCATCCTAGGCCTGGCGGTCGCCCGGATGGGAAAAAGGCTGGGGTAATTCTAATATTAACGTTATCGTTAGTAACAGCGGACTTTACACCCAAGCAAACAACCAAACCGCCGATACCCCCTTGACAACCGTTTACCCGTATAGTATATATCACCGCGTCGGCGCTATCGTCTAGGGGTTAGGATAGGTGGTTCTCAGCCATCAGACCGGGGTTCGATTCCCCGTAGCGCTAATCGGCGGCGAGCAATCGCCGCCTTTGTTGATTCTACGGGCCGAGCTGAAGCTCGGCCCCTACCGCCGGCTTCGCCGGATAAACCCTTGCTTTAACGCCCCCTATACATTATCATTCCGCAACCCCATGACCGCCGTCAAAAGGATATTCACCCACGTAATCGCCTTCCCCGGCCGCGCCCTCGCGGACCCGTGGCCTGTCGTCGTTTTCGCAGCCGCCCTTGCGGTCCGCGCGCTATACCTCGCGACAGTCGTCGGCGACCCGTTTTTTACCTATCTCGAACACATCCCCGACTCCCATCTCTTCAACAATTGGGCCGCGTCTATCGCCGCCGGCGAGAATATATACGGGAACCAAGCTTTTTTTATCGGCCCCCTTTACGGGTATTTCCTCACCGTAATATATAAAATCTTCGGGCAGAACCTGTTCCTTGTACGCGTCGTAAATATACTTCTAGGCGCAGCGACGGCCGTCGCCATCTACGGTACCGCCCGGCGGGTTTTCAATAAACCCGCGGCGGTAACCGCCGGACTCACCTGGGCGCTCTTCCTGCCTGCCCTGTTCTTCGAAAGCCTCGTACTGCCTGCTGCACTCGTATGCTTCCTGGTCTCGGTCGGGTTATATGCCGCCGTCGTCGGGTTGGACGGGAACGGCAAGGCGTGGCTTCTCGCCGTCGCCGGCACCGCTCTCGGGCTTGCAGTGCTAGACCGGGGGAACCTGTTACTCGCGATTATCGCGGGCGCGGTACTGCTTGCGTTCGTCGCAGCGCGGCCCCGGTGGCGACGGGTAGTTGCGTTCGCACTACCGGTCGTCGTCCTAATCGGCGTAACAACCGTCCGCAACGCCGTCGTCGCGCGCGATTTCGTGCCGATTTCGTCACAGGGCGGCGTAAACTTCTACATCGGTAATGGCCCAGGCGCCGCCGGCGTTTACCGTACGCCCTTCGATATCTCCGGGCGCCCGGAAACCCTGAACGTGACGGCAGCCACCGAAATCGCCGAAGCGTCGACCGGCCGGGAGATGAAGCCGTCGGCGGTAAGCAACTACTGGTTCGCCCGGGGGCTGGAGCAACTCCGGGAAAACCCCTGGTGGGCGGTCCGGCTGTACTGGCAGAAGGTACGGCTGTTTACCAACAACCTGGAAGTGAGCCTGAACGCCGACTACTACTTCATGCGGTTCGTAACGCCTTTCCACCTTTGGGTCCCACCGTGGTTCGGGTTGGTCTTCGCCTTCGGATTGGCCGGAATAGTTCTAACCTTCGCGGAACGAACCCCGGCTCGGTGGTTTCTATTGATCTATGCAAGCGTATATGCGGTCTCGGTAATAGCGTTCTTCGTAACCTCCCGGTACCGGCTGCCGGTACTCCCGGCATTGGTCGTTATCGCGGCGGGCGGTGCAGTCTGGCTCGTCGATTTATTCGCTAACAAACGCTGGAAGGCAGCCGTCGGCGTCTCGGTAATCGTTATCGCCGGTTTCGCGTTCAGCCTTTGGCGGCTGCCCGGCGGCGACCCGGAAGCAGGCTTCGCCCAGTCGTATTATCGCTACGGGAAGTACTACTTCGAAGAAGGTAACTGGGGCGAAGCGATAAAATATCTGGCGAAAGCGACGGAATACGAGCCCTCGTACGCGCCGCCGTATAGGCTACTCGGTATCTGTTACGAGGAACTGGACCTGCCCCACTCGGCCCTCGACGCCTTCGAGATGGCGGTGGCGTTGGACCCGGAGGACCCGGCAAACAACTATAACCTGGGCGCGGCGTTCAACAGGCGGGGGCGCTCAGACGAGGCGGTATTTTATCTACACCGGGCCGTCGAAGCGGTACCGGACAGGGCCGACTACTGGCGCGAGTTGGGCCTTGCGTACACCGCCGTCCAGGAATATACTTCGGCCCGAACGGCATATAAACGGTCGCTCGAGATAGACGCAGGCGACGCCGACACGTGGCTCCGCTACGCTGAGTTATCGATGCAGTTGGGCGATGAAGCAGCGGGCATTAAGGCGGCTAAAAAAGCTATCGAGTTGGACCCGACGCTACCCGGTCCGCATTTACTCCTGGGACGCTATTACCTGTACGACGAAAACCTCGGCCCGGCGGGCGAGCATCTGTTGGCCGAGGCCGAGCTTGCCCCCGGCGACCCGATCGCCAACTACTTCCTGGCCGAGTATTACCTGGTGGTCGGCGAAATAGAAGCCGCCATCGCCGCGTACGACCTTTACAGACGGGCCGGCGGGGAACCGGTGGAGGAGTTCGAAGCACTTAAAACGCCATAACTGCTTTAACTTATAGGGGCATAACAACGTCAAAGGGATAATGTTCCGCCGCAACTTCGAGCTGTTCGTCGCGTTGAGGTACCTGACCGCCAAAGGGAAGGAGACCTTCCTCTCGGTCATCACGCTGATAAGCGTCGGCGGCGTCACCGTGGGCGTCGCGGCGCTGATTATAGTCATCAGCGTGATGAACGGCTTCGAGACCGACATGCGGGATAAGATACTCGGTACAACGGCCCACGTCCAGGTCTACCACGTCGACCACCAGGGCATCACAGACTACGAGTCTATGGCCGAGAAACTTCGGACGGTTGACGGTGTAGTGGGCGTGGCGCCCTTCGTCTTTACCGAAGGGATTCTCAGCTCGAAAGACGACAGCATAGGCGTCGCCGTCCGGGGCGTGGACCCGGAACTCAACCGCGAGGTCTCCGACATCGGGGACCGGCTGGTCAACGGCTCGATGACCCTCACCGTACGCGACGACGAGGCAGTACCGCCGATGACCCTACACGGCCCTGCGCCGAAAGACGGAATAGTGCTGGGCTCCGAATTGGCCGAGAACCTGAACGTGGACTTAAACGATACGGTTACGCTGATATCGCCTCAACTCATCTGGAACCCCATCGCGCCCGTCCCGCCGAAGATGAAGAACTTCCGGGTGGTGGGGATATTCGACATCGGGATGTACGAATACGACTCGACGCTTTGCATCATCGGTATCGAACAGGCGCAAGAGTTCCTCGGGATAGAGGGCAAGGTGAACGGTCTCGAGGTCAAGGTGGACGACGTCTTCGCCGCGCCGGAAATCGCAGACGAGATAAACGACGCCGTTGGCTTCCCGTACTACGCCAGCGACTGGACGGTGACCCACGAGCACCTCTTTACCATCCTGGCCCTTGAGAAGACGGTCATGTTCGTCATCCTGGCCCTCATCGTCATCGTGGCGGCCTTCAACATACTTTCTACGCTCATAATGGTCGTGATGGAGAAGACCCGGGAGATCGGCATCCTGAAAGCGATAGGCTCAACTCGGGCCGCCGTCATCAGGATATTCGTCGCGATGGGCCTGGTAATCGGCCTGGTGGGGACTACGTTCGGCCTCGTAATAGGGCTGGTACTGTCTTATCTGCTCGACCGCTACCAGTTCGTCAGCGTCCCGGCGGAGCTCTACGGCCTCGAGACGATGCCCATCGTAATAGAGACCGGCGACGTTATAGTCATCTGCGTCGTCGCCGTAGGGATAAGCGTCCTCGCGACGCTTTACCCGGCCCTCCGGGCGGCTCGGCTCGACCCGGTCCAGGCCATACAGTATGAGTAATACATAATACCGCCGGGTTCACCCGGCGGTGCTTAACCCGCGTAGCCGCGAACGCCGACCACCACAGGGGGTCATTGACCCTTCAGTCGGCGAGATAAGATAATGGATAAAATTATAACCGCACAAAAACTCCATAAGTACTACCCGTCGGGAGACCGGGAACTCAAGATACTCACCGGCGTGGACATGGCGGTGGACGCCGGCGAGACCGTCGCCGTAACCGGCGAGTCCGGCGCCGGAAAGACGACTCTCTTGAACCTCCTCGGCGGCCTGGACAAGCCCACGTCCGGGCGGGTGGAGATTGAAGGAGTGGACATATTCGAGTTGGGCGATGCGGCGCGGACTCGGGTCAGGAACCGGAAGGTCGGCCTCGTCTTCCAGTTCCACCACCTGCTCCCCGAGTTCACGGCGTTGGAAAACGTTATGCTGCCGCTGTTGGTATCCCGGGTGTCGCCTGGAGACGCCGAGAAGAAAGCAAGCACGTATCTCGACCACGTAGGGCTCGCCGAACGGGTAACCCACCGGCCGGCGAAGCTCTCCGGCGGGGAAAGGCAGCGGGCCGCTGTCGCCAGGGCGCTGGTGGCAGAGCCGGCGGCTGTGTTGGCCGACGAGCCGTCCGGGAACCTGGACGAACGTACGGCCGAGCGGCTCCACGATCTCCTCTTCGAGTTGAACGACCGCCTGGGACAGACCTTCGTAATCGTGACCCACAACCGGGAGTTGGCCGCGCGGTGTGGGAGGACGCTGCTTCTGGAACACGGGGTATTGAACGAACTTTAACGCCGGAACCCTCCCTTGAAACCGCCGCGAAATCGTGTTATTATAAGCGTGGGACGAATGAGAACGACGGGTAATTAATGAGGTTTACCCGTTATTAATTCGAAGAGAAGTACGGAGATAAACACATGTTAGATAAATTTACCGCGAGAGCGCGGAAGGTAATATTGCTCGCCCGGGAGGAAGCGACCAGACTCCACCACGACATGGTCGGGACCGAGCACATCCTCCTCGGGTTAGTACGCGAGGGCGAAGGCGGGGCGGCCCACGCCCTCAAAAAATTCGGTCTGTCCCTGGAAGTCGTCCGCCGGCAGGTCGAGAAGATAGTCGCGCCCGGCGGCGGCATGAAGATAGTGGGCGATGTGCCGTTCACGGCCCGGGCAAAATCCGTTATCGGTTACGCCGTCGAGGAATCGGGGCTGCTGCACCACAACTACGTCGGCACCGAACACCTCCTTCTGGGCATCATCCGCGAGGGCGAAGGCGTCGCGATAAAGGTCCTATCCCACCTCGGTCTGGACATCGAGGAACTGCGGCAGGAAGTGCTGAACCACATCGGCTCCGCCGAGCGTGCCGTACGCCAGGGCAAACGCAAGACCAAGACGCCGGTCCTGGACGAGTTCGGCCGGGACCTTACGGCCCTGGCCCGCGACAACGAGCTAGACCCGGTCATCGGCCGGGAGGACGAAATCGAACGCGTCGTACAGATACTCTGCCGGCGTAAGAAGAACAACCCGGTTCTCATAGGCGAACCGGGCGTCGGTAAGACCGCTATCGTCGAGGGATTGGCCCGCAAGGTCGTCGAAAACAACGTACCGGAGCTATTGGCAGGGCGCCGCCTGGTTACCCTCGATTTGGCCGGCGTCGTAGCCGGAACCAAGTATCGCGGCCAGTTCGAAGAGCGGATGCGGATGATAATGGAAGAGCTCCGCAAGAACGACGATCTGGTACTCTTCATAGACGAGCTACATACGATAGTGGGCGCAGGCGCGGCCGAGGGCGCGATAGACGCGTCCAACATCCTGAAACCGGCCCTGGCCCGCGGCGAAATCCAGTGCATCGGCGCCACGACCCTGAGCGAGTACAGAAAGCACGTGGAGAAGGACGGCGCCCTCGAACGCCGGTTCCAGACGGTGATGGTGGACCCGCCGACCGTCGAGGAGACTATCGAGATAATAAACGGGCTTCGCGACCGGTACGAGGACCACCACGGGGTTCGCATTACCGACGAGGCCATCGTTGCCGCGGCACGACTCGCCGACAGGTACATCTCGGACCGGTACTTGCCCGATAAGGCCATAGACGTGATAGACGAGGGCTGCGCAATGGTCCGGCTCAGGCACTCGGTCGTTCCCCCCGATATAAAGGAACTCGAGGCTCGGCTGGCGGACCTGTCCATCGAGAAGGAAAAGGCCATCGATAAGCAACAGTTCGAGACGGCGGCCCGCTACCGCGACCGGGAACGGACGATGCGCGAGAAAATCGACGAGGCCCGGGAGCGCTGGAAATCACTGACCGAGCAGGAAGAAAACGTCCTGACCGTGGACGACGTGGCCTACATCGTTTCGAAGACCACCGGCATCCCGGTAGATAAACTCGAGCAGCACGAGTTCGAGAAGCTCATCAACATGGAGGAAGAGCTTCACAAGCGCGTCGTCGGCCAGGACGAGGCGATAGGCGCGATAACCAAGGCGATACGCCGCTCCCGCACCGGCGTCAAGAGCGAACGGCGACCCATAGGCTCGTTCGTCTTCCTCGGCCCGACGGGAGTGGGCAAAACCGAGCTGGCTAAGGCCCTGTCCGAGTTCCTGTTCGAGGACGAGGACTCGCTGGTCCGGGTCGATATGTCCGAGTACATGGAAAAATTCTCAGTCTCTCGGCTCGTCGGCGCGCCCCCCGGCTACGTCGGCTACGACGAGGGCGGGCAACTCACCGAGAAGATACGGCGAAAGCCCTACTCGGTAATACTGCTGGACGAAATTGAGAAAGCCCACCCCGACGTCTTCAACATCCTACTCCAAGTTATGGAGGACGGGCGACTGACCGACAACATAGGCCGGACCGTGGACTTCCGCAATACCGTCCTAATAATGACGTCCAACATCGGCTCCCGCCTTATCAAAGACGGCGGCGGCATCGGCTTCGGCGCCACCACCGAGGAGCAGAACTACGAGGACATGAAGAAGTCGGTGATGAGCGAGGTCAAGCGGCTCTTCAACCCGGAGTTTTTGAACCGGCTCGACGAGGTCATAGTCTTCCATCCGCTCAACAAGGACCACCTGCGCGCGATAGTCGGGATAATGCTCGACGAACTGCGGGACCGGCTGGACGAACACATGCTCACTCTCCGGTTTAGCGAGGAGGCTGAGAACTTCCTGATGGAGAAAGGCTACGACCCGAGCTTTGGTGCGCGCCCGCTGAGACGCACGATCCAGAAATACGTGGAGGACCCGCTGGTCGAGGGACTCCTACGCCAGGAGTTCTCGAAGGGTTCCGTGATAAACGTCGGCATAAACGACGAGCTCGAAGAACTGACTTTCAAGGCCGCCGAGTTGGAATTGGAACCCGAACCGGCGGAGGTGGACTAAAATTACGATATCGCCCGATTCATCGGGCGGAGTTTCACACGCGAAGCGTAGAGCCCCGGCTTTAGCCGGGGTATTTATTATAGGAGGAATGCGCTTTACTACACTAAACCTATATACTATTATTCGGCAACGCTCAAGGGGACAAAGATGACGCCGTTCGCCAACGTTGTGCTGTTCTCCTCTATCGCCGGCGCGGCCACGCTGGTCGGGATCGCGTTGGTACTGGCGGCCGGCCGCTGGATTGAAAAGTACTGTGGCTACATCGTGAGCGCGGCCGCCGGGTTTCTGGTGGCGATCGCCGTCGCCCACGTACTCCCCGAGGCGCTGGAGTTGAACGACCGGTCTCCCCTGTGGTTTATCGTCGGCTTCGTCGTCTTCTTCGCCGTTGAGCACTTCATCACAGTACACGCGTGCAGACACACAGACTGCGACCACGAAGGCAGGGGCCTAACCGCTGCGGCCGGGATCGGAGTTCACTCGCTTTTCGATGGCGTCGCCATTGGCGTAGGCTTCGAGGTGGACGCGGCCCTGGGGGTTCTGACCGCCGCGGCGGTCATACTGCATGAGTTACCCGAAGGCGTCTTCACGTACACAATTCTGATAAATTCAGGTGCCGATAAACGCCGGTCCATAGTTTACTCCGTTCTGGTAGCCCTGGCCACACCCGTGGGCGCGGTCCTGACCTTTGTGCTCTTCCGCCAGTGGGTCAACGAGGCGGTGTTGGGCGTAATGCTGGGGTTTATAGGGGGGACGTTCATTTACATAGGTGCGGGAGACCTGACGCCCGAAGCCCATCGGGGACGGAGCTTCGTGAATGTCGCAATGCTGGCCCTGGGCGCCGTCGGCGCAATCGGGCTCGGGTTCTTGGCTCACTGAAACGTCGTAAATGCGGCCCCAAGGATAATAACAATCGAGTAAGGCCGGGTTTTTCGGTTTTATCGCTAAAACGAAGCGGGTGAACATCCTAAACATAGCGCCGGGAAATCGACCCGGCGCTACTTTTTATTTCCCGGCAGAAGAACCGGCTACACAAAGCCTGTACCCAATTTACTCTTCGGAGCGCTTATTCGACGCTTTGGTACGACACGGGTTACCAAATATAAAGGCCGGGACCCCTGCCCTGTCGTTATACCGACTTACGACCGTATCGTAACCGGCGAACCGTCGTACCGTTTAGATTTAAGCGTTATGGCGTATATTCCATAAGGCCACATTGCCGCAATTTGACAGCGAGTGAAAACGTGTTATAATATCCCTAAAAGGGTAAAGCCCGAAGGGAGACGCAATGAAATCCATACTCATCGTCTTATTAGCAACGGCGGCGGTCGCTTCCGCGGGGGAGTGGATTATTACGACCGTAGACGACTACGAAGATGAGGTCGGCGCTTTTTGTGAAATCGCGCTGGACGGCGAAGACGTCCCCCACATAGCTTATTGGGATGCAGTGAATCATAGCCCACGATACGCGTTTTACGACGGTTCATCGTGGTGTATAACGGTAATAGACCCTATGGACCGCGGCGGTTATTTGGGTTTGGCGCTCGACGAAGCGGGGTACCCCCACATTTGTTATGCGCATCAATATTGGCCGTACGGAGCCGAACTGAAATACGCGTTTTACGACGGGTCGACGTGGTACATTACGATGGTCGACGATAACGGATACGCCGGTAACCATTGTTCGATCGCGCTCGATTCGCAAGGACGGCCCCATATCGCTTACGGCGAACACCCCGAGTCGTTGGTTTCCCATCTGAAGTACGCCTATTTCGACGGCGATGAATGGCGTATCGAATACGTCGAACACGGGAACGTGGGGTGTAGTATCGATATAGCGTTGGATTCGCAAGACCGCCCCCACATTTCGTACCGCGACGGGGACCTCGAGCATTTGTGGTTGAAGTACGCGTATCACGACGGGGTTTCGTGGCACCTTACGGCCGTGGATACAACCTCGGGCCCTACCGGCCACGGGACCTCGATCGCTATTGACTCGCACGACCGTCCGCATATTTCTTATCAAGAGGACGCGACCGAAGCCGTCAAATACGCTTATTACGACGGGTCGACGTGGCATATTACGGTAATCGACGACGACCACGTTCGAAGCAACACGTCGATAGCCCTGGACGAGGCGGAGCGGCCGCATATCTCGTATTGCGCACTATGGGGGACCCGTGGGTCCCTTTATACGTCTGAGTTCCGTTACGCGTATTTTGACGGGGCGGAGTGGCAGGTCGAAGTCATCGAGGAAGGAGGCGAGGATTGTATAGTGGGAGATTGGAACTCCCTCGTCCTCGATTCGTACTGGTTCCCCCATATAGCTTACAGTAATGTCGCCGATTTCGTAGGATTTATTTCATTAAAATACGCGTACTCGGTCGGGAATTACCTCAACTACTTCACGGCCGCGCCGGACCGCCCGGGCGCGCTGGTACTGAGCTGGTCAATAAAAGGTCTTCTGGTCGGCGAGTTCCTCGGTTACAACTTGTACCGGCGCGACGCGGGTTCGGAAAGCGATTGGCTCAACGTCAATGACGAACTGATAGCGCCCGCAGAACCCTGTTCGTTCGTCGAGTCTGGCCTTGTACGTGATTTCACTTACGAATATATGTTAGAAGGTATCCGGGAAGGGGGAGCGGCGATAACCCTCGGGATAAACACCGGGACCCCAACGGCGCCCGCCGCTTTTGCGCTCAACAACCCGCGGCCCAATCCATCTACGACGTCCGCGGTCGTCCCGTTCGAGTTGTACGACCTCCTCTACGTTAAACTAACCGTATACGACATCAGCGGACGGAAGGTCGCGACGCTGGCGGAAGAGTGGATGCCGCCCGGCGCCCACGAACGTACGGTATCGGGCCTCGTACCCGGCGTTTACGTCTGCAAGCTGGAGGCGGAGAACTACAGCGAAACAAGGAAGATGGTGGTGCAGTAGGGCCGTACCTTCAGGTGCGGCCACCTTAAAGTAGTTGATTTATTAAACTGAAAGGCGGGTAGCGGCGCGTCTTATGCGCCGACGGCGACTGGAAGGTCAATGACCCCTATGGGGGTCACCGCCACCCGGTAAAAATTAGGACACGGCGCGGTACAAACGCGCCGCTTTTTTATTGTTGATTTACCTACCGCCTTCGTTTATATTCGCGAAACCAACCATAAGTCCTCCTACGTTTCCGACAGGACCCCGAGTCCCGCGGTCACATAAAGGAGCAGTGTCTTAATATGATGCAATTAGAGACGTGGCTTTCGATTTACGCCTCCTATAACTCCGCGTTCTTCCCCGTCCATATACTCTTCTACGTTATCGCCATAGCGGCCTTCGTCCTTACGCTGGTAAAACCCGGCCCGATGGCCAACGTAATAATAAAGAGCGTCCTTGCGCTCCTCTGGGCATGGACCGGCGTATTGTTTTTCATACTCCATTACGGACCCGACAACACCGCCGGTTACACCTTCGGCGTCGTCTTTTTGATACTAACGATTATGTTCATTACCGACATCTTCCTGAAAAAGCTCGACTTCGACCCGGCGCACGATAGGAACTACACGTACGCAGGCATCGGGTTCGCGGCGTGGGCTGCCGTATTATACCCGGCTTTAAGCTTCCTGTTGGGCCGCGGCTGGCCGGCAATGGCCGCGTTCCCGATCACACCCGGGCCGCTGGTAATGTTCACATCGGGCGTCTTGCTCCTCACGCTCAAAGAAAGCCACTCGTGGTTCTTCGGCATCCCGTTCATCTGGGCGTTAATCCAGGGTATCGGTGCACCCACGTACTGGGGTTTATACGAGGACTACTCGATCGTCCTCTTGTGCGGCTTCGCCTTCTTCGTCGCGTGGTACTATCAGAGCAAGCAGCGCCGGACCGCGAAAAAAGCCAAATCGGCGTAACTACCATATACAACCTATCGAGAGAGGTAGAAAATGAGAAACTCGTCACGGGCTCTTATCATCTTGACGGTCGTTTTCGCTACAAGCGCTTGGGGAAACGGGCTTAATATAAGCGGAATCGGCTCCCGTTCTGCGGCGATGGGCGACTCGTACTACGCCGTCGCCGACGATTACACATCGGTCTTCTGGTGCCCGGCCGCCCTGGCCGAAGTCGACGGCCCCGAGTTCAACGCGACGGTCCTCGACATCATACCGACGGCCACGTACAAATACGCCGCCATCAACATCAACACCGAATCTATAGGTGGACAGAACATCTTCCCCAACGCTTCCTTCGCCCAGGGAGGGTTGGCCGGCGGAAAATTCGGATACGGCTTCGGCGCGTACGCGTCCGCAGGTAGCGGAGCCGAGTGGGACGGCAATGACTTGAGACCGTTGGCCGGCGGCAACTACGGCAAGTGGAAAGGCTCCCTAAAAGTATACGAGTTCGCCGGTGGCGTCGGTTATTCGCCCCACCCGGCCGTATCGGTAGGTGGTTCCTTCTACATCGACTACGGTCTGATGAGTACAAACGTCCCGGTTCCCCTTTCCGCCACGGAGCCCGTTCTTTATGGGAACATGAGCGAAGACCTGAACGGCCTCGGTTTCAGCGGCGCCGTGGGCGTTAAGGTGCGGCCCCATCGGGCTATCGACCTGGCGTTTACTTTCAAGCCGAAGCGTACGATTAAACTCGACGGTACCGCCGAGATACTCGAACTCCAGCAGTTGGGGATGCCGACGTCGTCCGGTCTTTCCCGTGACGTCTCGCTCCCGATGGAACTTATGGGCGGCGTCGCGTTAAAACCTTGGCATAGGCTATTAATCTCTGTCGGCACCCGGTACAACTTCTGGAGCGACGCGGTCGACAGGTTCGTCTCCGTGTACGACGACCCGGCCTGGAGCGCCTTTATGTCAAGGGGCGGCGCAAACGTAAAAGTACTCAACTGGAAGAACAGCTATATGATAAACGCCGGTTTCGAGTTCAAACTCAACCCGACTATCGACCTACGCGGCGGCACCTTCTATGACCCGTCGCCGGCGCCCGACGCGACGTACGACTTCTTCATCCCCAACTGCGACCTGACGGCGATTACCGGCGGCACCGGCATCCACTTCGGCGGTTTCGACTTCGACCTCGCCCTCGAGTACGTGAAAGGTAAGGAACGCAACATTACCGTCGCGACGCTTAACAACGTACCGGGCGTCCACGGGATGACCGTCAAGGTCGTGAACTTCGGCGTAACGTACCACCTGTAGACACTGAACGCATGCTCGGCGACAAACTGATAATCAAAGAGTACCACACCCGGGCGGCGCGTAAGATAACCGAGATTTTAACGCCCCGCGTCGAGGCGTCGGCGGAACGTTACGCCGTCGCCGTCGGCGGCGAGTCTGGCTGCGGCAAGTCGGAGACGGCCCACGAACTGGCCCGTTTGCTCGGAGAAGCGGGGTTCGGGGCGGTGGTCTTCGCCCAGGACGACTATTTCGTCTATCCGCCGCGCACCAACCACGAAAAACGGCTCGAGGACATCAACTGGGTCGGCCCCAGCGAGGTCAATCTCGGTCTTCTCGACGACCATATCGCCCTCGCGAAAGACCCGAACGTAAGCGAGTTGGTCAAACCTCTCTCTATCTTCGACGAAGACCGGCTCGATGAGGAAACCGTCGACCTGACCGGCATCCGCGCCGTCATCGCCGAAGGAACCTATACCAACTCCCTTCAGAACGTCGACTGCCGGGTATTCATCGACCGGATTTACCACGACACGCTGGAGGCCCGAGAAGAACGCGCCAGGGACGAACTGGACGGGTTTTCCGAGCGGGTCCTGGCAATCGAGCACGGTATAATAAAGGTACACAGGACCCTGGCCGACATAATCATCAAAAAGGATTACTCGGTCGAAGTAGTGTCCAGCACGTTTCGATAACGGATGATAGTATGGGCAAGTTGAAAAACCTGGCGATGATGAGTATCCACGGCTACGTGGAAGCAGTCCCGGTACTGGGCGCCACCGACACCGGCGGCCAGGTTACGTACGTGCTAGAACTGGCCAAGGGACTTGCGAAGCTCGGCGTAACGGTGGACATTTATACGCGCCAGTTTGAAAACAGGGAACGGTTCGAAACCGTAGCCGACGGCGTCCGCATCGTCCGCGTCCCCTGCGGCCCGCCCGAGTTCGTTCGCAAGGAGGACATGCTCCAATATCTGCCCGAGTACGTGGACAATATGTACGGTTTTATCGAATCCGAAGGGGCAACGTACGAACTCCTCCACTCCCATTACTGGGACGCCGGGTACGCGGCGATGGAACTCGCGCCCCGTTTGGGAATACCGTTCATCCACACAAGCCATTCGCTGGGCGCCTGGAAGCGCGAGCGGATGGGCGGCGACCCGGACGAGATGGAACGGCTCTTCCGGTTCGAGGAGCGCATCGCCGCCGAGAGGTTAATCTTCGACGCGGCCGCGGCCCTGACCGTAACGACCCCCGAGGGCGCCGCTAACTACAAGCGGCTCTACGGCTTCGAGAGCGACGACATGGTCGTCATCCCGCCTGGCGTGGACGTCCACAGGTTCAACCCGGAACCGCAGCCGGGCGAAGCGGTACCTGCGTACGCGTCGGACTATTTCGTCTTCGCCCTAAGCCGGATCGACTCTAACAAGGGCCTCGATTACCTGCTCTTCGCCTTCGACAAGGTGCGCCGCGAGAGCGAAGCGAAATTGGTCATCGGCGGCGGGTCGAAGAATCCGAAACAATACGAGTTGGACGTACTGGCCGCCCTGAACTCGATAGTCGATGAACTTGGTCTGGGTGACGTCGTAACCTTCGCCGGATACGTCCCGGACGAGGAGCTAACTCCGTACTACCGGCGGGCGGCCGCGTTTGTACTGCCGTCGAAGTTCGAGCCGTTCGGGATGACGGCGCTGGAGGCGATGGCCTGCGGCACGCCCGTAGTCGCGACCAACCTGGGCGGCATCAAAGACAACCTCAACGACGGCGTGGACGCCTTGCTCGTAGACCCATCGGACGCCGACGAACTTTCGGGCGCGATACTGGCGATACTGAACGACCAGGGGACAGCCGAGAAACTTTCCAAGGCGGGACTCAAAAAAATACGCGACGAGTTCGCGTGGGAGGTCATCGCGAGGAGGAACCTGGAGTTTTTCGAGGGATACATTACGTAGGGTCGTACCTTTAGGTGCGACCGCCTTAGATAAAATATACAACATGCGGCCGGACCTGGAGGTCCGGCCCTACTTCTCGTGGAGAAAACCCCGCGCTTTCCGGCGCGGGGCTTTCTATGTATTATTAAGTCGATAACTTACCCTATTCCCCATCCCCCTCTATCTCTATCTCCGGCACCTCGGCGGGTTGGAGCGGAATCTCTATCTGCCCCGCTTCGCCCGGGTCATCATCGCAGGGCGTGGCCCGGAAGAAGATACGACTGCCCCCGAAGACCGTCGGAATGTCGGACAGCCGCTTCCACGTAACGGAGCCGGAGCCGCGGACTCCGCTCGCGCCAGAGACCGTCGCCGGGTACCAGGTAGCGCCGCTGTCCTCGGAGTATTCGCAATCCAGGTCCACCGCAGCTCGCCAATCGGCGGAACAGAAATATACTAACGGCGAAGAACTTAAAAAGTTATAAATACGGGTTACTAAATACTCCCCATAGAGCATGAAACCGCCTGCTCTTTGTAGAAGGTTGTTTTATATGTTTGAATAATATATAACCTATATAGTAACTATTATCAGCGTATATATAAGATATACTATTTATAATATATATAATCTATATAAGTCGTTTGATAATATTTTGCTATGTATTTTTAACTTGACACAGATATATTATTTTTATATGATAGACATAATGTATATAAGAACAATAAACCAAGGAGGAGCAAGATGAAACGGATTAACCGACTAATATCAAGGGATTCCTCTCTCGTTATCGCGGTAATATTGCTAGTATTGTTCGCTGCGGCTGGCGGGATCTGCGGTGTGGCTAAGGAAGTCCCGTGGTCGGGTTACTGGTGGCCCATGAAACCCGGGCCAGGCGCCAACTTATTCGACGACGGGGGACCGTGCGAGAAATACGATTCGTACGTTCAAGCCACGACCGGGAGTAATCCCGGTCTAAAAAACTGGGAGAAAAGCAACCACGATTCGCCGAGCGCCGGTAGTTGGTGGGGCCATTGCCATGCGTGGGCGGCCGCAAGCATACTCGACGACGAACCGACGACCGACAAAACAAAAGAAGGAATCACGTTTACAGTCGGCGACCAAAAAGGCTTACTTACCGAATGCCACTTCGATGACCCCGTCGATTTATGGGTAGGGACTCGTTGTAACGGTGGTACCGGTCCTTCGTACCAAGACGTTTACGCCCTCGACTTCCACAGAACCCTTATCGAATGGTTATCGTTCGAACACGAGGAGGGCGAAGAACCGAAACGAGAAGCCGTAGTTTTCGACATCCAACCCGGTGCCCAAGTCTGGAATTACCCTGCCTATCTTTTTACGATGGAGTTCACAGACGACGAGAACGACCCTAACAAGACTCACGTCGAATGCGTAGTTTGGCTGGCCGATGACGGCGTCGCGCCCGATTACGTAGGTACTAAGAAATTCGAAAAAACTTACACGTACTGGTTAAAACCGAAGAGCAACCCAACTTCCGGCGGATGGGAAGGCTCAAGCATAAACGACCATCCGGATTTCATCTGGCACCCGGCTTATCAACAAGAAGATTACGGTTGCCCGATTGATTATAATACGGTAAAAACTATATGCCAGTAACGGAAAGGTGATAAGATGAAAAAGTCGATTATATACATAACCGTAGGCCTGGCCGTAACTGCCGTTACTGCTGGCCTTCTGTTCTCCTTTTCGACCGCTTACGCCCAAAGGGAAGTGGAGTTGATCATGGACCGCAGTCCCGATTGGGATTGGAAAACCGGCGACTGGTGGATACTTGCCGTAACACAACGCGCCGACTGGCAAATGGTTCCAGAACCCGATTGGGTCGACGCGGGCCGGTACCGTTTCGAAGTTACCGGTGAATCCGAAGTGGAGGGAAAAGCTGCTCTCGAAGTAGAAGTAACCAATCTCGACGATCCCAATTTCAAGGACAAGAGTTTAACGGTCTACTTCGACCCCAAAACCTATGAACCGCTTGAAGCTTCCTTTTCCGTAGATCGGGCCAACATCGAAGGCGAGTACGTTCTAGACTTCCTGCCCTTCGGAAAGGAAGGGTTAACAAGGGGAATGTCACCGGAAAAGTTCGGCACATACGAATTCAAAGAGTTCAAAACCATCGAGAACCCGAAGACGGGCGAACCCATCGAAATCGCCGTATCGGAGGGGCCGGACTTTTACAGATATGAGAACGTGGGCGAGATTTTCTACTTGCGCTACGAAAAAGAGGCGGGTACCGGCCTTCCCATCAGGGTAGAACTCGTCGATTCCTCGCGTTGGTAATAAATACCGACCCGCCAAAATAACAGAACCCCGCGTTTGGAAGCGCGGGGTTCTATACGTTACGTTAAAACCCGTTAAACTCCTACTACTCGCCTATTCCCCATCCCCCTCTATCTCTATCTCCGGCACCTCGGCGGGTTGGAGCGGAACCTCTATCTGCCCGGCTTCGCCCGGGTCCTCGTCGTACGGGGTCGCCCGGAAGAAAACACGGCTTCCCTCGAAGACCGTCGGGACGTCGGTCAGTCGCTCCCACGTAACCGTGCCGGAGCCGCGGACGCCGCTCGCGCCCGAGACCGTCGCCGGGTACCAAGTCGCGCCGCCGTCCTCGGTGTACTCGCAATCCAAATCAACCGTATCGTTCTCAGGGTCGTCCAGCGAGTACGAGACCGTTATGTCGCCGGTAGTCGCGTCTTCAGTATATGACGTAAGGGACACGCGAGGCGGTTTGTTAAGGTCCACGGGGAACGACGAATTCTCCGTCGGCTCACCAGGTCCCGAATCCTTAGCCGTCATACGGAATACGACGTCGCCCGAGTAGCCGGCGCCCAGGTCCGCCGCAGCCCGCCAATCGACGGAACCGAAGTACGCCGACGGCGAAATCGACGTCGTGCTGCCGGACATCGTCGCGGCCCGCCAGGTGCTACCGCCGTCGGTGGAGTACTCGCATATCAAGCTTACGGAATCGCCTTCGTTGTCCATTATAGAGTAGTCTATCGGAATTGTGTCGCTTTCCTGTTCCCCGATTACATCGGCGACGAAGACCTCCGGCGGGAAGTTCGTGTCGACCGAGAACGTACCCGAGACGCCGGGCGTCCCCTCCTCGAAGTCGTACGGCACGATACGGAAGACCACGCTCGACAGCTCTTTGCCGGGGACGTCGGCGCCGGCAGCCCAGGTCAGACTGCCGTCATAGAACTGGGGACCGAGGTCCGAGAGAACGCCGAAAGCCGTCGCCGGTTTCCAGGTGGCGCCGCCGTCGGTCGAGAACTCGGCGACGATACTCACAGGGTCGCCTTCGTCATCGGCCAAGTGATAGCGTACTTCGACCTCACCGGCCTCAACGTTCCCCAGCGGTTCCACCGAAGCCGCAGGCGGATGATTGTTGTCCACCCGGAACGGCAGCGTGAAAGCCGTTTCGCCCACGTCTTTATCGGCGGGAGTCACGCGAATAACCGCGTCGGCCAAATCCATCCCGGCGCCGTCGGTGGTCGCGCGCCAGACGAAACTACCGGGACCGGGGCGCAACCCGGAGGTAGAACCGTCCACCGTCGCCGACTCGAACGTGAACCCGCCGTCGGCGCTGTATTCGACGGTCAGGTTTACCGGGTCGCCTTCATCGTCGGTCAGGCGGTACCTTATCTCCACGTCGCCGGTCGCGTCAGTCGCCGCCGGTTCAATCTCTATCGCCGGCAGGCGGTTCGTATCGACGTTTATCGCGGTCAACACGTCGGAAGCGCCGGTATCGTTATCGGCAGGCGTTATCCTGAATTGGACAGCGCTCGTATCGACGGAGCCCAAGTCGCGTTTCGCGTCCCAGATGAGCGAGTTCGAGTAAGCCAGGCTGGAGATGTTCGACGTGTCGCCCGTAACCGACGCGGTACGCCAGGTGGCGCCACCGTCCGGTGAGTATTCCGCCTTTACCGAAAGGACGTCGCCCTCTGCGTCCTCCAGGTCGTAGTCTATGATTATCTCGTCGCCCTGCTCGCCTTCCAACGGTTGTATGGCCACCGTCGGCGGGTCGTTCACGTCCGTGCGGAACGCGGTCGACACGCCCGCCTCGCCCTCATCGGCGTCCGACGGCGTAATCCGGAACTGGATATCGCTGGAGTCCATCCCGGCTATGTCGGCCCGGGCGTCCCACTGCAGGCTCCCGCCGTAGCCGACCGACGATATATCTGACACGGCACCGGACACCGTAGCAATTTCCCAGGTTATGCCGCCGTCGAGAGAGTATTCGCAGCTCAAGTCAACCGGGTCGCCCTCGGCGTCGCTTATCGTATAGGCTATCGATACGATATCGCGTCCGACGTCGGCGGGCCCGCGCACCGAGACCGTCGGTGGGTCGTTTACGTCCACGTGGAACGGCGCCGTCGCGCCGGCCGAACCGGTGTCCTTATCGGACGCCGTTATCCGGACGAGCGCATCGTCGGTATCGGTACCTTTTATGTCACGGTCCGCCAGCCATGTAACCGTTCCCAGATAACCGCTAGAACCGATGCCGGTCGTCGAACCCGACAGGGTCGGCTCGCGCCAGGTGGACCCACCGTCAACCGAGTACTCGACCTTGATATCGACGTTATCCGATTCTGTGTCGCTCAGGTTATAGTCTATCGTAACTTCGCCCGATTGCTCCTCATAGACGTTCGCGACCGAGACCATCGGCGGGTCGTTGTTGTCCACGTGCATAACCGTCGTAATCGCCGGCTCACCCGGGTCGTTGTCGTACGGCGTCACCCGGACCATAACGTTCTCGCTGTCCACGCCGGCCACGTCGGCGAAAGACGACCACGTGAACGAACCGCGGTAATCGGCCTGGGATATAACCGAAGTCGCCCCGGTAACCGTCGCCTCGTTCCAGGTCGAGCCGCCGTCCGTCGAGAACTCCACGGACAGGTCCACGTCGTTGCCGTCGGCGTCGGAGATATCGTAGGTAAACTCAACGTCGCCGGTTAACTCGCCGGATACGCTGGACAGCGTAATCGACGGCACGTCGTTGTTGTCTAGGTGGAACGGGCCGGTAGTGTCGCTCAAGCCCTCGTCGTTGTCCAGAGGCGTTACCCGGAACCTGACGTCGGTACGGTCCACCGACGGCTCATCACGGTCGGACGCCCAGATTATCGTGCCCGAGTACCGAGTAGGGTCGATTTCGGTCCGGGTCGCAACCGTCGCTTCCTTCCACGTGAAGCCATCGTCGACGGAGTACTCGACCGCAATCGCGCTGGCATCGCTCTCCGGGTCTTGTAAGCGGTACGTGATTTCAACGTTACCGGTCTGTTTCCCCGTCGGCGTATCGACCGAAATGGTCGACAGCTCGTTGTTGTCGAGGTGGAAGTTGGCCGTACGCCCCGGCGCACCCTCGTCGTTGTCGTACGGGGTTATGCGGAACGCGATATCGGTCTGGTCGGTCCCCCCCATGTCCCTGTCGGAGCGCCAGACCAAACTCCCCAGGTAACCCGAACTGTATATGTCCTCGGTTACGCCGTCGACGGTGGCCGGCCACCAAGTAGAACCGCCATCCTCGGAGAACTCGGGCTTTATATTGATTACGTCGTTCTCCGGGTCATAGAGCGTATAATCGATTACGATATCACCCGACTGTTCGCCCTCCAGATCGGCTACGTCGACGGTGGGAGGTTCCGAGTTATCCACGTGTATAGGCGGCGAATCGCCGGGTTCGCCGATGTCGTAATCGGCGGCCGTCACGCGGAAAAGTATATCCTCATCGTCGACCCCCGGAACATCCTCGCCGGAGGCCCACGATATGGAATGAGAGCCGGGGATTAAACCCTCCGTGCGCCCCTCGGCTGTCGCGGGAATCCACGTATGTCCGCCGTCCTCGGAGAATTCGCAGGCGATAGTGACGGCGTCACCCTCGTCGTCGATAATAGTAAACGGGACCGATATAATCCCCGTCTGTTCGCCCCCCGGCGAAGAGACGTTAACCGAAGGCGGGTTGTTGTTGTCGACGATAAAGTCCGACGTACTACCGGGGGTCCCCACGTCTTTATCCGACGGGATGATGCGGAACCGGGCGTTCTCTACGTGCATGTGCATCGTGTCCCGGTCCGAGTGCCACGTAATATTACCAGCGTAAGTGCCGGCGGCTATCCCCGTCGTAACGCCGGATACGGCCGCAGGCGACCACGTCGAACCGCCGTCGGTCGAGTATTCGGCCGCGACGGACAGCGTGTCGCGCTCCAGGTCGGTAAGGGTGTAATTGACGGTTACGTCGCCGCTCTGTTCGGTCGTGAAGTCGGTAAGCAGAACGCCGGGGATAGAGTTGTTGTCTACGTATATCGGCGGCCCCTCCGAAGCCTCACCCACGTCGTTGTCGGCCGGCGTGACGCGGAACTTCGCGTCGGGGGTGTCGTATCCGAGCATATCGACCGTCGAGTCCCAAACCAGATGCCCGGCGTAACCTGAAGCGGGAATATCGCTCGTCATCCCGGCGATCGTCGCGACTCTCCACTCGGCCCGGTCAGGGTCGTAGTACTCGGGAGTGAGGGTAACCGGGTCGCCCTCCGGGTCTTCGATACGATATGAAATCTCGATCGGCCCGGATTGTTCGCCGGGCGTCTCGAATATCGCTATCGTCGGTAAATCGTTATTGTCCAGGTGGAAGTTGGCCGTCTCGTCGGCCCGCCCTTCGTCGTTGTCGACGGGCGTTATCCTGAACTGGGCTGCAGTCGTATCTATGCCCAGCGTGTCCGTCCGCGAACTCCACAATACCCGGTCTTTATACGACGACGGCGTTATACCGTCGGCGCCGGTCACCGTCGCGGGCGCCCACGTCTCGCCGGCGTCCACCGAAAATTCGCAAACCAGGTTCAGGGTATCGCCTTCATCGTCCAAGACATCGTATTCGACCGCGATCTCGCCTCCCACTTCCTCCATTATCTCCGCGAGCACGACTTCCGCGACCGCATTGTTATCCACGTGGACCGGCTCGACGACGCCCTCGAAACCCGGGTCGTTGTCCTGGGGTACCAGCTTGAACGACACCGTTTCGCTATCCAGGTGGGGCATATCCGTGTCCGAAACCCAGGTCAGTGAACCTTCGTAACGTTCGGCCCTGATGTCCTGAACCGTCCCGTCAATAGTCGCCTCGTTCCAGGTAGCTCCTCCGTCCAGGCTGTACTGGGCCGTCAGGGAGACTAGGTCGTGCTCTTCGTCCAGGATTTCGTAATCTACGTAAACGTCTTCGGACTGCTCCTCCTCAATCGGTTTGATGTTCACCCGCGGCGGATTATTGTTGTCTATGTGCATCAAGTTCGACTCGGCGGCTTTGCCGGTGGCAAACGGGTTTTCGGGGACTATCTTGAACATAACGTCTTTCTGTTCCCGATACTCCCGCCATTCGTCGGCCAGTTTTTCCGGGTTCAATTCGCCGCTGAGTTCCATCGGCCCCTTAAGGTCCTCGCCGGACCTCCACGTCAGCGTGTGAAGCCCGCCGCGAAGCCCGCTCGTCGCGCCGGAGACGGTCGCCTCGTGCCACGTGTGACCCCAATCGTCGGAATACATGCATTTAACTTCGACGGCGTGCCCCTGCGGGTCCCGGACCTCGAACTCGACAGTGATGTCGCCGGCGAACTCGTCGGCGAGTTTGGGGTCGCTCAACTTGGACATAATAGCTTCGGGGATAAAACTGACGCCGCCGGCGTATCCGTACGCGCCGGTCTTCCACCGGGAGTGATGGAACTGAGGCCAGGTCGTATGCCGCGCGAGGGTCGCGCTGCCGCGCAGGTCGAAGCAGACCAGATCGCCGCTCATCGTCGCGACGGCCATCTCCAAAATCCCGTCGCCGTCGACGTCGCCCAGCGCAGGCGAAGAATGGATGGGCCCGGCCATCATATACGGCGATTCGGAATGCTGACTACCATAGGCATCGAAGACGTACAGGTTCATATCCTCGCTGCCCACGACGATGTCCATACTACCGTCGCCGTCTATGTCTGCCACGGCCGGCGAAGAGTTGTAGAGCCGACCGTCAGTCGTTATCGGGAAACCGGATAACAGCTCGCCCTGGCCGTCCCACGCGTAGAGTACGTTATCGCCGGAGCCGACGACGACGTCCAATTTCTTGTCGCCGTTCAGGTCGACCAGCGCCGGACTCGCTATGGAAATTTTATATTCTGTAACGGTGGGCCAACCCGGAACCAGGCTTCCGTTGGCGTTCCACGCGTAGACGTTAAAATCGTCGGAACCCACGACGATTTCAAGGGAGCCATCGTTGTCTATGTCACCGATAGCCGGCGACGACCGTACGAAATAGCGGGTCTCCACCGGCCAACCGGGGACGATGCTGCCGTTATTATCTATAAGATATACGTTACCGTCATCGGCGCCAACGACCACCTCCAGCTCGTCGTCGTTGTCCACGTCGGCCACAGCCGGAGAGGATTGGACGCCACCGCCCAACGCTACCGGCCACCCGAACAGGTTGCCGCCGCTCCCGTCAAGGGCGTAAACGTTGCCGTCGTCGGAACCCACGATAACGTCGTCCGTACCGTCGCCGTCTAAATCGGCTATGGCGGGGGTGGAACGTACTATCGAGCCGGTAACGACGGGCCAACCCGGAACCGTACGTCCGTCGCTCTCGAGCGCGTATATCTTGCCGTCATCGGAACCTATTACTACTTCGGCCCGGCCGTCGCCGTCGATATCGCCGATGGCGGGCGACGCTTGAATGGCGTCGCCGGTGGAGATCGGCCACCCGCTCAAGTTCGAGCCGCTCCCGGACACGGCGTAAACACGCCCGTCTTTACATCCGACGACGATTTCGGCCCTTCCGTCGCCGTTTATGTCGCCGATGGCGGGGGAACTTTCGATGGGCTGGCCAAGCTCCTGGTCGAGGAGAACGTAGAATTTCTCGGTAAACCCGCCCGCGTACGTAACGCTGCCTAAAAAGACCGCGACGGTTATTATTATCCTTATTCGAGAGATCACAGATATCTCCGAACCGCGAGGGTTATTAACGACGTCAAAACCCCACGAAAAACCCTTTAGTTCCCTATTTTCAATCCGTTAAATATTAGCATACAGCCCTATTACGGTCAAGTCAATCACAGACGTACCGAAGGGATTAATCTCGCAAATCCTGTCAATTTCGTTTAATAGAGTTCGCGCTTCGGACGGACCAACGGTCGTGAAGCCATATCCACTGTTCCGGGTATCGTCTTATCCAACCTTCCAAGACCTCGGACCACGCCTGCGTGTCGGCGGTAAGCCCACTCCGGAGGTCGCCGGTGTCTGCGATTACTATAGGTTCGCCTACGTAAATCCGATACAAATCGTCCGGTTCCCTGATTATACACATCGGGATTAAAGGCGCGCCCGTACGGCGGGCGAGCAGGGCCGGGCCTATCGGCGTCGCCGCCGGACGCCCGAAGAACTCCACGACGGTAACCGGCAGACCGCGGACGTTCAAATCGGCCAAAGTACCCAGGAACCCGCCGTCGCGGACGACCGACGCGCCCACCGACGCCGGTTCATCGGTGTATATAGACCTAACGCCCAGCCGACGGCGTAGATACCGCAATAGACGGTCCGTGTGTCGGTCGTATGCCTCCCGCGCAACCACGTGGATACCGCCCAACCTCGACGCGACGTAACCGCCGAAAAGCTCCCAGTTGGACAGGTGGCCGGTAATACCGACGACCCCTTTCCCCGCCGCCATCGCGTCGTCGATAATCGTGAGGTCCTCGGGCGATACCTTTATTATCGAAGCCGGGTCTCTCCTCAACGGACCGGCGACGTACGCCAGGTCCACCAAGTTCTTAGCGAAGTTCTCGAAAGTGCCGGCGAAAACCTTTTCTGCGCCCTTCCCGCCGACTCCCAGAGCGCGGGTTATATTCTCGACGGCGATCGCCCTGTCATGGCGGAAGAACCGCGACGCGAACCGGGCGAGACGCCTCCACAAGCATAGATTTAACTTTCGGGGCGTAAAATTCACCCAGACGACGAAAAAATAAAGAAACGCCAGGACCAACCCGTGGCGCAACGGTCTCGTAATCCGGCGGATAGCGACCACTACGCGAGTATAATGGTACGAGGGTTCTCAGTCAAGTATGCATTGTCAAAGAGCGACACCGGCGGCCATCGGTTTAAATACCCTTTGACATTACATCGCCTGTTACCTAATATTCTCCCCGTGAAAAAGTTCGAAGAAATCACGTCTTACGGTTGCGCCGCCCATCCCGACCGACCCGGCGTCGGGATCTGTACGAAATGTGGAAAAATCGTCTGCGCCGGCTGCGCCGAAATCGTATCGGGGCGGATATATTGCCCGGAACATAAACCGGCCCGCGAAGAAAGAACGGCACGGACCGTACAACGGCAGAGGATTCGTCCCGGAATATTAATCCCGGTCTTATCGATAATCGCCCTCGTCGCTCTGGCCCTGTGGTTCGCGCCGAACTTGACGACCGGCCCGCTCAGTTTCTACAACAACTCTATCACCGAAACGGAGCTTCAGGAAATCGGGAAAGCGTTGGAGTCTTTCCGCGACGACAACGGCCGATACCCGACCGACGAAGAAGGTTTATTAGCACTGCGGGACGAACCACTCGGCGAGGACGGCTGGCTAGGGCCGTATTTACCGGACGGATTTTACGTAGATGACGAAGTCAGAGACGCGTCGGGCAATCCGATAACGTACGAACGGACCGACGACGGCTACCGATTGGTCGCCACCGGCGCAGACGGGGAACCCGATACCGACGACGATATCGTCTTTGAAGGTCCCCCCGGAACCGAATAGATGAACGGGGTCGAGTCGCCCCTTCTTATTTTTATGTTAAACGACCTCATAATCGCCGCCGTATCTCTACTGTACATTTCCATCTGCCTTATGGCGGGTAAACTGATTTCGAAGTTCGGCTTTACGACCCGCTACAATGCGTTCCACTTCATCAGGATAGGGATTACAGGATGGGTATTCTTCGCCTACTTCGGGATACAAAACGCCTTCGTCGCGGCGGCGATTCCGGGGCTTCTCTTCGCACTCAACGTATTCGTCGTCCCCCGGTTAAAACGGTCGCCGGTATTTCTATCGCCGAGTTCGGAAACGCGGAAACCGGACCCCGGGCCTATTCTGTTCCCTTTCGCGGCGGCCTTACTCACCTTCATCTTCTGGTACTGGCTCCCGGACTATAAGTTCGTGGCGGCGGTATCTTTACTCGCGGCGGGCTGGGGCGGCGGCGCGGCGGCGATTATCGACCACTCCTTCGGGCGGTACAAGTACCAGGTTTTCGCGAAGACCAAGTCGTTCGAGGGAACGGTTACGATGTTTTTGGCAACGTTCATCGCCGCGAGCGCCCTGATGCCGACGACGAAAATGGGTTCCGCAAAGTTCCTTTCCACGTCTATCTGCGCCGCCGCCGTCGCGACCGCGGCTGATAATATGACCCCGCGATTGACCGAAGCCCTGGCGGTGCCCCTCGCAACTGCAGCCGTCGTGTTATGGTGGGCCTTGGCAGTATAATTCCCGCGACTCGCCGAACGAAAAAAACGCGGCTCAAACCGCGTTTTCCTTTTCCGTTTCAACCTATGCGTCAGGCAACCTCAAACGGCTCGAACCGGTCTTTGTCGGCTTTACATATCGGGCATTTGGCCGGCGGTTCGGACCGGGCGCACAAGTATCCACAAACGCGGCACCGCCACACACGTGTACCGTCTTTTTCACCGGCCCGCGTCTTGTACTGAGGCCGTTCGACCGGGTCTTCCGGCCGCCGTTCAGGTATCGGTTCGGTCGGTTCCCCGGCGAGCTTATCCCCGCTCACGTATAACCCGCAATAGCAGGTACCGTACTCGGCGAGGTCGGCGTCCCGGTAGTCACAAGGGCAGATGATGTCAAGGTCCGCGAGCCGCTCGCCGTCCGCCAGGCGGCAAGGACAGGCCATGTAGCCGTACCGGTCCAGGTTCGTGGCCAGCCCCTCGATCAGCTCCAGCGTAAAGTCCTCGTCCGGGTTCAAGTGGTAACCGCCGGCCTCGGCCTCGGCTTTCAGTTTCTCGTATAATCCTCGAGCGGTTATGTTCATTTCCCGAACGCCTTTTTAATTTCCGGAACGTTATAGCCGACTATCGCGCCGCCGCCGTACAGAATCGTCGGGAACGCGGTCCGGCCGGTAACCTCCCGGACCTCGGCGGTCCGAACTTTTTTCTCCTCGATTGGAAGAAGGTCCATTACGTATTTCTCGTAGTCCACGCCCAGCTCATCTAGCAATCTCTTGGTCTTCCGGCACCAGACACAAGTGCTTAGCATATAAAGCCTGGGCTTTTGTGCGACGGTCATTTACGCCGTACCTTTCGACCCCGTTCCTCGCCGATTATCCGTCGGTAGTATTTACCTTGTCTTACGGGTGTCTATTCCGAATAAGGTATAAAGCCCACAGCGCCCCGAAATTGCGGTCACCATGGCTACAACCGCGATTATGGCCGGTATAACAGACCAAAGGCTGTCCAGATATACGGCGACCACCGCGGCGGCGATTCCGACGAAGGACCTTATTATCCTGTCTACTAACCCTACGTTAACCTTCATCATTATCCCCCGTCCTACTTATTAAACCGTATACTTTTCTACGGGCGTTCCGCCGACCAGATGTTCCGCGACGACCTCCCGGGTTTTCGACGGCGTCATATCGCCGTAGACTACCGGCCCGGCGCCCTCGGTCCGGACCTCGAACATCGGTTCGCGGTCGCACATCCCCATACAACCTGTCTGGGTAACGATGACGTCGCTTACGTCCCGAGCCGCCAACTCGTCCATCAACGCGGCGAGTATATCGCGGGCGCCGGCCGAAACGCCGCAGGTCCCCATCGCTACGGCGACGATATATCGCGCGTCGCCCTCCTCGAGTTCGACCTCACGATCTCCCTCTACGGCTCTCTTCAAATCCTCCAACTTCACGGCATATCGCCTTCCCGTCCAACTCTTCTAACTCTCGACCAAACGTTCCTCGCCGGCGGCCAGGTACTCCTTCAAGTACTTCGCCATCTTAGGCGAGCTAAGCTTCCGCACGCCCAGAAATTCTTTTATTTCGGCGGTATCTACGACGAACTCGGCGCCGTCACGAGAGTGGCTATACTCGAACTCGACCTTCGGGTTCAGAGTAATGAGCGCCCATACCGTCGCGGCCATGTCGCCCAACGGCGGCCTATCGATGTGGTTCAACCGGAAGCGCGCGGTAACCGTCGTCCCTCGGCCCGACTCCGAATCTATCTCCACGTTTCCGCCGCACATCTCGGCAGTCTGCGCGAAAAGCGGTATCCCCAACCCTACGTCTCGTGTATCCCGCGTCGTAAAGAACGGGTCAGAGAGCTTCCTGACCATATCCTCGTCCATACCGGAGCCGTCGTCTTTAATGACTATCGTAATAGTGTCCGCTTCCGCGTCCTCCTCCACGGTCACCACTACGTTCCGTGCACCGGCCCGTATCGAGTTCTGGGCGATGTCGAGGATGTGAAGAGCCAACTCTTCCATCAGGCCATAACTTTTATTGTCGGGCTGTGTCCTACCACCCGACGTCCGTCAACGCCTCGGAGCGCCATTATAAGCTCGTCGTAAGTCGCCTCCTCAAGCTCCAATTCGGTGTAAGCGGCGCCGACTTCGCCGGGGAGGTGCGCGTCGCTGGAACGTATTACCGCGTAACCCAGGTCGCCGTAATCGCCCGGTTCCGCGAAACGGCTCACTTCGATCGCGTCAAAGACCGGCGCCGGCGGAACGAATCCGAGTTGGCTGGTCATACTGAACGCAGGTCGGTCAACGTGGGCGGCTATCGCGAACCCGCCGTATTCACGTATATAATTCACCACAGTATCCACGTCCATATCGGTCGCCCCCAGGAGCAGCCGGTCGTTGAATCCCAATACGTTGTCCCGGTGGTCCACTATGACCTGGTACCCGAACTTCTCGGGTGCGTTCTTTTCGTCGCCGAGCCGTTGATATATCTTCCCTTGCATCGCGCCCAGGTCCGACGGGCCCCGGAATATACCCAGGATGTGTACTTCCTCGGCCGAAGTGATTTCGACAGCCGGTATAATAGTAACGCCGCCGGCGCGTCTGGCGGCTTCGATGCAGGCCTGAACGTTCTCGCTCGCGTTGTGGTCGGCGATTCCCAGAAGGGCTATGCCCTTGTTTTTCGCCGCTTTAACTACCGCCCTGGGCGATTGTTCCATGTCGCCGCAGGGCGAAAGGACCGTATGTACGTGTAGGTCCGCCCGGAAAACCGGCACCGCGGTTAACCCTTAATACCCAATTTATACAGTTTGCCGGCGACCTCGAAGGACGTATCGGCCGAGCCCAGGACGTTTACGCCTTCCTCGCGCGCACGCTCCAGGGCTTCGTCGGCCGGCTCCTTCCCGGACGAAATTACGATCGCCGCAAGTTCGTTCAGCGTGGCTATCGCGACGATGTTGGTGTGGGTCTGTATCGTTATCCATACGCCTCCGGCTTCGGTGTTGGCCATCACGTCGCTTAGTAGGTCGGATACGTACGCCCCTTCCACCTCCCTGTCAAGATCGCCTTCGACCAATACGTTCAGGTCCGCCTTCTTTGCCACGTCTTTAACCTTCATCGTAGAAATCCTCTCCCTACCTTCCCGGCCAGAGTTTCTATTTCCTGGTTCCGCCCTTATTTTTCATAGTAGGCGGAAGCGCGCCGGACAGGTCGACCATCTCCTCGGTCAACTCCTTAATCCTATCCCGTAGCATGAAAGTGCACTGCAATATATCGGCGTCGCCAAGGGCTATGTCCTCGGCCAGCGCCCGACACGACGGGCAGCCGCAAGCACAGCAGTCTATTCCGGGAAGCCGCTCCTGTATTTTCCCTATCTCCTCCATTATGGCTATGGTCTCGGCCATATCCGTCCCGAGTTTAAGAATCGGCCTCGGCGCCACCGGTTCTTTCAAGAAAAGCTCCCCGTTCTCCACCAACTTAAACGCGTCCGACTCCGATATACCAAGCGCATCGTATTCGAAAACTTCATCGGCCTTCTTCTCGGCGAGCAGCCAGAGACGCTCTTTCGCGATGAACGGCTCCTCTGGATTGAGTATGCCGCCGACGCACCCTCCCGTACACGCGTACAGCTCGACGAAGTCGTATTCGTCGAGGTCCGCGTGCTCTATCCTTTCCAATATTCGGACCGCGTCATCAAGCCCGTCGGCTTCGAGATGCCGACCAACCGCCGCGTCGTCCGGAAGCTCGCCCGCAAGGCTCGAGCTGGACCTCAGACCGCCGGGCTTTGCTATACCGGGTACTTCCTCCACGCTTTCCAAAGCCGACATTATTCTGTCATAAACGTCCCTGACGGCGATCGCACCGCTGATGTAGTTAAGCTTCACCGCCACCGGCTGTTTGACGGCCGTCACTTTCGCGGGGCAAGGCGTTATATAGAAGACGCCGATGTCATTTATATCTAGGCCGAGTTCCCGTGACCGTGTTTTGTTCACTACCCGAGCCACGGCGTCCATAGGCGTCTCGACCCGGAGTATATGGTCAACCAAAGACGCGAACCGGACCTGTATTAGACGTACAATGGCCGGGCAGTACGACGAAATTAACGGGCGCGGCCGGTCGGGCTTCTTTAGATATTCGGCAAGGGCCATCCCGACCAGCTTGGCGCCGAGCCCGGCTTCTACGACCTCGTCGAACCCGAGAGCCTTTAACCCGGAGAGGACTTTTTCATAGGGGACCGTGGACTTGAACTGACCGGCCAACACTCGCGCAGGGATGGCTACGTTATACTTATACTTTTTCAACGCATCAAGCGGGTCCGAGTACGCGCGCATCGCGTTCACCGGGCAGACCCGGATGCAAGCGCCGCAGTCTATACACCGTTCCTCGTCGATTTCCGGGTAGCCGGAAGGAACCCGTATCGCTTCCGTCGGACAGACGCGGACGCAATGAGTACAGCTCTCGCACTTCTCCTCGATAGTGCGTACCGAATGGTAGTACCTTCCTTCGGTTTCTTCCTTTGTCTTACGGGCCATAGCAGACCCCTCCGACGATACTATCTAACAATACGTATTCTCGGACCTAAGTTATCGTTTCGCCTGTCCGCGATATTAAAAAACCCTCGAGTTCGTCTATCCCCGTCCCGGTTCGAGCCGACGTCTCGATTATCGAAATCGTACCGTTTACCCTCGATATATTCTCCCGAAGCCGACCAAGTTCGAAATCCAACGCCCCCACTAGGTCGGTTTTAGTGACGACGCACAACCCCGACTCCCGGAACATCAACGGGTACTTGAGCGGTTTGTCCTCGCCCTCGGCTACAGATATTACCACAACTTTTAAGTTTTCGCCAATATCGAATTCGGCGGGACATACGAGGTTCCCGACGTTTTCGACGACTACCAAATCAAGGGCCGACAGGTCAAAATCCTCCAAACCGCTGGCGAGCAGGTTCGGCGGCATGTGGCAATCGCCGCCGAACGGTTCCGTATTGACCTGGACGATAGGTATATCGAACCGGGCCAGCCGTTCGGCGTCTGCCGTCGTCGCGATGTCGCCTTCGACTACGGCGGTCCGGAGCCCGCCGAGCCCCGACTCGAGCAAGCGCTCGACTACGGCCGTCTTCCCGGACCCGGGCGAACCCATGAAGTTCACCATGTAAACGCCGTTCTCGGCCAGTTTTTCGCGTATCTCGCCGGCTACGGCTTCGCCGGCGGCAAGCGCTTTCTTAACGACCTTTATCTCCAATTCCTACCTCTCTTTCGTCCGGCACTTCCAACGCGTCTATCAGTATCTCGCGCCCCGACAAGATTTCGATATCGACGGAACCACACTCGGGGCAAACGAAAAACGGCTCGTCGAACTCCAACTCGGCGCCGCAGTTGTTACACCGTCCCGTCACGTTGATTTCTTCGATAACCAATTCCGAACCGGCTAACGGCGTATCCGCCGTCAGAACTTCGTAGTAGAACTTAACGCAATCTGGCACAAAAGTGGTCATACGCCCGAGTTTCAGGTGAACCGCGCCTATCCGTTCCAGACCGCGTTCGTCCATCTCCTCCAGCACCGAATCGACGATCCTCTGTGTTACCGATAGCTCGTGCACTTCAGCATATCCTCGGGAGTTGTTCTGCCAGCGGCATATCGAGGATTCGCGCTCCGCCGACGGCCGTTTCCATTACGACCCTCGGCTTACCCTCCTCGACGCGGCCGATTACCGCGGCGTCCTTGCCGTACTTATGCCTCCTCATCGCCTCCACTGCCCCGGCTGCCTCGTCCGCCGGACAGGCCACTACCGCCTTCCCCTCGTTGGCAATGTAGAACGAATCGTATCCGAGTAGTTCGCAAACGTTTTCGACCGTATCGTCCCGGGGAACCGACGCTTCGTCTATATTTATAGCGACGCCTTCCGACGCGGCGATTTCGTTCAAGACGGCGGCGACCCCGCCTCGGGTCGCGTCCCGCATAAAAGCGATCCCCGGAGCCGCCTCCAGCACGTCCTCGATAAGCCCGTTCAGGGGCGCACAGTCGCTCTCGACCGCCGCGGTCAGGTTGAACTCCTCGCGGGCCAAGACCACGGCGATCCCGTGGACGGCAGGAGGCCCGTTGAGTAGTATCGCATCGCCCGGCTTCACCGGTCGCCTTGCAGGTTCCCGGCCGTCGGGAAAGACGCCGACGCCCGACGCGGTAACGAACAACCCGTCGGCTGCGCCCCGCTCCACTACCTTGGTGTCGCCCGCCACGACCGAAATGCCCGCTTCATCGGCCGCCGCGACCATGGACGCGACCACGCGCTTCAGGTCGGCGACAGGAAAACCCTCTTCGATGATAAAGCTGCACGTTAGATAAACTGGCCGAGCGCCCGTGACAGCCAGGTCGTTGACGGTCCCGCAGACCGCCAACTTGCCTATGTCGCCACCGGGGAAGAAGAGGGGCCGGACCACGTACGAATCAGTCGTGAAGGCGATTCTTTCGCCCTCGGCCGACACCAGCGCCGAATCGTCTAAAACCGCCAGTTCGGGCGTATCGAAGGCGCCGGCGAACACGTCGACGATGAGCCGCCGCATCAAGCGCCCGCCGGCGCCGTGGCCCATCTTGATTACTTCGTCGGAATCCATTTATTGTTCGTACTTATAGTACGCGGCGCAGGTCCCCTCGCTGGAGACCATGCACGCTCCGACCGGATGCTCGGGGTCGCATTCAACACGGAAAAGAGGGCAATCGTGCGGTTCGGCGGCGCCGGCCAACACGCGGCCGCAAATGCACCTTCCATCGACCCTCGTCTCTTCGACCTCGCACTCGATTACGAAAGCGTCGTAACCAGTAAACCGTTCCTTCAATCTTAATCCGCTGGCGGAAAGGGTCCCGAGACCGCGCCACTCGGTATCGGCGGGCTCGAAAACGTCTTCCATTACCGCTTGCGCGCGCGGGTTGCCCTCGGGTTTGACCACCCGGGAATATTCGTTGTCCACCCGGGCCGTACCTTCGTTCACCTGCTCCACGAGGAGTTGAATGCCGCGCAGAATGTCCAGAGGTTCGAAACCGGTAACGGCGCACGCGGTGCCGTACCGCTCGACGAGCCCTTCGTACGCACCGGAGCCTATTATCGCGCTGACGTGAGCCGGGCAGATAAACCCGTCGAGGGCCAGATCCTCGCTTTCGCAAAGGACCGCCATCGCCGGCGGTATCAGTTTGTGGGCGCTTAGTACGTAGAAGTTGCCCAACCCCCGCTCGTCGGCGCGCGTGAGCGCCCGGCCGACCGTAGGCGCGGTAGTCTCGAAACCGACGCCGAGGAAGACTACGCGGCGTTCGCGTTCTCCGTCGGCGTAGTCCACGGCGTCGTTGGGCGAATAGACCACCCGCACGTCGGCGCCTTCGGCCTTCGCGTCGGTCAAGCTCGCGCCGGTCCCGGGCACTCGCATCATATCACCGAAGGTCGCAATAGTCACGTCGTCGAGCCGGGCGAGGGCGACCGCCCGGTCCACGTACTCCTGGGGCGTTACACAGACCGGGCACCCGGGGCCGGAAACGAGCCGGACGTTATCGGGCAGCATCCTCTTGATACCGTACCGGGCGATGTTCATCGTGTGGGTACCGCACACTTCCATAAAGGCGTAACCGCGCCCGGGGTCAACCGCGTCGGAAACCGCCCGGGCCAGGGCTCGGACCTTCGCGCCGTCGCGATATTCGTCCAGGTACTTCATTCACCCTCGGCCGCGGCGGCCGCCTCGATTTCGGCGAACATAGCCAACGTCTCCAACGCCTCCTCCTCGTCGAGCCGCTCAATCGCGTACCCGGCGTGGAGTATTACATACTCGCCGACCTTCGGGTCCTCAATGAGGGACAGGTCGCAGGTGTACTCGACGTCGCCGAGGGCGGCCCGCCCGAGGTTATCGTCCATCAGTTCTTTAATCTGCACGGGGATACCCAGGCACATTTCAATCTCCTATAAACTCGCGAGCGCGACTACGACCTGGCCGTAGCTGATACACCCGTCGTTGGGCGGAAGGTATTTGTGCGGCAACACCTCGAACCCGGCGCGTTCGAGAAGCGGGAGCGTCCGGTCCAAGAGGGTAACGTTCTGGAAAACGCCGCCGGAAAGGGCGACCGCCGACAGCCCGGTCGTCTCCCGCGCCCGTTCGGCGGCGGCAGCGACCGTTTGCGCAACGGTATTGTGGAACCGGGCGGCTACGACAGACGGGTCTGTTCCCGCGTCTACGTCCTCCACTACAGCCGCGACTGTCGGGCGCCAGTCCACCTCGAACGGCTCGCCGTCGGTCACCTCAAAGGGGTAATGTCCTGTTTCGTCGAGGTCCATGTACTGTTCAAGCTCGACCGCCGCTTGCCCTTCGTAGTTCACCCTGCCGCTGAAACCGAGCAGCGCCGCCGCGCAATCGAACAGGCGCCCCGCCGACGAACTCTCGACGACGTTGAACCGTTTTTCCAACATATCGACTACGGCGCCGCAAGCGTCTCCGGAGACTTCGGGGAAATAGTGTTTGAACGTATCTGACTGAAATCCAAAGATTTCCGTAAGATACCCCAGGGCCGTGCGCCACGGCTCCCTTACGGCGGCGTCGCCGCCGGCCAGGGGGACGCAGCGCAAGTGCCCGAGCCGCTCGAAACGCGACGGTTCCGCCAATAAGATTTCGCCGCCCCAGACGGTGCCGTCGGGGCCGTAACCGGCGCCGTCGAACGCCACGCCGATAACGGGTCCCTCAAAACTATGTTCACCCAGGACCGCCGCGATATGGGCGTGGTGATGTTGAACAGAGACCTTCGCGACGCCCGATAAGTTTTCAGCGTATTGGGTCGCGAGGTAATCGGGGTGCATGTCGCACGCGACCACTGTCGGCTCGATATCGAACAGTTCCTTAAAATGCTCGACCCCCTCTTCGAACGCCGCCAGGGCCGCCGGGTTCACCAAGTCCCCTATGTGGTGGGAGACGAAGGCCCGATCGCCTTTAGTGATGCAGCAGGTGTTTTTAACCTCGGAGCCGCAGCCCAGGGCGCTCTCACCGTACTCCTTCAGCAAGGGCACGGGTGTCGGTACGTAACCCCGGCTCCTGCGTATCAGCATCTCCCCGCCACGGAACGCGCGGGTAACCGAGTCGTCCACTCGCCGATATATCGGCCTGTCATGGGTCAAGAAGTAATCGGCGATCCCGGCGAGTTGTCCGTACGCGTCCTCGTCCCTGTACGCGATCGGCTCGTCGGCCCGGTTACCACTGGTCATTACCAGAACGTCAAGTCCTTCTTCGAAAAGTAGGCGGTGGAGCGGCGTGTACGGGAGCATAAAGCCCAGGTAACGGTTTTTCGGGGCGATCGCTTCCGGTAACTCATCGCCTTTTTTCCGTAAAAGCACTATGGGCCGCTTCGGCGATAGCAACAGCGCGCGTTCTTTTTTTTCCATTTCGCAGAACCGTTCGACGGTCTCGACGTCCGCCGCCATCAGGGCGAACGGTTTGTCCTCCCTGGTCTTACGGTTTCTTAGTTTCTCGACGGCACCGGCGTTCCGGGCGTCACACGTTAAATGGTACCCGCCCAACCCCTTTACGGCGACTATCGAACCGGCTTTAAGCAAACGCGGGACTTCGCCGATTGGGTCATCCGACGGAACTGGTTCACCATCCGCGCCGCGTAACTCTACCCGGGGGCCGCAGACCGGGCAAGCGACCGGCTGGGCGTGGAAACGCCTATCGGCCGGGTTCCGATACTCGGCGGCGCAGTCGGGACACATCTCGAAACCGGCCATAGTCGTCCTGGGCCGGTCGTACGGGACGCCGGTTATGATAGTGAAGCGGGGGCCGCAATTGGTACAGTTGATAAACGGATAGCGATACCGGCGGTCGCCGGAATCGGCCATCTCGCGAAGGCAGTCTTCGCAGGTCGAGATATCGGGCGAGACGAGGGTCTCGGCGTTGGCTTCGTCGGCGCTGACGGCTATCTCGAACTCGCGGCCGCCGGTCGCCGTCACTTCGACCCACTCGACGGCCTCGACCCGGGCCGCCGGCGGTGCTTCGGTCTCGAGCGCGCCGAGGGCCGCCGCGACCGAATTATGCTCCCCTTCGAACTCGAGCACGACGCCCCGGCCGTCGTTGCGTACGAAGCCCCCCAGTCCCCGACTCACCGCCAGACGATAGACGAACGGTCGAAACCCTACGCCCTGGACGACGCCTTGGACCCGAGCCCTTACCCGTATTACTTCCGAATCGACGGCCTGTTTAACCAAAATTACACGTCCACGCCCCAGTGGGCCAGTTCGTTCATAGCCATCTCGACGGCGGTGGGGACCGCCTCGGCGACTGCGTCCGTCATCGTCTCGCCGAACTCGGTGATGTTCTCGACCTCGACGGCGAGCACAATTACCTCTTCGGGCATAGGAACTTCGAGGCCGCGCCCGATTTTAACGGCGGTCGGCAGATTTATGCCATGGATGTTGGCGAGATGCACGGTCCGCTCGAAGTCACCGAGAGACAGGCGGTAAACGGTCCCCGGGACGCCGCCGTCGGTCTTTATCGCATCTATTATCAGAGCCTTCTCGTACCCGGCCAGTATGTCTATCAACTCGATTCCGGCGACGTCCGTCTCCTCGACGTCCGCCGCGCCGGGGGGGATGCGTCCCGCCAGTTCCCGGGCGGCGTAAACGCCGACGCCGTCGTCGCGGACGATTACGTTACCGACGCCGAGTACAAGGATGTCTGTTTCACGCTCCGTCAAAAGTTATACCTATCAAAATCAGTTATGATTATAACAGACTTCGCAAAGGGTTTCAAATATATTAGAAGGAGGGAGGAGTATCAAGGTTAATCGCTATAAAAAAAGCAGTCGGACGACCGCTTTTTTCAACACGGTAATCGCCGGGTGACTACTCCCCTGCCCCGACACGCCCCCTCAACCGCGTCTCCAGCTCGATGACGCCGGGGAGCATACCGCCGCCGTCGATTATCGCCTTGACCTGCTCGTACGCGTCGGCGTACAGGCCCAATGCCTCGAAGCAGAGGGCCAGGTAGTAGCGCGCTTCGTGGTCGTCGGGGACGCGGCTCACGACGGCGTAGTAGTGTTCGGCCGCCGACGCGTAGTCCTCGTTCATGAAATATATAGACGCCAGGTTGTAGTTGGCGGTAACGTTCCCGGCGTCCAAGGCGACGGCCTTTTCCAGACACGCCTGCGCCCCGGCGTAATCCTTCTCCTGCATTAGAACCAGGCCGAGGTAACCGTACGCCGTCGCGCCGTCCGGGTCCGCCTCGACGGCGCTTTCCAGATACTCGCGCGCGCCCGCGGCGTCGCCGGCCAAAATCGCCAGATAGCCCATCCCGGTCAGCGCCGTCGCGTCGTCGGGTTTTACAACGAGTACGTCGTTAAAGGCTTGCTCGGCGTCATCGTACCTCTCCGCGTCCAGGTAGGTCTGGGCCAATCCGAGCAGTAAGTCCGTGTTGTCTGGCGAGCTCTCGAGGCCTTCCAGATAAAACGTCTCGGACGCATCGAGGTCGCCCATCTGGTTGCAGGCGAAACCCCGATAATAAAGGCACTCGGTCGAATACGAACCGAACGTATCGAGAGCCTCGACCTCGGCGATTACCTCAAGCGCTTTCTCCGGGTTTCCAGCACGGATAAGCGCTTCGGCCATCGAAAGTTTAGTGGTCAGTTCGTTTATCTCGACGCCGCCGGGCGAACCGCCTGGAAGGTCTTCGATTGTCGGCGTTTCTTCGGGAAGAGCCGGCGCCGTAAATAAAAGCGAAATAAACAGAGATGTCAATAGTCTCATATAAACCTTTTCTACGTGACGGACGTAGCGTGATAGCTAAGCCACTCGAGTTCCATCGCCAGGTCCACCCGACGTACCCGGACGCCCGGCGGGACGCGTAGCCGCCCGGGCGCGAAGGTGAGGACCGATTTCACGCCGCCGACGACCAGCGTATCAAGAGCGTTTTGAGCGGCGGCTTCGGGTATCGCTATTATGCCCAACTCTATTTGCTTTTCGCGGAGTACGTCTACGGCTTCGGCGATATCGTGGATGGGCACGCCCTCCCAGGTCTTACCTATCTTATCCGGGTCGTTGTCGAAAGCGCAGCAGATGTCGAACCCCTGGTCGCCAAAGCCTTTATAAGCCAACAGCGCGTATCCCAGGTGACCGACGCCCACCAAAGCCACCTTCCAACGCCGATTTATCCCGAGCACGCCGGCGATGGCTTCGAGCAAACTCTCGACTTCGTACCCGCGACCGGGAACGCCGAACTGCCCGAAATAGGCCAGGTCCTTCCGAATCTGAGCATCGTTGAACCCGACGTCCTTCGAAAGAGCCGCCGACGAAGTAGCCGTTATCCCGTTGCCAAGCATCTGCTTCAGCGCCCGGTAGTACAAAGACATCCGGGAAACGGTCGTCTGGGGAACTTTTTTGCCCGCTGGTTTTTTCGAAGCCATGAAACTCCCGCGCGTTGATAAAATTCTAGCCGAAGTTTTACTCTACCGCAATAAGTTCTTCGATATCCCCGTATTTGCCTTCGCCAATCCCACTTACTTCCATAATCTCCCGCGTATCGCTGAAACGGCCGACTTCCTCTCTGTATTCGACGATACGACCTGCCAGAACCGGGCCGATTCCAGGAAGAGTTTCTAGTTCGGGGGCGACAGCGGTATTAATATTTATCTTGTCGGGAACGGGTGCTTTATCGGGAACTGGCCGGTCTATCTTCAATTCGGTCACGTTTTCCAGATTGGTTTCGCCGCCGGCCGGAAGCTCGATGGTGAAGTCCAGCCCCCCGCCGGCCGGCGGCTCCGGCCGCCCGCGCACGATTAGCACGACCGAGCCTATAATCAAACCGGCCGTCAGCAATAATACGATTAACTGCTCCTGCCGCGTTAACTTTAACATACTAACATACTGTACCTACAAACGCGCCGGCTTGTGCTCTGCGGACATGCCGTTCCTGATAGATTAAGTTAAATTACCACATCGCTCACCTATTGTCCAGGCAAAGGCGGCCCCGACGTTAAACGCCCTCGAAAAGGCGCTTGACACTACGTTAACGACCGTTATAATGGAACGGAGACACGACTACGGAATTATCGTAAAGCGCCAATATGGCTCGACGATTCTATAACACGCTGGCGATTAAACTGACCCTCATTATCGAGGTGTTATTACTCCTCGGTATCGCGGCTACGACCTACATAAACGTAAGCCGCGAGATGAAGAACGTAAACGAAGAGCTAAGCGTCCGGAAGAACATAACGACTGCCCTTATCCAGCGCGCTTTCACCACATTGGAGGAAAACGACTTCGCCGACTGGGTGAAGAACACCTACACCCTCAAGTCGGGTGACTCGGAATACAACCTGGACATTGTGTACGTACTGGTTTTACGGGGACAGGAAGAGGTAATCTATTCGTCCCACAACCCCCGGTTCGCCGCGGTCGCCGGCGACGGGTCTCCGTTGGAGCCGAGGGAATACTACAGGATTAAAGCGCCGAACCTGGACCACGTGAGCGTTTACGTAACCGAACCGGGGACGACCCGCGCGAAGTACATGCTCAGCGTCGGGTATTCGGTGGCGGGGCTGAACGCGGTAGCGCGCCGGTCGGTCATTTCCGCGGTTGCAATATCAATAGTCCTGATAACGCTGGGTCTGATAATCTCGGTAGCGATTTCCTTCGGTTGGACCCGCCCGGTCGCGAGGTTGGTAAAGGGGATGTCCAGGATACACGACGGGGATTTCGACTTCCGCCTTCCCGTCCGCCGCCACGACGAGTTCGGCAAACTCGCGTTCAACTACAACATAATGGCCGACGGGCTGAAGGACCGGGAATTCATCAAGTCGACGTTCAAACGTTACGTAACCAAACAGGTGGCCGAGCAGATACTGGAAAACCGGGCCGAAATAAAACTCGCCGGCGAAAAACGCGACGTCACGGTCCTGTTCAGTGACATCGAGGGCTTTACCGAACTGTCGGAGAGGGCCGAACCGACCGAAGTCGTATCGATGCTCAACGAGTACTTCGCCGTAATGATCGACATTATTTTCCTGTATGAAGGCGCCCTGGACAAGTTCCTCGGCGACGGGATAATGGCTTATTGGAACGCACCCCTGGACCAAAACCACTCGGCGGTTAAAGCCTGCATCGCCGCGCTGGAGATGCAAGCCGCCGTAAAAGAATTCAACAGTAAGCGAATCGAATCGGGCAAAGACCCACTCTACGCAGGAATCGGCATCAACACCGGCGAAGCGGTTGCCGGCAACATCGGTTCCGAGAAGAAGATGGAATATACGGTAATCGGCGACAACGTGAACCTGGCCCAACGCATCGAAGTCAAGACCGGCCGCGGGCAGATACTGATAAGCGAATCTACGTACAAAGAGGTAAATAAATACGTCCACGCGACGCCGTTACCGCCGGAGCGGGTAAAGGGAAAATCGGAACCGGTGCGGCTGTACCTGCTTCACGGTTTAAACGAAGAAGGTGTTCGATTCGTTAAATCGGAGCAGGACGAACGTCTAATAACCTCCTCCGGCGGGATATAACCAAACTTACGCCTGTTAAACCGGCAGAACAAGGAGTGCGTCCAAACAGCCGACAACGGCTTGCAACTGGGAAAATAGATATATTAACATTTGACATCGCCGTAAAATGGATATATAATCCCGAACTCGCAAGAGTAAAAAAGTCCGCTTATTTAACCCAACTTCGGTTTTGAAAGGAGAAAGACGATGCGCAAGGTTATCATCTTATCTATGGTCGCAGCCGCGGTATTCTTTTTAGGAATCGCCTGCGGCGGCGGAGACGAAGAAGAAGAAGGTAAATTCACCGAGATTGCGGTCGAAGAGCCGACCGAAACCCCGACCGAGGAAAACGAAACCGTCGTAATACCGGTGGCGCCGGTTTACGAACCGACCCAGCACGACGTACTCGTACAGTCGTATGATGTCCTCGGTGCGGCCGAAGACACCCTCGGCTGGGATAACGTCTTCTGCTCGATCACCCTCGACAAGGGCGTCACCCTACTCGAAGTACTCAGACCGTCGTTCACTGCGGGAAGCACGAACCTCGCGAAATGCGACTCGGCTACCAAAGACCTGGGCAACATCAAAACGACCCTCGATACGTACATCATGGAAGGCAAAGGCCTCGACCCGAAAGGTACCGAAGCCAAAGATTACAAGACGACGATTCGGAAGTATCGCGACTGGATAGGGGGATTAATCTCTCCCGCCGCTCCGAAGAAAGAGCCCATACCCGACTGGCAAGGCGACCTAATGAAGGAGAAGTGGAACGAACGCGGCGAAATGTTGAAGAAGAAATGGGCTGAGCGTAACCAGTAGTAGCGGAAAATAACACGCGTAAACGATGAACGGGCGGCGCGTGCCGCCCGTTCCTTATATACGTATTAAAACCTGCGGCAAATACGGCCCGTGAGATATATGGACAGAAAAGTACTTAACAGAAACGTACCCTTGCTCTACGTGTTCAGGATGCTCCACAACGTCGTGTTCTTCGCGCCGGTCATCGTCGTCTTCCTGAACGCGAACGGCCTGTCGATGACCGAGGTCATGGTCCTACAGACGATATTCTCCGTCGGGTTAATCGTTCTCGAAGTCCCGTCGGGCTTTCTCGCCGACCTCGCGGGCCGGAAAGTCACGCTGGTCCTCGGTTCCGTCCTACTCACCGTCGGCGCCGCGATATACAGCGTCGGGACCGCCTTCTGGAACTTTACGATAGCCGAAATATTCTGGGCGACCGCCGCGTCGTTGATTTCCGGCAGCGATACGGCGATGCTTTACGACACCCTCGCAGCGCAAGACCGGGCCGATAAATATAAACGTATAGAGGGGAACGCGTATTCGCTGATGCTCATCGCCGGCGTCGTCGCGACGACGGCCGGCGGTTTCATGGCCACTATTGACCTACGGCTACCCCTTTACACAACCGCCGCCTTCTTCGTCCTGTTGATACCGGCGGCGCTCCTGCTGCACGAACCGCCCAGGGAGAAAGGTGGACATCCCCGGGGCCGACTCTATTACTTCTATAAGATACACCGCTTCGCCCTGTACAAAAACCGGGAGGTCCGCTGGCTTATCCTAATGGGCGCGATGTTGATGGGGATGGGAATAGTTTTCTTCTGGCTATATCAACCGTACTTCGAACTGTGCGGGATACCCCTCTTCTACTTCGGCGTCATATTCGGTCTGTACAACCTTGTCGCCGCCGCGTCGAGCAAGTTCGCCGAACCGCTGGAGCGCTGGATAGGGAGACGGCTGTCGGTTTTGATTTTGCCGTTGGCGTTGGGAGCGTCCGCTCTGCTTTCGGCGTTCATAATCACGCCGCTCTCGTTCCTGTTTATCCTACTCGCCCAGTTCGTCCGAGGATACTCCGCGCCGGTACTCAACGACTACCTGAACCGGCTCGTGTGGTCCGACAAGCGGGCGACGGTAATGAGTATCCGAAACCTGATTAGCCGGTTGATGTTCGCGGTAATTTCACCGGCGATCGGCGCCCTGGCCGACATATACGACGTGCAGACGGCTCTCATTGCCACCGGCGCCGCGGTCCTCGCCTCCGGCGCGGTCCTGATAGTCGTGATGTGGAAGGGTAAGGTTATATGAGATACGTTCAGGGTCTTATAACTCCGATGACCCGTATCGGCCGAAGGATTGACTAACCCGACGCGTTTACTAGATTAACGCCCTGCTTGCGGTTTACAGTAATCACCCAAAAAACCCTTGCACGCCCCCGCCGCCGCTGGTATATTCTCCCCTACTAAAAACCGATATAACGTTACATTCCGTTACCGGCCGAACGCGCGGCCAAGCCCTTGAAAGTAGAAGCGAAGACAGGCGAAAACATAATAAAGTACGCCCACGATAACGACATTGTGAGCGTCGACCTGAAGTTCGTGGACCTCATCGGCCGCTGGCACCACGTTACCGTCCCGGCTTCGTATCTTTCCGAACGGCTCTTCGAGAAGGGTATTGGGTTCGACGGGAGCCAGAACCCGGGCTACAAGACCGTCGAGGCCGGCGACATGACTTTAGTACCGGACCCGACCACGGCCCAGCTCGATCCCTTCTGGGACGAACCCTGCCTATCGCTCATATGCGACCTCCACGAGGCCGAAACCGGCGAACGGTTCAGCAGAGACCCCAGAGCCTTAGCCAAACGCGCCGAAAGTTACCTGGCGTCTCTCGGCAACCTGGACGATTTGCTCCTCTCCCCGGAGTTCGAGTTCCACATACTAGATAACGTCTACTACACGTCCGAGCAGAACCGCTGTCTCTTCATCGTAAACGCACCCGAGGAGGAAGAAGGCAGCCACGTCTCGGCGGCGGTCGTTACGCCGGGCTATACCCTGGACCGAAGCGCCGGATACCACGTAATCCCGCCGCTGGACAGGTACTACGACCTGAGGACCGAGATAACCCGGCTGGTCGAAGCATCCGGCATCCCCGTCAAGTACCACCATCACGAAATAGGCGGCTCGGGACAATGCGAGATAGAGGTGCTGTTCGACACCCTGACGAAGGCCGCCGACGAATGCCTTTGGATAAAGTACCTGGTCCGTAACGCCGCGTACCAATCGGGTTATATCGCGACCTTTATGCCCAAACCGATATTCGGCGAAGCCGGTAACGGAATGCACGTCCATCAGTACCTCGGCAAACCCGATAAATCGCTGTTCTACGATAAAGACGGCACCGCCGGCCTGAGCGATGTCGGCCGCCACTACGTAGGCGGGCTGCTCAAACACGGCCGGTCCCTGGCCGCCTTCGCGAACCCCAGCACCAACAGCTACAAGCGGCTGACGCCCGGGTACGAGGCGCCGGTCCAGCTCTTTTACAGCCGCGGGAACCGGAGCGCGACGGTCCGCATCCCCGAATACGCGGTAAACGAGCGCGAGATGCGGATCGAGTACCGCCCCGGCGACGCCACGGCCAACCCGTATCTGATGTTCGCGGCGATGCTTTTGGCCGGGCTCGACGGTATCGCGAACGAGATAGACCCGGGCGACCCCGTCGACGAGGACTTGCTTAAGATGTCGGCGCGGAAACGCAAAAAAATACCGAACCTCCCCAAGTCCCTGGTAGCGGCGCTGGACGACCTGGAGACCGACTACGACTATCTCCTCGCCGGCGGCGTCTTCACGGAGGACATAATAGAAGCCTGGATAGAAACCAAGATGGAACACGATGTCCGCGTCCTGGACCGGCGGCCGCACCCCCACGAGTACGTGCTGTATTTTGATTTGTAGTAACGGTGAAACTTTGCTATTACGAGGAACAGGACGGTTGCGATGATAAAACGCCTAATCCCACTCGCCGTGGCCCTGGCGATGCTTACGACTACGGCCTGTTACCTCGGGACGTTCCAAAGCCCCCGGGCCCTAGGTACCGGCAAAATCCGTACGAGGGTATGCTACAACCTCCCCGCCTATTGGAGTAAGGACGAACGGACCAAGGCCGAAAACGCCAAACAGGATTATAAAGACGGCTTTATGATGGCGATGGTTACGTACGGCGCCGGCTCCCGCTTCGACATCGGACTCAACGCCACGTACCACTCGATCGGTCTCCTCGGCAAGTGGTGGGCGTTTATGCGTAAGCATAACCATGGTATCGACGCCGCGCCGATACTCTGGCTGAACTACTTTTTCGGGCCCAAGAAAATCGCGCCAAAGTTGTCGCTGTTGGTCGGCTATCCGACGAGCCGCATCGCCGAGATATACATCGGGTACGAGATGTTCTACGGCCCGAGCTGCGCTAAAATCGTACGGCTTTCGTCAGTCTTCGGCGGCGGCGAACTCGACTGGCGCGACTTCGAGGACGAAAACGTCTTCCAGGACAGCATCCTGCTCGGCTTCGACGTCAACTGGGAGAAGTTCGGTCTCACCGCCGAAATCGGATACCCGTTGTACAATACGTACCCGGTAATACTGTTCGGAATCGCCGTCCACGGCGACTTCGGCTTCCCGGGTTTATTCTAATACGTATAAAGCGACTTAAATAACGCGATACAGTAACCGTTTCAACCCCTGTCGCCCGGCGGTACGTACCGAAGAGCCGCCGGGATGGACCCGAACCGAAGGAGAAGAGATGTCGAAGGAGATAGTCATCCCTGTCGAGGACCCGCAAGTAATCTTGGATTTGCAGGCCGGCGAAGAGGTATTTCTGAACGGGCAGATGTACACAGCCCGGGACGCGGCCCACAAACGGCTCGTCGAGCTTATCGAAAAGGGCGAAGAGCTGCCGATAAACTTAGAGGGTTCGGCGATATACTACGTCGGACCGTCGCCGGCACGCCCCGGCAAACCCATCGGCTCGGCTGGACCGACCACGTCCGGCCGGGTGGACCCTTACGCGCCCTTGCTGATGGAACGGGGAAACAAGATAATGATAGGAAAGGGCAAACGCAACGACGCCGTGAAAGAGGCGATGAAGGAGTACGGCGCGGTGTATATGGGCGCAATCGGCGGCGCGGCGGCCCTCATCGCGTCGGCAATAAAGGAGGCCGAGGTCGTCGCGTACGAGGACCTCGGGCCGGAGGCGATACGCCTGCTCACGGTGGAGAACTTCCCGGTGGTCGTCGTCAACGACACGGTCGGCGGCGACGCGTATATAGACGGCCGGGAGAAGTACAAGAGATAAAGGAACGGATTTAGCCGACTAACCGACCACCCGACAGATGACGGACCGCGAGGACCGAAATACTATCGACCGGCGGGATTTCCTGAAGCTCGGGTTGGCCGCCGGCGCTTTTGCGCTGGTAGGCGGCGCCATGCCTCGTGTCGTCTTCGCCGACGAGCTGGACGTGGAAACGCTCAGGGGCGTGAAGACGCTGCTACGTCCCCACGACGTAGCGGTCGCGCCTGACGGTACGATATACGTCGCGAACTCGGGGATGTACGGTATTATCCGCGTAGCTGGCGGTAAATCGTACGTCCTGGGCGCCGGACCGGGAACCGGCGAAGGTCAGCTCAACTTCCCCCGGGGCATCTGTGCGGTGCCCGACGGTTCGGTCTGCGTCGCCGATACCAACAACGCAAGACTGCAAGTATTCGACAAAGACGGCGGCGTAATCCGCGTAATAGGACGCCCCGGTTACCTCGACGGCGAGTTCCTGCGGCCCCAGGGCCTGGACGTCCGCGGCGGGCTCCTGGCCGTGGCCGATAACAGGAACCACCGGGTCCAGATATTCGACCTTGAGCGGGAACGGCTCGACCGCCAACCGGTGGCAGTAGCGCTGGCGGGAGGCCACGGCGACGGCGCGGGGCTGATGAAACTCCCGGCCGACGTCGCCTTCGACGCCGCCGGGGACGTACACACGGCCGTCAAGATGCAGAACGTTATCAAGGTTTACGGGACCGATGGGATGCTCAAACGTACGTACGGCGCGGGCGACGGGCTCAACGGCCCCGAAGGTATCTGCCGACGCGAAGGGCGTTCGCTGTACATCGCCGACACGGGAAACGGGCGGGTTCTCGAATACGATGTCGACGGCGAACTTATCCGCGAACTGAAACCGAAGACCGAGATGGTCAACCCGACGGGACTCGCGTATTACGACGGGACGCTCCTCGCGGCAGACCCCTCGGCGAACCTAGTACATGTAATCAGGGTTTAAAGGCTCTAATGTCCGACACCGTCTACAACATCGTCTACATCGCCTCGGCGGCCGTCCTGCTGGCAGGCATGGCCGCAGTCGAGATATACCGCTGGCGCCGGGGCGTCGCCGGGCGGATAATCGACCTCAAAATCGATAAAATCACCTTCGGGCTGGGCGGCGCGCGTGCGGCCGTCGAACTCGAATCGGGCGAGACCGTTGACGCGACGGTACCCGGCTGCGTCCAGTGCCTTGGGCGCTTGCAGCCCGGCGACCGGGTCCGCGTGAACGAGACCCGCGACGGTTACGTGGTCGGCCTGCCGTATGGGTTGGCCCGTGGCAAGAAAAAAGCGCACGCGTGTGCCCGGGAAACGGGCGGCGAAAAGGGCACGGCCGCATAAGCTGGGACGGGCGATGGCCGGCGACAGCAGAGTAATTTTATTGCCGTACATAGAGCCGGAGCGCATCTGTACCGCGGCGGCCCGGCTCTCGACCAAGCCCGGGACGTGTACCGAGATACTCGACGCCGTGGACCCGGCGGACCCGGGCGACACGATAAAGAACGTCGTTAAGCTGGGGCACACGTCGGTCGTCGAACACGCGTGCTTCACCGTCGCGTTCGAGAACGTCTCGGCCTTCGTCGAACAGTTCCTAATCGAGTTCCGATTGGGGTCGTACACCGTCAAGTCCAGGCGGTACGTGGACTTCGGCGAAGCCGGATACGTAGTCCCGTTCTTTAGCATAGAAGATACCGAGCAGGAGCACCTGGACTTCGCGGGCGCGGAGGAGGAGCCGGAGCGGTTTTACGTGATGCCGGAGTTGGCGTACGCCCGCCACGGCGGCGCATTCTACCGCAAGTACGTGGATCACATGAACTTCCTCTTCGGCGAGTACCGCCACATGGTCGCTTCGGGAGTGCCGATTGAGGACGCCCGGTTCCTCTTGCCGTACAGCTTTAAAAGCAACTTCTTCTGCACGATGAACGCCCGGGAGCTGGGGCACTTCTTGAAGGCGGCATTATACGGAAGAGGCCGGAAGTATCGGGAAGTAAATACCCTCGCGAAAGACTTGAAAACCCAACTCGAAGCCGCGGCGCCCCGGATATTCGGGGACGTGAAGAAACCGAAGGGCGACGATAAAGACGAAGAGGAGCTATCCACTTATCTCGGTAAACGGTTCGCTTCCGAGCGACCTGCGTACCGGAAAGCCCACGTCGAGTTACTATCTTACACGCCAAAGCCCGAACGCGTGGTCGCGACGGCCGCCGCGGTAAAAAGGACGCAGGTACCGACATCGGCCATAAAAAAGGGGCTTAACAGGAATTCGACGAAGAAGTTACTCGAAGCGGTACTGACGAGTAAACGGCCGAGGGAGTTGGAGCAGGTCAACTTCACGTTTCGTATTAGCAATATATCGCTGCCGACGTTGACACACGTGGCCCGGCACCGTATGCAGTCGCTGGTCGTCCCCGACTTCACTGAGGTAGGTAAGAACCGGAGTTACATCTACCCGGAGACGATAAAGGCCGATAAAAAACTCTACCGCCGGTACAGAAACGCCGTCCGGCGCCACAGGCATTTCTACCAGGAGGCGATCGAGCCGAACCTGCCGCCGGAAGAGCGGATATATACGTACATCAGCGGAAATACCATAGACATCGTGACGACTATGAACGCCAGAGAGCTATTGTTCTTCTTCTCGCTCCGGACGTGCGAGCGGGCCCAGTGGGAGGTCAGGAGCGCCGCGAAGGAAATGCTGAAGAAAGTCAAGCGCGTCGCGCCCAACATCTTTGCGAAGGCCGGGCCCAACTGCTTTACGCTAGGGTATTGTACCGAAGGTAAGATGAATTGCGGCCGGATGGACGAAGTGGTGGCCGAATTCGCTAAATTATAAAGACGGCAGCCGAGACACCCGATACGGAGACACCTTTGCTCGAAACCATAATCGGATACGGAACTCTAATCATCTTCGTAGGCGCGCTGGCGCTGACCCTCTTCCGCAAGATTAACCTGCCGGTCCAGACGGTATTGATGCTCATCGCGCTCTTCAACGTCGTCGTGGCCGTCGTCGTCCGCAGCTTCGGCGAGGGCTCCGCCGGCGTGATGCTCCTTCCCGCCGAGTTCATGTCCGGCATCATCCTCCACCCGATTACGGCGCTGTTGGCCGGGCTCTTCATCGCCGGCGCGCTCAAGGCGTCCGGCGGTTTCGAAGCGATAAAGGTCGTCATCAACAAGCTGGAGAAAACGCCCCTCGGTCTGCCTGGTACGCTGGTCATCCTGGTAATGTCGCCGTTGATTGCGAGCCTTCCCTGCGGCCGTATCATGGCGGCGGCCCTCCTGCCGCTTCTATTCGCCTTCGGCTCCGAGGAGATGGGGATACTGTCGAAGGCTCAACTCATCATACTCATCGGCGCGTTCGCCCGTAACGCCTTCGGCTCCTGCGGCCCCAGCCCGATAGGCGGCGTCGGCCAGATAGGCGAAGGGTTCCTGGGAAGCCACTTCCCCACAGCCGCCGAAGGGATTCTCCGCGGGCCTCAATCCTTCTCCCTCATCCTCGGAACGGCGTTCATGGCCCTCTTCCTGATGCTGATAACGACCAAGCTCTATCCCGCCGATTCGGCGCTTACGGATAACGGCGCGAAAGGCCGCGAACGGCCGAAGGTAACGGCGCCCTGGGAAGGTTACGCGACCCTCGCTATATTCGTCGCCGCGCTGGTGATTTCGATATTCCAGCCCTTCGGCAAGATGCCCGTCCAGGCGGTCCTGGTCGCCGCGTGCGTCGTGATGATGGTAGTCGCCCGGCTCAAGATAACCGACCTGATGGCCGGGATAATTCTGATGCCCGTCACGGCTATGGCCGCCGGTTTCCTGGCGGCCGGGTCTCTCGCGATAACGGGAGGTTTCGACGCGTTGGGCGACGTCCTCAAATCCCTGGCCGACATCCGGGTACTGGGCGTCGCCGGGATGCTGGCGTTCTTCGTCCAGATACAGACGATTATGCCCCTCTCGTGCTCGCGGATACTGACGGCGGCGCTGGTCCCGGTGCTCTACCTCTTCGGCCCGGCGAAGTACAATCTGGTTACGTGGACGGGGCTCGCTATCGTGATGAGCGCCTACATGATAAACGCCACCACATCCTGCGGGCCGAGCCCGTTGGGCGGCGCGGGAATGATGGCCGAAGGGACGCTGCGGGCCGAGACCGGGTACCTCAAGGGCGCGTTCAGTTTCGTCGCTATGGCGGTACTCGCACCCCTTGGCGCACTCTTCATGAAATTTATAAACTTACAAGTTTTCGACGAGGGCTTCGGGACGGACATAGGTCTCCTTATCGCCGGGATGCTCTTCATAGTCGCCGTAAACTGGGCGCTGATGAAGCTGGTCAGTATCTCTATCGGGGCGGACCTGAACCGGGGCTGGAACGTCCAGCTCCTGGTCTTCCTGGTCGCCGGGGCGGTGGCGGGCGCAATGCTCTCGTACGCCCTGTACGACTTCGAGTGGGTCGGGATCCTCCAGGGCGCGCTGGGCGGCCTGGGTGCCGCCGTGCTAATCGGGCTGATGACGCCCAAGGCGCGGAACGTACCGAAAACGGCGGAGGTGAAGGCCTGATATGTTCTACGCCCCGCCGATACCGTGGCCGTATTATCTACTCGGGTTCGTGGTGATGTTCATAATCACGCGTTTAATGGTCAACCGGGGTAAACCGCGGATGAGTATCGGCGAGTGGTTACGGCTTTTCATCGACCCAACGTATCATCTGCTCCTAATCGGATACTCGCTCATATTCTTCTTCCCCATCGTCGAGTTCTTGATATTCAGGTGGGAAGTCCCGGTCGTCTTCACGGCGTTCAGCGTAATATGTTACGCGGGCGCATCGGTGCTGGGGTTTTCCGCCAACCGGGCGCTCGGGAAACAGTACACGCCCTTCGTGGACAGGGCGGCGGCGGCCAAACCCATGATAAGGAAGGGGATATACAAACACGTCCGCCACCCCATCTACGCCGCCGGGTTCTTGATATGCCTTGCGCATCCGGCCTGGTTCGGCTGCCGGTTCAGTTGGCTGCTATTAATAATCGCGTGGCCCGCCATCCTGATACGGATGTGGCGGGAGGAACGGTTATTGTTGAAAAATATGGAAGGCTACCGGGAGTACGCCGAGAGGACGAAGAGGATAATACCCGGCGTGTTTTAACGGTCTTCTGGAATAATATGCGCGTACTTTTAACGTTGATAATCATAGCGACAGCGACCGCGGCCCCTGCCGAGACCGCCGTCGTCGATTACGCGGAAGTCGACGCGTATATAGAAACCGGCGAATACGTTAAAGCGGCGGAGGCGCTCGCCGAGATGGTCGCCGCGGAACCGAACAACCCTCGACTCCGCAACGACTACGGAACGATGCTTTTTCAGGTGGGCGATTACGACGGCGCCCGGGCGGAATTCGAGAAGGCAATTGAGCTGGACCCGGCGTACGCGTCACCCCTGAACAACCTGGGGTACTATTGCGTAGCCGTCGAAGGCGACGCCGAGAAGGCGATACCCTATTTCGTCGCGGCGGCGCGTTTGGAACACGACGATACCGCTTTATCGAACCTCTATTCGTGTTACGTATCCACGGGCGACATAGACGGGGCCATCGAGACGTTCAAGGAGCTGGCGGACCGGTGGCCTGAGAGCGCCCGCCTACGCAACGACCTCGGGTCGCTCTACCTGTATAAAAACGACCTGGTCAACGCCAGAAAATACCTCGAGGAGTCTATTGCCCTCGACCCCGAGTACTATCATCCCGTCGTGAACCTGGCCAGGGTCGAGATAGCAAGCGACAACTACGAAGCCGCCGAGAAACTGCTTGAACCGTTGGTCGAGTCGGGCGAGTCCCGGGGCAGCACGCTATGGGACGCGCTGGTATATCTCTACATATCCCAGGGCGACGGCGACGGGGCCCTGGCCGCCGCAGAGACGGCCGTCGAAAAGGAGCCGGGCGCCGAATCGTACAACAACCTCGCGTCGGTGTACTACTTGTTAAACGACTACGGACGGGCCATAGACGCGGCGATGCGGTCGCTCTCGTACGAGGAGACCTCCTACGCCCATTACGTCAAGGGATACTCGGCGCTCTTGGGCGGTTTCAAACTGGAGACGGCCAGGGACGAGCTGGCGCGAGCGGTCGAGATGGACCCCTACGATGCCGACGCGTGGTACGCGCTCGGGGAAGTGCTCTTCAGACTCGGGTCCTTCGAGGAATCCAAAGACGCTTATTTAAAAACTTTCGAGCTTGACCCGACCGCCAACGACGCATACGCGTCGGCGGGGATAGCGTACTTCATGGCCGGCGACCGGGAAAAAGCAGCCGAAGTCCTGTACGACGCGTTAGCCCGGTTCCCGGACGACGCGAAAGCGAACCACGGCATTGCCGTCGTACTCCTCGACGAGGGTAAATACGAGGACGCGATACCGTACGCCGAAAGGGCCGTCGAGCTGGCCGACGACTACGGCGATGCGTACAACACCCTCTCTTACATATACGCCGAACTCGGGCGCTTCGAAGACGCATACGCGGCCCTCAAGGAAGCGGCCGAACATCTCGACAGAGAGAGCTTCGTTTACCTGAACCTCGGGATAGCAGCGTATCGGACCGGGCGCCTCGACGAAGCGGCGGAAGCGTTCACAGTAGCCATCGAACTCGCAGAACCCGCGGCCGAGGTAAGCCCCGAGCACGCGACAACGACCGGCCAGGCTTATGCCGGACGGGCCCTCGTGCTGGCGAAACTCGGCGACTTCGCGGGGGCGGCCGCCGACGTCGATGCGGCCGAGGCGTACGTGGGCGAACACTCGGTAATCCTGTTCGTCCGCGCCCTGGTCGCCGATTCCGAGGGGGACGCAGCCGGTAGAGACGAGCTCCTGGAACGCGTAGTCGAACTAAATGAAGCGATTTTGGCCGAAGGCGAAACGCTGGGCTCAATGTCCGGCGCCGTTTATGAAGACGCTTTGGAGATGTTGGGGAGGTAACGCCGGACGCCGGCACGGTACTTATGTTGTTCATCGTCTCGTTCCTGTTCGTGGGCGCGCTAAGCGGCGCGATAATCGCGTACGCGATGGGTATGAGGAGCCCCAAACAGCTCGCGCAGGGCGCCCTCGGCGGCCTCATCTCCGGTCTCTTGATGGCGCTGTTATTACCGAAGTGATGGCGCCCTACAATTACGGTAGCGGCGGTCTCCAGACCGCCGATAATGAAGAACAGACGCCCGTGCCCGGAAATCTGGAGATTTCCGCTACCCGAATGTTGGTAGGGGCCGGTCTTCAGACCGGCCCGGAGGAAACGGCGAAAACGAATATAATATGCCCCCGCCCGAAATAATCAAAGAACTGGTCGGTAAATTCGACAGCAACCGCGGCCTCTACTGCGGTCCCGGGTACAACGAGACCCGGCTCCGCCGGGAGTTCCTCGACCCCTTCTTCGAGGCCCTCGGTTGGGACGTCGACAACACCCGCGGCGTCTCCCCCGTCTATCAGGAAGTCGTCCACGAGTACGGCACCGCCGTCGAAGGAGCCCAGAAGACCGCCGATTACGCGTTCCGCATCGGCGAGCGCGTCAAGTTCTTCGTAGAAGCGAAAAAACCCGGCGTCCGCCTGAAAGAAGACGCCGGACCCGCGTACCAACTCCGCAAGTACGCCTACTCCAAGCAACTCCCCCTCTCGATTCTGACCGACTTCGAGGAGTTCGCCGTTTACGACGGGCGAGTTAAACCCGCCGAGAAAGATACGGCCGCCAAAGCACGGGTGATGTACCTCACGTACGAGGATTACGTCGAGCGGTGGGACGACATCGAATCCGTATTCGGCCGCGATGCGATATGGAAGGGCGCGTTCGATAAGTTCGCCGACGAGAACAAAGGCGGGAAGCACGAACCCCTCGACAAGACATTCCTTGCGATGCTGGAGGGGTGGCGCGACTTGCTCGCCCGCAACGTCGCGAACCGCAACCGGGACCTCGGCCTCGACAGGTACGCCCTCACCTGGGCCGTCCAGGCAGTCCTCGACCGCATAATCTTCCTTCGGGTCGCCGAGGCACGCGGCATAGAACCGGACGGCAACCTCCGAAACGCGGCCGAAGGCTCCGGCGTTTACGAAAGACTCGTCGCCATCTTCCGGGAGGCCGACGACCGCTACAACTCCGGGCTTTTTCATTTCCGCGAGGAGAAGGACCGCCCCGGCACCCGCGACGAGTTGACCCCCGACCTCTCCCTCGACGACGCCGTGTTGAAGAAGGTAATAAACGAGTTATACGACAGCCCGTACGAGTTCGGCGTCGTCCCGGTCGAGATACTGGGGCACGCCTACGAACAGTTCCTGGGCAAGACCATCTACGTCGATGGGCGGGGCGTCCACATCGACGACAAGCCGGAGGTCCGCAAGGCCGGGGGCGTATACTACACGCCCGAGTACATCGTCGAGTACATAGTCGAGAACACGGTCGGCGAATTACTCAAGAAATGCAAGGCCCCGAAAGACGCGGCCAAACTAAGAATACTCGACCCTGCCTGCGGGTCCGGCTCATTCCTGCTCGGCGCGTACCAGCGGCTCCTCGACTGGCACATGGAGTGGTACTTCAACGACGGGCCGGAGAAACACGCCGATAAATTAATACCCGTAAGCGGCGGCATGCCGCTCGCAGGGGGCGGCAAGCCGCTCGTAGGGGGCGGAGAAGAACGCCGGAGTTGGCGGCTCTCCATCGCCGAGAAGAAGCGGATACTGTTGAACAACATCTACGGCGTGGACATAGACGCGTCCGCCGTCGAGGTAACTAAACTCTCCCTGCTCCTCAAGGCGCTGGAGGGCGAGAGCGCCGAGTCCGTCGGCGCCCAGGAGAAGCTCTACAAGGACCGCGCACTCCCGGACCTGGCGAACAACGTAAAGTGCGGAAACTCGCTCATAGGTTGGGATTATTTCGACGGACAGCTAAGCCCTGACCCGGAAGAGGTGCGGCGTGTCAATCCCTTCGACTGGGAGGTGGAGTTTCCGGACACAATGTCAGCCGGAGGGTTTGATGCGGTCATAGGGAATCCACCTTGGGGGGCTTACCTAGAAAAAACGGAAAAGGGGTTTTTAGTAAACGAGTATTTAAGCGCTGAACGCGAGGTCGAGACTAATCTTGTATTCGTTGAAAAAAGTTTATCCCTGATTAGCGCGAACGGCTATTTAGGCATGATTTTACCTAATACCTGTTTATATCTTGATTCCGCAGTCAATTGGCGGAGCGTAGTTTTACGTTACCATATAATTGAGGTAATCGAGTTTTCGAAAAGGGTTTTTGTTGACGCGCCAGACATAGTACCATTAACGGTTATTATTAGTGGGAGGTATAAAAAACGTAGCGATGAGGTAAGAACAGTCTCCTTTTCGAATCGCTCCACTTTCCATGAAAGCTATTTAAAGACGGGGTATCCAATAAAAACCCTAAAGCAAAAAACGTGGGAGGAAACTAGGAATCGCATTTTCCTATTGAATCTGGACGAAAGAGCTTTAACGTTATTCGAGAAAATACGTAAAATAAGCGTTGATTTGGAGGAGGCGGCGAACGTATTTTACGGTATCAAAACCGGCGATAACCGCAGTTACTTGTCTAACAGTTATAAGGACGGGTGGGTAAAAGCTTTAAAAACCGGTGAATTGACCCGTTACCATATAGATTGGAAAGGATGGTACCTTAATTATGGTAAGCATTTAACCGGTTATACCGAACGTGAAATAGATAAAGAAAAAATAGTTATCCAATATATACGGAAATTAAGCCTCGAAAGGCGACTTATCTGTGCATTAGATAATAAAGGCATATATTATCCTTTGAATAATTATTCCGTCATTATTGACGCGAATATATATTCGTTGAAATACTTATTAGGCATACTAGATTCTACCCTATTAAATTTCTACTTCGCCAACAACTACGTAGACTATAATATCAAGCCTATTTACTTGCGTAAGTTACCCATCCGTACCATCGACTTCACCGACACCGCCGAGGTCGCGAAGCACGACGCGATGGTCGCGATGGTCGACCGGATGCTAGATTTACACAAGCGCCTGGCGGCGGCCAAGACGCCCAATAAACGGGAGGCCGTCCAGCGGGAGATAGACGCCACCGACGCGCGCATAGACGCCCTCGTCTACGAGCTGTACGGCCTGACCGACGAGGAGATAAAGATAGTAGAAGGTTCGTAGGGGCCGGTCTTCAGACCGGCCCGGAATTACCGCCGCGAAAGCGGGCCGAGCTAAAGCTCGGCCCCTACACGGGCGAACGTAAAAGTTAAATGACCGAAGAAGAGAAAAAGAACGAAAGCAACCTGAAGGAGAAAGGGGATTCAACCCGCCGCGCCGGACCCGACGCGGCCCGGATGCTCCCGGCGATACACCGGTACCACCCGTTCACCGACCTGGGCGACCGGATGACGACGAAGGCCCTCAACCGGGTCGTGATGGTCGGCATCGGCGCGGCCGTCGCCATCGATATCCTCAAACCGATATGGTCGGGGATGTACGAGTCGGCCTACTGCTACGAGTGCCGCGCCTGCTACGCCACCCAGGAGATGTGCCCGGCGGCGATAACCTACCAGGCCGAGCTCGTTATCGCGTGCCGCACGTCCGACTACCGCCGGTTCATCGAGAACAAGGGTTTGCTCTGCTATCGCTGCGGCAACTGCAACGGCTTCTGCGTCCAGTTCCTCGACCTGGCCCACATGTTCGGCAAGATGGGCAACGAGACCGTCCGGGCGATGGACCACGGGAAGATACCGTTCGACATCGTCGAGAACGCCATCTTTGAGGGTTGGGTAGGTAAACCCTACATAGACCGCGTGTACGCTTGGTACCGTTCGAAGGGGGGCCGGCGCCTTGAACGCCAGAACCCTTAACAACCGGTGGGTGCGCTTCGCCGTCGTCCTGGTCGTTACCGCGGCCATATTCGTGACGGCGCGGGTAGTGGTCGTCGGCGGGCTCTTCGTCGGTCTCGCCGTTTGGGCCTTCTTCCGCTGGCGCGCCGGCAAACGGGGGCTCGCGTACACGCTCGGGGTGGCTGCTGTTATTTTCACCGGCTTGTTCGGCTTCGCCCAGTACGAGGCGTTCAAGGTCCGGGGTTTCACGCAGCAGAATCTGGCGGAGTTGATGCCCCTCATCCCGAACGGGACGTACGAAGGCGAGGCGGCCGGGCGCAGGGGGCCGATAGTCGTCGAGGTGGCGGTCAAAGACGGCGTAATCGACCGGGTTGAGGTCGTGGAGGAGCAAGAGACGGTCTCGGTCGGCGGAAACGCCATCGACGACCTGACGGCGCGGCTCGAGGGCGTTGCCGACCTTTCGACGGTGGACGCCGTAACCGGCGCGACCTACACGTCCTTCGGCTTACTCAATGCGGTTAAAGACGCCCTGTGGGCGGCGGTGCCGGGCGCGCCGACGGTCTCGGGGCCGTCGAGGTTGGTATTCCGGGTACTGGCTTTTAACCTTAGCGGGATAACCCTGAAAACGCTGGCAATACTCTTTATCGCAGTGCTACTTCTCGACTACAGCATCGCGTCGGCGTTGGTCGAGGGGACAGGGCAGTCGCTCAACTGCTACGACTGCCAGACCTGCGTCGGGGCGTGCCCCGTCAAAACCGTCGAGGGCTATCTCTTCCCGATGGACATGGTGCTGGGGGCCCGGTTGGGCGACCACGAAAAGGTAATGAGATTGGCCAAATACTGCGTCGGATGCGCTAAATGCGCGGCCAAATGCCCCGTCGGGATAAGCGCACCCAGCGTGGTTTCGGCCACGGCGACGTTCTTGCGCAAATACGGTTATGAAGAGGAAGCCGAATTCTTCGAGGAGCGGGAGGAACTGGCCGAGGAAACCGCCGAGAAGGTTTAGATGGAAATTATTATTAAGAAAATATATATACTAATAGCGATAGTGGTAATCATAGTCTGTGTCGCCGGGCTCGGTTTCGTCGAGTTCTCCAGTACCGATACGTTCTGTTACCTGTGTCACTTCCACGAATCGTTCACCGGGCCCTGGGAGGCGTCGGCCCATTTTAAGGAGGGCGTCTCCTGCGCAGACTGCCACATACCGCACGACACGACCGGGTTTATCCACGCTAAATGGAACGGTTCACGCGACGCCATAGAAGTGATGAACTCGGACATCGATTACGACATTATAGACATCGTATCGCGGGTCCCGGATGAAGAATGCATCAAGTGCCATCGGGCGTATCGTGAAGACAACCTGTCCGCCGGCGAGGACCTGCCCTTCGAGATGGCTATAAAGGTAGATTCGCTCTATTTCGACCACGCCCGACACGCAGAGGTTACCGAGGTTTGTCTCCGGTGTCACACCCGTGAGAAAAGTTTCTCGGCGGTTAACTACATGACGTGCGGTTCGTGCCATTACGGGTTGACCCATACGTATCAGGAGAAGTACGACGTCCACGTCCCGTCGGCGGACCGCTGTTCGATTTGCCACACCGGGCGGGTACACGTACCTGCCGATTACGCCGACGGGCTGTACTACGGCGGGCTCTTCTTCTATAACGATTGTACCGCCGCCGGGCTGATAAGCGACGGCGTCCCGGCGAAAGGCGAAAATTGCGAGAAGTGCCATCCGCCCGTGCGGCCGGCGTCGGACGTCGGGAGGTAAACACGGTCCGTCAACGACGGAGGACCTAAATGCCGTACTATAATTATACGCCGATAGAACACGAGGACGTCGCCAACGAGGTGCTGGACGACAAGTTCCCGCCGGTGGCCCGTTTTCGCTTGCTATCCACCGGGCTAGAGCCGTATCACCGCCTGGCGGTCGTCGAGTGCGACGTCGTGGGCGACAAGGGCTGTATAGCCTGCGGCAGCTGCGTCGATAGCTGCCCCGTACTGCGGAAAGAGCCGGAACGGCTCGTGAAGACCGAGCAGCGTACGTCCATGGCCCTCGAGAACACGGTGGCCGACGACTGCGAGCAATGCTACGCTTGCGTCCTGGCGTGCCCCCAGGTGGATACAAACCTGAAGGACTACATCGTGGACACCCGGGTCCCGGAGGTCATCGGGCCGTCGCCGGCGATGACCTATCTCGATAAATACATGATGGCGGTCGTCGCGCTGGTACTCGGCGTACTCTTGGGGGTCTTCCTCGATATATCGCGCTTCTTAACGCCTTAAAAACGACGTAATGGGCCTTAACGCCGCGAAGGAGTCATATTAATGGCGGAAGAAACGGAAAAGGTAACGATAAATATAATGGGGCGGGAGTATGAAGTCCCCCATTCGGTAACGATACTGCAAGGGTTGGAATTCGCCGGTTACCAGGTAATACGGGGCTGCGGGTGCCGCGGCGGGATATGCGGCGCTTGCTCCGTAACCTACCGGGTCGCAGACGATTATCACCTGAAATCGGGCCTGGCGTGCCAGACGGTCGTCGAAGATGGGATGGAATTGGTTCAGCTCCCGTTCTTCCCGACACAGAAGGCCGTCTACGACGTAGGCGAGTTGGAACCGGACGGCGCGCTCCTACGCGGTCTCTACCCCGAACTGACCCGCTGCATGGGCTGCAACGCTTGCACGCTGATATGCCCCCAGAACCTGGAGGTTATGGAGTTCGTCGCCGCGGCGATACGGGGGGACATAAAGAAGGTCGCCGAGCTGTCCTTCGAGTGCATCCTGTGCCGGCTTTGCGTAACCCGCTGCCCGGCGGACGAGGCCCAACCACACTTCGCGATTTTGGCGCGGCGCTTGTACGGCTCCAAGGTACAGGGCAGGTCCGAACACCTCGCCCTCCGCGTCCGGGAAATCGAGGAAGGTAAGTTCAACGCCGAGTTGGACGAGTTGGATAAAACGCCGGTCGAAGTACTGACCGAAATGTATAAAACGCGGGACATCGAACCCCAATAAGAGGAAGATATGTTCAATACAACGACATACGTAATTGCATTCGCTCTGGCGGCAGTCGCGGCCGGCGCAACTTCCGGGATACTCGTGGTCAGCGACCAAACCGACGGCGTCTCGGATCCCCAGGACTTCGACGAGTACTATCGAAGCGCGTTGGAGGACGAAGAGAACGATTACGACTACACCTTCTGGGACCACGACACAATGGGCGAACCGACTTTCGCCGACCTCGCGCCCTATCGCATCGTAATGTGGGTTACGGGCGCGTCCGGCGAGCTACCGGCTTCGGACCCGCTGGGCGGCTCCATCACGCTCACGCCCGACGAACAGACGACGCTGGTGCAATACTTGCACGACGCGTCCGGCAACAGGGCTCTCGTTCTCTTCGGGCTTTACCTCGCGTGGAACTGCGTCGCCGACGCCCAGAACGAAGGGCAAATGTACAACCAACTCTTCAGCGACTACGTCAAACTCGATTACCCGAAGGACAACTTCGACAACTGGATCGAGTTAACGGACGACTGGACCGTGCGGGGAAAAAGCGCGTGCCCCATCTTCGAGGGACATACGTACGACGTCGAGTGGCGCCACTGGAAGAACTTCCCTGACCAACTGGACACGACCGGCGCCGGCCGGTGCGCCGTGTGGGTGGACGAGGACAACAACACGCATCACCACTGCGCTATTCGCTCGTCCGGGTCCAAGCCGGGCGGAACCTACCGGACCGTTTACTTCTCGCTGCCGCTGGAGTGCGTCGAGGAATACGACGACCGGGTAACGCTGGTCCACAACATGGTCGAGTGGTGCGGCGTCGAGACGGCCGCCGTAGAACCGACCTCGGTGGGGCGCATCAAGGCCGCGTTCCGGTAACCAGAACTAAATATTTAATGCCGCTTTACAAAATATACACCGTCGGGCACAGCGACCACGAGTTGGTCGATTTTTTAGCTATACTCAGCAGCCACGGCATCGAGGCCGTCGCCGACGTCCGGCGCGCGCCTTACAGCCGCTACGTCCCCCAGTTCAACAAGCGAGCGCTGAGGACGGCGCTGGCCGAAGCCGGTATCGAGTACTTCTACTTCGGCGAAGAGCTCGGCGGGCTTCCGAAAAGCGACATGGCCCGCGCCGACGCGATGAAACGGCTCGAGGAGATAAGGCTCCGCCCCGGCTTCGGCGAGGCCATCGAGGAGATTCTTAAACTCGCGGGAAAACGCCGGACCGCCGTGATGTGCGCCGAGGAAGACCCGGGCAAATGCCACCGAGGGTTGGTGTTGACGCCGGAACTCCAACGGCGGGGCGCGCGCGTCCTCCATATTCGGGCCGACGGGCGACTGGACGAGGCCGGAAACCAGATAGGGTTGTTCGGGTAGAAACGGTTAATAACCATGGGCTTCTTTGAACACATCCTTGAACCCGTCGGCGCTTTCGTCGTCAACGTAATCAGTACGTTGGGTTATTGGGGCATAGTCGTCTGTATGGCCATCGAGAGCGCGTGTATTCCCCTGCCGTCTGAGATAATAATGCCGTTCTCAGGGTATCTAGTCAGTACGGGCCGGTTCGACTTGTGGCTTGCGGGACTTGCGGGGGCGTTCGGATGTCTCGTAGGCTCGATAGTCGCGTACGCCGTCGGTTACTGGGGCGGGCGCCCGTTCGTGGAGCGATACGGCAAATGGGTACTCATCAGCCCGCGCGAGCTGGAGTGGGCGGACCGCTGGTTCGCGAAGTATGGCGGCGCGGCCGTCTTCTTCTCGCGGCTCTTGCCGATAATCCGCACCTTCATAAGCCTGCCAGCCGGCATTGCGCGGATGCCGTTTATACGGTTTTGTATCTATTCGTTCATCGGGTCGTTCCCGTGGTGCCTGGGTCTCGCGTACGTCGGCTTCGTAATGGGCGAAAACTGGACGGCCCTCCGAGAGTACTTCCACAAGTTCGACATCGTTATCGCGGTCGTATTAATCGCAGGTTTCGTCGTTTGGGTTTACGTGCATTTCAAACACCTCCGGCGGAACAAGAGGAGCGGAGCCGGGAACTCCGGCTGAACGGGTCGCCGACGTCGACAGCCGAGTATGTTTTCTTCCGGACGCTAATCGATTCCATACCCTATAATCCGTTTAGGAAAGTACTTTGTATAACCGTTTCGTCCTTGCTTTCTTCCTCCTATTTTCTTCTGCGCCGGGCGCTTCGCCCGACGGGAAAATTACCGTCGCCGAGATACGGACTTACGGTAACGAGCTTACCCGTTACGACGTAATCACTAAGTACTGCGCGTTCGCCGTCGGCGACCGATTGACCCAGACCGAACTGGACAAGCGGATTGAAAGAACGCGGCAGAACCTGGAAAACACTTTCTTCTTCAGGCGGGTTAACGTCTACGACCTGCCCCGGTCGGATCCGGACCGGGCGGTAATACTAGTCGCCGTACGGGAGCGGAGCCCCTGGTCGTTATCGGCCGACTTCTGGAAGGTAGGCATCGCGAAAGAGAACATAGGCGGACGTGCCCTCAGGATAGGCGCCACGGTGGGCGTCAACCGCCTCGAGTTCGACTTAAAGCAGCCCTGGTTCCTCGGTTCCGACTTCGTCTTCGGTGGGCGCGTCTTCTACGAGAACGACGACCGCATAGACGTGGAAAACTACGCCGCCGTTCCGGGCGAGTACTTCGGCGTCGAAGCGGTCGGCGCCGCCGGGGGCGTCGGCTACAACTTCAACTCGACCGACAGCTTCGGCGCGGAGCTCGTATGGGAACGCCGAAACTTCTACGATGAGAGTATCAAGACCGACCCGTTCGGGCGCCTCGGGGTCGGCGGCACGACGAACCTGGTCTCGATTAAACCTTATCTCGAGTTCAACCGCCGAGACATGGAGCGTACGCCTACGTCGGGTATATACGCGAAAATCTCGAGCGAATTCGCCGATAAATCATTGGGCGACTACACGTACCGTAAGGCGGAGTGCGACGTACGCTTCTACGTAACGCCCGGCGGTTTTTCGACCTTTGCCCTGCGAGGAGTAGGCGGTTATTCCACCGACTCCACCCCGTACTTCAAGCGATTCGGCATAGAAGGGCTGGAGATGCTGCGGGCGGTCGATTATAATAACGTCGTCGGTAATCGGATGCTGGTGGGCTCCTTCGAGATACGCCGCGACCTGTTCCGCCTTCCGGTGTTCGACGCGTGGTTCGTGGGCGCAGCGTTCTTCGACGCCGGGCGGACGTGGGACCCCGGCGAGCCGGTCGAGCTGAAGGAACTGGCGTACGGCTACGGCCCCGCCCTCCGCGTACACGTACGCGAACCGTTCGTCCTCGACGCGAGGGCAGAAGCAACGTTCTCGAAGGAGTTCAAAGGGTATCTGTCGGCCAGCCACGGTTTTTAACCGCGTCGGTAGGGGGTTTAAAATGGGGATAAAAGAAGATATCGCGCCGTCGCGCCTGTTCGACCTGTCGAAGACGGCGTGGGCCGATTATCTATGCGACCTGGAATGGCCGTGGGACGTACTGAAGTCCCTACACGACATCGCGTCGGAACTGGCGTCGGCAGATATACTCGGCGACGTAATGCCGGGGGCTCACATCATAGGCGACGTCGCGGTCGGGCCCGGGACCGTCGTCGAACCGGGGGCGGTCGTCAAAGGCCCGACCTACATCGGCGCCGATTGTGAAATACGGGCCGGCGCGTACATCCGGGGCGACGCGGTAATAGGCGACCGATGCGTCGTCGGCAACTCCAGCGAGGTTAAAAACAGCATAATGCTGGAAGGAAGCCACGCGCCCCACTACAACTACGTGGGCGACAGCGTACTCGGTCTGGACGTGAACCTGGGCGCCGGCGTCAAGCTCTCCAACTGGAAGATATCCGCCGACAAATACATCGTCTTCAGACACGGCGAGGAAGTCGTCGATACGGGTCTCAATAAGATCGGCGCGATTCTGGGCGACGGCGTCGAAATAGGCTGCAACTCGGTACTCAACCCCGGTACCGTCGTGGGACCGCGGACAATAATATACGCAAACAGCAATGTTCGAGGTTTCATTCCCGGCGGAAGCGTACTGAAACTAAAACAAACGCAGAAAGTCGTAAAAAGGCGCGACCTATAAAACGTTGCCTAAAAAAGTAAAATTGCCGCCTCGGATACAAGGTACTGACGGGATACGCCGCACGGTACTCCCGTCGGACGACCCGTCGCTGGTTGGATTGAGCCCGGCCGAGGCCTTCGTAGAACGGGACGTACTTACCGAAGAATTTATGGAGGGATACGCGTACGCCTTCGCCGGTATGGTCCGGGAACGCGCGGGAAAAGGCGCGCGCATCGTAATCGCCTGGGACCCGCGGGACCCGCGCGGACTCTTCACCAACGCCGTCGTCAAAGGCGTTCGGGAAGCGGGGTGTACCGCCCTGGTCGCCGGCGTCGCCCCCACACCTGCGGTACCGATGTACGTGGCGGCCGGGGGCGCCGAGGGCGGGATGATGATAACCGCCAGCCACAACCCGGCCGAACAGAACGGTATCAAAATACTCCTGGCGCCTACCGGGTTGAAGTTCCTCCCCGAAGACGACATAGGTTTAACCGAACGTATCGCCGCCCTGGATTGGGATGAGTTAACCGGAATCGAACCCGCCGGGGCCGAAAAAGACGTGAACGCCGAGGTTCGAAACCTGTTCGTCCGATTCCACTCCGCGCCGGAAAACGCGTGGCTCGAACCCGGCGGGCTCTCCAGGTTCGTCCTCGTCGTGGACCCCGCGCGGGGTTCGTACACTGGTATGGCCGCGGAAGTATTGTCGTACTGGGGTGCCGAGGTACATGAGGTCAACCGGGACGACGGCGACGGGCGCGTCAACCACCTGAGCGGCGTCGCCGACCTGGAAGGTTTCTCGAAAATCCCTATCGTCGATTGTACCAGCGGTAGGTGGAAGACGTATCCCGCGTTGGCCAAGACAGCCGAACTCGCCGGGACGCGTTCGGACGAACTCGAATCGGGTCGCAAGGTGCTGGCGGCCGCCGTCTTCGACTCCGACGGCGACCGCTTCTTCCTACTCGTCTATCTCCCTTCGTCCGAATCCATCGCCGTGCTGTCGGGCGACGAGTGCGCCATACTCCAGGGTAAGTTATTGGCGAAAAAGTACGGGAGGGAAATTGAGGGCGCGGCCTTCCTCAACACCGTCGAAAGCGACCTGGGCGTCTCCGACGCGGCGGCGGACCTGGGGCTTGCGCCGGCTCTAAAGCCCGTGGGGGATAAATGGATATTACTCGACGCGACGCGGCGCTTGTTGGAATGCGCAGGACGCAACGCACCGGGCGACGCCGATAGTCGATTCGCCGAAGCCGCCGGGGAAATCGCCAGCGGCGAACTAGCCGCGGCCGCCTCTATATCGGAAATACTGGAGGAAACGTTGCCTTATCTACCGGCCGCGTGCGACGAGGGTTTCCCGGGGCCGGCGCTGAGGTTCGCCGTAGGATGCGAGGAGACCGGGCACGCGATAACCTTCGGGTCGTTGGAGTCAGCGAACGGCCCGGCCCAACCGCCGGGGGGCCCGGTTCCGTTCGCCGCGGGTAATGGGCTCAAATCGGCGTTGAATACGCTGGCCGCCGCCGCGGAGATAATCGAGAACGCCCCGAATACTGACGATGCCCTACGTGAACTGGCGGACCCATTCGAACGGGGGTACAAAGCGAACCGGTACGTTTACTTCACCCGGAAGGAAAACTTATTCGAAGGTACGGAATTCGCGGCGGAGCTTCGGGACCGGCTTGAAACCGCCCTGGAGAAAGCAGCCGATGGGTTAGACATCAAGACTACGTACTTCCCCGAGGAACCGGAGATGGTCTACCTGGGTGTTTACGACAACGGTCGACAAGTCATCGCCGCGTTCGCGAGGAACTCGGGAACCGAGGATAAGAGTTGCCTCTACCTCCGGGCCGTAGCCGGATACGAAGACACGGCGGAAACGGTAATAAACGAGGTCTATCCATGGTTCTACGCCGGGCTGAAGGACCGGGACAAACGACGGGCTATACAGGAGTTGGAGGTCCTTCACATGCTCGCGGCCGGGCACCAGGTCCGCTTCCCGGAGGAAATACGTTCGGAGATGGAGATGATTCTCGTCGACAAGGAGGGTTTGTTGGAACGCGAGAACCTGGGCCTTAAACTCACGCCTTTAGGTTCTCTCGTAGCGGAGTTCATGGACTCGGAATAGCCCGTCCGAAGCCCCAACCCCTGGGCCACGACCAGGGGGACGCAAGCCGTCTTTTACCTATATCAGTCGAGAGAATACCTCGTCAGAGAGGAAGAGACCGCCGCGGGTTAAGCGGACCACACCGCAGTTATATTCCAACAGTCCCGCATCTACGAGGATTTCTATATCCTCACCCAGAGTATCCGCGACGTCAAAATCGTAATGCGCCTCGAAATCGCCGACCTCGACGCCTTCCAACATCCTTAGGCCCAGGACGAACGCGGTTCGCGCCTCCCGGGCCGGGTCCGACGGCTCCGGCGCTGTAAGTGGCCACCGCCCGACGGCGACGGCGTTCATATATACCTCTAGGCCGCGGGGGTTTGTATAACGCGCGCCGCCGACGTGTGAAGCCGCCGACGTTCCCAGGCCGAGATATTCGCCGTCGCGCCAGTAGTTGACGTTGTGGCGGCACTCGAGGCCCGGCTTCGCGAAGTTGGATATCTCGTAGTGGCGATAGCCGGCGGCCTCGAGAGCGTCCTTCGCCGCGTAGTACATTTCGGCAACCGTCATGTCGTCCGGTAGGTTTATCCTCCGCCCCCCTTTTACTATCGGCGCTTCAGGCCCAAGCTGAAGGCAGTAAGTCGAAACGTGTTCGGGTTCCAGGTCGATTACCCTCGAAACGTCGTTTGACCATCCGTCAAGGGTCTGCCCCGGCACCCCGTACATAAGGTCGACGGACACGTTATCGAAACCCTTAACGCGGGCCGCGTCGAACGCAGTTACAGCTTCGGCGCTCGTATGGAGGCGCCCCATCCACGCGAGAAGCGTATCGTCGAAGCTCTGTATCCCCAGGCTGAGCCTGTCCACACCAACCTCACGCAACGCGTTTAAGGTTTCGCCGGTCGTGCTTTCCGGGTTGGCTTCGCAGGTGAACTCGACGACGGCGGTCGTGTCGAACGACGAGGACACGGAATCGACTAAACCAACCAGCGAAGCTGCGCCGACCGCAGTTGGCGTCCCGCCCCCGAGGTATATGGTCTTGACGTTTGAATCTGGCGACGACGTCGAGGCCGCCCTCGCTTCAGCGGCGACCGCATTCACGTACTTAACGATTTCCGTATTTTCGCCGACGACCGAGCTGTCGAAGTCACAATATACGCAGCGGCTCCGGCAGAAAGGGACGTGAACGTATAACCCTATTTTTGACATAAGAAAAGCCCTTCGGGTCTGAAGGGCTTACTACCAACCGTTACCGTTCGTTACTACACGGCGGTCCTATCCCACCAATTTACGACACGCCACAGCTTCTCGCCCTTATCGTTGGTGTACGATTCGAACTCGAAGTCCACGAAACCTTGTGCAAGGTATCCGAAACTAGGATCAACCATAAGTAACAGGCGGATTTGAACGTTGTACGCCGTGAAGGTGGTGGCATCTGAGGCCGGGTCATCGATTTCGGAGGTCGTGAGTTTTAAATCGATGCTGTAGGCTTCGTCGAATATGTTCCCGATAGCATCGATTTCGTCCTCGTAACCCCAAGACGTCGGTATCGTATAATCACCCACCACCGTGTTGACGTCGTTCGGGTCGAAATAGAAAGTAAAGTTGGTTGAAAGACACTCTTTGTAGTCTTCTATATCGCGGGTCATGTATGCGTTCTCGATGTACTCGACGACGCCCGCCGGCGAACCGAGACCCGCCGTAGCTTCTTCTCCTTCGTCAGGCGGCGTACCGAATATACACCCGTTTACGACCAGGATGCCGACGATTACAGCAGTTCCCAATGCTACCCTGATGAGGCCATTTATTTTTAGGTTTTCCATATCGTTACCTCCGTAATGGCCTATGCAGGCCTTTTACCGTATAAATAATAAATTAAACCGGGCGGAAAGTCAAGTTAAACCGACCGCCCGCGTATCCGTAAGATTCGATAGCGAAACGTTACACCCCCACATACTCATTACCGGGCTCTGAAAAACCGAATTTACGACCCGTCGCCGCCGTCGTTAAGATTCGGCTCATCCCTATACGGTTTAACCGGAATATAGCGGTTCAAGGAGGCGGGGCGGAAGGGCCGTACGACCACGGGAGGAAAAACCCTTACCACTGATAGCTGGCCGACGCCGAGACGTTGAAGTAACTTTCGTCAGGGTAGGTCTTCGTTCGCAGGATTTTATCGTCAACCCTGAGCTGGTGAGAATTGACCGCGTTGAAGTTGACGTTGAAATCCTCGAATATCCTGTATATCGCCGACAGGTTTGTGGAATAATCGTCAGTCCGCCGCCAGGTCTCCTCCCAATCTGTCTCGTTCGGTTGCCACTCCTCGTTCCTCGAGAACGAAAAACCCACCCTTAACGTCAACGCGTCGGATACATCCAGCGTAGTCGACGGGTTCAAGGTATAATACTTCTTTTCCCTGTTGCTTCTGGATTTGTAGGGATAGCTGCTGTAGCTTACCCCGATTCTAGCGGTAAACATAACGTCGAACATATCGGAAAAGTCGTGGTCGACGGTCCCGGAGAAGTACCTATCGAGGAACTCGTTGTTTCTTTCGGGGTCGTTCTCGTACCTGTTGCGGTTCACACTCACGTAAAACGTCGGCGTCAGCCTCGTACCGTCGGCGACCTTAAAGGTAAAAGTATTGCCTATCGACGCGGCGGAGTTGACGGTGTTTTCGGTCACATAATACGGGTCGTCGTACGTATCCCTGTTGATGTTTAATTTCGTGACGACGTCGGCCCGGAGCGTATCGGTAAAGTCGTAACCGATATTGGAGTTCAGGTTGTTCGTTACCGTTCGGGCGTTGAGGGTCTCATCCAGAATATAATCGGTCTCCAGAGACGACAAATAATAGCTGAGGTGGAACGTCATGTCCTCACCTATGGACAGGTCCACATTCGACCGGAGCGTTTCCGAAATTTTATCGTATATATCGTTTACAGCATCCGGGTATACGAGCGGGTCAGGGAGTTCGTTATCATATTCGTACCGGCGCTGAGCCGAATCGTCGCGTTCGTATGAAATGTCGGTGGATACCTGGGGCGAAGGACTTATCGTCACACCGGCCGAGTTGCTGAGGGATCTATTAACCGAGTCGAAAATCCGGGACCCGAACGCCTTTTCGTAATCATCTTTATAAGGATAGTAAGTTTTAGAACGGTTGATGTTGGACGTGGCCTCGAACGTGAGCTCGCTGGCCGGCCGGTACGCGACAGAAGCCGAACCGTACCCCGATAACGCGTCTCTGGTCAACCCCAGTATCATATCGTCCCTGTCGGCGTTGAGGTTCACGTTGAGGTTCGTATCCAACGAAACGGAATCTGTGAGGTCGTTGGTGGAACTGAGCGAGCCGTTCAGCCGGTTCGTGCGGGTACGTCCTTTCCTGGCCGGAGGGTCCGGCTCAACACGCCAATAACTCGACCCTACGTACGTGCTTTTGTTAACGCCACCCTCATACGTACCGCTCAGGACCGTATTCGACGTCAAATCGTAATCGGTCCTGAGCGATATCCGTTTCGTCTCGCTGGAAGTATCGGTCGTAGGTTCACCGGCCACTATCGATTCCTGTTCTGATTTGCCCAGATATACGTCCATGTAAGTCCGAACGTCGTCGCGGAACGTGTACCTGAGGTTCGACGACAAAGAGTTTGTCACCGTCAGAGCCTTATACTCGTCGACATCGATTCCAGGCGGCCTGTAGTTGTAGTTCTTCGAGTTCCGGTACGAAACGCTTATGTACCAGGGCGACGCCGGGTCGAAATTAACCTGGGAGTTAACGCTACGGTTTTCTATGCTCCGTTTTTCCAAGGAGTTATATTCGTCTTTTAAACTCGTGCTAAAGTTGAAGTAAACGTCTTCGGTCAGGTAACGGGAATAACTTACGCTGCCGTCTATAGATTTTTTATTGCGCGAGGAACCGAACCCGAACGAATAATTCGCATTTTCGCCGTCGTCCTCGCCATCGTTAGCCCAGGCAGGGCCGACCGACGCCGTAATTACCGCGATAAGCGCTATTCTAATTAACGATTTCATCCAGAAAGCTTTCGCCGTCTAGTGGAGCTTCGGCGAGTAAAGCGGAAGCTATAGTATAACCCACGTCCGCCAGGCTCTCCCGCGTCCCCAGGTCTTGCGCCCCCGACCAACCGGGATACCACCCCACGAGCGGCGTCCGTTCGCGCGTATGGTCGGTCCCTAGCGTCGTAGGGTCGTTGCCGTGGTCCGACGTTATCAGGAGTACATCGCCGGGCTTCATTTCGTCCGTAATATCCGGTAGAGCGACGTCGAACGCCTCAAGTGCCGCCGCGTAACCGCCCGGGTCGTTCCGGTGGCCGTAAACCGTATCGGTGTCATTAAGGTTCGCGAATAACAGGCCGCAGAAACCCTCTCTTATTTGCTCGATTATCCTTCTAATCCCGTCCGCGTCCCCGGAAGTATGAACCGCTTTCGTTATACCGCTGCCGGCGAAAAGGTAATCGATTTTACCGACGGTTCGCACTTCGTAACCCGCGTCCGCCAACAGATCCAAGACCGTCGGCCCGGGTGGAGGAAGCGAATAATCCTTTCGTCCGCCGGTCCGACGGAACCGCCCCGGTTCACCGCCGAACGGCCTCGCGATTACCCGCCCGACGGCCAAATCGCCGACGAGTAACGACCGGGCGGTCTCGCAATACCCGTAAAGTTCCTCTTCCGGGACAACGTCGGTATGGGCGGCTATCTGAAAAACGCTGTCCGCCGACGTATATACTATCAAAGCGCCGGTCGCTATATGCTCCGGCCCCAGTTCCTCGATTATCTCTGTCCCCGAAGCGGGCTTATTGCCTACTACGTTCCTACCAGTAGCCGCCTTAAATTCCTCTATCAAAGCGTCGGGGAAACCCTTCGGGAAGACGGGGAAGGGCTTATTCAGCTTAAGCCCGGCTAGCTCCCAGTGCCCGCTGGTCGAGTCCTTCCCGGCGGCGGCCATGGTCAGCCGCCCGTAAAAACCGTTAACTTCGCCTTCCGGGCAAAAGCCGTATCCGGGTTTTACCTCCCCGAGCCCGAGCCTGCACAGATTAGGTAATCTGAGCCCGGTTTCTTCCGCCACGTGCCCCAGCGAATCCGCGTCGGCGTCGCCGTATTCGCCCAAATCCTCCTGCGCGCCGATGCCCACGCCGTCGAGAACGATAAGTATAAACCTATCGAACGCCCTATCCGTCCTCTTTTCCAAGCGCGGCAAGGCTTTCTTCAAAGCACTTTAAGGCTTTCTTCAAAGCACCTTGAGGCTTTCCCCAAAGTACCTTAAGGCTTTCCCCAAAGTACCTTAAGGCTTTTCAAAGCGCATTGAGGCTTTCCTCAAACGGTGAGCGCGCCACTCCCCTGTCGGTAATTATCGCGTTTATCAGACGCGCAGGCGTCACGTCGAAAGCCGGGTTATAAACCTCGACGCCGTCCGGCGCCGTCTCGCACCCGTCGAATCCTCGGACCTCGCCCGGCGACCGCTCCTCGATGGGGATGCCTTCACCGCTCGAGACGTTGAAGTCTACGGTACTCATCGGCGCCGCCACATAGAACGGTACCAGGTAATATTGGGCCAATATCGCCAGACCGAGGGTGCCGATTTTATTCGCCGTATCGCCGTTGGCCGCGATCCGGTCTGCGCCGACCACGACCGCGTCTATTCGGCCCTGAGCCATTACGGTAGCAGCCATATCGTCGCAAATCAGCGTAACCGGGACGCCCGACTCGCCCAGCTCCCAGGCGGTTAGCCGCGCCCCCTGAAGAAGGGGTCGGGTCTCGTCGGCGTAAACGGATATCCGTTTTCCCGACTCAACGGCGGCGTAGACGACGCCCAACGCGGTACCATAGTCGACAGTCGCGAGCGCGCCCGCGTTGCAGTGAGTAAGTACCGTAGCGCCGTCTCTCAAAAGTTCCGCGCCGAATCGCCCGAGCGAGCGGCACGACTCCCGGTCCTCTTCACGTATAACATCGGCTTCGCGCCCTAGAACGCCGTAAAGCCCCGGCGGCTCCAGGTCGCCGGCGGCCTCCGCCGCCGAGAGCATGCGGTCTATCGCCCAGAAGAGGTTCACGGCGGTCGGGCGCGCCGTCTTCAGGTATTCGGCGGTCTCGCCCAACGTAGCGGCGAAATCATCCTTCGGCGACGGAATTTTATCCTTCAAACCGAGTAGCAACCCGTAAGCCGCCGCGACGCCTATGGCCGGCGCGCCCCGCACGACCAACCGCCGCAACGCGTCGTGTACGTCTTCCGGCGTCCGGCACGTCAGATACGTAAACTCGCCGGGGAGCTTCGTCTGATCGATTAGCTCCAAACCGTCATCGGTCCATCTGAGTGTCTCGATTGGCATTTAAAAGCCCGGATTCCCCTAAATCCTGTAGGTAACGGAAGATACGCAAACGTTACACGGTCGCCGGGCAGTTGCGCGATTTTAAGTAGGTTTCGGTTACAAGTCAAGCGGTAATGCCCCGGTCGTACACTCAAACGCCGAACCCCTTGCGGTATAGCCGCGCCGGTGGTATTATCGAACTAAAAGAGACGACAAGGACATCAGGCTGTATGGTTAAAAAGGGAAACGACGACGGACCCAACACGAAAAAAACGACCGTCGACGGACGGCCCGTAGAGATACGCGCTGAACTGGACGAAAGGCCGCCGCTGGGGCCGGTGGTGGCCGAAGTACACATCAAAGCGCCGCTATACCCGCCGAGAGAACGAAAGGCGACCAAGGAATTCATCCGGGCACTATTGGCGGCCTATAAAGTCCGGGCGGCGGACGAGCCGGACGTAATCGTCGTAGAAGACGGCGACCGGGCGGTCGTTACGAGGAAAACGTCCGACGGCGAGACCGAAATCAGGTTTCACAAAACCGGCTCGTCGAAAGCGATTATGTACTGCGACGAACGGGAACTTTCCAACCTGCAGGCACTCGGGATACTCGACCGGGCGTCCGTAAAAAAGGATGAAGCTCATTAACAGAATCGGCGCCGCCGTGTGCGCTCACTGCGGCCCGGACTTCGCCTGGAGTTTGGCGACGGGCGTGTCGCGACGCCCGGTCGTCCTGACGTACCACCGGGTTCTATCGAACTTTGATAAAGCGATCGATAAGACCCAACGCGACGTTACGGAACGCGAGTTCCAGTTCCACGTCGAGCGCCTGCTTTCGCGAAGGCGACCAGTCCTGTTGTACGAAATCGTTTGGGGCGAAATCGGCGACGGCCAGGTCTTCGCCGTAACCTTCGACGACGGCTACGGCGATAATTACCGCACCGCCGCGCCGATACTCCGGCAGCTCGGAGTCCCCGCTACGGTCTTCGTAACGACGGACCCGGTCTCGGGCCGGGGTTGGCTCTGGTGGGACCGTCTCGCGAACGCGCTTACTCGGTCAATCGGCGGTTCCCTTTCAGTATTCGGGCGCGAGTACGAGATAAAAACGGAAGCCGACGTCTGGAACGCCCAGGCTGAACTTATTGGGATGCTAAAACGTTCGCCGGACCGGGATACGGTAATCGATGACATCGTAAAACAATCGGGTGCGAAAGACGAACCGCAACCGGGCCTCTATTTAACGTGGGACGACGTCCGAGCGTTGAGAGACGACGGATGGGAGATAGGCGCCCACACGAGAAGCCACCGGATACTGACGTCCGTGCCGCGAAAAGACGCCTTCGCGGAAATCGACGATAGCGCCGACGAAATCGAGCTGGAAACGGGTACCCGGCCCCGGTTGTTCGCGTACCCGAACGGCAGGCCGGAAGATTTCAACGGCGAGATAATAACCTATCTCAAAAAAACCGGGTTCGTCGGTGCGTGCGCGGGCGACGGGGGACCGGAAACCAAAGAACCTGACCCCTTCACCGTCAAACGAATAGGGCCGAAGGGCGGCGAAACGCCGTCTATCTTTCGGCTGCGCGTATCGGGTTTGTATTACAAACTAAAGCGGTAAAGGAGCGGCACCTTGGGCATCGGCTATTTCCAGGCAAGCAAAACCGATATCCTCGACGCGCGGGAGCTGTTCAACCGGGTCTTCGGCGCGTCGGCGTTGGAGGCGTGCTGGCGCCGGAAGTATTTCGAGAACCCGGCCGGGCAGGTAGTCGCTTTCGCGGCCCGCGAAGGCACCCGTCTCGTCGGCTTCTACCCGCTTCACCCGGCACTCTTTTCGATATTCGGAAACGAGACTCTGATATACCAATCGGCCGATACTATGACGGACCCGGCGTATCGCCGAGGAGGCGTGTACGGAACCCTCCGGAAAACGGCTCACCTATGGCTCGTAAAGGAAGGTATTCCGTTCACCTATGGCTTCCCAAACATCATTTCTCTTGCGGCAAACAAGCGGTCCGGCTTCGAGCTTGTAGGCCGATTAACGAGATGGGTAAAACCCGTCCCCGCCGGCGAAGGGGAACCGCTTCGGAAGGCCCTAAATTCTATCTTCCACGGCTTCTTCTCCGCGTTAAACTCGCCGCGGGACGTAAAACCGGCTGAAGAACTCGACCGCTTCGACGAACGCGTCGATGCCGTATGGACGAGGGTAAAAGATGACCTACGCATCGCGGGGGTACGAAGCGGCGCTTTCCTAAAATGGCGGTACGGTCACAGGGACGACGTGATTTCCGCCTGGATATCGAACCCGGAGAGGCCGGACGGATACGTCGTCGCCGAAACGACGCCGAAGGGCATATGGATACGTGACCTGCTCGCAGCACGCGCGAACGGGAGGACTATTCATTCGCTGCTCTCGGCGGTCGTGGAACTCGCCCGAAGTACCGGCGCGCGGCACGTCGTCTTTCCGGTTGCAGGCGGCGCGTATCGCGGACGTTTGCTTCGGGCCGGTTTCATTCCGGTCCCCGGCGGCGCGCCCCTGATCGAGTTCCCTCGGGCGAACCCGTCGCGGGAATGGCGCCGGGCGGCCAACTGGTACGCGAGCGACGCGGACAGGGACATGGAATGCGTATAGCCGACAACTTAGGTAAAGTTAACGAGAACATAGCCGCGGCGGCGGCCCGGGCAGGACGGGACCCGGCCGATGTTACGCTGGTCGTCGTGACGAAAACGCGGACACCCGACGAAATCCGCGAAGCGGCGGCAGCAAGCATCGAAACCTTCGGCGAGAACCGGGTACAGGAAGCCGCCGCGAAAATCCCGGAACTCGCCGACGTGCCGGTATCCTGGCACATGGTAGGGCATCTTCAGCGGAACAAGGTCAAGATGGCTCTGGAGCTGTTTGACGTAGTCCAATCTCTTGACAGCCTACGCTTGGCTGCCGAAATCGACAAACGGGCTTCGGCACCTGTTCCCTGCTTGCTTGAGGTCAATACCAGCGGTGAAGAGTCCAAGTTCGGCGTCGCGCCACCGGAAGTCGAAACCGTAATCAGCGGACTTACACAGTACCCCAACATCGACTTGCAGGGCTTGATGACAGTCGGCCCCCTGACGGCAGACGAGGGTAGGATACGGCGCGCGTTCGCCGAATTAGCCGGTCTGTTCGGGAAAGTGAAGACGGACGCTACCCCCCGGTTCCGCGAGCTATCGATGGGGATGACCGACGACTACGAGATTGCCATAGAAGAAGGCGCGACCATTATACGAATCGGCCGCGCCATATTCGGCGAGAGACCCTACTAATAGATTACAGTATCTCGAAATCCTCCGAGTGGGGGTTGAAGAGAAGACCTTCGGTCCGGCTTTTCGTGACGGCAATTGCGGTGGCGGCACCAAGTTTATCGTCGCCGCGAAGCTCCAGCCTCCAGAGGACGCCCCGGCCGATAGACTCAACATCATCGTGACCCAACCGCACCAGACGCTCCTTCAAACTCTCGGACATGATACCAGGTTTCGGGTGCACGAGTACGGCGACCATGTCGCCTTTCGAAACCGGCCGCGTCTTCGGGACTACCTCGGCGGTCTCCTTGTTCGGGTTGGCGAAGACCGTCGTCTCGCCGACCATCTTCTTGACGTACTCCACCGCCTTGCCTTCGGTTTTCGCGTCAACCCGTACCGTATAATAATCTTCCCGCTCGAGCGAAACCAAGTCGTCACCGTAGTCCATTTCGGTGGTAAGGGTCCTAAGGGCCGTAAGCGCCACACGGTCGGGCACCCGCAGGCTCACGAAGACCTCTACGTCGTACGTATCAGGAGCGTCGCTCACGGTAGTAGGGTAGCAAAAGTGGATGCGAAGGGCAAGCCATAATACTTTTCTCCGTCCACGTTCTAAAAACCGACTTTACTTCTCGTACCTCTTGAACATCGCCTTGACGATGTAACCTGCCATGTCCGGGTTCTCCTTCAGTCGCCGGGTACTGTACGGGTACCAATCCCGGCCGAAGGGGACGTAGATGCGTAGTTTGTGTCCCTGTTCGACGATGATATCCCTCAACTCCTGGTCCACGCCCAAGAGCATCTGGAACTCGTATTGCTCGGGTAGGGTACCCAGCTCGTCTATTATCGCGAGGGCCGCCTGGACGCGCTTCTCGTCGTGGGTCGCGATGCCGACGTAACAGCCGCCGTCGAGAAGTATCTTCAACGCGTAATCGAAGTTGGCGTTAATACAGGCCATATCCCGGTAGCTGACGCGTCGGGGCTCCACGTATATCCCCTTACACAAGCGGACGTTCGCCTTCTCGGCGGCCAGAGCCCGCGCGTCGGCGATAGTGCGGCGTAGGTACGCCTGGATGACGGCACCGACGCGTTCGTCGAAGTCGGCCCGGAGTTCCCGGTAGAGCCGGAGCGTGCCGTCGGTGCAGGTGTAGTCCTCCATATCGATTCGGACGAAGTTGCCGACGGACCCGGCTTCCTCGACGAGGGCCGCGACGTTCTCTTTACAGAAATCGTAATCCATCTTCAACCCGAAAGCCGTCGGTTTTATAGAAACGTTGGAGTCGAGGTCTTCGTCCTTAATCGTCCGCAGAACCTCTTTGTATCCCTCGACGGTCGCCAGAACCTTCTCCCGGTCGTCCACCTCTTCGCCCAGTAGGTCCACCGTCGCGCACATGCCGCGGTCGTTCATACGGCGGACGACGGCGACCGCGTCGGCGAGCTCGTCGCCGGCGATGTAACGGTCGGCTACGCGCCGCACTATCGGCTTCGGTACGAGCGGCATCGTCAGCTTTACCATCTCGTTGAACAGCTTCACCACGAACCCTCCGGTTTCACGCAATCGAACGGTTTATTATCCGTGACCGAGCCCGTTCTGTAAGACCCCTTAGGTCAATAAGTTACGCCCCACAACGGCTTTTTTCCAACCCGAAAACGGTCGTTAATTAATAATATAAAGTAATATATAATAGAGACTTACAGGTATCGCTCGATGAGTTATCCACAATCCGCCAACATCCCCTCACAAAGACTAGGCAGAACCCTAAAAACGTTTATTTTCCGGACGATACGGACTTTAATCTAACGAATACCTTTCGCGCTGCGAAAAAAGCGAGGTCGAAATCGTACGACAGCATCGGATTTTTTATCCTTTCGTCCCCGGTCGTCGCTCTACCAAAACGGCTCTGTCTCTCCCTAAACCCGGACGGCCCCACACCAGCTACCGGGACACGGTAAACAACTTCGATACCGATTTATTATTGTATATCGCATCGATAGCCTCTGCGAACAAACCAGTTACCGGGCACACCGTGATTTTATCCGACTCCTTTTCCGACGACATCGGTATCGTATCGGTAACCAGAAGCTCCTCCAGCGGGCTGTTCTTGATCCGCTCGACCGATTCGCCGACCAGAAGCGGATGGGTAATCGCCGCGCGTACGCTCTGTGCTCCCTCGCCCTTTATATACGCGGCCGCTTCGACCAGAGACCCGGCTGTGCTCACCATGTCGTCGACGATGATAACGTTGCGGCCCTTGACCTCGCCCACAATGCCCATCGCCTGGACGTCGTCGGCGCCTTTGCGCTGCTTATCGACGACCGCGAAGTGGGTCTTCATCGGCTTATCGTTCCCGGCCGCAAGCTCCTCCAGGGCCAGGGCGAAGTGCCGCGCCGGTTTCACGCCGCCGATGTCGGGCGACGCGATGGTGATGTTATCGAGACCTTTCTCGTATATCGATTTCAGGAAAATCGGCTGGGCAGTAAGATTGTCCACCGGGACATCGAAGAAACCCTGGATTTGCCCGGCGTGCAGGTCCATCGTCAACACCCGGTCCGCGCCGGCGGTGGTCAACAGCTCGGCGACCAGTTTCGCCGTAATCGGCACCCGCGGTTGGTCCTTGCGGTCTTGCCGCGCGTATCCGTAGTACGGGATTACCGCGCAGACGCGCCAGGCCGACGCGCGCTTGAACGCGTCTAGCATTATTAACAGCTCCATCAGGTTCTGGTTCACCGGCGGACACATCGACTGGATAACGAAGACGAAACGACCTCGGACGTTCACCTCGATTTTGACCGAAGTTTCGCCGTCGGGGAAGTCAACGATAGTACAGTCGGAAACCCCGGCCCCGAGACGCTCGGCTACGTCGGCGGCAAACTCCGGTACCGACCTTCCCGCGAATATCAAACGCTCCTCGTTCATCTTCCCTCCGAATCTAATAGAACCGACGCGACCCTTTTTTAGGCCTACTTATACCTTTTTTTCGACTATTTCACAACCGGAGAATTAAAAGCCGTCGCGCTCATCGACCGACAACTTCGTTATACAAATCGCAGTACCGGCGCACCATATCGCCGACGGTGAAGTCCGAGAGTACGCGCCGCCGACCGGCCTCGCCCATCGCCCGGCGCGTCCCGCCGTCTTTTAACAACTTTGCGAGTTTGTCGGCGAGGTCGCCCGAGTCGAAAGGCTCGAAGATGAAACCGGTCTCGCCGTCCACGACGAGTTCGGGGTTCCCGCCCGTCCGCGACGCGGCGACCGGCAGCCCTGAGGCCATCGCCTCCATTATAGAAATAGAAAGGCCCTCCGAATAGGAGGGCAAACAAAATACGTCCGACGCCGCCAGCACCGCCGGAACGTCGCCGCGAAAGCCCGTCAAACGCACGACGCCGCCGAGGTCCAACCGAGAAACCTGTTCGGCAACCTCGTCTTCCCGCGGCCCCTCGCCCACGTAAAGGTAACGAACGTTCGGGAAGTCGGGATGGAGCGCGGCCGCGGCTTCGGTCAGCTCCCGGTGGCCCTTGCGGTCCACCGAACCGACCAGGGTAACAACTACGTCCTCGGGTGAAAACCCCAAATCCGCTCGTACGGCGCGGGCGTCGAATTCGCCTAAAAACGGCTCCGGGTCTATCCCGTTTGGGATACGCCTTATTCGTTCGGCCGGGACGCCGCAGTTCTCGTACAGGTCGCGGTCGATTTCCTCGGACACAGCGACGTTCACGGTGAAGAATTTTCTGAGTATATAGTTGTAAACGCGGGCCGGCAGGTCGTTTTTGAACTCGAAGGTCGTGCCGTCGAGGTTAATCTGGCCGTGGTGGGTGGTTATCGTCGCAGTACGTCCGTCGCGCCCGGCAATGCCGGCGGCCATGTCGGCCCGGCGCGTGTGCGTATGGACGATATTTATGCTGTTCTCTCGGATTATACGCCGGTATCGGGCGACGGCGCCCACGTCCCACTTGGATTTGACTTCGGCGTCGAAAACGACAATGCCGGCGTCGAGGAATCGTTCGACGTAGGGTTGGGAGGCGGGGAAGGCGGCCAACACGTTTATGTCGCGCTCCCGAAGACCTTTGCACAATGCGAGAACCGTCGCGAGGTTGCCGCCCCACGACGAGTAATTGTGGGCCATCAGTACGCTGAGGGTTTCGGGCATTAGTTGGTTTTTAAACGGACGTTCGCGTTATTATTAACGTAGAATTCGCCGTTAAAAAGGAGCTAATTAGGGTTTCGGACGAACCGTGGAACCGTGGAACCGTGGGGCTGACTCCTACTCATACCTCCAAACTATCACCCTCGTCGGCTCATTGGTCCTGGGGTAATAATACTCGGAACGGAAGACTTCGTTCTCCTTCGCGACGGTCAGCGTGCCGCCTTCTCCCTCGTAAACACGGCAAGGGATGTATAACGAGTACTCCTCGTAATCGCCCGTGTTCACCGGCGCGTCGCCGAACCAGAACGCGTGCTGGACGAAATAGTCGACACCGTTTTCGACCATGTACTCCTCCAACTCACCCCGGCGCAGATACTCCTGATATTCGAAATCGTTGACCATCCCGTCGAGGTTAATAGTCGTACGGTCCGAGTAGTATCCGAAAGCGCCGCAGTCCTTCATCGCGAAGACCGCGTCCTCGGGCGTACTCTCACGGGCCCATAACGCCGCGTCGTATATCCGCATCATGGCGCTCCGATTGACCCGCGAAAGGGAGAAAGCCTGCAGGCCAACCGCCAGTACGCACGCCAATACGAATACGACGAACGCGAACTTCCGCCGCCCGCCGTTGGGCCTAATCGCGTTATAAATCAGGACGAATAAACAGGCCACGCCCAAAATAATCACGGACAGCGTAGAAGCGAACGCGTACGCGAACAAAGCCCACTTCACGAACACGAGGAAGAAGACAAGAATCGCTGTGGCCGGTATTACGAAAACCAGAAGTGGGTAACCGAAACGTTTACGCTGCTCTTCGGTTACGTATTTCTTTCCCCGTAGTATTATAGCGGTAACAAGGGCTGCCAGGACTCCGGCATAGTATTCCGCCGTGTTCAACGTTAAATAACGGAGGTTAAACCCGAGCTTCGATAAGTCCCATTTAACCTTCATCATCGAACTTACGGTCGCAAAAGTTCCGAAGTTGTGGTAGTTCCAAATCAGGAACGGCGAGAGCGCCAGGACCGTAACCAGGCCCGCCAATATAGCGCCCGAAAAGGCCCTCCAGAACGCCACTCGGTCAACCGCACCGTAAATAACTAACGCGACCAGCACGGCCGCCGGAAAGACGAACGCGTCAAGCCGGGCCAACACTATTGCCGCGGATAGAGCACCGAGGACGAGGGAATTTAAAAGCCAACTCCCCGTCGAAATCCCCCTGAACAACTTCGGCATTAAATAGAAAGTAAGCAATAAGAGGAAGATGAGCAACCCGCTCTCCATGCCGACGGTGAATATGTGGAAAAAACGCGGGTACAATACTACCAATAAAACGGCTGCTACTAAAAACGGGTGTAGTAATCCTTTGAGTATGTTCTTAATCAAAACGAGCGAACCCAACAAAAGGAACGCCTGCAGGACCACCGTCGCCCGGGCAAGCCCGACCAAACCCAGACCGGGGAACGACGCAAGCCCCGTAAGTACCAACAGCCAAAGCGGATGGAAACCGTTCGTCTTATGAAGGCCGTCGAACGTAGCGCCGTTCCCGTCGGCGATGTTTTTCGCTATTTCGAGGTAATAATATGCGTCGTCAAACTGGACGTTGACGATCGTCCGCGGTTTGTGGAACGCGAACTGCACGGCGTAAAAGAATATCAGGGCGATAACAACCCATACAACGAAGTTAGCCTTTTTCTCCAAAAGACCTCCTGCCAGAACCGCCGCCTTGACGCTTTTTCGACGCAGATCGCTTTTAAATGTTACTACCGGTGTCAGTAGAATTTAACGGCCGCGTAGCCGACGACCTGGTCATAATCGCCGGACGCCTCGCCCGAGTTCGTGTATTCGATTACTTCGCCCCGTTCGGCGCCCAACGCCCGCGCCGCGACCATACCGACGGCCGCCGGCCAGACACCGCACATCGTTATACGGTTTTGCCGCACTACTTCCACGAGCCCGGCGGCGTCGAGTTTTTCGACCTCTGCCAACGCCATTCTATCCAGACGTTCGGCCTCGGTCGCGCTGACATAATGGCTCATATCACTGGAGACGACGATTAACACTTCGTCGCCCCGCTCGCTCGCAGCCGCCGCTATACCCTCGCCGAATTCAGCGAGGGTCTCATCGTCCATAGCACCGAAAGCAATCGGGACGACTTCCGCGTCGGGGTTAACGTATTGGATAAACGGTAAAACGACCTCCAGCGAATGCTCTTCGAGGTGGGCGCCCTCATCCGGCTCGATGCCGGGGCAGTGTTCGAGGATCGAGGCCGAGAGCTCCGCGTCGACCGATACTTCGCCCAAGGGCGTCTCCCAGGCTCCGCCGGGCCACAGAGCGTAGTCGGCGCCGGCGTACGTATGTTTCGGCCCGAGTAAGACAACCCTGTCGGGCACGGTGGCGGCGGCAAAAAAAGCCCCGCACGTCCTTCCGCTGTATACGTAACCGGCGTGCGGTACCATTCCGCCCAACGCCTTTTTCGGTCTCCGTTCGCCGATACACGCGGCGACGGTTTCCGCCAACGCGTCCCGCCGCCCGGGGTAAAACGTCCCGGCCACCACGGGCCTGCGCGTACCCGTCATTCCGTTATCTCCTCGATAAAAGCCGATATCTCGGCCAGTTCGCCGTCAGTTATCTTACCGTCGGCACCGGCGTCAAGTAACATATCCGCCAATTCCCGCTGGTCTCTTTCCGCCGTCCCCTCCAGCTCGTCCGGTATCCCCGATAAGATTCCCTCGAATTTGCGGCGTTCTTCTACAGGTACGCCGAAACTCGCCGTCCGGTGCTCTAAAATAATCCTCGTTACGGCTCCGTTGAAGGTTATTTCGCCGCGAAACGCCTTCAAGACCGCCTGAGCGTCGTACGTCTTCGAGAACGTCAACGCAAAAGCGACAACAAGTGCTACGGTGCCGCATACGACGACTACGGCGGCCACACTACCTAAGTGCCGGCTCTTTCGTTCTTTCCCTACCATGTGTGCGCGTCTTCTAAATACCTAACTGATTATAATAGCCGCGGTTTCGACGGTCAACGATAATCAACCCCGTTTCCACCGTTTGGGTGCCTCCGAGGCACCGCGTTATTACCGGATCTGCCGGCCGAAGAAAAACGTCCAAAGGCGTAACAGAAACCGCCTTTTCGGCACCAATAGAGTGCGCGAAGGTTAGGAAACTGAATACTACTTGACTTCGGCCACTTTTCCGCTTATAATTAATAATAGTCGATGTGTAAAGTACCGAATAAGGAGAATTAATAAATGATGCTGAAAAACCTAATGATAATGGCGTTAGTATCGGTCTGCTTATTTCCGCCTGCTGTGGAAGCCGAGACGAACGACGTACCGGAGATGATCTGGTTGACGTTAGATCCGGGCGGCCGGCCGGGCGGTATGGGCCGGGCGTTCGCCGGCGTGGCCGACGACGTAAACTCTACGTACTGGAACCCCGCCGGATTGGGCAACCTGGAGATGAACGAGATAACCGTAATGCACCAACCCAGGGGCGTAGAGGGCCTCGACGGGATGTATTACGACTACGTCGCCTTCGCCCACCCGACGAAGAAATACGGAACGTTCGCCTTTAGTACGGTATTCCTGGACGCCGGCACATCGGACCGCACCGACGAGCAGGGCCGCATCCTCGGGACTATCCATTCGTACTTTTTCGCGCCGTGGTTTAGTTGGGGGTATCCATTACTCCCGTCCCTGTCGGTGGGCGCCAGCTACCGTATAGCTTACCAGCACCTCTCCGACGACGAGGGCGCTACCGATACCGCTCACCTCTTCGACTTCGGGATATTGTACAAGACGCCGCTGCCGAGGTTGGACCTTGGCGTTTCGTTCTCGAACATCGGACCGAGTAAAACGCGGACTACCTCGTCCGAGAAAGAACAGAAGATACCGATGCCGCGGATGTTACGTACAGGCGTCTCGTACAAGATTCTCGAGGATGACCTTAACGACCTGCTGGCGACCTTCGAGATGTCGAAGCTCTTGATGAACCTGGGCGACGGTTTCTCCGACGAGTTGGCCCAAGCCGTTTACTCGGGCGGGGGCGAGTACTGGTACGCCGACATCGTAGCTGTCCGCGCAGGTTACTACTACGACAAGACCGGCGAGATTACGGGAATCAACCTCGGTTTCGGCGTTGCGTATTACGGGTTCAGCTTCGACTACGCAAGGGTTCACGAGGGCGACCTGTTCAGAGATAACCACCGCTTCACCGTAGGTTACAAGTTCTAATCCGATGACGATAAAGTTCAGGGATTCGACCGGACTTCGCCAGGGCCGGGGGAAGGTCCTCCGGCTTTTATTATTGGCGTGGTGTGCCGCCGCTTGCCTGGGACCAATCCGTACCGGCACGTTTAAAATACCTTTCCCCGAAAAACCCAATACCGCCGACGTAACGAAGAAGCTGGAACTTATCGGCACGTTCGGCGAAAAAGGTTCTTCGGCCGGCCAATACCTCGAACCGAAAGGGCTATGCTTCGATTCCGACGGAAATTTATACGTCGTTGACCCTGCCAACGCCCGCGTAACGGTGTTAGACTCGTCGGGCGAACCTATCGACACCATAGGGCACTTCGGGTGGGACGGCGACGGTTTTGTCCGTCCCCGCGACGTCGCCGTCGACCAGGAGCTTTATATATACGTATCCGACGAGGATCGAAACGTAGTCCTACAGTTCGACGCGTACGGTAAGTTCCTGAAAGCCATCGGCGGTGGAAGCGGCTCCGCCGAGCTCTACAAACCCTCGGGTTTAGCCGTAGATAAAATCGGCAACCTCTGGGTATGCGATACGGGCAACCACAAGATAAAGGCCTTCGATAACGCCGGGCAGGTAGTGCGCGAAATCGGCGGGTTCGGTTGGGACGAAGGTAGGTTCAACAACCCTTCCGATATCGCGATCGACAGGCACGGGCAAATCTACATCGCCGACAGCGGCAACTCGCGGGTTCAAGTATTCGATAAATTCGGCAACTTCCTACTCGCGTTCGGCGGGCGCGACGAAGGTCCCGGCCAGATGAACTTCCCGTCCGGCATCTGCATGGATTCGAAGGGTAACGTCTACGTTACGGATACCGGAAACGACCGCGTCAAGGTTTTCCTATTCGACGGTTCGGTCTTACTCGCCGAATACGGGTACTACGGTACGTCCGAGAGCAGGTTGAATCGGCCGACCGGCATCGCCGTGAACCCGGACGGTTACCTCTTCGTCGCCGACACCTTTAACGACGCGGTTAAATATTTCTCTATAACGCACGAGACGGTACGGCTCGAAGCGTGGCATTTCCCGAGGATGGAACCAGCCGACTACGAAGAACCCACGAACGAACCGGGTAGTACCGAGACATTAAGCGACCGCTTCGACGAACTTTGGAAAGAAACCGCGCCGCCGGACGAAGAAGAAACGCTGCCCGAATAAGTAACTGATACTGTAGGGCCCTACGACGGCGGCGGGACTTCGGTAAAGGCGAAAACGAGCAAAGGCCGAAACCCGCGGAAAAACGCCCCTGTTATCGACAGGGGTTAATTTTTAGTTTTGCCGAAATACCTGATACTATTCCTTATCGTCGTCGGAAACGTCGCGCGGGCCGACGAAACGGTTTCGGGCGCCATCAGCGTCTCCGAAGGGTCGTTCGTCATAGAAACGCCTTCGCCGGGCGAAGAGTACCGGCTACCCCACCGGTTCCTATTCGACGTTTCCGAGACCGTAACCTGCGGCGGCGAACTCTGGTCCCGGGGGACCGATTACGTCGTTAACTACGACGACGGTTTAATACGTCTCGTACGCCCCGGGCCGTACGACTCCCCCGTCGAAATCAACTATTCGTATCTCCCCTACTTCCAGGACGAGGCCTACACGGAAGCCTTCGAAGGCGCCGAAGAGGCCGCGGCACTCGAACGCATACGGGAGGGCGGGCTGTCGGAATCGTCCTTCGAGATATCCGGCTCAAAGACCTTCACCGTTTCCGGCGGGACCGATAAAGACGTAAGTCTGGACCAATCCCTGCGGCTCTCGATAAACGGCAACGTCGCGGATAAAGTCCGGGTAACCGGCGAAATTTCGGACCAGTCGCTCCCGGTCGAGGAGACCGGCGCCACCGAAGAAATATCCGAACTCGACAAGATTTCGCTTCGAGTCGAGACCCGAAACCTGGCCGCTACCTTCGGCGATTTGGACCTTTCGGTAAACGGCAGCCGCTACGCGTCTTACGAAAAGCGCGTTATCGGGCTTCACGGCGAAGCCGACTACCCCTCGATAGAGATAGACGGCTACGGCGCCAGGTCCCGGGGCCGCTTCGCGACCAATGAGTTCTACGGCATCGACGGCGTGCAGGGGCCGTATCAACTTACCGCGGAAGGCACTGACGATATATTGATATTACCCGGAACCGAACACGTCTGGGTGAACGGCGTCCCGAAGGAAGAGGGCGAGGGCGCCGATTACATAATGGACTACGATAACGCCGTCCTGTCCTTCACCGAAAAGACCGTTGTAACGTCCCTTGACCGCATCGTAGTCGACTTCGAATACTTTACCGAGAACTACCGCCGCGACTCTTTTGGCTCGAGCGGCGGTTTCCATCTCGCCGCCGACCGGTACAACGTCGGTTACGTCTACGCCCATGAAGGCGACGACATAACCGACCCACTGTTCGCCCCGACCAAGGAGGAGATGTATAGCCTGATACACGCCGGCGACGACCCGGAGAGGGCGCGCACCGTCGCTACCGACGACGAAGGAAACGTCATTTACGAATACTTAGGGACCGGAAACGGTTCGTACACCCGCGAGTGGAACCCGGACAACGGCGAATACGTTTACACGTTCGTAGGCACTGGAAACGGTGACTTCGACCCCAAGGTAGTTATGCTCCCGCTTCCGGTCTCCCACGATGTCTTCGACGTGACATTTGACCTGGCGCCCGTGTCCCTTTTGCAGTTCACCGGCGAGGGTGCCGTCAGCGAATACGACGCCAACACCTACTCGCCTCTGGAGGACGACGATAACGCAGGCGCCGCCGGGACGGGCTCGGTTTCGATTCACCTCCACTCCATCGGACCCATAGGCGACACTCTCGAACGGTTAACCGTAACCGGCTACGGCGAAAGACGGGACCGTAACTTCGCGTCGTTGGAGAGGAACGACCCGGTCTCCTTCGCCCGGGAGTGGGACATCGCCGACGAGACGGTTGGACTTTCCAAACCGCCCGAGTACCGCATGTACGGCGGCACGTTATCCGCCGCGCGAGGCCCGTTCTCGGGTTCGGTCGGCTCAGGCACGATGGGCATCTTCTTCCCGCGATTGAGCGCGAACGGTTATTCCGACATAGACACGACCAGGTACTACGGAGGATTAAACGTCTCTGAAAACCCTGTCCTATCAGGCAGTTACGAGATTAACGTATTGAGCGAAAAAGGCGTCCGGCGGAAACCGGTTGACGACGGCTTCAAATATAAATACTACGAAGCCCGCGATACGATAGACCTCCGCGAGCAGACGGGCGAACTTAATCGGAAAACGTGGCGCTTCGTCCCGTACTGCAAGCTATACGAGAGAAAGAAGGCCCGGGACCGAAATCGCGACGGCAATCTGGACGACGGCCTCCACGAATACGAGGGCGAGGTCGGTACCTCCTTCGCGCCGACCGCCGGTCTATCCATCCGCTACGGACACGCGGAAGGGCGAGGCAAGGAGGTCTCGGGCGGTACCTTCGCGCCGTACTACGTAAGTCGGACGGAGGAAGCCGGTCTCACGTACGGCAGGTCAGGTCTCCTAAACGTCGGAGCCGACTACACGAGGATACGAAAATCCTTCTCACCGGGCGCCGAAGAGACCGACGCCGCGACCGACGTGGGGAAGGTCAATGTCCTGTATACGCCCTTTGACCGCATGATAACCGCCAGACTCCGCTACGAGGCAGACAGCTCACAGAGTTTCGAGCGCGAGGAGTACTTCGAAGTCGCGCCCGACGGCGACGGCGACTATATCCGATACGAAGACCCGGACAATCCGGGCCGTTTCATATATATATACGACCCCGACGACCCGGACGCCATCTGGGTAAAGAGATACAGAAACACCGGACTTACGTTTCCGACGACCGAAGCCGAACTGCTGGCCGATTTTTCCCTCGAACCGTACCGGTGGTCCGAAAGACGAAGGGAGATTTCGCCGGGCGCCGGGTTCTGGCTGAGCTTCTTTTCCGTCGAGACGTATCTGCGCGTCCGTGAAAAATCGAAGGGATCCGATAGGCTGGGCGTTCTGACTTTTACGAAACGCATGAACCCCGACACGGTAATCGGCGGTCTCGACCAACGCTATACCGTAAAGCTGTTCCCGATTAACCCACGATTTACTCTTAAAACTGTTTACTCCGACTACGAGAACCTCGACCGCTCGATCTCGTACCGCGAGTTGTTGAGTCGACGCCGTTCATTTTCCGTAGAAGCCCTCTCGGAGCCGGTCAGGCGGGTCTCGCTGCGGGGCGAAGTGGAGCGCCTCCGCGACAAGGAGACCGAAACCGAGGAAAATATTCCCGCGCCCGACGTGAAGACGGCGACCGAGTGGCGTTTCGTCGCCGAACCGGGGTACCATTTGACCGACCTGTGGGAAGTGAAACTCGCCGGCGAACTCGCCCTCCGACGCGAGGACGAAAACGGCGTCGGGACGGACATAACGACCAAAATAATAACGCCTAGCACTATCTACCGCCTAAAGGGGTCGGGCACCGTCTCCGCCGAATACGAATGGGAACGTAACGACGTCGCCGGCAGCACAGCGAGCGACACGCTGCTCTTGAGGATTCCCGGGACTACCCACCGATGGGAAGTCGAAGTGTTCAAGGGCGTAGGCGAGTACGTTACGCTGATACTCACTTACAGCGCCGAGAAGGAACCCGAAGACGACGTGGAGCACCGGGGACAGGTGGATTTGCAGATATTGTTTTAAAGGTCTTGTATGCGTAAAGCGATATTTATTTTATTCATACCGGCCATAGCCCTAGGCGGCAGCCTAACCGTAGTCGGCAACGAATCGGTACCAACCGGTGAAATACTGGCGGCCGCCGACTCCGCGGCCGAACCCGACCTCACAGCGGTCGAACCCGACCTCACAGCGGTCGAACCCGACCTCACAGCGGTCGAACCCGACCTCGCCGCGGTCGAACGCCTGTACGATTCGTACGGATACCTCGACGCCGAAATCGAGTTTTCGGTCGACGGCGGTACGCTGGCGATAAAAGAAGGGCCGGTTTACCGTTTAGCGGCCGTATCGGTCGCCGGTGAAATACCGTACTCAGCGAAGGAAGTCGAAAAACGGCTGGATATCGACCGAGGTAACCCGCTTTCTATACAGGCCCTTAAACGCGGTCTCGCGGTAACATTGGAAACCCTCCGCGACGACGGGTATCTCGAGGCCGGGGTCGAGTACGAGGTAAACAAAAACCCGGCGACCGGAACCGCCGACATAGCCTTGGAATTCGGCGTCGGCCCTTTATACACGGTTGGCGAAATCGAATTCCTGGGGGTGGGTGCCTTTATCGAAGATGAACTACGGCACCGCATGGACACGAGGGAAGGAACGCGTTTCAGCGAAGCCCGGTTGGGCGCCGACATACTGAGCATTCTGGACCTTTATCGGGAAAACGGGTACCCGAACGCCACAGCCGTCCCCGGCGGTTTCATACTGGCCCGCGAGTTTAAAGCCGTTGACTTCATGGTTTACGTGGACGAAGGCCCAAAGGTCGTCGTCGGGGACATATTTGTTTCAGGAAATAGACGGACCCGCGACAATGTCTTACGCCGTGAGCTTACCCTGGAGCCGGGCGAACCTTACGACGTCTCGGACGTGCGAAAAAGCCGCCGACGTATTTACTCGCTTAAGTACTTCATCGAGCCGCCGAAGATAACCGTCGTCGACCCGGCCAACGGCGTAATCGAGGTACTCGTCGAGGAACGGCGTACGTACGCGATATCGGGCGCGCTGGGATACGAACCGGCGACAGAGTACGCGTCGGCCAACTTGCTCGGGTACGTCTCGGCGTCGATTCATAACCTGTTGGGGACGGGTCGGGACATCGACGTCGGGTTTTCTCGGACGGGCGAGGATAACCTGGACGCGAACGCCGCTTACCGGGAACCGTGGATCGGCGGCGTCGACCTGTTCGCCCGACCGGAGGTCGAGTATCGGGAGAGGACGACCTACCGCCGGGTCGAGAGCGAGCTGACCCTGGGCACCCGCCCCCTCGAGGGCCTAACAGTTGCGGCCGGCGCCGGGTTCGGCCGCGTCTGGGAGACGAACCCGTCGCGGACCGTCAAGGCGATAGGCCGTACCGAGTACGATACCCGCGACTACTTTCCCAACCCCCGGACAGGCTGGGAGATATCGATCGACGCCGAAGGCCGTTTCAAAGAGTACTACGACGACGGCTTCCGGGACTTCGTTCCGGCGGTCGAGCTGGACGCGTGGCGCTACTTTCCCGTAGCGCGGTACGTGGCGATCGCCGCGCGAGGGAAGGCGGCCGGCGTCTTCGCCACCCGGTTCACCGACGACGAATACTTTTACTTGGGCGGGCCGAGGGACCTCCGCGGTTTCCGAAATGAACAGTTCCCGGTCTCCCATTACGTTCTAGGGACCCTCGAGTACAGGTTCCTGGTCGGGCGCGACGGGCGCTTGTTCATCTTCGCAGACGGGGCTTATCGGCGGCGCCGGGGCGCTGATGGAACCGATGACGGCTTCGAGTTAGGCTACGGCGCCGGCTTCCGCGCGCCGACGGCCCTGGGGATATACGGCGTTGATTTCGCCGTACGGGCTGGCGACAGCCCCCTCGACGGTAAGATACACGTTACGGTTACTCAGGAGTTTTAAACGAAAAACGAGTCTGCGATTGATTAGAGAGTATCGAACCCCAACTCCATCTGCCCGTCCCTCACTTCGCCCACCGGCCGGCAAACTCCGTCCAGCGTAACGTACTCCAGGACGAGGGGCCGGGCGCCCAGCCTTAAAAGCGTTACCGGTTCTCTTATCTTTCCTGCGCGCCGTGTTTCAATAATACGTTTTGCGATAATCGGACCGACGCCCGGTACGCGGAGGAGCGTCCGGCGCAACGCTGTGTTGACCTCTATTGGGAAGCAATCGGGCCGCGTACGCGCCCACGCGAGTTTGGGGTTCACCTCCTGCGGCAGACCGCCGTCGGAGCCGAAGGGCAGCTCCCCCAGCGAGAAGCCGTACTTCCTGAGCAACCAATCGGCCTGGTACAGGCGACCCTCCCGGCGGACCGGCGTCGCGGGTAAATACTCCAAAGGCGTATCTACGACCGGCGTAAAACCGGAGTAGTACGCCCTCCTCATACCGTCGGTACGGTAGAGGGTATCGGCAGCGGCCAGCAGCTCCGCGTCGCTTTCTCCGGCGGCGCCCACGACGAATTGCGTTGTATGGCCCGCCGGCGGTTTCAAACCTTCCGACATCAGCTTCGCGACCGTCTTCACCGAGCCCATTATCCCGTCCTCGAACCCCTTATCGGGCGCGATTCGTCCGAGGCGTTCTGCGGTGGGCGCCTCCAGGTTGACAGAAACCCTGGTCGCAAGCTCCATCGTCCGGCGTATCTGTCCCTCGTCGGAGCCGGGCATTATCTTCAGGTGAAGGTAGCCGCTAAAGCCCCGGCGACGTATCAACTCGGCGGCGGCGATAATCCTGTCCATCGTCCGGGCCGTCCCGCCGGCGTCGCCGCTCGATATGAAAGCCCCTCCGACGGCCCCCCGCCGCACGAGCTCGTCGAGTCCCCGGGAAAGTTCATCGGGTGAGATGGCGCCCCTCGGTATGTCCCGGTCCCGGCGGTGAGCGCAGTACTCGCAATTGTTCTCGCAAGCGTTTGTCATCAGGACCTTGAGAACGGGCGCGCAGCCGCCGGAAGGGAGTTTCGCCCGGAATATGTAGTCCTCGGGCCGAAAACGTAAGTGGGGTTTTCGGGCCGGTATCAACGGCTCGCCGCAGCCGCACCGGTCGGAAGCCCTGTCGGGGTTGTCGCCGGGTACCGCCGCGTCGTAAACGGCGGCGTGCGCCATCAGCCCCAACTTTTCGAAAACGTCGGCCACGGCCCCTTTATAACATATATCAATACAAAACTCAACATTTGTTTAGTATGTTTCAAAATATCACGTCCCTTGCGCGAACGAGCTATATCTGGTATCGTTCGCGTAAGATGCGCCTCGCAGTTGAGATAATCGGGATCGCGCTGTTTTTCTTTCTGGGCTCTTTCATAGGTAACTTCTATCACCTGGTCTTGCATAAATTACCGCGGGGCCGGTACCAGCTCGTACTGCCTCCGTCCTGTCCGTCGTGCGGGCGGCCGGAACGACGGATATGGATGCTGCCGCTCCTCTGGTACCCTATTCTCCGGGGCCGCTGTACTAACTGCGGCGCTCGTTTACCTACCCGGCTCTTCTTCCTCGAGTTGGCAAGTGGAACCGTCTGCGCACTCATATTCTTTTATTACGGTTTCGGCCTGTTCCTCGCCCAGACGATGGCTTTCTTCTTCTTCTTCTTTGTCAACTACGTAATCGAGTTCCGCTACGGCGTCGTCCTGGCCCGGTTGTTCATACCCGGCGTCGTCGCGGGGTTGGCGTTTTCTCTATTACCCGGACCGCCCTCGCCAGCTTCCAGCGTCGCCGGCGGTTTATTGGGCGGCGCCGTAATCATCGTCCTCAAACTAATCGGTGGCGAATTGTGGAACCGGGAGGGCGAAGCGCGTCGCCAACTCTACATACTTGCCCTCGTCGGCGCGTTCCTCGGCTGGCCGAGCGTTCTGGTAGTCCTGGGCGCGGCCGGCGCCGCCGCGTACGTGATTCCTCTCATCGGGAAAATATTGAAAAAACGGATTAAGACCGACGGCGTCTTCTACGCGGCGCTCTTCGTTACCGTAGTCGCGGTTACTTTCTACCGCGGCGACATAATCGCATGGTTCTTGAAGGTCCGCTAAACGTCGGAATGGAGACCTATCATCTGATAGTATACGGTTGCCAGATGAACGTCTACGACGGCGAAGCCATCGCGACGTCGCTGCAAGCCGTAGGGCTCCGGGAAATCGAAAGCCCCGAGGACGCGGACCTTATAATCGTCTACACGTGCACCGTCCGGGCGTCGGCGGCCGAACGGGCCGTCGGGCGCGTAAACGCCCTGGGCGCGTTGACCAGAGATACGCCGTCGAAATACCTGGCCGTCGGCGGGTGTCTACCTCAAGCCGAAGCCGATAATTTATTAGTCGTATGCCCCGACGTGGACCTGGTCTTCGGGACGGGTCAACTCGGACGGGTTCCCTCGTTCATCGATCTGCTGGAGACCGGCGACGGGCCGTTCGTTTTAGTCGACGAGACCGAATGGGAACCGTCGGTGTCGGTATCGGCCCGTACATCCCCCGTCCGCGCCAACGTTTCAATAATGCGCGGCTGCGATAACTACTGCAGTTATTGTATCGTCCCGTACGTCCGCGGCAGGGAACGCTCCAGGCCGGCCGCAGATGTCTTAAACGAGGTTGACGAACTCGTCCAGAGCGGGTACAAAGACATCACGCTGATAGGCCAGAACGTGAACTCCTACCACGACGGCGGCGCTACGTTCGCCGAGTTACTCCGACAGGTAGACGGCCTCTGCGACGGGGCTTTCCTTCGCTTCACCACGAACCACCCGAAGGATATGGGAGAAAACGTCGTCGGCGCGATGGCCGAAGGACGGAACGTGGCCCGGCACCTTCACCTCCCCCTCCAGGCCGGTTCCGACAGGATTCTGGCCGAGATGAACAGAGGGTACACGGCGGCCGAATACATCGAGCTCGTGGGCGCGATAAGGGAAGCTGTTCCGGGAATCTGTCTGACGACAGACGTAATGGTCGGGTTCCCGACCGAGTCCGAACGGGAATTCGAGGAGACGTTGGGGTTGATAAAGGAAATCGGGTTCGACGGCGCTTACACGTTCGTTTACTCGCCCCGGGAAGGTACGGCAGCGGCGAAGCGCCCCGACGACGTTCCGCCCGAAGAAAAACGACGCCGCATAACCGAACTGATAACCGTCCAGCGGGAGATATCGTTGGAGAGGAACAAAACTTTCGTCGGAAGGGAAGTCATTGCGCTCGCGGAGAAGCCCAGCCGCCGCACCCCGGACGAGACCGCCGGGCGGATAAGCGAGAACAAGACCGTAAATCTCCCCGGGGTTTACGCGCCCGGCGAAATGCTCCCGGTCGAAATCACCGAAGCGTCATATTGGACGCTTCGCGGCAAGGTCGTAGGGCCGACCGGGATTTAAATCGCGCTAACCTTTTTTACGTCTAAAGAACCCTAGGAACGCGTGTATCAGTATCGAGATTGAGATACAGTCGAACGATACTATGAACGGGAAAACGGCGAAGTCGCACCAAGGGTAATCGAGGTTGAACAGACCGGCCAACCTGAATATAATGAATAGAATAGTACCCATACTCACCTCACCTGGTTGTGGTTAAATAATATATCGGTAAACTATAGCTTCTCGTCCCTTCTTCGATGGCCACCCATCGGGCCGCGGAGATTTCGTCGATACGCTTTTCGGGAACCGTCGCCGCCAGCAACCGCCGCAGGTTATCCATTTCGGCTTCCTCTTCCCCCGCCAGGCGCTCCTGTGTCCAACTCGCGTCCAATGTTCCGACGGAGACGTTCTTGAAGCCTGCGTCGCGGGCGTACTCCCCTATTTTCACCCCGGCTCCCGGGTCAGCGTCGTACCCTTCCAACGCGTTTACTACCTCATCCTTCGACGACGCCTCCGGCGGCTCATCCACCAACGAGTAATAATCCGGCTCGGCGAAAATCAAAAGTCGTCCTCCGTTCTTTATAACGCACCGCGCTTCGGCGAAAACCGCACCCGGTTCCGCCAACCACATTACAGTAAAAGCGAACGCTACTGCGTCGAAAGTCCCTTCGCCGAATGGCAACGCCGACGCGTCGGCGACAGCGTATTTTCCTTCGCGGTTCTTCGCCGCGTGCGCGAGAGCATCCGCCCTTACGTCAATCCCCACAGCGTATTCGCGAACGCGGCCGTCGAGTTCACCCGTCAACCCGCCGGTCCCGCAGCCGATCTCGAGAGCTCTTCCATAATTGCGGACACCGACGTTTCGATAAATCCGCTTCCGGTGAACCGCGTACCACGCGAGCTGCCGGTCCTCCTCGTCCGGCCCGCCGAAAACGCCGGCGGTCTCGAGTCGCCGCGCCCGCCCTATTAAGCCGCCCGTAATCACGGGTTGGACGCGTAGTCCGGACAGCAGACGGTTCCCTCGGCGGTTATCACCAGCGGGCATCCGGCACCGCAGATTTCTAGGTCGGGGCACCCGTCGCACTTCTCGGGCGCATAGTCCCTATTGCGGACACCCTTCGCGACGTCGTGGTTATATATATCGGACCAATCGTCGGTCAGGATGTTCCCCAAAGGTTCGTAGTAGGACTGGCACGGCAGAACAGTTCCGTCGGGTTCGACGCACATATTGTACTTCGCCGCCGTACAGTACTTGACGCCCACGTCCAACTCGAGCGGGTTGAATCGACAGTATTGGGTGGGCGTGTACCACGTAAAGGTCATCCCTGTTGCGTAGCACGCGTCCCTCATCCTCGCGACGTAAGGCGCAAGCTCCGACTCGCGTAGCGCGTAATCTATCGCCGTCGCGTCGCCGGAGTATATTATCCCGTTGGCGGCCGCGTTCTCTACGCCCAGCGTCGATAGAAACGAGACAAGTTCCTCCAAGCCATCGGCGTTCTTCTTCGTTATGGTGGTGTTCGTAACTAGGTAAACGGGGCTCGCGACGACGTTCTTTATTCCCTCAACTGTCTGTTCCAACGCGCCGGGTACCCCCACCATCTCGTCGTGGACCGCCGGGTCGGCGGACTCGATGGTTATCTGTACGTGGTCCAAACCCGCTTCGGCGAGGGCCCGTACGTAATCCCCGTCGGCCATCTTCCGGCCATTGGTCAGAACCCCGGCGATGACGCCCAGCTCCTCGGCGTGCTCCACCAGCTCGAGCAGGTGGGGGCTTTCGGTCGGCTCTCCTCCGGTGAACGTCACGTGGGGGACGCCGATGCCCCATAGCTTGTCTATGACGCGCTTGAAACCGTCGAGGTCAAGGACGTCGCCGTCGCGGTGGATGACGTTGTAGCAGTGGGGGCAGGAATTATTGCACCCGTACGTCAACGCCACGTCCATGCGGTAGGGTACGGTTACGTCAATAGAAAAAGGTTCGACCCTTTGCGCGCCCAGATACGACACAGGGCACCGCTTGTCGCCTGCGGCCATCATCTCGATGGTCTCGCGAAGGCGCGCCAGGTCTTCGGCCAACCTCTTTTTCGAGACGCCCCGATACCGCTTTTTCATCGTCGCAACTATTTCTTCGTCGCCCAAGCCCTCGATAACGTAACGGGACATCTCGGCGCCGGTCTGGTTCAAGTGGAGTAGCCTGGACGCATTTATCATCAGGATACCCTCGCCTCCGGGGTCTATACGAAGGTGCAGTCGGACGTCGAAGCCCTCGCCCTCTTTACGGAGGTGGTAGATACCCTCGGCCAGCGGCTTCTTTTTTGTTATGAACGCGTCTTTGAATTTAGTAAGCACGGACATTTAAGTCCCCTTATTATAAAACCACTTCTTACCGTCCCCCGCCGGCGCAGGCGCAGGCGCATCCGGCGCAGGCGCACGCGCACGCGCATCCGCTGCCGCCACCGCCGAAACTGCTACCGCTTCTGACAGGGGGCGGGTTGGTCACGGCGGTTACTTTCCCGGTGAACGATTCTATCTTCCCGACGACGCCGGAGCTGATGCCCTCGACCTTCGATATGATGCCGTGGGCGAAACCGGAACCGGGGAGCTGCGGCAGGCTTATCTCACCCACCGACGGCGCGGCGACCCCCGCCGCCGGCGTCGAAGGCGTCGCGTAAACCCACCAGGCGGGCGTCGGTATATACGTTACACCGCCGAAGATATCGTTAGTACGGTCGTCGAAGTTATCGTCGAGCATCGTCCACTCAAGGCTATTGGAGAACTCCTCGGCCTTGAGTTCGGGCGTCGCCGCTTCGGTGACCAAACGCCACGCGGTGTTGACGATAGACCGGTAGTACTCGACGGTCTCGCTGTACGAGAAACCACTCATCTTTGACTCCAGTTCGTCTATCATATCGACGATAACGTCCTGGAGCTTGTCACGCTCAAGGTCACCGTCCGATTCGATCGCCTCGATGAAAGCGGTTTCGTACGGACGAAGGCCGTTGGCCGAAATGTCCTGGGGTTTCAACTTGAGGGGGTCTTCGGAAACCAGGGCGACGGCGCCCTTCTTCATCAGACCGAACATAACCATCGTCAGGACTTTGTCCAGTGGTTTCTCGAGTAACAACGCCGCCTCCGGCGCCGCAAGGCCCCGTTTGATGCCGACGCCTTCGACCTTGGCCTGGGGCGGCAGATACTTCATCCGGCGCCGGCGTTTACTTATTGCGCCGATTATGCCTATGAGCACGAAGATGCCGACGGGGAACAAACATCCGATGAAAGACATCCCGTACTCGATTATCATTATGAAAAACCCGAATATCGCGCCCAACCACTCGAACCTGGGCGGCGGCTTGACCTCCGCCACGAAATCTCTCGGGAAAGACACGCCCACCGTGTACATCTGCGACGGCGACGCTTCCGGTATTCGGTACTCGTAAACGACGCGCCCGTCTTCCCGAACGTACATATTGGTAGGAACGGCTTTGGACTGGTGGTAGCGAGTCATGTCGCCGGTGACGCCCGGCGGGAAGACGACCCGAATCGTCAGGTCTTTTGCGCCGTAACAGTACTCGCTCCCGAAGTAGTTGGTTCCGAAGACGACGGACGCGTAGCTCTCGTCGTCCTCGTCCTCGTAGACCATGTGGTAGTTACGACCGTGGACGTGAAGGACCGCCGTCTCACCTGCATATATCGGTATATACGGGCCCGTATCGAGGTGTATCTCCACGCCGACGCTGATGTACTCCGAGACCCGGATGTCGGTTACCGGGGTCCCGTTCAGCTCGGCGGTTACGGAGCTCAAGTCGTAGTCGTTCGACGGGAACCCGACGTCGATAATGTCTATAGGGTCCGCCGACGGGTCGTTGTAGAAAATCGTTTCGTAGTCTATGTCGAGGCTGGAGTCCTCGTTTATGGTAACGCCGACGGTCTCCTGGGGTACCATAAACCAGTAATAGGTCGCGCCGGCCGGCACCGCCGAGACGAATAACGCGCCGAGCACGAAGAATCGGACCGCTCCGAGGAACCGATTACCCCTCCGCGTTACCATTTCGGCTGCTCCTCAAGGTGATACGTCGTACCGCAGTACGGGCAGGAGATGACCGCGGCGCCGGCCTTTACTTCTATGCTGTCCTTACCCAATATCGCACCGCAGGCCTTACACTTCAGTTGTTCGGTGGACATGTCGCCTGCGAGTTCGACCCGTTGGATTATCTCGGTCTTCTTCTCGGCCTGGGCGGACCGATACCCGCCGTACATCGTGGCACCTGCTACGCCGAGAAAGACGAGAGCCACGACTATCAAACAAGCACCGATGCCCAACCGGGAACCGGGGTCGGGCGCCGCCGAGTCCGTTGCGGCAATTATAAACAGGATACCAAATAAGACCAGAACTAACGCCAGCACCACTAAAGGCAAACCGACGATACAACCCCACGGTTTCATTTATCAACCTCTTTCGGTCAGAGTGCGCAAAAAGGCTGTAAATTGCTTTTACGCAACGCAGTTATCCGCTTCTTTATATTATTCGACCGGTCAGGTAAAATCAAGGACAATCGTGAGAAAAAGCCCCCGAACCCGGGGGCTTTTTTCGCTCATCGCGGGCGTTCTATCTATTTTCGTACCGTTCGATTATCTTCCGGAACAGGTCGACAGCGCCGTCGAGGGCGATGTTCTCGCGGGCAATCCTGACTTTCGTACCCCTAACTTCGATTACCACTTTGAGCGTCAGTTCTTCCTCGGACGGCTCCTCAACCGGTTCGCCGACTACGACCGGCTCTGTAACCGTCGGTTCGACCGCCAACGGCTCTTCGGCGGCGACTTCCGCAGGTTCCGGTTCGACCGGTTCAGGCGCCGCTACGACTGGCTCGGAGATTTCGCCCATAGGTACTTCTATCGGGGGAATCTCCGGCACTTCCAATCCTTCGACAACGGACGGTTCGATTTCCTCTTCGGCGGCCGGCGGTTCAGTAACCGGCTCAGCCGGCGGTTCAGATACCGGCTCAGCCGGCGGTTCAGATACCGGCCCAGCCGGCGGTTCAACCGCCTCCGCCGCCGGGGCTACTACCCCGGGAGGTTCAGGAGGCGGTCCGATAACCGGCTCGGCCGGCGGTCCGATAACCGGCTCGGCCGGCGGTTCAACAACCGACTCAGTCGGCGGTTCAACAACCGACTCAGTCGGCGGTTCGATAGCCGGTTCGGGCGTCTCGGACGCGGCAACCGCAACTTCCGGAACCTCGGCGCCTTCCCAGGCCTCGGGTAAGGGGAATTCGGCCTCGTCCGGCAACTCGATATCGGCTATTTTTGCCGCTTCCTCCGGCCCGGCAGGTATGTCGGTTATATCAGGCGGCGCGATATCAATGTCCAGGCCAGATACTATCACCGGTGTTTCAGCCGCTACAACTGTCGGTATATCAGGGACACCCTCCGGCGGCGTAATCTCTATCTCAAGATCCGGCGCTTCCGGCCTTATTTCGATATCCGGCACCGTCGCTTCGGCGGCTTCCGGCGGCGGCGGTAGTTCAATATCGGGAAACCCGGGTTCCGCGGCGGTCGGCGGTTCGGTCACGGCCGCACGCTCTCCGCCCACCGGTACTCCTTCGGGTTCCGGCGGCGGCGGGAACGAACCGAGGTCGAACTCTTCGGCGGCCGTCGCTGCCGGCTCTCCCGTACCGTCTATCGACGTCTCAAACGTCTCGGCGCCTTCAGCCGCCAGCTTTTCGCGCAGCTTGGCCGCCCGTTCCTCGTTCCGCCTTTTTATTGCCTCTATTGGGTCTTCCGGGGTTTCTCGGTCGGGCATAAAGGCTCCTCTATAGTCAATTCCCTACGCGAAATTTATCTTACTTGGAAAGCCTTTAATTGTCAAGGGTTTTTTATTTTACGGGTTTCCTCCGAACAACCGTACCGTACAAAGGTATTTTTGTTATCCCGTTGTCTCGAATTTAGTTACGTATTCCCACCGTCGAACACTCTTTGCCCGTCAGCCTGCCGTCACAAATCCTCTTCGGCTTTCCGACATCCGCTAAGTACGGCTCAGCCCTCGGCGAAAATACCCTTGACAATCCATGATAAATAGTGTAGATTACCGCCCGCCGTCGAACGGCGGATTTGCGTTCAAAGATATGGTTACCAGGAAAGAAGAAAAACAGCAAGTCATCGAGAAATACCGGCTGCACGACGGCGACACCGGTTCGCCGGAAGTCCAGATCGCGCTATATACCGGCCGGATAAACTACATCACGGACCACTTGCGGCAACACCCGAAGGACCACCACAGTCGCAGGGGACTCCTGTTGCTGGTCGGCAAAAGGCGCCGCCTTCTCGATTACCTCCGCAAGAAGGACATCGAAAGGTACAGGGACATCATCCGCAGCCTCGGTATACGCCGCTAGGCCTCGAGCGGCCGAGTACGCACGTTCGTGGAGGCCCGTAACCGCGAGCGGAATGATAGGCTACAAGTCGATTTAAACGAAAACGGCGCGGATAAACCGCGCCTTCTCACATCTACCACCGCCGAGCTACTAACCAAGATTAGAAAGGACTTTCCAGTACCCGACCGGCGGTCGGAGAACCGCAACCACTAGGCGCTACGTCTCGCCCCTAAAATCGCCTCCGCTATTTCCATGTCCAACTGCCGGGTTATCTTAACATTCGCAGGGTCCCCCTCGACGGTAACGACCCGGCCGCCGTAATGTTCGACAAGGGCCGCGTCGTCGGTAGCATAGTAACCCTCGGCCGCCGCTCGCTCGTGTAGCTCCAGTACATACCCCAACCTGAAACCCTGAGGCGTCTGGACAGCCCGCAGAAATTCCCGGTAAAGCGTCGCCTCGACAACCCCGCTGGCGTCGACGCGTTTTATCGTATCGTTCACCGGTATTACAGGTACGACGCCGTCGGCGGTCGGGACCGCGTCAAGAACCCTACGCACGAGAGCCGCGTCCGCCAGCGGCCGGGCCGCGTCGTGAATCAGGACCGGACTTTCTTCGGAAACGTTATCCGCCAGGAACTTAAGTCCTGCTCGCGCCGAATCCTGTCGCTCCGCACCTCCCTCCACGACGCCTGCTAACTTCCCTCCCGACGCAGGTTCCGCCGTTTTCTCAACCCGGCCCTTAGAATCGGCGGCGGCGACTACGACCACCTTATCGACTTCGGGCATGCCGGAGAGGAGTTCAACCGAATACGTCAGTATCGGTTTACCCGCCAAGGACGCGAAGCTTTTATCCACGCCGTCCATCCGCGTGGACGCGCCGGCGGCCAAAATCAACGCAACGGCTCTACTTCCAGACATCGGGTCCGACATATAAAATTAACCGCGCCCGTACCGTGGCGCGCTTACGGTTTCGAGTTCTAAACGATTAGCCCCCCAGCCCTTTTACAAACTCCAGGTCGGCGCCGTCTGGAATCCTGGTAAATATCATCCGGCCGGCCGTCGTCTGGAGCACGCTCGTAACGAGCACGTCCATTTCGTCGCCGATGCGGTCCTTCCCGCCTTCGACGACTATCATCGTCCCGTCCTCCAGGTAACCAACGCCCTGCCCCTTTTCTTTACCTGTCTTCACGACCTGGACCGATAAAAGCTCGCCCGGCAATACGACAGGTTTAAGCGCATTGGACAGGTCGTTGACGTTAAGCACTTCGACGCCGTGCAGTTCGGCTACCTGGTTGAGGTTATAATCGTTCGTAACCAGGCTCCCGTTTTTATCTTTAGACAGGCGAACCAGCTTCTCGTCGACGGCCTGGACGTCATCGTAATCGGTCTCGTTGATATCCACGGTTATTAAGGGGGTCTTTTGTATCTTGTTCAACATCTCGAGCCCGCGGCGCCCCCGATTGCGTTTCAGAGGATTGCTGCTGTCCGCGATAGCTTGCAGCTCGTTCAGTACGAAACGCGGTATCACGACGACGCCTTCCAAAAAACCTGTCTCAAGAAGGTCGGCGATGCGCCCGTCTATAATGGCGCTTGTATCCAAAACCTTCGGCTTTGCAGCCGCGGTCTTCGCGGTCCCCACCGACGCGAGGAAAGATATCTCGTCGCGTTTAACCACCGCAAGAACCGTACCCAAGTACCCGAAGATGAGGACGACGACTGCGTAAAGGAAATCGGGCGCGTTTTCTATCACCCGGCCGACGGCATACGCGAAAAGGTTCCCGGTAACAAGGCCCACGATTAAACCGAGGGCGCCGGCTACGACCGTCTCTACCGAATTACGCTCCAGGAGAAGTTCCACGACGATAATAAAAACGCCGGCTATGAGCCCGCCGACGATACCGATATATTGGGCCGCCGGCGACCTGTGTATAAAAGGTGCGAAGTAGTAACCCACCAACGTGGTCGCGACCACCAAGAAAAACCTTAAAAACTTAAGGGTCATCGTCCGCGGCCCCTCTGGAAACCGACTCCCGCGCTTCGTCCGATAACCTGACGGCTATATCCGACGGGAAACCCCGCCGCATAAGAAACGTGTAAGTCCTCTTCTTCGCGTCGCCAGGAGACCCTTTCTCGAGACGACGCTTAAAACCCCGGAACGCGCGCCGCGCGAGTTCTTCTTCGTCCTCCGTAAGAGCTTCTTCAACGGCGGACTCTGCCGTCTCGACGGCGACGCCCTTCGCCTTGAGTTCCGCGACCAGGGCACGCTTACCTTTAGGCTTCAACGCGAGCCGGTCGCGGACCCACGCCTTCGCAAACTCCGCGTCGTCCAAACATCCTTCGCCGGTCAATCGCTCGATAATCGACGCGACCGTAGCGACCGAAAAGCCCTTCACTAAAAGGCGTTTCTCCACCTCCGAGACCGACCTGGGCCGAAAGGTCAGGAAACGCAAGGCGTATCTGTACGCCTTATCCGCGGCGGCGGCGGCAAGAAGCCCCTCGGTCTCTTCGGCGGTCAACTCCCGACCGATGGTTATACCGGCTCGCTCGGCATCGGTCAGATACAACCCGCAGACGAATTCCCCGTCGACAAATATTGATACCCGCGAAGGGTCACCTTTCTGCCCTTTAACAGCGGTAATCCTACCCATTACCCTTATTGCCGCTGTCTTCCCTGCGGTCCACCACCACTTTAGAACCTTCTATTGTCTTACCGTATTTCTTAAGCTCGGTCGCCACGTCGATCATCTGTAAGTAATTGGAATACCGCGCGTCAGTGTTCAGGGCTACAGCTATCGTAACCGTAAAAACGCACGGATAACGCTTTTCCTCTCCGGCTCTCGTTTTCGATATATAATAACCTCTCGCAAGGTCTTCGGCGTTGAACAACATCTCGGACTTCTCTTCATAAGTCTTAATTATCCTATCGCCGATCTCTTTAGCATGCTCAGCCTCCGAGAAAACAATGAAGTCGTCGCCCCCTATATGGCCGACGAAAACACCTTCGCCGTAATCGGAGGCTATATCGGTAATAATCTCGGCCAACAACTGTATCGCGACATCTCCCTGGGAGTAACCGTAGTTATCGTTGTATGGTTTAAAATTATCCACATCGATAACCATCACGGCGAACCTTTCGCCTCCCGATAAAAGCTCCGAAGCGCGCCGTTCTATCGTAATACTCCCCGGCAAACCGGTCAACGGATTGGATTCACGGTGCTGTGCCGTACGCAGGAGGACCATCTTAACGCGGGCAAGAAGCTCAGTCCTATTGAACGGTTTCGTAATGTAGTCATCGGCTCCCGCCTCCATCCCGGCGACCTTGTCCTTCATGTCCCTTTTGGCCGTCAGTATGACTATAGGTATCTGGCCGGTAAGGAAACCGTTCTTTAACTGGCGGCAAACCTCGTACCCGTCCTGAATCGGTATCATCAGATCCAGCAATATCAGGTCCGGTTTTGCGGCGGCTGCTTGCTCCAATGCCGACGTGCTGTCGCCTACGGCTATAACCTGATAACCGGCAAGTTCCAGGCTGAACTTGATGATCTCCCGGACACTATCGTCGTCTTCAACGACGAGTATAAGTTCGCCTTTCCCGTCGGCGCCCATCTCAATCCAAACGCGGCTAAAAAGCCCGCCCGCGCCCGGGCAGGCTCTGTAATTTTTTATCTACCTAACGTCAGGTTAACGCAGCGAATAATTACCGTCGACACCGGAGGCTTCAAGGTTGAGGGTCGTACGTTGGTTCGCCACGATATCCACTGAACGGCTCCATATTACATCCGACGGGTACCTTTCGACCGACGAGCCCGTCCCGGACCACATAACGATTTCGACGTTACGCGTACCTTCAAGCACGTTAGCGACCGAAATACTACCGGGCTTGAGTTTATACGTCGTAATTTCGCCGCCGCTGGTACCGACGTTTACGATTTCGGACCAATGGGTCAGAGTAGTCCGGCGCTCGCCGTCCACGTATACGCCGAAGTAGACGTTTAACGTACCGTTGCCCTTCGCGCTCCAGGCACCGTCGATATCTACGTCCAGGTCTCCGTAAACCTCAGCCTGCTTCACCGTATAGGTCGCAGGGTTCTGGAGGAACGAGATGAAGTCGCTGGTCGCGCCTTTTTCCTGAAGCTTGATAATGTTGTCGGGCGTCGTCTGGAACTTACTGCCGTGTTTAAGTATAAGCTCTATCAACAGCTCCTCCGACGCGCCGCCGTCCATCAACTTGAAAACGTTCTTCTCGTCGAACTCGAACTTAAGCCCGCTCGACAACGTCTGAGCGACAATCAGGTCGTGCTCGACTTCGTTCTCGATCATTTTATTGATGTCTTTGACCGACAACGGTTCGGTCTTATCGGCGTACGCCACCGAAACGACTAAAGCCAAACCAAGCAACAAAACCGCTAATCTGTACATACGCTTATATACCTCCTTTAATTATCGAGGGTTACACCCTTTATTAATCTCCCCCCAATTAAGGGAAATATATCATAACCGATTCCGCCTGTCAATTATATCTACAACAAACCGCCTTCCCCATTACCCGGAATGTCCAAACAACTCGCGACGGTTACCCCGTTCCGGCGGTGTGTAAAATCCTTCGGGCGGCGATTTCGTCCAAGGCGAGTTGTTCTCTCAGTTCGGTTAATCCGGCGAACTTCCGTTCCTCACGTATGAAATCCGCGAAAGCGACTCGAATCGTCTCGCCCAAAAGGTCGCCCTTATAACCGAATAGATGAACCTCGGTCGAAGGCGTGCCCGAATCCGATACGGTCGGCCGCGTCCCGATGTTAACGAACCCGCCGTACAGACCGTCGGGAAGACCCTCTTCGGTGTTATGACCTCCGGCGCTGCCGGCCGAATACGGACGGCCGGGGCCGAACGGTTCCCGGCCGATATAAACGAGTACGGCATATACACCGTAACCCGGCAACAGTTTACGCCTTGGGTCGAGATTGGCCGTCGGATACCCCAACTCGGCACCGCCAATACCATCGCCGGATACCACGACGCCTTCGATTTCGTATTTATAACCCAATAAACGAGCGGCGGCCGCGACGTCGCCCTCTTTCAACCGCCGCCGTATAAACGTGCTGGATATTACGCGACCATCGACCGCCAGGGGCGCCGCGGCCCGTACCTCGAAACCGTGCTTCTTACCCATAGCTGCTACCATGCTGAAATCACCGGTGCCGCCGCGACCGAAACGATGGTCATAACCGACGCAAACGCCGGCCGCGCCCAATCCCTTCACGACGTATTGTTCGATGAACGAACTCGCGTCCAAACCTTGAAGTTCGTCGTCGAAATCGAGAAGCAACACACCGCCGACGTCGGTCGTCGCCAATCTCTCGATGCGCTCGCCGGTGTAGTTCAACGCTTCGTCGCGCCACTCGTTTTTTTCGGGCGCGTCGAACGTAACGACCACGCTTTCGCCGGCGCCCAAATCGGCCATCTCGCGTAACTCGGCCAAAATCGCACGATGCCCGAGGTGTACCCCGTCGAAGAACCCGACGGTAACGTAAGGTCTTTCAACCGGGTTCCGGGCGAATTCCTCGATGTCGCGCCAGACTTCCATCGCCCGTATCATATACCATACGATTCGCGAAATCAACGCAATCTGTCGCGCACGTCCACCCCCGTTACCCGGCCCCGTTAACCCGTACTGCGTTGATATTACTCTTATTTACGCGAAAGATATTGTTATCGCGTAACCCCCTGTGATATACTCCGCTGGTGTTTTGCAGATATTCCGCAATCTTTATCTTAAGCGTTTTTACCGCCGGGGCGGTCGCCGCGGCGGACGATGACGTTCCGGTAACGGACGATGTCTCCCCGACGACCGAGGTCTTCGAGTTGAAAAAAATATCTGTCGGCGGCAACAGATTGTATACCGACAGGGAAATCAGAAACGCCCTCGGGTTCGAGAAAGGGGAGATATACGAAAGATACCTCTTCGATTACCTTCTCGAAAAAGGTATCGAGACCGTTAAAAATAAGTATAAAACCGAAGGTTTCCTTGACGTTCAGGTCAACTGGTCGTTCCGCGACGTAAAAGAAGACAGCCGCAAACTCGAAATCAAGATAAACGAAGGAGACCGAACCGAACTCGCCGACGTTCTGTTACAGGGCGCTGAAAAAGAAGATTACCTTGACGTCCGCGACAATCTGGGCGTCGACGCAGGCGACCCGATGGCCGAGGGGCTCCTGGGCCAGGGTATCGATAATATAATAAAGTACTACGGCGACAGAGGTTACGCCAAAGCCTCGGCCACGTACGAACTGGACAGAGACACCCGCGTCGTTACGTACAAGGTCGAAGAAGGCAACGTGATGACCATAGGGGTTATCGGCGTCGTCGGGAACGTTAGAACGAGACCCAAAATAATCACGCGGGAAATCGAACTGGAAACCGGCGACGTGTACAACGAATCGAAGTTGATAAAAAGCCGGGAGAATATATACAAAACCGGTTTGTATAAAGACGTTATGGTAAGGAAGTTTTTCCCCGAAGACGAAGAAACGATAAATGAGGTCGGTCGAAGACTCGGGCCGATGGCCGACGAAAATCTGGGCGACTTTAAAAAAAGGATAGAGGCCCGACGGGGCGAAAAGAACGTAGTTGACATACTTGCGTTCGTACAAGAGGACGAATTCCGCTGGGTCGAAATAAAACCCGGTTACAGTTCGCCCGACCGAGTCGCCGTCAGCGCCGGTTGGGGCGACAACAACTTCCTGTTTAATAATGGACAGTCGCTCGTCCTGCGGGGCGACATAGCTTACGGTTTCTCCGAAGGTAATTACGAACTCGGAATCGATGCGACGTACACCGAACCGTGGCTTTTCGGTTATCCATATAAAGGCGTTATGGGACTTTTCTACGAACGCGGTATCTACGAAAACTACAACTACTGGGAAGCCGGTATAGAACCGAGGGTTATCAAAGAACTTACCGAACATCTCGAAGTATCGGGAGGCTTGAAAGCAAAAAGGTCGTCTTTAGACATTACGATTAACCTAAACGACCCGGAAGCCGGCGCCAAAGGGGACGAGATCAAACGCCTTTACCCGGAAGCCGGCGTAAAAAACCTGATGGGCTTCATCTTTACGGGAACGTACGATACAAAAGACGACCCGTTCAATCCGCTTAAGGGGAACTACGTTTACGTATCGGAAGAAACGACCGGTCTGTTACTACCTTCCGATTTAGATTTTTACAGGATAATAGCCGATTTCGCCCGATTCCAAAGGGTAGGGCCCCGGGCTACGATCGGGTTTCATACCCGAGCCGGATACGTCGCCCCGTTCGGCGGGACCTCCGACATCCCCGCTTACGAACGGTTTTTCACGGGCGGCGGCTACTCGGTCCGCGGTTTCGGTGAGCGAAGCCTGGGCCCTAAGGATGCCGCCGGTAACCCGCTTGGCGGGCGTATGCTCGGCTATTTTAACCTTGAGTTCCGCTTCCAGCTTCCGTTCGTCGAAGGGGTCCGCGTTCCGGGAATCGGTTTGAACCTCGGGAACTTCTGGAGCGGTTTCTTTCTCGACGGCGGGAACGCGTGGAATAACATGGAAGAGATCAAAAAAGAAAAGCTGCGTTACGGCGCGGGTTTCGGCATACGTTATAACACGCCCGTCGGGCCGCTCCGTTTCGACTACGCCAGGGAGATGGACATTACGACCGGCGGCGGGCCTGGCGTCTTTTACCTTGCGTTCGGCCACGCTTTCTAGGAACTGCGAATTCGGCGGCCTAATCGTAACGTTTCCAATGATTTACGACGTAATCGGGACACCGCGGTTTATATATTCTCGCCCCTATATCTCCCCTCGTAGCCCTCTTCAAGCCCGCTTCCCAGCTTGAAGAAGACCAACTGTATCAGACGGGCACTTCTCTCCAACTCGATTCCCGCCGGGTTCGTCACGTTGAGTAAACTTTGGCTCCGGCCGTAGTACCCGGTGTCCCAGAGGGCAGTATATATCGCGGCGCCCATACGGAGTAAACTAGAGCGAGGGCGTCCTATCGCAAAAAGGTCGTCGTGAATATGTACCGTCTCCGCGTACGTAACCACGTACGGGCCGGGTTCCAATCGTACCCATCCGTCGTCGTCGAACGGAACTTCTTCGTACTCCGGCAGCCGTCGGTCGGCGTTGTCGAATCCGAGACGACCCGGAGGTCCGGCGAACTTCGCGACTGACGCCAAGGTCAACTCCACGCCGTTAGGCTGTACCTGCTCCGGGCGACACGGTTCTACCAACGGATTGTCAGCGTCCTCAAGTCGGAATTTCAGTTCGTCACCAGTAAGTATAATCAAGGCAGCGCCCCTTCCAACTGTTCTAAAACCTCACCGGCGAGGTAAAAAGAACCCGTTACGGCCACAAGCCCGTCTCTCCCGGCGAGACGGCGCGCCGACACCAACCCGTCCACCGGCGTTACCGCAGGTTCGAGCCGCTCGCATAACCCGACGAAATGCCCGAGGACTTCGCCCACAGGCATCGCCCTGGGTGAGTCCGCCGACGCCCCCACGACTGCGTATGCTTCGGGCCCTATCACCTCCGCTACGCCTTCCACGTCCTTGTCCAAAGAGAAGCCGCACAGGGCAACCAAACGCGAACGGCGTATTCCCCGAACGGTCTCGAGTAGGGCGTCGGCAGCGGCGGCGGTACAGGCCGTGTCGAGTATCGCAGCCGGTTTTCCGGGGAAGACCTGGCAGCGGGCCGGGGCTAACGCGTTAGCCATACCGGAACGTACGGCCGTCTCCGGAACGTCGAACTCGGTAAGCTGTTCGAGGGCCAACAGCGCCGTCGCCGCGTTGGTCCTCTGGACCGTCGAGGACATCGCCGGGGTAATACCCGATTTTACGCCCCTCGACCCGAAGTAGTCCATCGCCCCGCCGTCGAACTCTACGGCGCAATCTTCGCCTACAACGTAAAGTGGCGCGCCGACGGCGGCGGCCCTTTCTATTAGTACCTCGGCGGCCACCCGATCCTGGGGCGCGGAAACGACCGGGCGCCCCGGTTTTATTATCCCGGCTTTTTCCCGCGCTATATCCGCGAGGGTATCGCCCAGTACGTGGGTATGTTCCAAATCGAGGGACGTTATCACCGAAACGGTTGGCTCGACCACGTTAGTCGCGTCCAACCGCCCGCCGAGGCCGACCTCAACCACCGCGATATCAACGGTGTGCCACGCGAAGTATAGAAACGCCGCGGCCGTAATCGTCTCGAAATAGGTCCTGTACTTCGGCTCCGGCTCGCCGAACGCGTCCTTCACGATCGCCACTGCGTCGCCGAAGTCCTGGGGCGGGATAAGAGCGCCGTCGACCTGTATACGCTCCCGGACCGACCGCAGATGGGGAGAGGTGTACATCCCTACCTTGTATCCGGCGGCCTGGAGAACCGCCGAGAGCATATACGCCGTCGAGCCTTTACCCTTGGTACCGGCGATATGAATCACCGGGTACGACCTATGGGGGTCGCCCAACGGGCCCAGCGCCTCGGCGAACCTCTCCAGGTCATACGCCCTCGTATCGTACTTCGGAAACCGCTCGCCCTTCTCGTAGTTAACAAGACTGTCGAGAAATTCGAGGGCCTCGATATATCCTTCTGAAACTTCCATAAACCGGGCGTCGATATTACAGCCGCCGCCCGTCGCGCGCAAGGTAAATCCGCTTGCCCACCGGCTGAGCGGGTGTTATATTCCGCGGTGGAGATTCGGCTTCATGGTGGACATCGACCAAAAAAGCACGTTTTACCTCGGTAAAGTCCACGACCTGGAAAAGGGTAAGACCGTCGGGCCAGAGGTAATGTATAAATCGGCGGACCTGACGACCCACGGGTTCTGCGTCGGCATGACCGGCTCGGGCAAAACGGGGCTTTGTATTTGCGTCGCCGAGGAGGCGGCGTTCCAGGGCATCCCGGTCGTCGCGATAGACTTGAAAGGGGACATATCCAACCTGCTCCTCGCTTTCCCGGAATTAGACGACGCCAGTTTCGCCCGGTGGGTTCCGCCGGCCGAAGCCGCGAAGAAAGATATGACCGTCGAAGAATACGGCGCCGACAGGGCCGAACTCTGGCGGAAAGGATTAGCCGATTCGGGTATCGACGGAACGAGGATAAAACGATTACACGATGCGGTGGAGTTTAGGCTCTATACCCCGGGTTCTGACGCCGGCCTACCCATTAATATACTCAGTAGCTTTCGCTGCCCGGCCCTCGATTGGGACACCGAAGCCGAAACCCTTCACGACAAAATAGCCACCACCGTGTCGGCCCTTCTCGGGTTGGTCGGCTTCGACCCGGACCCTGTAAAGAGCACCGAACATGTTTTACTATCCAACGTCTTCGAGCACCGCTGGCGCGAGAAAAAAGACATAACTTTCGAAGGGTTGATTCACGACGTCCAGAACCCGCCGTTCGACCGCCTGGGTGCCCTGCCGACCGACGAGGTCTTCGGCGAAAAGGAACGTAAAAAGCTGGCCCTGGCCGTGAACAACATGCTCGCGTCGCCTACGTTTAAGTACTGGACGGCGGGCGCGGTCGGCCTGGATTTCGACGAGATAAGCCGCGTCGCCGTACAGAACGAGATAGAATCGACGGTAAAAAAACCGGCCGTCTCGGTCTTCTATCTCGCGCACCTCGACGACGCCGAGCGGATGTTCTTCATCACTCTACTCGCACAAGAGCTGGTCGGCTGGATGCGCCGACAACCCGGCGCCGCCGACCTGGCGATGCTCTTCTACCTGGACGAGATATACGGATACCTACCCAGCTATCCGTACAATCCGCCGTCGAAAGGGCCCCTGACCATGCTGTTGAAACAGGGCCGCGCGTTCGGCCTGGGTTCGCTTCTGACGACACAGAACCCCGGCGACATAGATTATAAAGCCCTGACCAATTGCGGTACGTGGTTCGTCGGCAAACTCTCCACCCAGAGGGACAAGGACAAAGTACTCGAGGGAATGGAGGGTTTGAATCTGGACGAGGGCGGCCTTAGCCGAGAATGGCTCGACAAGGCGATAAGCACACTTGAGGGTCGCGTGTTTATTATGCACAACGTCCACGAGGACCGGCCTTACGTATTCCACACGCGGTGGGCGATGTCGTACCTCCGCGGCCCGATGACCCGCGACGAGATACGCAAACTCGTCACCGGCGAAACGCCGTCGAAAAGCAAGGAAGCGGCGGCGCCAACGCGTACGCCAACAGACGTGGACCAATACCACCTTAAATCACAGGAGCGCCGGGGAAACTACTCGCCATACGTATACGCCGTCGCCGACGCAATATATAGAATCGACGACGGGGAGAGCGATTACGCGCAAACGGTCGTACGCGTCGTCGAGGCCGGTTCCTCGATCGTCGAGCCGAAATGGGACGACCCAGCACAGGACGTGGACGAGGCCGAAGTGGTCCGGGGAGCACCGGCGGGCGAACTGGCTCCGGTAAGCCCGGCGGTCGCCGACGCGCGAGCCGCCGCCTTGACAAGGGAAGCTTTCGAAGCGTACGTAAAAACCGAGGTGCCGCTCATCCTCTTACGCAACACGAAATTAGGTACCGTCAGTCACCCGGGCGAAGGTAAAGAAGAATTCGAGGTTAAGTGCGAAGAAGTAGCCGAAGAACTAGCGTCGGAAGAAGTCGATAAACTGCGGGATAAACTGGAACCTAAATTAGCGAAATTACAGGAAAAAATCGCGAAAGAAGAGGGCGACATCGCGAAGGCCGAAGGGATGAAAAAAGGCGGCACGGTCGAGGCCGTCGCGCCCATCGCCGGCGGGGTAATCGGGCTGTTGTTCGGCGGCTCGAGTAAACGGGTTTCCAGCAAAGACATAATTCGAGGTATCGGGAAAGTATCGAAAGAGACGGGCAAGAAGAAGAAATACGAGGCGGAGATAAAATCGAGCCGGGAACTCGTCGAAAAATACTCGGCCCAGATAGACGAGTTGGAGGCGGAAATCATAGAACGGGCGGCCGATATAGACTTGAAGTACCTGGACTACGCCGACGATATCGAGGAGTACCGGATAACGCCGGCGGTGGTGGAGGTTACGCGCTTCGGCGTCCTCTGGTTGGCGACCGACTAGTCGTAAAAAGGAATCAACCGGGGCAGTAACTAATTTAAGCGAAAACGTACTCATATAGGAACTTTAGGGACCCTCGGACGTATAATTTAATATGAACCCCCGTGCCCCCCTTACTTAATGGCGACAGAAGACCCCCAAATTCCCGAAGAAACGACCGAACGTTCCTCGCCGTTCAGCGGTTTTCGGAACTACGGAGCGGTCCTGCGTAACCGGGACTATTTCTACCTCTGGTGGGGCAGCATCGTCTCCAACATAGGCAACCGAATCCACTTCATAGCCCTGATGGTTTACACCTACAACTTGACCGGCAGAGCGTTGAACCTGGGCCTGTTGATGATAATCATGTCGATTCCGAATTTCTTCCTGTCGCCGGTCATGGGCGTATTGGCCGACCGGATGGATAAGCGGAAGCTGATTATCGCGTCTGACGTGGCCCGCTTCGCCCTCGTAATACTATTCCCGTTCGCTCAAAATATCTGGCAGTTATACGCCCTGGCGTTCCTCATCGGCGCCGCCAACGCGGCCTTCTTCCCGAGCGTCTTTTCGCTCGTCCCCCAAATAGTGCCGAAGAAAGACCTCCTTACCGCTAACTCCCTCAACGTAACTACGATGAACGTAGTCGCTATTATCGGCCCGGCGGCAGGCGGTCTCATAGTCGGCTACTGGGGTACGACCCCGGCCTTTATAATCAACTCCTTCACGTTCCTCTTCTCGGCTTTTATGGTACTTTTAATTAAGAAACCGGAAACCCGCGAAATCCCCTCCGGCGAAGCCGAAGCCGGGACTCCGAGAAAATCGTCTTATCTGGGCGAGTTCGTAGAAGGTATTCGTTTTATGATGGGCGACCCGATGATGCGTTACATCATATTCACGTTCTCGGCGTTGATACTAGTTACGTCCGGTTTGAATCCCCTCTTCGTAGTCCTGACCAAGGAAGTCCTGGGGAAAGGCGATCTGGCGTTCGGTTACCTGATATCGGCGCTGGGCGTCGGCGGTATCGTGGGCGGGTTTTTATACGGCTTAATCGGCCAACGTTTCTCCCGAATTTCTATCATTATCAACCTATTATTCCTCGACTCGATTATCGTAATAATCCTCGGCGTAAACACGTCCTACTACGCGGCGTTGGGATTATTCGCGGTCTTCGGGATAATCGGCACCGTCTTCAGCGTAACCATCATGACGCTCCTGCAGGAGTACATACCGGAAGACAAGATGGGCCGGGCGATGGGCGTCTTCTCGGTGATGTTCGACCCTCTCACGATGGTAAGCATGGGCGTCTTCGGATACCTGGCCGACGTGATTGGTACCGGTCTCGTCTTCGTCGGCTCCGGCGTTCTCGAGTTGGTCGCGACAGGATTCGCCCGATTCTTGCCGGTATACCGCAAAGTCACGAAACTGGAACCGGCTGTCAAACTGGGTGAACGTACCGGCGCGGGGTAAGGATACAAACGCGCACGTCGTTTTATCGAAATGAAAAACCGCCGCGTTAGCGGCGGTTTCCTATAACAACGTCTCAACCTTAGTTAAACGACGCTTTTATTCTTCCTAGCGAAGTCGGTTCAATCCCTATCGCCGTCCCGGCGGCCTTATTCACGCCGTAAACGACCTGTAGACTTGGGTTACCCGAATCCGGTTTCTGCACCCATACGACCCACTCGAGGTTGTTCACGTCCCAGGAGCCGTCGAGAGTACCGTTGAAGTCGACGGTCTTGGTCTGCCCGTCGTTGATGGTGAAGTCCTCGCCGCCCGCCGGATACATGTCCCTCATAACGTTATAAAGGGTGCGGCCGCTGTACTCGAAAGTCTCCGTCACGGCGCAGTATATCCTCAGGCCGGAGGCGGGCACGTCGCCGTCGCGGGTAACGGTGGCGGTAAGGTCGAAGTTATTGCCGGCTTTCGTAACTGATATACCGATATAAAGCGGCATCGGTTTGGCGGCGTAAGTGCCGTAAATACTTTCGAAACCCGTCGTCTCGGGCCGTACGTCGCCGTCAAAAATGACCGTCGGGGAGTTCGTAGTCCCATAGAACATAGCCCGAGCTACCGACTCGGGACAGGAAGGCGTATCGTCCTGATGCAGCTCTACTACCACCAACCGGTCGGGGTGGTTTGCGAGCACCTGATGCAGTTCCGCTTCTGCGGCTGGGCAGCCCGCTCAAAAGACCGAGGTTATCATCTCGCCCAGGACTATACGCTCGAAAGCGGCGCTGGCGGCCACGGCCGATAATAATACGAACACCACAAGCAGCTTTTTCACTATGTTCCCCTTTCCCTAACTATAACTCAAATCATTATATAAGACACGTAATCTGTTTTCAAGGAAAAAACGGTAGACTCGCCGGTTACTCGACAACCATCTTTCGGACTGCCATTTCCCCGGTTGTCGACAATACAACGACGTAAAGGCCGGTCGGTAGCCTCCGTCCGTCGCGGTATTAACGTTTATTCTTCCATTGCCTTTTTCTACTTGACTTATATAAACCGTTATGCTATAATATTACCAGTTGGTGTTTTGTTAACTGAATATCTATTTAATCATCCCCTAATAACATAGCAGATAGATACGGCCATAATGCTTAGCAAAACACGTTATTTATATAGCGTCACTATCGTATTCTGATATGTTATTTATTTAAATAACTATTATGCGTTTTATATCGAAATATTGGGATTATATTCTGGTTATTATAGTAATCACAATCGATACTATAATTTATGAATTTGATATTATTAACGTCGATTACTATATTATAACTCTATTAATCACGCTAACCGCATATTTAATTAATTTCGATATTAAACATAGACTTAAGATCGACGGATTGTCTAACAGATTAGGCGATATTTCATTCGCAAAAGTATTGAACGATACAACCGCTTTCTTCATCACTTTATTAAGAGCTATAAGAGACGATAATACTAAGAATATTAGCGTAACCTATTTCACGCAAACACCGCCAACCGAATTTTATCATCTGCCTTACGTAAAGAACTATTGGGAAGGGGTTCCTAAATCTCTAAAAAATAATCCGGATAAAACCTTACGTCGTATAGTGTTAGTAAGCAACAACGAAATGGTGGATTGGCTATCTAACCATTTAGAAGAAAACAGGGATTTACCAAATTTGAGTTTAGGAGCGTTAGTCGAAGTACCCGAAGAATACCCTATTTTAAATTTATGTTTGACGGATATAGGTGAATGTATACTGTTTAGTCCTCATTCATACGACGAACAACCGTGCTATATATGGCTCTCAGATAAACGAATCTACCAAGGCCTTTTATTAGCATTCGATAGGTTGTGGGAGAAATCTATAAAGATCAAACGGGGTCCAAAAATCAGCGAACAGGGATTATCAGAAATAAAATACCACGTTAAACGAATAAATCAATAAGAAAGGCGGGACGATGAAGAAGATAGCGGTCTTACTAGCGGGATGCGGGGTATTCGATGGCGCCGAAATACACGAATCAGTCATATCGCTATTAGCGATAAAAAGACTCGGCCATCTGTATTATTGCTTTGCACCCGATACTCCGCAAAGAGAAGTGGTTAACCACCTTAACGAAACGAACGTCGCCGGAGAACGCAGGAACGTATTAGTTGAAGCAGCTAGAATCGCAAGAGGGGATATAAAAAGCCTATCCGAGCTCGATACGGATTCCATAGACGCTTTGATTATTCCAGGCGGTTTCGGAGTTGCTAAGACCTTTTTTACGTTCGCTATCGACGGCATAGATTGCACCATTAATGAATCGATAAAGGAATTAATAATCGATACCCATAGCAAAGGTAAACCGATAGGTGTTATGTGTATATCGCCGGTCCTTCTCGTAAAAGCGTTCCAAGATACTAACGTCCGAATAACTGTCACTATCGGTAACGTCCCAGAGTTGATTGAAGCAATTAACGCTTTCGGAGGAAAGCATAAAATATGCCCGGTCGATGATATATGCATCGATAAACGTAATAATATTATATCCGCACCCGCTTATACTATTGCCGGCGATATTAGCGAAGCGGCTGCCGGTATAGATAAGCTAGTGGAGAAGGTAATTGAACTAGCTTAGAAAATTAATGCGCGAAATAGATCTTAACCTCCAATTTTCCGCATCTTATCGTTCTCGATTAGTTCTAGATGCAGATTACTCTCCTTTTTGCGATAAATATTGGCATAAAAACGATAAGGTAATTATATTCGAAGGACGCGGTCATACCTTATCCAAGGTTTATGAAAGCGACTTACCCGAGATTAACACTATACGTACCCAAACGTTAAATATCGTTTTACGAAAATGTAAAAGCCCAGTCGGTATTGAGGCCGCCCATTACATTCCCGATTTTAGTAATACGCAAAATATCGCCGACGGGCCTTTAACTACAGCACGATTAGCTCTTATGGCTATAAACGATTTATACCATATATACGATATATATTCCGATTTCGTCATATTCGTGAACGACCTCTTTATGCTTACTGATAAATTACGTATTGATTTGAACACTATTAACCGCTACAGGGAATCACTATTCTATCCTTATCGGGTACCTTACGAGTTGCTATGTTTGTTGTATGAACAAAAACAAACCATCGATTATAAAGTATACTTAACGACCGAGAAAAATATGGCCGGTAAATTCTCTAATCATATTAAAAATAGAAAATATAAAGACAAATATAGGTTTGAAAAGGACGTAAATAAGAATATATGGTATGTCATAACCGAAGAAGGCGATAGAATACCGGTTATCGAACAGGATAAACCAGATTGTGTAGCCGCTAACGCAGCGTTATTAAGGTATTTTAATTGGGAAAACCCTAGAAAACTCAAGCGCAAGTATAAAACCGGCATATTCTACTTCCCGCTATGTTCTATAGAAAACGTATTGAACGGCCATAGAGTCGCGCATACTATTTATAATATGGATATATTATGCTATTATATATTTATAACGACTAAATGCTACTAAATATAATATTCGGCCTAGCTACAACGATTTAATCGATTCATCTAATTATAACTATTTTTCGAGTTATTTTCTCCTTATCGCCCGATAATACGGCCATGTATAACCCGTTCGATAGCCGCCGTCCATCGTCGCCGACTGGCGCCCACTCGACCTTATGCGGCCCGGCGCCCAAACCCCGGAAGACCGTCGCGACGCGCCTACCGGTGATATCGTAAACGGCCAATTCGCCGTCTATACACCCCACAGGAAGGGTAAACTCGAAAGTCGTAGAACTCTTGACCGGGTTCGGCCGATTCTGCTTGAGCGCAAAACGGAACAACTCGGTCTCCAACGCGCCGACCGTTACCGGGCCGTACAGGCTGTCCCGACCCGAGACGTCGATATATTTCAACCAATAACTCAGGGTATATTCGGGGGCCGCGGCGTCTACGTACTCGAACGGGCTTTCGCCGATTATCGGCGCGTCGTTTACGAGTACCCTTCCGTCGCGTACGTTCACCGACCGACGGTCCGTCGGTCGCGTTTCCCTGTAAAGGTTAAACGAGCCATCGCTAACATCGACTACGCCCCAGTTCAATACGACTCCGCAGGCGGTTCGCACGCCCCGGAAGAATTCCAAATCAACGCCGGTCGATGCGCTCAAGCTGGCGTAGGGGTCGACGCGCCCGACGCCGTACACGTTGTCGAAGCCCGGGTCGCCCAGGTCCACGGCGCCCTCGTCCAGGGCTTCGGCCAACTCGGCGGGCGTAAGGTCGGGGTTCCACGACAGGAGAAGAGCTGCTGCTCCTGCGGCGCAAGGGGCGGCTATCGACGTCCCGGTAGCTATAAAGTACCCCGCGTCGTCGCTGTGGGAGCAAGTTACGACGTACGTGCCGGGCGCCGTAAAATCGGGTTTTAACAGCCCCATCTCCGGGTCGTAATGGTAATCGTCGTAAGGTTGGACACCCTCCCAGGTACAGGGGCCCCGGCTGGAGCTGTACCGTATTTCGTCGTCGCTGTCGGTGTTCCCGATAGCCAATAAGCCCGAAAGGCCGCCGGTAAGCGCCTGGTCCTCGTGGAGCCTTGGCGGCGGTACCATCCCCGGGCAAGTTACGTTCCACGGGACCGGATAATCCTCCGTGTCGCCGCCCAGATTCCCCGCCGACTTGAAATGGAGCATCCCGGCAGCCAGCGCCACGTCTGCGAGGGAACGCCAGGTCGCATGGTCCGGCTCCATATCCGGCGACCATCCCCACGACAGGTTGCAAAGGTCGGCCCCTTGTTCCAGCGCGAATTGCCACCCCTCCCACGCGTCGGACTCGGTCGCTATTTTCGCGACCATTACCGTCGCGTCGGGGGCGACGCCGGTCCCCGTTCCGGCGGAGCCGTCGCCCGCCAGCACACCGGCCACGTGTGTCCCGTGGCCGTTATAGTCCATCGTATCGGCGTCGCCGGGCCCGGTCCCGGAGAAGTTCCAACCGTGGTTAGGGAATTCGGGCCCTCCCTCCCACATGTGGTCGGCAAGGTCGGCGTGGTCATAGTTGACGCCCGTGTCGACGACGCAAACGAGGACGTCGGAACCGGTGTATCCCTCGTCCCAGACGTCGTCGGCGTTTATGCGCGTTACGTGCCAGCCGAGGCCCCGGTCCGGCGCGGCGGGCTGGGCCAGACCTTCCGCATCCAGTAACCTATTGAGGGGCCATTCGCGGTCCCAGCGTATCGAACGCACGTCGTCTCGGCCCGCGAGTATTGTTACAGCTTCGCCCGTGGCGCGGAGGCTGACCGCGTTCGCCGCCCAAATACTTACGACGTCGGCGACAGCCCCCTCGGTCTCCAATCGCGCCAGCGTATCGAGTAAATCCGCCTGAGTGGACGCGGCGTGACTTTTAAGGCCGTTTACGACGACTGCCCTGGCGTCGTCCTTCGACAGTCCCCTCGCCAATAAAAAAAGCTGCTCCGTCGGATATCGGTCGGCCACCGTCACGACTATCGGTACCATCTCGTCCGGCGGGGTTTCGGACAGCCGTTGTAAAAGCGCGTCGTCTAAAGTTCCCGACGACGCGGCGGTCGCGATTAAAAACGCGTGTAGAACGAGACGCATATTACTCTTTTTCGGGCGTAACCGTATCGCCCGCGGTTTTCTTGGGTATCGCCTTTCGGAAGTAAGCGATTAACAAATACGTCGGTACGAGGGCGACCGCCAGAGAGAACAGCCCGACCAGCCCATCCAACAGGTAGGTCAACATCGGCAGGAGCGACGCCGAGCCGCCGACCAACGCGCCCACGGCAAACGTAACGATCGTACCGATTACCGCGATGACCGCCGAAATAACCACGAACCCGTCGACGGCCGCCAACCAGAAGTACGCTACCCTGCCGCCGCGGGCCGCCGAAGCCGCCGCGGCGACGACCAGAAGCACGAGTAAGGTCGACGCGAACGCGGACCACGCGGGGTAAACGATAAGGCGAGCCATCGTGCCCGCGTAGATACTATAATCACCGCCGAACAGGTCGCCGGCGCCGGTAAAAAAGTACGCCACCGCGTAAACCACGTTGTATATTAACTTGATTCCCAGCGCAGCGGACAACAAACCCGCCGTCAGCGTAAGCTTTTGTTTATCCATCGGCGTTCTCCCCACGTTATCGGATGATTATCCCATCGTACCACTAAATAAATTTCGTTGATTATCAACCGTCACGTCGCCAATCACTGCGAAGTCATCCGGGAAACGACGGGCCAACTCGAGGTATATCAAGGCCGTCGCCGCCGTATCGACCAGGTTATGTTCCAGCACGGGTACGAGCACGCGCCCGTTCCCACTGGCGACATAATGTTTATATAGTTCGGGAATAGAATCGGAACCTACGTCACAGCGCCTATCGACGCCCGCCAACTCCGCCTCGACGGTCGACAATCGGCAGTCGGGAAGTCCAGCTCCCAACCGCCTACGAACCCCGTGAAGCAAATCCACGTGGCGGACGCTTTCGGCCCACTCCACCCGGCAGTAAGTACAGCGGGCCGAAAGAAACGGGAAGTCGTACGCGCGACCGTTGTAAGTCACGTTTAAGTCCGCTCCCCCCAACCGTTCCACCGTCGCTTCGAGAAGGGCAGGCTCCTCGTCGGGATGCTCGGCGATGTACTGCCTTAAGTTTATGCCCTCTCCCGTAACTTCGGCGAAACCGACCAGGAACACGGGAAGGTCGCGAAGGCCCATCGCTTCTATGTCCACGACGAGGGCGCGTTCGAAAGGTACCGTATCGACAGCCGGCCCCGGCACGTACTCCGGCCACAGCGGTTTCGCCATCGTAAATCCATCGGCCCGCTCAGTCGGCCAGACCTCGGATAAGGGCGCGGACCGTTCCTTTTTCCCGCGATGGGTTCGAGTTCCGCGCGTCTTCTCCCGCGCAATCGTCCTCAGCCGTTCCCTGAACTCGTGGGCGTCCATAATACGCCGTAACGAACCGGCTACTCCTCCCAATCCTCCCAGAGCCCCCGGCGCGCCTTCTTCGCCTTCTTCTCGTATTCGAGATACGCCTTCGTATCGACGTGGCATGATGGTACTATCGCCACCCGGGCCAGTCCCCCCTCGATAAGCTCAATCGCGACGTTCAACCACGTGCCGCCGTCGGCGTAATAGATGACGGCCCGGACCTGCCCCTTCTCGTTCATCGGCAAATTCGGACAGACCTCTATCCGTACTTCCCGGTCAAGTAACCGCTTTTTTAATAGCTTGACGGCTTCGTAATAATAATCGTCGTCGGGCGACGCCTCTCGAACGCCGATCAGCGCGACCTCGCCAAGGTCCTTTATGGTTATCACGTTCGCCGAATTGACGGCCGTGCACTTGCCCTCGACGATACCCATATATACGTCGGATATGTCGATTAGCTCTTCCTCGTCGCCCGCGGCCGCCGCGGCGACGACGATACATAATATCAACAACGCTTTACTCAAACCGCCTCCTATCGTGGTATACGTTCAACCACGTAAGTATAGCATACGGGTATCCGTACTGCTACCCGCTCGCGAAACGTACTCGCCCAGATTTAGAACGCGGCGGGGATAGACCCCGCCGCTTCAATATACGGATTCGGGCGAAGCAAAAACGGGCGCCCGACCGGCGCCCGAAATCACAAAGGCATAAAATCACTCTACAGATTCGGCCAAGATTTCGGCAACGTCCATGAACCTGACCGCCTCCTCGACGCCCTCCTCCTTCAACGCGTCGTCGAACATGTTCATACAATAGGCGCAACCGGCGGCGATGCAGTCCGGCTCCGTCGCAAGCGCCTGCCGGGCCCGGTCCAGGTTGATTCGTTCCCCGATGTCTTCCTCCATCCACATCCGGCCACCGCCGGCGCCGCAACAGAACGACTTGGAGTAGTTCTTTTCCATCTCCTGCAAGGTCGTCCCCGGTATAGCCCGGATGATGTCCCTGGGGGTCTCGTAAATATCGTTGAACCGCCCGAGGAAACAACTATCGTGGAACGTCACGGCCATGTCTACGCGTTTTTCCGGTTTGAGCCTACCGTCTGCGATGAAACCGGCGAGCATGTCGGTATGGTGCACCACCTCGTCGAGCTCGAATCCCAAACCGGGGTACTCGTTCTTAAAAGTGTTATAGCAGTGGGGGCAGGTGGTTACCACCTTCTTTACGCCGTACTCTTTGAACTTTTCGATGTTCGCCGCGTTCTTCTCCTTGAAAAGGTCTTCGGCGCCGATCCGCCTGAACGACTCGGCGCAGCACCCTTCCTCGGTACCCAGTACCGCGTAATCGACACCCGCTTTATTCATTAGCGTCGCGAAAGCCCTAGCAACCTTGGTACTCCGCTCGTCGAAGGAGCTGATACACCCGACCCAGTACAGATACTCGGCGTTCGGTTTGTCGGCCACAGTCGGCACGTCGAGCCCCTTCGCCCAGTTGAGCCGGTCCTTCTCGGGCAAGTTCCACGGGTTATTCCGCCGGACAACGCCGGTAATCGTCGGACCAACCTCCTGGGGCAGTCGCCCCTCATTAAGGACCATGGAACGTCTGATACCTATAATCTTGTCCACGTGCTCTATTGAGATGGGACAGTGCTCGACGCACGCGCCGCAGTTCGTACAGGCCCATACCGAATCGTAACTGAGTCCCTCGTCCCTATCCACGAGCGATTCTATGTTCTCTTCGTCGTAACGCCCCTTCAACTTCTTGATGCGCCCCCCGTCGTCGAAGAGAACGTGCCGCAACCCGACGATTACTTCTTTCGGCGAAAGGGGTTTGTCCGTATTGAAGGCGGGGCAGTTATCCTGACACCGGCCGCATTCGACGCAAGCGAGTAAATCGAGTAAATCCTTCCAGTTAAACTCATCCATTCTGGTTACGCCGAAGTGCTCCAGCGATTCGTCGTCTATCTCGCAGTCCACGACCCGGCCCGGCGACTCGAGTTGATGGAAGAACTCGTTCCCCGGGCAAACGAGCAAGTGCATGTGCTTCGATATTGGGATGTACACGAGGAACCCGAGCAGCATTAAAAGGTGCGCCCACCAGGACGCCACGTATATGTAGAAACCGGCGGCGGTGCCGCCCAGACCCAAAACGTCATAAACACTCGCCGCTACCAAACCGGCCGGCATCCAACGCACCAACTCCGTTTCCGCGCCCGAACTTATCAGCCAACCTTCGTTCACGAGGTCGGTAAACATCAGGCCGCCGATAAGGAAGAGTATCAGATAGGCGCCGAAACTCGACGTCGGCCCCGGCGGCCGCATGACCACGCGGCGGAACGCGGCCAGCAGAATCGCCACCAACACGACCACTACGAATACATCGAAGACCAGGGCGTACCACGCCGTACCGGAGACGAACGGGATGTAGAAAGCCGGCCACGCTGGCGCGACCATGAAAACCAGGTTGTTCACCGCAACCGCGATGAAACCCCAGAAGATGAAGAAATGTATAAAACCGGCGAACGGTTCACGGACGACTCGCGTTTGGGCGAAAACGAAAGAGAAGAAATCCCGGAACCGGGTCCTTAAATCATCGAACCTGTTCTCCCACCGCCCCAGAAAGACCAGACGCAATCGGCTTAGAAAAGCCCACGCAAACAGGATGACTGATAATCCGAGCAGTGTGCACGCTACTATACGCGCTATGAGGTTCCCTTCGGTGGGAAGCATACTTCCTCCCTGGACGTTCCGACCATTGGTTGTTTAGGAATTTCACCGGCCGCCAGCCGATTTGTGAAATTTTGAACATATCTTTAGCATAAAGCGGGGGCGACCGCAAGGGGATTTTGACCGAAGGGGTAACATGAAGAAACCGTTACGACGAAAACCGGCGGAAACCGGACAACGGAAGGACCGTAAACGAGTGGAAAAACGATTCTGTACGGATACGTCCGGCGTCGGATACGCTTAAAAAACAACCCCCTCCCGGGGGTTTCGTTTAACTTACCTTGAACCGTGCTGGAATCGAACCAGCGACCCACTGCTTAAAAGGCAAAAATGCGAAATTCCGGTAAAGCTTTAAATACAAGTAACTTACATAATTTTCAATCAGTTACGGCAAATCCGAATTCTCCAAAAAAACCCAAAAATCTCTATAATTCGGAAAATTTGGTGCATATTTGGTGCTGCGAAACGGCCGTTAAGTGTAAGTATAATCCAAGAAACTATAGGAATATTTCGGCCATTTTCGTTTTATCTTCGACCATCGACGGCCCGCCGTCGTAAACGACGCGGCCAAGTTTAAGGGCCGCGACCCGGTCCGCGTACTTGCCGACCTCCCGGGCTTTCTGTTCGACCACCAGTACGGCGGTATCGTTTTCCCGGCTTATGTCCCGGACCTTGCTAAACACGTCCCGGACGTAGTCGGGCGAAAGGCCCAGCGACGGTTCGTCCAGCAGTAGGACCCGCGGCCGCGATATCCACGCCCGGGCCAACGCTAGCATCTGCTTCATCCCGCCGCTCAGGTTGGCGGCAGAACCGCCGTGTTTACCCCTCAGCTCCGGGAAACTATCGAGAACGTATTCCTCACGTTCACGAAACCGAGTCCTCGGCATCCGTCGCCCGGCGATACTCAGGTTTTCGGCGACTGTCAATTCGTCGAATACCACCCTTCCCTGGGGTACGAAGACAACGCCCAGGTTGAGCATCGCGACGGGGCCCAACGGCCCGACCTCTTGCCCGTCCAGGAGTATCGAGCCGGACCAGGGTTTGATTACACCCGCGACGGCCTTGAGCAAGGTGGTCTTTCCAGCACCATTCGGCCCGATAACGGCCACAACCTCGCTGGCCGACACGTCCAGCGACACATCGTAAAGCACCTGCTTCTTGCCGTAACCGGCGGCGAGGGATGTTATGTTAATTAACGATTCCATTTACGTCAAATAACTCTCAATCGCTTCCGGGTTCGCCCTTATCTCGTCGGGCGTCCCCTCGGCAACGCCTCGGCCCTCATCCATAAAGATGACCCGGTCACAGACATCGGTTACCGCGGCGAAGTTGTGCTCGATAAGGACGACGGTCTTGCCACGGGCCTTAAGGTCCCTTATCAGGTCGAGTATCTTCTCGACCATCATGGGTGCGACGCCCGCCACCGGCTCATCGAGGAGCAACAGCTCCCCGCCGGCCGCTAGGCAGCAAACCAGCGCCAAGAGCTTCTGCTGCCCGTAACTGAGGTTGTCGGCGAGGTCGCCGGCCTTTTCGGCCAGCCCGACGTATTCGAGCAGTTCAACGGCTTCGTCCCGGTTGCGGCGTTCCTGCTTACCAACCACCGGCCATAGGGCGAACGCACCGGCGGGCGATTCGCCGACCTGCCGGGGGAACGCAAGCATCACGTTCTCCAGGAGCGTCATCCGGTATATCAACCTCAGTTCCTGGAACGTCCGGGCGATGCCGACACGCGAGACCTTGTGCGGCGGAATGCCGGTCAATCGGCGACCTCTGTACAACACCTCACCGGCATCTGGCCGCAGGAACCCGGTTACGACGTTGAAGAGGGTCGTCTTCCCGGCGCCGTTGGGCCCGACCAACCCGACCACTGCCCCCTCCGGCACCTCAGCCGAGAAGCCGTCTAGGGCTACGGTCCCGTCGAAGGATTTGGAGATGTCTGTAAATTTAAGCACGCTGTATTATTTCCGCCTAAACCCGAACTCCCCGATTAACCCCTGGGGCCGGAACATCATAAAGAGGATCAGGAGTAGCCCATAGAATATCTGCCGCAGGTTTGCCGCCACGGCGTTCGGCAATCCCACGAACCTCAACGCCTCGGGCAGCACCACCAACACGACAGCGCCCAGGGCCGCGCCCCGCAGGCTCCCCGCGCCGCCGACTATCACTATCGAGATGATGAATATCGACTCCATCACCGTGAAGCTCGTCGGGTCGATGAACGTAATGTAGTACGCGTACAGGCACCCGCCGACGGCGGCCATCGCGCCGCCGACCATAAAGACCGTCGTCTTGAACCAGGCGACGTTCTTCCCCACCGCCGCGGCGAAGACCTCGTCCTCGCGTATCGCCCGGAGGACGCGCCCGAACGGCGACCGAACCAGGCGCCAGCTCACGAACACAGTTAGCGCCGCGGCGACGCCCACGACGACGAGGAACTCCCAGTGCTCGTTCACGACCCAGCCGAGTAGCTCGGGCCGGGGGATGCCGGGGAGGCCCAGCGGCCCGCCGGTCAGGGCGACCCAGTTGTTCATCACGCTGAAGACGATTATCTGAAACGCGAAGGTCGCGATGACGAAGTAATCGTCCCGGACGCGTAACCCCGGCCACGCAACGATAAGTCCCAGCGCGCCCGCTGCCACCAGTGCCGCCGGTATGGTCAGCCAGACGGGCGCGGCGAAACGCAACGCCAACAGCGCCGCCGCGTACGCGCCCACGCCGTAGAAGGCCGCGTGGGCGATGGAGAGCAGGCCCGTGTACCCGGCGATGAGGTTGAGCGACTCGGCCAGAATAACGTAGATGCCGATGAGGATTAGTATGTGGAGTAAGTACGCCAACTAAACCTCCGCCTTTCGGACCTTGCGGCCGAAGAAGCCCTGGGGCCGGAAGAGCAGGAAGACCAAGAGTATCACGAACGCGATCGCGTCCTGCCACTTGGAGCTTATTTGCCAGACGCCAAAGTGCTGGGCCGCCGCGAGGAGGAGCGCGCCCAGCGCTATCCCCGGCACCGAGCCGGTCCCGCCGACGATGACGGCGACGACGCCCATTATCAACGCGTTCATCCCCATCGTCGGCGTCATGTCCACGTCCATCGCAACGAGGATACCGGCCGCGCCGGCCAGCGCCGACCCGAGGACAAAGCTCGCGAGGATTACTGTGTCGGCCGGGACGCCGGAGATGAGGGCCAGCTCCGGGTCGTTGGCGACGGCCCGCATCGAGATGCCGAGCCGGGTCTTTTTGACGAGGAGCCACACCAGGACCGTAAGGGCAACGGCCACGGCGATTATCCATATCTGGACCGGCGTGATGCGCGCGCCGAGGACCGGCAGCCCCACGCGGACGACGCCGGACCGGAGGGTCTGGGTCTGGTCGCCGAAGACGAGCGATATCGTGTTCTGGAGGACGATGTACGCGCCGAGGGACGCGAGGAGGAGGACCAGGGGCGTCGCGCCCCGGCGCCTGAGGGGTCGGTAAAGGACTAGCTCCATCGCGAGGCCAAGGGCCGCACAGAGGACGACCGCAGCGGCCGCGCCCGGGAGAAGCGGCAACCCCAGCCACTTGACGAAGACCAGGGCCAGGTACGCGCCGGCGGTGTACACGGCGCCGTGGGCGAAGTGAAAAAAACGGGTGGTCGCGAAGACCAGCCCGAATCCGACCGCCACCAACGTGTACCCCGCCGCGGCGATAAGAGCGTTAGCTGTCAGTTGGGGGAACAAGGGGGTGGGTTACTTACCGTTATTCCTGGGTAAATCATATACATGGTATCCAGAAAATACCTCATTTACATATCTGGTCTCCGTTTCTTTATCTAGTGGCCGCTTAGACGACTCATCAAGTTTCATGATCTACTCTCCTCTACCTCTGTATATAAACCCTTTATCTTTTCATAAATGTTTTCAGACCGTTCCCTAACGATCATCCCAAACGGGGTTAAATCGTTTTTCTCCCTGATAATGCCGATCGCCTCCCTAAAACTGCGAAAAATACCAGCTTTGAATTCGTTTTTAATATCGGCGATGCGCGTATTATAACCGTTATCGCTAACCCCGTCAAGGGTTCTGATTAAAGCGCCGCCGGAGATATACTTCCGGAAATTTTCTTGCAGGAAGTCATATAATAACTCCGTATCAGTGTTACGTCCGCAGGGAGAGCTACGCGAATAGAGAGCCATCCCAGGTCTATTCTCCAGACGTCGGAAGAGCTCAAAAATATCCAAATTATCGAGGTTAAACGCGAAATCGAGGTTCGCCTCGATATCGTCTAAAGTAGAAATCGGCCCGAACGGTATAAAACCGCACAGAACGTCTATATCTATTTCGTTTAAAATAGAAACGGCTTTCTCATTCACCACGCGCGAAGTTGACTTACCGTAGTACTCCAGTTCCCTATCCGAAACCGTTTCTACTCCCATAAAAACAGTACGTAGACCAGCCTTTTTCAACAACTTAAAGATCTCGTAAGAAACATCGTCGGGTCGACAATCTATCGAAAACGTTATATCTAAACCCCGTGTTAAAATTTCACGGCAAATCGCTTTTACTCGTTCTTTACCTTTAGTACCCGGCCCGAAGAAATTCTCGTCTACGAAAGTTACGTTGAACGTTTGGTGTTCCCGTGTTACTGATTCTATTTCGTCAACTATACTCTCGGGCGACCTACCTCTCCAACCGGGACCTTTCTGCGGGCCGTAAAAACCCGGTATAGTACAAAATCGACACTTAGCGTAACAACCACGGCTACCGGCGACTGAAATCGAAGGATACCTATCGCGGGCTTTTTCGAACCATTCGTGAGATGGTATAGGCAGTTTATCTAAGTCTTTGATTAACGGTTTTAATGGGTTTTTAACAACTCTACCGGTTGCGAGAAACGCCAAGTTTTGTACGTTTCTCCAATCACTCTTTAAGGTAACACAGTTTAATAAGTCGATGAAACTCTCGTCGGCTTCATACGAAACTATACAATCGATAGGTATATCAGTTAATACCTCGTCAGCTAAAAACGTCGCGTATTGGTTACCTAGTACTATATGACCTTCGTACCCTTCACGCTTTAGCGTACGGCATATTTCGGCAACGGCAGAATACCAAGGTTCCATCACGCTAAACCCGACGAGCGGCGGATTTGACCGCAAGATTTCCTCGGCGAGCTCTTGCTTAGCTATACCACCTATCAAAGCGTCGATATACTCGACGCGGAATCCGGCTGAGCGCGCTTCAGTTACCAAATAACCCAAGCCCAACGATTCGACGAAGTCGTAATCGGTTACGGTTATATCCTGCGGCGGCCGTACCAATATAGCGTCCGATTTACTCATAAACTACCTATGCGAAAAGGGAAAGCAAACCATCCTTCAGCCGATTACGTTAATTAGATTAATTTCCGCCCGAAAGTATTAACCTTTTTCCACTAATAATACCGCTCGCCAACCTAATCGGGCTTAAAACCCTTTTAAGCGTACGATTTTGCCGCCCGGCTTAACTTCTATTACCTTGGGTACGAACTCGGCCGCTTCTTCCAATTCTAGTTGACCGAATGTTATGAAACCTATATCCTGGCCTACTTCCCCTTGATACGCCGCGCCCCCGTTCAGTATACAACACCTCGAACCGAACTTACCGGCCTCCACGTATGTCTCAAAACGGCCGCCCGTATCCAGGTTGACTACTAAAACCTTTTCGTTGGGTACTACCCCGAGTAGTTCAAGTATTTCCGCGTCTACCGTTATGCTGCCATGGTACGCCACTGATTTGTGCGTTACGGCTATTCGGTTAAGTTTTCCGCGGCAAACCGTTATCAGCATATGCTCACTTATTAAGTTCGTGACAGTAAATGCTGGTTAACTTCGGATAAAACGCTTTAGGTACATACTTAACAATTACGTACATTTTATCGTAATGTCCTATTTGTTTGAATTCGAATTCTAATATTCCGAGCGCTTCCGATTTTTGCAATACCTTATTACCCTCATCGATATTGTATTCCCTAATCCTCTCTAATACACGTTCGTCCTTTACGCGGTCCCGTACTTTCCCTTTTTCGAATACTATATCGACTACTATTTTTTCGATCCAACAATCCCCTACGTTTCTTAACCTAACATTTACCCTCTTGTTGATTTCCCCACACATAATTTCTATCCGTGGTATATTCCTGCTGTAATATAATATCACTACTATCAACGCCGATATAATAGCTATAAATACGCTCCCTATATTGATCAAAGAACTACTAATACTACCTCGTATATCGTCGAATCTTGGTTGTATATCAAAATAAGCTAGTATATTTTCCGTTATACTCCTCCACGTTTGGTAGTAAAACCATAAACCGACCGCAGATGAAATTGATATACTCGTTATTAAACAGCTTACTAATATCCCCCCAAATAAAACTAATATAAGCAAGCGGGGTAATAATTTATCAGACCGTATACTATTAATATACTTCATAATAATCCTTAATAAATACGCCGATTATATAATACCAATACAAATGTTGATTAATTAACCCGATATTTACATCGCCTTTATCCATAATCGATTTTATGCTTTTATAATATACATAAATAAACCTCCCGACCTTCGGGTAATCTCTTTGGTTTTTCTCTATCACTTCGTTTAACTTTTTATCGCTTAATGTCATTTCTTTTAATTGCGATAAGATATTATAAACGGCTTTTGGTAATTCGCTTACTTCCGTAGGTTTCGAATATGATATCAAATCCCAGTGGCCAACCACGGTTTCTTCGGCGAATACTTCGTGTAACGTTGGGAAATAGTCCCGTAGCAACAATCGTAACTTGCTATGTTTTGGTAGTTCGTGAAACAACTGTAGTAATCTACTTAAAAGTATTTTATTATCGTGCCAAAATTCTTCGCTAAAGTGCGCGTTTTTACTAAGGCTTTCGCCTGAGTAAACGCACTTAAGATTATATCCGTTCCCTAATACTTCGTGACTGTATTCTAGCAATATGCCTTTTTCGACTTTATACGCCGGATCGTTTACTATTATTAAAGAAAAAACGTCCGAGAAATCGTAGGAATTCGCGCCTTTACGCTCTTCTCGATGCTCTCCGTTACCCTCAACGTATAACACTTCGAAAAGGCGTTTAGCGACTTTATATCTCGTAAGGGCCTTTTTCTGCTCTTCTATATACTCCCTAAAATTAACCATGGCGTTTAGAACAGCGCTCTTGCGCCATATTTCATGAAAATTCGCCTTAATAACATCGTGCGATTCAGGGAAAAAGTAAAAGATGTATTTATCCGGTTTGTCGCTGTCCTTTACTCCGTTATCCGTACCTGATATTCCCCCACCCGGGGCGCGGTTAAAATAAGGAATAACCATCAGGCTCTCGGGTCGGCTTATTGGGTATTTTTCGCCCGAACTCCCTTTCTCCTCGTCGAACGAGCCGTAAACTTCCTCATCTAAAGGCTTAAGAACCCGTTCTTGTCCGTTTTTATATATACTTTCGCCCTCAACGAATTTATTGAGAGCCCTCAAAACAGGTATTTCCTCCCCGCCGTTTTCATTAAATACAACACGGTTGTCCCGAACTTCATACGCAGAAGGTTTCGTTATATATTTGTCGGAATTTTCGCCGTTTTTAATAAATTTTAGTATATTGGTCTTTAATCCGTCGGGGACACTAATCCCTAGATCAACTTCGCCTTCCTTTTGAGTACTTTTATTCATCTGTTCGAAGCGTTGGAAGAAATACGGGCTATCTTCGTCCCTTTCCGGGAAGTATAGGAGAGCGGTTAATTTGATAACACCATTATTAATGGGCTCTATAACAAAACCTAGAACGGAATTATAGATGAAACGGGAAGCCTCTAATCCCACTTCCGGCAAATACTTAGAATTCGTATTGTAAGATAAACTAGTCCAAATATCTACGGCGCGTTTTAAGAAATACTGATCCCGCAGGTTTTGTATCGCAATCGAAGTCTGTTGGGCTAATGTCAAAAAATCGCGGAGACCCTCAGCGTATTTTATATGTTCGGTTGATCCATTCTTCGGGATAAACATCTGAACCGTTCCCCGTACGAACCCAGATTCGATTAGGGGAGCTATATAACCGCAGTATCTCTCCTCTTTTCCGTCTTTACAACGGCCTTTTTTGCCGTTTCCTTCGCCGTTTCCGTTTAGATGTCTATAAGCGTTCATTACATCCTCAAAGGTCTGCATAGTACTGTATAAACATAAATATTCCTTAGGCCAGTTGACGGTTTCTTTCCCCGTTCCCCTCCCTACGTTTTCTAATGCTTCGATTATTATTGCCGTCTCTTCGTGGCTCTTTCGGTTATTTTTCCTACCTTTTATCCTACGATAATCACCGTCCACGTCTGGTAGGTAATAGGCGAACTTCGTTGACTGGATTTCGCCAGCTATCCCCAACCCATTCAGCTGGGGCATCTTCTTTAATACAAACCAAAAAAGTAAATCCTTTTTCTTTTCGGAGGTATTAGCTTTGTGAGCACGTACCATTTCTTCGAAAAGCCCGTTCAATTTAACTTCGATTTCGGGGCGTTTATAACGGTTATAATAATCCGAGTACGCCTTAAGATAAGAAAATAGGTTTCCTAAAGCTTTATCAGACAATTCGGTGTATTTGTATTTTTCACCGCCCTCACTTTGGTAAAGCGCCGTTGAGGTTTCGACAGTATTTATCGCAAGTATTAGGTTCGCATTAACCATTTGTTTGCATAAATATTCTATAAATGGTTTTACTATTCCGCTTTTATTATCGTCGTTTTTATTCATAATCTCGTAATTCAAAGCGTAGTATGAACTGAGTTTTTCCGAATGATAGAGTTGAACATAAACGGGTAACGCGGGACTACTTGGCTCTCTTATACTACTCCATTGCTGCTGTAATTTTTCAATCAAATCATCGATAAGCTTCTCTATTTCAACCTCCAATTCGTGGCCGTTCGAAAAACGGTGTATTCCGATCAGAATAGAATAGGGATCGGTTGAATCGTCCGTCTTCGCGATTTTATACGGCGAAAATTCTATAAAGTTGGCGAAATAATGGTCTAAATCGCCTATTTTAGCAAGTTTATTTAAAGTATCTTTAATATTGTCAATACTTTCTTGCCAAACAGAACGTTCTATATCATTTCGTTTATTCTGAGCTGCTATAACCAATAAGTATCCAAAATCGTAATCATCATCGTCCGCCCCATTTAGGTTTTGCCGTTTCATAAAATAATATAAAATATTGAGATATCCCCTCTTCTCTTCTTCATTACGGAATAATTTATATACGAAATTCAACTGTTCGTCATTAACGGCACGGTTTATTTTTCCGCAAGGAAACTCGAATAATCTATGGGACTTACGTTCCCTTTTAGCTTCTTCGTCACTAGCTTTCGCGTAAATCTCCGGTCGTCCTCCTATCCTTTCGTCTTCCGACACCGGCGGGTTGTAATCTACCGCGATTTCAGTACAATCCAACAGCCCTTCTCCCCCTATACAACAACAAGGGGTTACTTCGATCTCGTTTTTTATACCGCAAATTTCCCGCATGCGATCCGGGAAATTGCTTTCCATTAGTCTATATCTATAATGATATGCAACGTCGTTGTTATTATTTTCGACGCGTTCATATAAACTTACGATTATGTCCGAAGTTATCAAATCGCGAACCGCGAAATACAATACCCCCTGAACGACCAGTTTGCCGAATATACCTCTATAGTATTCGCTGGAAACGTTCTCACCGACGAACTTACTACCAAGTACCATCGGGGTTTTCGAGTACGTCGTACTAGTTCCCCCTTTTGTTTTTCCTTTACTTATACCCACACCACCCTCTCTATATCGAAAAGGATAGAACCTAAATCCTACCCTTTCTAATTTCGTCGTTCCTATTCCTCTAACAATTTATAATCGCCGTCCTCGACGGTATATTTATAGAACGTTTTGTTGACAACGTCGCCGTTTTCGTCGAAGGTAATATCGCCGCTCGCGCCAAGGTACCCCTGGATTCCATACAACGCTTCTTTGACTGCATCGCTGTCCGCTGAACCGGCTTTTTCGATAGCTTCGACTAGTACTTTAACGCCGTCGTAGCTTTCAGCACATACGATATTCGGGTCCTCCCCGAATCGCTCTTTATACTTTTTCGAAAACGCTTCCCACTCCGCGCCGGATACTTCAGCTACGTCGGTAAAGGTTAACCCGTTGGCCGCGTCTCCCGCTATCTCGAGGACTTGCGCGTCGTGTAACGTGTCGGTTCCGATTACAGGTAAAGTTAATCCCATCTCTTTACTCTGCTTCAGAAAGTAACCGCCTTCCTCCGGGTAGACGAACAGCATAACGAAGTCAACGTCTTTGAGTTCTTTAATCTTGGTTATTTGGGTTCGTAGATCCGTAGCATTGGGATCGCAGCTTTCGGCCAGGGCTATCGTACCCCCGTAACCGGCGTAATCGGATTCGAAAGCCTCCTTCAAACCGACCCCGTAGTCATTGTTTGTATACACGACGGCCGCGTTATCGTACTCCAGGTCGTTGTATATCCACGCCGAAAGTATTTTCGATTGTAACGTATCAGACGGCGCTATACGGAAAATGTAATCGCCGCTTTCCGATATCATATAGTTCGACGCTATAGGCGACAGAAGAACGACCTGGTTTTGCTCGGCAAGCGGTGCGACTGATAAAACTACGCCGCTCGCAGCCGGGCCCAACAATATCCCTACCTTATCGACTTCTATTAGCTTTTTAGCGGCGTTTACGCCGGCTTTCGGGTCGCCCGCTGTATCCTCTATGATAAATTCTAATTCCTTACCTAAAACCCCTCCTTCGTCGTTGATTTCGTCGCGCGCTAGTTCAGCGCTGTTTTTAAACCAAACACCGTAAGTCGCAACCTCGCCCGTTAGCGGCGCGAGTACCCCGATCTTTATCGTCTCTTCCTCTTTCGGCCCGCAGGCTACAAGGCCGGTCGTCGCAACCAGTAAAGCCGTCGCTGTTACGACGTAAAGAATAGTTCGCGCCGTTTTCATTTCCTTCTCCTTTTTCGCCGCCGGTAGCAAGATACCGTAGGTTAGTTGTTTCTTATTATCCGTCGAAACTTAAGCCAATATAAGATTACGCGAAAATCGTGTCAAGCAAAATATGACCTGAATCGGCGTATTAACGCATATTTTATTAAACGCGTAAAACAACGCATTCAACGCATTTCCGATTTGAACCCCAAAACTAATATGCCGTTTATATCCGTACGATTAATCGTCCCCGAAGAACAACAACGCGCACGGGAACCTCGTTTAATCCGCGTTGATCGGTCTAGAAACCGAACCCGCGACAGTACCGGCCATTCGGACGTTCCGCTGGTGCTAGCATACACAACCGTACCACATAAATTATCTTGTTTTTCAAAGCGATATATCGTATTATACGGCTAACGTCCCTATACTTTTTTTGCAAATCGTAACACACAATGGGCAAAGTCGTAATCGAAAACCCGGTAATTAACTCGCCTTACGAAGAACCCACCCGCCACTTTAAGTTCGCCGACGAGGGGATTACCGACGAGTTAGTCGAAGCCAGGCGCATAAGCGCGTATTTCGTACCGGTCCCCCGGCCGAAGAAGAAGGGCGCGCAACGCGCCTTCGAAACCGAGTGGACGCAGGACCGCCAGGAAGAGAACAAGCTGATTAACGAGATAAGGGCGCGCGTGGCCCAATGGCGTCAAGGCGGTTACCAGGGGATTACGAAAACGACTAAAAAGCTCCTGGGCTACTGGAAAGCCCCCGACCCAAACCCGGCTGTCCCCCGCCGCGGCTTCGTAACTGCAATTGCTATCGAAAGGTGTAACATAACTCTCGATGACTTCGCCGTCGGAAGGCCTTACCTTTTTTAGTTCACCGTAA